>Ga0308157_10000053_pt1 | contig 499461 bp, 482 predicted proteins | sample PhyBR1_FD_201035 | JGI IMG/M metagenome (GOLD analysis project Ga0308157, IMG submission 201035) | Phyllosphere microbial communities from UC Gill Tract Community Farm, Albany, California, United States - DLSLB.R1 | ecosystem: Host-associated > Plants > Phyllosphere > Unclassified | place... | reverse complement strand
CAGATGATCAAGACTGATCACACCGCCGCTTCGAATGCGCTCAAGGCCATCGTTCCGACGGCGGCGCCCGACGTCGCCCTGCCGACCGAACTGGACCAACGCCGTCAGGGGCTGATCGACAATCTACGCTCCGCATCAGCCGCCGATTTCGACAAGGTCTACATCGACCAGCAGGTGGCCGCCCATGAGGAAGCCCTGACCCTCCAGCGCGGCTTCGCGGACAACACGGACGCCCCTGCACTGGCGCGGCACGCCGCCTCTGTGACGCCGAAGATCGAGGCCCATCTGCGAATGGCGCAGACCCTTCAGAACGCAATGTAAAGCTGCAAGGGGATAGTCCTCCGCGAGGACGCGGAGCTTGGGCGCATGCTGCGTCTCAAGCTCCGCCGCCGGGGACGTCGTTGGATGACCCCGCTCTTTGCATCAGGTTCGAATTCCATCGTGACCGTCAAAGCTCAGGAATCCAGATGATGAGAATCTACAAGGTGACGCTCGTGTCCGGCGGACAGACCCGCGAGGTGCGTGTGCCCTCGCCTACCGATGTTCAGGCGGGAGACGCCGCCGCGCGTCTCATGAAAAGCGGTGAGGCCATCCAATCGATCGAGGAAGTGGAAGACGATGGGCGGGAGCTCGACGCCGCAGCCCCCAAAACACAGGCTGAGGAATTGGCCCCCGTCACGCCTGGCGTCGCCGCTGTTTCCGCTGACCCGGCGCCTGAATAGCGGCGCGTAAAAACCGGATCATCCGATCCGACCTGTGGACCGAGCGCCACTCACCGGTAGCGCGGTCGTTTGACATGAGCACTTTTGTCAGGTGTTCAACAGCCCCTCTGGATGTGACCTTGCGTGACTTTGGGCCTAATTCCCTTACGGAAGCTCAGGGTTCTGCAAGACCATCATGCGCGGCATCCAGCTGAGGATGGAGGTGCCTGGAAAGTCTCGCCGCATGGTCATCACCAAGGCTGAGGGTTCCATGCGCAAGCTGTCCTCCACGTCGAAGAAGTCGGTGTCCGAAGCGAACCTGACCGCGCTCGGCGCAGTGCGTCTCGCCGCGCTTTTGCTTGAAGCTGCATCCGGCGATGCAGGCTTGAAACGCCGCTTGCGAATGGAACTGGCCGCAGAACTCGGCTCGCAAGATCTGGCTGTCGAGATCGACAAGCGTCTGATGGTGCTGGCGGGCGGCAGGACTCGGGTTTCCTGGCGAAAGCGGCCCATCTTGATCCGCGACCTCACCGTGTTGCTTCGCATGATAGCGGATCGGTTGGCCCCCTTGGATATCCGATCGGCTCTGGATCGGCTTGTGGCCTGGTTCGATCTGTACCCTGCGTTGAGTTCACGCGTCAGCGATGCGAAAGGCGAGCTGCCCTTGGTGTTCGACGCCGCTTCAAGCGATCTCGTCTTCCTCGCGTCGGAGGCCGGGCCGGACATCGCAGCGCCTGTCCTGAGCGAAGCCCTCTCCACCCGACTTGATCCCTGGGCGCGCTGGGTGACGCGCGGGATAGACGCAATGACCCCTGAGCTTGCTGGCCGGTTGCTCGTCGAACTGACCCAGAACCGCGCAAGACCCACTGGAAGACTGGCTCTCGTGGTTCGCAAGTTGGCCGATCAATGCGGGAACCTCGATATGTGGATCGCTTCGATTTCTGATGAAGATCGTCGGAGGCCGGGAATGGGCGCCCAGATCGCGCACCGCCTCGCCACCGCCGGACGTCCGGCGGAAGCGCGCGCTGCTCTGGAATCATCCCGCAAGTTCCCCCGACCGGCTACGCGATGGGGCCGGATGAGGGCGGACTCGGAACCGTCGATCGACGATGCTTGGCTGGCCGCTGAAATCGCCGTTCTGGACGCTGAAGGGCGTGACGAAGCGGCGGACCTGGCGCGCTGGCGCCATTTCGAGAGATCCCTGTCCCCCGATGATTTGCGGGTCCTCCTCGCGAAGCTGCCGGATTTTGAAGATGTGGTCGCCCTCGACAAGGCCTTCGACCTCGCCGCCCAACATCCAGATGCGATGAAGGGCCTGACGTTTCTGATGGCCTGGCCGGCGCTTCGGGAGGCCGCGGCGTTGGTGGAGGCGCGTCGTGAAGAGATCAGGGGGGCGTACGATGACATCACTCTGTGGGCGGCGCGGCTCGCCAGCCGTCATCCTTTGGCGGCTCTTCTGCTTTATAGAGCACGCGCGAGGATCCTGGTGACGATGGCGGGATTCAGCGACGAGGTCCGCGGATTGATCGACGAGGCTCAGGCGTTGGCTGCAGAAGCCCCTGTCACGCCGCCTGAGACCAGCCATGCGGCCTTTGCGGCCGAGCTGGAGAGATTGGTCGCCCTGAAGCCGCGGCGGCGGTTATAGGCGTGGCGTTGCAGGACGAACCTGCTGATTTCGCGGGTTTGGCCACGTGCGGCGATTGCGGACACCTTTCGTCGCCTCGCTGCAGGACGATGGCGCATCTCGTTGGAAACGGATGAGCGCCGTCTTGTGTGGCGAAACACCTTTCTCTCTCACGGCGCGTTAGACGGCCATGGCTCCAGAATTTTTTGATCGTCCGGCCGAGGCTGTGGCTCGAGACCTGATCGGCGCGACATTGCTCGTTGGCGGCGTTGGAGGACGTGTGGTCGAAACCGAAGCCTATGATGAAGCCGACCCGGCATCTCATAGTTTTCGGGGCCCGACACAGCGCAATGCGGCGATGTTCGGCCCCTGCGGCCGAGCCTATGTCTATCGCATCTATGGGCTTCACTGGTGTTTCAATATCGTGTGCAATGCGACCAGTCCTGGCAGCGCAGTCCTGATACGCGCCATTGAGCCGACGGCGGGTCTGGCTCTCATGCAGGCTCGTCGCGGTGTTTCAGCTGTCCGGGATTTTTGTTCGGGGCCCGGAAAGCTTTGTCAGGCCCTGGCGATTGACGGACATCTTGACGGCAGGTCTGTTTGGGAACCGCCCTTCGAATTATCGGGTCCGGCTGCGGCTCCCCTCGTTGCGCAAGGCAGGCGGATCGGGATCACGCTCGGCGTCGACACACCTTGGCGTTTCGTTGAGGCGGAATCGCGCTTCCTGAGCCGCGCCCTCGAATCAAGGCGACCCTGAATTGGTCGTACAAAAGCTGATGCAGGTCGAATCCGCTCATCACGCGACCACAGGAAGGAGCCGGCATGAGCTGACAGGGTTCGGCCTCTTCTGCCGGCGTCCAGTCCGACAGTCCCTGACCCCTCATAAAATCCGCCAGTTCCTCGTCGGTCTCGCCCGAAGCGGTTGAGGGCGGCCAAGCCGTGCGGTCAGCCCAATTCAAGCCAGACGACGAGCTTGCAGACCGGAGGCGAGACACATCTGAGGAATCCCATCAAGCGGGTCTGCAGCCGCTGGGTCTCGCATCTATCGCGCGGTGGCGAGACGCCGATGCGTGGAAAACTCCATCGGCAAAAGCGCCCAGTCAGCGGTGATCAGGATTGGTCGATTGCTCGAGTTTTGACCCGGTCCCGCCAAATTGGGTGTCATTTTTTGGTGTTCTTCGAGGGCTGGGGGCCGATCACCGAGGTCATTCCGTCGCCAACCGACAATTAAGGCCGTAGCGGCCAGAGCAAAACCGTCCTCCACCAACCCGCTCCGGGTCTGGCCATACCGCGCCATGGCGCGCTTGCGGACCGCCAACCCGAGGTAGCCGCCCGCCACAGCCCCAAGCGCTCCCAGGACGGCGGCTGGCAGGCGGTCATGGCGAGGCGCCAAGGCGGCGCCGGCGACCGCCCCGGTGATCAGGCGCGCCACGAGTCCCGGCGGAATCGTCCGATCCGGCGCCGACCGCATCTTGTCGCCGAGAAGCTCGCCCGCGGCCAGAACAGAAGCTCCAGCCACAGCCGTGCGGCTAGCCAGCAAGGAAGTTTCATCCGGCTTTCGATTCAGACGGCGGCTGCGGGCCGCAAAGGCGACAGCGGCGAAAGGCGTCATGGATCTCAGCCCCGCCACCAAGCCGATGAGAAGAGAACGGATCATGGCCGGAACCTCGTCAGTCGCGGCTTGGCTCGGTCCACTTGCCATGCGTTAGGGCCGGGGCCCTTTGCTACAATCGACTCGCAGCTGACGTTCGTAACGCGACAGGAGAATTCAGGACCGATTTCTGGAGGCCCTGCGGTGACGACGGCAAAGGGACGAGGGGTCTTGAAAACGCTGGCGTCAAGCATGAACCGGCTCCTGCGGACTAGCAGGTCCAACCGCCGCTTCCCAAGCCGGTTCCGTACAGCCGCGCTGGACCCGGTTGCCGCCTGCGCGGATTGAAGCCGTCTCATCGCATAGACGCCATACGGACAAGCAACATTGGAAGGCGCCCCCGGAACGGCCAGTCTGCAAGCCGTCCTCGCGACCATTGCGCCAAGCGCCTCACGAACAGTGGCGCTGGTCAGCGCGGCGCCGTCATCAATCATCGCCGACGACCTGAAGGAATGTCGCAACCTTTAGAAAATTTGAATAAAAACATAGGCGCGTCCAAAAGTGACGCTCCGCTTTTGGTGAGCGTCACCGAAGGAACCGAAATAAATGCCATACCTTTGCAATATCCGCCCATCTCACTGCACTACAGCTTGGGACCACCCTTCAGATTGTGGGCCTGAGATGCATCGAATAAACGTTTTCGTGTAGCGTTGCTGTAGGAACGAAGGCTTTCGCGGCGCCTTCTCCTTTTTCAACAAGGGAGAATTGATGATGACTGACATCCAGCCCGATCAAGAGCGCGACCGGAACCCCAATCCGGCTGACCCACAGCCCGACCCTGGCGGTCAGACCGGCGATCAACCGCAACCCGACGACGAAGGACGTCGTCAGCCCGGTCAGACTGAGACAGGACCCGCCACGGGCGGAGAAGGTGCGGCCGGCGCAGGTGGTGCGGACGGTTTTGGAACCGGTCGCTAGACCGCTACTGCGGTAGAATGGATCCCCGCCCGAAAGGGCGGGGTTTTTCTTTCTACGCCTGGCTTTCTGCGCCTCGGAGACCGGAAGCAAGATTCGCCTGGCCAGCCTCTCTCAGGGTCAACCGATCGGAAACGCGGCCTCATCGGTGACGCCTAGAAGGGCTCTGACCACCCCCGGCTAAACTCCGCTGTCATCGTTCGACAGACTGAATGATCGCCAACGCGTCTTCCAAAGTCAGCTCTCGCCATTCCCGAGGGTCGTCCGCCGTATTTCGAAACCGAAGGTTGATGCGGCGGGTGAGCCGGTCACGGCTCATGATCAGACCTGCACAGTTTGCACGTTTGTGGACGTCCCCATAAGTAATGTGCCGCATTTCCGTAGCCCGAACGTTGGTCTGCTAGCGTAAAGCCGAACCCTTCCCAAGGTTGCACATAGACGACGTCGTCAGAGCGGAACGGCCTCCAGCCAGCGGATCTGTCTCAATTTCCGGCGCCACGAGAGCTCCGTCTACAGCTCGTGACCTCGGTGCGCAGCTGATCTTGTCGTCACCACCAGCGCTTCCTGATCGCCAAAGGATCGGCCAGATAATCGGCCAAATGACTGGCTAATCCCGAGACTGAAGAGGCCCAGAATCCTTAAATCACAGCCGATTTTATGGTATCAAAGACAAATAAACCCGTTCGGAAAGATCGGCCAAACGCCAGAGGTTGATGAGTTTTCCATACGTATAGAGCCTGCTCGCCTAGGAACGCTCGCGGCGAGGATCGCCGATCTGATCGTCGATCTATGCCAGATTGAGCACAAACAACCGTTTCGAAGGCGCCTTCGGCTCCGGTCCCGCTGTCAGAGCCGACACAGCCTTGAAGATTCGAACCGAGGTCCATGATGATGGCGATACGTCGACTCGTCGTTCGAAGCCGAAAGCTGAGCCCAAGGCGGAGGCGGCGGTCAGGGTCGACACCAGTCAGTTTGCATTTGCGGACACAGGCTTAGCCAGTCTATGTGAATTTGCCCTTTCTCAAACTAGACAAAGTTTGCCTTTGAGGCATTATGCCAAGCGTGACTACGCCAAACATCACAAAGCTAAACCAGCTGGACCGCCATCTTCCAAATGGATTGGTGGCCGACGGGGCCTATCTGGAAGCTCGGGGCTACTCCTCGTCGCTGCGCACCCAATATGTAAAAGCCGGTTGGCTGCAACAACCTGTCCGCGGCATCTACAGTCGTCCGCACATCTCGATCGACTGGCCTCTGGCGATACTGTCGATGCAGATCCTCATGGGCCGGCCCGTCATCGTCGGCGGACGGACCGCGCTCGAACTGCAAGGACGTGCGCATTATGTGAGCAACCGGGTTCGTGACGTGCACCTCTACACCACAACCTCGGTCCCGACCTGGTTGGCCAAGCTCGATCTCGGAGTGGTCTTCCACACTCACAACTCAACCAGGCTCTTTGCAGACGATCCGATCACGCGAGCTCTGACCGAGGCCGCCGTTGATCTCCGAACCCGGACAGTTCGATCCGTGGATTCTCTCCGCGGCGGCCTGACGACCTACCCGTTGGGACACTGGGAATGGCCCCTCGTCATCTCAACCCTGGAGCGCGCCTATCTGGAGATGCTCGACGAGCTTCCCGACCACGAAAGCTTTCACCAGGCCGACGTTCTCATGGAAGGCCTGAGCGATCTCAGCCCCAGACGGCTGCAGAAACTCCTTGAAGACTGCATCAGCATCAAGGTGAAACGTCTTTTTCTATTTTTCGCCGACCGCCATGACCACGCCTGGCTGAAACGCCTCGACAGGACCCGCATCGGCCTCGGCTCCGGGAAGCGTCAACTGGTGAGCGGCGGACGATACGTCGCCGCCTATCAGATCACGGTCCCGGAGACATTCTAGAATGACCCAGGGGGATGGCTATACGCGCCAAGTTCGCCTGCTCGTAAGGATCCTGCCCCTGGTCATGGCGGAAGAACGTTTCGCCCTGAAAGGCGGGACCGGCATCAACCTGTTCATCCGCGATCTGCCCAGGCTCTCCGTCGACATCGACCTCGTCTACCTTCCGGTTGAGGCCAGGGACACGTCCCTCACCGGGATCGACGCCGCCATGACCCAGGCCGCCGCTCGCATCACAGCCGGTCTCAAAGACTCCGCGTCGCCCTCGGTCGCGACAAGGCCGGGCGCGTCACCAAGCTGATCGTCAGCCACGAGGGCGCGACAGTGAAGGTCGAGATCAACATCGTCTTCCGCGGCGTGGTGTTCCCGCCGGAAATGCGCCCGGTCTCGGCCTCAGTCGAAGACAGGTTCGGCTTTGCGGAGGTGCGGATGGTGTCCTTCGCAGACCTCTATGCCGGCAAGATCGTCGCCGCGCTCGACCGCCAACACCCTCGCGATCTGTTTGACGTCAGGGATTTGCTAGCGGTCGAAGGGGTCAGCGATGACCTTCGGCGGGCATTTCTGGTCTATATGATCAGCCACGACAGACCGCTGAACGAGGTCCTTAATCCCAGCCGGCAGCCTCTGGAGGAGCGGTTTGACCGTGAGTTCGTCGGCATGACGCAAGAACCCGTAAGCCTTGAGACCCTCGCCGCAGCCCGTGAAGGCCTTATTGACGTCATGGTCGCCAACATGCCTGAAGATCACCGGCGTTTCCTGATCGGTTTCAAGAGCGGCGTCCCCGACTGGTCCGTGATCGGGCTCGATCACGTTCCGAAGCTGCCCGGCGTCCTATGGAAACAGCAAAACCTCGACAAGCTGTCCAGGGAGAGACGGACTGCGCTGATCCAGGCTCTGGAAGCGGTCTGGTCATAAAAGTCTGACGGAAGCGATGTTTCGCCCGCCCCTTCCAGCCTGCATCCTCAAGCTTCGCGGCCCGGATCCGGATAGGTTTAGTCGAACAGAGGAAGTCGATCCGTGAGCCGGATGCGGAGTCCGCCTGTCGACAGGTGGTGCAGCGATCCCGCCAACCCCATCAGGCTATGGATCGCGAACCGCCCCTGAAGGTCGTCGGAGGATTGACGACAGCCGGTCCCAGATGCTGGCCTTCGCTGTTCACCGCGCTATGAAGCTCCATCCTCCCCGCGTCCTGGATCTCCGACAGGCAATAGACGGACCAGGCCTCCAGCACCTCGCGCCTCTTTCGGAGCGCGTCGCTACGCCGATAGGCCCGCTCCGTCTCGTCGCCCACGGCATGGGCCAGACACTCCTCGATGGTCTCGCGCGCGAAGTTCGTCTCATCGCCCGCCCAGTCCCTGAAACTCGACCGCATGCCATGCGGCGTGCAGCCGGTGGCCAGATCCCTCAGCATCATATCCATCGCCATGTTGGACATCGGGCCGCCTTTCGGTCCCGGGAAGACAAGTTGGTTGGGCCGTGTCCGTGCCGGGCGGACCGCCTCCAGAACCGCAAGCGCGCCGAACGACAGCGGTTGGCGGAAGTCGCGTTCCTTCATGCGGCTCTGATGCAGGTTCCAGACGTCGTCGTTGACCTCGCCCCAGGTGGCCTCAAGCGTCATGCTCTCTCGCGCCACCGTGAGCACCGTATATTCCAGCGCGCGAGCCGACATGCCCTGGCTGACCCTGAGCCTCTTCATGAAGGCGGGGATCTCGGCGTAGGGCATGGCCGGCATGTGGCCGCGCTGGAGTTTCGGCCGCGGCGGCAACAGGTGGATCAGGTTCCCTTTCCAAAGGGCGGGATTGGCGCCGGTGCGGAGCTTTCTGACCCTCGCATAGTCCAGCACCCTTTCGAGCCGCTCGCGCAGCTTGCCGGCGGATTCAGCCTTGATCAGCCAGAGAGGCTCCAGGACGGACAGAACCTCCTCGACGTCGATCTCGTCGATTGGCCGATGTTTGATTGACGCCGCATGGCTCTCGATGGAGCGCATCCAGCTGGCCTTCGTTTTCTTGCCCCGCCAGCCGCCTTCCTGGCCCTTCACATAGTCTTTCCAACATTGCAGCAGGGACGGTGGACGAGCGACGGCAACGACGGCTGCCGGCGTGGGTGGAGAAATCACAGGATGTCCGGGCGTGAGCGCGAGGGAGTCGGTCGGTTCTCGGCGCTCCAGCGGATCATGGCCGACCGTAATCGCTCTTTTGGCGTCATCACGAGCGAGGCGCGCATCGGCCAGGGAAACGTCGAGGAACGAGCCGAGCCCCATGTCCCGCCGCGCGCCGTTGGAACGGTAGCGATAGATCCAGCTGCGTCCGCCCGTCCTGGAGACGACGAGATAAAGCCCGTCACCGTCGGAATAGTAACCCTCGGCCTTGAAGCCTCGGACGCCTCGATCCGTGAGCTTGTTGACCCTCAAAGCCATCGCACGCCCCTCCGCAAACCATCCGGAGAACCCGGATTCTAGTGGCTCCTTGTCCCGTATCCACACTCATCCCTCCCATCCGGCTTCCCATCCAGCAGACAAATGCTCGCTGAAACGGCCTGAACCGATTTGAAACGGAATGAAAATCCAACACATTGTGTTGAAAGGATTTTTATGAAACGAAACGAACTTCGGAGACAAAATACGGCATGACGTTTCATGCCTCTACCCGCGGAGCCATCTCCCCCTTACCACCCAATCTACAGCGCGCAGCCATGCGCGATCCGGGCACGCCATCGTGCATCCGATGCTGAGCTGTCACGGCTCGCGGCGGGGGTGCAGCACGGCTATCTCCCGACGGCCCTTTCCAGGAGTCCGTCCATGTCCGCTTCCCCTTTCGACCTTACGGGCCGCACGGCCCTGATCACCGGCGCCTCGTCCGGACTGGGCGCGCGGTTCGCCCGCATGCTGGCGGCGCAGGGGGTGAAGGTCGTGGCGGGCGCGCGGCGGCTGGACCGGTTGGCGTCTCTGGCCGAAGAGATCAGGGCGGCAGGCGGGCAGATCGAGCCGGTGGCCATGGATGTCGAGGACGAAGCCTCCATCATCGCCGCCTATGACCATGCGGAAAAGACCTTCGGCGGCGTCGATCTGATCATCGCCAACGCCGGAATCAACGCGCAAGGCCCGGCCACAGACCTGGCCGCCGATGAGCTGGGCCAGCTTCTGAACATCAACGTGCGCGGCGTCTATCTGACCGCCCGCGAAGGGGCGCGTCGCCTGATCGCCTCGCCTGACCCGTCGAGGGGCCGGATCATTCTGCTCGGCTCGGTCGGCACGCTGCGGCCTCTGGCGGGGTTGACCGCCTATTCGGCGTCCAAGGCGGGCGTGGCCATGCTGGGCAAGGGGCTGGCCCGCGAATGGGCGCGCTACGGCATCAACGTCAACACCATCTGCCCCGGCTGGATCGTCACCGAGCTGAACGCGGAATGGCTGGCGGGCGAAGGGGGTCAGAAGCTGATCAAGACCTTCCCGCGCCGCCGGGTGATGAACCCCGACGATCTGGACGGCATCGTCACCTTCCTGGCGTCCGACGCCTCGCGCACCATCACCGGCGGGGTCTTCTCGGCCGACGACGGCCAGGTGCTGGCCTGAACCTGCGCTATCGCGTCAGCGATCATGGCCCGGCCCGCGCCGCCTGCGGTTGAGGCCGTCCAGCCCGCGCGCCTAAGACAGACCCTTGAAGCCTTTCGGAGTGACCATGTCCGCCGTCGAATACGCCGTTGAGAACGAAGTCGCGGTCCTGACCGTCGCCTATCCGCCCGTGAACGCCCTCAGCCTGGCGGTGCGCACCGGACTGGGCGAGGGCCTGGCAAAGGCTCTGGCCGACGAGGCGGTCAAGGCCGTGGTCGTCATCGGCGGGGGCACGACCTTCATCGCCGGCGCCGACATCTCCGAGTTCGGCACGCCCAACAGCGCCGCCGAACCGCGCCTGCAGACCCTTCAGGCCCAGTTCGAGGCCAGCCCCAAGCCGATCGTCGCGGCCATCCACGGCACGGCCCTGGGCGGCGGGCTGGAGCTGGCGCTGACGGCGCACGCCCGCGTCGCGGTCGGCACGGCCAAGGTCGGCCTGCCCGAGGTCAAGCTGGGCCTTCTGCCGGGCGCGGGCGGCACCATCCGCCTGCCCCGCCTCACCGGCGTCGAAGTCGCGCTGGAAGCCGTCACCACGGGCCGTCATATCGGCGCGGTCGAGGCCAACAAGCTGGGCATCGTTGACGCCATCGTCTTCGACCTGAAGACCGACGCCATCGGCTATGCGCGCAAGCTGGCCGCCAGCGGCACGCCCGCCCCGGTCCGCGACCGCAACGACAAGATCACCAATATCGACCCCAAGGTCTTCGCCGACTTCCGCGCCAGGAGCAAAAAGAAGTGGCGCGGCCAGATCGCCCCGGCCCGTATCGTCGACGTCATCGAGGCGGCCACGACCCTGAGCTTCGCCGACGCCAAGGCGTTCGAGAACGAACAGTTCAAGGCCCTGATGGAAGGCGACCAGCGCAAGGCCCTGATCCACGCCTTCTTCGCCGAACGCGAAGCCCGCAAGATCCCCGACGTGCCCGCCGACACCAAACCCCTGCCGATCAGGAAGGTCGTCGTCATCGGCTCAGGCCTGATGGGCGGCGGCATCGCCATGTCGTTCGCCAACGCCGGGATTCCGGTCAAGCTGCTGGACGTCAACGCCGAGGCGCTGGAACGCGGCATGGCGGCGGTCCGCAAGACCTATGAGACTTCACTGGGACGTGGCTCCATCACCCAGGCCCAGATGGACGAACGCCTGTCCCGCATCGCCCCCATCGGCGGCTATGACGATCTGGGCGATGTCGACCTGGCCATCGAGGCCGTGTTCGAGGACATGGAGCTGAAGAAGTCGATCTTCGCCCTGCTGGACAAGATGACGCCGCCTCACGCCATTCTGGGCACCAACACTTCTTCGCTGGACATCGACCAGATCGCCTCGGCCACCAGGCGTCCCGACAAGGTCATCGGCGCCCACTTCTTCAGCCCGGCCAATGTCATGAAGCTGCTGGAGGCGGTGCGCGGGTCACAGACCAGCGCCGAGACCATCGCCACGGTCATGTTCCTGGGCAAGCAGATCGGCAAGGCCCCGGTGCTGGCCGGCAACTGCGACGGCTTCATCGGCAACCGCATGCTGCAGTATTACACCGTCAACGCGGAATACATGCTGGAGCGCGGCGCGACGCCGGAACAGATCGACCGCGTCGCCGAACAGTTCGGCATGGCCATGGGCCCGCTGGCGATGCGCGACCTGGCCGGCATGGCCCAGGCGGTCAACGTCCGCGCCGTGCGCAAACTGACCCTGCCCGCCGACGAGCGGATGCCGGAACTGGTCGAACGCCTGGTAGAGAACGGCCGCATCGGCCAGCGCTCCGGCTCGGGCTTCTACCGCTATGAAGGCCGCGACCGCCTGCCCGACCCCGCCGCGCTGGAGATCATCGCCGCCGAGGCCAAACGCCAGGGCATCGAACAACGCACCTTCACCGATGAAGAGATTTTGGCCCGCCTGTTCCACCCCCTGGTCAATGAAGGCGCCAAGGAGTTGGAGGAAGGCATCGCCATCCGCGCCAGCGATATCGACGTGGCCTGGATGAACGGCTACGGCTTCCCCATCCACACGGGCGGCCCGATGTTCTGGGGCGAGCAGATCGGTCTGGACAAGGTGCTGGAGACGGCGCGGACGCTGGGCGCCGAGAACGGCCAGACCCGCTGGGGTCCGTCCAAACTGCTGGAACGCCTCGTCGCCGAGGGCAAGGGGTGGAAGGACACCCCCGCCCTTCTCGCCGCCGGACTGTAAGAGACACCGATGCCCTTCCTCCTCGACGACGACCATCGCCAGATCGTTCAGGAGGCCGAACGCATCATGGCGGACGGCTGGTCGCCCGACGCTTTGCGCGAACTGCTGGAAGCGCCCGGCGCCTTTGACGACGCGTTCTGGGCCACCTGCAAAGAGATGGGCTGGACCGGCATCACGATCGACGAGGCTCACGACGGTCTGGCGCTGGGCCCGATCGCCCTGTGCCTGACCGCCCAGGTGGTCGGCCGGTTCGCAGGCGGCGCGCCCTTTCTGTCCACCGGCTACGGCGTCAGCGAGGCCCTGCGTCTGAACGCCCCTGCGGCCTTGGCCGACGAGTGGCTGCCCAGGCTGGCGGAGGGCTCGGTCATGGGCGCGATCTGGCTGAACGCCGCGCTCAGCCAGGACCGCCCGACCTTGATCCTGCGCGACGGCGTCTTGCACGGAACGGCGGGTCCGGTGGCGGCGGGCCTGCATGCGCATCTGCTGACCGCACTGGCCCATGACGAAGCCAGCGGCGAGGCGGTTCTGGTTCTGGCGGTTCTGGACGACCGCACCACGCGCACGCCGGTTCCGACCTTCGACAACAGCCGGGGCTATGCCGACCTCCGCTTCGACGGCGCGCCTGTGACCGTGCTGGCGGGCGGGCGCGAAGCGGCGCGGGACCTGCTGGCCCGCGTCGCCGTGGTCACAGCCTTTGAACAGCTGGGCGCCGCCGAAGCCTGTCTGGAACGCGCCCGCGCCTTCGCCAATGAGCGCGAAGCCTTCGGCCAGCCGATCGGCAAGTTCCAAGCGGTCAAACACCGGATCGCCGAGATGTATGTCGGCAACGAACTGGCGCGCGGCAATGCGCTGCGGGCCGCTTTGGCGCTGCGCGATGACGCCGACGATCTGGTGCTGCGCGCCGGAGCCGCCCGTCTCGCCGCCGCCGAGGCCGGCGAGTTCGCCGCCCGCGAGGCGATCCAGACCCACGGCGCCATCGGCGTGACGTGGGAGCATGACCTTCACCTGTTTTACCGCCGCGCGCGCGCCCTGAGCCTCGAACTTGGCTCCGTCGCCGAATGGCAGGATGTGGTCGCCGACCGCGTCATCGCCGCCCAGGCCGGAAAGGCCGCCGCATGAGCCAGTTGTCGCCCGAGCTTGAAGCCTTCCGCGCCCGCGCCATCGCCTTCATGGCGCCGCACGTCGCCGAATTCGGCCAGACGGCGCGTCTCGGCCTGTCGCTGGACGACGACATCGCCTTGGCCCGTCGCTGGCAGGCGACCAAGGCCGAGGCCGGTTTCGCAGGGCTGACTTTTCCGGTCGAATACGGCGGCCAGGGCCTGAGCCAGCTCGAGCAGGTGCTGTTTGTCGAGGAGGAATCCGCGCGCGGCTTCCCCTCCCCCTATTTCGTCATCAGCCTGTCGATGCCGATCCCGATGATGCTGCGCTACGCCACGCCCGAGCAGAAGGCGCTCTATGTGCCCCCCGCGCTGAGGGGCGAGCAGATCTGGTCCCAGCTGTTCTCCGAGCCTTCGACCGGCTCGGACTTGGCGGCGGTGCGGACCCGCGCCACGCGCGACGGAGACGACTGGGTCATCACCGGCCAGAAGGTCTGGACCACCTTCGCCCAATATTCCGACTTCGGCGTCATCGTCGCCCGCACTGACCCGGACGCGCCCAAGCATCGCGGCCTGACCTATTTCTTCGTCGACCTGAAAGCCCCCGGTGTCAGCGTCCGCCCGATCCGGCAACTGCATGGCTCGGAAGAGTTCAACGAGGTCTTCTTCGACGACGTCCGCATTCCGGACGCCTGGCGTCTGGGCGAGATCGGAGCCGGCTTCCGCCTGGCGGTCGAGACGCTGATGATCGAGCGCTACACCGCCGCCGCCGACGAGACCGGCTTCGGCCCGCCGCTGGAGGCCCTGACCGCCATCGCCGAGACGGCCCGTCTGAACAGCGGCTCAGCCCTGGACGACGGCCGCACCAAGGCCGTCATCGCCCGCGCCTACATGACGCAACAAGGCCTGTCGGCCATCCATGACAAGTCGGTGCTGGAGCTGGCCGCCGGCCGTGAGCCCGGCCCCGAAGGCTCGATCCACAAGCTTGTCGGCGCACGAGGCCGCCGCGAGGTGGCGCTGTGGGCCATGGACTTGCTGGGCGCCGATGGCCTGCGTTTCGACGCCTCGGCCCACCCGCGTCCCAAGACCGATTTCGCCATGTCGTGGATGGACCAGCCGACCCTGCGCATCGCCGGCGGCACCGACGAGATGCTGTTGAACACCGTCGCCGAGCGCATCCTGGGCCTGCCGCAGGACTACCGTCCGGACAAGGCGCCGCGCTGACCTGACCCCGCCGCCAATCACGACAAAGCCCCCGCTCGACAGCGGGGACTTTTTCTTGCCTGCGCCTGATGCCGCACGCGCAGGCATCGGACGACAGCGCACATGAAAAAGGCGGGATCCGAAGACCCCGCCCCCTCATTCCGTCCTCAAGCGAGGATCAGAACTCATACTTCAAGCGAACGCCGTAGGTGCGCGGATCGCCCGGCGTCCGCGACGAGAAGCCCAGCGACGAGAAGACGTCCAGCATGCCGAAGTCATACTCTTCGTCGAAGACGTTGTTGACGTAGGCGCCCAGGGTCACGTCAGTGCCGTAGACGTTCCGCCAGTCCATGTTCAGGTTCACCAGCTCGTAGCCATAGGTGATCTGGGTGGGTTGCGCCGAGTCATTGTCCACAAAGTCGTCGGTGTGGAAGTAGGACACTCCGAACGACAGTTCGCTGCCGATCTCTTGCGGGATGTCGGCGGTGTAGCGTGCAGTCACGCTGTAGACGTTCTTGGGCGCGCGCGAGAAGCCGGTGTTGCTCAGATCGACGCCATTCGGGTCGATGAACTTCTCGAACTTGGCGTCGGTGTAGGACCAGAATCCCGACAGTTCGAACGACGCCACCGGACGGAACAGGAACTCGAATTCAGCCCCCCGGATCGTGGCGCTTTCGGCGTTGGTCGTGACCGTGGTCACCGGGATGACCGTGTTGTCCTGCAACAGGCGCTGAATGTCGCTGTAGTCGCTGTTGTAGACGGCCAGGTTGGTGCGCAGGAAGGCGCCGTTGTCGAAGCGCCAGTCGGCCTTCACGCCGATTTCGATGTCGTCGACGATTTCCGGCTGGAAGCTGCGACGCAGGCCGGCCTCGGTCGTGGCCCGAGCACCGAAACCGCCGGTGCGGTAGCCATGACGGTGGGCGACATAGATCAGCTTGTTCTGGCCGAACTGGTAATCCAGGCTGAGGTTCCAGGTCGGCTCACTGTAGTCGACCGACAGCGGCAAAGCGCAGTTGGCCAAGGTCGGGACGACTTCCGGCGTCGCAGGATTGCCGTCATGATCAACCGAGAACCGGCAAGCGGTGCCCGTCTGGTTGCGGACGACGGCGTTACGCTCATCCCAGTTCTGACGAATGCCCGCCGTCAGCGACAGGCCGGGCAAGGCGTCGAACTTGTAGGTGCCCTGGGCGAAGATGGCGTAGCTGGTGTTGTCCGCCGTCACGAAGGTGTTGGCCCACGACGGATAGGCGAAAACGCTGGTCGGCTGGACGTTGCCAAAGTCGACAGCGCCCGTGACGCTGGCGCCCTGGTCTGAACCGGTTTCGTTGAAATAATAAGCGCCTGCGATCCAGTTCAGGTTTCCAGTGTCGCCAAAGACCTGGAACTCGTTGCTGTACTGCTCCTGCTCGAAGATGCGCTCGATCTCGAGCAGCGGAATTGGCAGACCGTCGGTGTCTTCGTAGCTGTGGGAATCGACCTTGCGGTAACCGAAGATGTTCTTGAACGAGACGCTGTCGTTGAGGTCCCACTGGGTCGTGTTGGCGATCGTCAGCGTGTCGACCTTGGAGAAGGACGGCGTGCCGCTGGCGGTCTGGCGCGGCCCACGGGCCTGCTGGTCGGCGAGCATGGATTCCAGGGTCGGATAGTTACGCGCCGCGCGAGCCGGGGCCGAGTTGAACACACCGTTGGGGTTGATAGCGCGGATGAATGAGCCGGCGCCGCCCTCATTCGAGTGGAAGGCGTCCAGCACGAAGGTGTTCGACAGAGTGTCGGACGGCGTCCAGCGCAGGGAGGCGCGGATGGCCTGGTTGTCGGTGTAGTTGACGTTGCGGCCCAGGTGGACGTCGTACAGATAGCCGTCGTCGGTGTTGTTCACGATGGCGACGCGCGCCGCCAGGCTGTCGCTCAGCGGCATGTTCAGCACCGCTTCGGTGTTCAACGTGCCGAAGTTGCCATAGGTCACGGCGAACGACCCGCCAAAGTCCTGCGTCGGCAGGTTCGGAGTCAGTTGCACGATGCCGCCGGTCGAGTTGCGGCCGAACAGGGTGCCTTGCGGGCCCTTCAGGACCTGCACCGAGGCCAGGTCGAACAGGCTGCCGTTCGAGCCCTGCGAGCGCGGCGCGACGATGTCGCCGATGTAGAGAGAGACCGACGGGTCGGCCAGGATGGTCAGTTCCTGCTGGCTTTGACCGCGGATGGCGAAGGTGGGGGTGCTCTTGTTGGCGCCGGCGCCGGGCACGATCACCAGTGACGGCGACATGGTGCGCAGACCTGAAACCGTGGTGATGTTCTGTTGCTCGAGCACTTCCGGCGAGACGGCGGTAACGGCCAGAGGCACGTCCTGCAGACGCTCTTCACGACGGCGGGCGGTGACGACGATGTCGTCAAGGTTGCTGGTGGCCTGGGCCTGTTCCTGCGTCGGCGCTGCGGCGTTCTGAGCCAGGGCCACAGCTGGCAGGCTGCAGATCGCCGTGGTCACGCACGCCAGGCTGCGCCAGGTCATTTTGATAGCCATTAGGAGGTATCCCCTTCCCTGTGTTGCTTCCTCGCCCGCCGGCTTTCCGGTCGAACGTTCAAGGCCTGCTTCTGCGGCAAGCTCTCTCATGACCCGGAGCATATCCACAGAGCGGACGGCGCCTATGAGACAAGTCCGTTGATCGCGTTGGCGATATGCGAACCGGCGCTCGACGCCGTGCTGGACCTGTCCATCATCAATCGAAACGCTGTCGGTAGCGTCTGGCTTGGGCCGATGAAAGGAAATCAGGATGACCAACGTACCTCGAACATGGTTCGTCACCGGCGTCTCGGGCGGCCTGGGCCGCGCCATTGCGCTTGCTGCTCTCGAAGCCGGAGACACGGTTGTGGGCACGTTGAGAAAACCGGAACAGTTCGCCGAGTTCCAAGCCCTGGCGTCCGGCCGCGCTCACGCCCTGGCGCTGGACGTCACCGATTCCGCCGCCGTCGGCCCGGCTGTCGAAGAGGCCATCCGCCTGACCGGCGGCGTGGATGTCGTGGTCAACAACGCCGGCTACGGTTTGGTCGGCGCCCTTGAGGAACTGACCGAAGCCGAGGCTCAGAAGCTGATGGACACCAACTTCTTCGGCGTCTTCCGCGTGGCCAAAGCCTTCGTGCCGCATCTGAAGTCGCGCGGTGGCGGCGCCATCATCAACGTCGGCTCGGTGGCCAGCGCCCGGGGCTTCCCCAGCATGAGCATGTATTCGGCGTCCAAGTTCGCGGTCACCGGCTTCAGCCAGGCCATGGCCCATGAATTGGCGCCGTTCGGCATCCGCGTGACCGTGGTCGAGCCCGGCGGCTTCCGCACCAATTTCGGCTCGGGCGGCATGGCCTGGGCGGCCAATCCCCTGCCCGACTATGACCGCTCCACCCAGCGTTTCCGCGAGTCGATGGAACGCCCGGCCACCCCCGCGCCGAACGATCCCGCACGCGGCGCCCAGGTCATTCTGGCGCTGGCCGCCATGGACAAACCGCCGGTGCACATGGCGCTGGGGGCTGACGGGCGGTCCTATGTGAAGAACGCGATCAACACGCGGCTGGCCGATTATGACCTGCACGTCGAACTGGCCGAATCGACCGCCTATCCAGACTGACGATCAGAGCGGCTGCCTGCGTGTGAGCGCAGGCGGCCTGTAACGTTTCGCCAGCAGATCGTCGGAGGGACCGTACAGACGGCCGACGATCTGGAACGGCCCTTCGGGGACCGGCAGCCAGTCGCCCAGACGATCCTCGGGCGGCGCCGCATTCTGCAACACCAGGGTGAAACCGCCGTCCGCATTGCGCCGGATGTCGGCGTCGCGGTCGCCGCGCTTGTAACGACCGGACTCGTGCGGGACCAACAACCGCGTCGCCGCGTCGTAGATGGTGTAGGACCAGAAACCCGACACCGGGGGCGCCGCATCGAACGTCATCTCATAGGCCCCGGCCGAACCGTCCAGCGGCGCGCCGTCGACGTCGGTCTCGCACACCATGTAAACCACCTCTTCCGCCCCCGGCCCCCAGATGGCGTAGCGGGCGGCGACGGCGCGGGCCAGATAGGCGGCAGAGCTGCCCGTCAGACGGTTGCGGTCTCCGCGCAGGTCCAGCGGATAGACCCAGCCGTTGATCGGCGTGTCCAGATTGGCCAGCCGCGCCTCAATCTTCGCCAGACCCGCGTCGATGCCCGTTTGCACCGCAGCCGCCTGCTCAGGCGTTAGGGTTGCCGCATCGAACGCCTCGCCCGGCGCGATGCCGATTTGCGCGAACTGCTGGAACAGCTCCTCTTCGTCGGCATGAACCGGGGCCTCCACCATCAGGGCGTTCAACGTGCCGATGAAGTCAGGGCTCGGCTGCTCAAAGAAGCCTCTGCCGCGCAGGCCGGAGGCAGGCGGCGCCGGGAAGGCCGCGCGCTCGATCTCGACCGGCGGCGTCTGGCCCAGGAAGGCGCTGAGCGGCGTCAGCCCGTATTGATCCTGCAGCTTATGGATGGCCGCCTCGTCGCCGGGGCCTTCGACGATGATGCGGGTGAACAGTTTAATGATCCAGCTGTCGGCGACGACGACCTCATCGATTCCCGGCGGCGTCTCGCCCGTCCAGCCGGGACCGGCCAGCAGATAGGTCCGCGCGCCGTTGCCGACATCGCGGGTGCCGCGCGTGAAGAAATTCATCGTCTGCCAGTCCGCCGCCTGGACGTTCTGGAACCGGTGCGGCTCGAACGCGGGAACCGACAACACATAGGGCTCGAGCTTCAGATCCAGCCAAGCCGCCGAATACAGGGTGTCAGTGTTGATCCACGGAATGGTGTTGTTCAGCGTCGGGCTGCCCAGAGTCCTGAAGTGGGTGAAGCGGCCGATGGCCTGCTTCTCCGGCGCATCAGGCCCCTGCGTCTGGCGATGGAAGAAGCCGTAAGCGATCATCATCGGGAAGGCGTAGACGTAAACCGCCTCTGCGATGGCCGTGATCTCTGCGGATGACAGGCGCGGGTCGATCGGCGATGTCATGATGCGGTCCTCAGCCTTGAAAGCGGCGATCGACGGGGATGCCGAAACGGTCCTGGTAAAAGCCCAGCCTGCGGCGCAGATCGCCGACATCCAGACCAAAGTCCTCCGCCGCATAGACATGCCCCCCGTGCTTGCCCTGACGGTTGTCGTCGATCCAGACCTGCATGGCGGCCTGCGCCTCGGGCGACAGTTCATCGCCCGCCGCCGCATAGATGCGCTTAACGCAGGCCAGCGGGTCGGCCAGCAGATCGGTGAACTGGATGTCGACAAAGGCGCTGTCGTCCTGCGGCCGATCCTCCACGCCCTTTCGCAGAAGGCGTTCGACGATGGAGGCCATGTCGGCCCCGACCGCATGCGGATTCGGATTGTCGTAATACCGCCGCCCGCCATAGGCCGTCAGACTGGCGAGCGAGATGATGGCGGGCACGGGATCGCGGTGCGTCTGCACCAGGACGGCGTCGGGGAAGACGTTGAGCAACGGCCCCAGCTGCTCCAGATGCTGCGGCGCCTTCAGCACCCAGCGTTCACCGCCGCGCAGCCATTGCAGGGTCTGCAGCACCCGGCGGAAATAGCGATAGCCCTCAGTGTGGTCGAACGCCTGATACCAGCGGCTGTAGGCCGGGACGCGATAACTCCACTCGAACTGCAGCGACGAGAAACCGAACAGCAAGAGGCTGAGATCCTCGTCCGGCTGGTCCGCCGTCAGCTCGTGCATCAGCTTCAGATCGGGCGTCACCGCATCCAGCATGGCCAGGGACTGCTGCATCTTCAGCAGGCGCGGATCGGGGTCGGGCTGGGCCGCCGTCGGATCGCCCTCAGGCAGAGGCATGACCTGCTCCCAGAAGGGCGACGAGCGCCGGGCCGGGTCGCGCGACAGCAGGCGATGCAGGATGGTGGTGCCGCTGCGGGGCAGGCCGATGATGACGATGGGCCGTTCGACCGGCAGGTCCAGAATCTCCGGATGCGCCTTCCACAGCGCCTCGAACCGAAGCCGCGTCGTCAGCAGGCCGACCAACTGGTTGAACAGCTGAATCCGCCCCAGGGCGTGGAACTCGATCTCGTCGTTCAGAGAGCCGCACAGAACCGCCAATGGCTCGTCCAGAGGCGCGTCGCCGAAGTCGGTCAGGCCGCCCGCCCGCCGGGTCGCCTCAGCCTTCAGCGCCTCTGGCGTGATCGCCGGCGGCGGCGCGCCGTTGGCGCCGTCCAGCGCCGCCTGCCCCGCCGGGGTGTGCTCGGGCCAGGCCAGAGACCGCGCATAGGCCGTCAGTTCAGCATCGCCCGGAAGCGGAACACCCTTCAGCATGTCAGCTCCACGACACCTGGATGCCGGTATGGCCCCAGTACATCCACGTCCGCACACGCTCGCCCACGTCCAGCAGCGCCAGATTCGGCATCCGCTCGATCAGCTTCTCCAGCGTGATCCGCGCCTCGAGCCGCGCAACCGGCGCGCCTAGACAAAAATGGACGCCGGAGCCGAACGACAGATGCTGCTTGGCCTCGGCGACGGGCCGGTCCAGGCGGAACTCATCGGGGTTCTCGAACACCGCAGGATCGCGGTTGGCGCCGCAGATCGAGAACATCAGTTTGGCGTGATCGGCAATGTCATGGCCGTGCATGGTCGTCGGCTGAACACTGGTGCGGAAGTGGGCCAGCACCGGCGGATCGTAACGCAGGCTCTCCTCGATGGCCGCTTCGATCAGAGACGGATCGGCCTTCAGCTGTTCCCAGCGCGAAGGCTCCTCCAGCAGGCGACGCATCAGATGGCCGATCAGATTGGTCGTCGTCTCCTGTCCGCCGGTCAGGAAGGCGAGGCAGATGTTGAGGATCTCCTCCTGCGTCAGGCGGCGGCCCTCGACCGTCGCCACCAGACCGCGCGACATGAAGTCGTCAGGCAGGACCGTGCCCAGATGCGTCAGGTCCGGCTCATCAACGCCCGCCGCCGCCAGCAGCGCCCGCCGCTCGTCGATCAGGGCCGAGAAATGCGGATAGATTTCCTGCAACACTGTCTCATACGACCCCGGCTGCGGATCGCCGAAGGTCAGGAACTGCAGCGTGTCGCTCCAGCGTTTGTAGTTCTCATAGTCGGCTTCGGGCGCGCCCAGCATCAGGCACATCATCCGCGCCGGCAGCGGCAGGGCGAACAGGGCGTGGAAGTCGCCCCGCCCTTCCGGCATGGCCAGCATGGCGTCGATCCGCTCATCAACGATGGCCTCGATGCGAGGGCGCCAGTTGCGCACGGCGGCGGGCGTCAAGCCCCGCTGCACCACCATGCGGAAGGCGGCGTGGAAGGCGCCGTCGGTCTTGAAGCCGACATCGCTGATCGAATCCTTCATGGCGTTGCCGAAGCGGAAGGCCCAGACGTCGCTGCCTTGCAGGATGTCGTCCTTGATCTCGGCGTGATCGCTCAGGACGTAGAACTCCGGCGTTTCCCCCTCTGCCAGGCGATGATGGAAGGGACAGGCGGCGCGCAGGTCGCCATACGCCTTGCCGGGATCGGCCATGGCCTCAGGGCTGAACGGATCGAAACGGACGGCGTCGGTCATCGAGAAGTCCTCATGCGAAACGACGGCCGAGAGCGGCGCGGCGTCGGGCCAGCTGGGCGGCTCTCTCTTCGGGCGTGACCCGCAGGCAGTCCGCAGGCAGGGCTGCGTCCAGATCGGCCAGCTTGACCACCGCCCATGATCGCACCGAGCGCTCGCTGTCGAAGCCGTCGGCGGGCAGGCCCTGCCAGCGGTGCAGCATCGTCCCCTGCTCCAGTCCGGCGGGGTCCAGCCAGTTGTGAACGCCCGGATCACTCAGAGCGACGACATAGGTCAGGGTTCCGTCCGCCGACACATGCGCCTGGCGCTGGTTCAAGCTGGAGGTATGAGCGCTGTAGTCCATCGACGCGCCCCAGGGGTCGGCCAGCTGTATGCCCAGATAGGCCGCAGACGACGGATCAACCGTCACCACCAGGGCCTCGTCGGACGCCAGGCGGAAGCGGGCCTCGCTGGTCGCCTGCTGGCTGTAGGAGAAGTTCTTGGCGCGGCCCTTGGCGATCTCGTTGAAGGGGGTGCTGAACCAGGTCGGCATCAGCCGGATCCAGTAGTCGATGGAGACGCCGACCGCCTCGACCGCCGCCGCAACCTGTTCGGCCTCGGTCGGCGCCGCAGCACCCGGCCCGGCGGTGCGCGTCACGCTCAGGGACACCGGCGTCTCGACACTCCAGTCCTGAAGTGAATCCCGCACGAAGATCAGCCGCGCCTGGCCCGGCTGGCTCTGGATGTGGTTGGTCCGGCCCTCCGCGTCCTCCGGCCCGACCGTGAAGCTGAACCGGCCCTCGGCGTCCTGATCGAGCTGACTCAGGATCATGACGCCCTTTGACTGGCTGTCGGCGCCGCCGCCCGGATAGTGGTTGAACAGGGTGAAGCTGACATCGGCGCCGGGCCGCTCGTTCACCTGCCCGTCGATGCGGAAGCGGTTGACGTCGTCGACCGCGATGACGCGGTAGACATTGTCAGGATTGTCCACGCCGTGCCGCGTGCCCGGAACCTTCAGCCCATCGCGCTCATGCGGCAGGTTCAACGTCCAGAACGGCATGGAGCGGCTGACGTCCATGGCCACGACCGAGACCACGGCGCTGAAGGCCATTTCCTCAAGGTTCAGGTCGATGGTCGCCCGTCCCGCAGGGGTCTGGGCCAGCGGATGCGCCTCGAACGCCTGACGCTTGGCCGCCACCGCCGCCTGCACCTCGGGGTGCTGGAACAAACGCACCGCATCGCGCTCCAGCGCCAGTTGTTCGGGTCCGTTCAGGATCGAAACAGCCATTCAGCCTCTCCTCAATGGTCGTCCAGCAACAGTTTGACGATGGTTTCAGCCGCGCCCGCCGCCGTCACCAGGGTGGTGTCGATGACGATTTCGGGGCTTTCCGGCGCCTCATAGGGGCTGTCGATGCCGGTGAAGTTCTTCAGCTGACCCGCGCGGGCCTTCTGATACAGGCCCTTCACGTCGCGCTGCTCGGCGACCGACAGGGGGGTGTCGACGAAGACCTCGATGAACTCATCGCCCTCCACCAGATCGCGCGCCATCTGACGTTCGGACCGGAAGGGGGAGATGAAGGCGGTGATGACGATCAGGCCCGCATCCACCATCAGCTTGGACACCTCGCCGACCCGGCGGATGTTTTCGACGCGGTCCTCTTCTGTGAAGCCCAGGTTGCGGTTCAGGCCGTGGCGGACGTTGTCGCCGTCCAGCAGATAGGTGTGGCGGCCCAGCGCGTGCAGCCGCTTTTCGACCAGGTTGGCGATGGTCGACTTGCCGGCGCCCGACAGGCCGGTCAGCCAGACGACCCGCCCCTTCTGGCCTTTGAGCTGGGCGCGGGCGGCCTTGTCGACGTCGACCGCCTGCCAGTGGACGTTGTCGGCGCGGCGCAGGTGGTGGTTGATCAGACCGGCCCCGACCGTGCGGTTGGAGATCTTGTCGATCAGAATGAAACCGCCCATGTCGCGGTTGTCGGCATAGGGCTCGAACGGGATGGCCCGATCCAGCGAGATGTTGGCCACCGCGATCTCATTGAGGTCCAGCCGTTTGGCGGCCAGCTTCTCCATCGTGTTGACGTTGACCTTGTGCTTGATCTCGGTGACCTGGGCCGTGACCGTGCGCGCGCCGATCTTGAGCAGATAGGGCCGGCCCGGCGGCATGGGCTCGTCGTCCATCCACACCAGGGTGGTCTCGAACTGGTCCGCGACCTCTGGCGGAGCGTCGGCGGCGACCAGAACGTCCCCGCGCGAGCAGTCGATCTCGTCCTTCAGGGTCAGGGTCACGGACTGACCGACGACGGCCTCGTCCAGATCGCCCGGCATGACGACCACGCGCGCGACCGTGCTGGTCCGCCCGGACGGCAGCACCTTGACCGCGTCGCCCGGCCGCACCGTGCCCGAGGCGATCAGGCCCGAGAAGCCGCGGAAGTCCAGATTGGGCCGGTTGACCCATTGCACCGGCATGCGGAACGGCTTGGCCCGCGCATCCTGGCCGACATCGACGCCTTCCAGCCACTCCATCAGCGTCGGGCCCGTGTGCCAGGCCGTGGCGTTGCTGCGCGAGGCGATGTTGTCGCCCTTCAGGCCCGAGATGGGGATGGCGGTGACGTCGTTCAGGCCGACGCTGGCGGCGAAGGCGCGATAGTCGGCAACGATGGTGTCGAAGGCGGCCTTGTCCCAGCCGATCAGGTCCATCTTGTTGACCGCCAGAACGACGTGGCGGATGCCCAGCAGGCTGACCAGATAGGAGTGCCGTCGCGTCTGGGTCAGCACACCCTTGCGCGCGTCGATCAGGATGACGGCCGCGTCGGCGGTCGAGGCGCCGGTGACCATGTTGCGGGTGTACTGCTCGTGCCCGGGCGTGTCGGCGACGATGAATTTGCGCGTCTCCGTCGAGAAGAAGCGATAGGCCACATCGATGGTGATGCCCTGCTCGCGCTCGGCGGCCAGGCCGTCGACCAGCAGGGCGAAGTCGATCTCGCCGCCCTGGGTGCCGACCCGTTTGGAATCCGCCTCCAGCTGGGCCATCTGGTCCTCGAAGACCATTTTGGAATCGTAGAGCAGCCGCCCGATCAGGGTGGACTTGCCGTCATCGACCGAGCCGCAGGTGATGAAGCGCAGCAGCGACTTGTTCTGGTGCGCCTCCAGATAGGCTTCGATGTCGTCGGCGATGAGGTCGGACTGGTGCGCCATCAGAAATAGCCCTCCTGCTTCTTCTTCTCCATCGAGGCGGCCTGATCGTGGTCGATCATGCGGCCCTGACGTTCGGAGGTGGTGGTCAGGAGCATTTCCTGAATGATGGCCGGAAGGGTGTCGGCGGTGCTCTCAACCGCCCCCGTCAGCGGGTAACAGCCCAGGGTGCGGAACCGCACGGAGCGGATTTCGGGCACTTCGCCTTCGCGCAGCGGCATCCGCTCGTCATCGACCATGATCAGCGTCCCGTCGCGCTCGACCACAGGCCGGGGCGCGGAGAGATACAGCGGCACGATCGGAATGTTCTCCAGATGGATGTATTGCCAGATGTCCAGCTCGGTCCAGTTGGAGATGGGGAAGACGCGGATGGTCTCGCCCGGCGACGTGCGGGTGTTGTAGGAGCGCCAGAGCTCAGGCCGCTGGCTCTTGGGATCCCAGCGGTGGCCGGCCGAACGGAAGGAGAAGATGCGTTCCTTGGCTCGGGCCTTTTCCTCGTCACGCCGCGCGCCGCCGAAGGCTGCAGTGAAGCCGTGGTGGTCCAGCGCCTGTTTCAGCCCCTCGGTCTTCCACATGTCGGTGTGCAGGGACGAGCCGTGAGTGAAGGGGTTGATGCCCTTCTCGACCGCCTCGGGGTTCTTCCAGACCAGAAGCTCCATGCCCAGCTTCTCGGCCATGCGCTCGCGCATCGCGTACATGTCGCGGAACTTCCAGGTCGTATCGACGTGCAGCAGGGCGAACGGCGGCGGAGACGGATAGAAGGCTTTGGCCGCCAGGTGCAGCATGACGGCGGAATCCTTGCCGATCGAATACAGCATCACCGGACGCTCGGTCTCCGACACCACCTCGCGCATGATCTGGATGCTCTCGGCCTCCAGCTGCTGCAAATGCGTCAGACGGGCGTGCGACAGGGGCGCCGGGGCCGCCGTGTTCCTGACCGCGCTCACGCCGCCGCCCTTTCCAGGCTGGCGGGATCAAAGGCGCCCGAGGCGACGAACCAGGGGTTGGCGTAGGCCGTGTCGCCGGACACGCGGAACAGATCATAGGTGAAGGGTTCGCCTTCCACGCAGCGAACCATGCCCCCGGCGGCGCGCAACACGGCGTCGCCCGCCGCGATGTCCCAGGCCATGGTGCGGCCCAGACGCGGATACAGATGCGCCTCTCCGCTGGCGACCTTGCACAGCTTCAGCGACGACCCCGCCGCCACCAGATCGGCGACCTCGAACCGGGCCAGATAGTCGGAGGTCTCTGACCCCATATGGCTGCGGCTGGCGACGACCTTCAGGCCGGCGGCGGGCGCCGCCTCGGCCTTCAGAGGCGACCAGTCGGCGAATTGACGCTCAGCACAATGGCTGGTGCGGGCCCCGCTCTGATCACCCGCATACATCAGGCCCAGCGCGGGCGCATAGACCACGCCGACCGTCGGCAGCCCTTTCTCGACCAGGGCGATGTTGACGGTGAATTCGCCGTTGCGGCTGATGAATTCCTTGGTGCCGTCCAGCGGATCGACCAGGAAGAAGCGGTCGCCGACCTCGGGACAGTCGCCCGCCGCCACGGCCTCTTCGGCCACAACCGGGATATCGGGCCAGGCGGCCGCCAGAGCCTTGAGAATCACAGCCTCAGCCGCTTCGTCAGCGAGCGTGACCGGCGAGCCGTCGCCCTTGTCCGTGACGCCCAGATCCTGACGCGCATAGTGATCCAGGATCACATCCCCGGCCTCGCGGGCTATCCCTATCAACTGGTTCAGCATCTCGATCCGCCTTCGCAAAGATTACTAAACCAGTTTAGTATTATTCCACGGCAGGGCGAGCGACAATGAGGCCGACGGTTTCGTCATCGCGGCTGCGATCGCGGCGCCGCAGCATGAGACTTGAACGGGAGGCGCCGTCTGGGCATGAGCAGATCATGAGCCGTCAACCTGCATCCCCCTTGCCCGCCTCCGCTGAAGTCGAACAGGGCCGCGAGTCCCTGCTGGGCGGACTGGAGGTCTGGCCGCAGCTGGACCCCTTCGCCGCCACGGTGCGCTGGCAACTGCTGCAACTGGGTCAGCTGGTGCAGAAGTCGGTGGACCGCGTGGCCGCCGCCAACGGCCTGAGCCACGCCGAGGTGGCGGTGCTGGGGGCGCTGAAACGCCAGGGGCCGCCGTTCGCAGCCTCGCCCAGCCAGCTTCAGAACGCCCACTGGGTCACCCTGCCCGGCCTGACCAAGCCGATCGCGCGACTGGAGACGCTGGGCTATGTCACCCGCCGCCAGAACCCGGACGACCGCCGGGCCGTGGTCATCACCCTGACGCCCGAGGGCAACCGCAAGATGACCGACATCATCGAAAACCAGGCCCCGCCCGAATACTGGGCCATCGCCAATCTGGACTCCGAACGCCGAGCGGTGCTGGAGAAGGCTCTGCCCGAGTTGATCGACATCCTGTTGGCCTCAGTCCCCGAGAACGAACGGCCTCAGGACGCCTGACGCGGCGGCACGACGTAGTTCAGCGCCAGCCGCCCGCCGTCGGCATAGAGGGTCTGGCCGGTGATGTAGGAAGAATCCGGTCCCGCCAGGAAGGCGGCGACGCCCGCAATCTCGTCCGCCTCGCCGAACCGGCCCATCGGCGTGCGCGACAGCATCATGTCCACGGCGGGCTGATCCAGCGACGCCTGCGTCATCGGCGACCAGGTCGGCCCCGGGCCGATGGCGTTGACCCGGATGTCGTGCTTGGCCATGGCCAGCGCCATCACCTTGGTCAACATCCCCAGACCGCCCTTGGAGGTGCAGTAGGCGGGCGAGGTCTCGACCCCCAGCACCGATCCGACCGAAGAGATGTGGATGATCGAGCCCTTGGTCCCGCTGGCGATCATCCGGTTCGCCGCCGCCTTGCCGACGATGAACGGACCGAACAGATTGACGTTGATGACGCGGGTGAACATCTCCAGCGCCATCTCATGGAAAGGCATGCCGCCGGTGCTGATCCCTGCGGAACAGACCACGACGCCGACCGGGCCGACCTCCGCCTCGATCCGGTCGAACAGGGCCTCGACCGCCGCCTCATCAGTCGTGTCCAGCCCCTCGAAACGGGCCCAGCCGCCCGACTGGCGGATCGCCTCGGCTTCGGCCTCGCCCCCACTCTGGCTTTGGCCGCCCGGCAGGTCGGTCAGCACCACCTTCATGCCGTCGCGCGCATAGCGCTGAGCGATGGCCAGACCGATGCCGCCTGCGGCGCCGGTGATGATGGCGGTTCTCGCTTCGGTGCTCATTGCTGGCCTCCGCCCTTGCGGTCCCAGAAGGAGCCGCCGTCGACGCGGATGTTCGCGCCCGTGGTGTAGCTGGAGGCGGCGGACGCCAGATACAGCGCCGTGCCGACGATCTCGTCCGGCTGGCCCCAGCGGTTCAGCGCCGTGGCCTTGCGCGCTTCTTCTTCGGTCGCCCATTCTCCGGCGATGTCGGTCAGGAAACCGCCCGGCGAGATGACGTTGATGCGGACCTTGGGCGCGAACTCCTGGGCCAGGGCGATCGACATGGCGTTCAGCGCGGCCTTGGCCCCGGCGTAGGGCGCGATCCACGGCGAGGGCTTGAGCGCGCCGATAGAGGAGACGTTGATGATGCTGCCGCCGTCGCCGTCGGCCATGCGCTGGCCGACCAGGCCGGTCAGGCGGAACGGCCCCTTGAAGTTGACCGCCGTCACCTTGTCGAACAGGACCTCGGTGGTCTCGACGCTGGATGGGGCGACCGGCGACATGCCCGCATTGTTGACCAGCACGTCGATGCGGCCGAACGCGGCCCAGGCCCCCTTGGCCAGGGCGTCGACCTCATCCCATTTGCCGACGTTGCAGGGGATGGCGACCGCCTTGCGGCCCAGGGCGCGGATCTCGGCGGCCATGGCTTCGCAGGCGTCCGCCTTGCGGCTGGAGATGATCAGGTCGGCTCCCGCTTTCGCAAAGCCCAGGGCCATGGACCGGCCCAGGCCGCGCGTGCCGCCAGTGATCAGGGCGACCTTTCCGGTCAGATCGAAACCGCTCATGCATTCGCCTCCACAAAGGGCGCCAGCTTGGCGCGCGCCGCCATCCGCCGGGTCGGCAGGTGTTCGCTGGGGAAGAAGCCCGGATGGGGTTCGACGCCCCGCGTCAGGGCCTTGGCCACAGAGGAAAGATGCACCTCCGTCGGCCCATCGGCGATGCCGAACATGGCCGCCAGACCCAGATATTTGCCGAAGGGCATCTCGTTGGAGGTGCCGAGCGCGCCATGCATGTGCATGGCCTTCCACACCACGTCCTTGGTGATGTCCGCCGTGGCCACCTTGACCATGGCCACAGCCAGACGGCCCTCGCGTCCGTGGCCCAGATTGTTGTCGAACATCCAGGCGGCGTGCAGCACCTGGAAGCGGAACTGCCTCAGGGCGATGGCGCTGGAGGCCAAGTCGTTCTGGACGCTCTGCTTGTCGATCAGCCGCCCGCCCGCGACCTCGCGGCTGACCGAGCGCTCGGTCATCATGTCGATCATCTTCTGGCATACGCCGATGGCGCGCATGGCGTGGTGGATGCGCCCGCCGCCCAGACGCGACTGCGCCACGGCGAAGCCCTGCCCCACCCCGCCCAGACGCGCGCTGTCGGGCAGGCGCAGACCGTTGAAGCGGATATAGGGGTGGCCGCCGACACCCTCGGGCTCGCCGAAGAAGCCGATCTCGCGCACGATCTCCAGCCCCGGCGTTCCCCTGGGCACGATAAACAGGGTGTTGCGCTGATGCGCCTCGGCGTCGGGATCGGTCACCGCCGCGACGATGATGAATTCCGCGAACTGGGCATGGCTGGCGTACCATTTGTCGCCGGTGATGACCCAGTCGTCGCCGTCCTGAACCGCCCGGGTCTTCAGCCGGGTCGGGTCCGCCCCGCCGGTCGGCTCGGTCATGGAGAAGCAGGAATAGACGTCGCCCGCCACCAGCGGCTCCAGATAGCGCATCTTCTGTTCGTCCGTGCCGAACGCCGCCAGAATCTCGGAGTTGCCGCTGTCCGGCCCCTGACAGCCGAACACCACCGGCCCCCAGTCGGTCCGCCCCAGGATTTCATTGAGATACAGCAGATTGACCTGGCCGATGCCGGCGCCGCCGTCGTGTTTGGGCAGGTGGGCGGCCCACAGGCCACGGCGCTTCACCTCGGCCTGAAGCGGAGCCAGTGCGGCCCGCGCCGCCTTGTTGGAGCGATCATAGGGCGCGCTCATGTCGTCGAAGACCAGGTCCATCGCCTCGACCTCCGTGGCGACGAATTCCCTGACCCATTCGAGTTGCTTCTCGAAGTCGGGATCGATGCTGAAATCCACCATGGTCTTCTCCTCAGCCCGCCGCGCGGGCCATGGCGCCGGCCTTGGCGGCCAGACGCAGAACGAAATTCTCGGAGTCTGCGGCGTGGGCCTGACGCCCGCTGAGGAAGCGCGCGTAATGGCGCTCCATGATCACCGCCAGCTTGTACTGGGCCAGCACCATGTAATAGGTCAGGTGCTCGACCGACCGCCCGGTGCGCTCGGCGTAATAGTCCGCCAGCTCCTCGCGGTAGGGGAAGTCCGTGGCGTCGAAATAGCCCGCCGGATCGGGGTCGTCGCGCCCCTTGAAGCCGTAGCAGACCCAGCCGAGGTCCAGCAGCGGATCGCCGACCGTGGCCAGCTCCCAGTCGATCATCGCCGCCACCCGCGCCGGCGTTGTGCGCTCGAACAGGCAGTTGGCGAAACTGTAGTCGCCATGGATGATCCCGGCGGGCGAGGCATCAGGCGTATTGGCCGACAGCCAGTCGGCGGCGTAGCTCAGACCCGGAATGTCGCGGCCGGGATAGTTCTCGGACTCGGCGTAAGACGCCAGTTGGCTGCGCCAGCGCTCGACCTGTCGTTCCAGAAAGCCTTCGGGCTTGCCGAAGCCTTCCAGGCCCACGGCCTTGTAATCGACGTTGGCCAGGCGGGCGATGCCGTCGACCAGGGCGAAGCCGATGTCCCGCCGATCCTTGCCCGGCTTGTCGAAGGGAGCGGGCACGGTGTCGTGGTGGCCCAGCCAGCCGTCGACCAGCGCCATCAGATAGAAGCGCGCGCCGATCACCGTCTGATCGTCGCAATAGGCGATGAAGCGCGGATGCGGCACGTCGGTGCCCGCCAGAGCGCCCAGCACCCGGGCCTCGCGGGCGATGATCTTGTCGCTGTCGGGACGGGGCTTCAGCGGCGGGCGGCGCAGCACCACCTCCTCCCGCCCCCGGCTGATCGCCATGACCAGATTGCTGGCCCCGCCGCTCAGCACCCGCGCCTGAACCGGGCCGTCGCCAAGCTGGGGCGCGTTTTGATCCAGCCAGAGGCCCAGGCGGGCCTTATCCTCGTCCGTCATTGCGATCTCCTCAGATCCAGACGTTCGCGCCATGGCGGTGGTTTCACAAGACTGCTAGTCTAGTCTTTGTATGAGAGTTCAGTGATATCGGCTCCGCGATGGATGCGCCGATAAGGAAGACCGCCATGTCGAGCCGACCCGTTATCGAACCCAAACCCTCATTGCGCGACGCCCAGCGCGCCCTGACCCGCGAGCGCCTGCTGACCGGCGCGCGCGACCTGTTCGCTGAAAAATCCTATCTGGAGGCCACCATCGACGGCATCGCCGCACGGGCAGGCGTGGCGCGCGCCACCGTCTATCTGCACTATGAGACCAAGGGGGCGCTGGCGCAGGACCTGCTGATCCAGGACATGACGGCGCAACGGCGTTTCTATCACAAGCTGGCCGACATCCTCGATCGGGACGGCCCGGCGCCCGACGGCGAAGCGCTGGCGGGGTGGCTGCGCCGCTACGCCAAGGTCTTCAACGACCGCCGCACGGCCCTGTCGCTCTTCAACGTCGTGATCGGCTCCGACCCCGACTTCCTGCAGGTCATCAAGCGCGAGCGCGACGCCCTGTTCGATGATGTCGGCGCGCGCATCGCCGCCTTCCGCTTCGACGTCACGCCGCAGGGCCGCGCCCGTCGTGTCGAGGCGCATCTGCTGGTCTTCCAGATCGAGCAGTTCTGCGGCCACGCGGTCCACGCGCCTTGGTCCGCCGCCGACTTCGAGACAGGGATCGCCCTCCTGTCCGACCATCTGGGCGCCTTCCTGTGCGCGGGCTGACAACCAAAAAAAAGCCGCGCACGAGGCGCGGCTTTGAAAGTCGGGAGGAAACGCACCGCATCGCAGGAGCGGACGTGAGGGGCGTTTGCCTCACGGCCCGGGCCCGGTCCAGCGCGCGCCCAGGTTGATCACACTCCCGATATGCAGCCCGTCAGGCCAGCTTGATCGAGACATGTCCTTCCGGCGCCTGGAACAGCGGCGGGCGGTCGGCATAGACCGGCGGCAGGCCCTGGGTGCTGATGCGCAGCAGACGGCGGCGCTTGCCTTCCTCGGCTGAATATTCAATCGGCGTGGCCCGGTGCAGGGTGGCCAGATTGTCCCAGATCAGGATGTCGCCCGCCTCGGCCTTGATCTCAGTGTTGAAGCGCGGGTCCACGGCATGGGCCTTGATTTCCTGCAGCAGTTGTTCGCCCGCCTCCGGCTCCATCCCCTCGATGCCGTAGGGGGTGCCGCCAACGGCGTAGAGATTGCGGCGGCCGCTGATCGGGTGGGTGATGACCAGCGGATGCACAGGCCGTTCAGAGGCCCGCTTCCTGGCCCGCACGCCGCCGTCGCGCCCGGCTTCGTCGGGGTCCAGCCGGATCGGCGTCTCGTCCGGACCGCGCTTGCCGCCGACCAGCATGTGCTGAGCCTTCAGGCCCTCGATGCGCGTTCGGGTGGCCTCGGGCAGGGCCTCATAGGCGGCGGTCAGGTCGGTGAAGCGGGTCTCGCCCCCTTCGTTCGGCGCCTCCACCGCATACAGCATGGTGCTGTAGGCCGGGACGTATTCATACGATCCGTCCGTATGCCAGAAGGACGCCCCGTCGCGGCGGCCCATGTCGTGGTCGGGCGAGTTGGAGATGGTGATCAGGGCCGGATAGTCGGGGTCCAGATCCTTGGTGAAGAAGAAGTCGATCGGCGCGCCGAACATTCGTCCGAAAGCGGTGTATTCGGCCTTGTCCAGCGTCTGACCGCGGATGCGCAGGACATGGTGTTCGGCCAGCGCGTCGACCAGTTCCTTCTGCGTCTCCAGCGTCATGTTGCGGGTGTCGATGTCCTCGACATCGGCGCCGAAGGGTTTGAGCGGGGTGATCTTCATGGGTGCGTTCCTCAGGGTTCGGAGCGACGGCGGCGGGCCGCGTCAGCCCTCGTCATTGACCCACCGCACGAAGCGGTGGAGCGGATAGAAGCCGTCGTGCGGCAGGCCGACTTCGGGCGTCACGGCGCCCAGCGTCACGATCCTCTGAGCCCCGGCCGAGGCCAGGGCGTTGCGCAGGGCCGTCTTGCGTTCGGGCGGATAGACGCCGACCGTCTGGGTGGCGACATTGACCTGGCGGATCGCGTCCTCCAGCCGTTCGACGGCGACGACGTTGACCACCTTGTCTTCGGGATAGAAGTCGACCGGCTCCTCGGAGCGGATGACCAGGCCCTTGCCCTCATAGCCGCCCCAGACGCGGTAGAAGTCCTCCATGTCGCGCAGGCCCTCGACCTCTTCGCGGATGGAGCGGGTGATGGGGCGCGGCTCGGCCGAGGCGGACTTGCGCCCCTCGCCCAGCTTGGCCTGGAGCCGTTCGCAATAGCGGTCGATGTCCTCGATCGAACCCTCGATGAACTGATAGCGGCTGGAGGTGCAGGCTTCCTGGTTCATCAGGGTGGCGTCGTGCGCTCCGGCGTCGGCGGCGGCTTCCAGCGTGGCCTCCGAAGCGAACACCTCGCGCCCGATCATGGAGATCGACGTCTTCGGATCAAAGGCGACCAGCTCCAGCCCCGGCCCGACGTATTTCAGCGCGCCCTTGATGGTGCTCTCGCCGCCCCAGGCGACGATCTTGTCGAAATACTGCGGGCGGAACAGCATGCTCTCGACCGTCTCGTCCCCGCCGCGCCAATAGGCCGCCGAGAAGGATTTCGTCACCGGGTGGCCCGGCGCCGCCTCGGCCAAAGCCGCCAGAATGGCGGGGGCGCTGAACAGTTCGTTGGACGGCAGCTTCAGCAGATGCACCCCCTTGGTCAGGGCCCCGCGAATGACGGTGTTGGCCGCCACACCCGGAGAGTTCCCCGCGATGACGTGCAGCAGACGGCAGGGGAAGGCGCGCACCTTGGCCGCGCGGCCAGACGGCGTCGACACCTCGCGCCAGCCGTCCAGCAAGTCCTTTCCGCCGATCTCCTGCTCGATCATGAACTCCATGGCCGGGCGGCTGAACATATGGCCCAGATAGGAGAAGGACCGCTCCACCAGATCGCGCGGATAGAAGCCCGCCTCGACGCTGCGCTCCATGGCCTCGGCCAGAGCGCCGGAACGGTCGCGCTTCAGAACCTCGCCCGTCTCGACCAGCAGGTCGATGATCTCATCCACCGGCACGTCGCTGGCGGGCGACGGCGCGGGGCGCGGCCAGACCAGGGAACTGACGTCCAACGGCGGTGTCGTGAAGCGGTTGGGGGCGCGGCCGTATTCCGGGCCGACGCCCTCGATGATCTCGCCCTTGACGACGTGGCGCACGCGAACGGGCGCGTCGGTTGCAGCATCGAGAACGGTCATTGGGCCACGGCTCCGCGGATATAGGCGTCGATGGTGCCGGCGCAGCCGATGTGGTCGCTTTCGCCCGGCTGGCTGAAACGGGTGATGGTGTCGAGGATGGTTGGACCGGCCCGCCCGCAGGGGCAGTCCTTGAAGTCGATGGTGACCTTGTCGCCGCTGATCAGCCCGCCCCAGCGGCCTTCATACAGCAGGTCCAGGAAGGCGAACCGGCCCGTGACCACACCGTTCTCGCCGTCTTCGGCGGTCAACAGCTTCTCGCCGTCCGCATCCAGCAACAGCCAGATCAGGCCCGGCGGGCGGTGATAGCGGCCGCATTGGCATTTCGGACAGGTCTGCGCCATCTCGGTCATGCCGTAGGCGTTGTTGCGCACCACCTTGCCGTAGAAGCGGTCGACCCTCTCCTTGTAGTCGTCCGGCAGGGTCACGCCCTTCAGTCCGCCGCCCGCGCTGACCATGGTCTGGGGATGGAAGTCGCCGTCGGGCACGCCGCGCGCATGGGCCCGTTCGATGATGCCCATGTGCTGGGCCCAAAGGCCGGACACCACCATCGGCTCGTGACGATGCGCCAGAAGCTTGTCGACAAAGACATCCATGGCCGCGCTCATGCGTTCGCCGCGCGCCATGGCCTCGTCCTGAGCTGCGGTGATCTCGGCGGGGGTGGCGGTGCCGTCGGCCATGCGGGCGTTCAGGGCGGCCGAGGCGCTGATGTCGGTCAGCCGCAGCGGCTCGTCGGTCAGGAAGTGGGCGCCGCCGGGACGGGCCCAGACCTTCGCGGTGTTGTGCGCCGCCTCTATGGCGCTGTTCGGCCCCTTCGACGGGCTGGTCATGAAGGCGACGCGGCTGTTGTCGGCCTTGATGTAGGGCCAGCCGCTCATGCGCCGATAGTGGCGGGTCTTGTTCTCTGAATCCCCGCGCGTGTGGTTGAGGAAGGAGACCTTGCCGCTGGAGCCGCTGGTGGCCAGCACCATGTGCCCCGCGTCACGCAGACGGTCCATCCACTCATCGACGTCGCGCACGCCCTCGACATCGACGTCAGTGACCTTGGCCGTCGACAGCGTCTGCATCCACTGCAGCAGCCGCCCCCATTTGCCCTGTTCGACCAGACTGGCGGGATAGGACTTATAGGCCGTGTGCGCGAACAGCAGAGGCACCAGATCGGCGAAGGAGCGAATCTCGCCCACCCCGCTGTCGGTGGCGCGACGACGCAATACGGGGATCTGTTCCAGCCGCTCGACGACCAGTTCGCGCGCAGCCTCCAGCTGACGCGCTTCGATGTCGGGCCATGCCCGGTCGAACACGTCTTCATGGATGGCGGCGTCCACCAATTCCGATCTGACTGACATCAAGCATCTCCCTTATTTCTTTGACGATGGTCGTAGAAACAGGGAGGTTGGAGGGGCTATCCAGACAAACAACATGCTGATCCGGACAGCCGGACGGAGACCCCATGCCGCGCGTCGCCCTTGTCGTTTCCGACGGCCTTTTGACCAACGCCGTGTTTGAGCTGGTCGACGCCCTCAGCCTGGCCAACCGCTACACGGAGCGCCAGTACGCCCTGCGCGAGACTCTGCCCCCGACCATCGACATCCAGCTGGTTTCGCCCAGCGGCGACGCGGTCATGGCCCAGAACGGGCGAATGCTGGCGGTGGACGGCGGTCTGCGTTCAATGCGTCCCGACCTCATCTATGTGGCGCCGTTCGCGCTGGGCACGCCCGATCAGCTGGCGGCCCGGCTCAAGCCCCTGACGCCGGTCTGCGACTGGGTGAAGGCGGCGCATGCGGACGGCGTCATGCTGGCGGCCAGCGGCAGCGGCGTCGCCGTCCTGGCCCGCGCGGGCCTGCTGGAGGACATCGTCACCCCCGTCGCCTGGTGGCTGGAGGCCGACATGGCGCGGCTGTTCCCCGCCCTGACGCTGGACCCGTTCCTGAAGGTGCAGGCGCGCGAGGACATCCTTCTGGCCGGGGTTCACGCCGCCGAACCGGCGCTGGCGTTGCGGATTCTGGAACGGATCATGTCGCCTGACGTCGCCACCTGGGTCGAACGGTTGAGCGGAGTCGAGCGCCACCCCGACGGCCCCGATCAAGCTCTGGCCTACGCTCCGCCGGTGTTGAAGCCCGACCCGTTGGTCACGCGGGCCGCCCACTGGCTGCAAATGCGGTTCGCCCAGAAGCCCCAGTTGTCGGAGCTGTCGGATGCGCTGGCCGTGCATCCCCGCACCCTGTCACGCCGCTTCGTCGCCAGCCTGGGCATGACGCCTGTGCAGTATCTGCAGGGCCTGAGGATGGAGGCCGCCAAACGGATGCTGGCGCGCTCGGACCGCAAGGTGGACCGCGTGGCCTATCTGGTCGGCTATTCCGATCCCGGCTTCTTCAAGGATTTATTCCGCAAACAGACGGGCCTGACGCCGGGGGAATACCGACGCCAGGCCACGAGCACGCCGACTTCACCGCTGCCTGTCAGCGCGTCTGAACGCCCGGCTCTTTCGGATATCTGCCCAGAAGCAGATAGCAGCCCGAGCCGAGGGCGAAGAGAACCGCCGCGCCAATGAGCGCCTGATTATAGGAGCCGAACTTGTCGTAGGCGAAGGCGAAGGCCATGGCGCCCACGGAGGTGAAGACGCCGATGAAAAGCACCGTCAGCCCATAGATGGCGGCGAACGACTTCATGCCGAAATAGCGGGCGATGATATAGGCCACCACGTCGATCTCGGCCCCTTGCGCCAACCCGATCAGGACCAAGCCGATGGCCGCCATCAGGATCGTGGGTTCCGCAGGCAGCAGCAGGAAGATGCCCAGGACCGGCAGCAGGGTGAAGACGCAACCCACCGCCGGGGCCCAGATGCGGTCGACCAGCAGACCCGTCGTCAGCGTGCCCGCGACCACCGAAATGGCCAGCAAGGCGCCGAACTCTGCGGCCAGCTCCGGCGATAGGCCCTTGCCCGTCAGCATGGGCTGAAGCTGCGACAGGATGCCGATCACCGGCCCATAGGTGAAGGCGGCGGCCAGGCAGACCAGCAGGATCTTGCGGTTCGACAGCAGCTTGACCCAAAGCCGCCAATCCAGCAGCGCGGCCGGCTTGCCCTTGGCGTCCAGCTCGATCGCGTCCCGCTTGTCGCTGACCAGAAGCAGCACCACCGGCAGGGCGATGATCAAGGCCGCAGCCGCCAGCAGATAATAGCCCGCCTGCCAGCCGTGGTTGGCGATGACGTGGAAGACCACGATGGGCATGAAGGCGCCGCACAGGGAATAGCCGATGCGCGAGATGGCCAGCGCCGTGCCACGTGAGGTCGAGAACCGGCTGGCCACGGCGCGGGTGAAGGCGATGCCTGTCGTGCCCAGACCCGCTGTCACCAGCATGACATAGGCGATCAGGAACAGGGTGTAGTTGCCGCCTGTATTGGCGATGGTGACATAGCTCAGCCCCACCAGAACCAGACAGACGCTCAGCACCGGCTTCACCCCGATGCGGTCGATCAACCGACCGAAAAGCGGCGCGACGAAGCTGGTGAAGAAGCTGAAGTGGAAGGCGAAGGCGATCTGCCCCCGGCTCCAGCCGAACGCCTGCTGCAACGGCTCGACGAACTGGCTCTGGGTGAAGGACCAGCCGCCGTAACCCAGGCCCATGGCGATGAAGGTGCCGAGGACGACCTTCCAGTGGTCGCGCCATTCATGACGCGCGGTTTCGGACATCATCAGCGTGGCCTTGGTCAGAGGGCGGACAAAAACAGGGACGGGATCAGAATCAGGCGGCGCGCTCGAGACCGACGTTGAAGTCGCGGATATAGCCGCCCATCACGCGGTCGATACCCTCATAATCGAGGTCGAAGGCTTCCATCGTGTAGGAATGGCGCGGGCCGCGCGCATGCGCCTCGCGATCCGCCGCCATCCAGGTCGAAACTGCGTCGAGACGCGCCTGCGTGACCGCCACGCCGAACTTGTCGTAGCAGCGTTGCAACTCCTTCAGCGGATCGGCCTGAACGTCCAGATAGTGGGCGTCGAAGAACTGGTCGGGATGGGCGTCGCGCACATCGGCGGCGCGCTTCATCGATTCCGACTGGCGCTCCAGCATGCCGAATGACCCAGCGGGCGTGGTGTCCGAGAACAGGCCGTAGTTGACCGCCAGATTGTTCGACAGCGAGGCCAGAACCTTAGCCGGGTCGCGGTGGCACAGCACCACCCCCGCATCGGGGAAGACGTCCAGCAGATCGGCCATCCACCAGTCGTGAGCGGGGGTCTTCAGGACCCAGCGGTCCTTCTTGAAGCGGTGCTGCAGGTGCTGAAGCGCGCGCTTCTGCTCCTCATAGACCGGCTTCATGTCCACGGAATACAGCAGCTTGCCGTAGTTGGGGACGTTCCACCACGCCGGGTAGTTGACGGTCAGAAGCGACATCTCCCACAGGAAGTTGCACTCCTCCGGCCGCTCCGGCCCATAGGGGTGGATGCCCTGCATGGCGGGCGACAGGAAGCCCTCAAACTCAAGCGCCTCGCGGCAGGCTTCGATGCGCGGGTCTGACGCATAGGTCTCGGGCTGCGGCGGCGGCGAGGGGAACATGATCTCCCACATGCGCGGCGAACGGTTGGCTGGATCGGCGGCCAGCAGATTATGGAAGAAAGTCGAACCCGCGCGCGGCAGACCCGCAACGAAGATCGGCTTGACCACCGCTTCATCCGCGATGGCCGGGAAGCGTTTGCGGTCCTCGGTCAGGACCAGCCGGCCCTTCAGATTGTCTACCAGACGCCGCTGCGCCCTCTGCACGCCCAAGGCGTTGAGGTCAGCATGCTCGATCAGGTCGCGTGACAGAACATCCAGCGGCTCACGGAAGACGTCGCCGCCCCAGTCGGACAGACCGGTGGCGTCCTGGGCGGCCTGCATCAGGGCCTGCGCCGCAAGCGGATGGGTCATGGAGTCTTCCCTAATCGCAACGTGCTGCTTGTGCCGCAGCTTTCCATCAACCTATGGCCCGGTTTTCTTCGCGTCATCCGCCCACACGACAGGCATCGCGCCCGCGATGTTGACGCCGCCCGTCACCCAAAGCCGTTCCAAACCCATGGTGTGCGGGTGAAGGTGCCGCATGGACGCCCTGACTCCTTTCCGCATCGACGTGCCCGAAGCGAAACTCCAGCGTATCCGCGATGGACTGCGCGCCGCCGACTTCTCCTATGCGCCGGAGGGTTCGGGCTGGGATTATGGCGTGAGCGTCGCCTATCTGCGCGACCTGGTCGACTATTGGATCCATCACTACGACTGGCGCCGCTGGGAGGCGCAGCTCAACCGCTTCCCGCAGTTCAGCACCCCTATCGACGGCGTCGACGTCCGCTTCCAGCGCATCAAGGGATCAGGCGGGCGGGGGCCGATCCTGATGACCCACGGCTGGCCCGGCTCCATCTTCGAATTCGACCAGGCGGCCGAACGGCTGGCCTTCCCGGAACGATTCGGCGGCAAGGCCGAAGACGGCTTCGACCTGATCATCCCTTCCCTGCCCGGCTTCGGCTTCTCCACCCGGCCCGCGCGTCCGATCGGCCCGCGCGCGGTGTCGCGCATGTGGCGCACGCTGATGGTCGAGCGGCTGGGCCACGACCGCTTCTTCGTCCAGGGCGGCGACTTCGGCAGCGCCGTCTCCAACTGGCTGGCTCACGATGCGCCGGAGCATGTGGCTGGCGTCCACCTCAACCTGTGCATCCCCATGCCCGTCCCCGCCGCCGAGGCGGTTCCGGGCGAGGTCGAATGGCGCGCCGCCTATGAAGCCGTCCAGCGGCGCGAGTCCGCCTATATGATGGAGCATATGACCAAGCCCCAGACGATCGGCGCAGCCCTGTCGGCCAGCCCGGTCGCCTTCGCCGCCTGGGTCATCGAGAAGTTCCACGGCTGGGCCGACACCAGGGGGGACATCGAAAGCCGGTTCAGCAAGGACCAGTTGATCACCAATCTGATGACCTATCTGGTCAACGACGCCGTCACCTCAGCCATCTGGATGTATGCGGGCACGGCGGCCGAAGCGGGCCAGGGTCTGCTGACCGGCCTCAAGGTCACGGCGCCGACGGCGGTGGCCCTGTTCCCCGCAGAGTTCATTCCACCCGCCCCGCGCGAGGCCATGGCCCGCAACTGGAACCTGACCCGGCTGACGCAGATGCCGGAAGGCGGACACTTCGCCGCCTTCGAGGAGCCGCAACGGTTCGCCGACGACGTGCGTGAATTCTTCCTGGGGCTCGACCTCCAGGATTCATAAATACGGGAGAAGATGCAGATGAAGGTTCGTTATCCGAAGTGGGACTATTCCGGCGCCCAGGCGCACTGGTCTCCCTATATCGAATACGTCCAGGCGCGGAACGCGGCCTCGACCATTCCGTCCTATGTCGAGCCCTATCTCGTGAAGGTGATGATCCAGGCCCGTCAGGCGCTCAATGAACGCGACACGCCGCTGGACCGTGACATGGTCATCTTCATCAAGCAGGAGGCCCAGCACTGCAAGCAGCACGACCTGTTCAACAAGCGCCTGCATGAAGCTGGCTATGAGGGTCTGCAAGCGTTCGAGGACGAACTGGAAGCTACCTATGAGGACTGGCTGGCCACCAAATCTCTGAAATTCCACTGCGCCTACGCAGAGGGTTTCGAGGCCCTGGGATCGGCCATGGCCCCCATCGTCTTCGACGGCAAGCTGGCGGAGTTCGAGGCGTCTGAGCCCAACCCCGGCTCGGAGCTGTGGCGCTGGCACCTTGCCGAAGAGTTCGAACACCGCAGCGTCGCCTTCGACGTCTATCAGGCCCTGTTCGCCAAGCGGAATCCCGTCGCGGGCTATTTCTACCGCCTGTACGGCTTCTGGTTCGCCGTGAAACACCTGGGCGGCTATTCCAAGCGCGTCACCGAATATCTGCTGTCCGTCGATCGCTCGAAGATGACGCCGGAAGAGGTGCAGGCATCGATCGCCCGCGAAACGCACTTCAAGAAGACCTACGGCAAACTGATGCTGCCCAAGCTGCTGATGGTGCTGTCGCCCTTCTACAATCCCGGCAAGAAGAAGGTGCCCGAGGGGCTGAAGCGCTATCTGGAGGAATGGGACGCGCGCAACGCCGCCGCTTGAGCAGAAGATCAACGACCAAGGAAAAGGCCGTCGGCGTGATCGCGCCGACGGCCTTTGACTGTCAGTCCGGCGAGCCTCAGGCGGGCACGGTCTCTGGCATGCCGATGCCGAACAGCTCTTCAAACGCGCCCAGGGTCACGCGGCGGCGGATCTCGGGCGACACGTGATCGAACAGGCCGTGCAGCACCTTCTGGGTATGCGGATAAGTGCCTTCCAGGTGCGGATAGTCCGAGCCCCACAGGGCGTTCTGGTAGTCGTGGGCGATCACGGCGGGCAGAGCCGTCTCATCGTGCTGGAACGAGGAATAGACCTGCTGCTTGATGATCTCGGTCGGCAGGCGGCTCAGCTTGGGCCGGGCGTACTGGTTATGCTGGCGATAGGCTTCGTCCAGGCGGTCGCCCAGGGCGGGCACCCAGGCCACGCCGGCCTCGGCCGTCATGATCTTCAGCTTGGGGAAGCGGTCCAGAGCGCCGGACGAGATCATGTGGGTGACGCAGCGCTGCACCGGGATGGTCGTCTCCCAGTAGTTGATCAGGGCGCCGCCGGGGCCGCGCGTCACGATCAGCTTGGACGTGCCTGTGCCGACGTGGAAGCAGACCACCATGCCGGCCTCTTCGCAGACGGCCCACAACGGATCGAACTCGGGCATGTTGTATTCGAGGTGGTCCGGCAGGGTGGCGGGCAGGCAGATGGACTTGAAGCCCAGACCGGCGACACGCTTGGCCTCTTCGACCGCGTCATCGAAGTTCAACACCGAGATCAGGGCCGTGGCCAGCAGGCGCTCCGACCGCTTCAGCATGTCGGCGTGGGCCCAGTCGTTATAGACCTTGACCGACTGATGCATCAGTTCGCGGTCCTTCATGACCGACAGCCAGATGCCGACCGAGGGGAAGACCACTTCGGCCCAGATGCCCTGTTCGTCCAGATCGCCTAAACGCAGGTCCAGATTGGTCGATCCGGGCGGGGTGATGGCGTCGATCATCGAAGCGGCGGCGAAGAAGACCTTCTCGTCGTCCACCACATAGATGTCGTGCTTGCCGTCGCGCACCATGTGCGGGCCGCGGTGACGCAGCGAGGGCGGCAGGTTCTCGGTCCACAGGTCCTTGGGTTCCCAGACGTGGCTGTCGCCCGAATTGACCCAGATCTTCTCGGCTTGGTCGGTCATGTTTTGCTCTCCCATGTTGTTATGACAGGTGCTCCATCTCCCTATTGGTGTCAATGATATATATTATTGACGAAAGTGCGGCTGTGGATCACCCTCCTCTCATGACTGGAACCCGCGCATGAGCCGCCACGATCCGAAAGGCCCCGGCCGTTGGTCGCCCGACGCCCGTGTCGAGGGCTCGGCCCTGCATGTGCCGAAGACGTCGGAAATCATCGCCCGCTGGCTGCGTCGTGAACTGCTGAGGTCGCGCCCCGCGCCCGGCGACGCCCTGCCCTCCGAGTTGGAACTGCGTGAGCGGTTCGGCGTGTCGCGCCCGACCATCCGCGAAGCGGTGCGCATTCTTGAGACCCAGCATCTGGTCCGCGTGGCCCGTGGCGCATCCGGCGGCGCCCGCTTCACCCTGCCCGAGGCGCGCATGGTGTCGGAATCGACCGGCATCTATCTGCAGGCGCACGGCACGACCCAAGCCGAGCTGAACGAGGCCCGCATCAACATGGAGCCGCGCCTGATCGGCTTCATGGCCGGGCGTCTGGACGCCGCCGGCATCCAGCAGCTCAACGACGAAATTGACCGTCAGGCCGCCGCGCTCGACAATGTCGCCGTCTTCAGCCGCAGCCATGAAGACTTCTACGCCATTCTGTCAGAAATCTGCCCCAACCGATTGATCGCGCTGGAGCTGCTGACCCTGCGCGACCTGATCCAGGCCCAGACCGAACTCGTCGGCGACAGTTGGATCCAGAACGCGCCCCATTCACGCCAAGGCATGGCCCGCCACGTCGAGGTCAAGCGCCAGGTGGTCGGCCACCTCGAAGCCGGACGCGCCGCCGAGGCGGAAACCTTATGGACGAAGATGCTGGAAGCCCAGCAACGCCTGACGACCGCAATCGGCGTCGGGGACGACCCCATCGAGGCCCTGTAGATGCAAACCACCCCCGCCAACCTCAAGCCGTCTGATGTCGGTCACCGCCTGTGCGCCAGTTGCATTCCGACAGGTGCCTGCCGTCTGGGCCTGACCTGCCTGGGTCTGGGCGAAAACGGCGTGGTCAGCTTCGACATCGTCTGCCGACCGACCTTCGAAGGCGGCCCCAATGTCGCGCACGGCGGCTGGACCGCCGCGACGCTGGACGAGATGCTGGGGACCATCGCCATGCTGCACAAGACGCTGACCGTCACCAAGTCGCTGAACGTCGAGTTCCTGAAACCCGTGCCGATCGATCAGCCGTTGAAGGGCCGCGCCTGGAACGATCACAAGGTCGGCCACCGCTGGCACAATATCGGCGAGATCACCCTGGCCGCCACCGGCGTGGTTCTTGGCCGGGCGACGGGCGTGTTTTCCGAACGCAAGCCTGACCATTTCGCCAAGCATGACGCCTGGCTGAAGGAAGAACTGGCCGGCGCGCCGAAGGTCTAGGCCCGCAGCTGAACCAACTGCACCAGGGCGCCGCCCAGCCGGGCATCACTGACAAAGAACCAGTCGGCGCGCGGGGCGGAGCCTTCGCCGACGATGGCGACGCCCTTGGCCTCCAGCCGCGCCCGCTCGACGGCGAGATCCTCGACCTGAAAAGCGATGTGCGACACGCCCTCGCGGCCCTCGAACCAGCGGGCGTCCACCGTCTGGCCCGAGACGGTCTGGACCATCTCGATCTCGGTTCCGTCGCCGGTGTGGCCGTGCGTGACCAGGCTGACCTGCGGTTCGCCGCCCTCCCCGTCGGGCAGGACGTAACGGACGACAGGCTCCCAGCGGATGCCGAACAGCTCCCGATAGGCTTGAGTCACGGCCTCTATGTCGTGAACGGCGAACCCGAAGTGAAGCAACTTCATCGCGGCGCCGTCCACGCGATCGGTCATGTGTATTTGTAGTCCTTGCCGCCCGGATAGCCGCCGCCGCCGTGGGCCGCATCCAGAGCGGCGTAGTCGATGGGACCGGCGGGCGTGCGCGGCAAGACATCCGAAAACACCACCCAGCGCGGCTTCTTGTAGGAGGCGATGCGGGCGCGGCAGTGTTCGATCAGCTCGCTCTCGCTGACCTCGGCGTCGGGCCGCATGACCACGACCGCCTTGACGCTCTGGATCCAGCGGGGGTCCGGCACGCCGATGACGGCGGCGTCGGCGACGGCGGGGTGGCTCTTCAGACAGCCCTCGACCTCGGCGGGATAGATGTTCTCCACCCCCGACTTGATCATCTGCACCTTGGGGCCGATGAAGTTCAGCGAGCCGTCGGCTTCACGGCGGCCCAGATCGTTGGTCATCCACCAGCCGAAGCGCGTGCGGTGGGCGTTGATCTCGGGCCGGTTCCAGTAGCCGAGGCCGACGATGGGCCCGCGCACGCCGATCTCTCCGACCTCGCCATCGGCCACTTCCTCGCCGTCATCGTTGAACAGGCGGTTGACGGCGACAGGGCTGGATCGGCCGAAGATGCTGATGGCCTTGCGGTCATAGTGGGCCCAGGTCGACAGGCCGCCGACTTCGGTCTGGCCATAGCCCATCATGGAATAGGTTTCATTGGCCACAGCCGCCGAGCGGAACTGGGTCAGGTCATAGCTGCCATCGGCGTTGAAGGCGGTCAGCTCCTCGACCGTCTTGGGCACCAGGAAGGCCAGGCTGCATTTCTCGTTGTGCAGGGCCTCGGCGATCACGGCCACTTCGGTGCGCCGGATCATCACGTTCGCTCCCCCGGCGTGGAAGACGCCCAGCGTCACCATCAGGGTGCCGATATGGAAATGCGGGCCGGAGTTCAGGAAAATGGTGTCCGCCGTCAGCCCCTGCACCAGCATGATGTTGACGTTCTGGGCCATGATGCCCGACTGGCTGGTGATGGCCCCATTGGGCCGCCCGCCGAACGCCGCCGTATAGATGATCAACGTGCCGGCGTGGACATCGACCTGACGGGCCTTGCGCGTCGGATCAGCGGCGGCGAGACGGCCTTCATAGCCGTCAGGGCCGTCTTCATCGAAGTGGACCCAGGTTCCCGACTTCCATTCGGCCAGTTCGCGGGCCCCGCGCACGGCCTCGCCGATTTCGCCCTCGTGCCACAGCAGAACCTTGGGCTGAAGGTCGTCGATGACGAAGGCGATCTCGTCAGCCGACTGACGCCAGTTCAGCGGACAGAACATGGCGCCCAGCGCCGAACAGGCCAGCACGCCTTCCAGAACGGCCAGAGAGTTCTGGCCCAGCCACAGCACGCGGTCGCCCTTGCCGACCCCCAGACCTTCCCACTGATTGGCGAGCCGGTTCACCCGGTCCTCCAGCTGGGCGTAGGTGTAGCGACGGCCTTCCTGAACCAGGGCGGTGCGGTCCGGGTGGGTGCGGCGGTGCTCCTGCAGGATGTCCAGCAGCGTCAGGGTATGCAGGAAATCAGACATGGCTTGGTCTCAGGAAACAGTTTGGCGGGGTTTGAACACAGGCGCGATCCGCCCGTCGTGCAGCGGTCTGAAATCAACCTCGACCGGCAGGCCGCACGCCAGCTTGTCGAGCGGACAGTCGACGACATGGGCGAACATGGCGAAACCTTCGGGCAGGTCGATCGCGGCCAGCACATAGGGCGTCGGCATGCCCGGCTGGGGCGCGCGATGGATCACGGAATAGCTGTAAAGCTCGCCCTGCCCCGCGACCTCGGTCCAACTCCAGTCGGTGGAGAAGCAATGGGTGCAGGCGATCTCGGGCGCGAAGAAGAAGCGGTTGCAGTGATTGCAGCGCGGCGCGATCAGCCGCCCCTCAGCCGCCGCCTCCCAATAGGGCCGCGACAGCAGGGTGACGGGAAAATCCAGTTCAGGCGTGGTCATGCCGTCGCTCCCGTCAGCACGAGGGTTTCCAGATGCTGGGCGCCCGATCCGGCGTTGGTGACGATGGCCACCTCCGCATCCTTGACCTGACGATCGCCCAGACCGCCGCGCAGTTGGCGCACGCCCTCGATGACCTTGCCGGTCAGCTGGCTGGTGCCGGTCCAGCTCCCGGCCAGCATGCCGCCGTCCAGATTGGTCGGACAGTCGCCGTTCAATGTCAGCCGATCGCCGGAGACGAAATCGCCGCCCTCCCCTTCGCCGCACAGGCCCAGCATCTCGAACTGGCGCAGCACCTCGAAGGAACAGGGGTCGTACATGCAGAAGACGTCGACATCGGCCACGGTCAGTCCGGCCATGCCGAACGCCCGCTGGATCGCCGCCTGCCCCAACGACCGCACGTCGCGGTACAACGGCGGATTGATGTAGTTGCCCTGGGCGAACTCCATGGCGCCGCCCGCCACGCGCACGCCCTTGACGTCCAGATCGCGGGCCCGCTCGGCGGTGGTCAGGATCAGGGCGTGGCCGCCCTCATTCATCAGGCAACAGTCCAGCCGGTGCAGAGGGTCGGCGATCATCGGCGAGGCCAGAATGTCGCCGATGGTGATTTCAGGCCCGCCATGCAGGGTGGCCTCGGGGTTCAGCCGTCCGTGGTTGCGGATCACCGCCGCGACATGGGCCATCTGCTCGGGCGTGGTGCCGAACTGGTGCATGTGCCGACGCGCCACCAGTGCGAAATAGGCCATGGTCGAGGCGCCGTAGGGGTCGATCCACTCCAGCCCCATGCCGGAACCGACCGCTGCGCCGGTGGTGTTGAACGGTCCAGCCCGACCGCTGCCGATGATGACGGTGTCGCACAGGCCCGCCTGAATGGCCGCTCCGGCCTTCAGCACGCCGCGCACGCCGGTGGTGTCCATGAAATGGCTTTCGACCCACTTCAGCGGCGCGCCGAAATAGGGGGCCCAGCTGGCGGAATCGCCCGGCGCCCCGCCCGGCCCCGGCCACTCCAGCGCCACGCCGTCGATGTCGCGGCGGTCGACGCCGGCGTCGGCGATGGCGCCCTTGACGCATTCCAGCAGCAGGTCGTGAGAGGTCCGCCCGGGCAGGCTGCGCGCCTGCTCGCTGACATATACGCCGACAACAACCGGATCTCGCGCCGAAGCCATGCTCAGTCCTGCGGAAACGGACGCCACGGCGACGTCCTCCTGATGGTTTGTCCGCCCCGAGGCCGCCGGGTCAATGCAACGACGCCGGTTCCGGCCACACGATCACCCATGCGATGAGGCGTGCAGCGCCCTCAGGGCCACCTTGTTGACCTTGCCGCTGGGCAGGGTCGGGAAGGCGTCGAGGAACAGCACCGTCTTGGGCTTCTTGTAGCTGGCGATCAGGCTGGCGGTGTGGGCGATGATGTCGGCGGCCTCGGCCTTGGCCCCGTCCTTCAGGATGATGCAGGCCACCACCGCCTCGCCCCATTTCTCGTCCGGTGCGCCGATCACGGCGACCTGTGAGACGGCGGGATGCTCGGCCACGGCCCGCTCCACTTCCTGGGAGTAGATGTTCTCGCCGCCCGAAATGATCATGTCCTTCTTGCGGTCGACCAGGAAGATGCGCTCGCAGTCGTCGAACCGGCCCATGTCCCCGGTCTTCAGCCAGCCGTCCTGAAGCACCTCCAGCGTCGCCGTCGTATTGTTCCAGTAGCCGACCATGACCGGGTCGCCCGACACCCACAGCTCGCCCACCTCGCCGACAACGCAGTCTCGGCCCGCCTCATCGACGATGCGCACCTCGGTCAGGGGATAGGCGTTGCCGATCGAGCCCAACAGCTCGACCAGAGGCCCTTCGACCGCATGGAGATATTTGGGCAGGGCCGTGCCCGTGCCCTCGGTCTGGCCCCAGGCGTTGACGAAGACCGGGCCGAATTTCTCCATCGCCCGCTTCAGCACCGGCACCGGCATTGGGGCGGCTGCATAGAGAATGGTCTGGACGCTGGACAGGTCATAGCGGTCCAGATCGGGGTGATCGACCAGAGCCTGAACCATCAGCGGCACCAGATGGAGATGGGTGATCCGGTGGTTCTCGATCGCCTGCAGCACCGCCTCGGGATCAAAGCTGCGGTGGATGTGAATTTCGCCGCCGCGCCACATCTGCCCCAGCATGCTGGACTGGGCGCCGGCGTGGAACATGGGCATGACCTCCAGCATCCGGCCGCGCGGGCGGATGTCCATGGTCATGCAAAGACATTCGCCGACCGCCAGCTCGTTGCGGTGGCTGCGCATCACCCCCTTGGGCCGTCCCGTGGTGCCGGAGGTGTAGATGATGTGGGCGATGTCGTCGGGCCGAGCGCGCAACGGTGAACCTGCGGGATCGCCGCTGGTCAGAAACGCCTCATAGCCGGTCGCCCACGCGGGGGCCTCGCCGATGCAGACATAGGTTTCGATCGAAGGACATTGCGCTCTCAGGCCCTCGACGACTTCGGCGTATTGGGCCTCGAAGATCAGCACGCGCGGCGCCGTGTCGCCCAGCATCCACGCCATCTCGGGCGGGGCCAGGCGGAAGTTGACCGTGGCCAGGATATGGCCCGACAGCCAGGCGGCGCTGAACACCTCGGCGTATTCGGCGCAGTTCATGGCCAGAACGGCGACGCGGTCCTGACGTTCGCAGCCGACGGCATGCAAAGCCGAAGCCAGGCGGGTGGCGCGGTCTAGATGCTGGCGGTGGGTGTAGCGGCGCTCGCCGTCCACAATCGCCGTCTCGTCCGGCGTGAATCGGGCCGCACGGGTGACCAGATCGCCCAGCGTCTTCATGCCGCCGCCTCCAGCGCACGGCGGGTCTGGGCGGCGAACCGCTCCAGATGAAAGTCGCTGGCCCCGAACAGGCCGCGCGCCAGCACCGCCCGCTTGTAGAAATGGCCGACGATGTATTCCTCAGTGACGCCGATGCCGCCGTGCAGTTGGATCGCCTCCGCCGTCACCTTGACCGCCGCCTCGGTGATCTGGACCTTGGCCGCCGAGACGCCCGCGCGACGCGAAACCGGGTCGGCGTCCGGCAGGCAGGCGACCGCACGCAACAACATGGACCGCGCCAGCTCCGTCTCCACCAGCATGTCGGCCATGCGGTGCTGCAGCACCTGGAAGGTGTTGAGCGTGGTCCCGAACTGGCGGCGCGTCTTCAGATAGTCCCGCGTCAGCCACAGGGCCGCATCCATGGCCCCGACGCATTCGGCCAACACGCCGACGACGCCGTGATCGATGGCCAGTTCTATGCCCGGCAGCGCGGCATCCGCCTGGCCCAGCAAGGCCCCTTCAACGTCAGTCAGCACGATGTCGGCGACGCGGCGTCCGTCCACCGCATGATAGACGATCCGCTCCACGCCCTCGGCCTCGGCGCCGACCTGGAACAGGCTGACGCCCGCCCCTGTCCGCGCCGACACCAGCAGGACATCGGCGCTCGGTCCGCCCAGGATGAAGCTCTTGCGGCCGTTCAGGCGCCAGCCGGCGCCGTCAGGGATGGCGGTGGTGGTCACATCGGCGTCGTCGCCGCGCATCTGCACTTCATTATGCGCCAGGGTGGCCAGGGTCTCGCCCGCGACAATAGCCGACAACAGCGCTTCTTTCTGCGCCGCATCGGCCACCGCCGCCACGGCCCGCGCCGCGATCACCGCGCACGACAGATAGGGCTCGACCACCAGGGCGCGGCCGAACGCCTCCTGCATGATCGCCGTCTCGACCGCCCCGCCGCTATAGCCGAAATCCTCTTCCGACAAACCGGCGCCCAGCCAGCCCAGTTCGGCGAAGGTGGCCCAGTGATCACGCGAAAAGCCGTCGTCGCCGCGCAGCAGCGCCCGCCGATGCTCGAAATCATAGTCCCGCTCGCAGAAACGCTGCACGCTGTCCTTCAGCGCCGTCTGTTCGTCGGTGAGAGAGAAATGCATGGTCTCGTCTCTCCTCAGAGGCCCAGAACGGTCTTGGCGATGATGGTGCGCTGGATCTCATTGGCGCCGCCATAGATGGTGGTGGCGCGTCGGAACATGGCCCGCGACAACCAGCCTGCAGCATAGTCGGGCGCAGGCGGGACCGGGGCTAGAACGTCCATATTGTCCTGCCCCTCCACATCGGGAAACACCGCCAGCCCCAGATCGCCCAGAGCCTCGACCGCCAGATCGGCGATGCGCTGGCGCAGTTCCGACCCGCGCAGCTTCAGCACAGAGGCCGTGGCGTTCAGAGCCGGATCGCCCTCCTCCATGTGCAGCACGCGCATGACCGCCGCCTCCAGCGCCATCAGGTCGATCTCGAACCGCGCCATACGGGCGGCGAACAGGGGGTCTTCGATCAGGGGCCGCCCGCCGCGCTTCTCGACGGCGGCGATGGCCTTCAGCATGGCCAGATCCGCCGCCGTGTGCGGGGTCTCGGCGCTCATGGTGCGTTCGTTGGTCAGCAGGAATTTGGCGTAGCCCCAGCCCTTGTTCTCCTCGCCGACCAGATTCTCGGCAGGCACGCGGACGTTGTCGAGGAAGACCTCATTGACGCTCAGCCCCTCATTGATCGTGTAGATCGGCCGCACCGACACGCCGGGCGACCGCATGTCGATCAGCAGGAAGGAGATGCCCGCCTGAGGCCGCGCCTCGGCGTCGGTCCGCACCAGGGCGAACATCATGTCGGCCTTGTGCGCTTCGGAGGTCCAGGTCTTCTGGCCGTTGACGATGTAGTGGTCGCCGTCGCGCACCGCCGTCGTCTTCAACGAGGCCAGGTCCGAGCCGGAGTTCGGTTCCGAGAACCCCTGGCACCAGAAGGTGTCGGCGTTGAGGATGGCGGGCAGATAGAACGCCTTCTGGGCCTCGTCGCCGAAGGTGTAGAGCACCGGTCCGACCAGTTCCAACGCGGCCTGATCGGGCACGGGCGCGCCCGCCGCACGCAGTTCGACCTGGAACAGATGGCGCTGCATCGGCGTCCAGTCGGCGCCGCCGTATTCAACCGGCCAGTGGACGGCGGCCAGGCCGCGCTCGTTCAAAATCCGCATCCAGCGCTGGACGTCTTCGTCGGTCGCGTGAAAGCCCTGACGCCCGCGCCGCGCGATGTCCTGCGGCAGGACGTCGGCGATCAGGGCGCGCATCTCGGCCTGGAAGGCGGCGTCGGCGGGGGCGAGGTCGAGTGTCATGCCGCCAGCTTAGCCCAGTCCCGCGCCCCGCCGTCCGTCGGATATGACAAGATCGCCGAGAATCGCATGGGCGATCCGGTTGTCAAAGCTCGCCTCGTCGGGCGGCTTCGTGCATCTGGCCCGGGAACAGATAAACCTCCTGCGCCACCGAGGCGATCAGAGCGCCCGCCTGGTCATAGATGCGGCCGTTGGCCAGACTGCGGGCGGACCCGGCCCAGTCGCTCTCCATCTCGTACAGCAGCCAGTCGGACGGATCGGTCGCCTGGTGGAACCACATGGCGTGGTCAACGCTGGTCAGCTTCTGGCGCACCGAATCCGGGTGCAGCACCTTGGCCACCCCGCCCAGCCAGAAGTCCGACAGATAAGCCAGGCCGCAGGCTTTCAGGTCCGCCGTCGTCAGTTCCTGCTCGCGCGCCCGCATCCACAGCAGGCGCCGAGCGGAACCGTCGTCGGTGGCGCTGCTCTCACCAAAGGCGAAGGGCACCATGCGGCGCTCGACCAGAGGCAGAAGGGTCAGAGGCGCGCCGCGCTGCTCGAACTCGTCGCGCATGGCTCGCTCGAACGGGTCTTCCGCCGACACCAGATCCGGCCCCGGCGCCTTGGGCGCGCGGCGGGCGTGGCTGATGCCCTCGGCCCCGCCGTGGAATGAGGCTTCCATGTGGAAGATGGCGCGCCGGTTCTGCAGGGCCACGACCCGGCGGGTGGTGAAGTTGCGTCCGTCGCGGGTGCGCTCCACCTGATACAGCACCGGCTCATCCTCGGCGCCCGGCCGGATGAAATAGCCGTGCAGGGAGTGGACGGCGCGGTCCTCGACCGTGAACAGACAGGCTCTCAGCGCCTGGGCCAGCACCTGGCCGCCGAACAGCGAGCCGCTGAGGTTGGTCTCGGTCCTGATCGAGCGGAAATGATCGGAGCCGACATTCTCCAGATCCAGCAGCTCAAGCAGACTGGGGCCCGTGATCATTTCCGCCTCGCTCATGGTCAGCCGGTCGCGCCGGTCTTGGCCTGGATCATATGCCAATAGGCGGTGGCGTCAGCCGGAACCGTCAGGGCGCCGGTGTCGCGGATCGCGCCCCACTGCGCCGCTACGGCCTCGGGCGTGAACGCGTCCAGAACGACGCCTTCGTTGACGGCCACAACGGCGCGGTTGATCCAGCCGCAGCCGGCGTTGAAAATCTCGCCCGTCGCGGGGCAGCTGTCATGCGCCAGCGCCAGCACCAGCGGCGACACCCGCGCCGTGGACATCGGATCTTCCTCGGGAGTCTTCGGCTCGGTCGCCTCGCCAGACATGCCCGCCGTGGCGGTCAGGCGCGTGGCGGCGGTCGGGGCCAGGGCATTGACCTTGATGCCCGCCTTGACGCCTTCGATGGCCATGACGCGCATCATGCCGACGATGCCCAGCTTGGCCGCGCAATAGTTGGCCTGGCCGAAGGCGCCGAACAGGCCGGACGGCGAGGCCGTGACCACGATGTTGCCGCCGCCGTTCTCGCGCATCCAGTTGAAGGCGGGCTGGACCGTGAACATCGTCCCGCGCAGATGGACGTCCAGAATGATGTCCAGTTCTTCCTGGCTCAGCTTGGAGAAGCTGCGGTCGCGCAGGATGCCGGCGTTGGCGATCACCGCATCGACGCGGCCCCAGGCGTCCAGAGCGGTCTGGATAATGCGGGCGCCGCCTTCCTGGGTCGCCACGCTGTCGAAATTGGCCACGGCCTCGCCGCCCGCCGCCTTGATCTCTTCCACCACCTTGGACGCCGCCGACTGGTCGTCGCCGCGCCCATCGGTCGAACCGCCCAGGTCGTTGACCACCACCCGCGCGCCGCGTTCGGCCAGTTGCAGGGCGTAGGTGCGGCCCAGGCCGTTTCCGGCGCCGGTGACGACGACGACCTTGCCGTCAAAACGGATGCTGTCAGCCATGATGTCTCTTCCTCAACAGGGATCGCGCGCCGGGCGGGCGCGTCAGGTGTGCTTGAATTTGGGGCGGCGCTTTTCGATCGCCGAGGTGCGCTTCTCGACGGCGTCCTCGGTCGCCTGGCTGGCCAGAACCGCGCGGTTCTCCAGTTCAATCGCTGCTTCCAGACTTCCCGCCGACTGATTGAACCACAAGGATTGTTTGGTCAGCCAGATGCCGACAGGGCTGTTGACGGCGATGGCGTCGGCCAGGGCCATGGCCTCGCCCATCAGGGCCTCGTCCTCGACCGTGCGCAGCACCAGACCGATGCGCTCGGCTTCGTCCGACAAGACCGGACGCGCGGTCAGCAACAGTTCGGCGGCGCGTTGCGCTCCGATGGCGCGCGGCAGCAGATAGCTCATGCCCAGTTCGGCGCCTGTGGCGGCATTGTGGATCACATTGACGAACTTGGCCGACTTCGCCGCCAGCGTCAGGTCGGACGCCAGCGCCAGCGAATAGCCTATGCCCGCCGCCGTGCCGTTGACGGCGCAGATGATCGGTTGGGGCATCGACCGCATCAGCACCGGAATCTGGCCCAGCACCCGCATGGTGTATTTGCCCGACTGGATGCGCCCCAGCCCCGGTTTGACCCAGCCCGGCTTCGATCCCGCCCGCACATCGTGCCCGGCGCAGAAGGCGCGGCCCGCACCGGTCAGGATGATGACCCGGCAGTCGGGATCGTCGCGCACGCTTTCGAAGGCCGCGATCAGCGCTTCATACATGTCGAAAGTGAAGCTGTTCAGCGCATCAGGCCGGTTCAGCGTGATCCGCGTCACCCCTTCGGCAGGGGTGTCGATCAGGACGGGCGGCGAGGCGTCGGATGGCGTGGTCATGATGTCGTCTCTAGCGCGGCAGGCCGAGATGGCGCTCGGCGATCACGGTCTTGAGGATCTCGACCGTGCCGCCGGAAATGCTCCAGGCGAAGCTGAGAATGAAGTCATACATGACGTTGCCGGTCTGATGACCGCCGCCCATGATGACCGGCTGCTCGATCTGGCCGTCCAGCCCGGCGATGCGCACGCGGAAGTCGGTGTAGCGCCTCAGCACGTTGGAGAAGTGGATTTTGATGTAGGTCGGCAGGGTCGATGAGGCCATGTGCGGGTCGGCCTCGACCTCCTCCATCATCGCCCGGATCATCAGCCTCAGCGTGACCATGTCGGTATAGGCGGCGGTGAACTCGCGCCGGGTCTGATCGTCACGCAGCCAGGCCGCATCTGTCCGCTTGGCCTCGGCCAGATCAGCGTCCATTGTCCGCGCCATCCGCTCGGACAGTTCAAAGATGATCAGGCCGCGTTCCGCCGACAGCGTCGACTGGGCGATCATCCAGCCGGCGTTCTCCTCGCCGATCAGATCGGCGACAGGGATCTCGACATTGTCGAGGAAGATTTCGCAGAATTCGGATTGCCCCGTGGCCTGGCGGATCGGACGCACCGTCACGCCGGGCGCCTTCATGTCGAGGATGAAGTAGCTGATGCCCGCCTGCTTCTTCGGCGCATTCTGGTCGGTGCAGGCCAGCAGCAGACAGTAGTCCGCCGACGCGCCGAACGACGACCAGACCTTCTGGCCGTTGACCACATAGACGTCGCCCTTGCGCTCGGCTCGCGTCCGCAGCGAGGCCAGGTCCGATCCGGCGTTCGGCTCGGAAAAGCCCTGACACCAGACCTCGCCGCGCTCCTTGACCCCGGTCAGATAGCGGTCGCGCTGTGCCTGCGAGCCGTGACCGAACAAGGTCGCCGGCAGGTGATAAAGGGAGATGACGAACAGTTCGGGATTGGGCGCCTGAGCACGCGCGATCTCTTCGTAGATGATGATCTGATGGCGGATGCCGATGTCGGCGCCGCCCCAGTCCCTGGGCCAGTGCGGCGTGGCCAGACCGACCTTGGCCATCTCGGCGAACCACCAGCGCTGGAAGGCGACATAGTCGGCCTCGTCGGCGCCGCGCATGGTCTCGCGCCAGTCAGCGGGCACCACGGCCTCAAGCCAGGCGCGAACCTCGGCGCGGAAGGCGGTCAGGTCATCCTTCAGGGCCAGAGGATCAAAGGTCCGGGAGGGGTTCTCAATCATCGACATTCTCAGGCCGCCGCCAGCAGCAGACGCGCCACATGGTCCAGATGCGCCGCCTCGTCGCCGAACAGCTGTTCGTTCAGCCGCGCGCGCTTCAGATACAGATGGCAGGGATGCTCCCAAGTGTAGCCAATGCCGCCGTGCAGCTGGACCGCGTCCTCGGCCACGCGGAACCCCGTCGCCGCCGCCAATACCTTGGCCGACAGGGCGTAGCGCAAGGCATCGTCCTCGCCGCGCGCCGCACGGGCCACGGCTTCGGCGATCAGGTGGCGCGAGCCGACGAGTGCCAGCCGATGCTCGGCACAGCGGTGCTTCAGCGCCTGGAAGGAACCGATCGGCTTGCCGAACTGCTGGCGCGTCTTCAGGTATTCCAGCGTGATGTCCAGCACCGCCTCGGCCCCGCCCTGGCTGTCGGAAGCCACGGCCAGCGCCGCATGGGTCAGAACAGCCTCGCCGATGGCTGCGGCGTCTCCGGCCAGAACCCGCTCGGCCGGGAGGCTCAGCGACGCGAACGTGACCCGGCCCAGGCTGCGGGTGCGATCCACGGTGCGGATCGCCTCGACCGACACCCCCTCCGCCGCGGTGTCGACCACCACCCATTTCAGGCCCTCGCCGTCGCGCGCCAGAAGCAGCAGAAGATTGGCCGACGCCCCGTCCAGCAGGCTGTCGGCCACGCCGTCCAGAACCACAGACCCGCCCTCGCCCGCCGTCAGGGTCAGCGCCGTCCCGAACACGCCGGGCCGCAGCATCGACACCGTGCCGATCCGCTCGCCCGAGGCCAGCCGGCCGATCCATTCAGCCGTCTGATCGGAAGCCTCAGCCGCCGTCAGAGCCTCCACCGCCAGCATCGAGCCCAGCATGGGCAGGGGCGCGACCGAACGGCCCAGTTCCTCATAGACGACCGCCAGCTCCTGCGGCCCCAGCCCCAGACCGCCCGCCTCCTCCGGCGCCGACAGGGCCAGCCAGCCCAGTTCCGACGCCTGCGTCCACAGGGCGGCGTTCAGCGTCTCATCGCCGTCGGTGAAGGCCGCGACCCGCTCGTGAGAGGCCTGTTCGGCCACCACGCCGCGCACGCCGTCGCGCAGCGCCTCCAGATCCATGCCGCTGTCGCTGTCGGTCATTGCGGCTCCTAGAACAGCACGTCGGTTTTGAAGTCGGGCGCCCGGCGCTCAGCCATGGCGGCCATCGCTTCGCGGGCCTCCGCGCCCGAGAAATTGACCATCTCGAACGCCGCCGACAGTTCGAAGATGGCTTCATTCTGGCGCAGCCAGTGGTTCAGCACATGTTTGGTCATCCGCACCGCCGTCGGCGCGGCGACGGCCAGTTCGCCAGCGATCTCCAGCACCGTGGCCTCCAGCGCCTCGGCGTCCACAGCCAGGGAGACCAGGTTGTTGCGTTCGGCCTCTTCGCCGGTCATCGGCCGGTTGGTCAGCAGATAATATTTGGCCTTGGCCATGCCGCACAGCAGGGGCCAGACGATCGCCGCATGATCCCCGGCGGTGACGCCGATGCGCACATGGCCGTCCAGCAGCTTGGCCGTCTTCGAAGCGACCGACACGTCCGCCAGCAGAGCCAGAGCCAGGCCAGCCCCCACCGCCGCGCCGTTGATGCCCGACACGACCGGCTTGCGGGCGTTGATCAGATTGCGGACCAGACGGGTGGCGTTGGAGAAGTCGGTCGAGAACCTCTGATTGGGGTCCAGCGCATCCTCGCCGGTCGGCATGTCGTCCAGAGCGCCGCCGCCGCAGAAAGCCTTGCCCTCGCCGGTGATGATGGTGACGCGCGTCTCGGGGTCGGCGTCGATGACGGCCCAGACGTCCTCCAACTGGCGGTGCATGGTCGGGGTGATGGCGTTGGCCTTGCCCGGATTGCTCAACGTCAGCCGCAGCACATGCGGTGCGGGCCGGTCGAACTTCAGGCGGTCGAAGGCGGCGTAAAGGTCGGTCATCAGTCGATCTCGAACAGACCGGCGGCGCCCATGCCTCCGCCGATGCACATGGTCACGACGACGCGCTTCGCGCCTCGTCTGCGCCCTTCGATAAGCGCATGGCCGGTCAAACGCGAGCCGCTCATGCCGTAGGGGTGGCCGATGGAGATGGCGCCGCCGTCGACGTTCAGCCGATCCGCTGGAATGCCCAGCCGGTCGCGGCAATAGGCGACCTGCACCGCGAACGCCTCATTCAGCTCCCACAGGTCGATGTCGTCGAAGGTCAGCCCGTGGCGCGACAACAGCTTGGGCACAGCGAACCACGGGCCGATGCCCATTTCATCCGGCTCGCATCCCGCCACGGCGAAACCGACGAACCGGCCTAAAGGCTGCAAGCCCCGGCGCGCCGCCTCGTCCGCATCCATGACCACGCAGACGCTGGCGCCGTCCGACAGCTGGGCTGCATTGCCTGCGGTGACGAAGCCCTCAGGCCCGGCGACGGGCGACAGCTTGGCCAGACCTTCCAGAGTGGTGCTGGGCCGGTTGCCCTCGTCCTGCTCCAGACGGACCTCCTCCTCGCCGATGACCTGCCCGGCCTTGTCGGTCAGCAGCTTGATCGAGGTCAGGGGCGCGATCTCCTGATCGAAACGACCGGCGGCCTGGGCGGCGGCGGTGCGCATCTGGCTTTCCAGCGAATAGGCGTCCTGCACCTCGCGGCTGACGCCGTAACGCCGCGCCACATTGTCGGCGGTGGCGATCATCGACCAGTAGAGTTCCGGCTTGTTGGCCTCGATCCAGCCCGAGCGGTTGGCGTGCCGGTTGATGTGGTGGTGCGTTAGCGAAATCGACTCAGCCCCGCCCGCCACATAGACCCCGCCCTCGCCCGCCCGGATGCGCTGGGCGGCCAGGACGATGGCCTGCAGGCCTGACGAGCATTTGCGGTCCAGAGTGAAGCCCGGCACCGACACCGGACAACCGGCGCGGATGGCCGACTGACGCGCCAGATTATTGCCGGTCGCCCCCTCGGGCGTGGCGCAGCCCAGGATGACGTCCTCGACCTCGCCCGGCTCCAGCCCCGCCCGCGACAGGGCCGCAGCGATCACATGGCCGCCCAGATCGGCGCCGTGGGTGTTGTTGAAGGCCCCGCGAAAGGCCTTGCCGATCGGCGTGCGCGCCGTCGAGACGATCACCGCTTCTGCCATGGAATGTCCTGTTCTTGTCATCGTGCGGCGTCCGAACGGCGCGCCAGTTCGGGCCAGAGGCCCTCGGGTCCGAAGCCAGCCGCCATCCGGCCCAGCCGTTCCGCCCACAGGCGGTCGCCGCCGAACTCGGAGCGCCAGCCGATCAGACGGCGGGTCAGTCGGTGAAGCGGATGCTCCAGCGTGAAGCCGATGGCGCCGTGCACCTGATGCGCCAGCGCCGCCCCCTGCCCCGCCGCCGCATTGGCGCGCAGCTTGGCCGCTGCGAATTCAAAGGCCGCGTCTCCGGCGTCCGCCGCCCGCGCCGCCGCCTGACCGGCGGAGTTCACCGCCGCGGCCTCAACGGCGAAGACGGCCAGATTCTGCTGCACCGTCTGGAATTTGGCGATGGGTTTGCCGAACTGGGTCCGCTCGTTGGCGTAGCCGATCGAGGCCTCCAACGCCCCGTCCAGCGCCCCGGCGATCTGCGCCGCCCGCAGGAACGCCCCGCAGGCGAACAGGTTGATATCGGAGGCGGCCGAAACGCAGGGCGCATCCTTGAATGTCAGGGTGTCACGCGGCTCGTCCGCCGGACTTACGCCCCGGTCCACCACCGCATCGCTGACCGAAAGACGCAGCAGCCGCCCCTCATCGCTGACGACCACGACGTCGGCGTCGCCGCCCCAGGGCGTGGCGCTCAGGGTTCCGTTGAAACGGTCACCGTTCAGCCCGCCCTCAACGCGAGAGGCGATGACGGCCAGACCTTCGACCGGCTCAAGCCCGGCGGACGCCAGCGCCCAGGCCGCCACCGCCGCCTCGCCCATCGGCGCCGCCAGAGCATGACGCCCGGCCAGACGCTGAACCGCGAACAGATCGCCCCAGTCGCCGCCGAACCCGCCGTCGTCTTCAGACAGCAACAGGCTGACGAAGCCCGCCTCAGCCACAGACGGCCAGATCTCGGCGAAACCGGCATCCGGGTCCGCACCCAGATCGGCGAACAGGCGGTCGGCGGTGTCGACCAGAAGGCTGCGGGATTCGCTCATCTCAGGCCCAATCCCCGCGCAATGATTCCCCGCAGAATCTCCCGCGTCCCGCCCCTCAGCGAGAAGGACGGCGACACCTGCAGCAGCAGGGCCAGCACCTTCGCCAGATCGGTCGCCGCCGACAGGTCGCCCTCGCCGTCCAGCGCGGCCTGGATCGCGCGCGGCGCCTCCTGCTCGAAACTGTTCCCCAGATCCTTGACGATGGCCGCTTCCAGCGCCGGGTCGTGACCCGCCGCCAGCTTGGCCGCCGTCGATTGGCTCATCTGGCGCAGGGTCCACAGCTCCGCCGTCAGACGTCCGATCAGCCCGGCCAGAACCGGCTCAGGCTCCGGCCCGGCGAAACGGATCAGCTCGACCAGGGCGGCATAGCTGGACAGATAGCGTTCAGGCCCGGACCGCTCCAGCGACAGTTCCGCCGTCACCTGCTTCCAGCCATTGCCTTCGGGACCGACACGGGCGCTGTCAGGCACGCGGACATTGTCGAGGAAGACCTCGTTGAAGTCGTGCCCGCCGACCAGGTCGATGATCGGCCGCACCGTCACCCCCGGCGTGTCCAGCGGGATCAGGAACTGCGTCAGGCCCTCGTTGCGCTGAGAGCCTTCGACCGTCCGCACAAGGGCGATCATCAGCTGGGCGTTATGGGCGTTGGTGGTCCACAGCTTCTGGCCGTTGATGATCCAGTCGTCGCCGTCGCGCATCCCTGATGTGCGGATCGCCGCCAGGTCGGAACCGGCCCCCGGCTCGCTCATGCCGATGCAGACATAGGTCTCGCCCGCCGCGATGGACGGCAGCCAGGTCTGGCGCTGTTCCTCCGTGCCGTAGCGCAGCAGGAGCGGCCCGCTCTGGCGGTCGGCGATCCAGTGCATGCCGACCGGTGCGCCCGCCGCCAGCAGTTCCTCCAGCACCACATAGCGATGCAGGGCCGGGCGCTCGTGGCCGCCGTATGCCTTGGGCCAGGTCATGCCGATATAGCCGGCGCGGCCCATGGCGCGGCTGAAGCCGGCGTCGCACACAGCCCAGCAGTTGGCGCGTCCAGCGGCGTCGGTCGGCGGAGCCTCACGGACGATGAAATCGCGCACCTCGCGGCGCAACGCTTCCACCCCCGGTGGTGGATCGAAAGGATGGGCGTCAAAGGTCTGCACAGGTCCAATTTGCCCGCCGCGCGGGGCGCGACAAGCACGGGCCCGGCGCTATCGCAGCCGCGATATGGACCCCGCTTCAGGGGCGCTCCGGGTCGTCACGCCGAACCCTGCGGTGCTATGGCGAGACCGTCCACCACAGGAGAAGTGTTCAGATGGCTATCGACTTGACGATCGAAGACGGCGTGGCGACCGTGACGATCAACCGGCCCGAGCGGAAGAACGCCATCCTGCTGGCCATGCGCACCGAGATCGAGGACGCCTTCCTGCGTTGCCAGGACGACGACAATGTCCGCGTCATCATCCTGACCGGCGCGGGTTCCGACTTCAGCGCCGGCGCCGATGTGGGCGAGATGGGCGGCGGCGGCATCCGCGGCTCCCTCTACCGCATGCGTCACCTGCACCGCATGGCCCGCGCCGTGGCGGGCACCAACAAGCCGGTCATCGCCGCCGTCGAAGGCGTCTGCATCGGCATGTCCTGGGCGCTGGCCCTGGCCGCCGACATCACCGTGGCCGCCGAGAACGCCCGCTTCCAGTTCGCCTTCCGCCACATCGGTCTGGCCCCGGACGGCGGCGCCGCCTTCCTGCTGACCCGCTATGTGCCGATCCAGCGCGCCAAGGAGATCATGTATTCCGGCCGCTTCGTCAGCGGGACCGAGGCGCACCAACTGGGTCTGGCCCTGCACGCCACGGCGCCCGGCGAAGCCCTGGCCAAGGCGAAGGAAGTCGCCGCCGGCTTCGTCAACGCCCCGACCATCGCCATCGCCATGGCCAAGCGCCAGTTCGACGCCGCCCCGGCGCAAAACTACGACCAGGCCCTGGACTTCGAGGCCAACATCCAGCCGCTGATGGTCCAGACCGAGGACTTCCGCGAAGGCACCACCTCCTTCAAGGAGAAGCGCAAGGCCGCTTTCGTCGGGAACTGATCTGATGGATGTGACCCACCCCGACGCCGAATTCCGCGCCTTCCTCAGCGAAGGCCGATTCATGATCCAGCGCTCGAAATCGACGGGCGCGCACGTCTTCTATCCCCGGGCCGTCGCGCCCGGGACCGGCGCGCGTGATCTGGAGTGGGTTGAGGCGTCGGGTCGGGGCGTGGTCTATTCGACGACGGTGGTGCGCAAGCGTCCGCCCGAACCCAGCTACAACGTCGCCCTGATCGACCTGGCCGAGGGCGTGCGCATGATGAGCCGTGTCGAAGGCGTCGACGCCGCCGCCGTGGCCATCGGCGCGGCGGTGCAGGCGCGCATCATCGATCAGGACGGCGAGCCCGTCGTGGTCTTCGATCTGGCGGAGGCTTGAGCCATGACTGACTTCCCGCGCGGCAAGACCGCCATCGTCGGCGCCGCCACCTTCGGCCAGGGCAAGGCGCCCGGCTATGAAGCCTCCGACCTCGCCGCCATCGCCTCATCCATGGCGCTGGAGGATGCAGGACTGACGCTGGCCGACGTCGACGGCCTGTTCTTCTGCCACCCCACCGACACCATGGGCGGCCTGTCGTTCGCGCAATATCTGGGCATCCAGCCCAAGGTGACGGACAACAACCGCACAGGCGGTTCCGCCTTCCAGACCTATGTCGAACACGCCGCCTATCTGCTGGACGCCGGGGCCATCGACTGCGCCCTGATCGCCTATGGCTCCAACCAGGCGACGGCGACCGGAAAGCTGGTCTCGACCGTTCAGCCCATGCGCTATGAAGCGCCTTACAAGCCCTTGAATCCGGTCAGTTCCTATGCGCTGTCTGCGGCTCGATACATGCATCAGTACGGGGCCACGCGCGAACAACTGGGGGCGGTCGCCGTAGCGGCGCGTCAGTGGGCCCAGCTGAACCCCGAAGCCTACAAGCGCGATCCGCTGACGCTGGAGGACTACCTCGGCTCGCGGATGGTGTCGGACCCGCTGTCAGTGCTGGACTGCTGCCTCGTCACCGACGGCGCCGCCGCCGTGGTCATGACCCGCGCCGACCGCGCCCGCGACCTGAAGAAGACGTCGATCTCCGTCCTCGGGGCGGCGCAGGAGACCCATCACCGCGAGATCGGCTGGCTGGACGATCTGACCGTCACCGCCGCCGCCCGCTCGGGCGCCCGGGCCTATGAACGCGCCGGGGTCGGCCCGTCCGACATCGACGTGGTCCAGCTGTATGACGCCTTCACCATCAACACGATCCTGTTCCTGGAAGACCTGGGCTTCTGCCCCAAGGGCGAAGGCGCGCGCTTTGTTCAGGACGGCCGCATCGCGCCCGGCGGCGCCCTGCCCGTCAACACCAACGGCGGCGGCCTGTCGTGCTGCCACCCCGGCATGTACGGCCTCTTCCCCATCGTCGAAGCCGTGCGCCAGCTGCGCGGCGAAGCCGGGGACCGCCAGATCACGGGCGCCCGCCACGCCATTGCCCACGGCAACGGCGGTGTTCTGTCCAGCCAGGCTACGGTGATCCTGGGCGCAGGCTGAATCGACAACAGCCGCACTCCCTGATGCGGCCGCCACTTTCCCATCACCTCACGAAAAAGGGCCGCGTCCGAAGACACGGCCCTTTGACGTTTCCGGGGAGGAAATCTCAGGCGAAGCGGCGCGCGGGTTCGGCCTGTTCGACAACCGTCTCGGCCAGAGGGCGCGACAGCATGGGATTGGACAGGCGGGCGATGGAGCCACGCACCATCTGCAACAGCCAGTCGCGATTCTCGGTGAAGACGGCGGCGTCGCCGTGGATGGTCAGGACCAGCGCCTGCGGATCGCGCGATTGCGACAGCAGCATCGACATCGTGGCCTGCTCGCCGTCCACCTGAATGGCGTAACCCTGGATGCTGGCGGCGCGCAGTTCGTCGGCCAGTTCGGTGGCGCAGATGCGCGGCGCGCCCTCTTCGGCTTCGGCGTTGATGCGGTGGACCAGCTTGCGCACCAGGTCGGGATCATAGGTCGCCAGCAGGGCCTTGCCCGCCGACGAAGTGGCCAGACCGGTCGAGGCTTCAATGACCGGGATTTCTTCCTGACCGGCGGCGCGGACCAGGTGGATGTTCTGCATCGACATGCCCACGCGGTGCGCCAGGGTGGCGCAGACGCCGGCTTCGTCGGCCAGGTGATCGAGGATCGCCAACAACCGCCCCTTGCGGAACAGGTCCGGCTGAACCGATGAGCCGATCACGGCCACACGCGCCGTCGGACGATAGGTCCGCGCGTCGCGGTCCCGGTCCAGATAGCCCAGGGCGACCAGACAGCTGAGCAGTTCGGACGTGCTGGACTGCGGGTAATTCATGGAACGGGCGATGTCCATCACGGTCGCCGTAGGTCGCTCGTCCGTGAAATACTCCAGCACCTCAAGGGCGCGTTGGGCGGACTTGATCTTCTTCGGATCCAGCGACTTCATGACGATCTCCCTGTGTTTCTTATGACATCATGTTGTCATAACAAGTGAGGGCGAACAAGCGGAATTACGCATTTTTTGAACGACGTGCGGTTTTCGAAATAAACCGCCCGAACGGCTCAGTCAGCCACGACCATCCGCATTAAAATCAATGACATAGCTATATCTGGCGGGATGGTAGCGGACGAACACCGCCTCGATCGCGCGCCCGGTGGCCAGATAATAGGCACGGGTCACGAACAGCACGGGGTCATTGGGACCCAGCCCCAGATGCGCCCCGGCGACCTCTCCGGCGGAGGCCGATTCGATCTTCTGCTGGGCGCGGCTGACCCGCACATTCAGGCGGCGCTCGACGGCGCGAATGATGGGCACGCCGGCGGTCATGAAGTCGCTGGCCTCCAGCTGCTCGCCCACATCCGCCGGGAAGTAGATCTCCAGATAGGCCGTCGGCTCCCCGTCGATCCGGCTCACCAGTTCGACGCAGGTCAGAGGCGCGTCTTCAGGCAGGCTCAGAATCGCCGCCGCCTTGGCGTTGCGCGCGTCATGGCTGACGGCCAGCTGGTCCGGCTTCATCGCGCCGGCCCCTGACAGGAACTCATCCAGCGACCCGCGCAAAGCGATCGACCGCCCCCCGTTGCGCGGCTCGGCCACAAAGGAGCCGACGCCGCGCTTCTTGACGATCAGTCCTTGGGCGATCAGGGCGTCCAGCGCCCGGCGCACGGTGATCCGGCTGACGCCGTAGTGTTCGCAGATGCGTTCCTCGGAAGGCAGCAGATCACCCGGCGAAAACTCCCGGCCGGTGACGCGCGCGCGCAGGTCCTGTTCCAGCTGGTGATAGAGCGGGAGAGGTCCAGACTGGAGAATCATGCAGCAACCGTCGCGAGCGCCCATGGAGACGCAAGAACCAGCCTAGCCTTCCTTCAGCGCGGGGTAAAACCGTCGATAGCGGAGCCAGGACGGTGATCGCGCCGTCGATGGCTGCATCGCAGCATCAATCGGTGCGGCGACGCACAATCCCGTCGCCGAACGGGGCGTCGCGGTTGGTCAGGGCGGTCTTCAGCCCATGCTCGGCCATGTCGGCCTTGAACTGAGTCCGGCGCGGCCCCTTGGACAGATGAGCGCGCGCGTCGTTCTCGGCCGCCAGCCGCTGGATGGTCTTGGCGCCCATGGCCTCCAGCGCCAGATTGACGATGCGCTTGTGCGCCGACAACAGCTCATTGTCGACGAAGGACAGGCGCCGGGCCAGTTCATCGACGGCGGCGTCCAGTTCATCGACCGGCACAGACTCCAGCGCCAGACCGATGGCCGCGGCGTCGCGGCCCTTGAGCGAATCGCCCGTCATCAGCAGCCGCTTCGCCCACTGGGGACCACAGTGATAGATCCACATATGGTTCGGCGGCGAGCCGTTGGCGCGCGTCGCGGGAAAGCCGATTTTCGCCTCGTCCGTCACGATGACGAAGTCGCACATCAGGGCCAGATCCGTCCCGCCCGCCAGACAATTGCCCTGCACCCGCGCGATCACCGGCTTGTGCAGATCAAAGATGACGGTGGTCAGCGCCTGCTGGCGCTCCATGAACCAGGCGTCGTCGTCATAGGTGCCGGAGCTGCTGCGATAGGCCGAGGCCTCCATCTCGCTTTCGGCCAGCCGGTTGTCATAGACGCCCGCCAGGTCATAGCCGGCGCAGAAGTCCTTGCCCGCACCCGCCAGGATGATGGCGTTGACGTCCAGCCGGTCATCCGCCTCCAGCATGGCGTCGTGGATTTCCTGAATCGTGCGCGGCGACAGGGCATTGCGCTTGTCGGGCTTGTTCAGGGTGATGCGAGCCACGCGGTCCGAGACCTCGAACAGCAGGTCCTGCGGATCACTCAGCCATTTGCCGCGATAGGTCATCAGTTACGCTCGTTTCAGACGCGCCCGGTGACGGGCAGCAGGGCGCCGGTCACGGCGCTGGCCGCGGGCGACGCCAAAAACAGGATCACCGAAGCCAGTTCATCCGGCGTCACCCACTGGGAGAAATCCGCATCGGGCATGTCGGCGCGGTTGGCCGCCGTGTCGATGATCGACGGCAGGACGGCGTTGACCGTGACCCGCCCCTTCAGCTCTTCGGCCAGGGTTTCCGTCAGACGGTGCACGCCCGCCTTGGACGCCGCATAGGCGCCCATGCCCAGACCCGCCTTGACCGCGCCATTGGCGCCGATGTTGACGATCCGGCCCGAGGCGCTGGCCGTCAGATGCGGCAGGGCCGCCCGGCTGGCGTTCAGCGTGGTGGCGACGTTCAAGCTGTAAAGGCGGCTCCAGGTGGCGGGATCGCCCTCCCCCACCGTCTCCCAAGCGAAGCCGCCCGCGACGTTGATCAGCACGTCAATCCCGCCGCAGACCTGAGCCACCTCGGCCAGCGCGGCCTCAGCCGCCCCGGGCGACGACAGATCCACCCCGCCCCGGATCAGGGCGTCCGCCCCCAGCGTCTCCGCCAGACCGGCGGACGGCGTGGCGGCGTAGTCCAGCGCCGCGACGCGCGCGCCCTCGGCCGCTGCTTTCGCAGCGACCGCACGGCCCAGGGCGCCGAAGGCTCCGGTGACGACAACGATTCGGGCGGTCATGGGCAAGGCTCCGGTCAGACGCCGGTGAACACCGGCTTGCGCTTCTCGGCGAAGGCGCGAATGCCTTCCTTATAGTCCGCCGAGGCGTAGCAGGTCTGGAACATCTCTTCGCATTTGGCCAGATCGCGATCTGCCGGATCCTGCAGAATGGTCGCCAGGGTGAACTTGACCTGCTCGCCCGTCAGGGGCGCGCCGCCCGCGATGTTGCCAGCGGTCTTCTTGATGAAGGCGTCGAATTCTTCACCCTCAGCCACGACGCGGCCCACCAGACCCTTGGCGTAGGCTTCGTCAGCGGTGAACTGCAGGCCGCCCAGAAGCATGTCCTTGGACGCGGGCACGCCGATGATGTCCACCAGGCGCGACAGGCTCTTGTAGCGATAGCCGATGCCGTAGCGCATGGCCGGCTGGCCGAACTTGGACTTGGACGAGCAGTAGCGCAGGTCGCACGACACGGCGACCGAGATGCCGCCGCCGATGCACCAGCCGTCGATGGCGGCGATGGTCACCTTCTTGGAGTTGTAGATGGCGGTCAGACCGCGCTCGCCGGTCTTGGCGTAATGCTCCTGGGCGTTCTCGCCCATGCGCTCTTCTTCGTATTTGGACACATCGGCGCCCGCGATGAAGGACACGCCGCCGGCGCCCGAGATGACGATGACGCGGATTTCCGGGTCGGATTCAAAGTCGGCCATGATGGTCGACATGCCTTCCCACATCTCCAGCGAGATGGCGTTCAGCTTGTCCGGGTTGTTGAAGATCATGTGGCCGATGGCGCCGTCTTTACGGCTCAGAATCTTGTCGGTCATGGCGGGTTCCTCGGTTCGGGATGGCGCGGGGAGGCGCGGTTTCAGACGACGCGGGTGCGTCGCAGGGTTTCGATTTCGTCGGGGCCGAAACCGGCTCCGGCCAGGATTTCGTCGGTGTGCTGGCCGACCAGAGGCGGGGCGACGTAGTCCTCGATCGGCGTCTCGGACAGGCGGATGGGGTTGCTCAGCACCCGGATCGGCCCTGCCGCCGCATGCTCGATCTCACGCACCATTTCGCGGTGCTGAATTTGCGGATTGGCCAGGGCCCCGGCGATGTCGTTGACGGGGCTGGACGGCACATCGGCCTCATCAAGGCGCTCCAGCCACTCGTCAGCAGTGCGCGTGGCGAACTCGGCGTTGAGGATGTCCAGCAGTTCGTCGCGGTTGCAGATGCGCCCCGCCGTGGAGTTGAAACGCTCGTCGGCGAAGATGTCAGGCCGCTCCAGCGCCTCGCACAGGCGCGAGAACTGGCGGTTGTTGCCCGCCGTCAGGAAGATGTCGCGGTCAGCGCAGCGGAAGGTCTGCGACGGCACGCCGCCATAGCCGCCGTTGCCGCGCCGCGTCGGGATCTGGCCGGACACCAGATAGCTCATGGCGAAATGGCTCAGCGAGGCGACGCCGCAGTCCAGCAGCGACAGGTCGATGTGCTGGCCCGACCCGCCGTTCACGTCGCGGTGGTGCAGAGCCGCCAGAATTGCGCTGGAGGCGTAGAGGCTGGTCAGGATGTCGACCATGGAGATGCCGACCTTCATCGGCCCGCCGCCGGGGACATGATCGGGCAGGCCCGAGACGCTCATCATCCCGCCCATGGCCTGAAAGACGCCGTCATAGCCGGGCTTGTGCGACAGGGGGCCGGTCTGGCCGAAGCCGGTGATCGAGCAATAGACCAGACGCGGATTGACCGCCTTCAATCCTTCATAATCGAGGCCGTATTTCTTCAGGGCGCCGGTCTTGAAATTCTCCAGAACCACGTCGCTCTCAGCCGCCAGACGCCGGATGATCTCCTGCCCCTCAGCCGAGGCCAGATCGACCGTGATCGAGCGCTTGTTGCGGTTGCAGCTCAGGTAGAAGGCGGCGTCGGCGGTCGGGGCGCCGTCGCGGTCATTGAGGAAGGGCGGGCCGTATTCGCGCGACTCATCGCCGCCTCCCGGGCGCTCCACCTTGATGACATCGGCTCCCAGATCGGCCAGCATCTGGCTGGCGAGCGGTGCGGCCAGCACCCGACTGAGATCAAGGATCCTGACGCCCTGCAGGGCCTTGGACGACATGACGCGAACGCTCCTCCCCCACGCCCGACGGGGCGCTGACTTGTCCTCATCGTCGTGATGCGGCCGCTTGTGACAAGGCGGTCCGGCGGGTCATCGTGTGGCCGATATGTCCGCCCGCAGCGGCCGCAAAGCTTGTCGCGGCAATGGTTTGCAGGTCGGTTGGCCTGAACATGAAACGGAAGCCCTCCCTCCCATGAGCGACCCCTACGTTCTCTATGAAGTGCGGGGCCGCATCGCCCTGCTGACGCTGAACCGGCCCGACACGCGCAACGCCATCGGCGAGCACTCCGACTGCGCCGAACTGGTCGAGGCGGTCGAGCGCGCGGGCGCCGACCCGGCGGTCTCCGTCCTGGTCCTGACCGGCGCCGGCTCGGCCTTCTCGGCAGGCGGCAATCTGAAGGGCATGCGCGACCGCAACGGCATCGGCCCGCTGGCCACGCCTGCGGACACGCGCGACAACTATCGCCGGGGCGTGCAGAAGATCGCCCTCGCCTTCGCCAATCTGGAGATCGCCTCCATCGCCGCCGTCAACGGCCACGCCGTCGGCCTGGGCTGCGACATCGCCTGCCTGTGCGACATGCGGGTGGCCTCGGACGCCGCCAAGTTCGCCGCCAGCTTCGTCAAAATGGGCATTGTGCCCGGCGATGGCGGAGCCTGGATCCTGCCGCGCACCATCGGTTACGCCAACGCCGCCGAAATGATCCTGACCGGCGACACCTACACCGCCGCCGAAGCCAAGGGCATGGGTCTGGTCAACAAGGTGGTCCCCGCCGATCAGGTGCTGGAGGAGGCCCTGCGTCTGGCCGACCGCGTCGCCGCCAACCCGCCGCGCGCCGTGCGCCTGGCCAAGCGATTGCTGCGCGAAGGCCAGCATTCGCGCCTGCCGGACGTGCTGGAGCTGTCCGCCGCCTTCCAGGCCCTGGCCCACGAGACCGCCGACCACAAGGAAGCCGTCAACGCCTTCCTCGACAAACGTCCGCCCGTCTTCACCGGCGAATGAGACCCGACATGACCCAGACTGAAACGCCATTGGCCGCCCGCCCGGCCCAGCCCTACATCCGCCTCGATGACGACCAGCCTTACGTCGAAGGCCGCCGCTGCACCGCCTGCGACGCGCGCACCGCCGCCGTCCATCTGGCCTGCCCCGCCTGCGGCGCCCGCGAGTCCATCGAGACCTACCGCGCGCCGACGACCGGCAAACTGCATGCGTATTCGATCGTGCGCCGTTCCTATCCCGGCGTGCCCGTGCCCTTCGTCTCGGCCATCATCGATCTGGACGACGGCCTGACGCTGAAAGGCAATCTGATCAACGTCGCCGCCGAACCTGAGGCCCTGCCCATCGGCATGCCCGTGCGCATGGTGTTCGGCGACGCCATGGGGCGAACCGACAAGGACGGCGCCTCCTATGTCGCCTTCTTTTTTGAACCCGCTGCCTGAGGAACCGTCATGAGCGAGACCGTCTACATCCTCGGCATCGACATGCTGAAGTTCGGCAAATATCCCGACCGCACCTTCGCCCAACTGGGCGGCGAGGCGGCGCTGGGCGCGCTGGACGACGCGGGCCTGACCATCCAGGACGTTCAGGTCATGTACTGCGGCTCCGTCTTCGGGGCCTATGACATGACCGGCCAGGCCGTGATGCGCGAGATCGGCCAGACCGGCATCCCCGTGACCAACATCTCCAACGCCTGCGCCACCGGCGCCTCGGCCTTCCGGGAGGCATGGATCGCCGTCAAGTCCGGCCTCTACGACGTGGCCCTGGCCGTCGGCGTCGAGAAGATGCCGCGCGGCATGCTGGGCGCGGGCCATGAGACCGGCATTTCGCTGGAGGGCCTGTTCGGCTCGGCCTCCATGCCCGCCGTCTTCGCTGAATCCGGCATGGAGCATGCCGGAAAGTGGGGCACCACCTTCGAACAGTTCGCCAAGGTGTCGGTGAAGAACCACCACCACTCCACCATGAACCCCAAGGCCGTCTATCAGAAGGAGACCCCCCTCGAAGAGGTGATGGGGTCAGAGATGATCGCCTATCCCAACACCAAGCTGATGTGTTCGGTGAACGTCGACGGCGCCGCCGCCGTGGTGGTGGTGTCCGAAAAGAAGGCCCGCGAAATGGGTCTGGGCCGCGCCATCCGCGTCCTGGCTTCGGCCCTGGCGTCGGACCCATGGAACCCGCGCAATCCCATCATGCCCGACGTCAACGGCTGCACCCGACTGGCCGCCAAATGGGCCTATGAGCAGGCGGGGATTTCGCCCCAGGACGTCAGCCTGATCGAACTGCACGACTGCTTCGCCACCGCCGAACTGCTGCACTATGAGAACCTGGGCATCTGCGCACCGGGCGAGGCGGGTCGTTTGATCGACGAGGGCGTCACCGCTCTGGGCGGCAAGGTTCCGATCAACGTCTCCGGCGGCCTGCTGTCCAAAGGCCACCCCCTGGGCGCCACCGGCATCGCCAACATGTATGAAGTCGCCCTGCACCTGCGCGGCGAAGCGGGCGCTCGTCAGGTCGAAGGCGCCAAGGTCGGCATGACCCATGTCGTGGGCCTGGGCACCGCCGCCGCCGTCCATCTGTTCGAGAAGGCGTGAGCAGACCGATGACCCGCCCCGCCCCGACCCAGGCCGACGCCGAGGCCGCCGTCCGCACCCTGCTGGAATGGGCCGGCGACGATCCGGGCCGCGAGGGCCTGCAGGACACGCCCAAGCGGGTGGCCAAATCCTACCGCGAGCTGTTCTCCGGCTATGAGACCGACCCGCGCGAGTATCTGGAACGCACCTTCGAGGAGGTCGCCGGCTATGACCAGTTGGTCGTGCTCTCGAACATCCGCGTGGTCAGCTTCTGCGAGCATCACATGCTGCCCGTCACCGGCGTGGCCCATGTCGGCTATCTGCCGACCAACAAGGTCGTCGGCATCTCCAAACTGGCGCGCGTGGTCAACGGCTTCGCGCGGCGGCTGCAGATTCAGGAGAAGCTGACCGCCGAGATCGCGCAGGCCATCCAGGACGTGCTCCAGCCCCAGGGCGTTGGCGTGGTCATCGAGGCCGAGCATAGCTGCATGACCCTGCGCGGGGTCAACACGCCGGGTTCCAGCCTGACCACCTCCAGCCTGCTGGGCGTCGTGCGCGACGACCCGCGCACCCGCGCCGAATTCCTGCGGCTGACCCGCAAGGCCACCTCTTGAGCGAACCGCGCAAACCTCAGGACGAACGCCGCGCCGACTACGGCTGGTGGGTCGACATCCCCACGCGCTGGGCCGACGGCGATCCCTACGGCCACGCCAACAACATCAACTATTACAGCTGGTTCGACACCGCTGTGACGAAGATGCTGTTCGAGCGCAAGGTCATCTGGCTGCCCGACTCGCCGTCGATCGGCCTGTGCGTCGAAAGCCATTGCAACTTCCTAGCCTCGGTCGAATTCCCGCAGACGGTTCAGGCCGGAGTCCGCATCGGCCGCATGGGCGACAAGTCCCTTCGCTTCGAGATCGGCCTGTTCCTGGAGGGCCAGGAGACGCCCGCCGCCGTCGGCTACTTCGTCCACGTCTATGTCGACCGGGCCACGCGCAAGCCCATGTCCCTGACCGCGGAACAGAAGGCGTCGGTGGCTGATCTGGTGGTCGCGTGAGCGCCATCGCAGACGCGATCCGCCACGCCCCCTCGTCTCGCCCGCCCTTGACAAGAACACGCCAAAGAACGAAAAACTGAACATCATTCAGTTTTTGAAGCATACACCGTCCCAGGACGGCAGGAGCCTACGCCATGACCGACACCGCCGAACAACCCGCTGGCTGGCGCTACAAGGGCCCGATCTTCGACGCCGACACCCATCTGTATGAGACGCCCGAAGCCTTCGACGTCTATGTGCCGTCGAAATACAAGGAAGACTGGGGCCTGAACTACAAGGTGGCCGACGACGGCCAGTTCGCCCTGCACGTCGGCAAGCGCAAGGTCGAGATCAGCGCCGACTACATGACCGAGGACTTCAAGATTCCGCCTCCCGGCAAGCTGCACGAGTGGCTGCGCGCGCAGAAGGAAGGCAAGGCCGAGGTCGACATGCGGGTGCCGATCACCCCGACCATGACCGACCCCGCCGAGCGCGAGAAGGTGCTGGACCAGTGGGACGTGCGCTCGTCGCTGCTCTATTGCGGCAACTTCGTCTCGGCCATCAGCTATCTGGACGAGCCGGACCCGGCCTACGCCATCCTGAACGCCTATAACCGCTGGATGCTCGACCAGTGGAAGTTCAACTACAAGAACAAGATCTACTCCTGTCCCGTCCTGTCCCTGGCCGACCTGCCGCAGGCGGTCGAACAGGCCAAATGGGCCGTGGCCAATGGCGCGAAGTTCGTGCTGATGCCCATGGGCCCCTACAACGGCAAGGCCCCGGCGCACCCGGACCACGACCCGTTCTGGGCCATCCTGAACGAGGCCGGCATCGGCGTGGTCTTCCACGTGTCCGAGGCCATCTACCTGAAGGACCACATGGCCGTGTGGGGCGAGCCGATGCAGAAGTCTCGCCTGCGCCAGACCGCCTTCATGTGGATGCACGGCTATTCGGAGCGCCCGGTCATTGAGACCCTGTCCAGCTTCGTCCTGCTCAACTTCTTCGAGCGCTTCCCCAACATCACCCTGATCTCGGCCGAGAACGGCGCCGAATGGGTGCCTTCCATGCTGGTCAAGATGGACAAGGTCCGCGGCATGGCGAAGAACGGCTACTGGCCCTCGGGCCAGCTTAAGGAGCGGCCGTCGAAGATCTTCAAGCGTCACGTCAAGATCGTGGCCTATCCTGAGGACAACATCAGTGAAATCGTGCGTCAGACCGGCGACGCCGACTGGCTGCTGATGGGCTCGGACTACCCCCACTCCGAGGGCGTCGAAGAGCCCCGCATCTTCGCCGACGAAGCCTGCAAGGACATGTCCGACGCCGACACCGCCAAGGTCATGTACGAGAACGGAATGAAGATGGCGGGCCTGCCGCTTTAAGCCCGCCCGCCTTCAAAGCCTTCAAGCGGCCGCCATGCCTCCCGAGGCGTGAGCGGCCGTTTTCACGACCGCCGCGATCAGGGCCTCGCGGTTGGCCAGCAGCCGGTCCGACGGCGCACCCAGCGACACCGCCGCCAGGATGGCTCCGTCCGGGCCGAACACCGGCGCGGCGATGGCGGCGGAATCCTCGACCGACTCCCCCAGGCTGATCCAGAAGCCTGCCTGGCGGACCTCTTCCAACTGGGCGCGCAGAACGTCCCGATCAGTATTTGTCCGCTCGGTCAGGGCCACCAGACGCGCCTTGGCGACATAGTCCTCCTGATAAGCGGTCGGCTGGTGCGCCAGCAGCACCCGCCCCGCCGCCGTCGAATACAGCGGCCCGCTCATGCCCAGCCGCACAGTGTAGCGCACCGGCCGCGAGCTCTCGATCACGTCGATATAGACGAACCGCTTCATCTCCTGATCCAGCACGGCCAGGCTGACGGATTCCTCGGTCTCGTCGGCCAGCGCGCGCAGATAGCCCCGCACCATGCGCGGCAGGTCATAGGCGGAACCGATGGTGGCGGCCAAACGGAAGGCCCTCGGCCCCAGACGGTACAACACCCCTTCCGCCACCAGAAAGTCATCGGCCACCAGCGGCCTGAGACTGTTCAGCAAGGTGCTCTTGGGCACGCCCAGTTCGGCGGAGATGTCAGCCAGCGGCAAGCCGACCGGCGTCTTGGCCAGCAGTTCCAGCAGGGCCAGCACCCGGCCCATGGCGCGCGGTCCGCCGCTGTCACGTTCGTGGTTGTCGCTGTCTTTCGCCACCGGCGTTCCCCCTGAATTCACGAAGACATTAGGCGAGGTCCGCCCAGGATGACAGCCGCCCCCTGCCCCCTTCATCTCCCCCCTTGATCGCCTCCTTGATCGCCATGGCGATCCTGTCCGCCCGCACCTTCCGTCAGCCCCTCAGCCATGCTTTCGCAGGAGCATGGATACGGTCGAATGCGTGGTGATCGGCGCCGGGGTCATCGGCCTCGCGGTGGCGCGCGCCCTGGCGCTGGCCGATCATGAGGTGGTGATCCTCGAATCCGAAGACCACATCGGCTCGGGGGTCAGTTCGCGCAACTCGGAAGTCATCCACGCGGGCATCTACTATCCGCAAGGTTCGTTGAAGGCTCTGACCTGCGTCGAGGGCAAGGCGGCGCTCTACGCCTATTGCAAAAGCCGCCACATCCCGCACCGTCGTTGCGGCAAGCTGATCGTCGCCACCCATGAGGACCAGAAGCCGGAGCTGGAACGCATCCAGGCCGCCGCCCGCGCCAACGGCGTAGACGACCTGGTCTGGCTGGACGGGGCCGAGGCGCAGGCGATGGAGCCGGCCCTGGCCTGCGTCGCCGCCCTGCACTCCCCCTCGACCGGCATCATCGATTCCCACGCCTATATGCTGTCGCTGCAGGGCGAGGCCGAGGCCGCCGGGGCCATGACCGCCTTCCTGACGCCGGTTTCCGCCCTGCGCCTCGACGCCGACGGCGTGGCCTTGACCACAGGCGACGACGCCGAGCCGTCGCTGAAGGCCCGTCTGGTCGTCAACTGCACCGGGCTGAACGCGCCCGACCTGGCCGCCACCGCCGCTGCGACCGCCGTCCGCGCCCACTACGCCAAGGGCAGCTATTTCACCCTGTCGGGCCGCTCGCCCTTCAACACCCTCATCTATCCGACGCCCGAGCCCGGCGGCCTGGGTGTTCACCTGACGCTGGATATGGGCGGGCAGGCCAAATTCGGCCCCGATGTCGAATGGGTCGAAGCCCCGGACTATGACGTCGATCCCCGCCGCGCCGACGGCTTCTACGCCGCCGTGCGTCGATACTGGCCGGACCTGCCCGACCACGCCCTGACCCCCGGCTACGCCGGGGTGCGGCCCAAGATCTCGGCGAAGGGCGAGCCCGCCGCCGACTTCCGCATCGACACGACGGCGACGGCGGGCGGCGGTCTGATCAACCTATTGGGCATCGAAAGCCCCGGCCTGACCGCCTCTCTGGCGATCGCCGACAGGGTCCTTCAATGCGCCAGTGAGATGCGTGATGCGTGAGTTCGGCGCTTTTGACTTCATCATCGTCGGGGCCGGTTCGGCGGGCTGCGTCCTGGCCAACCGCCTCAGCGCCGACAGCAAGCATTCGGTGCTGCTGCTGGAAGCCGGCGGCGAGGATTCCAATCCGTGGATCCACATCCCTCTGGGCTACGGCAAGCTGTTCAACGATCCCAAGGTCAACTGGCTGTTCAAGACCACGCCCCAGCCCGGCCTGAACGACCGCGTCATCAACCAGCCGCGCGGCAAGGTTCTGGGCGGCTCCAGCTCGATCAACGGTCTGGTCTACATCCGCGGCCAGCGTCAGGACTTCGACCAGTGGCGCGACCTGGGCAATGCCGGCTGGGGCTATGACGACATCCTGCCCTGGTTCATCAAGGCCGAGGATCAGGCGCGCGGCGCCGACGCCTTCCACGGCCAGGGCGGCCCCCTGCCCGTCTCCGACCAGTCCGAGCCCCACCCTCTGTGCGACGCCTTCATCGACGCGGCGGAACAGGCGGGTCATCCGCGCAACCCCGACTTCAACGGCGCGGATCAGGAAGGCGCCGGTTACTATCAGACCACCTCGCGCAAGGGCCTCAGGGTCAGCGCCGCCGTGGCCTATCTGCGCCCGGCGCGCAAACGCTCCAACCTGACCGTTGTCACCCACGCCCAGGCGACCCGGCTGCTGTTCGACGGCAAGCGCTGCATTGGTGTGGAGTGGACCCGCAAGGGCGAGGCCGGACGCGCCACGACCAACGGCGAGGTCGTCCTGTCCGCGGGCGCCATCGGCACGCCTCAGCTGATGCAGCTGTCAGGCGTCGGTCCGGGCGACCTGCTGGCGCAACATGACATCCCGGTCGTCCATGAGGCAACGGGCGTCGGCGCCGATCTGCAGGACCATCTGCAGGTCCGCATGGTGATGCGGGCGACCAAAGCCTTCACCTTCAACGACGACATGCGCAATCCTTTCCGTATGGCAGGGGTCGGTCTGAAGTTCGCCCTGCAACGGCGCGGCCCCCTGACTGTCAGCGCGGGCTATGCCGGCGCCTTCCTGAAGACCGATCCGGCGCTGGATGCGCCCGACAGCCAGGTCCACTTCATCAACTTCTCGACCACCAAGATGGGCGACAAACTGCACGCCTTCTCGGGCTTCACCGCCTCGGCCTGCCAGCTGCGTCCCGAAAGCCGGGGCAGCCTCAGGATCGTCAGCCCCGATCCCTTCACCCCGCCCGCCATCGACCCCAACTATCTGGCGACCGAGACCGACCGACGCGTCACCGTCGATGGGCTGAAGGTGCTGCGCGACATTCTGCGCCGCCCCGCCATCGCCCGCTACATCACCGCCGAGGTGGAGCCGGGTCTGGACTGCGCCAGCGACGAGCAACTGCTGGCCTATTGCCGCGCCTACGGCTCGACCATCTACCACCCCACCTGCACGGCGCGGATGGGGACAGACGACCGGGCGGTGGTCGACACGCGCCTGCGCGTGCGCGGCGTCTCGGGCCTCAGGGTTGCGGACGGCTCCATCATGCCGTTTGTCCTGTCTGGAAACACTCACGCCGGCATCGTCATGATCGCCGAAAAAGCCGCCGACATGATTCTGCAAGACGCCCGCGCCTGAGAGCGCCCCAATGGAAGACCCTGCCATGGCCGACTATTCGACCCTTGAAATGTATATCGACGGACGCTTCGTGAACGGCCAGGGCCGCACGGCCCAGCCCGTACTCAACCCCGCCACCGGCAAGGTGCTGGCCGAGGTGCCGCAAGGAACCACAGCCGATCTGGACGAGGCCCTCGACGCCGCACGCCGCGCCTTCCCCCTGTGGGCTGCAACGACGGCGCTGGAACGCTCGAACATCATGCGCCGCGCCGCCGCCCTGATCCGCGAGCGCATCCAGCACATCGCCACCGTCATGACGCTGGAGCAGGGCAAGCCGGTGGCCGAGTCGCTGGGCGAGCTGAACCACGCCGCCGATGTGATCGACTGGTACGCCGAAGAGGGCAAGCGCACCTATGGCCGTGTCGTGCCCAGCCGCGTCCCCGGCGTCCGCATGATCGTGACCCAGGAGCCCGTCGGTCCTGTCGCCGCCTTCACGCCCTGGAACTTCCCGGCCCTGACGCCGTGCCGCAAGATCGGCGGCGCGCTGGCGGCGGGCTGCTCCATCATCCTGCGCGCGTCGGAGGAAGTGCCCGGCACGGCGGTCGAGATCATCCGCGCCTTCCACGACGCCGGCCTGCCCGCCGGGGTGCTGAACCTGGTGTTCGGCAAGGCCACGGTTGTCTCGACCCATCTGATCGCCTCGCCCGTCATCCGCAAAGTGTCCTTCACGGGCTCGACCGAGGTGGGCAAACACCTGACCCGCCTGTGCGCCGACGATCTGAAGCGCACGACGATGGAGCTGGGCGGCCACGGCCCGGTCATCATCTTCGACGATGTCGATGTGGAAGCCACGGCCACCATGGCGGCGCTGGGCAAATACCGGAACGCGGGCCAGGTCTGCGTCTCCCCCACCCGCTTCTTCGTGCAGGAGGCCGTGCATGACCGCTTCCTGGCCCGCTTCAGCGAAGTGGCCCGCTCGCTCAAGGTCGGCAACGGTCTGGATGAAGGCGTGCAGATGGGTCCGCTGGCCAACCTGCGCCGCGTCGAGGCCATGGAAGCCTTCGTTCAGGACGTGCGCGACCGTGGCGGCAAGGTCGAGGTCGGCGGCGCACGGCGCGGCAATGACGGCTGCTTCTACGATCCGACCGTGGTCAGCGGCATCGACGACACGGCTTCGATCATGATCGACGAGCCGTTCGGCCCGGTCGCGCCCATCGTGCCCTTCGCCGACTTCGACGAAGTGGTGCGCCGCGCCAACAGCCTGCCCTACGGCCTGGCCGCCTACGCCTTCTCGACCTCGGCGCGTCGGGTCGCCGACATCGGCGCGGCGCTGCAGTCGGGAATGGTGGGCATCAACACCTTCGCCGTGTCCCAGCCGGAGACGCCGTTCGGCGGCATTCTGGATTCCGGCTACGGCTCGGAAGGCGGCACCGAGGGGCTGCAAGCCTACCTCAACACCAAGCTGACTTCGACAGGCTGAGGCCCGTCGGCGGCGTGTCAGAGGGCGGTGTAATAGCCGCCGTCGACATTGACGGTCTGGCCGGTCACATAGCGCCACAGATCGCTGCACATGGCGACGGCGGCGGGGCCGATGTCGTCGCGCATGTCGCCCATCCGGCCCAGCGGAAAGCTCTTCATCGCCTCGCGCGTGCGTTCGGGATCCGACTCCAGATACTCTCGGGCCGCATCGGTCAGCGCCGCCGGCGCCAAGGCGTTGACGACGATGTCGTGCGGGCCCCACTCGCGCGCCAACGCCTTGACGAAGCCCCTCTGGGCCGACTTCAGCGCCGTATAGGCCGGGTTCATCGCCCCGCCGTGCTGGCCTTGCGCCGATGACAGCACCAGGAACCGCCCGCGTCCCGTGTTCTTCAGATGCGGCAGCGCGGCGTGCGCCAGATGATGCAGGGCGTCCAGAGACACCGCCGCCTGTTCAGCCCACAGGGCCTCGGTGATCTCTTCCAGCGGCGTCGGACGGCCCTGGGTGCTGGAGGCGTTGTGGACCACGATGTCCAGCCCGCCGAAGGCCGCGACGGCCTGTTCGACCATGCGCGACACCGCCGCCGCATCGCCCACGTCGGTGGCGATGAACAGCGCCTGTCCGCCCTCGGCCGTGATCAGATCGACCGTCTCGCCGCCGCCCGCCGGGCTGCGCGCCGCAACGACGACCTGCGCCCCCGCCAGAGCCAGAGCCCGCGCGATGCCGCGTCCCACCCCGCCGCTGGCGCCCGTGACCACCGCCGTCCGTCCCGCCAGCAATCCGGCGCAGGACGCCCAGTTCATGCTCGAAGCGCTCATGGGACCATCCACTCCCCGCCGTCCATCATCAGGGTCGCCCCTGTCACGCCGCGTCCCGCCGGTCCCGCCAGCCAACTTGCCAGCCCCGCGATCTCGCGCCGCGCATCAGGACGCCGCCCCAGCGCGATCGGCACGGCGTCGCCCTTGGCCGCCAGATCGGCGGCGTCGAAATGGCTGGACAGCGCGCGCGGCGCCGCCGCCGCCCAGTTCACGGTTACGCCCGAGGCGCCCCACTGACGCGCCACCGACTTCATCAACCCGCGCTGGCCCTCCAGCATGGTGCACAGGCCCACTAGCCCTGCCCCGCCGACCAACGACAGCGACGGCGCCAGAAAGACCACCGCGCCTTCGCCCGCCGGTTTCATCCGCTCGCCCAGCACCGTCAGCAGCCGCATGGCCGTGCGGATCGGCTCGATCGCCGCCGCCCGCCAGCTGTCAATATCCGTCTGCTCGACCGGCCGGATAACCGTCGACGCCTCGCCCAGCAGGCTCAGAACCACCAGCGCCGGAACCGTCTCGCCCAGCAAATCATTCAGCGCAGCGCGGATCGCTTCCGCATCGCCCATGACGCCCCCCATGACATCGGGATCGCGCAGAGCCGCCACCGCCGCGCCGGCGTCTTCCAGCCCCTCGGCCATCCCGCCCAACAGGGGCAGGCCCAGTTCCACGATCAGGGCGGTCCGGCCCGCCAGCGGCGTCTCGGCGGTCATCCCCGCTCCATCTCCAGATCGATCAGGGTCAGACGGCGGAAGGCCCGTCCGACCGGATGCTCCTCGGTCACGCCTATGCCGCCGTGCAGCTGCACCGCCGTCTGGGCCACGAACCGGCTGGAGCGCCCGACCACGGATCGCACCTGGGCGATGGCCGTGCGGCGCACCTCCGCATCGACATCGTCGATGCACAGGGCCGCATACATGGCCATGGACCGCGCCTGCTCCAGCGCCACCAGCATCTCCGACGCCTTGTGCCGCAGAGCCTGAAAGGATGACAGAGTCTCGCCGAACTGGCGGCGCGTCTTCAGGTGCTCGACCGTGGCATCCAGCATGGCCTGCATCAGCCCGACCGCCTCGGCGGCGCGCCAGGCGGCGAAATGTTCGCGCACGCGCTCGATCAGGATCACAGCCTCGTCTCCGACCGCCAGCAACCGTTCGACCGGGGCGGCGTCAAAGGCCAGATCGCACGCCTGAGATCCGTCGAACAGGGCATGCGCTCGCCGCGTCACCCCCGCGCCCGACGCCCGGGCGACGACCAACGCCGGCGCCCCGTCCAGAACTGCGGTCAGCACCACGCGCCCGTCCTCGGCCGCATCAACCACGCCGCTCTTGGCCCCCGACACGGTCCAGCCCTCGCCCGCCGCCTGCACCTGCGTTGCGCGCGGCGCGGCGACCGACAGCCCGGCCTCCTCATGGGCCCAGGCGAACCGGCTTTCGCCCGCCGCCAGTTCCCCGATCAGATCAGACGGCGTCTCAGACGCCAGTCTTAGGGCCGTGCCCGCCGCCGCCACCGCCGCGCCATAGGGCGACAGGGCGTCCGCCTGTCCGGCAGCCTCGGCGATGATCATCTGTTCGACGCCGCCCAGGTCCAGCCCGCCGTCCGCCTCGGCGAAAGGCGCGGCCAGCAGGCCCGCCTCGGCCAGCAGGGGCCACAGGTCGCCCGTCCCCTCGGCGAACAGCCGTTCGGCGGTGTCCTTCAGCATGGCCTGGTCTTGCGAGAGTTCAAAATTCATCTCGTCATAGTCCCAGAACGCTGGAGGCGATGATGTTCTTCTGCACCTCGGACGCCCCGCCGTAGATGGAGGCCGCGCGCAGGGTGAAATAGTTGGAGGCCGCTTCGGACGGGGCCAGCCCATGGCCCTCATAGGCGAACTCAAGCCCCGCCGGTCCGACCACCCGCATCAACAGCTCCGACGCGGCCTGACGCAGTTCGACGCCCTTGATCTTGAGGATGGATGAGCGCGGATCGGCCTGACCCGCCTGCTGGGCCGCCAGCACCCGCATCTGGGTGATCTCCAGCGCCTTCAGTTCGGCCTCGATCATCGCCGCCTCCGCCGCATAGGCCGCGCGCCGCCCGTCCGGCAGGCCCGAGCCCCCCTCCGCCAGTTCCACGCCGACGCGCGCCAGAACCCGCCGCGTCATGCCGATGCGGGCGATGCCCGTCCGCTCGTTCGACAACAGATATTTGGCGTAGGTCCAGCCCTGGTTCTCGTCGCCGATGCGGTCCGTGACCGGCACGCGCACATCATCGAGGAAGACTTCATTGACCTCATGGCGTCCGTCGATGGTGATGATCGGACGGATGGTGATCCCCGGCGACTTCAGGTCGATCAGCAGGAAGCTGATGCCGCCCTGTTTCTTGGGCGCGGTCGGGTCGGTGCGGACCAGGGTGAACATCCAGTCGGCCCGGTGCGCCATCCCCTGCCACAGCTTCTGGCCGTTGACGACATAGTGGTCGCCGTCCCTGACCGCCGTGGTCGACAGGGCCGCCAAATCGGACCCCGCGCCCGGCTCCGAGAAGCCCTGCGCCCACCAGACATCCAGATTGGCCGTCGCCTTCAGGAAGCGCGCCTTCTGTTCGTCGTTGCCATACTGGATCAGGACAGGGCCGATCATGGAGACGTTGAACGACAAGGGCTCCGGCGCGCAGGCGGCGTAGAGTTCGTCCATGAAGATGTAGCGCTGCACCGCGCTCCAGCCCGGCCCGCCCGCCGACGTCGGCCAACTGGGCGTAGCCCAGCCGCGGGTGTTCAGCATCCGCTGCCAGTCGACCACGTCTGACTTGTCCAGCGCCCGGCCCTCCTCGACCTTGCGGCGCGTCTCGGGCGACAGGTTAGCGGCGACGAAGGCGCGGACCTCGTCACGAAAGGCGATGTCCTCGGGCGAAAAACTGAGCTCCACGTCAGCCGATCCGAACCAGGGCGTCGCCCTTCAGCGTCACCGGACCATCCTTGACCGAGGCTTGCAACACCAGCTTGGCCAGATGCTCTCCGTCCCGCTCGACGATTTCCTCGACCTCGCCTTCGCAAACAACCGACGCGCCCAGCGGCGTGATGGCGGCGAAACGCACGGCGAATTCCTTCACCGCCGTCGCTCCCGCCCAGTCGGTCAGCGCCCGGCCCAGATAGGCCATCGACAGCATGCCGTGGGCGAAGACATCAGGAAAACCCGCTGATTCAGCGAAACTCTTGTCCACATGGATCGGATTGTGATCCCCCGATCCGCCGGCGAACAGGGCCAGGTCCAGAGGCCGGATCGGCCCGGCGGTGAGGGCAGGCAGCTTGTCGCCGACCTTCAGATTGGAGAGTGCGGTCATGGCCTCAGTTCCTCACCACGGCGACGCTCTTCAGCGTGCAGCAGACGACGTCGTCCTGATTGCGGGCGGTGGTCTCCAGCACGATGAACTCCAGCGCCCCGCCCTTCTTGTCATAGATGTCCGCCACCCGCTGCTGCAGCCGGATGGTGTCGCCGACGCAGATCGGATGATGATGGATGAAGCCCTGCTCGCCGTGCAGCATGCGGGCCAGATCGACCTGCATCACGTCCAGCACCAGGTTCTTCTTGAAGGGGGTGAGGTTCAGCAGGGTCTGAGCATAGGTCGGAGGTGTCGGGATGCGGTCATGGCCCGCCGCGCGGGCGGCCTCGGCGTCCCAGAAGACGGGATTGGTTTCGCCCGTCGCCTGGCAGAACAGGCGCAACTGGCCGCGCTCGACATCGATGGAGACCTCCTCGGTCTCGGCGCCGATGTGGCTGTGGTCGATCATTCCGTCTCTCCGACACTCTGACGATCGTCTGAATCCCACGTCATGGCGGGGTGCGCCACTGGACCTGCGCGCCTATCGCTGTTGCGATCACGCCCCAACCCGCTTCAAGACCCAGCGACGCGAATGCCCACATCGCCTAGATCGAAAGCTCACGCAGGAAGATCGACATGACACGTCTGGCAGGACTGGTTTCCATCATCACCGGCGCGGCCTCGGGCATCGGCGCTGGCACGGCTGAACTGTTCGCCCAGCAGGGCGCGCGGGTCATCATCGCCGACATCGACCTGCCCAAGGCCGAAGCACTGGCCGAACGGCTGCGCAGCGAAGGCGGCGACGCCGTCGCGGTGCTGGGCGACATCGGTTCGGAAGACTCGGTCAAGGCGCTGATCGCCGGAACCATCGCCAGCCACGGCCGCCTGGACGTGGTGGTAAACAACGCCGCCGCCACCTTCCTGTCCGCCACCCAGGACGGTCCCCTGCTGAAGCAAACGGTCGAGCTGTGGGACACGCTGATGGCCATCAACCTGCGCGGCCCCATGCTGATGTGCCGCGAGGCCGTGCCGCACATGGTGGCGCAGGGCTCGGGCGTCATCATCAACATCTGCTCCAACTCCATGCTGCTGGGCGATCTGGGCAATACGGCCTACGCCTGCTCCAAGGCCGGTCTGGCCACTCTGACCCGCTACGTCGCCGCCCAGCATGGGCCGCAAGGCGTGCGCTGCAACGCCATCTCGCCAGGCTACATCCCGACCAAGCCCGTCACCGACGAACGCCGCGCCAAGCTGGAGAAGGCCCTGCTGCGCCAGAACGTCGTCACCCGCGGCGGCCTGCCCAGCGACATCGGCTGGATGGCGGTCTATCTCGCCTCGGCGGAATCCGGCTTCGTCAACGGCCAGGTCTACAGCGTCGACGGGGGCGCCCAGACCCATCAGGGCCACATGCCCGACCTGCGCGACTTCCTCGCCGGGGCCTGAGGCTCAGGGCTGGCGAGTGATCCCCGCCACATCCGTCCCGGCCCAGAAGGTCTTCCAGTGCGGGAAACGCGGCAGCATCATCGGCGGATTATGCTTCGGCGCCGGGCCCGGCCAGCGGGCGAAGCCGACATCCTGCGGCCGTTCCAGCACGTCGCAGGTGTAGAAGAAGTCCTCCTCGCGCCCGGCGAAATACCAGACCCCGTCCCGGCGCTCATAGGTGTCGTGATAGACGCAGGCCATGACGATCCACTGGTCGCCGAACTCATGCTCGGCCCGGCAATAGACCCGGCCCCTGGCGTGGTCGCCGTTGATCTCGTCAATGGCGTGGCCGGTGATCGAATGGACCGTGCGATAGAAATCGCGCACAGCGGGCTCGATGAAGCTGCGCAGCGCCTCGCGCCCCTTGCCGCGCCGTCCGCAGTCGATGTCGTCCACAAACATGTTCAGCCAGGCGTCCACGTCGCGCGCATCCACGGCCATGGCGTATTTCACGGCCAGTTGCTGGATCGACTGATGGGCTTCGATCCGGTCGATGCGGTCCAGCAGGGTCTGATCCATCAGCGTGGGTCCAGATGCACGCGGCCGTCCTCGACCCGGCCGGTGAAGCCCGTGTCCAGCCGGTCATATCGCGCCGCTCGATCCGCCTTCGCGCTGACCAGAAGACGGCCCGCCTCATCGGCCTCGACCGTCCATTGGCTGGCGTCATAGGCGGCGCCCGTCTCGTCCGGCGCCGAGATCAGGATCATCGGTCCGAACAGGGTCAGGGCGTGCGGCTCGCGTCCGCCAGCCGCCAGAGACGCCACCGCCGTCCCGCGCGCGGCGACGCAGGCCGCCTGATCCAAAACCTTGGAAGGCTCGTGACCGAAGGAGATCAGCCCCTCCACCGTCTCCGCCGCCACGCCCATGACCAGCGCCAGATCGAACCGGCGCGCATACATCTCGGTGCGGCTGACATCCCAGGGCGTGGCCATGCCGTTCATGGCCGGCGCGCCAAGGCGATAGGCGGCGACATAATAGGGCCAGAAGTGGCCGCACTCGCGGTAGTTATGGATGAAGTCGACCAGCGAACCCTTGCCGACGCCCAGGGCTGCCAGCTGACGTTCAGCCCAGGCGGCGTCGGCTTCGACATCGCGGTTGGACAGCGGATATTCGACGAACCCGTCAGCGACAGCGGCGCCGCCGACGGCCCAAAGGGCCTCCGGCGCATCGGGATCAAGGGCGGGGACTTTTGAGAGGGCGGCAGTCATCGGTCAGACCTTTGAAACGCGCGGGATCTTGTGGGGCGGGCCGAGTTTGATCAACTCGCTGTTGGGCGTCAGTTCGATGGTCGGGCGCACGCCGACGCGGGCCTCGACCTCATCGGCGACGCGGCGGGCGACATCGTCCATGTCGGCGGGCTGGCCTTCATAGCCGACGCGCAGCTTCAGCTCGGTCAGCTCGCGTTGCGGACGGATGATCTGGAACAGCCCGGCGGAACTTTCCTCGACCTGTTCGACCGCCGTCCACACGTCGCGCGGCAGCACCGACACGCCGTTGACCACCACCTCATCGCCCAGACGCCCCAGGGGCGTCAGCCGCACATGGGTGCGTCCGCAGGCGCAAGGAACCCGCGTATGCCGCACGAAGTCGCCTGAGCGATAGCGGATCAGCGGATCGGTCTTGTTGTGCAGGGCCGTCACGACCAGTTCGCCGCCCTCGCCATCCGGCACAGGCTCGTCCGTGCCCGGCTTCAGCACCTCGACCAGACCGACATCCTCCCAGGCGTGGAAGCCGTCGTGGGCGTCGCATTCCCAGATCGTCCCGGAATCGCCCAGGCTGGAGAACTGGAACACCTTGACGCCCCAGCGGTCGAGCGTCTGCTGCATGCGCGGCCCGATCGGCTCACCGCCATAGACACAGGCGCGGAAGCTGGAGAACAGATCGACCATGTCGACGCCCTTCTCGCGCTCCAGCCGCTCCAGCCCGTAGATCACCGGCGAGGACAGGTGGAAGAACAGGGTCGGACGGTATTTCTGGATCAGTTCGACCGCCGCCTCCGTCTCGTTCGGATCGTGGTTGAGCATCAGCGGAATGGCCCCCGCCGCCCGCGAAATGCGGTGGCCGACGCCGCGCATGACGGTGCTCATCTCCAGCACATAGTCGCCGGGGCGCAGGCCCAGCATCCAGTATTCGCGCGGCGTGAACGGGCCTTCATAGCCCCGTTCCCAACGCTCCGCGAAGATGGTCGAATCGCCCGTCGTGCCCGAGCTGGAGCCGATGTTGGTCAGCTCGTCGCGCGGCACGCACAGCACGCCGCCGAACGGGTCGCCGGTGCGGTCGCGGAAGGCGCGGATCTCGTCCTTGTCCATGAAGGGCGCGCGGGCCTTGAAGTCGGCCAGGGAGGTGATGCTCAGCGGATCGACGCCCGCCTTGGCCCAGATTTCGCGCACCAGATCGGACCGGGTGGCGATCCACGCCAGCTGCTCCAGCAGCATCTTCTCCTGAACGGCCTCGATCTCGGCGCGCGCCGCGCCCTCGATGCCGTCCAGGAAGGGCTGGTCACCCCATTTGGAGGCGTTGGCCGCCTGATAATCCAGCCCGTTGCCGGAGGTGTTCAACGCCCGCCCTTGGGCAGCCCTGGATGCGTCCAGCATGCCTTGTCCTCATCCCTGGTCACACCGTCTGCGCGGCGTCGTGTTCGACAATAGACTGACGCATCGCCGGGGCCTAAGCCAAGCCTGAGCTTGATCGGGCATGCGATGAAGGCTGCGGCCTGCTGGCGCGCCCCCCGCCCCGTCGCCAGTTTCAAGGCCTGTTCCGCCTGACGAGAAGTAGATGTGATGGCCGCTGACGGCGCTTCCTCCAGCCCCCTGTTCCAGCCCATCACCGTGGGGCCGCTGACGCTGGCCAACCGCGTCGTCATGGCGCCCATGTCGCGCTATTTCTGCCCCGAGGAAATCCCTCACGACGATGTCGTCCAGTATTACGCCCGGCGCGCCCGCGGCGGCTGCGGCCTGATCATCACCGAGGCCACCTACATCGGCCACCCCTCGGCCCACTCCTATGAGAACGTGCCCCGCTTCTACGGCGAGGCGTCGCTGGCGGGCTGGAAGAAGGTCGTCGACGCCGTCCACGCCGAGGGCGGCAAGATCATGCCTCAGCTGTGGCACACCGGCAGCTTCCGCGAACTGGGCATGGCTCCGGACCGCGAGGTGCCCGGCTTCGGTCCGTCCGAGAACCTCAACGCCTTCGAAAACACCACCCACGTCACCAAGCCGATGACCGAGACGGACATCGCCGACGTCATCGACGCCTATGCGACCGCCGCCGCCCACGCCCAGGCCCTGGGCTTCGACGGGGTCGAGCTGCACGCCGCCCACGGCTATCTGATCGACACCTTCTTCTGGCACGAGACCAACCGCCGCGACGATCCCTGGGGCGGCGAGACCTTGGCCGCCCGCGCCCGCTTCGGCATCGAAGTGGTCAAGGCGATCCGCCGGCGCGTCGGCCCGGACTTCCCCCTCTCCTTCCGCTGGTCCCAGTTCAAACAGCAGGACTACCGCGCCCGCCTGGCCCAGACGCCTCAGGAGCTTGAGACCCTGCTCGGCCCCTTGTCCGACGCCGGCGTCAGCATCTTCCACGCCTCGACCCGCCGCTTCTGGGAGGCGGGCTTCCGCGAGCTGTCGGAGCGCACCCTGGCCGGCTGGACCCGCCACATCACGGGCAAGCCGGTGATCGCTGTCGGCAGCGTCGGCCTGGCCGGCGTCGCCACGACGGCCAAGACTGAACCCGGCCAGATCAACAGCTCGACCATCAGTTTCGGCGATTCAGCCCTGGACGGCGTCGATCAGGTCGAGGCCATGATGGCAGCTGGCGAGTTCGACATGATCGCCGTGGGCCGCGCTATCCTGGCCGACCCCGACTGGGCCAATAAGGTCCGCGAGGGTCGCCTCGACGAGCGCATTCCCTTCGAGAAAGCATTGCTCTCAACCCTCTATTGAGGCGCGGCTGAACACTCGGGTCGTCAGGGCGTTGAATCGGAAAGGAGACGCTCATGCCCCTCACCGATCCCCGCCAACCCGAAAGGCCCGGCCGCGAAGTTGATCCGCCCGAGACGCCCGGCCCCGACATCGATCCCGCCGGTTCGCCCGACGAGATGCCTCCGATCCGGCCGGACGAAAATCCCGACGTCGGACCTGAACCAGAATAGGCCATTCGCCATGACGTCGGTCTCGGAACCCTAGCGCTTGCAGAGGGTTCATCCGTGGACCTTCACAGTGCATGAAAGGATGACCGAATGGCGCAAGGACAGACGACTAAAGCCTCCGGAATCTCCAAACGCGGCTTTGCGTCCATGGACCCGGAACGCCAGCGCGAAATCGCCCGCAAGGGGGGCGCCAGCGTGCCCAGCGAAAAGCGCAGCTTCTCCCAGGACCGCAGCCTGGCCGCCCAGGCTGGCCGCAAGGGCGGAGAGGCATCGCACGGCGCCCGCACCGTCAAGGACGATCCGGCCGAATAAGACCCGCTCGCTCCGGCGTATTGAAGAGGCGGCGGTCTTCGGACCCCGCCTCTTTTGCGTTTCAGCCCGCGCCCAACAGCGCCAGGGCCACGGACGGCTCCGGCCCGGTCTCGAACGCCAGTTCGGTCCAGCCCGCCGTCTGGGCCAGATCCCGCACAGCCGCCTCAGTGAATTTGCGCGAATTCTCGGTGTGGATCATTTCGTCGCGTTCAAAGGCGATCACCGTCTCGCCGATGCGGGCCTGCATCGGGCGGGTCGCCTGCAGATGCATCTCCATACGCTGTTCGTCGGCGTTCCAGACGGCCTTATGGGCAAAGGCGTCGACGTCGAAATCCGTGCCAAGCTCCCGGTTCGCCCGCGCCAGAAGGTTACGGTTGAAGGCGGCGGTGACGCCTTGAGCATCATCATATGCCGCAACCAGAACCGCCGGATTCTTGACCAGGTCCACGCCCAGAATGAACAGGCTGCCCGGCCCCAGCAGGGCCCTGGCCGCGCGCAGGAAGGCCGCCGCCTCGTCCGGCTCCAGATTGCCGATGGTCGAGCCGGGGAAGAAGCCGATCCGCCGTCCGGAACCGACCGCATCCGGCAGGGGCGGCATGTGCAGGAAATCGCCGACCAGCGGCGCCACAGTCAGGCCGGGATAGGCTTCCGAAATCCTGGCCGCCGCCGCTTCCAGCGCCGCCGCGCTGATGTCGATGGGCACATAGGCGTGCAGGTCAGGCGCGGCGTCCAGGACGATGCGCGTCTTCTCGCTTGCGCCCGATCCGAACTCGACCAGGGTGGCGTCCGGCCCGAAGCGCCCGGCCCACTCCGGCGCCACCCGGCGCAGCAGGGCGGCCTCCTGACGGGTCGGATAGTATTCCGGCAGGCGGGTGATCTGCTCAAACAGGTCGGAGCCGCGCGCGTCATAGAACCATTTCGGCGACGCGGTCTTGGGCGTCTTCGACAGGCCCGCGATCAGGTCACGCTGGAAACGCGCCGTTCCGCCGTCCTGACCGGACGCCTTCGGCGGCGTCGCGCGATCCTCGGCCAGCCTCAGACCCGCAAAGGCCCAGCGCTGATGCGGATAGAAGAAGTTGCGGTAGCTGACCCGTTCATGATCCTGCGGCGTGGCGAAACTGGCTCCGCGGAGCACCCTCTGATTGGCCATGAACTTGCCGTTGTATTCCGCCGCCGTGCCGGGCGTAGGGGCGAAACCGGGATAGGCGTCATAGCCGCTGGTCGTCCACTGCCAGACCTCGCCGAACACACCCGAGAAGGCTTCAGGCCGACAGCGCAAGGCGTGCTCCCACTCCGCCTCGGTCGGCAGACGTTTGCCGCTCCAGCGCGCGAAGGCGTCGGCCTCATAGAAGCTGACGTGCCGCACCGCAGCCTCGGGCGTGACCGGCTTTCGCCCCGCCAGCGTCATCGCACTCCAGCCGTCCGCTTCTTCGCGCCAATACAGCGGCGCGCGCCAGCCCTCGGCCTGAACCCGCGCCCAGCCGTCGGACAGCCAAAGTTCAGGCCGCCGATAACCGCCGTCGGCGATGAAGCCCCGCCAGTCGCCCTGGCTGACCAGATCAGCCGCCAGTCCATAAGGCTCCAGCCACTGGCGATGCGCCGGGGCTTCATTATCGAAGGCGAAGCCCTCGCCGTCGTGGCCGATCATAGCCAGACCGCCGTCGAACCAGACCGTCCCGCCTTTCCTCGCATCGGAGGTCTGGCGCGGCTCCTCGTCATAGGCGGCGGGATCCAGCGGCGAACGCGCCATCAGGTTCAGCATATCCATCAGGAACAGCTCCTGATGTTGCTGCTCATGGTTCAGACCTAGTTCCAGCAAATAGGCTTGCTGATCCGTCATCGCCGTGCGTTCCAGCCAGTCGATCATCCGCCGGTCGATCTCGCGGCGATAGACCAGAACCTCGTCCAGAGACGGTCGGGTCATCAGGCCGCGCTCATGCCTGGCCACCCGCTCGCCCAGCGCCTCGTAATAGCTGTTGAAGAGGGCCTGGAAACGCGGATCGACCGGGACATAGTCCGACTGGCCGCTCAGGATCATGACCTCGAAGAACCAGCTGCTGTGGGCCAGGTGCCATTTGCCGGGGCTGCAGTCGGGCATGGACTGCGCCGCCAGGTCCTCAGGCGAAAGACCTGCAGTCAGGGCAGGCAGGGCTGCGCGAACGCTGCGATAACGCTCCGACCAGAAATGCGGCGACATGGTCACGGCTGCCGTTGACGTCATGCACAGGAAACCCCTCGAACCGCCAGCTCCGGCGACGTTTCGGACAACGACCTTGACCTCGTTTTGTTCCGATTTCACCCGAGCCCGTCAAGGGCGGAAGCCTGATCTCAAAGTTTAGCGATGTCGGCCAGAAGCGCGTCCACGGCCTCCTCCGTCGCCGCCCAGGAGCAGACAAACCGCACCGAGCCGTCGTCGAAACGATAGCAGGCCCAACCCATTTCGTTCAGCCGCGCATGCGCCGCCTCGGGCATGCGTACGAAGACCGCATTGGCCTCGACCGGATGAGCCAGAACGAAGGGCGAGCCCGCCTCGATCCCCATCGCCAACCGCTGCGCCATCAGATTGGCGTGGGCTGCGCCGTTCTCCCAGGCCCCGCTCTCCAGAAGACCCAGCAAGGGCGCAGCCAGGAAACGCGTCTTCGACGCCACCTGCCCTGCCTGTTTCAGCCGGTTGTCGATGCGCCGCGCCAGCGCCCGGTCGAAGATCACCAGCGCCTCGGCGCAGAGCGCTCCCGCCTTGGCCCCGCCCAGCACCAGAACGTCCACGCCCAGCCGCGCGATCTGGGTCATGTCGAACCCCGCCGCCACGGCGTTGGCCAGACGCGCACCGTCCATGTGCACCCCATGGCCCCTCAGCTTGGCCGGCTCGATCAGATGGCGCAGTTCCTCCTCGGAATAGACCGTCCCATATTCGGTGCATTGCGTCAGGCTGAGCGCCGCCGAAGGTTGACGATGACCGACCTCAGCCTCGTCCAGCGCCTCGCGCAGGGCCACAGGGTCGATCTTGCCTGAAAAGCCCGGCAGACCCACCAGACCCAGACCCGAACCGAAGAAGCCCGGCGCCCCGGCCTCATCCGTGCAGATGTGCGCGGCATGATGGGCCAGCACCGCCTCATGCGGTCGCGCCAGCATGGACAGGGCGATGGCGTTGGCCGCCGTGCCGGAAAAGACGAACCGCACCTCGGCGTCGGCGTCCAGGCGGCTGCGGATTTCGTCGGCGGCCCGCGCCGTGACGTCGTCCGCGCCATAGGCCCGCGCATAGCCGTCATTGGCCGCGATCAGGGCCTGAAGCGCAGCCGGGGCCATGCCTGCCGTATTGTCGGAACCGAAGTCGTATCGCATCGCCTGATCCTGAACCCTAAGCCTTGTCCGTCGCCGCCGTCTCGGTGTCAGCCCCTTCCCAGGGCACGGCCACCTGATGCGGATAGGGCAGATCGATCCCGGCGGCGTCCAGCGCCTCCTTGCCCGCCTGGAACAGATCGGCTTGCGTCTGGAAATGATCCTCCGACAGCACCCAGGCGTGCAGGGATATCTCGACAGAGCTGTCTCGCAGCGCCGTCACCCCGGCCCAGGCCGCCGGGTCCGGAAGAACCTTGGGATGGGCCGTCGCCGCGGCCTCCAGCGTCTGGCGCGCCGTGTTCAGATTGTCGCCGTAGCCGACGCCGAACATGATCTCGATGCGCCGCGTCTTCTGACCCGACAGGTTCAGGATGACATCACCCAGAACCTTGGAATTCGGCACGACGATCTTGACGTTGTTGCCATTCGACAGCTGCGTCGTGAACAGGTCCAGCCGCTGCACCGAGCCGATGTTGCCCGCCAGATTGACCACGTCTCCGACCCGATAGGGCCGCAGCACCAGCAGCATCACCCCCGCCGCGACATTGGACAAGGTGCCCTGCAACGCCAGACCCACGGCCAGGGACGCAGCGCCCAGAACCGCGATGATGGAGGTCGTCTGCACGCCCAGACGTTGCAGGACGGCGATCATGCCGATGATGATGACGACGACGCGCACCACCTGGACAGCGAAGCTCAGAACGGTCGGATCGTGCCTGAAGGCGCGCGTCCGCGACAACAGCCGCCGCGTCGCCGACGCCGCCCATTTGGCCGCCAGCATGGTCGCCGCGAACAGCAGGGCGGCGATGGTCAGATTGACCGCAAAGTCGCCCGCCATCTGCGTCACCTTGGCCAGAACGGCGGCGTCAGCCGACAGCCGTTGCTCTCCGGTGGCGATGGCTTCGTTCAATTGGGTGCTGAGATCGAGCATGAAGCGGGTCTAGACCAATTCACACCGGCTGGGCCAGACGCCCGCCCTGTCCTTCGATCCGGTCCAGCAGGTCCATGACCCCGGCCAGCGTCTCGGCCTCGCGCGCCGGCTTGTCCCAGCGGATTCGGCTGATGCGGGGAAAGCGCATGGCCACGCCGGACTTGTGCCGCGTCGAACGGTTCAACCCCTCGAAAGCGATCTCCAGAACCAGGCCGAAATCTCGTTCGGCGCGCACCGAACGCACCGGCCCGAACCGCTCCACCGTGTGATCACGCACGAATTTATCCAGCTGTTTCAACTCTTCATCGGTGAAGCCGAAATAGGCTTTGCCGACCGGCGCCAGCGTCCCCTCCTCGGTCCAAACCCCGAAGGTGAAGTCGGAATAGAAGCTGGAGCGTTTGCCGTGCCCCCTCTGAGCGTACATCAGCACGGCGTCAATCAGGTGCGGATCGCGCTTCCACTTGAACCACGGCCCCTTGGGCCGACCGGCCAGATAGGGGCTGTCCCAGCGCTTCAGCATCACCCCCTCCGCCGCCGCCCCGACCGGCGGATCGGCCCTCAGCGCCGCCAGATCGGGCCATTGCTCAAAGGCGATGAGCGGCGACAGATGCAGCCGCCCCTCCCCGTGCGCCGCAACCACGGCCTCCAGCCGCCTTCGTCGTTCGACCAGCGGCAGCGCCCTCAGATCCTCGCGGTCCTGAGCCAGCAGATCATAGGCGACGATGGCGGCGGGAAACCGTTTCATCAGGGCCGCGTCCGCCGTCTTGCGGTTCAGCCTCTGTTGCAGGTCGCCGAAGGGCGCCACCTGTCCGTCGCGCCACACCACCAGTTCGCCGTCCACCGCCCCTTCGAACGGCAGGCCCGCCATCACATCGGGAAATGCGGCCGAGATTTCGTCGCCTGTGCGCGAATACAGCTTCTCCACCCCCGCTTCGCGCACGGCCTGCACGCGGATGCCGTCCCATTTCCATTCGGCGGCGTAGTCGGACGGAGCCAGCCGCTCAAAGTCCACCGCCTCGTCCAGCGCCACGGCCAGCATGACCGGGCGGAACCGGCCGGGCGCATCGCTGCTGGGTCGCTCCGCCCGCCCTTCCAGCCAGGCGAACAGGTCGGCATAGGGCGGCGCCAGCGCATGCCACACCTCCTCGATGTCCGAGACATCCACCGGCTCAAGAGCGCGCACCGCCTCCCCGCCCTCGGGATCGGGCGGTTCGCTGACCGCCGCCGGGCGCATCATGGCCGCCGCCGTCTTGGCCAGCCGCGCCGACAGGCCGACACGCAGGCCGCCGGTCATCAGCTTCAGCAGCGCCCACCGTCCCTTGGGGTCCAGGGCGTCCAGCCAGCCCTCCAGCAGCCCCCGCACCTCGGTGCGCGACGCCAGACGCAGCGCCTCCACCACCTCGGACAGTTCCGGCTCGCGGTTGGGGCGGTGTTCGGGATCGCCGGGCCAGATCAGGGCGACTGTCTCGGCCAGGTCGCCGACGTAGTCATAGGACCAGCCGAACAGGACGGGATCAACCCGCGCCTCCACCGCCTTGCGGATCATGGCGGGCTTGGCGGCGTCGAAGCTGAGATCGCCGGTCAGGGCCGCGAGCGCCCAACCGCGGTCCGGGTCGGGCGCGCTGGCCAGATAGTCCCGCAGCAGCACCAATTTGGCGTTGCGCGAAACCGTCAGCGACAGGCGATCCAGCAGTTCGGCGAAGGCGCGCATCTGACCTCAGGACAGGGGGTGTCGGTCAGACAACGCGAAAACGCCCCGGAAGTCTCCCTCCGGGGCGTCTCTCGTGTCGCGGGGCGCTTAGTTGAACAGGCCGGCGATGACGGCGGTGATCAGGCCGGTGGCGACTACGGCCAGGACCACGTCATTGCCGCTGCGGACATATTCATAGCCGCGCGGAGGCGCCCTCAGGCCATAGCGACCGTAGTCGCGGACCACATAGCGGCTGTCGCGGTATTGCGCCGGCATGCGCTGGCCATAGGACCACTGGCGGACCGCATGGCCGCGCGGGGCGACATAGCGGGGCGCATTGTAGCGGCGTTGCGACTGCTGCCAGCGACCATAGCTGCGTTGGTCCTGACGATGGGCGCGTTGATCCTGGCGATGATCGCGGCGGTCCATCTGTTCGCGGCGATCGTGACGGTCGTTGCGCGACTGGGCCGAGGCGGCGTCAGCGACGCCCAGCGAGCCGGCGGCGATGACGGTGGCCATGGCGGCGGTGAGAAACTTGTTCATTGCGGGCCTCCTTTGGAGGGTCGAACCATTTCGACTTGCCCGCAGATTGCCTCAGCCCGGTTGAGACGCGTCTGAACGCCTCGGCTCACCCGTCATTCATGCCGCCGCCGTCTTCTGGTCGTTTTCCAGCAGGGTGCGCACGCCGGCCCGGCCGCCGCCGACCCGGTTCATCAGCCGCGCCAGGGCGGTGAAGTCGATCGGCTTGTTCAGATAGGCGTCGGCGCCCGCCTCCAGCCCTGCCTCATGGTCTTCCTGACGCGCAGAAGCCGACAGGACCACGATCGGCGTCTCCGCATTCGGCCCCGCCACGGCGCGCAGGCCGCGCGTCGCCGTCAGACCGTCCATGACCGGCATGTTGACGTCCATGATGATCAGGTCGAACCGCTGGCCCGCAGCCACCTCCAGCGCGATCTGACCGTTCTCGGCGGTCGAGGCGCGGTGCCCCGCTGATCCCATCCATGCCTCCAGGATCATGCGGTTGACCGGATGGTCCTCGACGATCAGCACATTCAGCGCGCGGCCGTCCTCGACATCGGCGCGGATCGGCTCAACCGCCTCGACCTGACGCCATTCGACCACATCCGCCTCAATCGTCAGGGTGAAGGTCGAGCCCTCGCCCAGCGTCGATTCCACCAGAATGTCGCCGCTCATGATGTTGGCCATGCGCCGCGCGATGGTCAGGCCCAGACCCGTGCCGCCAAATCGGCGCGTCGACGAATTGTCCACCTGGGTGAAGGGCTGGAACAGCTGCGGCAGGTCCTCCGGCGCGATGCCAGAGCCGGAATCGGTCACCGCGAAGTTGAACCGCACCCGGTCGTCGGCCAACCGCTCGCCCCGCACGACATAGGTGATGTCGCCCACATCCGTGAACTTGACCGCATTGGACAATAGATTGTGCAGCACCTGGCAGACCCGCAACGGGTCGCCGCGCACGACCGACGGCACTTCGCCTTCAAAACGGGTGACGAAGTTCAGCCCCTTGGCCTCGGCCTGGGCCTGGAAAGGTCCAACGACACGCTTGTGCAACTCGGCGCTGGACACATCAACGACGTCGAACGTCATCTTGCCCGCCTCGATCTTGGTCATGTCCAGGATGTCGTTGAGCAGGCTCAGCAGATTGTCGCCCGAGTTGCGGATGATCGACAGATATTCCCGCTGCGTCGGCTCCAGCCGGGTGGCCGACAACAGTTGGGCCGCGCCCAGCACCCCGTTCATCGGCGTGCGCAGCTCATGCGAGATGACGCCGAGGAAGTTTGACTTGGCGTCGTTGGCGGCGTTGGCCTTGTCGCGCGCGGTCTCCAGTTCCTCGATCAGATGCGCCTGATGCTCCTGGAAGGCGGTGATCCGATCCTCCCTCAGCAAGGTCATGGTCACCAGAACGAACAGTCCTGCGACGCTGAAAGGCAGAATCGCCAGGAACGGCCAGAAAAGGGGCGTTCCCCACAGAGAGAGCGCAATGATCAGCCAGGCCACGCCATAGGGCGAAGAAATCACCATGGCCTGACGCGGCGAACTGCGCAGCTGAGCGAACACCAGAACATAGCCGGAAATCAGCAGGGCGATGGCTAGCGGATGGCCGAACGGGCTGCCCGAGAACCAGGCCAGCAAGGGCGCCACGGCCCAGGCGGCGGTGGTCCCCGTAGCCACAGCCGGGAAGATCAGGCCCCAGCCCGCGCCGACGCGCTCGCTGATCCGCTTCTCGACCAGCCCACGCAAAGCGCCGGCCCCAAGGGTGCCGATGAACCACAGACCGGCGTGCAGCGGACTGACCGCGCCCAGCAGGCCGACCGCCCAGCTGGCGATGATCAAATAGCGCAGATACTGCGTCTGCAGGATCGCCCGCAGAGCTTGCGCCGCCTCGCCGGGCCGCTGTTCCGCGCCAAGCGCCCCGCCGATGCCGTCGGATTCAACCATTACAGCCCTGTTCGCCGCCCCATCCCAATCGTCAGCCTAGGAACAACGTTCTAAGACAGGGTGAACGCAGTTGAAGCATGAGCACAGCCTGACTAGCGGGTCGCTGAGCTCGCCTCCTGCGGCGTCAGGGCGCGAATCGACAGAGCGTGGACGGGACCCGCCAGCTCCTCGCGCAACAGGGCGTTGACGGTGCGTTGGCGCTGAACCCGCCCCTGGCCTTCAAAGACGGCGGAAACAATCAACAGATTGAAGTGGCTCTCGCCGCCGGGCTGTGCGTCCATGCCGCCTTCATGATGATGGCCAGCGTGGCGAGCGCTGTCGTCCTCCAGCTCAAGGCGTTGCGGCGCGAGCGCAGAGGTCAGTTTTTCGCGCATAATCGTCGCAATCGGGCCTTCCGGCATGGGGTTGTCCTTGTTGAAGTCCAAATCAGCACTACACTTCGGGCCATGTCCTCCGAGTTTCAATACAAGCCCCGCTTCACGGATATGCGGATCAAGCCTCCGCGTCCCGAAGAGGAGGCGGCGAAAGCCGACGTCCTGCGCCTCAAGCCCGGCGAAAAACCCTGCGAATGGCCCGAGTGCCGCCAGGCTGCGACGGCGCGCGCGCCCAAGTCGCGTGAGCGGCTGAACGACTTCTATGAATTCTGCCAGCGCCATGCGGGCGAGTACAACAAGAGCTGGAACTTCTACGCCGGCATGACCGAGGGCGAGGTCCGCGCCGCCAAGGAAAACGAGGCCATGACCGGCGGTCGCCCGACCTGGGAGATGAAGGCCGGCGCCGGCACACGCGAAGCCGCCGCCGACGCCTCCAAGAGGGGCAAGTCCAGGACAGGTGATCCCGGAAACTGGCGCGACAGCTTCGGCCTGTTCGGGCGTCGCACCACGGAACAGGCGTCACCCGCCGGCGAGGACAATCTGCGCCTCGGCAAGCTGGAACGCGCCGCCCTGGCCGATCTGGATCTGGACGCCCGCACCGACAAGGCCGGGGTCAAGGCGCGCTATCATGAGTTGCTGAAACGCTTCCACCCCGACCTGAACCAGGGCGACCGGGGCGCCGAGGCCAAGCTGCAACGCGTCATCAAGGCTTATAAGACGCTGAAGAAGGCCGGGCTGGCGGCCTAGATTATCGGCGGCGAACGCCTAGCTATGAAGGATCACCCGAAAAGGAGATCCCCATGGATGTCATCTACAAAGCCCACGCCGTCTCGACCGGCGGCGGTCGTGATGAAGGCCGCTCCGCAACAGACGACGGCAAGATCGACGTCCGCCTGTCCCTGCCCCCCGAAATGGGCGGCGCAGGCGGCCCCGGGACCAACCCGGAACAGCTTTTCGCCGCCGGATACGCCGCCTGCTACATGGGCGCCCTGCGTCTTGTCAGCGGCAAGGCGGGCACGCCGGTAGGACCCGAAACCAGGGTTCACGCTACCGTCGGCATCGGCAAGAACACCCGAGGCGAAGGCTTCAACCTGGATATCGCGCTGAAGGTCACCGATCACGGTCTGGACCAGGCGGTTATCGACGACCTGATCCAGAAGGCGCATCAGGTCTGCCCCTATTCCAACGCCACCCGCGGCAATGTCGACGTGGCGCTCAGCGCGGAATAATCCGTGCTGAAGGCGATGAATGGCCGCGCGCGTGTTGAGCCCCGCGCGCGGCGGCTCTAGAGGATGGGCATGACCTCCCTGCTCGACGCCTCCCCCGACTCGCTTCTGACCCTGGAGCCGCACCGCAAGGCGACGGTGCGCGAGGTGTTCGGCATCGACAGCGACATGACCGTGCCTGTCTTCACCGAGCGCGACGGCCATGTGCCCGAGATCGATGACAGCTACCGTTTCGACCCGCAGACGACCCTGGCCATCTGCGCGGGCTTCGCGTTCGACCGCCGGGTCATGGTCCAGGGCTATCACGGCACCGGCAAATCGACCCATATCGAACAGGTCGCCGCCCGCCTGAACTGGCCCATGGTGCGGGTCAACCTGGACGCCCACGTCAGCCGCATCGATCTGATCGGCAAGGACGCCATCGTCCTGAAGGACGGCAAGCAGATCACCGAATTCCGCGAGGGCATGCTGCCCTGGGCGCTGCAACGCCCGGTCGCCCTGGTCTTCGATGAATATGACGCGGGCCGTCCCGACGTGATGTTCGTGATCCAGCGCGTGCTGGAGGCGCAAGGCCGTCTGACCCTGCTGGACCAGAACCGCGTTATCCGCCCCAACAAATGGTTCCGCCTGTTCGCCACCTCCAACACCGTCGGTTTGGGCGACACCACGGGCCTGTATCACGGCGCCCAACAGATCAATCAGGCCCAGTTGGACCGCTGGAACATCGTCACCACCCTCAACTACCTCGACCACGACGTGGAGGCCGAGATCGTGGTCGCCAAGGCCCCCGAATGGGCCGACGCCGAGGGCCGCCGCAAGATCGCCGCCATGGTCCGCGTCGCCGACATGACCCGAAACGCCTTCATGAACGGCGACATCTCCACCGTCATGTCGCCCCGCACCGTCATCACCTGGGTCCAGAACGCCATCATCTTCGACGGCGACATCGGCCTGTCGTTCCGCCTGACCTTCCTGAACAAGTGCGACGAGCTGGAACGTCCGACGATTGCGGAGTTCTATCAGCGGGCGTTCGGGGAAGACCTGCCGGAAGCGGCGACGCGGGTGAAGGTGGGGTAGAACATCCCTCTAAACCCGCTCATCCCGGCGAATGCCGGGACCCAGATGGCGAATCTCGGTCGATCAACCGATAGGCTCAGTGACAAACCAGTCCGACAAAGCTTTGTCATCGCGTTCACGCCGTGATGTAGGCATCCAGCATATCGGCCCAGGTCGGATTGCGCTCCTCGATCAGGAGGAGTTTCCAGGAACGCCGCCACTCCTTGATGCGGCGTTCCCGGCGAAAGGCCCCATTGCGGGTTTCGTGCCATTCCGCCCAGACAAGGGTCTTGCAGCCGTAGGTGTCAGTAAACCCTCGGAAGGTTCCATTCCTGTGTTGTTGGACCCGCTGCCACAGGTTGTCAGTATGGCCGGTGTAGATGGCGCCGTTGCGACGGTTCGCCATAATGTAGACCCAGAACCCAATTGGCCCGTCTCGCATCACCCGCTCCCAAAGAACGATGGAATGCAAATGACGAAAAACTGACGTTGGCAGCAAGGGCCTGAGTGAATATTCACCGAAGGTGCGCATTATGATCTGGGTCCCGGCATTCGCCGGGATGAGCGGATTTTAAGGTATCAGATCGCGCCCGCCCCATTCCGCCACGCCCCCGCCGCCATCCCGCGCGCCGCCTCGCGTACATCCTCCGGCCAACCGTCCACCGCCGCGTCGAACGCGGTCCAGTCGCCTGCGAACAGCATGCGCGTCGCCTCTTCATAGCCAGGACGGTCTCCGGCCAGGGTGGTCATGAAGCGGTAGGCGGCTTCCTTGGCGCGGCGGGCGCGGTCGGGGCCTTCGGCGTCTTTCAAGGCACCCTCGACCAGTTTTCGCAAGGCTACCGAGGCGCCGCCCGGCTGGGAGGCCAGCCAATCCCAATGGCGGGGCAGCAGGGTCACTTCGCGCGCCGTGACGCCCAGTTTGGGGCGGCCCGGGCCGCGTTTCTCGGGTTCCGGCGCCGGGAGCAGCCGCGCTACCACATCCTCGACCGTCCCGCGCAGGTCCAGATCGATGACCCGGGCCGTGGCGGCGTCGAAAGTCAGCACCGCCTCCCCCGCATCGACCGCCGCCTTCACGGCGGGCACGATCTCTGACGCCGGGCCGCGCGCCAGCAGACGGTCTCCGGCGAAAGCGAAGACGGGCAGGTCGGCGGCATGGGTCATGGGATCGGTTCCTCAGATTGAGGCGCAGGATTTATCCGGGTTAAATATCAACGTCAATATCACCCGGATAAATATCTATTCCCACAGCGCAGCTTTGTCGCAGGCGGGAACTCCCAGGCGTCGCATGCGCTATCGCAACACGCCTCCCCCGGCTCCCGCAAACTCAAGGAATCTCCATGACCGACCAACGTATCGAAGGCGCCGTCGACCAGATTGAAGGCAAGGTTCAGAACGGCTTCGGCCGCCTGACCGGCGACACCCGCGCCCAGGTCGAGGGCAAGCTGAAACAGGCCAAGGGTCAGGCTCTGGATGCCTATGGCCGCGTCATCGACGGCCTGGACGGCCTCGTTGAGAAGGCGCCCGCCGACCTGCGCGAACCGGCCCGTACGGGTCTGGACTTCGCCCGCCGCAAGCCGCTGCTGACCACCGGCATCATCGCAGGGGCCGCCGTGCTTCTGGGCGCGCTCAGCCGCCGCCGCTAAGCGTCACATCGCACCAAAGGGAAAGGCCCGGACAGCGCGTCCGGGCCTTTCTGCATTTCAGTCGAGATCGATCAGTCGGCGATCTCGTCCGCCTTCTCTATCGCGCGGGTCGAGGCGGCGCTGGGGCCGGTGATGTCGAAGGCGATCTTGCCCTCCTTCAACTCCACCTTCACATGGCCGCCGCGCGTCAGGCGCCCGAACAGGATGTCGTCAGCCAGGGGCTTCTTGATATGCTCCTGGATCACGCGGGCCAGAGGCCGTGCGCCATACAGTTCGTCGAAGCCGTTCTTGGCCAGCCAGTCCGCCGCCTCGTCCGACAGCTCCAGCGTGATGTTACGGTCGCCCAGCTGGGCCTCCAGCTGCATCACGAACTTGCTGACCACGCTGCGGATCGTCTCGGCGTCCAGCGCCTTGAAGGCGACGATGGCGTCCAGTCGGTTGCGGAATTCCGGTGCGAACAGGCGCTGGATGGCCTTGTCGTCCTCACCCTCGACCTTGCCCCGGCCGAAGCCGATGGAGGCGCGGGCGTTGTCGGCGGCCCCGGCGTTGGTGGTCATGATCAGGATGGTGTTCCTGAAATCGACCTTCTTGCCGACCGCATCGGTCAGCATGCCGTTGTCCATCACCTGCAACAGGATGTTGTAGACGTCCGGGTGGGCCTTCTCGATCTCGTCCAGCAGCACGACAGAATGCGGATGCTGATCGACGGCGTCGGTCAGAAGCCCGCCCTGGTCATGGCCGACATAGCCCGGAGGCGCGCCGATCAGGCGGCTGACCGTGTGGCGCTCCATATATTCCGACATGTCGAAGCGCTGCATCTCGATGCCGAGGGTGGACGCAAGCTGCTTGGCCACCTCCGTCTTGCCGACGCCCGTGGGGCCGGAAAACAGGAAGGCGCCGATCGGCTTGTTGGGATCACGCAGGCCCGCGCGGGCCAGCTTCATCGCCGCCGACACCTGTTCGATGGCCGCCGACTGGCCGAAGACCACGCGGTTCAAATCCGTCTCCAGCTGGCGCAGGCCCTCGGTGTCGGACTTGGAGACCGACTTGGCGGGAATGCGGGCCATCTTGGCGATGACGGCCTCGACCTCCTTCTGTCCGATGACCTTCTTACGCTTCGATTCCGGCAGCAGCATCTGCGACGCCCCCGCCTCATCGATCACGTCGATGGCCTTGTCCGGCAGTTTGCGGTCGGTCATGTAGCGGGCCGACAGCTCGACCGCCGTGCGGATGGCGGCGTCGGTGTAGCGCAGCTTGTGGTGCCCTTCGTAGGACGCCTTCAGCCCCTTCAGGATCTTGACCGTGTCCTCGACCGTCGGCTCATTGACGTCGATCTTCTGGAAGCGGCGGACCAGGGCGCGGTCCTTCTCGAAATGCTGGCGATACTCCTTGTAGGTCGTCGAGCCCATGCAGCGCAGCGTGCCCGACGCCAGCGCCGGTTTCAGCAGGTTGGACGCATCCATCGCCCCGCCCGAGGTCGCGCCGGCGCCGATCACCGTGTGGATCTCGTCGATGAACAGGATGGCGTTCTCGTGGTTCTCCAGTTCCTTGACGACCTGCTTCAGCCGCTCTTCGAAGTCGCCGCGATAGCGGGTGCCGGCCAGCAGCGCCCCCATGTCGAGGCTGTAGATGGTCGCGCCTTCCAGCACGGCCGGAACCTCGTGGTTGACGATCTTGCGGGCCAGGCCCTCGGCGATGGCGGTCTTGCCGACGCCGGGCTCGCCGACCAGCAGGGGGTTGTTTTTGGTGCGGCGGCACAGGATCTGGATGGCCCGCTCGACCTCGGCGTGACGGCCGATCAGGGGATCGATCTTGCCCTTGCGCGATTTCTCGTTGAGGTCGACGCAATAGGCTTCCAGCGCCTCCCCGCCGGTCTTGGCGGCGGCGGCGTCATCGGCGTCTTCGGGCGAGCCGGTGCGGGCGGGACGGGTCTCGCCTCCCCCTGCGGTCTTGGAGATGCCGTGAGCGATGTAGTTGACCGCGTCGTAGCGCGTCATGTCCTGCTCCTGCAGGAAATAGGCGGCGTGGCTTTCGCGCTCTGAGAAGATGGCGACCAGCACGTTGGCGCCGGACACCTCGTCGCGGCCCGACGACTGGACGTGGATCACCGCGCGCTGGATCACGCGCTGGAAGCCGGCCGTCGGCTTGGCGTCCTCGCCGTCCGAGGTCGCCAGCGCGGCCAGGTCGGTGTCGACATAGAGGGTCAGCGCCGTCTTCAGCGCTGTCAGATCGACGCTGCACGCCGACATTACGCCCGACGCATCAGGGTCGTCGATCAAGGCCAGCAGCAGATGCTCCAGCGTCGCATATTCGTGCCTGCGCTCGTTCGCATAGTGGACCGCGCGGTGCAGGGTCTCTTCGAGAGGACGGGAAAATGAAGGCATGGAGGTTCCTCTCAGTCCTTTTCCATCGTGCATTGCAGGGGATGCTGGTGACGCCGCGCCGTCTCGATCACCTGTGCGACCTTGGTCTCGGCCACTTCATAGGTGAAGACGCCGCACACCCCGACGCCGTGCTGATGCACATGCAGCATGATGCGGGTCGCGTCTTCGCGGCTCTTCTGGAAGAACCGCTCCAGCACATAGATGACGAACTCCATTGGGGTGTAGTCGTCATTCAGGATCAGCACCCGATACAACGAGGGCTTCTGAAGCTTCGGCTTTGTCTCGGTGATCGTGGCGGAGCCGGAGCCCTGGTCCTGATCACCGGCCTTGCGGGTCGGCGGCATTCTTGTTCCTGATCTGGGGAGTCGGAGGATCAGATAGGCAATGATGCCCTGAATTGAAGATGCGTCCAGTCACAGCATGCGTGACCGGTCACTTCATGAACAGGGTTTCACGGCGCAGCCCTGGTCCGCGCCCTTCAACATCGACCCCGTTCCTGCATCGGAATAGGATGACGCAGGTCTTCACCCTGGAGCCTTGATCCAGAGAAATCGACCCTGATCCCTTCGCACGGAAGAGACGATGGACACCTTGGCGCCGCTGGGAAAACCGCTTGAGGACTGGGTCGCCCGATATCCGCTGATCCGGGACATGATCGCGCTGAAGGACGTCACCTGGTTCAATCCCGCCGTGGCGCCCGTCGCCGAAGCCATCGGCGATGTCGGCCTGACCGCCGCCGATGTGGCCGACGCCAGCGCGCGTCTGACGCGGTTCGCGCCCTATATCCGCCGCGCCTTCCCCGAGACGAAAGCCAGCGGCGGGGTCATCGAGTCCGACATCCAGTCCCTGCCGCATCTTCAGGCCCTGCTGGCCCAGCGTTACGGCCAGACGTTGGAAGGATCGCTTTGGCTCAAGCGCGACAGCCATCTGCCGATCTCCGGCTCCATCAAGGCGCGCGGCGGCATCTATGAGGTGCTCAAACACGCCGAAGACCTGGCCTTGGCGGGCGGGCTACTGAGGCTCGACGACGACTACGCCCTGCTGGACAGCGACAAGGCGCGGGCCTTCTTCAACGGCTACAAGATCGCCGTCGGCTCGACCGGCAACCTGGGTCTGTCGATTGGCGTCATGGGCGCGGCTCTGGGCTTTCAGGTGACGGTCCACATGTCCGCCGACGCCCGTCAGTGGAAGAAGGACAAGCTGCGCGCCCACGGCGTGACGGTGATCGAATACGCCTCCGACTACAGCGTCGCCGTCGAGGAGGGCCGCAAGCAGGCCGAGGCGGACCCCACCTGCCACTTCGTCGATGACGAGAACTCCATCCACCTGTTCCTTGGCTATGCGGTCGCGGCCGAGCGGCTGAAGGGCCAACTGGCGGCGGCGGGCATCACCGTGGACGCGCAAAACCCCCTGTTTGTCCACCTGCCTTGCGGCGTCGGCGGAGCACCGGGCGGGGTCGCCTTCGGGCTAAAGCTCGTATTCGGCGACGCAGTGCATTGCCTCTTCGCCGAGCCGACCCATTCGCCGTGCATGCTTCTGGGCCTCTACACGGGCCAGCATGATGCGGTCTCGGTTCAGGACTTCGGCATCGACAATGTCACGGCGGCGGATGGTCTGGCTGTCGGGCGTCCTTCCGGCTTTGTCGGCAAGGCCATGCACCGTCTGATCGACGGCTGTTACACCCTCAGCGACGAGGAAATGTACAGCCTGCTGGCCCTGATGGAGCGCAGCGAGGGTCTGCGGCTTGAGCCGTCCGCGCTGGCGGGTGTGCCGGGCATCGCCCGGGTGCAGGCCGAACAGCAGGGCTATCGCACCCGCATGGGTCTGGACCCGCAGGCCATGACGCGCGCCACCCATCTGGCCTGGGCCACCGGCGGCAACATGGTCCCGACGGAGGTGATGGAGGATTACCGCGCTAAGGGCCGGCGGCTGCTGGCGGAATAGACGACACCTGCATCCACGCCTCCTCCTTGAAGGAGCGCCTCGGTCACGCGGCTGCTGGCGGAATAGACGACACCTGCATCCACTCGATTACGAAAACGGGCTCAGAACACTGAATATTTTTGAGTTTTTCTTGAGAATGAGGGAGCGAGCCGACCGTTACTGTTCGCCTGCCATCAACGAAATCCCCGCGCCGGTGGTTGCTGCCGTTTGACCGCCGCCCCTCATTCCCATTCGATGGTTCCAGGCGGCTTGGATGTCACGTCGTAGACGACGCGGTTGACGCCGCGGACTTCATTGATGATCCGCGTGGCGGTCTTGGCCAGGATGTCCCAGGGGAACTGGTAGAAGTCGGCGGTCATGCCGTCGGTCGAACTGACGGCGCGCAGGGCCAGGACTTTTTCATAGGTGCGGGCGTCGCCCATGACCCCCACGGTCTTGACCGGCAAAAGCACGGCGAAAGCCTGCCAGATATCGTCGTACAGACCCGCCTTGCGGATTTCGTCCAGATAGATGGCGTCGGCCTGTTGCAGGGTCTCGACCGCTTCCGGCGTGATCTGGCCGGGGATGCGGATGGCCAGGCCCGGCCCCGGGAAGGGGTGGCGTCCGACGAAGGCGTCGGTCAGGCCCAGTTCGCGGCCCAGGGCGCGGACCTCGTCCTTGAACAGTTCACGCAAGGGCTCGACCAGCTTCAGCTTCATGAAGTCCGGCAGGCCGCCGACATTGTGGTGGCTCTTGATCACGGCAGACGGACCGCCCGTAGCCGAGACGCTCTCGATCACGTCGGGATAGAGGGTGCCCTGGGCCAGGAATTCGGCGCCGTCGATCTTGCCCGCCTCGCGGTCGAATATCTCGATGAAGACGCGGCCGATGGTCTTGCGCTTGGTCTCGGGGTCCGAAATCCCAGCCAGCTCGCCGAGGAATTCCTTCGACGCATCAACGTGCACCAACGGAATGTTGTAGTGCTCACGGAACAGTTCCGTGACCTGTTTGGCCTCGTCCTTGCGCAGCAAGCCCGTGTCCACAAACACGCAGGTCAGCTGATCGCCGATGGCTTCATGGATCAGGACGGCGGCGACGGACGAGTCCACCCCGCCCGACAGGCCGCAGACCACCTTGGCCGAGCCGACCTGCTCGCGGATCTTGGCGATCTGCTCGTCGCGATAGGCGGCCATGGTCCAGTCGCCGGTCAGGCCGGCGATGCCGTGGGTGAAGTTCTTCAGGATCACGGCGCCGCGCGGGGTGTGCATCACCTCGGGGTGGAACTGCACGCCGTAGATCTTGCGCGCGTCATCGGCGATGGCGGCGTAAGGCGCGCCTTCCGAAGTGGCGATGACGTGGAAGCCTTCGGGGATGGCGGTGACCCGGTCGCCGTGGCTCATCCACACGGGTTCGCTGGTCCCTGCTCCCCCGATGCCCGCGAACAGGGGGCTGTCGGCCTGAATGGTGATCTCAGCGCGGCCGAACTCGGCGTGGTGGCCGCTCTCGACCTTGCCGCCCAGTTCGGCGCAGATCAGTTGCTCGCCGTAGCAGATGCCCAGGATCGGCACGCCCGCCGCGAACAGGGCGGGGTCGGCGCGCGGGCTGTCGGCGTCGGTGGTCGAGTTGGGCCCCCCCGACAGGATGATGGCCTTGGGCGACACCGCCTTCAGCGCCTCGCCCGCCTTGTTGAACGGGTGGATTTCGCAATAGACGCCCGCCTCGCGCAGGCGTCGCGCGATCAGCTGAGTGACCTGGCTGCCGAAGTCGACGATCAGGACGGCCTGGTGCGGGGCGGTGGTCATGGCTGTTCCGGGCTGAGGGCGGACGGGGAATGGGCGGGGTCTTGCCGGGTCGCGGCGGTCGGATCAAGGGCGTCCAGCCCCTGGTCCTCCAGCACGGCGGTCAGCTGGTCCACAACGACAGCCAGGGCCGCGTCGACCTGATCCAGGGTCGAGGTCCAATGAGACAGTTCGCTCAGGTCCGAGCGGCCGTCGCTGACGCCGCGCAAACCGATCAGGGGCGTGCCGAAGGTCTGGGCCGCCCGCAGAAGGGCGAAGGTCTCCATGTCCACCATGTCGGCGTCGATGGCGTCATAAGCCGCGCCCGACACGACGTTCGCGCCGGTCGACAGACGCGCGCTCGGCACGCCTGGAATGAGGCAGGCCATGGGCAGACAGGCGGGCAGATCCAGCAGAGGCGTCCTCCCCTTTTCGAACCCCAGGGGGCTGGCGTCCATGTCGCGGTAGGCGACGGACGAGACCTGATAGACCGCCGCATGGTCCAGGTCGCGCGACCCGCACGAGCCGAGCGAGACGATCAGGTCCGGCAGGGCGTCGCGCGCCTCCAGCCGGGCCAGAGCCGCGGTCAGGGAGACCGCCGCCTCGACCGGGCCCACGCCGACCATCAGGGGCTTGATCCGCGCCTTCAGCCCCGCGCCGTATTCGGCAGGCGCGGCCATGACGAACAGCAGCTTCAGGCCGCCGCAGTCCTGCAGGGCCCATGTCTGGCTCACGCCGGTCGCTCATAAACGGCGAGGAAGAAGCCGTCGGTTCCGGTCGAGGCCGGAGACAAACGCAGGCGATGGCCCTCGGCCCGGGCCGCCAGCGTCTCGCGCGCCGTATCGGTCAGGGTTTCGGTGGCCGTCAGATCGGCGATGGCCACGGGACGGAAGCCCGCGGCGGCGGCCTCGAAGGCGTCGGCGGTGGCTTCGTTTTCACGGCTCAGGATCGAGCAGGTGACATAGGCCAGACGCCCGCCCGGCTTCACCAGTTGCGCCGCCTGGGTCAGGATGCGCAGCTGCAGGGCGTGCAGCTTCTCGACCTCGTCGGCCTTCAGCCGCCAGGCGTCCTCGGGGCGGCGACGCCAGGCGCCCGATCCGGTGCAGGGCGCATCGACGAAGACCAGATCGGCCTTGCCGTTGAATTCCTCGACCCCGCCGCCGTTCTGGCCGATCAGGCGCAGGTCGGCGTCCAGACCGGCGCGTTGCAGGCGCGGGCGGATGTTGTCCAGACGCTTCTGCACCACGTCGCAGGCGACCAGATGCAGGGCCGATCCGGGGGCCTTGGTCAGGCTGGCGGGCGCTTCAGAGCCGCCGACAGGCGACCATCCCACAGCCTTCGTCGGACCGGTGGAGGCGACCGGCAGGGCCAGACTGGCCAGAGCCAGCGTCTTGCCGCCCCCGCCCGCACAATAGTCGACCACAAGACTGTCGGCGCCGAGCGTCAGGCCCGCAGCGGCCAGCCAGGTGACGACCTGGCTGCCTTCGTCCTGAATCTCGACCCGGCCCTCGGCGAAGGCTTCCAGACCGGCGACATTGGGGGCAGGTTCGGACGACAGACGCAGGCCCTGCGCCGACAGCCGCGTCGGCGCAGGCGCAAGACCGGCTTCCCGCAGTTCGCCCATCGCCGCCTTGACCGTGGTGCGGGCGGTGTTGACGCGCAGATCGACGGGCGCGCGGGCCAGCAGGCCCTCGGCTTCCTCGGTCCAGCGCTCGCCATAGGTCGCCTGCATGTCTTCGATGACGAAGGCGGGCAGACCGGCGACGGCGCTGACCTCCCCCTCCCCGGCTTCTATGCGGGCGCGTTCCTGTTTCGACAGAGGGCGCGGGCCGTAGCCGTCGCCCGAGTGCAGGGCCTCGATCTCCTCCAGCGACAAGGCGTCGAGGAAGGCCAGGGAGCCGATCACCAGGGCCCGGCCGTCTTCACGCCCGCCCATGGCCTTGACCAGACGACCGCGCGACCGCAGCACCAGATAGACGCGCTCGGCCACGGCGCGGCGGTCCTTGGACCCGGCGTAGCGGTTGGCGGCGCCCCAGGCTTTGATGACAGTTTCGGCGGGCGCGCGGCCCTGGGCGATGCTGTCGAGGACAGAGGCGGCGGCGGCGAGACGGGCGGCTGGGGTCACGGTGTTCCGATCAGGGACAGAAGCGGCGCGGCGATCAACATCAGCAACCCGGCGAGAGACACCAGGAAGACCACCGAGCGAAGATAGGCTACGCCAGAAGCGTAGAGGGGCAGATAGATCAGGCGCGCCCAGAAGTAGAGAGCGGCGCCCCAGGTCGTCAGGGCGTCCTGCACCCCTGCGACATGGGCGATCAGGACAGCGCCGATGAACAAGGGCAGGGTTTCGAACAGATTGGTCTGGGCCCGCTCCAGACGACCGGTGACGGGGCCGACCGGCGGCATGACCTCGTCACGCGCGCCGGTGTTCCACTTCAGACCATATTGAGCCGTGCGGGCGACGCCGGGCAGAAGGATCTGCACCACCGCCAGCACCAGGGCGGCGGACAGATAGATCAGTTCCGGCGTCATCACAGCCCTCCTCAGCCCTGCCTGTAGTTCGGCGCTTCGCGGGTGATCATCACGTCGTGGACATGGCTTTCGCGCAGGCCCGCATTGGTGATGCGCACGAAGCGGGCGCGCTCCTGGAAGTCCTTGATGGTGGCGGCGCCGACATAGCCCATGGAGGCGCGCAGCCCCCCGACCATCTGGTGCAGCACCTGCGCGATCGGTCCCTTGTAGGCCGTCTGGCCTTCAATGCCCTCGGGGACCAGTTTTTCGGTGGAGGCTTCCTTCTGGAAGTAACGGTCGGCGGAACCGGCGCCCATGGCCCCGACCGAGCCCATGCCGCGATACGACTTGTAGGACCGGCCCTGATACAGGAAGACCTCGCCGGGGCTTTCGTCGGTGCCGGCGAACATCGAGCCCATCATGGCCACGCTGGCGCCCGCCGCGATGGCCTTGGCCAGGTCGCCCGAATATTTGATGCCGCCGTCGGCGATGACCGGCGACCCGCTGTCCCTGGCGGCGCGGGCGGCGTCCATGACGGCGGTCAGTTGCGGCACGCCCACGCCCGCGACGATGCGGGTGGTGCAGATGCTGCCCGGACCGATGCCGACCTTCACGGCGTCGGCGCCCGCGTCGATCAGGGCGCGGGTGGCGTCATAGGTGGCGACGTTGCCGGCGATGATCTGCAGCCGGTTGTTCTCGCGCTTGATGCGTTCGACCACCTGGGCCACCGAGATCGAGTGGCCGTGGGCCGTGTCGATCACCACCACGTCGCAGCCCGCATCAGCCAGAGCCATGGCGCGCTCGAAGCCGCTGTCGCCGATGGTCGAGGCGGCGCCGACCAGCAGACGGCCCTGCTCGTCCTTGGCGGCGTTCGGGAAGGCTTGGGCCTTCTCAATGTCCTTCATGGTGATCAGGCCGACCGCGCGATAATCCTCGTCCACAACGATGACACGTTCGATCTTGCGGGTGCGCAGCAGGTTCCATGCCTCTTCACGACCGGCGCCTTCGCGCACAGTGATCAGATCGCCCGTGGTCATCAGGGCCGAAGCCTTGATCGACGGATCGCTCTCGAAGCGCATGTCGCGGTTGGTCAGCATGCCGACCAGCTTGCCCGACGCCGGATCGACCACCGGGAAGCCGCTGATCTTCTTGGCGGCGACGATCTGGCGGACCTCGCCCAGGGTCGTATCGGGCGAAACGGTCACCGGGTTGATGACCATGCCGCTTTCATAGCGTTTGACGGTGCGGACCTGCTCGGCCTGCTCCTCGATGGTCATGTTGCGGTGAAGCACGCCCAAACCGCCGGCCTGCGCCATGGCGATGGCCAGGCGGCTTTCAGTCACTGTGTCCATCGCGGACGACAGCAGCGGGATGTTCAGTTTGATGTCGCGCGTCAGACGGGTCGAGACATCCGCCATCGCTGGCATGATCTCGGACGGGCCGGGTTCGAGCAAAACATCGTCGAAGGTTAGGCCTTCGCGTATCTCCATGAGGAGTCTCCGTTTTGCGGGCCGCGTATAACGCCCCATGCCGGGGAACCGCAAGGGCCGGGCGGTCCTATAGTGCGTATAAGAACAAATGCCTTGCGCTCCGGCGCCACCAGACCCAGTTATTGCGAATGGTTCGCACGCTGATCAGCACGGCCCGCCGCCTCGCGCTCAAGATTGCGAGCTATGGCGTCATGCACCTGGTGGTCGCGATCCTCGTGGCCTTCGCCCTGACCCGCGACTGGCGCATCGCCCTGGCGGTCGGGATGGTCGAGCCGATCTTCCAGACCCTCGCCTATTCCATTCACGACCGCGTCTGGCACCGCGTCGAGCGCCGCAGCACCCTGTCCGCCGTCGAGGAGGCGTCCGAGGCCGTGTCCGCCCGTTTGGGCATGATGACGCCCGAAGAGCAGACCCGCGCCCACGGGCACGGACATGGGCATCACGGACACAGCCACGCCCTGCCCCGCTCGTTCAAACAGATCGCCGCCAAGACGGTGACCTATGGCGTCATGCATTTCACCGTGGCGGTGGCGGTGGCCTTCGTCCTGACGCGCGACTGGCGCATCGCCCTGGCCATCGGCACGGTCGAGCCTCTGGTCCAGACGCTGTTCTTCACCCTGCACGACCGGGTGTGGACGCGGATCGAGGCGAAGCGCGCCGAACGGGCTGCAGCAGAGCTTGGCGCGATCTAGCGTTTGTTCATCGCCACCAGAAAGACCTCGGCGCTGTCTTTACGGCTGGAGGCCGGTTTGACGTATTTCACCGTCTCGAACTCCTGACGCAGCCGCGTCAGCACCCCGCCGGCGTCGCCGCCCTGGAAATTCTTGGACACGAAATGTCCGCCGGGCTTCAGGGTGCGGATCGCAAAGTCCGCGGCGATCTCGATCAGGGCGATGATCTTCAAGTGGTCCGTCTGGCGGTGACCGACCGTGTTGTGGGCCATGTCGGACAGGACCAGGTCGGGCGCGCCGCCCAGCAGATCCATCATCTGCTGGTCCACGCCCGGATGGGTGAAGTCGGCCTGGATCAGTTCGGCGCCCGGAATCGGCTCGATCATCAGCAGGTCGACGCCGACCACCGCCTTGGCCCCGCGGTTCAGCGCCACCTGCACCCAACCGCCAGGTGCGGCGCCCAGATCGATGACCCGGCTGCCGGTCTTGATCAAACGGAAACGATCATCGATCTCGATCAGCTTGAAGGCCGCGCGGCTGCGCCAACCTTCGGCGCGGGCCTTCTCGGACCATTTGTCGGACAGCTGTCGCTTGATCCATTGCTGGCTGGACATGGACTTGGTGTCCGCCGTCTTCATCTTCTGGCCCATGCCGCGTCCAGCCGCCGTGCCGCCGGACGGCGGGCGCACCATGCGGCGGCGCTCAGGAGGCGAATTGGGGATCGGGGGGGACTTTTCGTCGTCGCTCATTCTTCCCACATAGCCGGGACGGCCTTCACGGGCTATGACCCCCGCCAGATTCAAAAAAACGGAGCGCGCCGATGGCCGACCAAACCCTGACCTTCAAACTGGACACCGGCGACGGCGAAGACCGCAACGTCGTCATCAAGCTGCGCCCCGACCTGGCCCCCGGCCACGTCGCCCGCATCACCGAACTGGCCCAGGAAGGTTTCTATGACGGCGTGGTCTTCCACCGCGTCATCGCCGGCTTCATGGCTCAGGGCGGCGACCCGACCGGCACCGGCACCTCGGGCTCCAAGAAGCCGAACCTGAAGCAGGAGTTCTCGAAAGAGCGCCACGCCCGCGGCGTCTGCTCCATGGCCCGCACCTCGGACCCCAACAGCGCCAACTCGCAGTTCTTCATCTGCCTGGACGACGCCTCCTTCCTAGACGGGCAATACACCGTCTGGGGCGAAGTGATCGAAGGCATGGACCACGTCGACGCCCTGCCCAAGGGCGAGCCGCCCCGTTCGCCGGGCAAGATCGTCACCGCAACGGTAGCCTGATATTAAATACTCCGCTCATCCCGGCGAAAGCCGGGACCCAGTTCTTTGGGTGACGGAGCGGAAGACCTCCACCGCCAACCCCAGTCCTGAAACGCCGGCGTCAAGCTGGACAGGACTGGGTCCCGGCTTTCGCCGGGATGAGCGGTGATGAAAGACTATTCGATCTCTACGACCTCGACCCGCGAGCCGTTCAGCACCAGGGCGATCTCGCCGCGCTTCAGCTTAAGCGCATCCTCGCCGAACAGCTGGCGGCGCCAGCCTTTCAGAGCGTCGACATCGGCGTCGTCGTCCAGGGCGATCTTCTCCAGATCCGAAACATTGGCCAACAGCTTGGTCGCCACGCCTGCATTGTCGCTCTTGGTCTTGAGCAGCACCTTCAGCAGTTCGACCACCGAAGGCGGCGCCGGCTGGTTGTGGGCGGGACGCTCCAGCTTGGGCGCGTGGGCCTCAGGGTCCGCCAGAACCCGCTTCAGTTCCTCAGCCAGCTCCAGCCCCAGACGCGAGGCGCCGAAGCCTTTGGGCACGGAACGCAGGCGGTTGAAGGCGTCCGGGTCGGTCGGGCCCTGTGCCGCGATCTCGTCGATGGCCTCGTCTTTCAGGATGCGGCCGCGCGGCTGGTCGCGCTCCTGCGCCGTACGCTCGCGCCAGACGGCGGCGGCGACGAAGGCCGCCAGATATTTGGCGTTGAACTTCTTGGGCTTCAGACGCTTCCATGCCTTTTCGGGCGTGGTGTCGTACAGCTCGGGATTGGTCAGCCCCTCCATCTCGGACATCACCCAGTCCAGACGCCCCTCCTTGAGCAGGCGGTCGCGCAGCTTGGGATAGAGGGCCGCCAGGTGCGTCACATCGCCGATGGCGTAGGTCAGTTGCGAGTCCGACAGCGGACGGCGCGCCCAATCGGTGAAACGGCTGCCCTTGTCGACCTCCTGCTTCAGCATCTGACGCACGAGCGATTCATAGGAGACCTGATCGCCGAAGCCCGCAGCCATCCCCGCCACCTGGGTGTCGAACAGCGGCCTGGGCATGGCCCCCAGTTTGACGAAGATCTCCGTGTCCTGCCGCGCGGCGTGGAAGACCTTGAGAATTGATTCGTCGCGCATCAGCGCCAGGAAGGGCTCCAGGTCGATGCCTTCGGCCAGGGGGTCGATATTGCCCGCCACCGTGCTGGACGCGGCCTGGATCAGGCACAGCTTGGGCCAGTAGGTCGTCTCCCGCATGAATTCGGTGTCGACCGTGATGAACGGGGCGGTGGCCAGCTGTGCACAGAAGTCGCGCAGAGCCTCAGTGGTGGTGATTGGCGTCATTCCGATGCTATAGCCCCGCGCAATACGGTTGTGGCAAGAGCCGCGACACATTTCCGCCTCTCTGATTCAGGCCCGTGACCCATGAGCGACACCCCCGAGAGCCTTTCCAACGGCCTGACCTATGCCGATGCAGGCGTGGATATCGACGCTGGCGACATGCTGGTGGACGCCATCAAGCCCTTGGCGAAATCCACGCGCAGGCCCGGTGCAGAGGCGTCGCTGGGCGGATTCGGCGCCCTGTTCGACCTGAAGGCGGCCGGGTTTGAAGACCCGCTGATCGTCGCCACCACGGACGGCGTCGGCACCAAGCTGAAGATCGCCATCGAAACCGGCCGTCATGACGGCGTCGGCGTCGATCTGGTGGCCATGTGCGTCAACGACCTGCTGGCCCAGGGCGCCGAGCCCCTGCTGTTCCTCGACTACTACGCCACCGGCAAGCTGGAGATCGACGCCGCACGCCGCGTCGTCGCCGGCATCGCCGAAGGCTGCCGTCAGGCCGGATGCGCCTTGGTCGGCGGCGAAACGGCTGAAATGCCCGGCATGTACGCAGGGGGCGACTATGACCTGGCGGGCTTCAGCCTGGGCGCGGTCGAGCGCGGCCACGCCCTGCCTTATCTGGACCGTCAGCAGGCGGGCGACCTGATCATCGGTCTGGCCTCGTCGGGTCCGCACTCCAACGGCTATTCCCTGATCCGCAAGGTGGTCGAGAAGTCCGGTCTGGGCTGGGGCGACGACGCCCCCTTCGCCAAGGATCGTTCGCTGGCCCAGGCCCTGATGGAGCCGACCCGCATCTATGTGAAGCCGGTGCTGCCGCTGATGAAGGCGGGCCTGATCAAGGGCGCTGCCCACATCACCGGCGGCGGTCTGATCGAAAACCCGCCGCGCTGCATCGCCGAGGGACTGGAGGCGTCGTTCGACTGGAACGCCTGGCCCATGCCGCATGTCTTCCAGTGGCTGGGCGAGGTCGGCGGCATTTCCGACCACGAACTGCGCCGCACCTTCAACTGCGGCGTCGGCTTCATGCTGATCGTCTCGCCCGAGAACGCCGAACCGGTGCTGGAAGCGCTGCTCAATGCGGGCGAAGTCGCCTTCGTCTGCGGCCAACTGACCGCGGCCTAGTCGGCGGTCAGTTTCCTTCGGCGTCCAGGCTGGAATAGCTGACACGCAGGATGGTGGCGCTGTTGGCGGGCTGACGCAGGGAAATGGTCACTCCTTCGCGGTTCCAGACCGGACGATCGGGTGGCGCATCGGCTTCAGCAACGAAGCCGCGCTGCTGCAGCGGGCCAGACACAGCCGCCCTGACTGAAGCCAGATCAGCGACGCGGTTCTGGAGCACGCAGGTGCGACGCCGGTCACCGCTCTCCTCGCCGCTGGACTGCGTCAGCCGCAAAAGGTGGTTCTCGTCTTCGGTTTTCAGATCTCGGCGTTCGCCGTCCTCGATCATTTCAGACTGGGCGGGTCCGACGAAACCAAGAAAGTCCAGGGGGCCATCGATCGCTTCACCCGCTGTAAATGGCAGACAAACATCGACCAGAACATTGCGCGACATCTCATCGCCGGACTGGGCGGCGGCGGCGAGTGAGGCGGCCAGAATGACGCCAAGCATGATGCAGACTCCGAATGAACGATCACTGTTCCTCACTCGCTGTCAGCGTGCAAGCCTCAGCCGCAGGCGTTGACCCGTCCATCGACGCTCGGCAAGGTCCGCCGCCCGGGACCTGCGCCCCTACTCAAAGCCCCGTCACACTGATGTCTGAAGTCGCCGCCAAGGTCAGGGTCGCCATCCTCATTTCCGGGAGCGGATCAAACATGGCCGCCTTGGTCGATGCGGCCCAGGCGCCGGATTCGCCTTATGAGGTCGTGCTGGTGCTGGCCAACAAGCCGCAGGCGGGCGGACTGGCCATCGCCGCCGCCAAGGGCGTTCCGACCCTGGCCATAGACCACCGCCCGTTTGACGGTGACCGCGAAGCCCACGAACAGGCCATTCAGGCCGCGCTGGAGGCCCACGACGTGCAGACCGTCGCCCTGGCCGGCTATATGCGGGTGCTGACGCCCTGGCTGGTCGAGCGCTGGGCCGGGCATATGCTGAACATCCACCCCAGCCTGCTGCCCCTCTATCCCGGCCTGCACACCCATGCGCGGGCGCTGGCGGCAGGCGACCGTCAGGCAGGCTGCACCGTGCATCTGGTCACAGAGGGCGTGGACGAAGGCGAAATCCTGGGTCAGGCCGCCGTGACGATCCAGGCCGACGACACCCCCGAAAGCTTGGCGCAACGGGTGCTTCAGGCTGAACATCGTCTGTATCCAGAAGTTCTAGCGGGCTTCTGCCAGTCCCAGATTAGTTTTTTGTAATGTAGCGATTTGGCGCTGACTCCGCGCCGCGCCGGGCGCAGGTTCCGCCCCAAAATGAACTAGGAGCCCCCATGTCCAGACTTCAACTGATGGCCTGCGCCGCCGGTGCGGCCTTGCTGCTGTCCGCCGGAACCAGCACGGCCCAGACCGCAGAGCCGACGGGTTACGCCGCCGCCCCGTCAACGCCCGGCCATCCGTCGCTGGGAACCTTCGGCTTCGACATGGACGGCATGGACACCAGCGTCCGCCCTGGCCAGGACTTCAACCGCTACGCCAGCGGAACCTATCTGCGGAACACGCCCATCCCGGCGGACAAGAGCTCTTACGGGGCCTTCCATGTGCTCAATGACCGCGCCCAGATCGACCTCAAGGCTCTGATCGACGAGAGCGTCGCCAATCCGAACGCCAACGCCGACGCCGGACGCATCGCCGCCATGTACGGCAGCTTCATGGACACGGCGACCATCGAGCGCCTGGGCGCCGCGCCTCTGCGGGCCGATCTGGACGCCGTCCGCGCCGCCGACACACGCGAGAAGATGGCCGCTCTGATGGGCCGCTCCATGGGCCGTTTCGGCGCCAGCATCGTCGGCGTCGACGTGTTTGAAGACCTGCGCGACCCGTCCAGGAACAGCGCCTACATCAGCCAGAGCGGCCTGGGCCTGCCCGACCGCGACTATTATCTGGAAGCGTCCTTCGCCGACCAGAAGGCCGCCTATCAGACCTATGTCGCCCAGGTTCTGACGCTGGCCGGCTGGACCAACGCCGAGCAGGCCGCCGCCGACATCGTGGCGTTTGAGACCCGCATCGCTGAACAGCACTGGACCCAGGTCCAGACCCGTCAACTCGACAAGATCTACAACCCGACCACCATCGCGCAACTGACCGCCTCGGCGCCCGGTTTCGACTGGGCCGGCTGGGCCGCCGCTGCGGGCGTGGCCGATGCGCCAAGCCTGATCGCCGCCACCGACACCGCCCTGCCCGGCCTCGCCAGAGTCTATGCCGAGACGCCGGTGGCGACGCTGCAGTCGTGGCAAGCCTTCCACATCATCGACCAGGCCGCGCCCTATCTGTCGCAAGCCTTCGTAGACGCCAACTTCGCCTTCCACGGCACGGTGCTGAGCGGTCGTGAAGAGGACCAGCCCCGCTGGAAGCGCGGCGTGGAGCTGGCCGACGGCGCCCTGGGCGAGCTTCTGGGCCGCGAATATGTCGCCCGCCACTTCCCCCCCGCTTCAAAGGCCCAGATGGAGACTCTGGTCGCCAATCTGCGCGCCGCCATGACCGAACGCCTGCGCAACCTCGACTGGATGAGCGAAGAGACCCGCCAGCAGGCGCTCTACAAGATGAGCAAGTTCGGCGTGAAGATCGGCTATCCCGAGCAATGGCGCAGCTATGACGGTCTGACGCTGCGGGCTGACGACCTGTACGGCAACGTCGAACGGTCCAGCGCTTTCGAATGGGCCCACAATCTCAGCAAGCTGCACAAGCCGGTCGACCCGCTGGAGTGGGGCATGACGCCCCAGACGGTGAACGCCTACTACAACCCGCCGCGCAATGAGATCGTCTTCCCGGCGGCCATCCTGCAACCGCCCTTCTTCGACCCCAACGCCGACCCGGCGGTGAACTACGGCGGCATCGGCGCGGTCATCGGCCATGAGATCACCCACGGCTTCGACGACCAAGGCCGCAAAGTCGACGGCGACGGCGTGCTGCGCGACTGGTGGACCGCCGATGACGCCGCCCGCTTCGAGGCCCGCGCGGCGGTTCTGGGCGCCGAGTATTCGGCCCTGTCGCCTCTGCCCGGCGTCAACGTCAACGGCGACCTGACCATGGGCGAGAACATCGCCGACCTAGGCGGCCTGCTGATGGCGCTGGACGCCTATCACCGCAGTCTGAACGGCCAGCCCGCGCCGGTGATCAACGGCCTGACCGGCGATCAGCGCGTCTTCCTTGGCTGGGCCCAGGTGTGGCGCAACTCGTCACGCGACGAATATCTGCGTCAGCAGGTCACCACCGATCCGCACGCTCCGGCCCAGTACCGCGCCGTGGTTCCGCCGCGCAACATCGACGCCTGGTACGCCGCCTTCGGCGTCCAGCCCGGTGACGAGCAATATCTGGCTCCCGACGCCCGCGCCCGCATTTGGTAGAGCGCACGCACCTCTAAACGACGACGGCCCCCCAGATCGCTCTGCGGGGCCGTTTTCATTCAGACTTTCCGCCGTTCCTGCAAGACCGCCAGACCGGCCAGGCCGACGACAAGCGCCGCCGCCATCCACAACGCCAGGACACCCAGTTTCAGGAAGGCCACCGCCCCCAGCGCGCCGCCCGTGGCCAGGCCCAGCCACAGCAGGAAAAAGGGAACCCATGACCACCTCGGCCCGCCTAAGAGGGCGGTGGCGATCCTTTGGCCGATGCGGACCAGTGTTCCCGTCATATAGGTCACGCCCACGCGCACATCGCCGTCCTTCTGAAAGACGGTGTTCATCACCCCCATGGCCATGACCACGCAGAGCATGGCGATCAGGTGATGACCCGCCGTAGAGGTCGCCGCGCCAAGCGTCAGCAGCAGTCCGGCGAGGGCCAGAGTGACCGAACGGCGACCCTCGCCGACACGTCGCGCCACAACCGACCCCAGAACCACGCCGGTGACGAACAGCCCGATCAGCCCGACAGCCATGCCCGCCTGACCCCATTGCCCCATGGCCAGGCCGACGCCCATGCGGGTGGAGTTGCCGCTCATGAAGGAGACGAAAAACCCTCCCAAGGTCAGAAACCCTATGGCGTCCACATAGCCCGCCAGCGCCGACAGGCCCGAAGCCAGGGCGACTTCCCTGCGCGTATAGTCCTTCACAGCCTCATCCCGGCCTGAGCCCCAAATGGAAACGGCCGGATCGTCTCCGATCCGGCCGTTGGATGTCCAATGCTATCGCACCGATCAGCCGACGATGTCGGCGTCCGTGAAGAACTGGGCGATCTCGATCTTGGCGTTGTCCTGCGAGTCCGAACCGTGGACCGAGTTCTCGCCGATCGACAGGGCGAACAGCTTGCGGATGGTGCCGTCGGCGGCGTCGTTCGGGTTGGTGGCGCCCATGACTTCGCGGTACTTGGCCACAGCGTCAGCGCCTTCCAGCACCTGAACCACGACCGGCTCGGCGATCATCTGGCCGACCAGCTCGCCGTAGAAGGGGCGTTCGGCGTGGACTTCGTAGAACTTCTTGGCCTGATCTTCGGTCAGCTTGATGCGGCGCTGGCCGACGATGCGCAGGCCGGCGCCTTCGATGACGGCGTTGATGGCGCCGGTCAGGTTGCGGCGCGTGGCGTCGGGTTTGATGATCGAGAAGGTGCGTTCGGTCATGGGGCGGCTTCTTGTCCGGGAGATTGAGGGTGAATCTTTGAAGGAGGCGGCTTATAGACGCGCCCTCAGTCATTTCCAAGGCGTCCCCTAACGCTCTCGACGCGGCCGTTTGCTGCATGAGGGATGGACCCGATTCAAGCGCGTCATACCCATGCTCCAGATCACCGACCTGACCTTCAACGCCTGGGGCCGTAAATTCCTCGAGGACGCCTCCGTCTCCCTGCCGCCCGGCGCCAAGGTGGGGCTGGTGGGCCGCAACGGCATCGGCAAGTCGACGCTGTTCAAACTGATCCTCGGCGAACTGGCGGCGGGCGGCGACGAGATCAGCCTGCCCAAGACCGCCCGCATCGCCTCGGTCGATCAGGAACATCCCGCCACGCCCGTCAGCGTGCTGGAAACCATCCTGGAAGCCGATGTCGAACGCCATGACCTGCTTAACCGGCTGGAGACGGCCGAGCCTGAGGAGATGGGTGAAATCTGGACCCGCCTGATCGAGATCGACGCCGACGCCGCCCCGGCCCGCGCCGCCGAAATCCTGGTCGGCCTGGGCTTCAGCCAGGAGAACCAGCAACGGCCGATGTCGGAATACTCCGGCGGCTGGCGCATGCGCGTGGCGCTGGCCGCCGCCCTGTTCGCAGAACCGGATATGCTGCTGCTCGACGAACCGACCAACTACCTCGACCTGGAAGGCGCCCTATGGCTTGAGGCGCGGCTGAAGAAATACCCGCACACCGCCCTGATCATCTCCCACGACCGCGAGATGCTGAACGAGGTCTGCACCCACATCCTGCACCTGGCGAACCACACGCTGACACTCTACACCGGCAACTACGACGCCTTTGAAAAGGCGCGCGCCGAGAAAGCCCGCCTGCAGCTGTCGGCCAAGGCCAAACAGGACGCCGAACGCGCCCACCTCCAGTCCTTCGTGGATCGCTTCAAGGCCAAGGCGTCAAAGGCGGCACAGGCCCAGTCGCGCATGAAGCGGCTGGAGAAGATGCAGCCCGTCGCCACCACCATTGAAGAGCGCGTCGCCCCCTTCGTCCTGCCGTCGCCGCCGCGTCCGCTGGCCCCGCCGCTGATCCGGCTGGAACGGGCCAATGTCGGCTATGAGACCGGCAAGCCGATCCTGCGCAATCTGAACCTGCGCATGGATCTGGACGACCGCATCGGCCTGCTGGGCGTCAACGGCGCCGGCAAGTCCACTTTCGCCAAGATGATCGCCGGGGCGTTGAACGTCTCCGAAGGCGAACTGCACCGCGACCGCAAGATGCGGGTGGGCTGGTTCCACCAGCACCAGATCGAGGCCATGGATCCGACCGACACGCCGCTGGAGATCGTCCGCCGCGCCATGCCGGACGCCAGCGAAAGCAGCCGCCGGTCCAAGCTGGCCCAATGGGGCCTCGGCTATGAGAAACAGGAAACCACCGTCGCCTCCCTGTCCGGCGGGGAGCGCGCACGCCTGCTGCTCAATCAGGTGGCTATGGATGCGCCGCACATCCTGATCCTCGACGAACCGACCAACCACCTGGACATCGACAGCCGCCGGGCCCTGCTGGACGCGCTGAACGACTATTCCGGCGCCGTCATCCTGATCACCCACGACCGCTCGCTGATGGAGATGGTCGCCGACCGCCTGTGGTTGGCCGCCGACGGCACGGTGAAGCCCTATGAGGGCGACATGGATGATTACGCCAAATTCGTCCTCGATCGCGCCAAGGCCGCCGTCTCCAAGCCCAGCCAGATCAAGGAGGAAGCCGTCGCAACCGGTCAGAGCAGCAACGGCAGCAAGAAGAAAAACGACAAAAAATCAGGACCTTCACCCTCAACCCTGCGTCATGCGGTGAAGAAGGCCGAAGAACGGATGGCTCAACTGACCAGCGAGATCGCCCGCATCGACGACGACATGGCCAACGCCGCCATCAGCAACCCCAAGGCGCTGGAGGGACTGACCCGCGCCCGCGCCAAGACGCAGTCCGACCTCGACGCCGCCGAGGCCGCGTGGATGGCCGCCGAAGAAGCCCTGGCCGAGGTGTCCTGAGATGAAGCCGATCCAGTTCAGCCGTGAAGAGACCACCGCCATCACCGGCAAGCTGCGGGACTATTTCCGCGATGAGCTGGAGGTCGATCTGGCCGCCCTGCCCGCCGAAATGCTGCTGGATTTCCTAGGCCGCGAGATCGGGCCGTTCTTCTACAATCGCGGTCTGTATGACGCCCAGGCGGTGGTCGTGAAGAAGGCCGAAGACATCGCCGAGGCCATCGCCGGGTTGGAGCGGGGCTGAGTTCGATCTCATTCAATGCTCGTTCCGGCCCTTCTCCCCTCGGAGGAGAAGGAAGCTGCACCCCGCCCTACTTCCCATCTCCGAAACGCGGCATACTTACCGACTCACATGCCCATTCGCCGCCTCCCTCCCGAAACCGTCAACCGCATCGCCGCCGGCGAGGTGGTCGAACGCCCGGCCAGCGCCATCAAGGAGCTGGTCGAAAATGCGCTGGACGCCGGGGCGACCCGCGTCGAGATTCAGGCCGACGGCGGGGGCCTGTCGCGCATCCTGATCGCTGACGACGGGCACGGCATGGCGGCGGACCAACTGGCTCTGGCGATCGAGCGGCACGCCACCTCCAAGCTGGAGCCTGACGACGCAGGCGATGTGGACCTGCTGCGGATATCGACCCTGGGCTTCCGGGGCGAGGCCCTGCCCTCCATCGGCTCGGTGGCGCGGCTGACCATCACCAGCCGATCCAGAGACCATGCCGAGGCCCATAGCATCACCGTCAACGGCGGCGACCAGCAGGCCGTCGCGCCCGCAGGCTTCCCCGGCCCGCACGGCGCGCGGGTCGAGGTCCGCGACCTGTTCTACGCCACCCCCGCCCGGCTGAAGTTCATGAAGTCCGAACGGTCCGAGGCCATGGCCATCTCGGAAGAGATCAAGCGTCAGGCCATGGCCCATGAAGCCGTCGCCTTCACCCTCGATCTGGACGGCAAGACCACCTTGCGCCTGCCCGCTGAACACCCAGGCGACGCCGGGCGGCTGAAACGGCTGGCGGCCTTGTTGGGCCGGGACTTCGAGGCCAACGCCCTGCTGATCGACCAGGAACGGGACGGGGTGCGGCTGTCGGGCTATGCGGGCCTGCCGACCTATTCGCGGGGCAATGCGGCGCATCAGTATCTGTTCGTCAACGGCCGGCCCGTGCGCGACCGCCTTCTGCAAGGAGCCCTGCGCGGGGCCTATGCCGATTTTCTGGCGCGCGACCGCCATCCGGCGGCGGTTCTGTTCATCGACATCGATCCGCTGTTTGTCGATGTGAACGTCCACCCGGCCAAGGCCGAGGTGCGGTTCCGCGACCCGGCCCTGGTGCGGGGCCTGATCGTCGGCGGGTTGAGGCATGCGCTGGCCGCAGCGGGACACAGGGCCTCGACGACGGTGGCGGCGGACGCTCTGGCGGGCTTCCAGGCCCATGCGGGCGCGCCGGCCTACAGCCCCTCGCAACCGACGGCGCAGGGGTGGAGCGGCTGGCAGGGCTGGGCCGCACCGGCGACCACCACGGCGCAGGTTCTGCCGGGCCTGAACGAGCGTTCGGCGCGGGTCGAGAACGGCCCCGGATACGGCGAAGAATTCGACGACAGCGGAACGAGGAATTCGACGACGCCGACGGGCTACGGCGAAGACTTGAGAGACTATCCCCTCGGAGCCGCACGGGCGCAACTTCACGGCACCTATATCGTGGCCCAGACCCGCGACGGCCTGGTCGTGGTCGATCAGCACGCGGCGCACGAACGCCTCGTCTATGAGCGGATGAAGGTGCAGATGGCGCGCGGCGCCGTCACCCGACAGGCTCTGCTGACGCCTGAAGTGGTCGAACTGGACCCGTCAGAGGCTGACCGCGTCGTCGCCCGCGCCGAGGAGCTGGCTGAACTGGGCCTGATCGTCGAAGCCTTCGGCGGCGGCGCCGTCTTGGTGCGCGAGACCCCGGCCCTGCTGGGCGACACCGATGTTCAGGGCCTGATCCGCGACATCGCCGACGACCTGGCCGAGCATGGCGCGGCCCTGGCCCTGTCCGAACGTCTGGGCGAAGTCTGCGGCACCATGGCCTGCCACGGCAGCGTCCGTGCCGGTCGGGTGCTGTCAGCGCCCGAGATGAACGCCCTGCTCCGCGAAATGGAGGCCACGCCGCATTCTGGCCAGTGCAACCACGGGCGTCCGACCTATGTGGAACTGAAGCTTCACGATCTGGAAAAGCTGTTCGGGCGGCGATGAACGGCCAGATTGAAACGATGCAGTGAGTTCGCTACATCTGCCGCTCAAGTTTCTGGGAATTTTTATGTCTGAGAATGTGTTCACGGCCTGAGGCCCGGACGCTGAAAACTGTCCGAGGCCGCCCGTAACGCCCTGCGTCTGAATGCTCGACGCCAGGCGCACGCCGACGCTTGTCACGGACAATCTGAAATGAACATCTCACGTGCGGAGCAACGCACGCTTCACGCCCTCGCTCAGGGCGGGCGCATCCTGCTGGAACGCGACGAACAGGGCCGCATCCTTGCCGCCCGCTGCTTCACCCGAGAAGGCTGGGTGTTGGATGACTGCGATCTGAATATATGGCGCCGCCTCAAGCGCAAGGGAGTCATCATCTCGCTGGGCGGCGGCCCCTATGTCGTCAACCGCGACGGACTGAGCCGATTACGCAGTCAATTGGACAACCGCACTTCAGAGCGCGGCTTCTGACGCATCACGACGGGGACGCACACGACGCCATTGTCGCGTGCGTCCCTATGCCGAAGATCATGGCTCGAGTGCTGCAGCCATGAAGGCCGTCACCCGGGGCCAGGCGTCTGCGCGCGCGGCGGCGTCCGCTTCTGGCGAACCACCGCTGCGAGGACTTTCACGCGGCCCGCCGTCACCGACCAGATCATGGCCCGCTTCCGGGTAGATGAGCGCCGTGGTTTGTCGCCCCCCAGCTTCACGCACAGCGGTGATAGCCCGCGTCGCCGCTGCGGAATCCCATTGAGCGTCGCGTCCGCCAGCGATCAGGATCAAGGGTCCGGCATAGGCTTCAACCGGAATGCGCGCATCGGCTTCTTTCTCCGGGTGATCCGCGCGCCCATTCACATGAATGGCTCGCAGATCGGCGCCGGGCCCAGCCAGAAGTCCTTCGACGAAGCCGCGATAGGGCATGAAAGGCAGGGGACTGCCCTGGAATGAGAAGGAAGAGCGCGTTCCCTCGGCCTCGACCATTTCCAGACCCCAGCCTTCCCACACCACGTCGGAGGGTGTGTAGGCCACGACGGCGTCGATCCAGTCGTAGCGACTGGCGGCGATGAGGGCGAACTCCGATCCCTTGGATGCTCCAAACAGGCCGAACCGCTCGACATCCACCCCCGGCATGCCGCGCAGGGCGTCGCGCAGTTCGGCGAGTTGGTCTACCCGGATGTCTATGAAGCTGCCGGAGATTTCGGGCAGGGCTTTCGGCGGGCCGTATTCGCCCCAGTCCGGCGAATAGTAGGGCAGGCCCACAGCGGCATAGCCCATGCGGGCGAGGATGGGGCCGTAACGGTCGCCCGCCTCGGTCCCGCCCTCTGCGCCATGCAGGATGACGACGACGGGCCGAGCGCCTTCACCCGCCTCGACATAGACCTTGGCGTGGGCGAAGCCCGGGATGGGCGACGACGTGACCGCCGTCTGGGCACAGACCAGCCCCGGTGTCATTGCAAGAGCCAGAGCCGCACCGAACACGGCACGCCGTGCGATCATTCCAAACATGGTGGTCTCCACGGCCGCCCTGAAGGCGTGAAACTCCGACATATCAGCGTTCCCGTCGCAGGAACAGCACCCGCGCCGCGCCGTAATCCCGCGCGTCCAGTCGTTCATAACCCGGCGTGTCGATCTCGGGTTCGTCGGAGCCGCGCTCGAACACCACAAGAGCGCCAGGAGCCAGCCAGCCGCCTTCCAGCAGGCGCTGAAGAGTCTGTTCGCCCAGCCCCTTGCCATAGGGCGGGTCCAGGAAGGCCAGGGTGAAGGCTTCACCGGTCGAGCCGGGGCGCGGACCCATGTCGATGGCGCTGCGCCGATGCACCCGGCAGCGGCCGAACAGGCCGAAGGCGTCCATGTTCTCGCGGATCACGCCGCGCGCGCCCTCATCGGTCTCGACGAACAGGGCGAAGGCTGCGCCGCGCGACAGGGCTTCATAACCCAGGGCGCCGGACCCGGCGTAGAGGTCGATGACCCGCGCGTCCGCCAGCCCCTCGGCCCAGGGCGCATGCTCCAGCACGTTGAAGACGGCCTGACGCGCACGATCCGAGGTCGGCCGCGTGTTCTGGCCCTGCGGCGTCAGGATCGGCCGCCCGCGAAACTGTCCCGATACGATTCTCATGGCCTGCCTCTGGACCGGATAGAGGCGTCAATGCAACGTCCCGGCCATGTCGATCATCAGATTCTCGCGCACCGCCCTGCAACAAGCCGTCAGGGACGCCGCGCAGGGAGCCTATGTCGCCGACGCCGCCGTCAGCCGTCCCTGGTTGAGGTTGTTGGGCCTTATCCCGCTCACCGCCGTTCTCGCCTTTATGGCGGCGGTCTTCGTGGGCGGAGGCATGGCGGCGATGGGCGTCGATCCGGCGGCTTTCGCCAGCCGCATTCCCGACGGACCGGCGCGACTGGACGGCGAAGTGGTGTTCGTGGCCCTGCTGGCCGCCTCGCTTCTGATCATCGCCCTCGCCGTCCTGATCGCCGCCATGATTGTCTATCGACGCCCGGCGGCGACCTTCCTGTGGCCGAGGCGGCGCTTCTCCCTGCGACTGCTGGTGATCGGCTTTGCGGTCATGGCGGGGCTGTGCCTGCTGATCTGGCCGCTGTCGGAGTGGGTCGAGCCGATGAAGACCCTGCCGCCCCTGTTCGACCCCGCCTGGTCGATCCAGGCTCGGATCAACTACGCCGCCGCCACGGCTGTCTTCCTGCTGATCGCCGCCGCAGCAGAGGAGATCGCCTTCCGCGCCGTGCTGTTGAAGGTGATGGCGGGACTGACGCAGAAGATCTGGCTGCTGTGCCTGCTCAACGCCCTGTTGTTCGCCCTGATCCATCTGGACCCGGACCCCGTGGCCTTCGTCGCGCGAGCCATGATGGGCTTCATCTGGACCTGGGCGGCGCTGCGGCTGGGCGGCATAGAGTTCGCCATCGGCGCGCACTGGGCCAACAACCTGTTCATCGCCTGGCTGGCCGAGCCCATGTCCAGCGCCGCCCTGCCCGGCCAGACCCTGCCGCCCTATGTGCTGGCGATAGAGGCCGCGATCTGCGTCGTGGTGTTCATCTTCATCGAACGGATCGCGCGGAACCGAGGGTCAATCGCGCATGCGCCGAGCTGACGACTCGTCTCCGTTTCAGAGCCCGTCATGGCCGGGCGTGTCCCGGCCATCCATAGACACAGGCCCTCGACGTCCGTGCGAGCCTGTTGACGACCGCGCGTATGGATCACCGGGACAAGCCCGGTGATGACGGAGAAGTGGATCAGAAGGTTGAGAGTTCGCTCAGCGCGGCCCGCGCGGGCCGCCTTTGCCGCCGCCAGAGGGCCGCGACCCACCGGGCTTGGAGAAGCCCCCCGGCTTGCCGAACCCGCCAGCACGTCCGACGGGCCGGTCACCCGACTTGCCAGCGTAACCGCCCGGCTTGCCGTCGCTGCGGGCAGCAGGCCGCGCCCCGGTGCGGGGATCGCCGCGCGGGCGGTCGATGAACTGGTCTTCGCGCGGCTTGAAGGCGCGTTTGGGCCGTTCGCCGGTGGCGGCGTCGCCTTCAGAGCGGCCTTCGGGGCGGGCGCGCGGCTTGAACGACTTGGAGTGTTCGAACTTCGGTGCAGCCTTGGCCCAGCCAGCCTTCTTCTGCGGACGGGAGGCGCGTTCAGCGCCCTCCTCGGCGGCAACCCCTGCGGCGCGCACGCGGCTGGGCTTGCGCGAGGGGTCGGACAGGGCCGAGCCGGACGCGCCCTTGACGATCGGGGCCGAGGTGCGGCGTCCCGGGATCGGTGCGGGCGTCGAGACGGTGTTGCCGGTCGGCAGATTTTCGGGACGAATATGTTGGGCCAACAATTCGCGGATCACTCGCGGACCGACCTCTTCAACCGAACCCATCGGCAAGGTGCCCAGCTGGAACGGGCCGTAAGCCAAACGGATCAAGCGGTTCACGGTCAGGCCCAGATGCTCCAGCACCTTGCGGACCTCGCGGTTCTTGCCTTCGGTGATGGAGACGCTGATCCACAGATTGGCGGACCGCTTTTCCGCATCGCCGCCCGTCGCCTTGTCCAGCGTGGCTTCGATGGGGCCGTAGCGGATGCCGTCGACGGTGACCCCGTCCTTCAGCGAATCGAGCTGCAGCTGGCTGACGCGGCCGCGCGCTCGGGCGCGATACTGGCGGACCAGTTCGGTCTGGGGCAGTTCCAGCGCGCGGCTGAGTTCACCGTCGTTGGTCAGCAGCAGCAGGCCCTCGGTGTTGAGGTCGAGGCGTCCCACGGAAATGACGCGCGGCAGGCCGCTGGGCAGGGCGTCGAACACGGTCGGACGCCCACCAGGATCATTGTGCGAGGTCACCAGTCCGGCGGGCTTGTGATAGCGCCAGACGCGGGTCTTTTCCGCCGAGCCGATGGGCTTGCCGTCGACGGTGATGACGTCGTCGCGCGTCACTAGGGTGGCGGGGGTGTCCAGGATCTTGCCGTTGACCGCCACCTTGCCCAGGCCGATCAGGCGCTCGACCTCGCGGCGCGAGGCGATGCCGGCGCGGGCCATGGCCTTGGCGATGCGTTCGCTGCGCTTGGGGCCCTCGGCCTCAGGCGCGGGTTTGCCGCCTTTTCCGCCGGGTTTTCCGCCCGGTTTGGAGAAGGATTTGCGGGGGCCGTCGCGGCTGGCGTCTTGACGCGGGCGCGGCTTCTTGTCGTTGTCTCGGGGATGGCTGACCATGATGAGCGGTTCATGCACATGGCCTTGGCCTTGGCGCAAGCGGCGGCGGACGAAGGAGAGACTCCTGTCGGCTGCGTGATCGTGGACGAATCGACCGGAAACGTCGTCGGACAGGGCCGAAACGCCCCTATTGGCGGGCATGATCCGACCGCTCACGCCGAGATCGCAGCCCTGCGCGATGCGGCCCGGAAGACACAGAATTATCGCCTGACCGGCCTGACCCTCTATGTGACGCTGGAGCCGTGCGCCATGTGCGCGGGCGCGATCAGCCATGCACGCATCGGCCGGGTGGTCTGGGGCGCCGACGACGTCAAGGGCGGGGCGGTGGTCCACGGGCCGCGATTCTTCGAACAGCCGACCTGCCACTGGCGGCCGACCGTTCAAGGCGGGGTGCTGGCGACAGAGGGGGCTGACCTGTTGCGCAGCTTCTTCCGGGCGCGGCGCAAAGGAACATCGAAACCACCAGAACGTTAGCGGCAAGAGGGCGTCGGGGGACGCGGGGGAGAAGATTTCATGAAGGTCATCACGGTCGGCGCATTGGCCTTCGCACTGACTTGCGCCCTGATCCTGTCAGCCTGCGGCCCGCAGCCGTCCAAGGCTCCTGACGACGGCGATGCGGTGCGTGAGCGCGCGCTGGCGGCCCAGACGGCGAGACGTCGCACCGGGGCCGAGATTCAGGAGCGCGCCGAGAATCGGGTGATCCGCACGGTTTATATCTGTCAGAACAGCGAACGGTTGACAGTCGATTTCGACAATCCGCGCCAGATGGCGACGGTGCGCGATTCCGGGGGCATGGCCTACGACCTGTTCCGCGAACAGGCCGAAGACGGGCTCTGGTACAAGGCATCCGGCCATGAACTACGCGGACGCCAAGGGACGGCCACCTGGACCACAGACGGCCAGCCCGCCACCGACTGCCGAGCGGTGGATTAGGCGAACGTCGCCAGCCGCGCATCCAGCCCGGCCCGAACTTCGGGCCAGTCATCATCCAGAACTGCGAACTGAGCAGTGTCGCGCACACGGCCCGTCCAGGTGATCTTGTGCTTGCGCAGGACGCCTTCGTCGCGTGCGCCCAGTTTGCGGATGGCGGCCTGGCTGGCGGCGTTGAGGGCGTCGGTGATGATCTCGACCCGCACGGCGCCCGCCTCGAAGGCGTGGCCCAGCAACAGGCGTTTGCAGGCGGGATTGACCGCCCCGCCCCGCGCCTCGGGCTGGTAGAAGGTCGAGCCGATCTCGCAGCGGCGATGCTCGGGCTTGATCTCATACAGACTGGTTGTGCCGATGATCCGCCCGCTCGCGGCGTCATGGACGACGTAAGGGATGCGCCCGCCCGCCTGCATCGCCGCCATGGCCGAGGCCCACCATGTCTTGAAATGCGCGCCGTAGGCCGGAGCCACCATCCCGTCCCAGGCGTCAGGATCATAGTCCAGAGCCGCCCTGATGTCCGCCCTCGCCGCTTCGCTGAACGGCTCCAGCCGGACGAACCGGTTGGAAAGCGTGACAGGCTGGAGGTCCATCCGCACTACGCCGCGCCTTCGCCCTTCAGGAAGTCCAGGACGGCGGCGGGATCGACCGCCTTGTCGACGAAGGCGTCGCCGATGGCCCGCGCCAGGATCAGGGTCAGACCCCCGCCCTCGGCCTTTTTGTCGCCCGCCATGCGGGCCAGCAGAGCCGAAGCGTCGAACGCCCCCGCTTGAGACAGGCGGGTCGGCAGGCCGGCGGCGGCGATAACTGTCTCGACCCGTTCGGCGTCGGCGGCGCGGCACAGCCCCCGGGCCGCCGAATAACGGAAGGCCATGGCGCAGCCCAGGGCCACCGCCTCGCCATGCGCCAGGGCCGCCTCTTCAAAGCCCAGCTCCGCCTCGATGGCGTGGCCGAAGGTGTGGCCGAGGTTCAGCAGGGCGCGACGCCCCGCCTCTTTTTCGTCCTCGCCGACGATGGCGCTCTTGATCTCGACCGAGCGCACGACGGCGCGGTGCAGAGCCTCAGGGTCGCCGGTCGCCCCGCCCGCCCCTTCGCCCGCCAGCCAGTCGAAAAAGGCGGCGTCGCAGATCAGGCCGTGCTTCAGCACCTCGGCCCAGCCGGAACGCAGCTGCACCGGCGGCAGGGTCGCCAGAATGTCGATGTCGGCCAGCACCAGACGCGGTTGGTGGAAGGCGCCGACCAGATTCTTGCCGCGCGCCGTGTCGATCGCTGTCTTGCCGCCCACCGAGGAATCGACCTGGGCCAGAAGCGTGGTCGGAACCTGCACAAAGTCCACGCCGCGCATGAACAGGGCCGCCGCCAGACCGGCCAGATCGCCGATGACGCCGCCGCCCAGGGCCACGATCACATCCTTGCGGTCCAGACCGATGTCCAGGAGACGGTCGATCACCCGCTCCAACTCGCCCCAGGACTTGGAGCCTTCGCCCGGCGGAACGGTCAGCAGTTGCGCCTCGACGCCCGCCGCCTTCAGCGAGGCCAGAACCGCCGCTCCGTGCAGGGCGGCCACGGTCTCGTCGGAGACGACCACGGTGCGCCCTTTGGCCAGAGGCGCGACGCGCCCGCCAAGCTCGGCGGTGATCCCGCGCCCGACCACCACGTCATAAGGCAGAAAGCCCGAACCCGAGACGGCGATTGTGGTGGTCATCGGACAGGCTCCGCCCCAAATGCATTCAGCGCCCTGACAATGTTCTCGACCGCATCGGCATGGGCGCCGCCCGCGACATCGACGGTCAGATCGGCGGTGGCGTAGAGTGGGTAACGGGCCTCGGCCAGGGCCTTCAGCTTGCCCATCGGGTCGCCGCCGCGCAGCAGGGGCCGGGTGTCGCGGCGCTGGACCCTCTGGCCGATGGTCTCCAGATCGGCGCGCATCCAGACGGTGACGGCGTGGGTTTTCAGAGTGGCGCGGGTCTCGGGATTCAGGATGGCGCCGCCGCCGGTGGCCAGGACGATGCGCGGGCCATGCAGCAGGCGTTGCATCACACGCGCCTCTCCCGCGCGGAACTCGGTTTCGCCGAACTGATCGAAGATGTCCGACACCGACATGCCCGCCGCCGCGATGATCTCATCGTCGCCATCGGCGAAAGGCAGGCCCAGACGACGCGCCAGACGACGGCCCACGGTCGATTTTCCGACCCCCATCAGCCCGACCAGGGCTATGGTGCGTTCAGCGACGGGAATCGCGGCGACGGGCGCCTCGGCGGCGTTCACGCCCCGCCCCGCACGGCGGAACAGCAGCAGCGACAGCCCTTGGGCGACGGTGAAGGGAGGACCAGGCACGGCATGACCCGACAATCCTCTACACCAAGCCGCCCTCTGGAAAAGCGCCGATGGCCATGAGCAGCGCACAGATCGAGGCTTTTCTTGAAATGATGGCGGTCGAGCGCGACGCCTCGCCCCACACATTAGCCGCCTATGCGCGCGACCTGGCCGATGCGGATGCGGGCTTGGCCGATGGTCTGATGCAGGCCGGGGAAACCGAGGTCGAGGCGTGGTATGCGGGGCTGGCGCAGCGCGGCCTGTCGGCGGCGACGCAGGCGCGGCGGCGCTCGGCGGTGAGGCAATTCTATCGGTTCGCGCTCGGCGAGGGCTGGCGAACGGACGATCCCTCGCGCCGCATCGACGCACCCAAGCAAGGCCGCAGCCTGCCCAAGATCCTGAGCCGGGTCGAGATAGAGGCGCTTCTGGCCGCCGCCTCCGCCGCCGACAGCGCCGCGGGCCTGCGCCTCGTCGCCCTGATGGAGATGGCCTATGCGTCGGGCCTGCGGGTGTCGGAACTGCTGGGGTTACGGCTGGAGGCGGTGCGGCGCGACCCGGCCTATCTGATCGTGCGCGGCAAGGGCGGCAAGGAGAGGCTGGCTCCGCTGAACCACGCCGCGCGTGAGGCGGTGAAGGCATGGCTGACGGCGCGGGACGCCCAGCGCAAGCCCAAGACGCCCGACAGCGTCTGGCTGTTCCCCTCGCACGGCAGGACCGGCCATCTGACGCCGCGCCGCTTCGCCCAGCTGCTGGATCAGGCGGCGATGGCGGCGGGAATCGATCCGGCGCGGGTCAGCCCCCACGTCCTGCGCCACGCCTTCGCCACCCATCTGCTGGAGGGCGGGGCCGACCTGCGCGTCGTCCAGACCCTGCTGGGCCACGCCGACATCTCCACCACCCAGATCTACACCCACGTCGCCACCGACCGCCTGACCCAGGTGGTGCATTCCAAGCATCCTCTCGCCCGTGACGACTGAACCCCGCTTGCCCCCCCGCGTTCAGGGCTTTAGGTTCCGCCGCCTTCCGCAGCGCCATGCGCGCCTTCTTCATTCGGACGCCTGATGGCCACGCACTACCTCGAATTCGAAAAGCCGATCGCCGATCTGGAGGACAAGATCGAGGAGTTGTCGCTGCTCGCCTCGACCTCCGGTTCGTTCGAGAGCGAAATCGACGGCCTGCGCAAGAAGGCCCAGCAGCTGCGCAAGAAGACCTACGCCGGCCTCGACCCTTGGATGAAGACCCAGGTGGCGCGCCACCCGCAGCGCCCGCACTTCATCGACTACATCAACGGCCTGTTCACCGACTTCGTGGAGCTGAAGGGCGACCGTCAGTTCGGCGACGATCAGGCCATCCTGGGCGGTCTGGCGCGGTTCAGGGGCGCTCCTGTGGTCATCATGGGCCACGAAAAGGGCAACGACACCCAGTCGCGCGTGACGCACAATTTCGGCATGGCGCGGCCCGAGGGCTATCGCAAGGCCGTGCGCCTGATGGACATGGCCGAGAATTTCGGCCTGCCGGTCCTGACCTTCGTCGATACGGCGGGCGCCTATCCGGGCCTCGGCGCCGAAGAGCGCGGCCAGGCCGAAGCCATCGCCCGCTCGACCGAACGCTGCCTGACGCTGGGCGTGCCCTCGGTCGCCGTCGTCACCGGCGAAGGCGGATCGGGCGGGGCCATCGCCATCGCGGCGGCGGGCCGGGTGCTAATGCTGGAACATTCCATCTATTCGGTGATCTCGCCCGAAGGCGCCGCCGGCATCTTGTGGCGAGACGGCACGCGCGCGCGCGACGCCGCCATGGCCATGAAGATCACTGCGCCGGACCTGCTGGGCCTGAAGATCATCGACCGCATCATCGAAGAGCCTCTGGGCGGCGCCCACACCGACCCGGAGGCCGCCATCGCCTCGGTCGGGGACGCCATCGCCGAAGAGCTGGCCGCGCTGTCGACCCTCAGCGCCGAGCAGATCCGCAAGGCGCGCGCCGACCGCTACTACGCCATCGGCCGCCAAGGCTGATTTCGGGGCTGATATCGGCTGATCCGTTAACCTGACGGCCACCCCCGCGTGGCACGGTTCGGCCATGGCTTCACCTTCGTCTTCGGCACGACAGTCCCGCGCCACCGGCGGCGTGGGCGAAACCCTGCGCGAAAGCGCGGTCATCAACCTGACGGGCGCCGTCACCATGGTGGTCGACGATTCGCCCTTCGCCCTTGATTTGACGACACAGGCCCTGCTCGGCTTCGGCATCAAGACCCGTTACACCTGCAACAGCGGGGCCGAAGCCATGGCGATCCTGCGCGATCAGCCGATCGACCTGCTGATCGTCGACTGCGAGATGCCCGACATGGACGGTTACGCCCTGGTGCGCTGGCTGCGCCGTTCAGGGCTTGATCCTAACGCCTTCGCTCCGGTGATCATGACCGCCGCACACGTGCGCCGTTCCAAAGTGTCCGAGGCGCGCGATTGCGGCGCCAGTTTCGTGGTGACCAAGCCCTTCAGCGCCTCGACCCTGCTGGAGCGGCTGGTGTGGATCGCCCGCGACACCCGGCCCTTCCTCGAGGTCGGTGACTATTTCGGTCCAGACCGACGCTTCCGTCAGGGGGAGGCCCCTGGCGAGGAGCGCCGCTCCAGCCTGATTCGCAAGGCCCAGTTCGAGACGGAACGCGCCGCCGCACAAAGAGGGGACGCCTGATGGCCGTCATCACTCACGCCCAACGCCGATCCAATCTGTCGCAGATGATCGACAAGCCAGGCGGGGTCAGCATCGGCGTCGCCCTGACCCAGGCGCGCGCCAATATCGAGGCCAAGCGTGGCGAGGCCGCCGCCGTCGTCGACGCCCAGATCCTGGCCCTGGAATCAATCACCGCCCCCGCCTCCCCGGCAGAACTGACAGCACGGCTGGAACAGGCTTACCACGCCGCCAACGCCGTCATCGACGCCGCCAGTCCGTTCGAGCTGGACGACCTGTGCCGCGCCTCTGCGGGCCTGTGCGACGTCATCGACGCAGCCCAGCCCGGGCAAGCCTTCGACTGGCGCATCGTCACCGTCCACGCCCGCTCCCTGCGCCTTCTGCAGACCCTGCCGCTGGAGGAAACCGTGGCGCGGACCCAGGTGCTGGAAAGCCTCAAACAGATCCTGACGAAGAAGCTGCCGCCGAAGGGGTCAGGATAATTCCGCTCATCCCGACGAAAGCCGGGACCCAGAACTTTGGCCGATGGCTCAAGGAGATTGGGCCCCGGCCTGTATCCTGAAGCGCAGGCGTCAAGCTGGACAGCACTGGGTCCCGGCTTTCGCCGGGATGAGCGGGGTAAACTCAATCCACCGCCAGACCCGTGCGCGCACCGCGCGTCTGCTTGCGCCACAGGGCTGCGTATTCGCCTCCCTGACGCGCCACCAGCTCATGATGGGCGCCGCGTTCGATAACTCGACCCGCCTTCAGCACCAGAATCTGCTCGGCGTCGGCGATGGTCGACAGACGGTGGGCGACGACCAGGGTTGTCCGGCCGTTGCGCGCCTTTCGCAGCGTCTTCTGGATAGCGGCCTCGGTGCGGCTGTCCAGGGCGCTGGTCGCCTCATCCAGGATCAGGATGCAGGGATCGGCCAACAGCGCGCGGGCGATGCCGACGCGCTGGCGCTCGCCGCCCGACAGCTTCAGACCCCGTTCGCCGACGCGCGTCTCCATGCCGTCGGGCAGGCCCCGGATGAAGTCGTCCAGTTCAGCCGCCGCAGCCGCCTCCCAGATCGCGGCTTCATCTGCGTCGGGGCGGGCGAAGCCGATGTTGGCGCGGATGGTGTCGTTGAACAGGGCCACATCCTGAGGCACCAGGGCGACGGCGGCGCGCAAGGATTCCTGGCTGACCGCGCGCACATCCAACCCGTCGATCAGCACCCTGCCCTCCTGCGGATCAAGCAGGCGCAGGGCCAGTTTGACGATGGTGGACTTGCCCGACCCTGAAGGCCCGACAAGCGCCGTGGTCGTGCCCGGCGCGGCCAGGAAGCTGACATTCTCCAACCCGTTGGCGCGGGCGTCATGGCGAAAACCGACGGCCTCAAACTCCAGCGAGACGGCGCAGCCCTCTGCGGGACGCGGCAGGGCCACGGCGTCGGGCGCATCGGCCACCTGAGGCGTCTGGCGCGTGACCTTCAGCATCTCCTCCATGTCGATGAAGGACTGGCGTATCTCCCGATAGGCGAAGCCCAGAATGTTCAACGGCGCATAGAGGGAGATCATGATCAGCACCGCCGCCATGACGTCGCCCGGCCCCATCCGGCCCGCCGCCGCCTCATAGCCGGCCATCACCGCCATGACCGCCAGGCCGATGTTCATGATGGCGGCCTGCATGACGTTGAGCAGGGCCAGAGAGCTGTTGGCCTTCAGCGCCGCGCGGGTGTAGTCGCCCAAGGCTGCGTCGTAAGTGCGCGCCGCCCGCGCCTCGGCCCCGAACGACTTGACCGTCTCATAGTTCAGCAAGGCGTCGACCGAGACGCCCGCCGCCTCCGTATCCGCCGCATTCATCTCGCGCCGGTGCTCCAGACGCCAGTTGGACAGAGCAAAGGTCGAGACGGCGTAGATGGCCACCACCGCCACCGCCAGCGCGCCGAAGCGCCAGTCATATTTGCCCGCCAGCACGCCGGCGGCCAGGATCAGCTCCACCCCGGTCGGGACCAGATTGAAGGCCAGGATGCGCAGCAGGAAATCCACCGCCCGCGATCCCCGGTCCATCGTGCGCGACAGGGAGCCGGATCGCTTGGTCTGGTGGAAGTCCAGCGACAGGTTCAGGGCGTGGGCGAACGTCTCGGTCGCCGCCGCCCTCTGGGCCGCAGAGCGCACCGGCGCGAACACCACGTCCGACGCATTGGGCGCGATCGCCGACAGCAGGCGCACCGCCGCCCAGCCGACAGCGAACCCGGCGAAGCCCAGACCCACGGCCACGCCCGTCGGCTGATCCGCCGCCAGATGGTTGACCGCCGCGCCCAGCACCAGAGGCGCCAGAACGCCCAGACCCTTGCCCGCCAGCGTCATGGCGATGGCTGCGACCAGTCTGAGTTTCAACTGCGGCGCTCTGGAGCGGCCGACCAGCCCCATCAGGTCGCGCAGCGCCTGCCAGGTCGGCGGCGACTCGGCCTGCGTGGGGCTCAAGCCCGCCTGCGCCGCCTTCGCCACTGAATCGGACTTCCGCCCTGACCGTTCACCGCGCATCGCCATAGCCGCAGATATGGACTGACCCGCCCTCTACGGGAAGGGGCGGAGGGGACGGATCAATTTCCTCCTTGTCGCGCAGCGATGGGGAGGTGGATCGGCGGCGATCAGCCGACGAGACGGAGGGGCTTCACCGAGCGCTCGGATAGCGCCCCTCCACCGCTTCGTGGTCCCCCTCCCCATTACATGGGGAGGAAAGATGCTCACCCCCCACGGCCGCCATGCTTGGCGTACTCCAGCCGCGCGATCGTCCGGTTGTGGACCTCGTCGGGGCCGTCGGCGATGCGCAGGGTGCGGACGCCGGCGTAGAGTTCGGCCAGGGGGGTGTCGGCCGACACGCCCGCGGCGCCGAAAGCCTGGATGGCGTCGTCGATGATCTTCAGCGCCATGCGGGGCGCGGCGACCTTGATCTGGGCGATCTCGGACTTGGCGTTCTTGACCCCGGCGACGTCGATCATCCAGGCGGCCTTCAGCACCATCAGGCGGCACATTTCGATGTTGGTGCGGGCCTCGGCGACGCGCTGCTCCCACACCGAATGTTCGGCGATGGGCTTCTTGAAGGCGGTGCGCGACAAGAGGCGTTCGACCATCAGGTCCAGGGCGCGCTCGGCGGCGCCGATGGTGCGCATGCAGTGGTGGATGCGGCCCGGGCCAAGCCGGCCTTGCGCGACCTCAAAGCCCCTGCCCTCGCCCGCGATCAGATTGCCGACCGGCACGCGGACATTGTCCAGCACCACCTCGGCGTGGCCGATGGGCGCCTCGTCATAGCCGAACACCGACAGCATGCGCTCGACGCGGAAACCCGGCGTGTCGGTGGGCACCAGGACCTGGGACTGCTGCTGGTGCGTCGCCGCGCCGGTGTCCGTCTTGCCCATGACGATGGTGATGGCGACGTTGGGGTGGGCCATGTTGGTCGACCACCATTTGCGGCCGTTGATCACATAGTGATCGCCGTCGCGGACGATGGAGGTCTGGATGTTGGTGGCGTCCGATGAGGCCACCTCGGGCTCCGTCATCAGGAAGGCCGAACGAATCTCGCCCGCCATCAGCGGCTTCAGCCATTGCGCCTGCTGTTCGGCGTTTCCGTACATATGGAGCACTTCCATATTGCCGGTGTCGGGGGCGTTGCAGTTGAACACCTCGGCCGACCACAGGTGACGGCCCATGATCTCGGCCAGGGGCGCGTATTCCAGATTGGTCAGGCCGGCGCCGTGATCTCCGGGCAGGAACATGTTCCACAGACCGGCGTCCTTGGCCTGCTGCTTCATCTCCTCCATGGCCGGGGCCTGGCGTTTCGGGTCGGCATGGACCTGGGCCCAGTATTCCGCCGAGCGGGGGATGACCTTGTCGTCCATGAAACGCTGGACGCGCTCCTGCCAGTGCAGGGCCTTGTCGCTGGGACGGAATTCCATGGTCTTCTCCAGTATGAGAACGGCGCGGCCCCTGGTCGGAACCGCGCCGTAAAAATCAAACCCCGATGAGACGCATCAGCGCTTCAGCAGCGGCGCCAGCTTCTGGGCGATCATCATGTCGCCGGCGATCTTCAGCTTGCCCTGCATGAAGGCCATCATCGGGTCGAGCTTGCCCTCGGACAGGGCCATGAAGTCGTCCCAGCCGATGGAGACGGTGGCGTCGGCGGGCTTGTCTTCGTTGGTGACGGTGTTCGGCGTCGAGGCGCCGTCGATGAAGATCTTGCCGACATCGCCCAGGTCCAGCTTCACGGTCTTGCCCAGACCGGAGTTGTCGCCCACGGCGCCGCGGATGTGTTCGGTGACTTGAGCCAGATCAGCCATGTGCGTTCTCTCCGATGGTTCGATCTCGCGGATCGAGTGAACCTTGGACCTAGACCGGGAAAACCGGCCTGCCAAGATCACCCGGCGTCAAGTTGGGGTCAGGCAGAACGGGGGTCAGAGAATGTGGACGGCCATCTCGAACGCAAACCAGAACTCGCCCGCCGCCGCCACAAGGGCCAGGGCGGACAGAACCATGGAGGCGATGGACATTTTTCCGGATTGATAGGCGCTCATGATCTTCTCCTTGTGCAGAGACAATGCAGGAACGATCATTCCGATCCCGGCGCGACGGTGTGAGATCTATTCGGCGTCAGAAACCACAGTTTCCCGCGGCTCCGGGAACGCCTCTTCGGCGTCTCTCAGATAATCGCGCCACAGAACCTGGGTGCGCTCGCGCGTCATCTCGATCGAGCAATCCGCCATCGCCAGATTACGCGCGGTTCCCTCGCCAAAGGCTTCATAGACGCCCTGACAGGCGATCTCCGCATAGGCTGTCCACGCCACCTGGGACGCCTGAACATAGGCGCGGGCCTGACTGACAGTTGCGCCTTGCGGATACTCCGGTGGTCGGGACACGACTTCCAGCGCCGCCAGGTAATAGCGCTGCATACGCGCCTCTTCCCGATCCAGCGCCTGACCGTAGCAGAGCGCCATCTCCAGCGTTCCGCGTGGGTCCTGACAATCGGGCGCGTCGTCAGCAGGATCCTGGGCCAGCAGGGCGAGAGCGGCGAGTGCGATGATCATGGCCTCAACCTAGATCACCGCTCGCATTACGTCGCCTGACGCTTCCCTACTTCTTCGGCGCGTGTTTTTGACCCGTGCGGATGCGGCCCGAACGCGAGACCTGACGCGCGCCCCCGCGCGCACCCTTCTGGACGGCGATGGAGGAGCCGGCCTTCTTGGAGGCGCTGGCTTTCAAACCTGACAGCGGCTTGGGCTTGGCCCCCGACTTCTTCTGCTCCAGCGCCTTGCCGGGCAGATTGGACAGGGCGGCTTCGCGTTCAGCCTTCTTGATCACCCGGCGCGGCGCCGTCTTGGCGTCGCCCTTGTAACGCTCAGGACCGGACTTGGCGCCGCCCTGGGCGTAGGGGTTCTCGCTGCCTGACTTTACGATCAGACGGATCGGCGTGCCCGGAAGGTCGAAGCTCTCGCGCAGATTATTGACCAGATAGCGCTTGTACTGCTCCGGCATCGCCTCGGCCCGGCTGGCCATCAGCACGAAGGTGGGCGGACGGGCCTTGGTCTGGGCCATGTATTTCGGCTTGATGCGCTTGCCGTCCACGGCGGGGGGCGGGTGCCTCTGGGTGGCCAGGGCCAGCCAGGTGTTCAGATCCTTGGTCTTGACCTTGACCGACCAGGTCTCATGCGCCTTCAGCACCGCCGGCATCAACCGCTCGACCCCGCGCCCCGAATGGGCAGACAGGGCGATGAAGGGCGAGCCCTTCAGTTGCGGCAGCTTGTCCTCAGCCATGCGCGACAGCGCGGCCAGCTTGGCCTGGGGTTCCTCTTCAAGGTCCCATTTGGACGCGACATAGACCAGCGCCCTGCCCTCGCGCTCGACCAGATCGGCCAGCTGCAGGTCCTGGGTGTCGAAGGCGTTGTCCTTGTCCATCATCAGGATCACCACCTCGGCGAAGGTGATGGCGCGGATGGTGTCGGCGACCGACAGCTTCTCCAGCTTCTCCTGCACGCGGGCCTTGCGGCGCATGCCGGCGGTGTCGACCAGACGGATGTTCTGGCCTTCATATTCCCAGTCGACCGAGATGGAGTCGCGGGTGATCCCCGCCTCCGGTCCGGTCAGCATCCGGTCTTCGCCGATCAGATGGTTGATCAAAGTGGACTTGCCGGCGTTGGGACGGCCGATGATGGCGATGCGGATCGGCTTGTCCGGCTCGTCGACCTCTTCGATGAAGATGTCCTGAGAGGCCGTCATGACGGCCTGATACAGATCGGCCATGCCCTCGCCGTGCTCGGCGCTGATGGCCACAGGCTCGCCGAAGCCCAAGGCGTATGCCTCGCCGATGCCGCCACCGCTCTCGCGGCTCTCGGACTTGTTGGCCAGAAGGATGACCGGCTTGTCCTGCTTGCGCAGACGGTCGGCGAAGATGCGGTCCAGAGACGTCACGCCTTCGCGCGCATCCATCATGAACAGGATCAGGTCGCCGTCCTCCAGCGCCGCCTCGGTCTGTTCACGCATCCGGGATTCGAGGCTGTCGTCGCTGACGTCCTCATAGCCCGCCGTATCGATCAGCGTCAGGTCCATGTCGCCGATATTGCCATCGGCGTAGCGACGGTCACGGGTCACGCCCGGGCGATCATCGACCAGCGCAAGGCGCTTGCCGACGAGGCGGTTGAACAGGGTCGATTTACCCACATTGGGGCGACCGACGATGGCGACCTTCAAAGCCATGTCGGCCTTCTAACTCAGATTAAGCGCAGGCGTGAGCTGTATCAGCGAATGCTGACCAGTTCGCCCTTGTCAGTGAGAACATAGACCGCGCCGTTGTAGGCGGCGGGCGCGATGAAGGCCGGCCCACCCAGCCTCAGCGACGCCGTCTGGACGCCGGTCTTCGGATCGAAGGCCACCAGCTCGCCGTCAGAGTTGGTCAGCAGCAGGCGGTTCGACGCCATAAGCGGGCCCGACCAGATCGGACGCACTGTGCGGTCCCAGAAGCCCAGGAAGCCGCCTTCCTGACGGACACGGCCTTCGTTGAGGTCCCGGGTCCAATAGACCTGGCCCGTTTCACGGTTGATGACCGTTAACTGGCCGTCCTTGGACACCACATAGACCACGTCGCCGACGGGCAGAGGCGCATTGACGCCGCCGATGGGCAATTCGGCCCATTTGGGCTCGCCTGTGCGGATGTCCAGGGCGGACAGGACTCCGGAATGGCTTACAGCGTAGACGATGCCGCGGCTGATGACCGGACGTCCAGCGATATCGCGAATCTCCGACAAAGCGCTGGTCCGGCTGGTGCGCGACAGGACGTGCTGCCAAACGCCCTGCCCCGTCGAGGCGCGGAATGCGGTCAGCTCACCCGACGAGAAGGGCGCGACCACGGTGTCACCCGTCACAGCCGGGCTGGAAGCGCGCATGACGCGAGCCGGTTCAGGAATGCCCCGGAAGGTCCAAACCTGCTGACCGGTGGCGGCGTCGAAGACCAGAAGCTGGTTCTCGACATCGACAACGAAGATTCGGCCGTTCGAGAAGGTCGGCGCACCATGGATCGGCACATCGACCGGCGTCGTCCAGACGACGGAGCCCGTAGCTTGGTCCAGAGCCGTCACGAGACGATAACCGGAGGCCACGAACAGCTTGCCTGCGCCAGCCGCGACGCCGCCGCCGAACCCGCCGCCGCCATCCCCGCCGCCGCCGAAGCTGAACATGCTGCGGCGACGCTCAGTCTCGCTCGGTTTGATGTCGGTCTTCCAGGCGATCTGGCCGGAAGCGGCGTCAACGGCGGAAACCGTCGCTTCGCCATCGAGCACGAATACGCGGCCGTTGTCGGCTACGACCGGCGCCATGACCTGACGGGTGCGACCCGAGCCTGCGCCAATGTCACGACGCCATGCGACCTGGAAGTCAGCGCCGGCGATGACGTTCTCGACCGCATTCTCGGCGTTGCCGCCGGGTTGGGTCCAGGCTGTCGCGGCTTGCGGGCCGGGAATGAAGAAGTCGCGACCGGACAGGGCGGCCGACGGGGCCAACTGCTGTTCAAACTCCAGGATGGAGATACGTGTCCCGGCGCTGGCCACCGCTTCCGGCGTCTTGTCGCCGCCCAGACCGAACGGCAGGGCGCGGCGGACAGTGCCGCACGAGGCGACGGTCATAGCGAGGCCGCACATCAGGGCGACTTTGAGCACGCGATTCATGGCGGACGTCCTGGGGGTCAAGATCACGGGCGAGCCGGAGCGACGGCGGCCGCCGCAGCTGCGGCATCAGGCTGGGCGGGGGCGGCGGAAGGCGTGGGCGCAGGCGGCGCCGGCAGCTTCAGGATATCCAGAACATTCTGGATGGAGCCCCCGTCAATGGCGTCGATAGCGACACCGGCGCGCTCGGCAACCGGCGGCGGCGTGTCGAGATCGGACTTGAGCAGAACCAGCGCCGCGCGCGCCTCGGCCGTCTTGCCATGCTGCAGTTGCGCCATGGCCAAGGCCTCGCGAGCGAAGGCGCGGTAAGGGCGTTTGTCGCCGGTCAGCGGCTCCAGACGGGCTTCGATATCGGCCAGAGGCGCGGTGTCCATCAGCAGCCAAACGGCTTTCAGACGAGCCGCATCGGCCAGGATCGAATCACGCGACGCCTTTGCGGCATCGTCCAGGAAGGCGACGGCCTCAGGGATTTTACCGGCCATCACAGCGATCTCTGCGCGTTGCTGCAGGGCCAGCGAACGATAAGCGCCGTTGCCTTCCTTGGCGGCCTGAACAAAGGCGGCGTCGGCGCCGACGGTGTTGTTCGACCCCATGGATTCCAGACCGCGTTCATAAGCGATCGAAGCCTTGTCGGCCTTGTTCGTCTCCATGGTCTGCCAGCCCCACCAGGCCAGCGCTGCGATCAGGGCGACCAACAACACGCCGCCGACCACCGGCAGCCAGGTCATGGCAAGGCGTTTATAACGGGCGGAGCGAAGCTCCTCCTCGACCTGATCAAAGACATCAACCACGAAAATTCCGCCCCAAAACGCTGAAATTCATTCCGCCGCGACCCTAGAGGGTCACATCATCCACCGCAACGCAGGCGTTCAGGTGGAAACCGGCTTTTTGGAGAAGTAGGTCTCGACTTCGGCAGGAAAACGGCGGGTCTTCACGTCTTGTGCATAGCCGGCGACCGCCTTGTCGATTTCCGTGCGCAGATCTGCGTAGCGGCGAACGAATTTCGGCGTCCAGTCAAACAGGCCCAGCATGTCCGGCGTCACCAGAATCTGACCGTCGCAGGCCGATGAGGCGCCGATGCCCACCGTGGGCTTGTCGATGGCCAGGGTGATGTCGCGGGCCAACCCCTCGGCCACGCCCTCGACGACGACGGCGAAGGCCCCGGCGTCAGCGGTCGCCTTGGCCTCAGCCAGCACCCGCTCGCGTTCTTCCTCGGTCCGACCCTTGGCCTTGAAGGCCCCGTCATTGAGCACCGCCTGGGGGCGCAAGCCGACATGGCCCATCACCGGAATGCCGCGCTGGACCAGATAGGCGATGGTCTCAGGCACTGTCGGGCCGCTCTCGACCTTCACGGCCTGGGCGCCGGTCTCCTTCATCACACGGGCGCAGTTTTCGTAGGCCGCTTCCTTGCCGGCCTCATAGGTGCCGAAAGGCATATCGACGACGACCATGGCCCGCTTCGAGCCGCGCATCACCGCCTGGCCGTGCAGAATCATCATGTCCAAGGTGACGCCGACGGTGTTGGGCATGCCATGGACCACCATGCCGACGCTGTCGCCGACCAGCAGCAGGTCGCAATGCGCATCCAGAAGCGCCGCCGTCGGCGCATCATAGGCGGTCAGGCAGACCAGAGGCTCGCCGCCCTTGCGGGCCGCAATGTCCGGGGCCGCAAGCCTGCGGACGATTTCCTGAATCTGGCTGGACATGACGGTCTCCTCACGTTCGCGGCCTAGATAGGCGTTGAGGCCGTCAAGGTCGAGCCGTCACACCTCCTGTGACAGACGCACCATGCCGATGGTCGCCATGGCGATGACGCAGGCCGCCGCAATCCAGAACAACTGCATCCCGCCCATGGCGCCAAGCTCCATCTGACCCAGACCGAGACTATCCATCATTCGCCCAGCGGTCGCTTGCAGACCGTTCGCGACGGAATGCATCCCCTGCCCCAGAACATGCCCGGCCACCACTTCGTCAGAAGCGCTGCCCACCTGAAGATCGACGCCGGTCACTTCACGGACCGCGATTACTCCGCCCAGCAGGCCCGCCACGCCAAGCGCCACGTTCCGAATTCGGCCGCCCTTGACCAGCCGGGCCTCGATATCCGCCGTAAACAGGGCGGCGTCGGGCATGACAGGCGTCTGGGCGAACAGGCGCTCGATGGAGGGATCGAAATCGTCAGCCGACATTCTGGGTCCTCCCCACTGACTGGCCCAAGGGTTGCGCGGGTTCCGGCTGGAGCCGCGCCCGGAGTTTATCCAGACCACGTTTGACATGAGATTTCACCGTCCCAAGCGGCAAATTAAGGGCCGCCGCGATTTCAGGGTGCGCCATGCCCGCCCCGTGACACAGGGAGACGCACAGCCGTTCCGGCTCGCTGAGGGCCTTCAACGCCTCATCCAGATCGACGCGCGCGGCGTGATCGGTCTGCGGCGCCGCCTCTTCGGCTGAAGGTTCCTCGACATAACGCGCCTCCTTGACGCAACGCTTGATATAGAGCCGTGCGGCGATCCGCTTGATCCAGGCCGAAAACGGCCCCTCCCCCCTGAAATCCGCGCACCTCTGGAACGCCTGGATGAAGGCGTCCTGAGCGATATCGTCGGCCAGGGCCGGTTGGGCCCCCATCCGCCGCAGCAGGGCCCGCACCGCCGAGCCGTGACGGCGCACCAGTTCGCCGAACTCGCGGCGGCCGCCAGCCGCCGCGCTGGCGGCCAGCTCCACATCGTGGCGGTCGATCAGATCTGCGCCGCGCGACTGCGCCATGGCTCTCTCCCCCGCCTCCCGCTCAGTCCTTGGACGAGTTGAAGAAGCTCAGCAGGATGAAGGCCAGGCCCAGGCAGGCGGGGATGGCGCCGAAAGCCGAAAAGGCGAAGGCTTCGTAATCGACGAACTGACCGATGACGCAGGCCGTCAGGGCGACGCCGGCGCCGAGTGCGAACAGGATGACGCCGGCGCGGACGTCGCGGGTCCGCGATGGCAGGCGGCGCTTGATGTCCTTGCTCAGGGCGTCGATCACTTCGGGCGGCAAAGGCTGGCCGTTGTCCAGCGCCTGACGCACGGTCGCCTGCATCTCGCGGCGCTCCTGCATCTTGAGCCAGCCGGGGCCGACCGCCAGGGCGACGATGCCGGCGGTGATCGTGAGGACGATCAGAATGGGTGTCATGGACTGCATCCTTTGAACGTGTGAGCCGAAACGATCTGCTGCGGCCTTCTGACAACAAGAGGACGCCGATGCGCCCCGTGGATGCACCCGCCGGATAATTCTCTGCTCCTGCCGCGATCATTTCAATCCATCTGCATGAGAGCCCCCTGTTCCGTCGCTTCGTTTCGTTCTTAAGTGAGGCTGATCTTCCCTTCTGTGCGGAGCCTGAGATGAGCCATGTGACCTATCGGATCGTCGAGCACGACGGCGGCTGGGCCTATCAGCTGGGGCAGACCTATTCCGAAACCTTCGCCAGCCACGCCGCCGCCCGCGCCGCCGCCATCGCCGCAGCCCATGAGCAGCGCGTGCCGGACCAGACCACCTCCATCGAATACGCCGACGAGAGCGGCGCCTGGATCACCGAGCGCGCCGACGGCCACGACCGCCCCCTGACCGAAGTCGAAGATTGAGCGCCGCTGTCGCCCGCCTGCATGACCTCGGCTGACCGATGCGCCGCCCCTCCCCTGCGCTGTCCTCGCGCCGGCTGTTCCTTGCCGGAGGCGCCCTCTTGGCCGGAGTGATGATCGCCCCGCGCATGGCCGCCGCCCGACAGGCCGAGGCCGCCGACCGCGTCGACGCCCTGATCGCCCGCATGACGATCGAGGAGAAGGCGGGCCAGCTGACCCTGATGAACGACCCGTTCCGCTGGCGGCCCGAAGGGGTCAACCCCGGCGACCGGCTGGACGCGGACCAGAGCGCGACCGCCGCCGACATCCGCGCCGGCCGGATCGGGGCCCTGTTCAACGGCGTCGGCGCGGCCACCACGCGGATGGTGCAGGACATGGCCGTGCGCGACAGCCGGCTGGGCATCCCCTTGCTGTTCGCCGCCGACATCGTCCACGGCCTGAAGACCACCTTCCCGGTCCCTCTGGGCGAGGCCGCCAGCTGGGACCTGGACCTGGCCGAACGCACAGCCAGAGCAGCAGCGGTCGAGGGCGGCGCTTCGGGCGTGCATCAGACCTACGCCCCCATGGTCGACATCGGCCGCGACCAGCGTTGGGGCCGGGTGGTCGAGGGCGCGGGCGAAGATGTGCTGTTGAACGCCCTGTTCGCGGCGGCGCGCACACGCGGCTTCCAGGGCGACGACCTCAGCCACTGGTCCTCGCTTCTGGCCACACCCAAGCATTTCGCCGCCTATGGCGCCGCCGAGGCCGGGCTGGACTACAACGCCGCCGACATGAGCGAGCGCGAACTGCGCGCCGTCCATCTGCCGCCTTTCAAGGCTGCGCTGGAGGCGGGGGCCCTGTCGGTGATGAGCGGCTTCAACGATCTGAACGGCGTGCCGGTCAGCGGCAACCGCTGGCTGATGACCGACCTGCTGCGCGGCGAATGGGGCTTCACCGGCTTCGTCGTGTCCGACTACACCGCCGACGCCGAACTGGTGGCGCACGGCTATGCGGCGGACGGGCGCGACGCGGCGCGTCTGGCCCTGATGGCGGGCGTGGACATGTCGATGAAGAGCGGTCTGTATCTGCGCCACATCCCCGATCTGGTGCAGTCCGGCGAGGTGCCGGTGGCCCGCGTCGATGAGGCGGTGCGGCGGGTGCTGATGACCAAGGCGGCGCTGGGCCTGTTCGACGATCCCTATCGCGGCTCGGACGTCGCCGTTGAGCTCCGCGTGGTCGCCAGCCGCGCGCATCTGGACCTGGCGCGCGAGGCCGGGCGCAAGTCCATCGTCCTGCTGAAGAACGACAACGCCCTTCTGCCCCTGCCCAAGGCTGGGCGGCGCATCGCCCTGATCGGGCCGTTCGGCGCCGACAGCCAGGACGTGTTCGGCCCCTGGTCGGTGTTCAAGGACACACGGCTGGCGGTGTCGGTCGAACAGGGGCTGCGTAAGGCGCTGGACGATCCCAACGGCCTGATCGTGGTCAAGGGCTGTGAGGTCGAAGCCCCCCTGCCCGGCGGGATCGCCGCCGCCGTGGACGCCGCCCGCAACGCCGATGTGGTGGTGCTGGCCATCGGCGAGTCCTCGACCATGTCGGCGGAATCCATGTCGCGCGTGGACATCGGCCTGCCTCCAGCCCAGCAGGCGCTGGCCGAGGCCGTCGCCGCCGTCGGCAAGCCGGTCGTGGTCCTGCTGCGCAACGGCCGGGGCATGGAGTTGTCGGGCGCCGTGCGCGACGCCCCGGCCATTCTGGTCAGCTGGTTTCTGGGGTCAGAGAGCGGCCATGCGGTGGCCGACGTCCTGTTCGGGGATCATGAGCCGACGGGCCGTCTGCCGGTCAGCTTCCCCTACCGCTCGGGCCAGTCACCCTTCTACTACGCCCACCGCGCCACGGGCCGCCCGTCCCGGCCCGAGGACCGCGAGTTCACCGCCAAGTTCCGCGAAGTGCCCAACGCCGCACTCTATCCGTTCGGCCACGGCCTGGGCTATGCGCCGGTGCGCTGGTCCGAAGTGCGGTTGTCGTCGCCGACCATGGCGTGGAACGGGTCGATCACCGCCAGCGTCACCCTGAGCAACGGCGGCGACCGCGACACGCTGGCGGTGGTCCAGCTCTACATCCGCGACCGCGCCGCCTCCATCACCCAGCCGGTGCGCCTGCTCAAGGCCTTCCAGCGTGTCGAGGTCCCCGCCGGACGCTCTGTGGACGTTGAAATCCCGCTCAGCTTCGCCGACCTGACCTTCATCGGGCCGGATCTGTCGGCCACGGTCGAGCCCGGCGTCTTCGATGTCTGGCTGTGCGCCGACGCCCAGTCGGGCCAGCCGGCGTCCTTCACCCTGACGGCTTAAGCCAGCGCCGCCTGATAGATCTCCGGCTTGAACCCCACCACCGTCCGGTCGCCCAGATCCAGTATGGGACGTTTGATCATCGACGGCTGGGTCAGCATCAGAGCGACCGCCTTGGCCGCATCCAGACCGGCCTTGTCCGCATCCGGCAGCGCCCGGAACGTCGTGCCCTTGCGGTTCAGCACCGTCTCCCAGCCATGCTCGGCGACCCAGGCCTCCAGCCGGGGCCGGTCGATGCCCGCCTTCTTGTAATCGTGAAAGTCGAAGGCCACGCCGTTCTGATCCAGCCAGACGCGCGCCTTCTTCACCGTGTCGCAGTTGGGGATGCCATACATGGTCGGCGTCATCGCGTTACCTAAAGTCCGGTTTGGGAGATTTATTCAATAGCTGGTTTCGCCCCATAGGGGCCATCAGCGCCTATCAAGCCAAGTGTATAGCTCAGGGCTCGACTTCACCATCTGGAGCCGCATCGCGCGCTTCTCTTTTAGCCCCGGCGTCTCCGCCTCCCACGCTGCCACCGTCGCGATCAATTGACCGTTTCGCGCGAGAATGTCGTCTGCAAGCTTCACTACCACGATGTTCGGTGTTGATTGGGGACGGACAGCCAGCAACTGTTCGAGCGCCTTGCGCTCTGCACCCGGCCCTAGCCGATCCGCCATAATCGCAAGTGCGACCGCTGCCGACCTTCCCACTCCATGGAAGCAATGAACCAAGAGCGAGCCAGCGTTGTGAGCGCGGCCAAAAGCAATGGTCTCGGCGACCTGTTCGTGGGTGGCGACGCGCACGCCCAGTGTGTCGTCATCGACGTCTTCAAAGGCCAACACCAAATGAGCAGGTGAAGGGCGGCGCGTAAATCGGAGCCGGTTCGCCGGGCGGCACGCAGGGTCCTCCAGAGTGATCACGGCGTCGAAGCGTCGCTTATGTTTCCGCGCTTGCGAAAGGCTCCCAACGATAATGTCGCTAGGCGCTGGAAGAAGGGCTGTTTCGTTGGGTCCCACCATAAAGGAAGCGTAGCCGCTTCGATATCCGCTTCCCACCCCTAGCTGATTATCGGACATCCTCTTCCGGGCGGATCGCCAACCACCAGCCGCCGCCCCTCCCCCAGGATCAGGGCGTCGGCGTGACCGTCGCCCCCTCAATGACCGCTGGAGCTTCATCCTCCACCGCAGGCGGCAGGGCGCCGACGGTGGCGCCTTCGTTCAGCGGCGCCCAGGCCTGGCCCGCTGCGGCGCTTTCGCGGCCGCGTTCGAACATGGCCTGCATAGACGCCGCGCGGAAGTTGAGGCTGGAGGCGGTGATGTCGGCGGGGATGGCGGCGACCTGGAAGTTCACGCCGTTGCGCTGGGCGAAGACGGCGTTGGCGACCAGATGGGTGCGCAGCGACGCCTTGGTCATGCTGTCATAGGTGCGCATCATGATGTCGGGCAGACGCCCGCGCACCACCTGATAATCCCGGCTGACCTGGCCGTTGATCAGCACATAGATGGCGTGACGGCCCGTGCCGCGCCGTGGATTGGTCCAGTTCAGCATGGCCTCCGGCGTGGCCAGGAAGGGCATGTTGACGCCGCCGTCGACGTGCATCTCCTCGACCAGCCGCCCCTCGGTCAGGCCCGCGATCATCACCGGCGGGAAGACGCCCGGAATGCTGGCCGAGGCGACCAGAACCCGGCGGAACAGGATCAGCGCCTGCTCATCGCCCTGGGTGGCCAGCACCCCCATGTCCCAGATGACCGATTCCTCGCCGTCCAGATTGGTGGTGATGACCAGCAGGCGGCGCCCCTTGGCGTGTTCGGCGGAGATGGCCTGAAGCAGTTCAGGCGTGACATTGTCGTCCACCAGCTGTTTCAGCTTGGCCGGGCTGAACAAGCTGGGCGCCACAAAGGCCGCCAGCCCGCGCGGGCCCAATATGCCCTCGGCCTGACCGCTGGCGTAGGCGGTCCTCAGCTCATCGTCCCAGTTAGAGCCCAGGAAGGCGAAGGGCGCGGCCAGCGCGCCGGTCGAGATGCCGGTGACGATGTCGAACTGCGGCCGCGTCCCCGCCTGGGTCCAGCCGACCAGAACCCCGGCGCCGTAAGCCCCATTGGCCCCGCCGCCCGACAGGGCCAGCACGTTCAGGTCGCGGTTGGACGACAGCTCGGTGGTGAACTCTCGCGTCAGCTCGGCCAGCTTCTGCTGATCCCCCGCACGGATGCGCGGATCGACGGTCGGGGCGATCTGGTCCGACACCAGCCGCAAGGGAATGGGATCAGGCCGGTCGATCGTCCCGCACGCCGTCAGCCCCACGGCCAGAAGCGCGGCCAGAGCCGCCTGTTTCCACGTCATCGCCATCATCCGACACCCCGAAAGCGCAAATCGTCGTTCCGCCTCAACCCTTGACGCGCCAGGTGGCTCCCGCCGCGCCATCCATCACCACGACATTGAGTTCGTTCAGGCGGTCGCGGATGCGGTCGGCCTCGCCCCAGTTCTTTTCGGCGCGGGCGGCGGCGCGTTGTTCCAGCAGAGCCTCGACCTCGACCTTCAGTCCCGCATCACCGCCCTCGAACCACTCGTCGGACGTCATGGACAGAACGCCCAGAAGGCTCGCCGCCTCCTTCAGGCTCCATCGGGCCATGGCCACGTCGTTGATATCGGCCTCGGCGTCGTTCAGCAGCTCACGCAAAGCATTGCCCAGACCAAACAGCTGGGCGATGGCGCCTGGCGTGTTCAGATCGTCCTCCAGCGCATCCAGCACCGGATCCAGAGCGTTCTCGGCCAGCTCCATCTCCGCCTCTTCCAGCGTGGAGAAGTCGAAATCACCCAGCCTGGCGTCGGCGTCACGCAGCGCGCCATACAGGCGGTCCAGATTCTTGCGGCTCTGCTCCAGCAGGGTCTGGTTCCAGTCCAGCGGCTGACGATAGTGGGCGCTCAGCAGGGCCCAGCGCACCACCTCGCCCGGCATGGCCTGCACCAGATCATGCAGCAGCAGGACGTTTCCCACCGACTTGGACATCTTCTCGGCGTCCACGGTCAGGAAGCCGTTGTGCATCCAGTAGCGGGCGTATTCGTCGTGCGCCCGCTCGCCATGCGCATGGCCGTGGGCGCAGACGCCTTGGGCGATCTCATTCTCATGGTGCGGGAAGACCAGGTCGATGCCGCCGCCGTGGATGTCGATGGGCAGGCCCAGCGTCTTCTCGATCATGGCCGAGCATTCGATGTGCCAGCCGGGACGGCCCTCGCCCCACGGTGACGGCCAGGAGGGCTCGTCCGCCTTGGACGGCTTCCACAGGACGAAGTCGTGCGGGTTCTTCTTGTAGGGGGCGACCTCGACGCGGGCGCCGGCGATCATGTCGTCCAGATTGCGGCCCGACAGCGCACCGTAGGACGGATAGGACGACACGTCGAACAGGACATGCCCCTCGGCGGCATAGGCGTTGCCGGCGTCGATGATGGCCTGGATCTGGGCCGTGATGGCGTCGATGTAGTCGGTGACGTGCGGGGCGATGTCCGGTGGGCTGACGTTCAGCAGGCCCATGTCGGCCAGATAAGCGGCCTCATAGCGGGCCGTGATCTCGCCGATGGCCACGCCTTCCCTGGCCGCCTTCTGATTGATCTTGTCGTCCACGTCGGTGACGTTGCGGGCGTAGATGACCTTGTCCGGCCCATAGGTCCGGCGCAGCAGGCGCACCAGGACGTCAAACACCACCGGCGGGCGCGCATTGCCGATATGGGCGTAGTCATAGACCGTCGGGCCGCAGACATAGAGGGTCACCCGGCTCGGATCGCGGGGGGTGAACACACGCTTTTCGCGGCGCAGGGTGTCGTGGATCGTCAGCGTCATTGTGCTGCGGCCGCCTTACATATTCTTGCAGAGTGGGTCTGATCGCCCATATAGCCGGTTCACCGCATCTGCGAACAGCACATCGGTGAAATCAGGGAGCGCGGCGCGCGTCCATCCGGAACCGTCGTTCCGGCGCTACTTCGCCGCGGAAAGAAAGATTATGAGCGTAACCCCGTCCACCCCTTCGCTGGTCAGCCTCAATGATGCGCGCGACGCCGCCTTGACCCGCCCTTCGCGTGAAGAGGCGCTGAAGGCCGTCCGCACCTTGCTGGCCTGGGCGGGCGACAATCCCGACCGCGAGGGCCTGAAGGACACGCCCAGGCGCGTGGTCGACGCCTATGCGGAGTGGTTCGACGGTTATGACGCCGATCCGGCCAAGGAGCTGTCGCGCACCTTCGAGGACGTCCAGGGCTATGACGACATGGTCCTGCTGCGCGACATCGAGGTCGAGAGCCACTGCGAGCACCATATGGCCCCCTTCCTGGGCAAAGCCTATGTCGCCTACATTCCGACCGAGAAGGTCGTAGGCATCTCCAAGCTGGCCCGCGTGGTGGAAATCTTCTCACGTCGTCTGCAGACGCAGGAGACCCTGACGCAGTTGATCGCCGAAGCCATCGAATCGAATCTGCAGCCTGCGGGCGTGGCCATCATGATCGACGCGGAACACCAGTGCATGACCACGCGCGGCGTGCACCACCGCCACGTTTCGACCATCACCACCCGCTTCACCGGTGTGTTCAAGGACGATCAGGCCCTGAAAGACCGCTTCCTCAAGCTGGCCAAGGGCTGAAGTTTGCCGGTTCGGCGTCGATAAAGCGGGCTGGGCGACAAAACAAACCCGTCCAGAGGTTTAAGCCGCTTTACAAGCGCCGCCCGGGACGCCAAGAAACGTCCAGAGCTTAGTGATTGTCCCTCGCTGCATCTCGCGGCGAGTTTGATGGAGAACCAGCGCATGGGCGCCAAACTTTCAGGACCGGGCGGCCAGGGCGGCCGGACGATTTCGCAGAACTCGGAAATCAACGTCACGCCTTTCGTTGATATTCTGCTGGTGCTTCTGATCATCTTCATGGTCGCCGCGCCGCTGGCCACCGTGTCGATCAAGCTGGACCTGCCGCCGGCGGTGCCGAACGCGTCGGACGAAAAGCCGAAAGAGCCGGTCTACATCACCATCCAGGAAGGCGGCGACCTCTACATCGCCGAGAACAAGACCGACCTGAGCCGCCTGGCGGCGGATGTCTGCACGGCGCAAGCCGTCACCACCGACTGCAAGGAAGAGCGCGTCTTCGTGCGCGCCCAGGCCGAAGTGAAGTACAATCAGTTCATGGAAGTCATGAACGAACTGCAGGGCAAGGGCTTCTTCAAGGTCGGCCTGCTGAACGAAGACATCGAATAGAGCCTTCGCTCATTTCGCATCGAATGAAGCCGCGTCCGAAAGGGCGCGGCTTTTTCATTGACGGAACCGTGATCACCAGAGACGCCTTAGCGCCCCGCTTTCGCCCTGAAGCCCCCTCCTCCTGAGCTTGGCGGTTCGCACTCCGCGACACCGCAAAAGGAGGTCGTCATGGGAGCGAGATCATCAGGCAAGGGAAGCCCCGGCCACACCGTCACCATTCAGAACGCCGACATCAACGTCACGCCTTTCGTCGACATCATGCTGGTGATGCTGATCATCTTCATGGTCGCGGCGCCTCTGGCCACGGTGTCGATCAAGCTGGACCTGCCGCCGCTTGCGATCGACGCCGGGCCCACGGAGCCTGTTTATGTGACCCTGCTGGACACAGGCGGTCTGATGATCGGCGACCAGTTCTCGACGCCAGCGACGCTGGCGGACGACCTCTGCGCCCGCATTGGCGGCCAGACCTGCACCGATGAGCGGATATTCCTGCGCGCTGAGGCAGAGGTGGACTATCGGGCCTTCATGGCGGTCATGAACCACCTGCACGCCGAGGGCTTCACCCAGATCGGCCTGCTCAACGAAGACATCAACTAGCGGAAGACGTCCGCTGACCGGCCCTACTGCACCGTCTGGCGTGGCGGGGTCGGGGCGGCGGGCTGATAGGGTTGAGGGCCAGCCGGCGCCTCGGCCACGGTCGGCGCAGGCGTCGGGCGCGGGCTCTGTGCAACGGGACGGGCCGTCGGTCGCGGCGCAGGACGGCGAGCGGCGGGGCGCGGCGTAGGCGCGGTCTCCGGGGCCGGAGCGGTCGCAGCAGGCGCCTCGGCAGGCCCGGCGTTCGGCGCAGCGGCGGCGGTCGCAGCGGCGACCGGCGGGGTGGCGGCCTGAGAGGTCGGAGCCGCCGCCGCAGCGGCGCGCGCGGCCAACTGCTGCTGGGCGGCGAAGCGGCGGGCCAGCTTTTCGGTCAGGTCGCGGGCTGCGGCGGGCTCCATCTGGGCCATGACGGCGGCCAGGGAGCGGGGCCGCATGGCGGCGGCGACCGGCAGGCGCACATCGTCGCTCAGCGTGGCGAAGACCCGCGCCGCCTCACGCGGCCGCATGGCGGTGTAGACGGCCACCAGACGGTCATTCTCGGCCTGTTCGCGCACATCGACCTGGCCCAGAAGCTGCTGCACCTCGGCCTTGACCGCCTCCAGCGCCTGGACCTTCTGATCCAGCTTCTGCTCCGCTGTCGCCAACAGGGGCAGCATGGAGGCGAAGTCGGTGTCTCGGGCGTCCAACTGGGTCCGGCGCGACTGCAGCGACTGCAGGATGCGCAGTTCGGCGGGCGAAATCCCGGCCTGCTCGGCCAGTTGTTCGGGGCTGAGGGCGCAGATGGCGGCGGCGGGAGCGTGCGGCGCAGCAGCCGCGCCAGGCACAGCCTCTTCGGCCCAGGCTTTCGCGCCTTCAAACAGGCCCGGGGCGACGCCGACGGCGCGCACCAGAACAACCCCGCCGATGGCGACGGCGATCAGAGGCAGAAGGCGGGGGATCTTGCTCATGGTCGGCTACTCCGGCCTTCAGGCCGTCAAACGAGGGATCAGGCGGCGAACAGGTCTTCGTCCAGGCTACGTCGCGCCTGATTGATGCTTTGCTTCGCGGCTTGGTTAGCGCTCAGAATGTTCAGGATGGCCGAGACATTGCCGCCAGCTTGCGGCGCGCCCTGTTCCGAAGCGACTGGCGCCCCCAAACCTTGAATGCGCTGGGCCAGGGCCGCCATCCGCAGAGCCCGCTCGTCCTCGACCGGCGCAGGCGCGGCCACGACAGGCGTGGGCGCAACAGCAGCCGCACGAGGCTCAACCCGCTCAGGCACAGCGGCAGGCGCGGCCCGCGCCACAGGCGAACGCGCCATCAGGGTCTCCAGCTGAGCCTTCACCTCGCGCGCCTTGACGATGCGGTCGTGCAGCAGATCGGTCTCATGGCCCGACGCCCGCAGGGTCGCCAGCGCCGTCTCGGCCCGGCCCGCCGCCGTGTTCAGTTCACTGACCGCCGAAGCGAAGGCCAACTGGCCCGCGCGCAGGGCCGACAGCTTGCGCTCCAGCCGCACGCCATAGCCGAGCGCCGCGACCAGCAGCAGCATCAGCACGCCGTCCAGAATCATCCCGGTCATCAGCGTTTTCCTCTCGTCAGACTGGCGGCGGCGTCGATGTTGATCGGCGCCTCGACCCGCACGGCGATGTGCTGGCCCTTGCGTCCCATCTTGCCAGTGGTCAGCGGGATCGATCCGGCCCGGATCGAGATGTCGGAATCCGGCGTGGCGTTGAACATCATGGTGTCGCCGACCTTCAGGTTCAGCACGGTGCTGAGCGGCGCTTGCAGTTCGTCGAGGACCGCGCGCACCTCGGTCTCCGTGGTCCACAGCTCGGTGGCCAGGTGGCCTTCCCAGATGTTGTCGCGCCCGAACTTCTCACCCATGAACTGCTGCAGCAGCATCTTGCGGATGGGCTCCAGCGTCGAATAGGGCAGCAGCAGTTCGACGCGACCGCCCCGATCTTCCATGTCGATGCGCAGCTTGACCAGGATGGCGGCGTTGGCCGGGCGCGCGATGGCGGCGAAGCGCGGATTGGTCTCCAGCCGGTCCAGGGTGAAATGCACCGGCGTCAGCGGCTCGAAGGCGGCGCGGGCGTCGTTCAGGATGACCTCGACCATGCGCTGCACCAGCACCCGCTCGATGGTGGTGTAAGGCCGCCCCTCGATGCGCAGCGCCGCCGTGCCGCGTCGTCCGCCCAACAGGACATCGACGATCGAATAGATGAGATTGCTGTCGACCGTCAGCAGGCCGTAGTTGTCCAGTTCCTCGGCCCGGAACACCGCCAGGATGGCCGGCAGGGGGATGGAGTTCAGATAGTCGCCGAAGCGGATGGAGCTGATGGTGTCCAGCGACACCTCGACGTTGTCGGAGGTGAAGTTGCGCAGACTGGTGGTCATCAACCGCACCAGGCGGTCGAAGACGATCTCGAGCATCGGCAGGCGCTCGTAGGACACCAGGGCCGAGTTGATGATGGCGCGGATGCCGCTCCGCTCGGAGTCGTCGCCCTCGCCCATGTCGAAGCCCAGCAGGCTGTCGATCTCGTCCTGGTTCAGAACCCGCTCGGCGACGGCGGGATGGGCGTCGCCGTCATCCTCTCCCAGCAGGGGTTCGATCGGCTCCAGCGCTGCGGCGGCGTCGGTCATGCCTACTGCACCAGCATTTCTTCGATCAGGACGGCGTCCACCTTGCCCGGCGCGGCGATCAGATTGACGCGGCGCAGAATCTCGGCGCGCAGCTGGAAGGTGCCCGCCGAGCCGGCCAGGTCTTCGGGCCGCAGTTCGCGCAGGAAGCCCTGGAACATGTCCTGCATCCTCGGCGCCTCGGCCTGAAGGTGCGAGGCCAGGGCTGCGTCCTTCATCTCCAGCGTCAGCTTGAGCTTGAGATAGGTGGGCCGCCCCTCGGCGCCCTGAATGTTCACGATCATGTCGGGCAGGGTGTAGAAGGTGACGCCGTCGGGCCCGGCCGCGATGACGCCCAGCGAAGGATCACCGCCTTCTGCGGCGGCGCCATGACCGCCTCCGCCCTTCTTGGGCGCCGCCTTGCCGTGATCAGCGGCGGGTGCGGCATGTTCGCCTTCAGCCGCCGCCGACTTGGGCTGCATCATGAAAAAGGCCGCAGCCCCGCCGCCGCCCAGCAGAACGACCGCCGCCGGAATGGCGATGAAGAGCAGGGGCAGCTTCTTCTTTTTGGCGGGTGCGCCCTCTTCGCCTTCGGCGCCGCCCTCCCCGTCAGCCGGAGCGTCGGAGACAGCCGGAAGGGCTGCGTCGTCACCGCCCTTCTTGCTCTTCTTCTTGCCGAATTTCAGCATTCGCCCGACCCCAGAGATTCTCAGCCTCCATTCGAGCGTTTTTTGGTTAACGAGGCGCTAACAACCGGCAAATCCTGCCGGGCGCCGCAGAGGGCGAAACAGGCCAACCCCCCGCCACCACTGGATTCACCATCTTGGCACGGTCGTTGCGAAGCTGAGGGCGAAAGGAGCCGCCCATGGAAAACGCCGCCTACGTAGGTCTGTCGCGCCAGATGACGCTCCGCCGCGAGCTCGACATCGTGGCGAACAACATCGCCAACGCCGACACCACCGGCTTCAAGGTCGAACAGCTTTTGGTCGGCGCCGAGGTCGGCGAACGCGCCCGCAACGCCTTCGTCCGGCCCGGCGTCAGCTTCGTCCTGGACAAGGGCGTGGGCCGCGATTTCGGCCAGGGCGCGCTGGAGCAGACCGGCCGCACCCTGGACTTCGGCATCGAGGGCGAAGGCGCCTTCTTCCGCCTGCAGGACGGCGCGGGCGAAGCCTACACCCGCGACGGCGCCTTCACCCTGAACGCCGAAGGTCAACTGACGACCCAGGGCGGCCTCCCCGTCATCGGCGACGGCGGCCCCATCATCCTGGACCCCGAGCGTGGTCCGATGAGCGTCGGCCCGGACGGCACCATCACCCAGGACGACGAACTGGTCGGCCGCCTGTCGGTCGTGCGCTTCGCCACCCTGGGCGCGCTCGAAAAAGGCGGCGACGGCCTGTACCGCAACGCCTCCAACATGGCCGCCATGGACGCCACAGACGCCCGCATCCGCCAGGGCATGCTGGAAGGCTCCAACGTCAACCCGATCCTTGAAATCACCAATCTGATCGAGATTCAGCGCGCCTATGAAAGCGTCAGCCGGATGATCGAAAACGCCAACGACCTGTCCCGTCGCTCCGTCGAGCGGCTGGGTCGCGTCGGTTAAGGGAGAAGAGCCGCATGCGCGCCCTCAGAACCGCAGCCTCGGGCATGTCCGCCCAACAGCTGAACGTCGAGGTCATCTCGAACAACATCGCGAACATGAACACCGTCGGCTACAAGCGCCAACGGGCCGAGTTCCAGGACCTGCTGTATCAGAACATCGAGCGGATGGGCGCACAGTCGTCCAGCCAGGGCACGGTGGTCCCGACCGGCATCCAGATCGGCGCCGGCGTCAAGGCGGGTGCGGTCTATCGCGTCACCGAGCAGGGCTCGCCGACCGCCACCGGCGGCCTGTATGACATCGCTGTCCAGGGCCGCGGCTATTTCCAGATCCTGCTGCCCTCGGGCGAGACGGCCTATACGCGGGCGGGCAACTTCGCCCTGAACGGCGAGGGCCAGCTGGTCACCGACGACGGCTATGCGGTCCAGCCCAACATCTCCATTCCGCAGGACGCGGTGGACGTGTCCATCTCCAAGACCGGCCAGGTCCAGGTCATCACCGCCGGTCAGACCGAACCGCAAATCGTCGGCCAGCTGGAGCTGGCGACCTTCTTCAACGAAGCGGGGCTGGAAGCGGTCGGCGACAATCTGCTGCTGGAGACGGCGGCTTCGGGCGCGGCCAATGTCGGCACGCCGGGCGAAGTCGGCTTCGGCCAACTTCTGCACAAGTTCACCGAGGCGTCCAACGTCGACGCCGTTTCGGAAATCAGCGCCCTGATCATCGCCCAGCGCGCCTATGAAATGAACTCCAAGGTCATCACCACCGCCGACCAGATGCTGTCGGTCGCGTCGCAGGTGAAGTCGTGAGGGCCCTGATCCTCGGCGTCCTCGGGGCGATGACGCTGTCAGGCGCCGCCCTGGCCGGTCCCGTGACGCTGAAGGCCAACCCGGTCGACAGCGACGGCCGCGTCACCCTGGGCGACCTGTTCGACGGCGCGGGCGCCGCCTCCGACGTCGTGGTCGGCTCGCGCGTCGGTCCCTCGGCGGTGTTCGAAGCCGGTCAGCTTCAGAGCCTGGCCCGCCAGTCCGGCCTGGACTGGGCAAATCCGACCGGGTTGCGGCGCGTCGTGGTCCGCAACGCCGCCCAGGCGCCCGCAAGCGCCGCCGCGCCTGCGATGGCCAGCGCTGCTGCGCCGGTCTCCGCCCCCCTCTCCCGCCCTGCTGCACATACAGCCATGGGCGAACGGGTCATCAGCCGCAACGATCTGGTCGAAGTCGCCTATGAGACCGGCGGCATCCGCCTGACGGTCACGGGCCGGGCCCAGCGCAACGCCGCCGCTGGCGAACCTGTCGTCGTCCTGAACCTGCAATCGGGCCGCACCATCGACGCCGTGGCCACAGGCCCGGGCCGCGCCATCGCCGGTCCCGCCGCCCAGGCCCTACGCTCCGCCCCGCAACAATTCGCCGCCCGCTGAGAGGACTGATCATCATGCGCACCGCCCTGATCGCCGCCGCCGCCCTGTCCTCAACCCTGGCGCTGGGCGCCTGCTCCACCGCTGTGGAGACACTGCGAGGCCCGGAACTGGCCCCCATCGGCTATCCCGCCGCCCTCGTGCCCACCACGCAAGCCTATCTGCCCACGCCCGAGCAGCAGCGCGCGGATCGCGCCGCCAGCGCCAACAGCCTGTGGCGCGTCGGCTCGCGCACCTTCTTCGGCGACCAGCGCGCCCGCCGGGTCGGCGACATCCTGACGGTCAACATCGACATCGACGACCGCGCCCAGACCCAGAACTCGACCCAGCGCAACCGCTCCAACTCGGCGTCCGGCGGCGTGACCAACTTCTTCGGCCTGGAGAACAGCCTGGGCCGCATCTTCCCCGGCGGTTTCGACCCGGCCAACATGGTCGGGGTGGAAGGCGAATCCAACGCCAACGGCAGCGGCTCTGTGAACCGTTCGGAGAAGGTCTCCCTGACCATCGCCGCCGTCGTCACCGACGTCATGGCCAACGGCAACATGGTCATCCAGGGCCGCCAGGAGGTCCGCACCAACCGCGAGATCCGCGAACTGACGGTGGCCGGCATCGTGCGCCCCGAAGACATCTCCTCGGCCAACACCATCGCCCACACCCAGATCGCCGAAGCCCGCATCAGCTACGGCGGACGCGGCGACATCAGCCGCATCCAGTCCACGCCTGCGGCCCAGTCGCTGGTCGAACGCTTCAGCCCCTTCTGAGCCTGATCCAGCGCCGCGCTCCGGGCTTCGGAACGCGGCGCTGGACGCAGAACCGCCTCCTGGGCCATTCTCCACCCGACGGAACAGCGTGCGCGTGATCGCGTTAACGCCTGGAACGACAGCGGGGGCTTGAGTGATGATAGGCTTGATCGGCGCGCTTGCGCTCGCCTTGCAGACCATGCCGGCGGAGGCCGCCTGGACCTGGACCCTCTACGCCGACGACGCGCCCGTCGTTCTGGCCAATGAGGTTCCTGACACCCCCAATCTGCGCACCACCATGGAATGCGATCCCGGCTCCAGCGTGGCGCGGCTGACCCTGTATCAGGCCGAGGGTCTGGCGGGCATGGGCCGCATCACTTCGGGCGAGGCCCGCGCCGTCACCCAGGTCGAAACCGCCCGAGGCGGCGCTTCCCGCTTGGCCCTGCGCACCGACCACCCCGTCTTCGCCGCCTTCGCCAGCAGCGGCGCCTTGACGGTTTCCGTAGGTGAAGCGCGTCAAACCGTCGAGATTCCCGCCGCCCACCTTGCCAAGCTGCGCCGGTTCGTCGAGCTATGTTCCGGTTAGCTTGGAGAAGTTGATGCGCCGCCTGTCCATGTTCGCTCTCAGCGCCGCCGCCCTGACCATCGGCGCCTGCACCACGACCGGCGACGCCCCGAGCCTTGCCACCGCCGAAAGCTCCGCGCCGCAACCGATCGAGGGCTATGACTGGCATTTCAACGCTGACCGCAATGAAGCGCAGCTGGCCTATGGCGTGGCCGAGAGCGACGACCTGAAACTGGGTCTGGACTGCCGCAAGGGGTCTGGCCGCCTGACCCTGACCGCCACCGTCGACAAGGATGCGTCCCCCGAATTCCATCTTGAATCCGGCGGCGACACTGAACGCTATCCCGCCGTGAAAGAACCCGCCGAGGTCAACGACGGCGCCCTTCTGACCGCCGAAGCCCGCACCAGCGAGCCGGTCTTCCTGCGCTTCCGCCGCGTCGGCTGGCTGGCCGCCTGGCAGGGCGAGGCGCGCGAGACCTACGTCCCCCACCCCGCCTCCGCCTCCCAGATCGAGCAGTTCTTCGCCTTCTGCGGCTGAGCCTGTTCTCCGCGACTTCAGGACTAGAGACACCATGAAGGCTCTTCTCGCCGCCACCGGCGCCCTCGCCCTGCTGGCCGCAGCGCACTCGCCCGTGCTGGCCCAGGAGCCCGCCCCCGCGCGCGCCGAGGCCGAAAACCCGGCGCTCGCCGCCCTGCTCAGCGACTATGAAGCCTGGCTGAAGGCCAATGATCCCATCAGCGCGGGCATGGACGGCGATGTCGCCGCCCGTTCCCGCCTGCCCGACGCCTCACGCGAGGCCGAACTGGCCCGCCGCGCCCCGTTGCAGGCTTTCAAGACACGCGCAGAGACGATTGATCCTTCCGCCCTGACCCCCGCCGACGCCCAGAACCGCGCCTTCGTCCTCTTCCTGCTGAACCGCGACCTGGAAGGCATCGGCCTCGACACGGGCCGTCTGGCGTTGAACTCCGAAGGCGCGGTCAGCCAGAACCTGGCCTATCTGGCTTCTGTCACCCGCATCGCCAACCGGGCCGACGCCGACGCCTGGCTGGCGCGTCTGCGCGGCATGCCCGCCCTCTACGACGCCACCCAGGTCAACGCCCGGCGCGGCATGGAGACCGGCATGGTTCAGGCCCGCTCCGTGGTCGACAGCGCCATCGCCCTGGCCCGCACAGACGCCGCCCTGACGCCAGACACCGATCCGCTGATGGCGCCGTTCAGGACGCTGCCCGCCAGCATTCCCGCCGCCGATCAGGCCGCTCTGCGCGCCGAGGCCGCCGCCGTCATCGCCGAACAGATCATGCCGCGTCGCTCCGACTGGCTGGGCTTCCTGATCGAGGCGTACCTGCCCGTTTCCGCCGAAACCCCGGGCGTGGGCCAGCGTCCGGGCGGGCGTGACCTCTATGCCTATTTCGTGCGCGGCTACACCACCACCGACCTGACGCCCGATCAGGTCCACGCCATCGGACTGGAGGAAGTGGCCCGCATCCGCGCCCGCATGGACGAGGAGATGCGCGCCGCCGGCTGGACCGGCGACTTCGCCGGCTTCCTGGCCTTCCTGCGCTCGGCCCCACAGTTCTATGCGACCAGCCGCGAGGACCTGCTGGAGAAGGCGTCGGAGATGGCCAAGCGCGCCGACGACCACCTGCCCGCCCTGTTCGGAACCCTGCCCCGCCTGCCCTACGGCGTGCGCTCCGTCCCGCGCGAGATCGAGGAGAGCTACACTACAGGCCGCTATTTCGGCGGGTCGATGAAGACCGGCGTGGCGGGCGGCTACATGGTCAACACCTCGCATCTGGACCAGCGGCCCCTGTACGAACTGCCCGCCCTGACCCTGCATGAGGCCGTGCCCGGCCACCACATCCAGATCGCCCTGCAACAGGAAGCCGAGGACCAGCCCTATTTCCGGCGCGGCGCCGACGTGACCGCCTTCATCGAAGGCTGGGGTCTGTATTCCGAATATCTGGGCGAGGAGATGGGCTTCTACCGCACGCCCTATGAGCGCTTCGGCCGTCTGTCCTATGAGATGTGGCGCGCCTGCCGTCTGGTGGCCGACACCGGCCTGCACTGGATGGGCTGGGACATCGAACAGGCCCGCGCCTGCTTCCGCGACAACTCCGCCCTGTCGCCCCTGAACATCGAGACCGAGCTTCAGCGCTACATCGGTTGGCCCGGCCAGGCCACGGCCTACAAGATCGGGGAGATCCGCCTGCGCGCCATCCGCACCCGCGCCGAGGCCGCGCTGGGCGACCGCTTCGACGTCCGCGCCTTTCACGACGCCCTTCTGGTGGACGGCCCCTTGCCGCTGGACCTGCTGGACGCCCGCATGGACCGCTGGATCGCGGAACAGGCGCGCTAGGCCGGCGGCGTCGCTGGCGTCCTTGGCGTCCCGGGCATCACCGGCATCATGTTCTCATAAGGCGTGATCGGCGTCTGACCTGGCGGCAGGGCGCTTGGCGCCGGGGCGCCTTCCAGCGGCAGGGACTTGATGTAGCGATAGACCGCCCGCTTGTCGGCTTCCGCCATGGCGCGGACGCTGGGCCAGGGCATGGGAGCGGACTCCTGGCGTGTCGACAGCATCTCGACCCAGTCGTTTTCAGTCATGCTGGCGACGGTGCGGCGCAAATTGTGCGGATAGGTCGTGCCCCAAGGCCCCATAAAGCCGAGATCGCTCCCCTTCAGCCAATCCGACTCCGGCACGGCGCCCCCGCTCTGCGCATAGCCGGGCGTATGGCAGTCATTGCACCCACTGGTCATGACCAGATAGCGACCCGCCTCAATGGCGGTGGCGGCCGCCACATGCGGCCCCTCCGTGGCGTCGCCCTTGACTTCGTCCTGTCCGCACGCGGTCAGTCCGACGGCGCAGGCGGACAACAGCAAAAGACTTCTGACGGTCATGACGGTCTCCCCGATCAGGCAGAGAACACCGTTTTCCGGCATCGCGCAAATTGGTGGTCAGACCAGTCCCAGCGCCGCCCGCGCCTTCTTCGTCAGCTTCGCCGCCACAATGCCGTGGGCGATGGCCAGGTGCTCGGCCAGCTCATCGTCGGGCCAGTCGTCGATATTGGGCAGGTTCACCCATTTGTTGCGCGCCAGATAGGGCGCCGGGCGGGCGCGACCGTCTTCGGTCAGCACCTCATAGGCGATGTCGGACACCTTGAACGAAATCCCGCCCGTGGCTCCGACCATGACGAACATCTTGCCGCCGACCTTATAGGCGTCGTGATCGTCGCCGAACGGATGGTCCAGAGTGGCGCCGGGCAGCGCCAGGCAGACCTTGCCCACCCCCTCGCGGTCCATTGTCAGGCTTCCGCCGTCACGCCTACGCCGATCGGGCAGACCACGCCCGTCCCGCCGATGCCGCAGTAACCGCCCGGATTCTTGGCCAGATAGCCCTGGTGATAGTCCTCGGCGAAATAGAAGGGGCCCGCGGCCTTGATCTCGGTCGTGATCGCTCCACGTCCGGCCTTGTCCAGCGCGCCCTGATAGGCGTCGCGCGACGCCTCCGCCTCCGCCTTCTGGGTCTCATCCAGATAGTAGATCGCTGACCGGTACTGGGACCCCATGTCATTGCCCTGGCGCATGCCCTGGGTCGGATCGTGATTCTCCCAGAACACCTTCAGCAGTTCGCCATACGAGATCACCGCAGGATCGAACACCACCTGCACCGCCTCGGTGTGCCCCGTCTGGCCGGAGCAGGCTTCCTCATAGGTCGGGTTCGGCGTGATCCCGCCCGCATAGCCCGCCGCTGTCACCCAGACGCCCGGCGTCTGCCAGAACACCCGCTCCACGCCCCAGAAACAGCCCATGCCGAACACCGCCGTCTGAAATCCGGCCGGATACGGCCCCTTCAGCGGATTGCCGAGCACGAAATGCGTCTCATCCGTCTTCACCGGCGCGTCCCGCCCCGGCAGGGCGTTTTCTGCGGTCGGCAGGTCTGCAGTCTTGCGAAACAGCATGGCGGGCTCCTTTAAATGCACTTTACCCCATATGGGCGCGATTACCCGGCTTGCCGAGGGGGTCGGCTTGTTCTATCAGCCTCCGCTCCGCTGGAAAGACCATCCGGCGGCTGCACGGCGACGTCGTGGAAACGGACAGGTGGCGGAGTGGTCGATCGCGCACGCTTGGAAAGCGTGTGTAGGTGAAAGCCTACCGAGGGTTCGAATCCCTCTCTGTCCGCCACAGCCTATGTATCTGAAAACTAACAGCTTTTTTGCCTTTCCATGCTTCGGAATAGTCGCTGCTATAGCGCGTCATTTCCCTGCGGATCGGGTTTATCGCGGCCCCTTTGGCGCTGTTTGCGCGCCTTTCGGGCCTCGATATCTCCGACCGTCCAAGATCCGGCTCGCGCCGGGCGATCGGCGACGGTGGGCTGTTAGGCCCGCCCTGCCTTAAGCAGCGCTCGAGAGATGCGCCTGGCTTGCGGATCGCTCTACGGCTTTATCCAGCAGGCATGGTCGGTGCTGGAGCCGGACACGCCATTCGTCGGCGGCTAGCCGTCGCGCCGACGGCCAACAGGTTTTATCGGCGCTTCAACCGAATGGCCCGTAGGTCGGCTTCATCGCGGACAACTCTGGCGGCGACAATATCCTGCGTCGGAGACACAGCCAGACTGTGTTTCAAACCGAAGGGCCCAAGGGACTGAACATCACGGCTCGCGCCGGACCATGCGGTCAAGCGCAGAACTGCCTCGCCGCCGGGCACACCCGTCATGTGGTAAACTCCGACGTCTGTCGGCGTCCAAGCCGCTTCCGGATCGATACGGATCAAGGGCGAGGACAGGACGACGCCGCCAGCGTCCAGACGCCAGAGCCGGTCGTCATCTTTTTTCACCGCATAAAGACCCCGAGCTCCGGCGCTCTTGACGGTCAGGACCCCGACGCTGTTCGGGACCACTGTGACTCGGCCTTGAGCGTCGATACGTTCGATCCGCCAGCCGCCTTCCCGGAGCGTGGGAACGAGGAGGTCGCCGTTCCGGTCCCAGGCCAGTTCGTCACGCACCGCGCCGTCCAAAGTGAGGTTTCGAAGGTCGGAGCCTTCGGCGTTGATCAGATAGACGTCCGTGCGGCCCTCTCGCGACGCGACGAAGGCGATGCTCTGGCCGTCAGGCGACCACCGGGGCGAGAAGACGCTGCTGGCCTTCAGGTCGGTCAGGCGTGTCGGTTCACCATCGGTGCGTTTGCTCCAGATTTCCGATCCGCCGTTCTGGTCTGAAACAAAGGTCAGTTGGCCGGTCGGGGAAAGGTCCGGATCCCAGTCGCTGGTGTTGCCGTCCGTGAGGGCGACGGGCGCAGCGCCGGCGCGCCAGGCGAACAGGTTCGATCGATAGTCGCCGGCCTCGACCGCCAGCAGTCCGGTCCTGTCGGCGGACAGGCGGCCGAATTCGAGCAGGCCCATGCCCAGGCGGGTTGGCGTCGACGGCCGGTTGAAGTCGATTGACCACAGACCGGAGTCGCCGCCGCGATTGCTGGAGAAGACAAGGGTCCGGTCATCCGCAGTGAAGGCGTAGCCGACGGCCTTCCAGCCGTCGCGGGTCAGCGGCCTTAGTCCGGCGCCGGACACTTCGGCGGTGTAGAGATCAGCGACGCCGTAGGAGAAGGCTCGTCTGAAGACCATCTGATCGCCTCGATGGGTGACGACGGGATCGAGGTCCCCCAGACTGGTGGCCGGCGGCGAGGTGACCTCGCGCATCCGTCCGGTGTCGGGGGACAGGGCGCGGATGCGGCGCACGGCGTCGCGCGTCGGCCGGTCAGACAGCAATATCTCGCCATCGCGGGTCCAGGCCAGGCGCGTCATGGATTCCACCGAGCAACGGCCCACGATGCGCGGCTCGCCCTGAGGCGCTGGTGCGACCAGAATCTCGCAAGGAGCGCCGGGAATGCGCCGCACGAAGGCGATGCGTCGTCCATCCGGCGACCAGACAGGCGCCATCTCATCCTCTGGCGTGTTGGTCAGTCGGATCGGCGTGCCGTCGACGACGCCGCGCAGGAAGATATCTCTCTGGGTTCCGAAGCCTGCGCCGCCAGCATAGGCGATCATACGCCCGTCCGACGATAGGGCGGGGTGGGTCTCGACGCCGGGGTCGGAGGTCAGGGGGCGCACGGCCTCGGTCGCCAGCGCGCCCGGAGGCTTCATCCAGACGAAGGCGCCGACGCCCAGCGCGGCGACCGCGGCGACGCCCCCGCCGCCCGCCAGAAGCCACCGCAGCAACCGCCGACCTGATCGAGGCGACGGCGTCTCGATCGTATCCGGCGCGACGGAGAGAAGCCGCAGGCGATAGCCGACCTTGGGGATGCTGCCGATCTCCACGGCCGGATCGCGCTGGAAGACCTTCCTCAGCCTGCCGATGCATCGCACCAGGGCGTCGTCGCCGACGACCCGTCCATCCCAGCAGAGGCGAGACAGTTCTTCCCGGCTGAGCGGACTGCCGCGCCCGCGGTTGAGCGCGACCAGAACCTGCATCACGCGGGGTTCCAGTTTGCAGCTTGCATCGGGCCAGACCACCTCGAGAGAGGCGGGATGAACCACGCCAGTCCCGAGGGGGAACGACGGTTCGGACACCAGTTCGATCGGCCTGCGAAGCAGAGCTGACAGGTCGTTCATCGGAAAATCATCGGTTCAAGATCGGGCCCCCGCCCTCGCTCCCAGAACGCCAATCTCTTCTATCGCGGCGGACATTACCAGCCATCTTGATGGAAACCCCCGATGTGCATCCTCGACGCCCGCCTGTTCGTTCTGACCCCTCTGTCTCTGGCGCTTGCCGCCCCGGCGCTGGCGCAGACCGCGCCGCCTCCAGCGCCACAGGCCGAAGCCAGCCAGCAGGGCGTGCTGGTCTATACGCCGGACGTCTTCGCCAGCCAGCAGCCGGTCACGGCCCTGGACATGGTCAGCCGCGTGCCCGGCTTCAGCGTCATCGACGGCGACGGCAGTCGGGGTTTCCAGGGCTCGGTCGGCAACATCCTGATCAACGGCGCGCGTCCGGCCTCAAAGAACGACACCGGCTCCAGCGTGCTGTCGCGCACCCTGGTCGCCCAGGTCGAGCGCATCGAACTGGTGCGCGGCGGCGCCCCGGGCATCGACATGCAGGGCTTCTCGGTCGTGGCCAACGTCATCACCCGCGACCGGTCCAGCCGTCAGTCGATCTTCACCGGCAATGCGGTCCTGTACGAAGGCGGCAACGACACCTACGGCGGCACATGGCAGTTCACGGCCCGCGACGGCGAGCGCACCTGGGGCTTCACCCTTTCAGATGGCTTTGATGTCAACGATTCCAACGGCGTCGGCCCCGTCGTTCGCCGCGACGTCGCGGGCTCTCTGCTGCGCGACGAAGATTTCTCCAACGACCAACGCAGCGGCGGCAATGCGCTGCGACTGAACTACGCCAGTCCCTTTCTGGGCGGTCTGATCGACCTGACCGCCCGCTATGGGATCAACGACTATGAAAATCTGACCCTGCAAACCTCGCCTACCGTGCGGCGCGAGTCCCGCTACCAGGAAGACGGTTCCAGCGGTGAGTTCGGCGCGGTCTTCACCCGCGCGCTCGGCAGCCGCCTGATCTCCGAGACACGCTTCATCCACGAGTTCAGCGACAACAACGGCGTTTCAAACAGTCGCACCACCCTGTCTGGCGTCGGCAGCCCGGAGCAACGTTTCGCCTCCGACAGCAATGCGTCGGAAACCATCTTGCGCGGTCTGGTCCGCTTCGAACAATCGGCGAATCTGACGTGGGAGTCCGGCGGCGAGGTCGCCTACAACATGCTGGAAACCGATCAGGCATTCAGCAACGGCGGGATCCCGGTTCCCCTGCCGTCGGCGTCGGTCAAGGTCGAGGAGACCCGCGGCGAGGTGTTCGGCCGGGGCACCTGGCGGCTGCGCGACAACCTGACTGTCGAAAGCGGCTTGCGCGTCGAGGGCTCGACCATCAGCCAGTCGGGCGACGCCGACAGCGAGAAGACCTTCACCTTCGTCAAACCGCGCCTGCTGGCGACCTGGACGCCCGGTGCAGCCAACCAGTTCCGCCTGCGCTTCGAGCGCGAGGTGGGGCAGTTGGACTTCAATGCCTTCGCCGCCTCGGCCGAGTTACAGAACGAGAACGTCCTCGGCGGCAATATCGATCTGGAACCCGAGCAGCGCTGGATCAGCGAACTGGCCTATGAACGCCGCTTCTGGGGCGACGGCGTCGTGAGTGTCACCCTGCGCCATGACGAGATCAGCGACGCCATCGACGTCATCCCGCTCGAGGACGGCCTGTCGGCGACCGGCAACATCGGCGACGCGACGCTGGACCGGTTGGCGGTCAACATCCAGGCGCCGCTGGACCGGGTCGGCTTCAGCGGCGGCCGGATCAGCGCGCGCAATACCTGGAACCACACCGAGGTCCAGGACCCGACGACCGGCAAGACGCGCCCAATCTCGAACGTCCCGAAATCCCACGCGGTCATCGTCGTCGCCCAGGACATCAAGTCGTGGAATCTGCAGTGGAGCGCCGCCTGGGTCCCGCTGCTGGGCCGAACCAGCTACGATCCGGACGTGCAGTTCTCGTGGAGAGGCCGCGACGTCCTGGAGGGCTGGGTCGAGTACAAGCCGACCCCGACGCTGGCGATCCGCGCCCAGATCAACCTCTGGGACGAGTACCATCAGACGCGTATCGCTTACGCCGACCGTAACACCCGGCTCATCAGCTATATCGAGACCCGCAACATCGACCCGCGGACCTTCTACTCGCTGCGTCTTCGCAAAACGTTCTGAATGCGGGTCCGCGCACCGTGAACGCGTTATTCGTTTCTGCCGCAGAATGATCGAAAGCGGACCTCCAGGATGTCGCTTAGGAGTCAGGTCCGGACATTGCCGTCCCTCCTCCGCTTCGCGCCTAAGACGCCAGTCTCCGAAAGTGCACCAGCGCTTCCAATGCCTCGCCCTCCCTCAGGCGCGCCCTCCGTGACCGGACAGGTCACGGGGGCTTCATGATGTCATGCGCCGGTTGACGTCAGCGAGGCCGGCCCAGGCAGGCGCCGCCGTCCGGCCCTGTCTCCTCGCGGCAAAGACGAGCGGGTGGCAGCGGCTCTGGCGCGTCGACAAGTCGGTTGGAGCCGTCCGCAAGCCGGTTCAGATCGAACGCGTCGTACAGCTGGCCCGTCGCCGTATAGGTGCGGAACGCCAGGCGGTCGTCGCTGACGTCAATGGTCTGATACAGTTGCGTATCCGCCGCCACGCGATCGGGCTGGCTGCCGGACCGGTCGTTGAGGCCGTACATCTTCGAACCGGCCACTGAGACCAGATAGACCGGCCCTTGAGGCTCCCCCGCCTCGCGCGCCCGACGTGACGCCTCGGCGCCCTCGGCGTGGGTGATGCGGCTGTAGCAATGGTCATGGCCTTGCAGCACCAGATCAACGCCCCGAGCGATGAAGATCGGATTCCAGGCCGCCTTCAGCGCCTCCGTGTCTCGCGGGCGGGCGCAGGTGTAGATCGGCTGGTGCTGGACCACGATGTTCCACCGGGCCGGGCTTTCGGCCAGGGTCCGGTCCAGCCATTGAGTCTGGGCGTCCAGAGCGTCCAGCCCCAGCGCGGCCGTGCCGTCCAGAACGATGAAGCGCACGCCCTGATAGTCGGTGAAATAGCTGGTCGGCTGCGCGGCGCCCGAGGCCACGCCGTTGCCCGGCAAGGCGAACTGCGCCGACCACAGCGGGCCGAGCTGGCGCACGCCGGCGTCGTCATCGCTGTACTCATGGTTTCCCGCCGCCGGGATCTGGGGGACCATGGCGTAGGCGAACCCGCCGTTCGCGGTCCACTCGCCCCATTCCCAGTCTTGCGACCGTCCCGTCAGGTCGCCCGCATGCACCATGACGTCGGGCGCAGTGCGCAGCAGACCCTGGCGAGTCGTCCGCGATCCCTTGGCCAGGATGTCGTTCTGGGTGTCGCCCAGGTAGAGGATGCGGAAAGGCCGGCCCGCCGTGTCAGCGGCGCGCAGGGTGTGCCATTCGGACCAGCCGTCGGCGCCCCTCAGGCGATAGACATAGACCTGACCCGGCGTCAGACCGGTGAAGCGCACAGAGTGGTACAGCCCCTGCCCGCCTCGCTCCACGCCGGACACGGTGACGCCGCGCACCGGCCGGGCATTCATCTCCAGCGCCGAACTGCCGATCGACGGCGCGATCTCAGCCAGGGCCTCAGTCTGGCGCAGGTCGGTGCGCCAGGCCACGGCCATCTCGTTCGAGGCGTCAGCGCCCGGCGTCAGGACCACCCGGTCGGGACGGCCGCCGGGCGCCCAGGTCTGGCGGACCTCGGCTGTCGTTTCCGGCGCAGCGGTCTGGGCGAGAACGGCGGCAGGCGCCGCGCCCAGCATCAGGGCGACGGACAGCGTCAGGAGTTTCATGGAGGTATTCCTATTCATGCATCGCCGCGCGCTCTTCGCGCAGCCTCGACAAAGCGATGAGGATCGGAGGATCAATCCGCCGGCGACGGGTCCGGCGTCCAACCCCAGGCGTCCATCATCACCGTGAACAGATGGGTGTTGGGGAAGTAGCCGCGCACACGCTCGGCGCCGGCGCCGACGGCCAGGGCGGGCACTTCCTCGGCCGTATGGGTGGCGTTGACCAGGACGTTCTCGAGCCGGACGATGTCCTCCTCGCTGTCCGTGGCCTTCCAGGCGTCATAGCCTTCCAGCAGCGGCTCGCCGCGACGGCCGCCGTCGACCTGCAGACCGAATGAATGGTCCGCCGTGAACAGCAGCAGCGTATCGCTCAGATCGACCCGGCTCTCGACCTCGGCGATGAGCCTGTCGAAATCGACCACATTCTGAAGCCCCTCGCGCGGATCATCGGTGTGCGCATCCCACTCGACCACAAGGAGATATCCCGTGTCCGACCGTTGCAGGATGTCCAGCGCCCTCAGCGTCGCCACGCGCACATCCATGGAATCCCCCACCACGACGGGGCGGAGGTTGGTCGTCGGCGCCTCTGCCAGCGTGGCGTAGATCGGCCGGTCGTGCGCGGCGCTCAACGCCTCGAAACTGCTGCCCAGGGCGATCAGCTGCTCGCCGATCTTGCGTCGGCCGGCGCCGAACAGAACATCCACGCCATCGCCGTAGCGGGGTGAGAAGGCTTGCGGGAAGATCTCGCCCCATTTCGCCCTATCATTCGAGTGGGCGTAGTTGGCCGCCGGCGTGGCGTCGGCGATGGATTGCGTCGTGATGACGCCGGTCAGCAACCCCCGCTCCTCCGCATATTCGAGCAGCGTCTTGGTCGGCGTTCCATCCCTTTCCCGACGCACGACGTCGGGCCCCTGGCTGATGACGCCGTTGCGGGTCTTCACCCCCGTCACGATCGACGACATGCCGTTGGCCGAGTCGGAGACGAACTGATCGACCGGCGAGGTCTCGCTCAGCCCCAGATGCGGCCACTGTTGGATATGCAGCCTCTGCGGTTCGTCATAGGCCATCAGGCTGGCGGCCGAGAGGGTCGACACCCCGGCCGCGTCGGCGAGAAACAGGATGACGTTCTTCGCCCTGCTCGGCTGGGCGGCCGACGCCGCATCGCGCTGCGCCGCAACCTGAGGTGCAGTATTCTGGGCCAGAACGGGCGAGGCCGAAAGGGCGAGGGAGGCGGCGACAAGCGCCGTCGCCAGAGGGGTGCGTGGCGTCATCATCTCAAATCCCCCTTAGAACCTGTAGCCGAGGCCGAAGGTGAATTTGCGGCCTGACAGGCTCGCGTCTTCAACAAACTGGCTGTACCCGGAGTATGAAACCTGAGCCTCGTCGGTCAGGTTGGTCACGGCGGCGTAGGTCCGCAGGCCGCTGGCGAAGGTGTAGCTGGCCTCCAGATCGACGCGCTGTTCTGCGTCATAGAATTCGTCGGTCTCGATGCTGTCGCCCAGACCTTCGACGTAGGCGTCGCGGTAGCGATAGTCGCCACGGACATTGAACCCTCTCCAGGCCCATTCCAGCGAGCCGGTGAACATGAATTTGGAGAAGCCGGGCACCGGCAGATCCCGGTCGTCATCGCGGTTGGGATAGGTCGCCTCGCTGTCCGCAAAGGTCGCGCTCATCCCGACGCTCAAGCCGCGCAGCACCCCCGGCAGGAAGCCGAGACGCTGACGTGCGATCAGCTCGACGCCGTAGTTCTTGGCGGCCGAGCCGTTCATCGGCACTTCGTATTCGAAATCGCCTTCCGGATCGAGAACGGGAATGCCGTTCGCGTCGAGGGTGTTGAAGTTATAGACCTGAATATAGGAGAAGTCCTGAATGTCCTTGTAGAAGACACCAATCGAATACAGGCCGCCGTTGTCGGTGTAATACTCGAGCTGAGCGTCGTAGTTGTCCGAAACGGCCGGTTGCAAATTGGCGTTGCCGTCCGTGATGTCGCCGTCTTCGTTGATGAAACGCCCGGCCGTCAGCTCGCTCAGCCGCGGACGGCCATAGCTGCGGTTGTAGCTTTCACGCAGGATCAGGTTGGGAATGAGCTCGTGCCGGAGGTGGAGGCCCGGCAGCCAGAAGCTGTAGGAATCGCTCGACTGAACCTCGATCAGGCTGGCGTTCCCATCCAGATAGCTGACCTGATAGTTGGTGTTCTTCCAGTCGACCTGCTCATAGCGCACACCCGCCACGACGGTGTGGATGCCCGAGCGCAGCGTGCCCATGACATAGCCGGCGCTGGTGTCCTCGGTCGCGTCATAGTCCGAGACATTGCTGTCCTCCAACGAGTCCTCAGTCTCGAACTCAAAGAGCTCGGGATTGCTGTTCAACAGAGCGACGCCGTTCCTGGGGATGACGTCATAGTATTTCTGGCCGCCCATCAGCACCTGGTCCGTGCGAACCACGACGTCGGCATAGGGGAAGGCTTCATCCATCGAATAGACGTTCGCCAGTCTGTCGAAACGCGGGGCGCTGCGGTTGAATTTCGCCCCCGTCTTGAAGGTGAAGACGTTGGAGCCGAGGTCGAAGTTGCGCTCCCAGTCGACTCTGGCGCCGAACAGCTCCTCGACCTTCACCGAGCTTTCCAGGATCAGTTCGCCCTCAGTCACAAGAGACAGGTCGCTGTGATCGTATCCGTCCACGGAGGTGATGTTCACCTCGCCCCGACTGACATCGATCAGGTTGTATTCGAACTGCATCCACGGATCGTCCGGCTCCATCAGGAAGTTCAGTTCGTTGTCGCTGACGATGTTCTCCTGGTTGCGGGAGTAGAAGGCGTCGTAGGTCAGCAGGCTGTTCGGAGCCTCGTGACGACCGCCGAAGTTGATCGAATAGAGTTCGTTCTGGCGCTGGTCCTCGGTGCCGATCCAGCCCCGCGACGCGCGAGAGCCGTTGTCGCCCGTCGTGCCGCGCCCATAGTCCGGCGTCAGCGCCTCATAGGTCTTGCGCCCGCCAATGGCGTTCTGGAACCGGGTGTCGATGTCGATGTCGGTCTCATAGGATACGCCGTGGCGTTCTGCGTCACTGTAGAAAAGACGCAGATAGAATGAGTTGAACGGGTCGGTCCTGAAATCGAAATTGGCGTTGACCGTATTCGTCTCGGTGACGCGCGTGTTGTATTCCCAGTGCGACGACTCCATGAACCACACTGGCTGGTCGTACTGATCAAGGCCCAGCGACGGATTGTTCTCCGGCGTGGCCTGAACCCAGTCCATGTCCCGGTTCAGGGAGTAGCGATCGGTCTTGTAGCTGCCGAGAGACAGGCTGACGCCCAGGTTCCGGTCGCCGCCGCCGATGCTGAAGATGTCCGAATACTTCAGGTCGAACGCGTGGCCCCATTTCTCGGGCAGGTCGCTGTAGACCCCGGCTGCGTCAAACTCGAACTCGCGGCCGGACCGCTGGAAGGCGCTTCGGCTGACGACGTTGATGATGCCGCCGATGGCGTCGCCGTCGCGGTCAGGCGTCGGCGCCTTGATGACTTCGATGCGGGTGATGCCGCCCGCCGCGAACTGGCGCGTGTTGATGCCGCGTCCTCCGCCTGAACTCGGCAGACGGTTGCCGTCGATCTGGAACAGATTGTAGTCGCCCTCGACGCCGCGGATGTTGATGCCCGCCGCCGATCCGTCCTGGTCCATATCGACGCTCAGGCCCGGCAGGCGCTGCAGGGCGTTGCCGATGTTGCCGTCCGGCATCTGGCCGAACACCTCTTCGGAGATGATGTTGACGATGCCGCTGGCGGTCTTCTGCTGGTTGATGGCCAGGGCCTGTCCGCTGGCCGCCGCGCGAACCATGACATCCTCAACCTGGAAGGCGCCGCTGCTCAGGCCGATGTCTGTCGTCGCATTGCCGCCCGCAGGCACAACGACCGTGACAATGCTGGCGTCGAGACCGACGTACTCGACCTGCAAGATGACTTCGCCGGCGGGAGCGACCAGCTGGAAGCGGCCGTCCTCGGTCGTATAGTCCTGCGCGCTGCCGCCAGCCACGCGAACGACCGCGCCGCGAAGCGATGCGCCGGTGACGAGATCGAACACACGCCCCGTCACCCTGCCTTGGCTGATTTCAGCCCCCACCGAGGCTGACGAAGCGACGCTCTGAGCCTGAACGGCGCTGGCGGACAACGCGACCAGCGCCGTCGACGCCAAAAGAACAAATTGTCTGACTGCGGAACGTTTATTCACAATACCCCTCTTAAATCTGCGTGAAAGCCTGAACGACTCATCACTCATCTGTTGGGGCGGGTGTTAGCAGCGCCAGGCTGCCCACCTGTGTGAACTTATTGTCAAAGATTACTACAATTCGCGCGACTATAACTTTAGATTGCGCGACAACCACCCTCGCCGTCAGGTCGGCCGTCACAGCGACCCTGCCCGTAGCGCGCAGGGAGCCGCGCGGCCGCCCAGTCGCGAGGCCCTCGCGGACACCGGCGAAGTTCGCCCCGTGATCGCCGCAGATGCCCATCATGGTGGAAGTAGTGGGCGTATTCTTGGGGCGTGAAGATCACATCAGCCTTCATCCAGCAGCGCCTGCGCCACCGCCTTGCCTGGCCCACGGCTAGCGCCGGTGACCACGGCAGTCTTTCCAGACAGGCCCAGGTCCATGTCGATGCTCCCCATTCGTGCGGTCTTCGAACATGTCGGGCCGCATCTTGGCGGTCAGAATAGGGGTGAGATTGCCGTACCAACCCTAGCTTTAACGCCAGCCGGTCGAGGCCCGGACTATGCAGCTAAGCAGCACCGCTCTTCGGGTCGGATCCCGCCGCCGGCTGCGTCACGAATTTGCAGGTCGCCGCCGTCCCCACCGCCAGACAGCGGCTCTGGAACCCCGCAAGATCAGGCCGTTCGCCGCTGTCGATCCAGCCCTCCAGCGCCAACAGCGCCGTCAGATAAGAGGCGTCCTCCAGACGGCTGTGATCGGCCTCGTCGGTGGCGGCCTGAACCAGCCATTGCGACCGGCCCGCCTCGGCCACCGTCTGCGCATAGATCGCCTCGACCGAATAGAAGACCGTCGGGTCGTGCAGGGCGTGCAGGCTGACGGTCGGAACCGAAATCAACCCGCTGAGGTCGGCGTCGTGCGCCAGCATGGCCACGCCCACCGGATCAGCCGTGAACCGCTCCACCCCCGCATTCAGGGCCGCATCGTCCGAGGAGCCTGAATAGACCGTCGCGCTGTTGTCGAACGGATTGCGTCCGCCCAGCCGCACCATCACCATGTCGCGGAACAGATAGGTCGACCAGTTCATGTGCGAGATCAGCGCGCCCTCGCTGACGCCCGTCACCGCCAGAATGTCATGCAGGCGCTGGGCCTGCTGCGCCGTGCGCCGCCCCGCCGGTCTGTTCACGCCGGTGCAGGTCTCGATCCGCTCGCGCAATTGCGCCCGCGTCAGCCGCTCGCCCAGCGGCAGGCCCTGCCAGACCGGATATTGGGTGTCGCGCCGCGCCGGATGGTTGCGGCAATAGTACTGATAGACCGCCCTCAGATCGGCCCGGAAGCCATAGGCCTGCGTTCCGCCTGAGACGATGCCGTTGGTCGTCAGCACCCCGTCATAGACCACCGCGCCGGACGCATCGCGGGCGTAAAGCTCCGACGCCTTGGCCGCGACATTCCCGCCCCACGACTGGCCGTGCAGAATGGTCCGCTCGGGCCGCCCGTATTTTGCCCAGAAGATTTCACGGCTGCTCTCCACGCTCTCGGCCGCCATCCGCACGCCATAGCCGCCGCGCCGGTAGGTCGTGCCGATCCAGGCGTAGCCCTGCTTCACCATCACCGAGAACCGGTCCAGATCCTCCAGCGGATCGGCCGCCTCGGGCGCCCCTGTGCGCGGCCCGCCGTGGGCGTGAACCACCAGCCGCCGGTTCCAGGTCTCGGGCATGGCGATGACATACCAGGCCCCACGCGCGTCCCGTCCCGACAAGCACTGGGCCTCAGCCACCGAGGCCGGGCAGGCGATAGGGCGCGGCGCAACGGTCTGGTCCGCTTCCGCCTGCCGGGCGCTCGCCGGGGCCACCGCCAGCATCGCGGGCGCAAGGGCCCCGGCGACGAGCATGACCATCAGGCGTGGGGATCGACTCATTGGGCGTCCTTTCAAACAGGCGGGGCGGCTCACGAAGAGCCGCCCCCTCAGCATCAGAAGCGCTGGGTCAGGGTGCCGTAGAAGTAGCGGCCATAGGGGCGATGGATCGACCCCATATAGCCGTTCTCGGCCAGCGACGGGCCTTCATTGGTGATGTCGCGCACGCCCAGTCGGACCTGGGTGGAACGCGAGAAGACCGGCGTGTCGAAGTCATACTGGACATACAGATTGCCGATCAGCTGCTCCTTGACCACCCAGGGCGTGCCCGCGTCGCTCAGCAGGCTGGTCTGGTTGACGTCGCTGACATACTGTGTCGAGAAGCCCGCCCGCCAGGCGTCCTTGCGCCAGGTGATGTTGGTCGTGACCTTCCATTCCGGCCGCCCGTTCTGGGCGATCAGCTGGCTGGAGTCCGGCAGCGGCGTCAGGGGGTTGATGATCCCCGCCTCACGCGCGGCGAACAGGCTGTCGACGATGTCGCCGGGCGCGCGGGTGAACTCCAGCAGTTGGGCCGCATTGACCCGCACCGTGAACGATCCCCACGGCGTGCGGCGCTTGGACCAGCTGAAGCCCAGGTCCAGCCCCTCGACCGTCTGCGGCAGCAGATTGATGAAGCTGTCGCTGATCGAGATGACGTCGCCGACAGCCGTCAGGCCCGTGCCGTCGAACAGCAGCTCGTCATCCGCGTTCGGCGCGGCGCGCACGACGTTGGGGTTGGACGAACCCTGGACCCGGTTCAGATAGTCCAGCGCCAGTGCGCTCTGTGCCCCCAGCAGGCCGACGATCTGCTCCTGCTCGATCTTCCAGCGGTCGGCGGTGAAAGTGAAGTCGCCCCAGGCCTCAGGCAGGAACCACGGCTGGAACACCACGCCGTACGAACTGTTGGTGCTCTCCTCCGGCTTCAGGTCCGGGTTGCCCGCGATCAGCAGGGAGGCGCTGGCGCTGCGGGTGCAGGCGTTCATCGAGGCGATGCGGCCCGCCCTCAGATCAGCCTCGCATTTGATGAAGTCCGTGCCGCCCGCCAGGCGCGCATACTGGGTGGCGTTGGTCTGCTCCAGGTTGGGCGCGCGGAAGCCTTCCGAATAGGAGGCGCGGACACGCAGGCCGTCGATGATGTCCCACGCCACCGCCACCTTGGGCTTGGCCACCGAGCCGAAGTCCGAATAATGCTCGAACCGGCCCGCGATCTGCATGTCGATGCTGTGCACGAAGGGGATGTTCATCTCAGGCGAGATGATCGGCACGGCGAACTCGACAAAGGCGCCGGCCACGTCGCGCGCGCCCTTGGTGTCCGGGTTGGGGCTGACCGCCGAGACGTTGGACAGATTGGTCTCGCCCGTCACCATGTCGACGAAGGTGAAGGTGCCGTCGACATTCTCGTCGCGGTCGTCGCTCTGGGTCTCGTGACGGAACTCGGCTCCAAAGGCGACGCCGACAGGCCCGGCGGGCAGCTCGAACAAATCGCCGCGCGACATCTTGAAGTCGATCAGCGACAGGGTGGTGCGCGAGGTGCGGACCATGTCGAAAGTGATGGCGTCGATGGCCGCCTGCGACGACGGCGTGCAGTCGCCATAGCTGGTGGTGGCCACACAGCCGCCGGTGAAGGGGTTGTAGGCGTCGGGCGTGGACAGAGCCAACTGCTGCTGCAGCTTGGTCATGTTGATGTTGGGCGAGGTGTCCTTGGCCTCGGCCTCGGAATAGAGCAGCGCCGTCTCCCAGTCGAAGCCGCGCCATTCGCCGCGCAGACCGGCGAGGAAGCGGGCCTGATAGTTCTTGACCACGACCTCCTGGAAGCCCGTATCGACGAAACGGTAGTTGGTCATCAGGATCGGCAGACCGGCGGCGGGCACATTGGTCAGGCCCGCCAGGCGGTTGGGATTGGCCGAGCCGTCCGCAAAGGTCACGGGGCCGAACGGATTGTAGTAGTTGCTGGCCGGGATCCACAGGCTGTTGAGGTTGACCACCGGCGGCTGGATGGCCCGGCTCTCGGCGCCGTAATAGCCGATCTCGCCAAAGGCGGTGATGTTGGGCGTCAGCTCATAATGGCCGGTCAGATAGACATTGGTCCGCTCGATGGCCGAACGCACCGTGGTGTCATGACGGGTGTCGTAGCGCAGGTCGCGCATGCCTCCGGCTTCCGGCTCGGCGTTGTAGGAGCCTGCGCCGCTGATCAGGCACAGGTCGCCGCCGATGTCGACGCCGCAGCCCAGGCTGGCGGGCTGGATGCGGAAGGCGCCCGCCGCCGTGGCCACCACCTGGCCGTTCACGCGTGGGCGCAGGGCCGTGGTGCTGCCCGGCGTGCTCAGCCGCGCCCAGGGGGTGTGCGACGACCGGCCGTCCGGCACGTTGGAGTCTGCAAAGCCCGGATAGTCGGCGAAGAAGGGCCGCATGTCGTCGCTGAAGGTGAAGTCCTGGTCCGACGCCATCAGCCGGGTCCGGTCCGAATAGCTGACGAAGCCGGAGACGTTGCCGCGCTCGAAATCACGGCCGCCCGACAGGTTCAGTTCGAACTCACGCAGGCCCGTGCCTTCCGCGCCGCCATAGCGGGTGTTGACAGTCAGGCCGTCCATGTCGTCGCGCAGCACGGTGTTGACCACGCCCGCCACAGCGTCTGCGCCGTAGATGGCCGCGGCGCCGTCCAGCAGCACTTCGACGCGCTCCAGCCCCGTCACCGGGATGGAGTTGGAGTTGAAGCTCTGCACCGGCACCGTGCCGGTGTCCGACGTGCCCTGGCTGGTCGGGTGCTGAACCAGACGACGGCCGTTCAGCAGCACCAGGGTGTTGCCGACGCCCAGCGAGCGCAGGTTGACCGAGTTGACGTCGCCCCGCGCCGAGTTCGACGTCTGGGGGTTGTTGGCGGAATCGAACAGGACGTCGCCCATCTGGGGGATGGAGCGCATCAGGTCGTCGCCCGACTCGGCGCCGGTAGCGTCGATCTGGTCGCGGTCGAAGACGACCACAGGCAGGGCCGCCGTCGTGCTGGCCCCGCGGATCTGCGTGCCGACCACGACGATGTCGTCCAGTTGCGCGGCGTCATCGGTGGCGGCGGCCTCGTCCTGCCCCTGCGGCGGCGTCGGCGGCGTTTGCTGCTGCGCCTGTGCGGAACCCGCCCACAAGGCGATCACGGCGGCCCCGCCCAGCAGGGTCGTGCGGTGGATGGTTTTCATGTCAGTTCCTCCCAGTTCTTCGGTCGTTCAGTCGACCGTTATGACGTCCAGATCGCCCGGCCCTGCGGCCGGATCGGGCGCGGCGGCCAGGGGTTTGGGGCCCGAACCCAGCGCCGCATGCAGCGCCTCCCGGTCCAGCTCGCCCTCCCAGCGGGCGACCACCAAAGTCGCCACCGCATTACCCACAAAGTTCGTCAGCGCCCGGCATTCGCTCATGAAGCGGTCGATGCCCAGGATCAGCGCCATGCCGGCGACCGGCACGCTCGGCACCACCGCCAGCGTCGCCGCCAGCGTGATGAAGCCCGCGCCGGTGATGCCCGCCGCCCCCTTGGAGCTGAGCATGGCCACCAGCAGCAGCAGGATCTGGTCATGCAGGCTCAGGTCGATGTTCATGGCCTGGGCGATGAACAGCGCCGCCATGGTCATGTAGATGTTGGTGCCGTCCAGGTTGAACGAATAGCCCGTCGGCACGACCAGACCGACCACCGACTTGGGCGCGCCCGCCCGTTCCAGCTTCTGCATCAGGCTGGGCAGGGCCGCTTCCGACGAGGAGGTGCCCAGCACCAGCAGCAGCTCTTCCTTCAGGTAGCCGATCAAACGGAAGATGGAGAAGCCGTTGAGCCAGCAGACGAAGCCCAGCACGCCCAGCACGAAGATCAGCGACGTCACATAGAAGGTCGCGATCAGGGCCAACAGATTGGCGATGGCCCCGATGCCGTAAGCCCCGATGGTGAAGGCGAAGGCGCCGAAAGCCCCGACCGGCGCGGCCTTCATCAGGATGGCCACCAGCTTGAAGACGATCTGGCTCAGTGATTCCAGACCGCGCTGCACCGGCGCCGCCACGTCGCCGACGATGGCCAGGGCGATGCCGAACAGGATCGACACGAACAGCGTCTGCAGGATGTTGCCCTCGACGAAGGCGCTGACCAGGGTCGTCGGGATGATGCCGGACAGGAAGCCAACGATGGTGCTCTCATGCGCCGCCTGGGCGTATTGGGCCACAGCGCCCGCATCCAGGGTCGCCGGGTCGATGTTCAACCCGTGTCCGGGCTTGACCACATTGGCGATGATCAAGCCGATGATCAGGGCCAGGGTCGAGAAGAACAGGAAATAGGCGAAGGCCTTGGCGGCGACGCGCCCGACCTGGCGCAGGTCGCGCATCCCGGCAATGCCCGTGGTGATGGTCAGGAAGATCACCGGCGCGATGATCATCTTCACCAGCTTGATGAAGCCGTCGCCGAGCGGCTTCAGCGACGTGCCGAACTCGGGCCAGAAATGGCCGATGGTCCCGCCAGCCACGATGGCCAGCAGCACCATGAAATACAGGCTGCGGTAAAACGGCGTGCGTTTGACGGGCGCGCCGTCGATGATGGCGGGTTGCAGCAAGCGACCTCCCTTGGAGCCCATGCGGGGCTCCGGCCTGAACTTCACCGTCTGATGCGGCGACTTGGGTTGAGTATCGGGATAAGGAGACTATGGCGGCAACGCGGCCATGTTCAGTTTGTATCTATCAGTAATAAAACACTATTTCTAAATACGGACTTAGAGATGGTCTGATTATGTGCGGATATCCGCACACGCGATTAGACATTCGTGCGGTTTCCCGCATGGTGTCGCCATGTCGTGGATTCCGCGTTCGACCGTCGCCCAGTGGCGCGTCTTCATCATCGTCTGGCTGGCGATCGCCGCCATCGTGGTGCTGGCGGCCGGCGCCTTTGCGCGACGCGAAGCCCAGGCCGCCGCTCTGGAGCAGGCCGCCACCGCCAGCGCCCTGCACGCCGCCGTGCTGCGCAGCGAACTGGAGCGTCACAAGTCCCTGCCCCTGGTCCTGGCCCAGGATCCCGACGTCATCACCCTGCTGAACCGACGCGACGCCGCTTCGGTGGACCGGCTGAACCGCAAGTTCGAGACCTTGGCGACCGAGGTTCGAGCCGCCGTCATCTATGTGCTGGACGCGCAGGGCGTGGCGCTGGCCGCCAGCAACTGGCGCGACCCGACCAGCTTCGTCGGCACCAACTACCGTTTCCGTCCCTACTATTTCGAGGCCGTTCACGACGGCCAGGCGGGCCTGTTCGCCCTTGGCACCGTCAGCGGACGCCCCGGCCTGTATCTGTCGCGGCGCATAGACGACCCCGCCGGGCGCACCCTGGGCGTCATCGTCGCCAAGGTGGAGTTCGACGCCCTGGAAGAGGAATGGCGCAACTCACGCGAGCCGACCTATGTCACCGACTCGGACGGGGTGGTTCTGGTCACCACTGTGCCCGAATGGCGCTTCGGCACCACACGTCCCCTGAAGCCAGAACGCCGCCGCAGGCTGGTCGAGGCCCAGACGGCGGGGGCCGCCGTCATCGCCCCCCTGCCCTTCGATGCGGTGACACCCGGCATGGTGCGTCTGGACGGCGCCGTGCCGCCCGATCTCTACGCCAAGGCGACGGACGCCATCGCGGATCTGGACTGGACCCTGACTCTGCTGTCGCCGTCGGGACAGGCGGTGGCGCGGTCGGTGGCGGCGGGGCGGATGCTGGCCTTGCTCAGCGTTGCGCTTCTGGCGGGATTGACCGGGGTGCTGCTGAGACGGCGTCAGAGGGCGGCGGCCCGCACGCTGGAGGCCGAGGCCGCTCGGCTGGAGCTGGAACGCCAGATCGACCTGCGCACCACCGAGCTGCGCACCGCCAACAGTCAGCTAAGTCACGAGATGGAGGAGCGGCGGCGCCTCGAGGAAAGCCGCCAGGATCTGCAGAACGACCTTATCCAGGCCAATAAACTGGCCACCCTGGGCCAGATCGCCGCCGGCGTGGCGCATGAGATCAACCAGCCCGTCGGCGCCATCCGCACCCACGCCGATTCCGCCTCCGTCTATCTGGACCGCAGCGACGCCGACGGCGCCCGGCGCTCGCTCGGCCTGATCAGCGACATGACCGCCCGCGTCGGCGCCATCACCGACGAACTTCGCGCCTTCTCGCGCAAGACCCGGTCCCAGGCCGTGGCCGTCGGTGTCGAGGCGGCCATCGACGGGGCCTTGCTGCTGGTCGGCCCGCGCCTGCGCGAGCGCGGCGTCGACCTGATCCGCACCCAGGGGTCGCCTGATCTGATGGTCAAGGCCGAACGCAACCGGCTGGAGCAGGTGGTGCTGAACCTGCTGCAGAACGCCATCGAGGCCGTGCAGAGGGTGAAGGCTCCGCGCATCACCATCTCGGTCGAAACGCAGGGCCAGACCGTCGTCGTTCGCATCGCCGACAACGGGCCGGGCTTGTCCGACGCCGTGCGCGACCGGCTGTTCACCCCCTTCACCACCGACAAGCCCGACGGCATGGGGCTGGGCCTCGTCATCAGCCGCGACATCGTCGCCGGCTTCGGCGGTGAGCTGAGCCACGAGCCGTCCGCGAGCGGCGCCGTCTTCGTCATTAGACTGGCGAGGGCCGAATGACTTTCAAGACCTTGAACCGCGTGGCCCTAGTCGACGACGACGACGCCTTCCGCTCGGCCCTGGCCGAACGCCTGGGCCTGGCCGAGCTGACCGTGACCGACCACCCCTCCGCAGAGGCGGCGCTGAAGGCGCTGGACGCCGGGTTCGAAGGCGTGGTCATCACCGATTTGCGCATGCCCGGCATGGACGGCCGCCAACTGACGCGGCGGCTGACGGAGATCGACGCCGACCTGCCCGTCATCATCATGACCGGCCATGGCGACATCGCCGAAGCGGTCGAGGCGATGAAGGGCGGCGCCTATGACTTCCTGGCCAAGCCCTTCGCGCCCGAGCGCCTGATAGACACCGTCCGCCGGGCGCTGGAGAAACGGGCTCTGGTGCTGGACAACCGCCGCCTGACCGCGCTGGCGGCTGACGGCGACTGGACCATCCCGCTCAGCGGCGAGAGCCGGGCGGTCGAGGCCCTGCGCGCCGCCATCACCCAGTTGGCCGACGCCCAGGTCGATGTGCTGATCGAGGGCGAGACCGGCGCCGGCAAGGAGGCCGTGGCCCGCGCCATCCACAACGCCGGACGTCGCCGTCTGCACCCCTTCGTGCCCGTGGCCTGCGCCGCCCTGCCCGAAGGCGACGCCAAGGGGCAACTTTTCGGACACGAAGCCGGGGCCTTCATCGGCGCGCTTCGGCGTCGTGACGGCCAGATCACCCAATCGCACCAGGGCAGCCTGTTTCTGGACGAGATCGACCAGACCTCCCAGGCCGTCCAGCTGATGCTGCTGCGGGTGCTGGAGGAGCGCGAGATCCTGCCGCTGGGGGCCAGCGAACCCCAGGCGCTGGACCTGCGGGTCATGGCGGCGACCAAGGCCGATCCGGCCTCGGCGGTGGCGCGCGGCGATCTGCGCGAAGACCTCTATTACCGGCTCAATGTCGTGCGTCTGCGCGTGCCGCCCCTGCGCGAACGCCGCGAAGACGTGCCGATGCTGTTTGCGCGTTTCCTGGGTCGAGCGGCGGACCGGATGCGCCGTCCCATGCCGCCGATCGACCATGCGGTGCGCCGCCGCCTGCTGGAGCATGACTGGCCGGGCAATCTGCGCGAACTGTCCAACTTCGCCAATGAGGTGGTCATCGGTCTGGCGGCGACGGCGTCCGCCGGCGGACCCGGCGACGCCCTGGCCGACAAGGTCGCCCGCTATGAGGGCGAACTGATCCGCGAGGCCCTGACCGCCTGCCGTGGCGACATCCGCCAGGTCACAGCCATGCTGGGCCTGCCACGCAAGACGCTCTACGACAAAATGACCCGCCACGGGATCCAGCCCTCGGCGCACCGGGGCTGAGGGCTGACAAGTTAAACTTCTCAAAGGGCTGTCCGACCAAGCTTAGCGCCCCGGTAGGAGTTGTCAGTCCAAACTGATTGCCGGTTGAGCGAGGCGGCCGCAGCGTCTCCGAATGGCCAATCGACCAATCCGTTCCGCTGGTTTGACAGCTCGCCGAGGTGATGCCTACTTCGCAATCGGACCCGTTGCGGACATTGGCCTCAGCGATACCAGAACGTCTCTTCGTTGGATTCTTCCGACGACCATCTGACCAAAGCTCCGCGACGGAACTCGGCCGAGCCCGCGCCGTAATCGACCTGTCCGCCGTTCTGAACCAAGCCACTTACCCAGCGAAACTGCATCGTTTCGCCATCTGGTGAGCAGAGGAATGACATGCGGTAGGCTGCACCAACTTCGCCCAGTTCGGACTCTAAGGGAGCGACATCGCCGCGCGGCCGGTGGCCATTGAGCAGCACCTGTGGGCTTCTCTCGCGCTGGCGCATCGGCCTGCGGATTTCCAACTGTTGTCGGCCACAGCTTGCGTTGAAGACTTCCACCCATGGGTTCGCAGGTCGCGGCTCGCGAACCTGCAAAACCACCTCATCAACCTGAAGCGCAAATAGCATCGACAGCAGCATGCTTCCCACTCCGAACGCGTTCAGAGATTGTTGTGGCACAATCTGACGCTCTGCAAAGATCGGATTAGTGTCCGCTTTCCACCCCTAACAGACCTCGGCGGCGTCCGCTCAGAGGCGGCAGGCCAAATGTCCGCTGTCAGGCCCGCGCCATTGACCGCACCCGACCCGTTGCGGACGCTGCGGTGTCGGCCGAGACGGCGAAGGCAGGTTCGGAGGTGGCGAGCAGGTGTGGCTATCAGCGCGCTTCGGCCAAGGCCCGCTTACGTCAGTCCTTCGGGAAATTAGTGCCGCGTGGGAACGCCTGCTGTTCGGCTGAGCGCCAATTCCAGTCATTGGGCGGCTTGCGGAAACACGACATCTGGACCTGCGTCCGACGCGCCGTCCCCCGTCCCGGTCAAGTCCAGGCGCCACGGCCTGAAGTCGGCGCCGCTGGGCTGCTGGAACAGGCGCAGGCCGAACTCCGGCAGGATGGCGAGCAGATGGTCGAAGATGTCGGCCTGGATGGCCTCATACTCGGCCCAGGCCACGGTCGCCGTGAAGGCGTAGATTTCGAGCGGCAATCCCGCCTCGCTCGGCTGCAGTTGCCGCACCAGCAGCGTCATGTCCTGACGGATGCGCGGATGGTTTCCCAGATAGTGCTGCACATAGGCGCGGAAGGCGCCGATGTTTGTGGATCGGCGCATATTCACCGGATCGCGCCCCGCCTCGACCAGTTTGGCGTTCCAGTCGGCCATCTCGGCCGCCTTCTCGGCCAGATAGTCGTCAATCAGCAGGAAGCGGCGCATCCGCTCGCGCTCCTCCTCGGTCAGAAAACGCACGCTGGTCTGGTCGATCAGCAGGGAGCGCTTGATGCGTCGCCCGCCGCTCTCCTGCATGCCGCGCCAGTTCTTGTAGGACTCATTGATCATCCGCCAGGTCGGGATTGTGGTGATGGTCTTGTCCCAGTTCTGAACCTTGACCGTATGCAGGGCGATGTCGATGACGTCGCCGTCGGCGTTCAACTGGGGCATCTCGATCCAGTCGCCGACACGCAGCATGTCGTTGGAGTTGAGCTGCACCGAAGCCACCAGCGACAGGAGGGTGTCCTTGAACACCAGCATCAGCACCGCCGCCAGCGCTCCCAGGCCCGACAACAGCAACAGCGGCGACCGTTCGATCAGAGCCGCGATCGCCATGATGGCGGCGATCGCATAGATGACGATCTTCAGGACCTGCAGATAGCCCTTGATGCTGCGTCGGTGAGCGCGCGGCGAGCGGACGTAGAGGGCGTTAGCCATGTCCAGCGCCGCGCCGATGGCGATCGCCACCGCCACGATCATGAAGGCCCCGGCGACATTCTGGACCAGAGTGACGACGCCCGGCGACAGGTGCGGCACGCCGCCTATGCCGCGAAGGATGATGATGGCGGGAACCACACGCGTGACGCTGCGCACCACGGGACGGAGCAGCACGTCCAGATCCTGAACGGTGCGCCCCGCCACACGCAGGGCCAGGCGGGTCAAAACGCGGCGGACGATGAAGTCCGCGACGAAGGCGATGAGGAGGAGAAGACAGAGCCCGATCAGCATCTGCGCGATCGGGAACTCCGCCAGGCGATCACGCATGGCGTCAAGGAAAGGCATGGCCAAGCCTAAGCGACGCGGTCGCACACTTGAACCCCGGCGCGTCAATCTGCGTCAGTCGATGGACCGGACAAGGCCGATCGGCATGGAACCGAAACGCCAATGCAACGCTTGAGCACGATGCTCAAGACCAACATGAACCCCCGTGTCTTCTGGGGAGCCAGCCTGATCATCGGGCTGCTTCTCATCGCCGCCCTGGCGGCCCCCGGCTTCTCTGATCGCGTGTTCCACACCGGCCAACGCTGGGTGATCGAGACGTTCGGCTGGTTCTACATAGCCGCTGTCGCCGGCTTCCTCGGCCTTGTCGTCTTCCTCGCCCTGGGTCCCACCGGCGCGCTTAAACTGGGGCCCGACGACGCCGAACCTGACTTCCCCTACCTGTCCTGGATCGCCATGCTGTTTGCGGCGGGCATGGGCATCGGCCTGATGTATTTCGGCGTCGCCGAGCCCATCCAGCATTTCACCAGCCCGCCGTCCGGCGAGGGCGGCACCTTCGCCGCCGCCCGCGAAGCGATGGGCATCACCTTTTTCCACTATGGCGTTCACGCCTGGGCCATCTACGCCCTCGTCGGCCTCAGCCTCGCATTCTTCGCCCATCGCAAGGGGCTTCCGCTGACCCTGCGTTCCGGTCTGTCGCCCTTGTTGGGCCGCCGCACCAATGGCCCCATCGGCGACGCCGTCGACATCTTCGCCATCTGGGGCACGGTCTTCGGCATCGCGACCTCGCTCGGGTTCGGCGTGTCCCAGATGAACAGCGGCCTCACCTACCTGCTCGGCATCCCCAACAACGCTTGGGTCCAGGTCGCCCTGATCGTGATCGTCATGGGGGCGGCCACCGCCTCTGTGCTGAGCGGTGTCGGCAAGGGGGTGCGCCGCCTGTCCGAATTGAACCTGACCCTGGCTGTCCTCCTTTTGCTTTTCGTGTTGGTCGTCGGACCGACCGGCTTCCTGTTCAAGGCTCTGGTCCAGAATTTCGGCCTCTACCTGGACCATTTCTTCGAGCGGACTTTTACGCTTTACGCCTATGAACCGCGAGCGTGGATGGCGGACTGGACCCTCTTCTACTGGGCTTGGTGGATCGCCTGGTCGCCCTTCGTCGGCATGTTCATCGCCCGCATCTCACGTGGCCGAACGGTGCGGGAGTTCATTCTGAACGTTCTATTGGTTCCTGCCGGATTCACCTTCCTCTGGATGACCGTCTTCGGAAACACGGCCATCTTCCTGGACATGACCACCGCCGCCGGCGCCATCTCCCAGGCGGTCAGCGCCGACCTGTCCACCGCTCTGTTCCATTTCCTGGAGCAACTGCCGGGCGCCGCCTTCACCTCGGCCCTGGCCATCTCCCTTGTCTCCATCTTCTTCGTGACCTCGGCCGACTCGGGCGCTCTCGTAATCGACACCATGGCCTCCGGAGGCGCCGACGATACGCCGCGCTGGCAGCGTCTCTACTGGTGCCTGCTGCTGGGCCTTGTCGCCGCCCTGCTTCTGCTCGCCGGCGGTCTCGGCGCCCTGCAGGCCGCCACGCTTGTGGCCGCCCTGCCCTTCACCATCATCATGATCCTGATTTCAGTCGGCCTGGTGCGCCAAATGAACGCCGACGTCGCCGGGCGCACGCTCGAGACCGAGGGGCCGCCGCTAGCCGAACAGCTGAAGCGAATCCTCGCTCCCGCCAGCCGCAAACAGATCGACAGCCAGATCGACCGCGCCGGCGTCCTCGCGCTTGAGACGGTTCGCCAGGCTCTGGAGGCCGAGGGTCTTGTGGCCGAAGTGAAACAAGACGAGACGGGTTTGACGCTCACCGCCCCCACCGCCCACGGACCCGATTTTCATTATCGGCTCACCGCCCATGAACGTCCCCGTCCCGCCCTGACGGCGCTGGAGGCGCCCGAACGTCGCCGAAAAATGGAGTGGCGGCTGTCGGCCCGGTCAGACGACGCAGGAAGACCTCGTGACGTCACAGGCTTCACCCGCGATCAGCTGGTGGCCGATGTGCTCGAGCATCTGCAGCGATGGCGTACAGCATGAGCGCTCGTAATCGCGCCTAGCAAAGAGAGTGCTCCACGTTACTGTCATGGTCACAAGCGGCAGCGTTCAATGCCTCAGAAGGGAGTTGTCAGTCCAAACTGATTGCCGGTTGAGCGAGGCGGCCGTAGCGTCTCCGAATGTCCAAATCGACCAATCCGTTCCGCTGGTTTGACAGCTCGCCGAGGTGATCCGCCTCGTGGTGTTGATGTACGTGAAATACCCGCTGTCGTTTCGGAACGTCGACCTTCTAGCCGAGCGCGGCATCGACATCTGCCATGAGACGGTGCGGCTTTGGTGGAACAGGGTTGACCCGATGTTCGCCGCAGAGATCCGTCGCAAGCGGGTCGACCACATGCGCGCCTACACACACTGGCGATGACATCTCGACGAGGTCTACGTGAAGATCAACGGCGAAATGCATTACCTCTGGTGCGCCGTCGATCATGAGGGCGAGGTGCTGAAATCCTTTGTCACCAAGACCCGGGACAAGGCCGCAGCACTGAGTTTCATCAAGAAAACCATAAGCGCCACGGTCGTCCCAGGCCATCGTCACCGACGGCCTGTGCTCGTATCGAGCCGCTATGAACCTCCTCGGCAATGCGCAGAAGCAGCTTCGGCGTCGGCGAACTGCTGGCCGCGTCCGCGCCAACTTACGGCAAGCCGCGCCTTGAGGCGGCCGGGTCGCTGACGGCGGGGGATGTGGTCATTGATCTGAAGCGCCGCCTGATCACCCGCGCGGGCGAGGCCGTGCGCGTCACGCCCAAGGAATACGACGTCCTGGCCCATCTGACGCGAAACGCAGGCAAGGTCGTCGGCCATCGCGACCTGCTGACCGCCGTCTGGGGCAAGGCCCACGCCGACGACACCCAGTACCTGCGCGTCGTCATCGGCCAACTGCGCCAAAAACTGGAGGCCGATCCGGTCCAGCCTAGACTGATCGCCACGGAGCCGGGCGTGGGATACCGACTATTGGATTGATCAACACCCTCAAAGGTTCGACTTCGGATCAGCCGCTCAGGAGCTAGAGGTCGAGTTTCTGGCAGGCCGCCAATGTCCGCTGCCGGCCAGACGAAGAGCAGCGGAAAGGCGTGTCGGAGGCATGCGGTTCACTCTGTTCAGCTGGCCGGATCAGATACATCCGAGCCTTCGTCAGCACGCAGAGCGAACCGATCCTTGCCAAGCCACAGGAAGCCCGCACCGAGCAACAGAACGACGGCGCCGACCGTCAACAGCGACAGACCGACCATGCCTGGATCGGCGAACAGGCGGTCGGTCGTCAGCCCGACCAGCAGCGGCACCAGGCTGAGCCCCAGCAGATTGGCGACCAACGTATAGAAGGCCCCTGCCTGACCGCGCAGGGCCGCAGGCGTGAGCTGCTGCAACGCGGCCCCCGCCGGACCCGCCGTCGCCGCCATGGTGATGATGGCCAGGGCGGCGCCGATGACGCCAACGATCGGCGACGACGACAGCACCATCAGGGCGACCGCGCCCAGTTGCGCCACGCAGACCAGGGCGCCGACACGCAGATAGGCGTCCTTGACCCCACGCTTCAGCCAGGCGTCGGTCAGGGCGCCGCCTGCAATGGCGCCGAGCGGGCCAGCGGTCAGCAGAATGACGCCGAGGACCAGTCCCACCTGCCCGATCGACCAACCATGGTGGCGCAGGAAGAAGGCTGGCGTCCAGATGGCGATGGCGTAGCCGTATCCCGTGTGCATGGCGAAGCCGAAATGGTGGCATGTCAGCGCTTTCCACTGACGCCGTGCATGGCCCAGAAAGGCCCCGAAGGTGGCGCCGCGCTTGGGCGTCGCTGCGCTCCGCACAGGACGCGGCTCACGCACGAACATCAGCGCCAGGGCCAGGAACATTCCGGGGACGCCAGCGATCAGAAAGGCCAGGTGCCAACCCGCCAACGGTTCGCCGCTCCACGGCAAGGTCATCGGCGGCAAGGCGTCCAGCCAGCCGACCAGCTTGCCGCCCAGGATGAAGGCGACGCCCGTGCCCAGGTAGATGCCCATGGCGTAGATGGAGAAGGCTCTGGCCCGGCGCTGCGGCTGGAACAGGTCGGCGATCAGGGAATAGGCCACAGGCGCCAGGGCCGCTTCGCCCACGCCCACCATCATGCGGGCGATGAACAGTTCGGTGAAGTTGTTCGCCAGACCGCAAGCCGCCGTGGCCAAGCTCCACAGGATGATGGCGCCGGCCAGCAGTCTGGGTCGGTGCAGGCTGTCGACCAACCGCCCGAAGAACAGGCCCACCACCGTGTAGAACAGAGCGAAGGCGAAGCCGTACAGCAGGCCGAAATGGGTGTCGGTCAGATGCAGATCACGGCCGATCGGCTCGATCATCATGACCAGGATCTGACGGTCGAAGAACGACAGCACATAGCCCAGCATCAGCAGGACCAGCACATAGCCTCCGTGACGACCGGAAGGCGGCGCGATCAGTCCTTTGTCGGTAGGCTGCATTCTCGTCTCCCGGTCTGGATCACGGCCTGGGCCATGTCCGTCAGATTGATTCAGACTATGCCGCCGCGCGGCGCATGCGATGGGCGTTCAGACTGTCGATGAGATCGTCCACCACCTGTCGAGCCGGGCGAACGGTGCGGATCGCGCCGACCCCCTGCCCCGCAGACCAGATGTCGCGCCACGCCTTGGCGCCCTTGTGCGGGTCGTCGAAGTCTATGCGTGACCGTTCACTGGCCGGAATGGCGTCAGGATCAATGCCCGCCGCCACAATGCTGGGCCTCAACATGCAGTTTGGAATGCCGGTGAAGGCGTCGGTGACGATCAGGTCGCGGATATCGGCCTCGACCAGCATGGCCTTGTAAGCATCCTTGGCCAAGCTTTCCTCGGTGGCGATGAAGGGGGTGCCGACATAGGCGTAGTCGGCCCCCAGCGTCAGCGCCGCGTCGATGGCCGCGCCCGTGCTCAGCCCGCCGCCCAGAACCAGCGGTCCGGCCCAGAACTCGCGCACCGCGGGCACGAAGGCGAAGCCGGTGATGGAGCCGGTGTGCCCCCCTGCCCCTGCAGCGATCAGCACCAGGCCGTCCACGCCGGACGCCGCCGCCTTGCGGGCATGCTCAACCGTGCTGACGTCAGCGAAGACCTGGCCGCCATAGGCGTGAACGGCCTCGATCACCTCGGCGGGGCTGCCCAGGGCCGTGATCACCAGTGGCGGCTTGTAGCGCACGATCAGCGCCAGATCATCGGCCAGACGCCGGTTCAGGCGATGCACCACCAGATTGACGGCCCAGGCCGCGTCCTGCGGCGTCAGGGCCTCAGTGATCTGCGTCAGCCAGCGGTCGAGATCTTCAGAAGTCCGGCAGTTGGCGACCGGGAATGACCCGACCACGCCCGCCTTGCAGGCGGCGATGACCAGTTCCGTGCCTGACACCAGGAACATGGGCGCGGCGATCACAGGCAGGCGCAGATTGGGGATCAGGCGGCTCATGCGGCTTCACCTTCATCGGCCATGCGTGACAGTTCACGACGCAGCACCTTGTGCATGGCGTTGCGCGGCAGGGCGTCGAGCACCAGCAGATGCTCGGGCAGCTTGAACACCGCCACCTTCTTGTCTTTCAGAAACTGGATGAGGCCCTCCAGCGTCACCGTCTCTCCATCGCGCGGCGTGACGGCCACGCCGACCTTCTCGCCCAGCCGGGCGTCACGACAGGCGAAGGTCGCCACCTCCTTGAGCTGCGGATGACGGCTGAGAAGCTCGTCCAGCTCCGCCGGCGCAATCTTCAGACCGCCACGCACGATGATGTCCTTGCAGCGTCCGACATAGCGGTAATAGCGGCTCAGTTCGTCCTCACCTGCGATCTCGAACAGGTCGCCGGTCCGCAGATAGCCCTCGCTGTCGAAGGCGGCCTCGGTCTGGTCCTGACGCCCGAAATAGCCGGCGAAGATCGACGGGCTGCGCATCCGCAATTCACCGGACCGCCCCGGCGCATAGACCGTTTCGCCGGTTTCAAGATCAATCAACCGCGCCTGAATTTGCACCGACTGCGGGATGCTGGCCCAGGTGAACTGCTGACTGCCCAGGCGCGGGAAGTAGCTGCCCCGATGCGAAGCCTCGGGCATCTCGCGCACCGAGCTCAACAGGCTGGTGCCTTCATTGGCGCCGAAGAAGTTGACGATTTCGACGCCGTAATCCGCCTCCATCCGCTCAATGGCCCAACTGGGGATGACCGCCGACCCCGTGCCCATGACCCGCAGGCTGCTGATGTCGGCGCCCGCCGCCACGGCGGGATCCTTGAGCAGGGAAAGGAAGAAGGCCGGCGGCATGAAGGTCGCCTGCACCCGCTCATCACGGATCTGCTCCAGCGCCAGACCGATATCGAGCGGCGAATGCATGACCAGGGCCCCGCCGCCCATCAGCCACGGCATGACGCTGCCGCCGATCGCCGCCATATTGACCAGGGGCCGGGTGTTCAAGATCACGTCGTCGGGCCGCAACTGAGCGGAATCGATCATGATCTGGCCAGTCCAGGCCCAGTTGTTGTGGGTGCGCATCGCCCCCTTGGGTTCGCCTTCGGTGCCGGAAGTCCAGCAGACGGTGAAGACGTCGTCAGCCACAGCCCGTCCGTCTTCACGATGCACAGTCGCCAGCGCTTCGGCTGCGGCGGTGTCGGCTTCGAACCAGTTGGCCGTTTCGGGTTGATCCAGAACCACGACCGGACACCCCGCCTCTTCGCACACAGGCCGCGCCGCCACGGACAGATCGCGGCGCTTGAACCGCGACACTGTGATGAACACCCGAGGTTTCAGCAGAGCCACGATGGGGCGCAGCTCATTCTCGTCGAACTGGGGCAGGACCGGGCTGCAGATGGCGCCCAGACGCGCACAGGCCAGCAGGATGATCACCGGATCAATGGTGTTTGGCAGTTGGTAGATCACCACGTCGTCACGGCGTACGCCCAGCAAGGCCATCCGCCCGGCCGCTGCATCAATGGCGGCGTCCAGGCCCGCCCAGTCGAGACGTCGAGGGGTGCCGCCGGTGAATTCGGCCCGATTGGGCGGATCAACCAGCGCCAGCCGCTGCGGATGGGCCGCAGCGGCGGCGCGCACCCGGTCATCCAGGGTCACATCGCCCCACCATCCCTTGGCCCGGTATTCGGCGACCAGGCCGGCATCATGCGCAATCACGCTCTCAACTCCATCATTCAGGGCCTGCGGACCACGCGCGTCTCAATAGGTCCAGGTCAGGGTCGCGCCGAAGGTGCGCGGCGGAGCAAACCGCGCAAAGCCGGTGTTGGCCGAAACGATGATGTGCGTCGGATACTCCTCATCCGTCAGGTTCTTGCCCCACAGGGAGACCTTCCAGGCGGCGTTCAAGGCGATCAGCTCGACGCTGCCGTCAAAGATGTTGGTGGCCTCGACCAGTCCTGGGGCCGTGTTCTCCGTATTGTAGAAATAGTCGCTGGTGTAGCGATAGGAGCCATGCAACCCCAGATCGAAGTCGGCGGACAAGGACTGGGTGTGGTCGACGTTCAGGCTGAGCGTGTGTTCCGGCGAACGTGAGAAGCGGTTTCCGTTCACATTCAGCGTGCCGACCATGACATCGTCGGTGATCTCCGTGTCCAGGAAACCGTAGGCCAGCGACACATTCGTCTGATCGGTGAGCGCGAAGTTGGCTTCCAGTTCGATGCCCGCATTGACCGCGCTGCCTGCGTTCACCAGGGCGCCGATCGGCACCAGCTGACCCGGCAGGGCCGTCAGGGTGAAGATCTGCAGATCCGTGTAGTCCATATAGAACGCCGAGGCGTTGAGGATCAGGCGACGATCCAGCCAGGCGGTCTTGGCGCCGATCTCATAGTTGGTGACGTATTCAGGGTCGGTGGCCACGCCCGAGGCCGCCAGGCTGGTCGGCTGGCCGTCCCAGCCGCCGCTCTTGAAGCCGCGCGAAACCGTGCTGTAGATCATGTGGTCCGGCGTCGCGTGATAGCTCAGCGTCACCCGCGGAGTGAAGGCGTCCCAGCTCTTCTCCTCATCAACCGTCCAGGGCAGGCCCGGGAAGCGGTTGCCGCTGATCACGGCCTTGTAGGATTTGTCGTCCTTGCTCCAGCGCAGACCGACGCCCAGTTCCCACTGATCGTTGAACCGATAGGTGCCGTCGGCGAAGACGGCGTAGCTGGTCGAACTGGACTCAGCATCTTGTATATTGACCTGGTCGATCGGGCTGGCGGCTGCGAAAATGACCGTTTCTTCGCGACGTTCGACATCTTCATGGAAGAGGAACAGGCCGGCGACATAACTGAAGTTCCCAATGGTGTTGCCCAGACGAAATTCCTGGGAATACTGCTCCGCTGACTCCTGAATGGCGTTGGAGTTGCCGAACGGAGCCGTGATCTCGCCCGGAACGCGCGAGAAGCGGTTTCCGCCCAGGTCCAGGGCTATGTCCGCCTCATTAGTGCGGTAGGCGGTTATGGAAGTCACCGTGCCGATGGGGCTGTCCCATTCCAGACGGGCCGACACGCCTGAGGTGTCGGTATCTTGGCGACCATCATCGACGAGATAGTTGTGGCGGGCATCAGGGCCCGCTGCAGCAGCGAAGGCCGGGTTGCCGATGTTGATCGCGTGCCGGTTCGCGCCAGCGCCGCGACGACGATAGCTGTCGGCGCTCAGGACCAGATTGACCGTGTCGGACACATCGATATCCAAAGCCCCGCGCAAGGCTATGCTGGACAGATCATCGACGTCGTTGCCGGTGTTCAGATTGGTGTTGTAGCCGTCGTGGTTGCGCGTCGCGACCGAGAACCGCCCGGCCACCGCGTCAGTCAGGGGCCCTGACACCACGGCGCGGGCCTCCAGGGTGTTGTAGTTGGCGATCGTGGCCGACAGACGCGCCAGCGGCGACTGCGTCGGGCGGGCGCTGATGAAATTCAGGGCGCCGCCGACGGTGTTCTTGCCATAGAGGGTGCCCTGCGGTCCGCGCAGCACCTCGACCCGGTCCAGGTCGAACAGGTCGGCGGTACCGCCTGAGGCGCGGCCCAGATAGACGTCATCGACGAAGACTGCCACCGACCGCTCCAGCGAAGCGCCGTCGAAGTCCGAGCCGATGCCGCGGATGCGGATCTGCGGGTCGGACGCATTGTGCTCGCTGTAAACCAGCGTCGGCACGCGGCCCTGAAAATCCTCGACGGACTGGATGCGGCTGGCCTCCAGTTGCTCGGCGCCTAACGCAGAGACGGACAGCGGCACATCCTGAAGGCGCTGCGAACGCCGCTGGGCCGTGACGATGATGTCAGAAATGTTGGCGGCGGCTTCAGGCTCAGAGGTCGCCGCAGACCCTTCCTGGGCCATCGCGGGGCTGAACCCGGCGACCGAAAGGGCCAGCACCAGAACCGAGGCCGAAGCCGAAGCCAGAGTGTCTCGTCTACGCATTTTCTCTCCCTTGCGGCGATCATGTCACCGTCAATTCCGATCGGTCGATCCCACGCTTGAAATGCTGCGCGACCGCCAACTTCTTTTATCGAAGTTAGACTAGGCTCATTTTGATTTCTTTGTAAAGAAGGCTAGAACTTCGGAGTGCGCCACATCCAGAAAATTCTCATAATATGCAGAAAAACAAAGAAAATATTTGGATTTTTCAGATCCGAACGGCGCCCAAATTGCCCCTGAAACAGAAATTACCTCTAATGAAGTGGTTGCCCAACATGATCCCAAGAGCGCTTTCCCCCGATCAGTTGCCTTCCTTGGTTGGAACCGAACTGGGGCGATCCGCATGGCGCGAAATTCCGCAGGCTTTGATCGACGATTTCGCCGCAGTGAACGGTGACGATCAATGGATTCATGTCGATACGGTCCGAGCCGCTCAAGAACGCGGCGGCACGATCGCCCACGCCTTCCTGGTCCTGTCCCTGATGTCGGCCATGACGCGGGAAATTGCCCGATACGAGGGCGTAAAACATGGATTCAACTACGGCTTCGATCAACTCCGGTTCACGTCCCCCGTTCCATCCGGCGCCCGCATCCGACTGATCGAGAATCTGGTTTCGGCAGAACCCCGTCCGACCGGACTTCTGATTCGGCGCAACTGCGTCGTGGAGGTTGAAAACCAGGACCGTCCCGCAGTCGTCGGCGATTGGTTGATCCTGCTTGTAACCGCCGCTTGACACCCGCCTCACGACGTTCAACTATTGTTATTGAAGCGGTTAAGCCGCAAATCAGCCAGACGAGCAGAAATCGTGACCACGTCCGTCATTGAGAACACCTACCGCATCGCAGCGGAAGAAGAGGGAAACGACTATCTGGCGGGCATCTTCCGCCCGGTGGAGCACGAGATCACGGCTACCGACATGGTAGTCATCGGTGAAATCCCGGCTGATCTGGACGGCACCTACATCCGCAACGGCCACAACCCCATCCTGCAGCCCCAGAGCGGCAGGTATCACTGGTTCGACGGCGACTCGATGGTGCACAGCACCGCCTTCAAGGACGGCAAGGCGGTCTATCGCAACCGCATGGTGCTGACCGCCGGCCTGCTCAGCGAACTTGAGGCGGGTCGCGGCCTCTTCCCCGGCCTGCGCGACGGTTTCGAGGCTGAGGAGGGTCTGAAGAACAACTCGGGCACCGACGTCGTCCTGCACAACGGCGAGTTCAAAACCATGTTCTCGCGGTGCGGCCAGCCCTATCGTCTGGACCCTGAAACCCTGGCCACCATCGGCCCCGACACCTTCGGCGGCGAATGGACCAAGGGCGTGTCGGCCCACTCCAAGGTCGATGAACGCACGGGCGAGCTGATCTTCTTCAACTACAGCTTCAACACCGCCCCCTTCATGGAATACGGCGTGGTCGGCGCCGACGGCATTCTGCTCCATTCCACCGAGATCGAACTGCCCGGCCCGCGCCTGCCGCACGACTGCTGGCTGACTGAAAACTACACGGTGCTGCACGACTATCCGGTTTATTGGGATCCAGATCTGCTGAAGCAGCGCAAGAAGAAGCTGACCTTCAACCGCGACCTGCCCAGCCGCTACGGCGTAATTCCCCGACACGGTTCCGGCGATCAGATCCGCTGGTTCGAGGGATCGCCCGGCTACATGCTGCACACCGTCAACGCTTGGGAGGACGGCGATGAGATCGTCGCCTACGGCTATCTGCAGCACGAACCGGTTCCGACCGTTCCGGCGGACACCCCCCGGGTCAAGACGCCGAACTATTTCCTGTCGTTCGTCTACACCCAGCCCCGGCTGACCGAGTTTCGCTTCAACCTGAAGAACGGCGTCTGCACCGAGCGGCAGGTGGATGATGAATGCTTCGAAATGCCGGGCATCAACAACCGCCTCATGGGCCTGAAGACCCGCTACTCCTACAATACCCGCGTCGCCGACATCCCCTTCTTCCTGGCCCAGGGCATCCAGAAGTTCGACTACGAACTGATGACCGAGGTCGCCCGCTATGAGCTGCCGGACGGCAAATACATGGGCCAGCCCGTGTTCGCGGCCCGCACCGGCGGCGTTGAGGAGGACGACGGCTATCTGGTCGCCTACGTCGCCGACGCCGACAGCGCCGAGGTCTACATCTGGGACGCCCGCGCCATCGAAAAGGGGCCGCTCGCGCGCGTGCTGCTGCCGCAGCGCGTGCCGGGCGGATCGCACGCCTACTGGGCCCGCGGCGAAGACATTCGCCAGGGTCGCGCACGACGCGCCCGGCTGGAAGCAACGGAGACGGGATCGTGAACACCTATCTGATCGATGCGGTGCGGGCGCCCCGCGGCAAGGGACGTGAAGGCGGCGGCCTGAACGCCCTTCGGCCTGTCGACATCCTCAAACAGTTGTTCGACGCCCTGACCGCACGCACCGGTCTTTCGCCCGATGCGGTTCAGGAGATCATCCTGGGCTGCGTCACGCAGACCGGAGACCAGGGCGGCAACATCGCCCAGACGGCGGCGCTCTACGCCGGATGGGAGCAGGCGGGATCGGCGACCACGATCAACAGCCTGTGCAGTTCGGGCCTGACCGCCTGTGGGATCATCACGGCCAAGATCCAGGCCGGCTTTGGCGACACCTATGTGGCGGGCGGTGTCGAATGCATGTCGCGCGTGCCCATGGCGTCGGACAATGGACCCCTGACCGCCGACCGCGAGGTTTCGGCGCGCATTCCCTTCATTCCCAACCCGATCATCGCCGACGTCATCGCCGCGCTGGAGGGCTTCTCGCGCGAAGACATCGAGGCCTATGCGATCGCCTCGCATCACAAGGCCGCGGCGGCCACCCGCGAGGGCCGGTTCGCCCGCTCCCTCATTCCCATCCTGGGCGCCGACGGCGCTGTGGCGCTGGCCGCCGATGAGTGCGTCCGTCCAGGCGCTTCGGCCGAAGGCATGGCCAGACTGCCTCCCCTCACCGACCCCGAACGGTCCGGCCGCTTCATCGAGCGGATGCGCCAGGACGTGTCCGGCATCGGCCCCGTCACTCCCGTGCACAGCGCGGGCGCCGCTCCGGCCATGGTCGACGGCGCCTCTCTGGCGATCCTGGCCAGCGAAGACGGCGCGCGCCGTCTGGGTCGCGGCGTGCGGGCCCGCATCATCTCGCATGGCGCTGATCGAGGCCCAGCCGTCATGGGGCTGACCGGCGGCATCGCAGCCGCCAGGACCGCTTTGGACCGTGCGGGCATGACCTCGGCCGACATCGACCTGTGGGAGATCAATGAAGGCTTCGCCGCCACGGTCATGAAGTTTGCGCGCGACATGTCGATCCCCGCCGACCGGATGAACGTCAACGGCGGCGGCATCGCCATGGGCCACGCCATGGGCGCAACCGGCGTCAATCTGCTGGGCACGATCGTCGACGAACTGGAGCGGCGCGACCTCAACACCGGCTTGATCGCGATTTCAGGCGCCATCGGCATCGGCGGCGCCCTGATCGTCGAACGCGCCGCACTGAACGGATGAAGGACACCATCGAAATGAACACCCGGCTGCCTGACCACAGCGTCACCGGAGACGGCGACGTCACCGTCTTCATGCTGCACGGCGCCTTTGGGGCCAAGGAATACTGGCGCAGCCAGATCCAGGCCCTGTCCGATGCGGGCTATCGCGTCGTGGCCTGGGATGCGCCCGGCTACGGCGCCAGCCCCCTGCCCGCCGATTTCAGCGTGCAGACGGCGGCGGAAGCCTGCGCCCGCCTGATCGACACCCAGGGCGGCGAACGCAACGTCCTTCTGGGTCACAGCATGGGCGGCATGATCGCCCAGCGCGCCTTCGACCTGCGCACCGACCGGATCGACGGCCTGATCCTCTCGGCCACCAGCGCCGCCTTCGGCCGCAGCGAGGGCGAATGGCAGCAGGCTTTCGTCCGCGACCGAGTCGCCCCGCTCGACGCCGGCCAGACCATTCCCGAGTATGCGCCCAAAATGCTGCGCGGCATGATGGCCCCGGGCGCCGGCGGCGCCATCGTCGATCTGATGATCGATGTCGTCTCCCAGATGCGCGAGGAGACCTTCCGCGCCGCCATCCAGGCCATCACCCAGTTCGACGGACGCGACATCCTGCCCAAAATGGCGACCCGGCCCGTGCTGTGCATCGCCGGCGAGCATGACCTGAACGCCGCGCCTCCGGCCGTCATGGAGAAGCTGGCGAGCAAGATCGGCGGCGAATACACCTGCATGTCTGATGTCGGTCATTTCGGCTGGGCCGAGCAGCCGGAACGGTTCAACGCCCTGGCGCTGGACTTCCTCGCGCGCCGCATATGACCGACCTGACCCATAAGGACTGGCTGAATCCCGTTCCTCTCAGCTAGACAGGGACAGGGAGACAGGCTTCGAATGACCGACACCTATACCGCACGCCGCAGCTCGGTCTTGTCGACGCTCGACATCATCGGCGACCGCTGGATGCTGATGCTGATCGAGGCCATGTTCGCCGGGGTCGAAAACTGGAGCGACCTCGTCGCCCTGCTGCGCGTCTCACCCTCGACCCTGTCCAAGCGATTGGGCCAGTTGATCGAGGCGGGCTGCGCGGAGAAGACCTCGGCTGGCAAGCGCGGGGGCGGTTATCGACTGACCGAAAAGGGAATCGCCATGTTCCCCATCTTCGCCGCCAGCGACGAATGGCGGTTGGCGTGGGACAATCCCGGCCAGACGGTGCAGCCGATGTGGATCCACAAATGCGGCCAGCCCCTGCGCTCCCGCTCGGTGTGCGGACGATGCGAGCGGGACGTGACCCTGGAGGGCGTCACCTATCGTGAAGGGCCCGGCGCAGGCCCCGCCATGGCGGCGGAGGGACGACGCTTCCGCAACTCGCGTTCAGGCGCTGACGACGTCAGGGAAGGCGAGGACAAGCCCAGCCGCTTCCTTCAGGCCATGGGGGACCGCCGGGCCGCCCAGCTTCTGGCCGCCTTCTTCATGGGCTGCCACCGCTTCGATGAGTTCGAGACCTACACCGGCCTGCATCCTGCGATCCTGTCGGACCGATTGCGCAAGTTCCAGCTTCTCGGCCTGGCCCATACGCGGCTGTATCAAGAAAGGCCGGACCGCTACCTCTACAGCCTGTCCGCCCCGGCCCGCGCCATCTTCACCATCACCGTGCAGATGATGCACTGGGGCGACCGCTTCATCCATACGCCGGGCGAGGAACCGCTGATTCTCACCCACAAGGCCTGCGGCGAACGGCTCCAGGCCGTAGTGCGGTGCAGTTGCTGCGCCCAGCCGGTCCAGCACGCGGACGTCACGCCCGCGCGCCTTCCCGGTAATCCGAACTAATCCAGCGGCGCGCGAGGCTCCAGACCGGCCTCGACCAGCAGGGTGTCGAACGCCTGGTTGGAGCTGGCGAAAGCCCGGCCCTGCGTCGTCGCCAGATCGGCCATGAGCGCGCCGAAACTGTCTTCATCCCCTTCCCGGCTGGGCGTCTCCACCGGCCCCGCGCGGCGGAAGCGACCGCCCCCGGCGACAATGACCTCGCCATTGATCGTGCAGCCCTGACTGGACAGCCAGGCGACCAGCGGGACCACCTTGTCAGGCGTGAAGCGCTCGGCCACGTCAGGCCGCATATAGCCCTCCGTCATCTGCGACAGGGCGTAGGGCGATACGGCGTTGGCCAGGATTCCGCTACGCGCCCCTTCCGCCGCCAGCGTCCGCGTCAGGCTCTCGACCGCCGCCTTGGATGCGCCATAGGCCGACAGGCCGTGCTGGCCGAAACGTCCGGCGCTGGAGGTCGTGGTGACGATGCGGCCGTAGCCCGCCTCTCGAAACACAGGCCAGGCGGCATGCAGCAGGTTCAGCGTGCCGAGAAAACCGACATCGAAAACCTGACGGAAGGTCGCCAGATCCGTCTTGTTGAACCCCGCCGCCTGAGGCGAGGCGGCGTTTGCGACGACGATGTCCAGCCGACCGAAGGCGTCCAGCGCGTCGCGGACCATGGCCAGGCCCGAGTCTTCGGCTTCAACCGAGGAAAAGTTGGCCACCGCTCGTCCGCCCGCCGCCTTGATCGCCTCGACCGTCGACCAGGCGGAGGTCTCTTCCGCGCTTTCGCCCGCATGGCGGCGGTTGTTGACCACCACGGCCGCCCCGCGCGCCGCCAATCCCAGGGCGTAGGCCCGACCCAGCCCCTTGCCGGCGCCGGTGACGATGGCGACACGGCCGCTCAGATCGACGCCGCTCATGACCGGCCTCCGAACGGCAGGCGGGGGAACATCCGGGGCACGCGACAGGCGTAGTCGTCATAGTCGGGACGGGTCTTGCGCATATGGCGTTCATTGCCCGGCGCCGCCGATCCATAGCCCATGAACCAGTAGACATAGATCGGGCTGAACAGCGTCACCCAGCCCCAAGGGTGCTGAAGCGCGAACAGGAAATAGCCCAGCCACATAACGCCTTCGCCGAAATAGTTCGGATGGCGGGTAAGGCTCCACAGACCCGTCTGCATGATCAGGCCGCGATTGGCGGGATCAGCCTTGAACTGTTTCAGCTGCCAGTCGCCGACCGCCTGGAACAGGAAGCCGATGACCCAAATCCCGGCGCCGATCAGGTCGGTCACGGACAGGTCGCCCGACGGCGCCGCCATGGCGAAGGCGAAGGGCGCGCACCAGGCCCAAAGGATCATCCCCTGCAAGGCGTAGACTGCGAAGAAGCTCCAACTGAACCAGCGTTTGGCATAGCGGCGACGCAGGGTGGCGTAGGGCTCCTGCTCGACCTTGAAGTTGGTCCTGGCCGCGTGAGACACCAGCCGCACGCACCACAATGTCACCAGCCCCATCAACAGCAGGCTGTGCGGGCTGGCGCCCGAGACGGACTGGCTGAATGCAAAGCCCGCCATGCCCAGAACCATCACGGGATAAGCGATGTCCATCAAGCCGTGATTGCGCAGCAATGTCCCCGCCAGCCAGGCGACAAGACACAGCCCCAGCAACACGCCGCCGCTCATCAACAGAATGGAAGCCGCCGCCGCCATTCCCGGCGGCGCCCAGGCCGCAACCATGAAGGGGGCGGCGATCAGGGCGATATGGATGTGGTGCCAGCGCCGCGCGCGGAAGTCCGCCGGAATGCTGAACAGCCACGCAACAGCAATCAATCCAGCCGCCGCGATCAGAACGCCCATAAGCCACCCCCCCATATTTCTTTACAGAAGTAAGGTCCCAAAATTATGAAGGGTCAACACGATATTTCATGCCTCATTCAATATCTTCTTACAGAACTTATCGTCGCCCCCAACATTGCCGTGGCGTGCACGCGCGCAAAGACCGATTTCTCGTCTTCCTGACGACCGAGGAGGTTCCGTTGACTTCAACCAAGCAGGCGCGGGAAAATTAGGTCGCCGCTTAGCGCAATGAGAAGTCAGAGACCAACCCGCGAAAGCATAGCTTGACCTCCGCGATGCCGCAGGGCGTCGACGATGATCTGAAAGGCCAGCAGGTTCTGGCGGCGGCTGGGATAGTAGAGGAAATAGCCGTCGAAAGGCGGCGACCAGTCGTCCAGCAGCAGCTCCAGCGCGCCTGAGGCGAGCGAAGCCTCCACCATGCTGTCGGGCACATAGGCGATGCCGAAGCCGCTGACCGCCGCATCGACCATGGCGTAGGAGTTGTTGAAGGTCAGCTGGCCGTCCACGCGGACGCGTAGTTCCTTGCCGTCCTTCTCGAACTCCCAGGCGTAGAGGCCGCCCGCGCTTTCCTGACGCGTGTTGATGCAGCGGTGGCGGACCAGATCCTGCGGGTGCTGCGGCCGTCCGTGTTCCGCCAGGTAGTCGGGCGAGGCCACGGCCGCCAGCCGCCAGTCCGGGCCGATGCGGACGGCGATCATGTCCTTTTCCACGCTTTCGCCCAGCCGAACGCCGGCGTCGTAACCCTCCTCGACGATATTGCGGAAACTGCTGTCCAGCAGCAGTTCGACGCTGATGTCGGGATAGGCGGCGAGCACGGGCTTCAGTTTGGGCCAGACCACCGTATCCAGCGCATGGTCGGACAGGGTCAGCCGGATCGAGCCGGACGGCTTGTCGCGAAACGCCGTCAGGGCGGCGATCTCTTCCTCGATCTCGGTCATGCGCGGAACGATGGTCTGCAGCAGCCGCTCGCCCGCGACGGTCGTGGCCACATTGCGCGTGGTCCGGGTCAGAAGGCGGATCCCCATGCGGGCCTCAAGCTGCTTGATCGCATGGCTGAGCGTCGACTGCGCCACGCCCAGCCGCGCCGCCGCCTTGGTGAAGCTGCGCTCCTCGGCCACCGCCTGGAACCAGGTCAGTTGATTGAAGTCCGTCCGTTCCACGGGCTGTCTCCGTATCATTGTCGCGGCATATTATTCGATGCGGTCGATTAGTTCATGCCGATTAGGACGACTAATCGCTTTGTTCAGTCGGCGCTAGAAGATCGGTCATGACCCAGGCCGCCTTCCCTGCCGACACCACCATCCGCCCCGCCGCCGCCTGGGGCGCTGTCCTGTCAATGGCCCTGTGCGTGGCCATGCTGATCGCCTCGGAGTTCATGCCCGTAAGCCTGCTGACGCCGATGGCCGAGGGACTGGGCGCGACCCAGGGCCAGACCGGACAGGCTATTTCGATCAGCGGCCTGTTCGCGGTGGCGGCCAGCCTGTTGATCAGCACCGCCGTCGGAAAACTGAACCGGAAATGGATTCTGGTGGCCATGACCGGCCTGATGCTGGTGTCGCTGGTGCTGGTCGCGGCGGCGCCGAACTTCGCCGTCCTGATGATCGGCCGCGCCCTGCTGGGCCTGTGCATCGGCGGCTTCTGGGCGCTGGCGACCGCCGTCATCATGCGCCTGGTTCCCGAAGGCGACGTGCCGCGCGCCCTGGCCCTGATGTATGGCGGTCAGGCCATCGCGGCAGCCTTCGCCGCCCCGATCGGCAGCTACCTCGGCGACCTGATCGGCTGGCGGGCGGTCTTCTGGGCGCTGACGCCCATCGTGGCCGTCAACCTGATCTGGCACATCGTCGCCCTGCCTTCCCTGCCCGCCCGTCAGCGGCAGGACTTCAGGACCATGTTCAGCCTGCTGAAGCGCCCCCACTTCCTGACCGGCCTGATCGCCGCCATGCTGTCCTGGGGTTCGGCCTTCACCATGTTCACCTATCTGCGCCCCTTCCTGGAGGGGGTGACAGGGGCGAACGTGACGGTGCTGTCGGTCCTGCTGCTGGTGCTGGGCTGCGCCGGTTTCGTCGGCACCTGGGCCTGCGGCCGCTTCCTGAAAGGCGATGTCGCGCCTCTGTTGCGGCTCCCGGCCCTGATCATGGGCGCCTGCACCCTGGGGCTAGTTTTCCTGGGGGCCTCGCCGATCGCGGCGGGTCTGTTTCTGGCCCTGTGGGGGGCGATGAACACCGCCATCTCGGTGATCTGGATGACCTGGATGTCCCAGAACGCCGATGACGCCCCCGAAGCCGCCGGCAGCCTGATGGTCGCCGCCATCCAGACCTCCATCCTGCTGGGCGCGGTCGTCGGCGGCCTGCTGCTCGACGGCCTTTCGATCCAGGCGACCTTCATCGGCAGCGTGATCCTGGCCGGAGCGGCGACACTGCTGATCGGCAACGGCCGCCGCCTGCTGAAACCCCAATGACCGACACGAACGCGGAGAGAACCATGACCACCTCTGACACGACCATGCCGGCCCGCCGCCTAGGGCGCCGCGACCTGATGAAGCTGAGCGGCGTCGGCGCCGCCGCCTTGGCCGCCGGATCCTTCCTCAATATTTCCAATGCGGAGGCCCAGACCGTGGAGCCGAAACCCATGCTGAATGGATGGGACAAGACCTTCCCCAAAAGCCCGACCGTCGATCATCAGAAGATCACGTTCAGGAACCGCTATGGCCTGACCTTGGCGGGCGACCTCTACCTGCCCAAGGCCCGCGCGGATCGTCCCCTGGCGGCGCTGGTGGTCAGCGGGCCGTTCGGCGCGGTCAAGGAGCAGTCCTCGGGCCTATACGCCCAGACCATGGCGGAACGCGGCTTTGCGACCCTGGCCTTCGATCCGTCCTTCACCGGCGAAAGCGGCGGCGAACCGCGCAACGTCGCCTCGCCCGACATCAACACCGAAGATTTCAGCGCAGCGGTCGATTTCCTGGGCCTGCATCCCTCTGTCAACCGCGAGCGGATCGGCGTCATCGGCATCTGCGGTTGGGGCGGCATGGCCCTGAACGCCGTCGCCGTGGACAAGCGGGTCAAGGCCGTCGTCGCCGTGACCATGTATGACATGACCCGCGTCATGTCCCGGGGCTACAACGACAGCGTCACGGTCGAACAGCGCACGCAGACGCTGGAGCAACTGAGCCGCCAGCGCTGGGACGACGCGAAAAACGGCGCTCCGGCCTATGGTCCGGCTTCGCTCGTCCTCAAGGGCGGCGAGCCGCAGTTCGTGGTGGATTACGCCGACTACTACATGACGCCGCGCGGCTACCATCCCCGGGCCGTCAACTCCGGCAATGCCTGGACGCAGACCAACGCTCTGTCCTTCATGAACATGCCGCTGCTGACCTACATCAAGGAGATCGCGCCGCGGCCGGTCCTGCTGATCCACGGCGAGATGGCCCACTCGCGCTACTTCAGCGAGACCGCCTATGCGGCGGCGACCGAGCCCAAGGAACTGATGATCATACCGGGCGCCAGCCACGTCGATCTCTATGACCGTCTGGATGTGATCCCGTTCGACCGCCTGACCCAATTCTTCCGTCAGGCGTTGTCGTCATGAACTGCCGCGCCTTGACCGTTATGGCCGCCGCATTCGGCCTCGCCGCCCCTCCCGTCCTCGCTCAGGAAAGCAGGCCCGTCATGGACATCACCCGCAAGGACGATATGCAGACGGTCGAGGGACCGGCCGAATACTTCACCGGCCGCGCCACGATCACCGGACAGTTCCAGCGCCCTGCGCCGTCCCGCGTCGGCGGCGCCCTGGTGCGGTTCGAGCCCGGCGCCCGCACGGCCTGGCACACCCACCCGCTGGGCCAGACCCTGATCGTCACCGAGGGCGTGGGCTGGACCCAGATCGAAGGCGGGCCGAAGCTGGAGTTCCATGCCGGCGACATCCTGTGGTGCCCCGCCGAGCACAAGCACTGGCACGGCGCGACCCCGCACGGGGCCATGGCCCATTACGCCATCCAGGAAAGTCTGAACGGTTCGCCCGTCACCTGGATGGAACATGTTACTGACGAAGACTACCTCCTCCCTGTTCAGGCCGATTGACCTATATCCGCGTCTCCAAGGAACACACCATGACCGTCAAAGCCTATGGCGCCCACGCCGCCGACAAGCCGCTGGAAGCCCTCGACATCGTCCGTCGCGCGCCCGGCGAGCACGATGTCCAGATCGAGATCGCCTATTGCGGCGTCTGTCATTCCGACCTGCACACGGTGCGTGGCGAATGGGGCGGCACCCTCTACCCTTGCGTGCCCGGTCACGAGATCGTCGGCCGCGTCTCGGCCGTCGGCGCCCATGTCAGCCGCTTCAAGGAGGGCGATCTGGTCGGCGTCGGCTGCATGGTCGACAGTTGCCAGACCTGCGCCGCCTGCGACGAGGGCCTTGAGCAATACTGCGAAGGCACAGGCATGGTCGGCACCTATAACGGCCGCACGCCCGACGCCCCCGGCCACACCCTGGGCGGCTATTCGCAACGCATCGTCGTCAGCGACAAGTTCGTGGTGAAAGTCAGCCACCCCGAAGACCAACTGGCCGCCGTCGCCCCCCTGCTGTGCGCCGGCATCACCACATGGTCGCCGCTGCGGCACTGGAACGCCGGACCAGGCAAGAAGGTCGGCGTCGTCGGCATCGGCGGCCTGGGTCACATGGGGGTCAAGCTGGCGCGCGCCCTGGGCGCAGAAGTCGTGGCCTTCACCACCTCGGAAAACAAGCGTGAGGACGCCAAGGCCCTGGGCGCCCATCAGGTCGTGGTGTCGCGCAACGCCGATCAGATGAAGGCGCACCGCGGCAGTTTCGACCTGATCATCAACACGGTCGCCGCCAGCCACGATCTGGACGCCTACACCAATCTGCTGCGTCGTGACGGCGCCCTGGTTCTGGTCGGCGTGCCCGAACACAACCACCCCTCGCCCCAGTTCGCTTCGCTGATCTTCCGGCGCAAGGCCATCGCCGGCTCAATGATCGGCGGCATCGCCGAAACGCAGGAGATGCTCGACTTCTGCGCCGAGCACGGCATCGTCGCCGACATCGAGATGATCCCGATCCAGCAGATCGAGGACGCCTATGCCCGCATGACCCGCAGCGACGTGAAATATCGCTTCGTCATCGACAGCGCGAGCCTGGCGACGACCTGAGCGCAAGCTCGATAGCCAGACATCCGCCGCTGTCCCTACACCTTGCCCTTGAGACGACAGCGGCGGAGACATTGTCAGCCAAACCGGCTCGGAGATCCGCGTCGGCGCTCCAGCGAGCGGACCGCCTTTCCAGCAAAGGCGGCCCGTCATCGCCGGTTCCAATGCATTTGTCGCGCGCAAGGCCCTGGCTCGCCCAAGCTCGGCGACCGGGTGAGCACAGCCCGTTCGGGGCTGGATCGTCGGATTGTTCTCTGGATGCCGGCCTGATGAATGTAGGCGGCGCACAGCCTCCATTGCCCGTTTGACCGCGATGACGACTGCGTCGAAAGTGGCGGCATCGCGCCTTGCATCTTCTTGGAGACATCCCTTGGACAGACGGCAATTCCTCGCCGCGTGCGGCATCGGCGCCGGCGGCGCGCTTCTGCCCGGCTTTGCAGGTCAGGTCATCGCCGCCGAGCAATTGACGGACACCCTCGACGTGGCCGTGAAGCGGCGGCTGGCGGACGCGGGGCTCAGCGCGGCGACTGACGCAGGCGCCAGCTATTGCGACGTTCGGGTCGGGCGCTACATGCGCCAGTTCATCATGACCCGAGAGGCGAACGTCGAGAACGTCGTCAACACCGAATCCAGCGGGGCCGGTGTGAGAGTCATCGCCGATGGCGCCTGGGGCTTCGCCGCCACCAACATCCTGACCGCAGAAGCCATCGCCGACGCCGCCCGGTTGGCCACGGCCATCGCCAAGGCCAACGCCGTAAGCCAGACCAGCCCGGTCCAACTGGCCCCCGCCCCGGCCACCGGCGAGCAAAGCTGGCGCACGCCGATCGGGCGTAACGCCATGGCCGTTCCGATCGAGGAGAAGATCAGCCTGCTGATGGGCGTCAACGCCGCCGCGACTGAAGCAGGAGCAAGCTTCGTCGCCTCGCGCATGTTCCTGGTCAATGAACAGAAATACTTCGCCAGCACCGACGGCTCCTACATCGATCAGGATGTCCACCGCATCTGGGCCCCCTTCACCGTCACGGCGGTGGATCAGACGACGGGCAAGTTCCGCACCCGCGACGGCCTCTCCTCGCCCATGGGCATGGGCTATGAATATCTGGACGGTCGGGCGGAGGACAAACTGATCCTGCCCAACGGCGTGGTGGTCTACGGCAATTCCTACGACATGCGCGAGGACGCGGTCGCGGCGACCGTTCAAGCGCGCGAGAAACTGACCGCCGCCTCGGTCGAGCCGGGCCGGTACGACCTGGTTCTGGACCCCAGCCATCTGGGTCTGACCATCCATGAATCGGTCGGCCATCCGCTCGAACTGGACCGGGTGCTGGGCTATGAAGCCAACTATGCGGGCACCAGTTTCGCCACTCTGGACAAGCGCGCGGCTGGTTTCAAATACGGCAGCGACATCGTCAACATCATCGCCGACCGCACCCAGCCCGGCAGCCTGGGCGCCGTGGCCTATGACGATGAGGGCGTGGCGACAAAGCGCTGGCCTCTGATCCGCGACGGGGTTCTGGTCGACTATCAGGCGACGCGCGATCAGGCCCATATCCTGGGCGACACCCAGGCGGCGGGGTGCTCCTACGCCGACTCCTGGTCGACCATACAGTTCCAGCGCATGCCCAACGTCTCGCTGCAGCCAGGCCGCACGCCGATGACCGCCGCCGACATGATCTCCAATGTCGAGAACGGCATCTACATTCTGGGCCGCGGCTCCTATTCGATCGACCAGCAGCGCTACAACGCCCAGTTCGGCGGGCAGCTCTTCTATGAGATCAAGAACGGTCGGATCACCCGGCCTCTGGGCGATGTCGCCTATCAGATGCGCACGCCCGAGTTCTGGAACGCCTGCAGCGCCACCTGTGACGAGAGCGATTACCGGTTGTTCGGCTCCTTCTTCGACGGCAAGGGCCAGCCCAGCCAGGTCTCGGCGGTCAGCCACGGCTCGTCGACCACGCGCTTCGACGGCGTCAATGTGATCAATACGGCGCGGTCACTGGGCTGATTTGCGCGAGGCGGAGGGCCGCCCCAGACCGGACCGCTCCAGCCCCCACAGGGCGGCGCCGACGACCAGCCAGGCGACGAACCATGGCCACGGCGAGCCGGGGATTTCATCGTGATCGGCGGCCTTGCCCTCGGGCGAAGGCGTCCCTGTCAGCATCAGGGTCGCATCCCGATCCCGCTGGGCCTTCACGCCGGTCAGGCGATCCGCCGGATGGACGAAGAAGGGCCAGACCTGTTCCGCCTGATCGGGCGTCGAGGCATGCAGCAGATGCCAGCCGGGCGCCTGGGGCCAGAAGCCGGCGCAGCCTGCGACCCCTGCCCCGGTCCGAACCGTGACCTCGCCGCCGTCCGGCGTCTCGAGCCGGGCGTCGCCTGCCAGGCTGCACAGGGCGACGCGATCCCCGACCCAGGCGGGTCCTGAAAAGGCGGGCGCCGCCCCGCCGACAGGACGCGCCACAGCCGACAGCATGCCGCCCCACCAATCGCCATACAGGGCGTTTCGTCCGGTCAGGCTCAGGCCGAAACTGTCCACGCCGGTGAACACCGCCGCTCGCCCGCGACCGACCGACCGCCAGACCGACAGGGTCGCGCCGCCCGCGTCGTGCAGCAGAGGAACCGTCCCCTCCCCGCCCGGCGTCGCCGCCAGACGGCTGACCTCGGGCACGAACTCATCATCAACGTCCAGATCGGCCATGGCGTCCGGCGACGGGACGCCCCGGCGTGTCCGCTCAACATCGGCGTCGGCCGCTTCAGGCAAGGCGATGGGCGTCAGGGCCTCGCCGCCGCTGACCGAAAAGCCGAACGACCGCCACTGGCCCGCCGCGCCGTCGCCCGGTCCGCCAGAGCGCAGCACCAGCCCCAGGCCGCCACGAACCGCCGCCATGACTTCGGCCCGCTCGCCCCCCAGCCCGGCCCAGCTGCGGTCATCGATGACGGCAACGTCGAACGATCTCAAGGCGGCAGCGTTGATCGCAATGGGCGCATCGCCCAGCGCCACCCCGCCACCCGCGCTGGCCCGCATCGTCACGGCGAACCCGGCGTCGGTCGCCCAGCGCCGCAGATATTTGACCTCTGGGCCCGGCGCCCCGGCCAGGATCAGCAGACGGGGCGCAGCCTGCGCCTCGACGTGCACAGGCACGTCCGCCTGCTCCACCACCCGCCGCCCCTTGTCGCGCACGCGGACGCTGAAGTTGGTCAGGCCCGGCGAACGCGCCGTGCCGGTCACGACGAAACGGCCGTCGTCGTCGGCGGTCTGAACATCCGTCACCCGCCCGGCGGGATCGATCAGTTCGATGGTCGCCCCCGCCAGTCCTGACAGTTGGCCTCCGACATCAAAGCCTGCGCCGGGCGCGGTCTGCGAGGGCGGGGACAGGCTAATCAGCCCGATCGGCGGCGGCGGCGGCTCGAAGACGACCGCCAGTCCCTGCGCCGCGTCGCGGTCGCGGGCCGTCAGCCCCCCGCCCAAGACGGTGATTCGCCCCACGCCCGGATGACGCCTCAGGGCGGTTCCCAGATCCGGCGCCGTTTCCGCTCCCGCGAGAGCGGGCGCTTCAGGCAAGGCGACGACGCGGGCGCCAGGCGTCAGAGACAGGGCGGACGGCGCCCCGGCGGTGGCGACGATCAGGCTTTCAGACGCAACGCGGACCCCAGGCGGAAACAGGCAGAAGAACAGCAGCCCCGCCCACACAGGCTGAAGCAGGAACAGGACAACGACGCGCCACATCGCCCCAGCCGTCTCACGAGAAGACGACCGCCGCCACAGGACCAGCCGCCCCCACGCCGCTGCAACGGCGCAGGCCAGAATGACGGCGAGGATCAGTTGCGGCGTCATGATCCCCCTCCGGCCAGGGCGTCCAGATAGCGGCCGCCAGCGGCGTCAGCCGGACGGCGACGGTGCAGATGGGTCGGCGGGCGTTCCATCGCCGTCCACAACAGGGCGCGCAGGCGTTGGCGGCAGGCGTCGCAGTCCGGCTCGCGCCGCACCGCATCCAGCGCGCCCGACAACGCCAGGGCGTCCGGCAAACGGTCGCCGTTGGCGCCGATCCACCGCTCCAGCGGATTAAGGTCGATCGGTCCGCGCACCGCCTCAGGCCCCTGCCCCAGCGCCCGCCAAGCGGCGGCGACCGGGCCGTCTCCGGCTTCGACCGGCGCGACCGGCAGGGTGCGGCTGGCGATGCCCTCGCGCTTGCCCGTCATACGCCGCGACGGGTCGATCGGCGGCAGAACCGGCCCCACCCGCGCCAGGAAGACGCGGGTGGCCCTCTGCACCTCCTTGATCACATCCAGGGCGCGGTTGGCGTGCGGCAGGGCCAGGTCGGGGCGTCCCTGCTTCAGTTGAAGCTCGGACTGCCACATGGCGTCGACCGCCTGGCGCAGCAGCTCACGCGTCTCGGGGTCCAGACTGGCGGCGGGCGACTCGTCGTGCGGATGACCGAACTGGGCCAGAACGTCCTCAGGACCGCCGAAGCCGACGGAGGGTGTGCGCGGCGGGCCGTGGTCATGGCCGTCGCCGTCCGTGTGGACCTCTGCGGCGTCATTGGTCGGCAATTGCGGCGGCGCCGCCGTCTCTCCGCCCAGAAACTCGCTGTAGCGGCCGCGCAGGATCTCCTGATCGCCGCCGATGCTGGTCGAGCGCGTCATATAGCGGTCGGCGCTCAGGCGCGGACGCTGGCGGATCAGGGCCTCGGCGTCGATGATGATCTGGCGCTGACTGCGGAAATAGGCCGGCAGGGTGGTGTTGACCATGCCCTCCAGACCCGATCCCTCGGCGCGGCTGGCGGACGGCCAGCGCAGGATCAGACTGGGCCCGCGCACCTCCTGCGGCCCCTGCTGCGGACCAAGCGAGCGGTTGTCCCGCACGATCAACTGCACCACCAGATCGCCTCCGGGACCAAAGCCCAGGGCGTCGAAATCCAGCCGGGGCGCAAAGCGCCGCTCACGCGGGGAGCCGCTGCCTGTCACGGCGATCTCGCGCTCGGTGAAGGTGACGTTCTCGCCCTCCCCCATGGCCAGGGTGACGCGCAGCCGGGCGTTGGCGGCGACGCCGTAGTCGTCAGTGGCAGCGAAGACGGGCGACCAATTCCTTTGACCCGGCGTCACCTGGGTCAGGCTTTCGGTCGGTGAAACGACCTTGATCGACGGCGGCGCATCGGGAATGGCGTCCACCCGGTGCAAGGGCGGCGTAGCGCCCCGCCCGGCGGCCGGATCGACCCGATACAGGAAGGAGGCGTCCAGCGCCCGGCTGGCGATCCAGTTGTCGCCCGACCGCCTCAACGCCACAGGCGCGCCGCCCAGCATCACCAGAGCCGGCGCCTCGGCCTCGGGATCAAAACGCAGCGTCCATTCCAGCCGCGAGCCCTGCGGCGCGCGAACGTCCAGCCGGGCTTCGTCGCGCACGGGTAGGCCGGTGTAGGCCGGCGGGACGACACGCAGATTCTGGCCGACGAGGCGCGGCATTCCGGCGACCACAGGCGTGCTTTCCGCGCTGGGCGACAGGACGACGGGGCGGTCCCCGGCGCGCGGCCAGAAGACGGCGGCGGCGACGACCAGCGCCGCGATGAGCCACGCCGCCGCGATCAGACGACGCGACCAGCCGGGGGCCAGGGCCGTGGGGCTGCCGCCCTCCAGCCGGTCGAACAGACGCGCCTGCTGTAGCCTCTGCAGGCCGCCCAGCGTTTGCGGGTCTTCAAACAGAAGCTCGGCGCTGTCCTCCATGTCACGGCGCGACCCGTCCAGAGCGCGCACCAGCCAGCGCCGGTCGAAACGGGCGGCGCGGCGCCACAGGACGAACAGGCCGAGCGCGGCCCCGACCCCCAGCACCACGGCGGCGGCGGCCAGCCCCCCTGCCCGCCACGTCAGCGCCGTCACGGCCAGAACGACCGGAAGGATCAGCAGACCGTCATTCAGCAGGCTGCGTCGCCGCGCCGGGCCGGTCCATCTGGCGATCAGGGCCTTGGCGTTCACGGGCTCACCCCGCGCTTGCGACGGGTGGCCAACCAGCGCTCCAGCAGCAGAACCAGGCCGATCAGGACCGCCAGCCAAGGGCGCAGATCGCGCGGCGCCGGGTCGACATGGCGCGCACCGATCGTCGGGGCGTAGTCGGCGGCGTCCACACGAGTCGGCGCCTGCGTCGGCGGATCGAGCACGGCGCGAAGCTGGGCCGGGAAGTCGGTCTCCAGCAGTTCCGGCATGTCGGCGGGTGTCAGCCGACGAGTGAACCGCATCAGCCGCCCTGCGCCCAACGACGCCGCCTCGATCAGAGGACGCCCCAGCGTATCGCGCCAGACCACCACCCGCTCGGCGTCTTCGGGAAACAGCATCTCTGATCCGACCAGCGCCGTCCCGCCATCCTCGACCCAGCGCAGCAGGGCGGGCGACGGACTGCCCTCGCCAAGCCAGACCAGTTTGCGCGTCACAGGCGGCAGGGCGGCGTCGAGCCCCCCCTCCTCCAGATCGGCCTCACGGCCAACAGGCTGCCAGGCCAGAGCCGCCGCGCGAAGATAGCGCAGTCCGCCTGTCTGACCGCCATCATGATGGATCGACAAAGGCGGAACGGACGCAGGTGCGACCGGCGCAACCGGCGCCGCGCCGGGGACCACGCGCCACTCCACGCGGCGGGAAAGACGGGGCCGTTCGGCGTCGGCGCCGTCGATCACCTGGGGCACGACCACGACCAACGGCGCGCCTGCGGGCAGGTCGGCGTCCAGTTGGCGCAGCAGGCTGGCCAGAGGCGCGGCGCCATCGGGCCTGGCCTCCTTCAGCGCGGGAAAGCCGGGAGCCAGCCAGTGGGCGCGAACGTATTCGGCGACGGGCACAGCCTCCACCTGCCCGGCTTGGGACACGTCCGCGCCGGGCGCCACGGCGACATAGGCGGCCTTGCCCTCGGCGCCGAACAGGACGGGCTGGGCCAGCCACAGCGCCAGAAGGACCAGAAGCAGCAGGCGCGACGCCAGCAGCCGTTTCTCATCAAAGCGCAGGCGCGACTTGGGTCGGGGCTTGCGCCGCAGCCAGCGCAGGGCGGCGAAGTCGACAGGCTTGTCTTCGTTGCGCCGGGCGATGTGGATCACCAGCGGGATGAGCACCGCCGCCAGCGCCGCCAAAGCCGCGGGCAGAAGCAGACCGGGCGTCATGCGTATTCCGCCGCATCATGGGCTCCGAACAGACGGCGCAGCGGCTGGTCCAGCGGCTGGTCCAGAACATGTTCGGCATGGCGCACCCCGGCCCGGTCGAGCCGCGCATGCAGCGCCGCCCGCGCCTCTGCAAACCGGCGCAGGAATTCGGCGCGAAGGGCCGGGCCGTCGCCCAGAAGCTCCTCGCCCGTCTCCGGGTCACGGAACCGCCGCCCGCCCTTGAAGGCGAAATCGCGCTCGGCCACGGTCAGCATCTCGACCGCCAGAACTTCGCGCCCGGCGGCGGCCAGCTTCTCCATCAGATCGACGACGCCCGGCTCGAACCCGTCGCTGAGCACAATGACCAGATCGCGCGCGCCGATGCGTTCCCAGACCGGGGCCAACTGGTCGTCCCGCGCGAAACCGCCCCCGGCGCGCAGCGGCGCAAGCTCAAGCAGCAACCGGTCGCGCTGGCGCGGTCCGCTGGCGGGCGCCAGCAGCTTCAGCCCCTGATCGCTCAGCGCGGCCCAGCCGAAGCGGTCGCCCTGACGCAGGGCCATTTCCGCCATGCCCTGGGCCAGAGCCTTGGCCGCATCCAGCCGCGACCAGTCCGGACGGTCCTCGTCCGCCTGCCCCATGGAGGCGCTGGCGTCCATCAGGATCCAGACCGCCACCGGGCTTTCGCGCTCGGCCTCACGCACGAAGAATTTGTCCGACCGGGCGTAGAGTTTCCAGTCGATCTGGCGCGGTTCGTCGCCGCGTTCGTAGGCGCGGTACTGAGCGAACTCCAGACCGGCGCCGCGGCTGTGGCTGTGGTGCAGGCCGATGCCCTGACCGCCGACCGCCCGGCGCATGACGAGACGCAGGCCCTTGAGCCGGCTCCGCACGTCGAGAGGAAGGAAGTCGATCATCGCCGGTCGCGCCGTCTCAGGCGTCTGGCATGGGCGTGGCGCGGATCAGGGCGGCGATGATGTCGTCGGCGCTGCGTCCCTCAGCCTCCGCGGCGAAGGACAGCAGCAGGCGGTGGCGCATGACCGGCGCGGCCAGCGCGACGATGTCCTCGCGCGTGGCGGCCAGACGCCCCTGCAACAGGGCCCGCGCCTTGGCGGCCAGAACCAGCGACTGGCCCGCGCGCGGCCCGGCGCCCCATTTGACGTATTTGCGGATGTCCTCGATCGCCCCCTCGCCCGGACGGCTGGCGCGCACCAGCGTCGTCACCCAGCGCAGCAGGGCCTCGCTGAAATGCACCTCACGGACCCGGGCCTGAAGCGCCAGAACCTCCTCGCCGTTCATGACCTGAGGCACGGCGCCGGAGCGGGCGCCGGTGGTCTGGGCCAGAATGTCATGCTCCTCCTGCGCCGTCGGATAGTCGACCCGGATGTGCAGCAGGAAACGGTCCAGCTGGGCCTCCGGCAGCGGATAGGTGCCCGCCTGCTCCAGCGGGTTCTGCGTCGCCAGAACAAAGAAGGGCGACGGCAGCTGATGGGTCACGCCGCCATAGCTGATGGTCCGCTCCTGCATCGCCTCCAGCAGAGCCGCCTGGGTCTTGGGCGGCGTGCGGTTCAACTCATCGGCCAGCAGCAGATTGGTGAAGACCGGCCCCGGCTGAAAGCGGAAATGGCGTCGTCCCGTGCCGTGATCCTCCTCCAGAAGTTCGGTGCCGAGAATGTCGCTGGGCATCAGGTCAGGCGTGAACTGGACGCGCCGGAACTCCAGCTTCAGGGCCTCGCCCAGCGAGCGCACCAGCAGGGTCTTGCCCAGACCGGGCACGCCCTCAAGCAGGCAATGCCCGCCCGCCAGCAGGCCGATCAGAAGCTGTTCGACCACGGCCTCCTGACCGACAATGGCCTGGCCGATGGCGGCGCGCAATTGGCCCAGACGCGCCAGTTGCGCCTGAATGTCGGCTTCCGAAACGGCTTTGGTCATGGGTCTTCCCGGGGAGGGTCGCAATGAAAGAAGAAGCAGAAGGCGGAGACGGGGGGCAGGGTCAGGACGACAGGGCGTACATCACGATGTTGACGCCGAAACGGGTGTTGTCCACGGCCAGGAACCGCTTGTTGCGCCAGTCATAGTCCCATTCGCAGCCGTAATCCTTGTTGCTGTAGAGCACGCCCAGCCGGCCGTTGACCTCTATGCCCTTCAGATAGTCGTGGACCAGATCGTCGCCCCAGCCGTTGAGCTCCAGCCCGGTATTGGGCGGCCCGTCGAAGGTGAAGAAGCTGCGATACAGGGCGTGGGTGTTGGGCAGGGTCTTCAGCGCCGTCGGTCCGAAAATGGCCCGCATCTGCGCCTCGAACGAGCGGGCGAACAGACCGTCGATGTCGTGGTTGCAGTCGTCGACAAAGACAAAGCCGCCGTTGCGGACATAGCGTTCAAAATTGCGCCGCTCCGCCGCCGAGAACTCGACCAGCTTGTGCCCCGCCAGATAGCAGAAGGGCGCCGTCAGCATGCGGGGATCGGACAGGGCGATCACCCGCTCCGTCGGATCAACGCGCAAGGTCGTATAGTCGATCAGCGAGGTGATCAGGTTCGACGGCATGCGCTGATCCACGTCCCAGTCGCCTGAATCGTAGCGCAGCCGCGTGAACCAGAAATCATATCCCGGCGTCGCCAGAGCCCGCGAAGGCCCCGCCAGAGCCAGGCCCGTCAGCCCGCCGACGCCCAGCCGCAGAAACCGGGATCGGCTCATGCCTCCGCCCGGAGCAGACACCGTCAGACGGCGTCCGACAGGGAGGTGAAGGTGAAGTCGCGGATCTTCATCGGCGGCAGGACCATGATGTAGCCCCCCTCATCGGCCTGCACCCGCACAGGACGCCCCAGTTCCTCGACGTTGTTCAGCATGATCACCGGCGATTCATTGAAGCGGAAATTCTTGACCGGATGTTTGATCTGGCCGTCCTCGATATAGAAGGTGCCGTCGCGCGTCAGGCCGGTCAGCAGCACCGTCTGCGGGTCCACCATGCGGATGTACCAGGTGCGGGTGACGAGGATTCCTCGCTGGGTCGAGCGGATCAGATCCGCTGTCGACTTGTCCCCGCCCGACATGATGAGGTTGCCCGCGCCCGCCAGAGCAGGCTTGCCCTGCTTCTGGGCCCAGTAGCGGGAGTAGTCGAGGTTCACGATCCGGCCATTCTCGACAATGAGGCGAGCCGTGCGCGGCAGGCCGTCGCCGTCCCAGGGATAGACTGCTGCGTCGGGATGCATCGGGTCGGTATGGAAGTTGACTTCCGGCCCATAGACCTGTTCGCCGACCTTGTTGCCGCCGCCCGCCTTGGACAGGAAGCTGCGGCCTTCATCGGCGGAACGGGCGTCAAAGAAGTTCATCATGAAGCCGACCAGGCCGGCGGCGGCGGCAGGCTCCAGGATCACCGTGTATTTGCCGGGCTCCAGCGCCATGGCCTCGGCCGAGGCGCTGGCCTTGCGCATGGCGATGCGCACATCGGCGTCGGCGTTGAAGGTGGAGAAGTCCTGCACATTGTGCCCGACCCAGCCCGACCCGCGTCCGTCTTCGGTGCGGACCGTGCAGGTGTAGTCAGAGCTGGTCGCGGTCTGATAACCGAAATTGCCCTTGCTGTTCATGAAGGCGACGAAGCCGGTCACGTCCTCCAGATAGCCGGCGGCGATCAGTCCTTCAGCCTTGCAGGGGCCGATGGAGTTGGCCGCCACGGCGGCGCGGGCTTCGGGCGTGATCGCAGCGGTGGCGGCGCTGAACGTCGCGGTCGGCGTATAGGTCTGAGGCTCGACGGCGGACATGAACTCGGGGTTCTCGGGAGCCAACCGCGCCAGTTGCTCGGCCCGACGCACCACCCGCTCCAGAGAGGCGTCGTCGAACTGGTTGATGGTGGCGGTGCCGACGCGCTGGCCGAACGCCACCTGAACCGACAGGCCGATGTCGTCGACGATGCCGCTGGTCGAGACGTTGTTCAGGGCGAAGCGGATATTGCCCTGGGTCGACCCGTTCAGCTGGGCGGTGCATTCATCAGCGGTGGAAAGCTCCACCACCTTGGTCAGAATGGCGCGGGCCTGTGCTTCAGGAAGAATGCTCATGGTCGGTCTCCTTGCACGATCAGCCGAGCGAGCGAGCGGTGTTGATGACATTGATCCCGTCGAAACGGGCCGTGGACGAGCCGTGGCTGACGGCCGAAACCTGGCTGGGCTGGCCCTTGCCGTCGAAGAAGGATCCCCCCAGACGGTAGTCGCTCTCATCGCAGATGGCCGAACAGGCGTTCCAGAACTCCGGCGTGCGGATCTGGTAGGCTACGTCCTCGATCTGGCGGGTGATGGCGCCGTCCTTGATCTCATAAAAGAGCTGGCCGCCGAACTGGGCGTTGTAGCGCTGCTGGTCGATGGAGAAGGAGCCGTCGCCGATGATGTAGATGCCGTTCTCGACGTCGGCGATCATGTCGGTGACGCTGAGCGGCGTCTTGCCGGATTCCAGCGAGATGTTCGCCATGCGCTGGAACTGCACGCTGGACCAGCTGTCGGCGTAGCAGCAACCGTCAGAGGCGGTCTTGCCCTCGATATGGGCCTGATCGCGGATCGCCTGATAGCCGACCAACTTGCCGTCGCGGATCAGATCCCACTTCTTGGCGGCCACGCCCTCGTCGTCATAGGCGACGGCGCCCAGGCTGCCGGCTTGTGTTTTGTCGGCGACGATATTGACCCGTTCGCTGCCGTACTGGAAACGGTCCCTCAGCTTGTCCATCGTGGCGAAGCTGGTGCCCGCATAGTTGGCCTCATAGCCCAGCACCCGGTCCAGCTCGAGCGGGTGGCCGACCGATTCATGGATGGTCAGCCAGGTGTGCGAGGGGTCCAGAACCAGATCATATTTGCCCGGCTGAACCGACGGCGCCGTCAACTTGGCGCGCGTCTGTTGAGCCGCCGCAACCGCATCTTCACGCATGTCGTAGGACCGGCCATAGACGACGACCCCGTTAGGCAGGGTCGTCTTGCCCGACGCCGCACCGTCCAGATACTCATAGCCCATGCCCATGGGCGCCGACAGGCCGGAGCGAGCGCGGAACTTGCCGGTCGCCTGATCCACCACGGTCACGCTCATCGGCGCCCAGATGCGGTGAACATCCTGATCGATGTAGGAACCGTCGGTGCTGGCGAAATATTTCTGCTCATTGACCGCGAACAGCATCGACTGGACGAAGCTGGCGCCCGCGCCCATGGCGGCGGCGTTGACGCCCATCAGCAGTTCGACCTTCTCCTCGACCGGAACGGCCATGGCGTTCTTGACGATAGGGGTGCGCCAGGACACCTCCCCCACCCCGGTCACGGGCGCCAGTTGCACCGGCGTCGTCAGGGTCCGGGCGTTGGCGTTGGCGATGGCCACGGCCTGGCGCGCCGCCTCGGCGACGGCCTCGCTGGTCATGGCGTTCGTCGCCGCAAAGCCCCAGGCCCCGCCCGCGATCACCCGGACGCCGACCCCGGTCGATTCGGTGTTGACGATGTTCTGCACATTGGCTTCGCGCGTGATGATGAACTGGCGCAGATAGCGCCCGACCCGCACGTCGCAATAGGTCGCGCCCGCCTGGGTCGCCGCGGTCATCGCCGCATCCGCCAGCGCCTTCTTGAGGCCGACATCGAACGTCGAGACCAGGTCTTCAGCGGCGATGGCCCGGCCCGCGAACATGGACGGCAGAATCAGCCCTCCGGCCCCCACGGCGCCAAGAGACAGGAAATCACGTCTATGCACGGTCGCCTCCACCTGCGGCGTCCGCAGAGCATGGTCCGGGAATAAGGTCTGGTCCGTCCGGTCCCCTCACGAACCCGGACAGGCGATCATTGTCCCGCCTGCCCCCGACGTCAAACCCCTTGGCCTCGAAAACGAAAAAGGGCCGGTCGCCCCGGCCTGCAGTCCAGGCCGCGTCATGCTCGCGCCGGACAAGGCGCCGTCATCATGCCGCTGGCGGACGAACGCCCCCCCCTTGACTTGATGTAGACTTCGCCGTGTTCCCGTTGCGAGTGGAACGAGTTGAAAGGCCGGCTCAGTCCCTCCTCCGAGCATTTCAGCCGTAGACGGCGCATCGGACGCGATCAGCGCGTTCCATTGCCGCCCCAGCGCGTAGTCAAAGAAGCGCTGCCCGTCCAGCGGACGCCGGTGACCTCTCGCTCTATGCGCGCCTAAACGACAAACGGGCGGCCCGTGGACCGCCCGTCATCTGGTGAGAATTCCCTCTTGTTAACGACCCATCAGAAACTCGGCGGATGCCGTGTTGCGCCAGCTCAAGTGGTGACAAGTCAGCATTAGGCAACCGAAAGGACACACTGACCACCAAGGTGATGGGCCCTGTGAATGGGGCGTCGGAGACTTGGGATGACGGCTACAGTGCACTATCCGGTGGTCGCCCCCGCTGGCTGGCGGTGATGTTCTCCCACTGTTAAGCTGGTCCTGATCATCGCATCCTCAGATGCGATGCATGGTGCTGGAAGACGGTGGTCGAGTCGGATGCCTGACAAGGTTGGAGACGAAACCGCGCGCGAGGCGCCGTTCGACGAGGACGTCGCGCCGTTGGATCTGGCGCTTGAACCGGCGTTTCATCTCGGAGCGCTGTGGATCGAGCCTGGCGCCACCATGGTGGTCGATGCAGCAGGCGCGCGCCGGAAGCTGGAGCCGAAGGTCATGCTGGTGCTGGTCTCAGACCGATTGACCACCGCACAGCATGACAAATCACATCGTCTGGAAAGCGACGCCGTGTGAATGATATCGGCTCCCCCTCTGCCCTTTCGGCCTGGCTGGCGATGTTCTAGCGACTGATCGCCCGGCAATAGGCCGCGTATCAGAAAGGCTGATGCGCGGCCCAACTGAACGCCGCTGCGGTTCGATCAGCAGACAGGCGACGTTTGCGGCCGTCTCAGCGCCATCGGCGTCACGCCGTACTCCTGACGGATCGCCGCCACGAAACTGGAATAGGTCTCAAAGCCTGAAGCGTAGGCGATGTCGGTCAAGGAAAGATCGCCATGGCGCATCAGGCTTTCCGCCCGCCGCGCCCGGTGCTTCAGGACATAGCGCCAGATGGTGCAGCCCATGGCGGTGCGGAAGCTGCGCCCCAAATGATAGGGACTGGTCGCCGCAGCGGCGGCGATCGCCGTAAGGTCGATCTTCTCGCAGAGATGGACGTGGATGTAGTCCACGGCCCGCCGGACCCGCCAGTCGCCCGCCTCGGGCCCCGCCAGCGCCCTTGGGCTGGCTGCAAACTGGGCGGCTATGGCGGTGAAAATGGCGTCCCCCACCATGCGCCCGTGCGGCTGTCCGGCGACAGCGTCCGCATGCAGGGCGTGCAACAGATGGACCAGGATCGGCGCATGCAGGCCCGACGTCGTGTGCAAGGCCACGTCATGGTCGCCATGAGACCATCCCAGTGCGCCTGCAATGGCGTCCGGCGAAAAATAGAAACAGGCTGACTCGAACGGATCGTCCCACCAGACCTGTCCGCTCGATCCCGCCTCGACGGCGAGAATTTCATCAGGACCGAAGTTCGGCCTGCGGAACCGGCCATCGACGACAAGTCCCAGACGCGGTCGCGTCAGCCCCATAGGCAGGGCCAGATGGTGAAAGGGCGCGGGCGGCTCATCCACGCTGACAGCCCCGATGATGGTGTGATCCATCCGGCAGAAAGACCATTCTGCGGTCGCGACCAGGCTGAACGGCATACCGTGAGGCGCGTCTCTCGAGGTGGGTGTCGCCTTGGCCGGTTCAGGAGTCGCCACAGCAGGATTCCAAAGAAAAACCGCAGGAATGCAAAAGACAGCGTCAGGCGCCGCGCCCTACAGTGTCAAGAACGCTGATGGCCTGGAGCTTGTTGATGCGCGGTCTGTTGTTTGCTTTCGCCCTGCCTCTCGTCCTGGCCATGTCCCCGATCACGGCTGCGGCGGCGCCTGATCCTGCTCCAACCCTCATACTGACCGGCGGCGACATCATCACCGGCGATCCCGCCCGCCCCCGCGCCGAAGCTCTGGCCATTCAAGGCGAGCGGATCGTGGCGGTGGGCGATGACGCAGAGATCGCAGCCATGGCCGACGCCTCGACCCAGATGATCGCGCTGGGCGGGCGCACCGTCGTGCCCGGCATCAATGACGCCCACATCCACATCTCGGCGGCCCCGCCGTCCGCCGTTACACTGGACATCCCTTCCCCGGAGCCCACCAGCGCCGAGTTGGAAGCGGCTTTGCGCGCACAGCCGACGGATGGCGAAGGCATGATCGCCGGGTCCATCGGGGCGGCCATATTCCTTGATCCGGCCTGGAATCAGGCTCGTCTGGACGCCCTCCAGCCCAACCGTCCGGTCAAGCTGACCATGTTCAGCGGCCACGGCACGATCCTGAACTCAGCCGCACTGCGGGCCCTGGACGTCGACCCGACGGTCCCTGTGCCCGGCGGATGGTATGGCAGCGACGCCTCCGGCGCCTTCGACGGTCGGCTGTATGAATACGCCCAATGGCGACCCTTGCTGACCCAGCCGCCCGTCGCCGACGACGTCGAGATCGCCCGCCTGCGCCGCATATCGGATGGTGCGCTCAAGGAGGGGATCACCTCGCTGCAAGCGCTGGTCTGGGCCCAGCCGGAGTGGTTCCTGCCGCTGTGGCGACAGTCGGAAACCCCCTTGAGGCTGCGGTTGATCCGCTTCCCTGTCCCGGCCTCGCTCGATGAGCCCGTGCCCGCCATCGACATGCCTGAACACCCGCCGGGCCTGCCTCGCGTGACCGTGTCCGGCACCAAATGGGTGCTGGACGGCACACCGCTGGAGCATACCTCGCCGTTGCGACAGCCTTATCCAGACGGAACGAACGGGCGCGACAGCTTCTCGCGCGCTGAAATCGAGCGCCTGCTGCGTGAGATCGTGGCCCGCAACGACCAGCCCCTGCTCCATCTTATCGGCGACGGCGCCACGGAGACCACCCTGGATGTGATGGAGGCCATGGACACGCCAGAAGTCTGGCGCGCCCGGCGACCGCGTTTCGAGCACGGCGACGGACTGGCCCCTGACCTGCTGGCCCGGGCTGTGCGGCTCGGCGTGGTGGTGGTGCAGAGCCCCGTGCATTTCATCCTGCCCGACGATCACCCGACAGCCGTGCTGTTGCGCGACCGACATCTGGCGCCCTTCTCGGACCTGCTGGACGCCGGCGTGCCGCTCGCCATCGGCAGCGACGGCCCGCGCAATCCCTGGCTCAACATGATGTTCGCCGGTCAACTGGACGCCCGGCCGGACCAGGTCCTGACCCGGGAACAGACCTTGCGCGCCTATACGCAGGGATCCGCCTTCGCCGAGTTCACCGAGACTGAGAAAGGTCGCTTGCAGCCCGGCTATCTGGCTGACCTGGCCGTCCTGTCCCAGAATCCGCTTGATGAGACCGCCGTCCCCGCCCAGGCCCTGCCCGGCACACGCAGTCTGTTGACCATCATCGGCGGCGAGATCGCCTGGCGCGATCCGGACTTCTGAACCCTTAGCTACGCGCTGTTCCGACCGCAGCGTGCCCGAAACCTGACGAGCCTGCGATATCATCGAAACTCACAACCTGTGTCTTGAGCCGACACGCACCGCCTCTGACACGTTATAGATGGCCCCAATGCTGCAGCGCTCCATTTCGCGGCTAACCTCGACTGGAGCCGTTTAGCGTCAGTCGGCCAGCGCCAGGCGAGATGTGGAGCGCATGAGCTTGAGAACACATGGAAAGTTGACGCCGACGAGGTGAAGGCGTCTGTAGACTTGCACGTCGATTTTCGGCGATTCTGAGCCATCGACACCCCCATGCCCCGTTTTCTGCTAATTTCTCCCAGTCCGCCGTGGGATGCGGATTTCGCTGGCCTGATTGAGGCTGACGGGACCGCCGTCACCCGAGTGCCGCCCACGGCCATCGCCACCGTGGCCGCCTTCGCGCCGCCGGGCGTCGAGGTCGTGCTGCAAGATGAAACGCTGGAGCCGATCGACTTCGACGTCGCCGCCGACTTCATCGGCATCACCGCCAATGTCTCCCAGCTCGCTCGCGCCAAATGGATCGCAGCAGGGTTCCGGGCCAAGGGGCGGACAATCATCATCGGCGGTCCGCACATCACCCTTGACCCGCACGCCTTCGACGGCCTGTGCGATGTGGCTGTGACCGGCGAGTTCGAGGGCGTGGCCGCAGCTTTTTATCTCGACATGCTGAACGGCGCGCTTAAGCCGCTTTACGCGGGCGGGCGGCCTGACCTGAACGCCTCCCCCATCCCGGCCTGGGATCTCTATGACAACGACCGGGCCCTGATCGGCATCGCCCAGACCAGCCGAGGCTGTCCGTTCGAATGCAATTTCTGCGACGTGATCCAGTACGTCGGACGCGCCCAGCGCCACAAGACCAATGAACAAGTCATCGCTGAGGTCCAGAAGCTCTACGACGTCGGCTACAACCGCATCTTCCTGGCCGACGACAACTTCACGGTCTACCGCAAGCGGGCGGCCAGCCTGCTGGAAGCGCTTGCGGCCTGGAACGGACGGGACGGCCGGGGCTACGTCACCTTCCACACTCAGGTTTCGATCGACATCGCCTCTGATGACCGGATGCTGGAACTGTGCGCTCAGGCTGGTCTGAACAACCTCTTCATTGGGGTCGAGACCGTCAATGAGGAGAGTCTGAAGGAAAGCCAGAAGCGCCAGAATGTCGCCGTCGATATGAAGGCGCGCATCAGCAACGTCGTCTCGCACGGGATCGAACCCATCGCGGGCTTGATGGTCGGCTTCGACGCCGACAGCCGCAGTATCTTTAAACAGCAGTACGACTTCGCCATGCAGCTGCCGATCGGCACGTTCAAGGTTTCTTCCCTGTCAGCCCCCGTGGGCACGCCGCTGTATGAGGAGATGCTTCAGGCCGGGCGGATCGTGATCGATGACGACCGGATCCAGTACCAGACGGGGGATCAGCTCTCCAACATCCGCCCCGCCCAGATGACGCGCGAGGAGCTCTATATCGGCGCACGTTGGCTGACCAACCGGCTGTTCCGTCCCGAAGGCTTCTGGACGCGGCTCCAGGCCATGGTTCCTCTATTGAGCGCCAGTCCGCTGCCGACGCGCAGCCATCCGCACAACCCGCCGGGCCGCGCCCGCTCGCAGCGGTTGTTCCTGGAGATGATGACCGGGATGCGCCGACGGGATCCAGCCATCGCTCGCGTGCTCGAAGACGTCGCGGAACTGATGCGCGAGCGACCGGACATCCGCGAGACCATCGCCGACATCCTGCATTCCTGGCTGCTCAACTTCCACGGACAGATCGCCAAGGGCGGTTATCATCCCGCCTGGGCCGAACTGGAGGCGCCGCCTTTTGACGACCCGGCCTTCGCCGATCACCTCCCGGCCATGACGGCGCCGCGTCCTGCGCGGACGAAGACACTTCAGCCGCTACGCGCCTGATGCGGGCGGGGACGCGGGCCCCAGCAGGGCTTCCAGAGCGATGGCGCCGAGCTCAGACGAAAAATGGATGTAGTCGGACCAGTTCTCACGGTCACGCCATTGGGCTTGCTGGAACGCGTTTCCAGGAGGCTGTTCAGCGAAATTGACATAGCGGATCGCACATGCGCCGGGCTCGGGTCTCCGTTTGGCGAAGTCGTCAGCGATGCGGGCGGCATTGTCCTGAAAGACCCGGTCATAAACCGCGAAGGGCGAAGGCGCAGGCGACGCCGGCAGGCTGAAGAAGACAAGCCGATGCCGAACCCCGGCGTTACGACAGGTGTGATCGGCCTCATCCGCCAAAGCGAGCAAGTCCACACGCCCTTGCGCCAACGCGGGCTGCCTCATGTCGATCAGACCCAGAGTGTAGCGGACGCTGCGTTCGGCCTCGTTCCAGTTCGGCGGCGCTGACGCCAGAGAGGTGCACGGTGCGTAGGTGGCGGGCCGTTCCTCTTCACCGTCCAGACTGTGAAGCACGGTCTGGAACGAAAACAGCGCGGTGCGGGGCGACAAGGCGGTCGATATCGCCGCCTGCGCCGGATTGATGATCGCCGATCGTTCCGTGGTCGGCATCCCCACCTCGATCAGCAGGGTGGCGGGACGCCGGCGCCCCTTCAGGATGGTGTCCTGCACCTGGTTCATTTCGCGCAGGCCCCAGGCCGAGCCTGCCACACGCAACACCTCAGGGCGTTCGCAGGTGTCAAAGCCGCGCCATGTCCGCGATGGACCAATCAGAAAGACATCGCCCTCGCTCTCACGGATGGCGCGGGTGAAGAAGGCGGGATTGTTGCCCGTCGTCCCTGCTGCAATGACCGCTGGCGGCGGGACGCGGTTGAACAAGAACCGACCAGACAGGCCGAACTCGCCCGTGGGGTCCACCAGGACGTTGAACAGGCTCCAGACCGCCATCAGGACAAGCCCGCCGATCAGGCCCGCCCACCATTTCCTTGTCAGGCGCGGCGGGGATTTTTCCGGGTCAGAACTGGGCATAGATGAAGCCATATTGATCGACGGGCCGCGTGACGCCGACCAGGGCCAGAACGAGGAGGACAACGGTCATGGCGCCCCACAGCATGTTAGGCCGCCAGCGCAGCCGGGCCATCATACCCTCGGCGCCGACCAGGCCGAAGATCTGCATGGTGTTCGGGCAAGCCAGAACGATCGTGGTCACGACCGCCATCATCGCCAGCGTCCGGGTTCCGGGGAGACGGGCGTTGGGATAGAATTCGGGCAGGCCGCCCCCTTCCCCGGCCAACAGTGACCGGCCAAAATCCGCGACCAGCCGGCTTGCGCCGTCTATATTCGTCAACGCTGGCGCCAGACGCCCCAGCTGGTCGCCCTCGGCCCGCAGCATGATGGCGATGACGGCGGCACAGATCAGGATCAGGACCTGACCTGAGACGCGACGCGCAACCTGCTCTGCGAGTGAAACCGTCCTGGCCGCGCCGCGCCAGGTCTGACGCCCAAACTGCAGCAGGATGATCAGCAAGGCGACGCAAAAGCCCTGAAACAGAGGCAAGGGCGCGGCTGTATGCCAGGCGGCGACGACCAGAAAGGCGACCAGCGTCGCCATCGCCCATGCGACACCATAGCGGCGGCTTGTCGGCGTGATGGGCAGCTTGCGCGCCACGCGGAAGACGGGCTCGAACACATAGTCACGCACAAAGACCATCAGGCTCATGTGCCAGCGCATGACGTATTGACCGGGAGAGGACGCCTTCAGCGGAGAGTTGAAATTGATCGGCAGCATCAGGCCGAAACACAGGCCGACGCCGATCGCGATGTCCGAATAGGCCGAAAAGTCGAGATACAGCTGCAGCATGAAGCCCCAGGCCGCCGTCCATGCCTCCAGGGGCGTGACGGGCCCCAGATTCGCCGCGATGAGGACAGCGTCCACCTTGCGCGCCATGGGGTCGGCCAGCCAGCATTTCTTGACCACCCCGGCGAGGACCAGAGCGGCGCCGCGCGCGATGTCCGCGGCCGCCGGCGGCGTCAGACCCAGCCGGGCGAACTGAGGCGCCATCCTGCCATAGGCGCCGATCGGCCCGGCTGGAAGCTGGCCGAAGAAGGAGCCCCAGGCGGCGAACCGCAACAGACCCAGCCGCTCCGATCCCGCCTTCTGGCTGTCGATCAGAAACGTGATCTGCTGCAGGGTGTAGAAGGCCAGCCCGAGGGGCAGAACCACCGGAACCACCTGCTGCGCCAGCTTGAAAGCGACGAACGGGGCGAGGTTGGCCAGAACGGCGGCCGTCACGACCAGCTTTTGCCCTGTCGATCCGGGCCTCATCCGGCGGATCACCGCCATCGCGGCGAAGTTGCCCAGGATCGACAACAGGATGAAGGCCAACGTCTGCGGTCCCGCCGCCAGACAGAACAGCAGCGACCCCGCCACCAGCACCCATGGCGCGGCGGCTGGCCGCCAACGGCAGGCGAGCGCGAACAGCGCCGCCATCGCCGGCAACCACAGCAACAGGAACTGGAGGCTGGCGAACGGAATGGGCTAGGCCGCCTTCTCGATCAGCACGTCTTCAAGGAGGACGGCGTCGAGACCGGTGGTGGCCAGCACGGCCATCGCATCCTGCACGCTGTGCACGATCGGTTTGCCCATCACATTGAAACTGGTGTTGAGCACGATCGGCACGCCGGTCTGGGCCTCGAAGGCCGCCAGAAGGCCGCTCATCCAGGGGTTTGTGGCCGCATCGACCGTCTGCAATCGACCGGTTCCGTCGGCATGCACCACCGCCGGAACGCGGTCGCGCACCCCCGACTTCCACGGCAGGGTGAAGGACATGTAGGGAGACGGCTGGGCGCGCTCGAACCAGTCGCCCACGCGGTCCGCCGGGACGACCGGCGCGAACGGGCGATAAGGCTCGCGGCCTTTGACCCTCTGGTTCAGCCGATCCTTCATGTCGCCCGGGCGCGGATCGGCCAGGATCGAGCGATGCCCCAGCGCCCGAGGGCCGAACTCCGCCGCGCCGCGCATCACGCCGATGATCCGTCCTGCAGCGAGCCGTTCGGCGACCCTGGCCAGACCGGCCTCTCCCGCCATATCTGAAATCCGGGCATGGCCGCAGTTCGCCACAGCGTTGACGATGACTCTGGCGTCGGCGCGGCTGCCCAGGAAGGGAGAGGCGGCGCCGGAGAGGGCGGGCCGGTCAGGATGATCCTGCATCCATGACAGCAGCGCCGCGCCAAGCGCATTGCCGTCATCGGCAGGGGCGCTGGGGACATGAACCTGGTCAAAGCCGAAACGGCCCCGGATCGTGCCGTTGTAAGAGGAATTGAGCGCACAGCCGCCGCTGAGCACCAGATTGCCCTCGCCCAGAGACGCGCAGCTTTCCAGCATCCGATCGACCAGCCGGGCATAGGCGGCCTGACCGCTGGCCGCGAGATCGGCGGCGCGTTCGATCGGATCGCCCGGCGAACGGGCATGGGGTTTTGCACGGGCGACGACGGCGTCAATGACGGCCTGCTCCGGCAATCGGGGGCGGCCATCGACGATGTCCAGCATCGACGCCAAGGCTTCGACAAGACCCTCGTCGGGCGTCCCGAACGCGGCCAGACCCATGACCTTCCATTCCTCGCCCGCGCGCCAGTCGAAGCCGCACAAACCCGTCAGCCAGGCGTAATAGGTTCCCAGACTGCCCGGCCCCCACGAACGCCACAGCCGCTTGAGTCGACCGTCGCGCAGGCGGAACAGGCTGGCGGCCCCGACCTCGCCTTCGCCGTCGATGACCAGGCACAGACCATCGACGAATGGGGCGCTGCTGCACGCGGCGGCGGCGTGAGACAGGTGGTGGTCGAAGTGGCGAACCTCGGGCGCCGTCTGCGCCAGACCCAGGCGAAGCAGGGAGTCCCCAGCAGACGCCTGGGCATGGGCCTGCAATCCGCGCAGCCAGAGCCCGTCTGTCGCCGGCAGCATGGCGTTGGAGACCGACACCGGCAGATCGGCCTTCACCCGCGCCCAGCTTGACGAAACGATCAACTGATCAACCGCCGGATCGAAGCCGACGACGTTCAACGCGTTTTCCAGATGCCCGACCAGATCAGGCGCGGCGCCCCAGGCCCGCTTGTCCTGGATGAAACGTTCGGTGGCTTCGGCGAACCGGACAGCGCCACACTCATCGACAATCGCCAGCGCCGGATCATGCCCGGACGTCGACAGTCCCAGATAAAAGCGGCTCATCTATTTGTCGAACAGGGCCACGACCGCCCCGGCGACCTCATCCAATGTATGGAATTCGAACATCAGCGAAGGCTCGACCTCGATGTGGAATTCATCCTCGATGTGACCGGAGATCAGCACGGCGTCGATCGACTCCAGGCCGAAATCCACGAGCACGGTGGAGCCGAGAATTTGTTCCGCCGGAACCTTGGTGCGTTTGCTCACATGGTCGCGCAGGAAGGCGGTGACTTCGGCAAGGGTCGGTTTGGTCATAAGGCGCTTTCAGGCATGGAAAGGTCAGTGAAGACGGCAGGGCAGTTCGGCGAGGATCACCGTCTGGGAATTCCTGACGTAGCGGGGCTCAGGCTCCGTGAGCCGGAGATCGGGGTAGCGCGCGAACAGGGCGGGCAATGCCTTGCGGATCAGCAGGCGCGACAGCGCCGCGCCGATACAGCGATGCAGGCCATGTCCGAAGGCCAGATGACCTGGACCATCGCCGCGATTGATTGCGGCCAGTTGCAACCGCATCGTATCGCCAGGCGCGAAAGCGATGCCGTCCATCTCTCCAGCGACCCGGGCAATGCGGTAGATGAAGCGGGGCGACGCCGCCTCGGGCACGATCCGCGTATCCAGATGCGCCGTGATCCACGCCGGATCGGCCGGGTCGCCGCGCCGCTCGACCGGCATCGACGCCAGGGCATGGATGGCGTTGGCCAAGGTGTGAGAGACGTTGAAGCTGGCGCCATACAGCACCAGGACGAGGCCCTTGCGGTCCTCAGCATCCATGTCATCCCAGCCGCTGGCGATCAGGTGAGACAACACAGACCGGGCGCCCCCTTCCCCACCCCGCGCCTCGGGTTCGTCGAACTGGCCCATCAGGATGTCCACCATCCCCTGCACCTTCACGATCGCACGCAGGGAGCGCAGCGGCTCCAGCACTTCCTGAAGCTTGGGTGCAAGGCCGTTGAATATCTCAGGCGACCGGGGATGGATGCCCATGATCGGCTGGCAGACCGCGTGAAACAGCGGCGTGCAGAAGTTCTTGACCAGGTCGACTTCGCTCCGACCCTCTAGCGCATTCGCCAACCGTTCGATCTCGGTCTCGATCAGCGGCGTCCATGCGGTCAGTCGATTAGAGCCCAGGGCCTCAAAGCCGAGCAGCCGCATCCGCGCATGCCTGGGGCCTGACTGGAAGAAGGGCGCATTGCGGGCAATGCGTATCACGGTCGAGAGATCCTGACCGCTGGCCTCCTGCAGGCTGATGAGGTGCGCCTCCATGCCCGGCGGACTAAAACGGTCGTCGTCCACGGCGATGGCCCGCGCGGTGCGGGGTTCAGTGACGTCCCACAGCTTGGCCGAGCGCCGCTTGGCGACGGGTTCCACGCGGCACGGCAGCGCGATCGGCGCTTGGACCATATGCGTGCGTTCGATGCGGACCCCATCTTCGTCCAGACGCAGGTCTGGAAAACGCCGGGCCATCGCCGGCAAGGCCCGGCGCAGCATCAGCCGGGCCAAGGCGGCGCCCGGACATTTGTGCATGCCTTCGCCGAACGACAGAGAGACCCTGCCGTCCTCGTCAGCCGGTCGCGGGCACAGCGAGCGGTTGACGGCCTGAATGTCCAGCACTGCGAGATCGCCCTTGGCGACGGGTCTGCCGTTCAACACCGTCTCGGCTTGGGCCACCCGATAAAGCCTTAGCGTGGAGGCATGGTCACGAATGACCTCTTCCAGATGGGCCTCCGCCCAGTCTGGACGCGCCACCTCGGTCCATGTCGGCGCGCCGTCGTGCAGAACCCCCCATAGCGCCAACGCCAAGGACTCGGCGGCGGTGTGGGCGGCGACGGTTATCGAGGCGATGAGCGCGGCGTCGTTCACGCCTGCAGGCAGTTTGTCCCTCGCCAGCGCCTCAACCAGCGATGGAGGCGCCGTTTCATCCGCGGCCTCTTCACGGACGATCACCGCAGCGATCAGGTGACGGTACGCGTCCTGGGCCAGCCGCAACTCGCGCAGACGCAGAAGCGGTTCGGTCAAGACCCGCGCATTGTACATATGGCGCAGGAACTCGGCCTCGTCGGGGATCGCCAGGCCGAACACATCGCGCGCGCAGGCGACGAACAAGGGGTCAGAGAAATCCCGGACCAGATCAGGCGCCGGACTGACGGCCAGACGCGCCAGTCCGGCCTCGATGTGGGCGTCGATCACCGGTCGCCAGCGGGCCACACCCGCAGGACTCATGAAGGCCGCCAGCGCTCGGCGGGTCATCAGATGGTCCGTCCCGGTCTGGTAGACCAGCGACGCGCGGGTCGCCTCGATCAACACCGACAGGTCTTCGCCTGTCTCGGTCTGCAAGGCTTCGAAATAGGGCCTCACCGCCGTGACGCCCCAAGCCTTATCCCGGAACACCTCGACCGCCTCGTCGGCTGTCGTCACCACAAAGCGAGCGCGCTCCGGTCGAGGACCAGAAGACGGCGCAGCATCTGCAGCAGGCGGCTCGGACACGTCAGTCACTGTTTCGCATCCTCCAGGCGGCCTTTGCGCCAGGCGTCAGCGACTTCCCTGCGCCGGATCTTGCCGCTGCTGGTGCGCGGAAGGTATCCGCTCGGAAGGAATTGCACATCCGTCAGCTCGATCCCCCAGGCCCCGGCGACGGCGCGGCGAATCCGCTCTCCGGCCAACAGCTCGTCAGCAATATGGGCGCGCCGTTGGCGCTCAATCAGCAGGACGGCCTTTCCGGTCGCCATGTCATCCGGCATCAGCGCGGCCGCCGCCATGGGATTCAGCGCCGCATCCTGCTCGCCAGCAAGCCATTCCACGTCCGTAGCCGGTATCTTGCGGCCGTTCACGAACAGCATGTCCCTCAGCCGACCGGTGACATAGAGCCAGTCGCCTCGCCGCACAGCGATGTCGCCCGTTCTCAGCCATGCGCCGGCCGCTGCATCATCCGCCAGCACCGCGCCGTATGTCGCTTCGGTCTCTTCCGGCCTGTTGCGATAGCCGCCCGTTGTCGAGGCGCCGCGCAGCCAGATCTCACCCGCCTCTCCGGCGACGACGACACGCCGTGCGTCTGGGTCAACGAGACGTAGATTGTCCTGCATCTGTGGCGCGATGCGGCACGGCTCAATCCCTTCGCATCCTGGCGGCGGCGATGGCCGCTCGGCGCCTGCCGTCGGATTTCCTCCGGCGACCATCAGGCAATATTCGGCGAGGCCATAGCTTCCGAACACGGCGTCCGGGTTCAGACCATAGGGCTGGAAGCGCGACCGGAAGGCGGCCATGAGCGCGGCGGGTACAGGCTCTGCGCCGCAAAAGGCGCTGCTCCAGCTGGACAGGTCCAGCCCTTCGCATTGGTCATCGGTGACATGCTGCAGACAATGGGCGAAGGCGAAGGCGGGTCCGCCGCTCATCGTCACCCCATGCTCGCTGATCAGCCTCAGCCACCGCTCTGGGCGCTGGATCATATGCAGGGGGTCCAGCAGAAACACGCGCCCCCCCGCCAGCAAGGGATACAGGATGCACATCAATCCCATGTCGTGAAAATGCGGCAGCCAATTCAGGAAGACCCCGGTCTCGTTCATCCCCCAGGTGCTGTTGGCCAGCTCCGCGTTCGCGACAATGTTGGCCTCGGACAGCATCACCGCCCTGGGCGCGCGCGTCGATCCCGAGGTGTATTGAAGGATCGCCGGGCGGGCGGCGTCCAAACTTTCCAGCGGTTCGGACTGGACGGAGCGCGCCTCGCCAGTCGCCAGCGCCTCGACGGAGACGACCGGCGCGCCCTCTTCCGCTTCGGCGATGGCGGTTTCCAGCCGGTTCACCCAAGCCTGAGGGCACAACACCGCCGCCGGCTTGCAATCACGCAAGATCGCCGCAAACCGCGCGTGCGGCACGCCGGGCCGAGGCGGCGCCAGGGCTGTGACGGTGAACCCTGCGTAAAGGGCCCCGAACAGAGTGACGACGAATTCCATCCCGCAAGGAAACACCAGGGCCAAGGGGCCCCGGCTCGGGTCGAAGTTGCGCGAAAGCTCGGCGCTTCGCGTCATGGCCGCCTGATGTAATTCCCGTCCTGAGAAGGACTGATCCGGCTGCCCCCCGCGTCCGCCACAGACGGTTAAAACCGCTTGATCCGCTTGTTGCAGCAGTCGGGCCCCAAGCCGATCAATCAGCACGCCACGCTCACAAAAACTTTTTTCATCTCGATCGGTCAGCGCCCATGAATCACCTTCCGAAGGGACTAGCACCAAGCAAGCGCGAAAGTTCTCTAAATCAACAACATAGTTCGCTCAAAAAATCCGGTCACGACAAAGGCCCCCGTGCAGAATGGCTGTTTGAATGTCAGGCGCGTAAAATTGAGCGGCGGCCACGGGACATTCCAGCCCGAGCGCGGCGTGAGCGAAGACCCGGCGCGCTGCACCAGTTGACCCAGAGCGCCGCATAGGCGGTCTCAATCCGCAATCCGGCGTACCCGCCCATCAGGCTCCGGCATTAAGCGAGAGTCTGATCCACGCTTCAGCCGAAACCGCGAGGCGGTTCCGCCCGCGATGGGGGGCTCAAGACCTGATGTTCAGTGAGAGCGGATGGCTGGGGAACAAGGACTCGAACCTTGAATGACGGTACCAAAATCTGACATTGATAATTGACCGAACAACAACTTAGCTCGGAAAACAGCGCCTGCAGGCATTTAACAGAAACAATGACTTAGATGGCATCTGTAAAACCCGATCCGTCCCAGACCCGGTCAATCGCGTAATATGAAAATCCCTGCCGGCGTATCGCTGGCCGCTAAGTCGGCACCTTCGATCACTCGCCCCGTTTCGAGCAGGTCAGATATCCCTGAAATCCAGTCTGTCTTGTTTCCGACCAGATAGCGGAGTTCTTCGGCCGTGATCCGCTGATCGGGAAACTGCTCGAAGTACGATCGCACCAAACCTCGCGGCGCCACCGCCGGATCGCGCATCCGTCCGGCCGCCGTCCATCTCTCCGGAGCCTGCTCGTCCCGATGATCCTCCAGAAGGAGGTATTCGTCGGGCGCGATGCCTGTCGGCACCGATCTCAGCGCTTCCCGCGACGCCGGCAGCGACCGCAGGTCGCGAACCGCGAGGCCGGAGATGATCGGCCAGCCGTGATGAGCGCGAAGCTCACGGATGCGCCGGGGATAGTCGCCGATACCCGCCACGATCATGAGCTCGTCGGTATGGACGATTCGGCCCGTTTGAGCTCGGAGATAGGCTATCAACCGCGCCCGCCCGGAGTCGGAATCGTGAGGGGCGAGCGCCGCCCCGATTGAGGAACCGAGATCCCGGAGGTGGTGGTGGACCTGCACGAGCATGCCGACCTGTTCGCCGACCGTGCCGTGGGCCAGGCGGTCAGGCAGGTCATGCAGCAGCTCGATCAGACGCCTGCGAAGCAGCTCGGGGTCGGAGGTCTGTGAACGTCGGGCCATACGCGTCAATAACGGACATAGAAGCCCGCGCCTATCTCGCTTACCGGTTGCAGGCCCCAAAGCATGGCTGTAGCCCTTTCCCATGGGCGAGGGGTTGGAATGCTTGAGGATTTAAAGGCGGTCGAAAGCCGGCACCTGCCGCCCGAGGGCGGTGCCACCGTCAAGGCCTGGTCCCGCATCGGTTATGAGCTTCAGGACGCGATAGCAGACCTGATCGACAACTCGATAGACGCCGGAGCGGGTCGGGTGGAGATCTGCCTGTTCCGCAACGATCATGAAGTCACCTCCCTGACCATCGCCGACGACGGGCGGGGAATGAGCCTTGAGGAACTGAGCGTTGGGATGCGGTTCGGAGGTCGGACGGACCACGACCCAAGCGCCCTCGGCGTCTTCGGCATGGGTCTGAAGTCGGCGTCGTTCAGCCAATGCGAGACCCTGACGGTGATCACGCGCCAGGGCGGCGTCACTTCCGCAGCACGCTGGTCTGCAGAACAGATCGATAACGACTGGGCCTGTGAAATTCTCGACGGCGCCGCCGCCGACGCGGAGTTCCGCAGGCTGTGCCTGCCGACCAAACGCCCCGCTACCGGCACGCTGGTGGTCTGGGATCAGTTGACCCGCCTGGGCGTCGGGGGCGGCGACGACGACCTGGACACCTTTCTGACGACCGCCGTGGCCCGTCTGGACGCCCATCTGGGCATGGTGTTCCACCGTTTTCTTTCCGAAGGAACGCTCAACATCCAGATCACGGTCCGGCATGAGCGGCGCACTCTCGCCCTGCCCAGGACCGTCAAAGCGCGCGATCCTTTCGACTATCCCGTGTCCGGAGCTGAGGGCTGGCCGCAGTCCTTCACTGCCGAACTGCCCGGCCTGGGCGAGTTGCAGATGACCGCGCACATCTGGCCTGCCGGATCAGGCGTCGACGGCTTCCTGCTGGGCAGCCGCAACGGCCTGCCGTTCCAAGGCTTCTACTTCTACCGGAACAATCGGATCGTGCAGCCCGGGGGCTGGAACGATGTCGTCCGCAACGACCAGGATCCGGATCTGGTCCTCGCGCGGGTCGCCGTCGAACTGCCGCAGGGCGGGAACGGCGTGAACGTCCAGAAGTCGGGGCTGCAGGTGACTGCCGCCCAATCTCAGGCTCTTGCGCGCGCGGCCGGCGAGGACATCACGTTCGAGGAGTATCTGGAGGCGGCGCGGGAAGTCTGTGCAGCGTCCAGGCGGGCCACGCGTGCGGCGAAGGCGATGCCCTTGGCACCCGGCCAGGGCATGCCCATGCCCATCCGCAAATCCGCCGCCAAAATGCTCGTCGGCGACGGACCGCACGCGGATCTCGACTTCGTCTGGGAGTCGTTGAACGAGGATGAGGTCTTCCGCCTGGACCTCACCGAAACCCGCATTCTGCTGAATCGCGACTACCGACGCGACGTCCTAGGGGATGCGCCGGCGTCCGGTGCGGATGCGCCGTTGTTCAAGATGCTTTTGTTCCTGCTCTTCAAGAGCGACTTCGAGCGCCTGCGCTTCTCGGGCAAACGGTCGGCCGAACTGGCGACCTGCAACGCTCTTCTCCTGGACGCTCTGGGGAAATGAGCCAATGAGCACCGCCTCCCTCCCCGCCTGGGAAGATCTCCACCGCGACTACATCGACACCGGCCTGCCCCACCGATTGATCATTCGACAGTCGCCGGGGATTCTCGTCTTCACCGACGAAGCTGCGGCCCGCCTCGGCGCCCGGTTCGAACTTCCGGCGACCGCGCCCCCCGCGCCGCCATCCACGCTTGAGCACATCATGGTCGTAGATGTGAGCGCCGACGGACGCCGCTGGCTTGAGGTTTCGACGGCGGCGCCCCGACTCTACGAGAGCTTCTTTCGTCTCCTCTGCCAAGTCACGGACGCGGTGCTCGATGACATCGCGCCGCACTCCGCACTCGAGCAGGCTGTCGCACTCTGGGACCGACTGGTCGCTCACAGCGCCGTCCTGTCCGAAGAGAGACAGGCTGGCCTGTTCGGCGAACTGGTTTTCCTGGAACGGCTGCTGGACGGCGGTGTCGCGGATGCGGTTCTGGCCTGGACCGGTCCGGATCGACAGGCCCATGACTTCCGTCTGGGATCGGACGAATTCGAGGTGAAGACAACCTCGAGCGCCAGGCGGCTCCACACCATCAACGGCGTAGGTCAGCTGTCCGCCAGCGCCGGCTGCCGCTTGTTTCTGGCTTCCGTGCAAATCGGAGATGCAGGAACAGGCGGGCGAACCCTGCCCGAGCTTGCCGACGAACTTCGAGCTCGCGTACCCGCCGGAGATCTGTCGGGATTCGAGGCCCGGCTTGAGGCCTCCGGCTACGCCGAGCGCCATCGCGCCCACTATGCACGGCGGCGTCGGCTGCGCAGCCCCCTCGTCCTGATCACTGTCGAAGAAGGCGTACCGCGACTCACCGCCTCGGCGCTCGCCGCGCTGCCTCCGGGCTACGCGAGTGAGCGCATCGGCGCGATCACCTACGAGATCGACGTGACCGCGCTGGGTCATCCTGACGGTTCTCCCGAGTTCCTTGCCGTTCTGCCTGCACCCGAAAGGCCATCCGCATGATGTTCGAGGTTCTTCACGCGGCCTTGGCCGGAATGCCGGGGCGTCCTCTCAAGCTCATCCGCCAGTTGGAGTTCGTCGCCGAACAGCAGGAGATTGAAGGGTTTCAGCCATCGGCCCTTCTGGCCCATCTGAAGAGCTGCGCGCCGACGGATGACGCGCTCAGCGCACTGCGGAAACGTCTGGCTCTCTGGGATAACGCGGACGGCGACTGGACCAAGGCCACGGCGCGCAATTCCGAAGCGCGTCGTACAGCCGTCTACGAAGCACTCGGGCTGGATGAGAGCTGGATCGCCCTCTGCGACGCCAAACTCGCCTTCCAGCCTCTGGAGGAAGCGACCGTCATCGCGCTCAAGAATGCGCCCTGGTACACGCCTGAGGTCCGCGCAGCCCGCTCCTTCTACTGGAACAGCTACGCCCGGCAGTTGGCGGCGAACGGGTGGAGCGAAGAGTCGATCAATCAGCTCGACCAGAATACGAACCGGATCGTCGAGAAACTGGCGGATCCCAGGGCGCCGGCCGCCTATCAGTCCAAGGGTCTGGTGGTCGGCTATGTTCAGAGCGGCAAAACCGCGAACTTCACCGGACTGATCGCCAAGGCGGTGGACGCCGGCTATCGGCTGATCATTGTGATGGCGGGAACTCTGGACGTTCTGCGGTCACAGACCCAGCGGCGGATCGATAAGGAGCTGATCGGGCGAGAGCTTCTCGAGGACGAATACCGCAGCGACCCTGATTATGAGGAGTTCGTTTCTCACGGCGGACTCCCGAGCAGTCTCGGCGCCTTCGACATCCGCCGACTGACGGGCCCTGCCGAAGACTACAAGAGCCTCGCCTACGGCAAGGAAGGCTGGAAGTTCGACCGCAAGGACGAGTCGAAGCCGTTCTGGGATCCGGAGAACCTGCATCCGTCGGCGGCGCGGATCGCAGTGGTCAAGAAGAACCCGAGGGTTCTCCAGAAGCTGGCCACGGATCTGCGCGCGCTCGGCCGTAGCCGGATCGGTGCCCCCCTCGACCAGGTGCCCGTGCTGATCATCGACGACGAGAGCGACCAGGCTTCAATCAATACGGCGGCGCCGTCTCCATCGGGCGAAGTCATCGACCGCACGACGACCAACCAGGCGATCGTCGGGCTGCTGAAACAACTTCCCCGCTCCCAGTATATCGGGTTCACGGCCACGCCGTCGGCGAATGCTCTTGTGGACCCGGCGGCAGACGACATTTTCCCCCGCGACTTCCTGATTTCGCTGCCGCGGCCGGCAGGCTACATGGGCGTCGCGGATTTCTACGATCTCGATCTCCCGTCGGACGGGACCGTCGGTCCCAATGAGCGCGATTATGTCCGGTCGATCACCGGCGATGACGACGCGAAAGGCAATCTGCCGAAGGCGATCGACAGCTTCGTCCTGTCGGGCGCGCTGAAACTCTATCGGGCGGAGGCCGATCCGCGACTGAAATTCAAGCATCATACGATGCTCGCGCACGTCTCCACGCTGCAGGCCGATCACAAGGCCCTGGCGAAGCTGATTCAGTCGATCTACGCCAAAGCCGGCTACGAAGGCGGCAAGGGCCTGGACCGGCTCGCCAAACTCTTCGAGAACGACTTCCGTCCGGTCCACAAGGAACGCGGCGACGACCTGCCCTTCCCCGCCACTTTCGAGGAACTTCTTCCGTTCGTCGGCGACTGTCTGCAGAGGATCGGCGAACCGCTCCAGGCAGTGCGGATCGTCAACAATGAGCACAAGAAGGACACGCCGGATTTCGACCGCTCGCGCATCTGGAAGATTCTGGTCGGCGGCGCGAAGCTCTCACGCGGCTACACGGTCGAGGGTCTCACGGTCAGCTATTATCGGCGACGCGCGGGCTCGGGCGACACCCTGATGCAGATGGGCCGGTGGTTCGGGTTCCGGAAAGGGTATCAGGATCTGGTTCGACTCTATATCGGCACGGACGAGGTCGATGGCGGGCCCCGCTCGACCAAGCGGATCAACCTCTACGAAGCGTTCGGGGCGATCTGCCGGGACGAGGAGCTGTTCCGTAAGGAGTTGGTCCGCTACGCGGAGGATCCGAACATCATCCCCGCGGCCGTCCCGCCTCTGGTTCCTGCCCACATGCTTCGGCCGACGGCGGCGAACAAGATGCGCAACGCCCGCATCACATTCCGCAACTACGGCGGAGAGCTCTCGGAATCGACCTTCGCTCCCAAGGACGTGAAGCTTCAGAAGCTCAACGTCGACGCCCTCAAGAAGCTGGTCCACGGTTCCACCCCCACCCGCCTGGAGGCTACGGGCAGCAGCCCCGAAGGGCCTCTGGCGTTGAACGCCACCGTTTTCGAAGCGAGCCCGGAGCGCTTGGTCGACTTCATCAAGGCGTACCGTTGGTATGACGACAAACCCACGGACGCCCGTCTGGGCAACCCGCTTCGTCTTCAGCTCGAATTCCTCGAGGGTTCCGCAGGTTCGCCGGGCATCGACCGGTGGCTGATCGTCAGCCCCGAGATCGCCGGTCCCCAAGGTACGATCACGCTGGGGGGAGTGGATCTGCACGTGGTCTACCGGACCCGTCGGTCGCTTGGCCCAAGGTTCAACACCTATAACGACAAACGCCACCGCGCCTTCGCTGAGCACCTGGCCGGCATCAAGGCGCTGAAGGACGCGTCCGAGGAGTTGGCGGCTCTCACGGCCCCCCGTACCGGTGTCATGCTGTTGTACCCCATCACGGAGACGAAGGGTTCGGTAAAGAAGGAGGTCGTCACTGTCGGATTCACGCTGCTGTTTCCACCGAACAGCAACCGCAACGCCGTCGGGTTCACCGTGCATGTGCCGGCCGAACCGGTCGACGCCGTCGTCGATGTCGAGGCGGCCGCCGCTGCGGACGCCGAAGCGGAGGGTCGGGTTTGAACGAACCGCTGCCGGTCGCCCGGCTGACCGAGGAGCGCCGACAGTTTCACGCCGACCTGCTGGCCTCCAAGGTCCTGCACTTCAAAAAGAGCGGCTGCGCCAATGTTGCGGACGGCGGCAACCAGACCTCTATGGCGCTGGGACGTGGGGTCTTGGAGGCGCTCCAAGCCGAGACCTGGGGGGAAACCGTAGCACCCCAGACCGGTGGCCAGCGCTTCGAGAAGGCGGTGGAAGACTTCGTCATCCGCGCCTTCAGCATGTTGGATCCGTTCGGCGGGCGAAGCTTCACGACCAGCCGGCGCCACCGGATCACGGCGTACCATCAGTACCGGCCGGTCGATCCCAAGCGATTGTCCGGTGAGCGCCACGACGCCCTGCGGCAGGCCTTCGGCGGAGACTACATGGTCAAGCCCGATATTCTGGTTGAACGGCGCGCTTTAAAGCTGGAGGAGCTGAACAGCACCGGTCGTATCGTTGATGCTGAAATCGGCACGCGGGCGGCGATCCGGAGCGCCACATCCCCGATCCTACACGCCAGCATTTCGTGCAAGCAGACGATCCGTTCGGATCGATCGCAGAACTCGCGCCTGGAAGCGCTGAATCTCCTGCGGATGCGGATCGGCCGTGCTCCGCATATCGTCGTTGTGACGGCGGAGCCATTGCCGACCCGCATCGCCTCTGTCGCCATGGGCACGGGAGACTTCGACTGCACCTATCACATCGCCCTGCCTGAGCTGTACGCCGCCATGGAAGCCTATCATGCCGCGGCGACCAACGATCGCGCCGCCAAGGACCGCGGGCGGCAGAAATGGGAGCTTCAGCAGATGATCGATAACGGACGGCTCAAGGATATCGCCGACCTGCCGCTGGATCTGCTACTTTAGGTTTTTCCTGCCGTCCCATGCTCGTGGTGCCCGACACAAGTATCCTGGGCGTCGCCGAAGGCCCGTCGGCGCAGTACGATTCGCTTCGCGAAAGGGCGAGAAGGACAGCGGCACGCCAACTGCCCTGCCCGAAACAGCCCGCCTCGGCGTCGGCTGCGCTAAACACGGAACGGCCGCCAGCCCTACCGTGATAACCGCAAAGGGGCCCTGCGAAAGATCTGAACAGGCCAGTGAAAATCCGAGCAGTTATTATCCGGCGTAAGTGCGAGCACTGGTCTTTGAACCGCCTTTCAGTAGGGTATCGATGGGGGAATCGAACATGCACAGCCCATCGCAGGTTGTTTCATCTCTAAGGTATGACGCCGACCTGCTCGGCAACATCACGCAGGTGCTCGCCGGCCTCCAAGGCTACGAGACAATGGCGCTCGAGCTGCTTCAGAATGCGGACGACGCGGGGGCCTCCGAAGTCCGCTTCGACCTGCGGAACGATCGAATGATCGTCACGCACGACTCGGAGTTCTCATCCTGCGGGCTCCAGAGTCCAGACTGCCCATGGCGCGCCGGAGAGTCCGGTCGCCGATGCGATTTCCACGGCATCAGCCTTATGGCGTCTGCTGGAAAGGCCAGAGATGCCGGGCAGATCGGACGCTTCGGGATTGGATTCGTTTCGGTCTACCAGGTGACGGATCGCCCGACGCTGACGTCGTCCGGCATCGCCCTGACGCTGGACCCTCTGACACGAGACAACGGAATCCTGCGGCATGCGACGGATCCGGGTACGCGGATCGACCTGCCCTGGGCGTCATCCTACAGCCAAACCCGAAAGGCGCTCCAGACTTCTCCTGTTCCGGCGGACATTTGCGACATCGTATCGGGCGCGCTGACCTCAGTCTGCCGGGAGGGGCTTCTGTTTCTCCGGAATCTGCGGAAGGTCGAGATTGCGCGAAGTGGAAATACCACAGCCCGCTTTTCGATCGAACGTACCGAAACAGCGGCTGTCGTCACCTTCAGGGGCGGGGAGGACCATTGGCTTTTTTTGAAATCGGAAGCCGACGCCTCGGCGGTGATGGACACCTACGAGCAACTCCATGATCTTCAACGCTCAGTTCAAGTCACCGTCGCCTTCCCCATCGGAGCGTCGGATTCCGGCGCCGGGCGGCTTTACGCCTATCTTCCGACCGGCCAGGCCTCAGGCCTGCCCTGCCATATCCAAGCGGACTTTTTCCCTCGTCAGGACCGGCGATCGATCGTCACCACCGGCGGCTCGCACGAGAAGGCCTTCAACCTACTTCTCATTACCGAAGCTGCGGACCTCATCGCTCGTAATCTGACGGTTCTACGCGACGCACTGCAGGCGGAAGCTCTCTGGGCGCTGCTGGATGCAGCCTACCTCGCCCGTGCGGCCGATACGCCGCGCGACATCTACTGGTCCCGTCTGGAAGAGGCGGCTGCGGGAGCTGAAATCGCTTTGGGCACGGATGCGCAATGGCGTCGCGCCGAATACACGCTCCTGCCCCCTGCCGACATTTCCGACGACGAAGAGCAGAGCGCGATCAGACTCGGTCTGCCGCTGATCGCTGAGACGCTTCGCCCGCGTCGAAATCTTCTGCAGGCTTTGGGCGCGCGTCCAATTTCCCTTACCCCCGTTGTCGATGCGCTCTCCCAGCCGGAAGCGGCTGGAAGAATAGGCCTTGAGCCCTTCAGACCGGAGGAGATCCGAGGGCTCTGGGCCCTTATCGAACGTCTTCTCATCACGGATAAGACCCCAGAGAACGCCGCCGCGCGCCTGCGCCTCGGCTCGGTCCGGCTGGTGCCCGACCGGCATGGTGAACCCTCTTCGATCAACGCCCTGTACAAGCCTCCGGTATCGACGACCTCGGCAAGGGCGGCCGAATTCCTTCCGCAAACCCCTCTGATCCACGATCTCGTGAAACCCCATGCGGGGCTCTGGAACGCCACCGATGAACTGACCCTGGCGGTGGCGGCTCAGCAGCTGGCTGACTTGCTGGAAGACACCGATGAGGATTCCGAGGCGGCCCATTTCACGCCGATACACCTGGCGGCGACGATCGACTGGTTGGCGTCCTTTGCGAATGACGATCCTGAAGAGATTCGAGATATCTTGAGTGAGGCGTCGCTGCTGCCCTGTGGCGGCGAGATCCTGCCGCCGAGCCGGGCGCTCTGGCCGGGCGGGTTCACTGACCCTATCGGGCATCTTCGCCTCGTCGATACCGGGGTATTCAGCCCCGCGGGAGCCGACTTCGTCAGAACCGTCCTCGGCGTCGAAGTTCTGACCTTCCGCAGATACCTTGAAGATCACCTTGAGAGCGCGCTGGCCTCTGAGCCCACCAGAGAGGCCTATCTATCGCTGCTTCAGGAGATCCTCAGGCTGGAGCACGAGCTTCAGTCTGACATGCGTCTGCTGCGGACCACTAAGCTCTGTCGTGCGGAGGGTGGCGGCTTCGTTCACGCGGCTGACGCCTATGAGCGCAACGAGAAGACCGAAGCTCTGCTCGGAGCGGATTATCCCGGGTTCCTTGATCGGAGCTGGCTGGGGGGCTCCGGGATGCAGCCGAGGGTCATCGGATTGTTCGAGCGCTTGGGTCTCGGGCGCGAAATCGCAATCGACCATCTGGTCGAGCGACTACTTCGTTTAGCGGAGAATCCGCCGTGCCAAGCGACCAGAGATGTAATGAACGTCGTCGTGCGCCATATCCTCGAGCGCTCCGAAAATTGGACGGACCAGGATCGAACGTCGATCAGTCGGCTCGCCGACCACGCCTGGGCCCCTGGAGCGCTCAATGGCGAAGCTTTGCCGGATTGGTTTGAGCCTTCGGAGCTGCAGCGTCCGTTCCGAACCGAGACTTTCCTGAGCCAGGCCCCACTGATCGATCTCCCCGCTCTTCGCGGGCATCGCTCCGCTCAGTTGTTCCTCGACCTGATCGACGCACCGAGCGAGGCGCCGACCTCCGCTGTCGTCGCGCATCTGCGGCATTTGGCGCAGTCCGGTAAGGCGCCGATGGAGTCGATCTACGGCGTTCTGAATGAGAGGCTCGACCGAGACCGGGCGGTCGTCGTCGGCCTCGCCGGCGAAGCGGTCATCTGGCATCCGCTTCGAGAGGTCTATCTCTCGGCAGACCAGATCTTCTGGAACCAGCCGCCGCTTCGTCAGCATTGGGTGAAGGCGTCGTCGTCGCACGTCCGCACGGACGGCCTCTTTCGCGCCTTGGGTGTTGAAGATGACCCCTCGCCCGCCTCGTTCGCCGGACTTCTGAGGCAGATCGCTCAGAACAATCCGTCCGGTTTGAAGGATATGCCGGGCGAAGCGCTGAGCATCGACTTGATCTGGAGGGCTCTATCCGCAGCATTGGTCGATCCATCGTCCAACGCCCAGGAGGCGATCGGAGATCTGCGCGACGACTGCGTGTTCCTCACCTACGCGCAGAATTTCCGATTCCGCGACGAAGTCGTCTGGTGCGACGCGCCGAAACTGGCCGAGCCCTTCGGCGATGCGATCGAAGATCTCATGGTGGCGCCGACCGAGACGAACGCCGCTCTGCTCTTTAGGCTCCTCGACATCCCGGCGTTGAGTGATGTTGTCGTACTGACCGCATCGCGCATCGACAATCCGCGTCCGAACCCCACAGCTGACGATCGTCTCCTTGAGAGAGGGGGGTTGCTCGCTTGGTTGGCGCCGACGGCGGAAACCTCGCGACAAATCGCCGAACTGATCTCGAGAATCTCGATCTTCGACGTCGACGAGCTGGCTCAGCGCGCCGAGTTCGTCGGCTGGCCCGTCGACGTCGTCTCGCCCTCGACCGCCGTCAATGCATTCTTTGATCGATCCGCCGATGCCGTATACGCGCGACCTGGGCCGAACGGGGGCACGGACTGGTCTTCTATCCTTCATGCTCTGCTGCCCGTCGTCTTCAAGGGCGAGCCGTTCGACCTCCCGAAAACGATTCTTTCCGCGCTGCTGGTGTTGAACGCGCCGACGCCGGACGACGCCGAGATGGCGCTGAGAGGTTCGGGTCTGGAACCCCACGATCACTGGCCCACCGGTTTCGCAGATGAGGAGCCCGATCAAGATCAGGATCAAGGTCGTTGGGGGGATGATGCGGACGCGGACGCGACCGACTGGGGCAGCGGCGCCCCATCGTCCGTCCACCGGTCTTCCGATGCCGATAATGACGATGGTGACGCCTCCGACGACGCTCCTGATGATGACAGGGTGGCCGAAGGCGAACCGCCTGGACAAGGCGCGGGGAACGGCTCCACGACTTCGACGGCAGTAACAAGCTCGGATGACCGGACCCCGAAACCGACCGTACCAAGAACCCAACGTCTCCGCTCGTATGTGAGTGGCGCGCGAGACGGCGCGCGCGCGATACAGAACGGCCCCGGGACCTACGACAACCCGATCGACGAGGGGGCTATGCAGGCGGCTTTGAGCTTCGAAACGGCCGCAGGCCGGGCGCCTGAGCGCCAGACGCACACCAATCCGGGCTACGATATCATTTCGATCGACCCGGCGACCGGAGCGAAGCGGATCATCGAGGTGAAAGGGCTGGCCGGCGAATGGACTGCGAGGGGCGTGAAAATGTCTCCCACACAGTTTTCAACGGCCGAGCGGCACGGTGACGATTTCTGGCTCTACGTCGTAGAACATGCTGAGGAGCCTCTGGATCGCAGACTGACGCCTCTGCAGAACCCGTTCGGCAAGGTCGAAGAGTTCTGGTTCGACGATCTATGGCGTGAGCAGGCGGAACGGCCGGTCGCGGCCAAGGATTTCGCCTTCACGGCCGGACGTCGGGTCCGGCATCGGCACTTCGGCGAGGGTGTGCTGGAGTCGGTCATCAAGCGCGGCCTCGTCTCCCAAGCGGTCGTCGCCTTCACCGACGGAACCCGGAAGAGCCTCCTGGTCTCGAAGGATCTGGAGGTTCTGCCGGAATGAGTTCCCGTTACCCCGCGAACCCTCATGCGGTGACGGCATGACGGACGATCTCAAACAACGTCTGCTGGCGAATCTGAACGCACAGCAGTCCGAAGCCGTCTCCCATCGGGCCCGGCTTCTTGGCGTGGTCGCCGGCGCCGGATCGGGCAAGACCGAAGTCATGGCCCGTCGGGTCGCCTGGTGGATCGGCGTGGATGGCGTCGACCGCTCTCAGATCGCCGCGTTCACGTTCACCGAGGCGGCGGCGGAAGAGCTCAAGTTCAGGGTGCGTGAGAGGATCGGGTGGGTCACTCCTGACGGTGTGGAGCCCAGCCTGGCCGGGCTCTATCTGGGGACTATTCACGCCTTCTGCCTGAAGTGTCTTCGGGAGTTCGCGGCCGGGCAGTACTACAACTACGACGTTCTCGATGATGTGGCGCGTATGGCGCTCGTGCAGCGGGGCTACTTCAATGTGCTGGGGCTGAAGGCGTTCGAGGAAGCGGCTAGGGCCGCAGGTCGAGCCCGCGGTCGGTTCGAAGCCATCGACCTGTTCCTCCGGTCCTACGACATCCTCAACGAGCACGTCGCGCTCGCTTTCGTCGGCGCCGAGCGCACGCCCCCACCCCGCGTCGAAAACGAGCGCGATTGGTGCGCCGACATGGCTTGCTCGGTAGATCTCGGCGCCGACGATCTGAACTCGGCGTTCGCCACAACCGCGGCGCGATACTACGCCTTCATCAGAGCGCGCCGCTTCCTGGACTTCAGCACCGCACAAGCGGAGTTCGTCCGTCTTTTGACGAGCGACACGACATTCAAGGAAAAGGTGACGGGCTTCTTCAAACGCTTGGTCGTGGACGAGGTCCAAGACATAAATCCGGCTCAGATCGCCATCATCCAGGCGCTCATCGACGATGGGGGCCACGTCACGGCCGTGGGCGATCATCGTCAGGCGATCTACGCCTTCCGCGGAGGACGGGTCGATCTCATGGGCCGTCTGTTCGACGGGATCGCCGCTTCACCCGATGGGGCGGTTTTGGACCTGCCGGCGAACTACCGCTCTACACCCCGCATAATCGAGATCGCCAACAGATGGGCCGCCACCATAGGCGACAACGCCGGTATGGACTGCCCGAACATGACTGTCGGCGTAGCGGACCGTATCGATTTCACCGACCAGCACTGCGGGATCTTGGAGTTCTCCGATCGATCGGCCGAAGCCGACTGGATCGCAGAGACCATCTGCAGTCTCGTTCCTCCCGACCGACCGGAAATGGGAGCCCGGCACGGGGAAGGCGATCGCGAACGCGGGGTGGGCTACTCCGATGTGGCTGTACTTGTACGAGGATCGAGCGAGATATCGACCTACGCGGCCGCGCTTCGGTCTCGCGGCATCCCCGCCGTCGTGCGCGGGGGCGCTGATCTCTTTTCGCAGCCGGAAGTCCTCCTATTTCTCAGTGCTCTTTCGCTGGCGTCCGGGTCCGACGCCTATTTCGGGGGGCCGCGATCCAGCTCGATGCCGCAGAGGGCGCGCGCGGCGCTTGATTGCGACCCAGACCATCCTGGGGTGATCGAAGCAGCCTTGGCGCTATTGGCCGACCGCGGCCTGCGCATCCCTGGAGACGCCGCCCCCCGACTTCTGAACCTGGCGCAGTTGATCAGTCTAAGGCTCAGAACGGATGGCTCAATCACGCCCGACGGAATCGACATCGTGTCCGCCGCCGGCGCGCGCGCCTGGTTGCGTACCCGCCGAAAACCCCGACGCATCTTTCCGCAAACCCTGTTCCAATGGATTCTCGAGGAAGCGGGATTCAGCGGATGGGGAGATGCGGGCGCGCCGATCTATGAGGCCGTGCGGTTTCACGTCGGCCAGCTGAGCTTTCAGCTCAAGGGCCTCGAATCGTCGGGGTGGATCGGGGCGGATGACGACCTGAAATTCCAGCTGATCGGGTTCCTGATGTGGGGAGTGAGCGGCGCCCGCATACCGGAAGCGCCGCTTCTGGTGCCGCCGGATGCGGTGACAGTGACCACCATGCACTCCGCCAAAGGGCTCGAATTCGCGGCCGTCTTTATCGCCGACGTGAACTGGGCCCGCTTCCCGAGCCACTTCGCGAAGCAACGCCCGAGTTTCGCGTTTGACGAGACAAGGGTTCCGGACTTCTCCGGATCGACACTCGCGGACAACGCCAACCTCGATCATGAGCGCCGGCTGATGTACGTCGCCCTGACCCGGGCGGAGAGATATCTCTTCGTCACGTCCGCCCCGAAGAAGAATCGCAGCCGGTTCTTCACCGAACTGCAGCCCTTGTTCGCCAACGCCGGGGCGACACCGGCTCCGAGCACCGACTTGGGCGGGACGCTCGAGTATCGGCCGCGTCGCGGGGGTCACGAATCCCGCCTCGCCACCAGCTTCTCGGACCTTAGGTACTATCTGGAATGTCCTCAGGACTTCTACATGCGCAAGGTCCTCGGCTTCACCCCGCCGATCGGCCAGGAGTTCGGCTACGGCCGAGGCGTGCACAATCTGCTGAGAGCCGTGCATGAAGATGCCGCGACTTGGGCGCGGTTGGCGCGGTCGCCCACCGAGTTGACCTCGGCGGTCGAGACGTTGGTCGATGAGGGTCTGTTTTATCTCCGGCACACGGTGGGCAAGCCGTACGACCGGCTGAGGGCAAAGGCGGTCCAAGGCGTCGCCGAGTACGTCACCACCTATGCCTCGGAACTGGAGCGCCTTCAGTTCGAACCTGAGCGGGCCTTTGAAACGCTCTTCCCCGAAGACAGGGTTCTCATCACCGGCGCCATCGACGTCGTTCGGTTGGATTCCCCGCCGCGGGTGACATTGATCGATTTCAAATCGGGCAGAGCCGGCGGCAATGCGTCCGGGCTCTCCGAGCGCATGATGGCCATGCAGCTCGGGATATACGGAATCGCCGCCGAGATAGAGATGTCATACGAGCCCGAACGCGGTCTGATCCGCTACATCGGCGAACCCGATGAGACGCACCGAGAGGTGCCGGTTCAGCTCGACATCGCTGCTATGGCGGCGGTCCGCAGCGAGGTCGTCGACACGGCCCGCAGAATTCGGAATCGAGAGTTCCGGAACGGGCCGAGCGAAGCGGATCGCTGCAGCAGATGTGACTTCGGGACCATCTGCGCGACCGCAGAACGGTGAAGCTCTTCTGCTGATCATAAATGGGTAGCCATGCGAGACATCAGAGCGATAGCCACGGTTGTAGACGGCGTCCGCTATCGGTCGCAGACCGAGGCGAGATGGGCGGTGTTTTTGAACGCGCTAGGCATCACGTTCGAGTATGAAGCGCAGCGGCTGGAGCTATCCGACGGAACGACCTATCTGCCGGATTTCTGGATCCCCGACTTCAAGGCCTATTTCGAAGTGAAGGGACGTAGCGATGCGATCGTAACCGAAGAGGCTACAAAGGCCCGACGGTTGGCCGCGGACAGAGAGGGTCTCCGGGTCTGGCTCGCCATAGGCCCGCCCGACTGCCGGACGGCGAACATCCTGCCTCTTGATCAATGGGACCACGAAGAGCCGATCGAGACGATCCTTGAGACACCGGAGAACCGTTATCGGTTCCTCGCGGATCGGAGGGACGACGGAGTTTTCTGGCTTCAGGCGGACTTCGTCGGAGGCGGCTTCAAGATCAGCTACCTCGTCGGCGGTCCGGGCCGAATCACCGAGCACGACCGCCTGCCGATCGAGAGTCCGACGCTTAAGGCCGCATTCAAGAAGGCGGCCGACGCTCGTTGGTGACGGTCGGACGCGGCTGCCCACATCCTGAGCTGAGGCAGGAGCCGGCCGCACTTACCTCCCTCGTTAAAGGCGGATACCGCCGGCGAACCCTCTACGTCTCGCCCAGGAGCGGCGGACCACGTACGGGGAGCCGACGTCGGCGCCGGTTCGTCAGGTCTCAGCAAGAGGTCTCAGGGTGCACAGGGCCCTCGGATCCGAGCCCAGCGTCACGCCGGCGCTGCCCCACAGCCGGTCGCCGACTTGGGTGAACTCGTCGTCGGCAAGAGCGTGTTCGAAGCGGGAGACGACCACCAGATGGCGGGCGTGATGGGCGGCGTTGCCGCAGTCGCATTGCTCCGGATGATCGATGCGGGTCCACCGGCCATCAGCGTCGGGCCTGTAGTACAGGCCGCGGGTGAGCCCGAATTCGCCGGGCTTCGCCCCCTTGTGATCGACACTGACTTCCGCAACCAGGATCGACCCGTCAGACTGTTGCTCCAGGAGGATGCCTTTGGCGTACTGAGACGCGGCGGCTGCGGCGGGGGTTTTGAACAGGCCGTCCATCTCCACAACGATGAACGGGCGCGTCCGAAGACGCTTGGTAAGCAGTGGATAGGGCCGATCCGGCTTGGCGGAGCCGTAGAAGAAACCCTCGTGGACCAGATAGAAGTCGGTGTGAGCGAACGGGCTGTCGTCAGCCGCGTCCGCGATCCAAAAGCGGGTGTAGTAGGCCGTCGACGAGCCCGTCCGTCTCAGAGCGGTGGCGTCGTATTCCGGCAACGGCAGGCCCCGTTCGAACACGCCGATCGAAGCCAGCTCTCCACGCCGAACCCACGGCACGCTCATCAGCGCGTGCAGGACAGGGTCCTCATGGACAGGCGGAAACAAGGATGCGGTTGTGGTGAAGCCTGAGCCTGCCGCATAATCCCGGAACAGCGCCGCCGGCGCGGAAATGCGGGCGAGAATGCAGTCTTGGGGCAACAGGTCGTCCACCGGCCCGACCATCAGCGCAGACTGGGCCTGATATCGCGGCCTTCCCGATGCGAGCATGATCTCGTCGAGATCAACGGCCTGCAGACTGCGGCCGCGCAACGCTCTTCGCGAAATCGCATACATCACGCCCTCGCCAGTGCCCGCCGTGTAGGTTGCGATCGTGCGTCGCACCGAAACCGGTGTTTCGAACACGTCCTCAACGAGTTCGCCCTGCCTCTTCATTTCGAGGGTGTGACCGGCGAACCAGGCCGCAACGGCAGCGTCCTTGGTAGCGTCTAGAAAGAACGACCGCCAGCCGTAATGCTGCAGGATCGCCTGGTCCGTGGGGAGATCGTAACCCGGGGCGCGCCCCAAGACGAACTGCTCAAGAATCCGCGAGGCGTAGTGCTGCCACTTCAGCATCCGAAGCGGGATGCACCCCTCGCGGCTGAACTCTGTGCTTAGGCTCGGGGACCCGTCAGGGGCCAGATATTCGCGCGCCTGGCCACGGAACACGGCGTCGGGCCCCAGGCCCTCGATCGCCTGACGAAGTTCGTCGACCGTAGTGCATCTGAAGGTTTGCATAGTTCAATACACTTCTGGGAACAGCGAAAGGTTGGGCGGGCTCCGTGCCGCGCCCCGGCATCTGGACGCCGTCCCTGACCCATCAACACAGGTTCAGGCGGCCGAGGGATCATAGGCGAGCGTCGGTCCGATCCACCAGATCGTGAGACTCAACGTTCTGCTGGAGCAAGCATGGCGTCGAAATTGCCCGGGCGTACGATGCAGCCTACCAAGGTGAGCGGGGGCGATGATTTCGGAACAATGAGGGACGGCTGTTCGCAACAACGTTGGGTCTGACAGACGTGGCTTTTACGTTTCGGAATCCAGAGATCTGCGCCTCGCAGGCCAGGACGACGAATCCGACGACGTTATTCGGGATCAATCAATCCGGCTCTGACGGCGATGGCTACCGCTTCGATCCGCGTCCGGACCCGAAGCTTCGCGCAGACCTTTTCAAGGTAGCTGTCGACCGTGCGTGGAGACAGGCCGATGATGGCGCCGACGTCGGAAGAGCTCTTTCCGCGACTGACCCACGTCAGGCATTCGGACTCGCGCGGGCTGAGCCCAGGCAGATCCGGAAAATCATGATGTGGATCGGCATTCATCTCCATTCCCCCGAGCACGTCATTCCCGTATCGCGCGACTCACCCCGCCGGCTACGACAGTGAATTGCGGGCCGCCCGCCATGTTTTTGCGGGCTGCACCGTTCGCGGCGTATCTGCTGAGCCAAGGCTTGCGGGTGCCGGCCGACAACCGTAGACGGCATATGTCGGGCGCCGTGAGATAGGCGGGCAGCTGGAGCCGGGGTCCGTCCTGAGGACGGAGGCGGCGCTGCCGGCCGAAGCAGCGGGCCTCGCTTTCGCAGAGGATTCCAACGCCCGACCCCTCCCCGCTTGCGCCCGGATTCGGATTGATTCATGCTTCCGTCGCCGACGTCCGCGTCGGTAGGGGCTTGGAATCCCCTGTGCGACATCCGACTTCGGCCCGCCGCCCCGCGCGGGGGTCCAGCGGCCCTCTGCGGCGATCCGCGCACACGCGTGCGACCGGTGCTGCGCGTCCACATGCCGGATTCCAAGGCTCTGAATCCAGAGCCGGAGAGGTGCGTGACCGAAGCGGAGCACATGGGAGCGGATGCGGCGGACGACGGTCTGAACCGTCTCTACCGTCGCTATGCGGCCTGGCTCGCCCGGCGGCTCGGCGCGCGCATCGGTCCCGACGCGGCGGCCGACGTGGTTCAGGAGACCTACCTCCGGATCGCGCCGCACGCCGCCGCCGACATCCGGCATCCCAAGGCGTTCCTGCTCAAGGTGGCCATGAATCTGGTGCGCGACGAGCACCGACGGGAGGTCCGCCGCACCCGCGCTCTGGACCTGCAGCGGCTTCCCGAAGCCGAAAGCCCATCCCAGATCGACCGGATCATGCTGGAGGACATCATCGCCGGAATGCCGCAGATCCAACGCGACGTCTTCGTCCTGAGCCGTTTCAGCGGTATGACGTATCCCGAGATCGCCCGGACGCTCGGCATCAGCGTGAAGACGGTGGAATGGCGGATGTCCAGGGCGCTCGAGTACTGCGCGTCTCGGTTGGACCTTTAGGCGAAGATTGATGACGATGGAGGCCGACGCCGACACGAGGCGCAAGGAAGCCGCGGGCTGGTTCGCCCGGCTCAATCAGCGCCGGGTCACGACCGACGACATCAAGGCGTTCAGCGCCTGGCGGCGGGACCCCGCCAATGCCTCCGCCTATGCCCGCATCGAGGCTCTGTGGGACGCCTCCGGCGATCTCAGCCGCAGTCCGCGCATGGCCGCGCTTGCTGAAGACGCCCGGACGCGCGCCGACGCGGGCCGTGCGCGCCGCGGGCGTCTGGTCGGCGTCCTCAAGCCGATCGGCGCGGTCGGCGCCGCCCTGGTTGTCGCCGCAGGGATCGGTTGGGTCTGGTTTCTGCAGCAGCCGGTCTCCTATTCGACCGCGATCGGCGAGCAGCGCGTCGTGGTCCTTGATGATGGATCCCGCGTCACCCTGGACACCGCGTCGCGCATTCGGGTCCGGTACACAGGCGATCGCCGCAGCGTCTCTCTGACCGAGGGTCAGGCCCTGTTCGCGGTCGAAGGCGATCCCCGGCGTCCGTTCGTTGTGACGGCCGGCGGGGCGGAGGTCACGGCCCTGGGCACCCGTTTCGACGTCCGCCGGATGGGTGACGGCGCGCGCGTGATCCTTGTCGAAGGCCGGGTCGCCGTGCGCGACGCCGCCGTGCCGGAACAGTCGTGGTCCCTGGCGGAGGGCCAGCAGGTGGTCACCACGGCGCCGCGCCCGGTTGTGGCGGAGGTGAACCTGCCCGTGGCGATCAGCTGGACCACTGGGCGGCTGATCTTCGAGGAGACGCCGGTCGCCGTCGCTGTCGCCGAGGTTAACCGCTACACCCGCACCCCGATCGACCTCCGGGACGACCGCATCGCTGCTAACCGCGTCAGCGGCGCCTTTGACGCCGGCGACGTCGACGCTTTCGTCGCGGCGCTGACGGACCTCTACCCGCTCGCCGTCCGGCGCGGTCCGGACGATCGGATCGTGCTCGCCGCCGCCCCGTAAAAAAATCTCCGCACCCGTTAGGGGGCGCGCCGCGCCGCACCGTCTCTTCCCCGCTCCGCATCCAGGCGGATAGACATCGGGGGAGAACGATGAGACGGGAATTCACCACAACCGCCCTGGCGGCGCTGATGATGGCTTCAGCGACGGCTGTGATGGCCCAAGCCGAAGCTCCGCGCCGTTTCGATATCGCGGCAGGGCCCCTGGAGCGCGTCCTTCCGGCGTTCGCCCGCCAGAGCGGTCGTCAGATCCTCTATCCCAGCGCCCTGGTGGCCGGGCGGAACTCGGCAGGCGTGAGCGGCGAACTGACGTCGGAAGCGGCCCTGGCGCAGCTCCTACGGGACACCGGCCTGACCTACAGGCGGAGCCGTCCCAACGTCTATGTTCTGGTTGATCCCAGCGCGCGGGCGGAGGTCGAGGCGGACGCTACGGTGCTCGAGGAGATCGTGGTCACTGGGAGCTATCTCCGGGGCGCGGACAGCCCGTCGCCCGTGACCGTTCTGACCCAGGGCGACGTCGCGCGCAGCGGCCGGGCCACCGTGGCGGACGCCCTGGCCGCGCTTCCCCAGAATTTCACCGGCAACGCCTTTGAAGGATCGGCGGGCACCGGCGCGGACCGATCGGGACGCAATCTCGGCTATGCAACCGGGGTCAACCTGCGCGGCCTCGGCGCCGACGCGACCCTGGTGCTCGTCAACGGTCGCCGGATCGCCGGAACCGGGAGCGCGGGCGATTTCGCCGATGTCTCCAACATCCCGTCGAGCGCCATCCAGCGCGCGGACGTCCTGCTTGACGGCGCCTCGGCCCTCTACGGCGCCGATGCGGTCGGCGGCGTGGTCAACATCATCCTGAGATCCCGCTTCGAGGGCGCGGAAAGCCGTCTTCGGGTGGGCGGCACGAGCGGCGGCGGCGCCGAGGAGGTGCTCTTCTCGCATGCCGGCGGCTTCAACTGGTCGAGCGGCAGTCTGACGGCCGCCTATGAGGTGCACGACCGTGGCGAACTGAGGGCCGAGGACCGGCGCGCCACGCGGAGCGCCGACCTGCGCCCGCTGGGCGGTTCGGATCATCGGCTGTTCCACGCCGCGCCCGGCAACATCATGTATTTCGACCCGGTCACCGGCTCGTTCGATCCGGTCTACGCCATTCCACGGGGACAGAACGGCGTCGGCCTCACGCCGGGCGACTTCATCGCCGGTGAGGTCAATCTGACCAATCAGAACGAAGGCCAGTGGATGCTGCCGCATCAGCGCCGGCAGAGCGTCTTCGCGGCCGCGCGCCAGAACCTGCCGGGCGGCTTCAGCCTGGACGGAGATCTCCGCTACACCGAGCGCGACTACACCCTGGCGACCCCCGCGGACATCGGCACCATCGTCGTGACGCCGGCGAACCCCTATTTCGCCTCTCCAACCGCAGAGACGGTGCAGGAGATCGCCTATTCCTACATCAACGATCTCGGACCGGGCCGCTCGGACGGCCGGACCCGGAGTCTGGGCGGCGCCGCAGGTCTCGAGGGCCGCATGTTCGGCTGGAATCTGGCGACCTATGTGAGCGGCGCACGCGAGGTGAGCGGCCGGACGCTCTCGAACCGGGTTCAGACCACCTATCTCGCCGAAGCTCTGGGCAGGACGGCGGACAATCCGGCCACGCCCTTCAGCACGGCCGTCGACGGCTGGTTCAACCCCTATGGGGATCCTGCCGCCAACAGCGCGGCCGTCCTGGCCTTCATCGGCTCGGGCTATACCCGGGTGGAGCACACCAGCACGGTCGGCTCCTTCAATCTCAAGATCGACGGCACGATTCTGGACCTGCCCGGCGGCCCTTTGCGGATGGCGGCGGGCGTCGATCTGCGCCGCGAGCGCTTCGAAACCGAGGGCGAGAATTTCACATCGGGCCTTACCCCGCGGGTGACGGCTCCGACCATGTTCGAGCGCGATGTCTCGGCAGCCTTTGTCGAACTGCGCGCGCCGATCGTCGGAACGGACAACGCCCGCCCGGGCGTCGAGCGGCTGGAGCTGTCTCTCGCCGCGCGCGTCGAAGACCATGAGGGCGTCGGTCGGACCACCAATCCGAAGGTCGGGGTGCTCTACAATCCCACCTCCGATCTGCTGCTGCGCGCCAGCTACGGCACCTCCTTCCGCGCGCCGTCGCTGCGGGAGCTCTACACCACCTATCAGCTCGGCCCGGCGTTTCTGAACCGCGGTGGCGCCAATGTGCTCACGGTCATCCAGTACGGCGGCAATCCCGATCTGGAGCCGGAAACCGCAGAGTCGGTGACGGCCGGATTCGTCTGGACGCCTGCCGCGGCGGACGGCTTCCGATTGGAGGCCGGGTGGTTCAGGACACGCTTCGACGACCGTATCGGCAATCCCGTCTCGGAGAATGTCACCAACGCCCTGAACGACCCGACCCTCGCGCCCTTCGTGCGGTTCGTGAATCCGATCGCGGACGCCGCGGACCGCGCCCTGATCCAATCGCTTCTGGATCATCCCGGCAATTTCAATCCGACCGTCTTCCCGGCGACCTCATACGGCGCGGTCGTCGACAACCGCTTCGTCAACGCCACACGGCTGGAGGTGGAGGGCATCGACTTCGCGGCGCGCTACGCCTTCGACCTGAGAGGCGGACAGGCCTCGGTCGACGCCTCGGTCACCCGCCTGCTGCGGTACGACCGGGACCTGACCGACGCCTCACCCACCGAAGCCCTGGTCGGAACCCCGAACTTTCCCGCCCGCTGGCGCGGCCGGGTCGGCGGTCAATGGACGGGCGGCCCCCTCACGGTCGGGTTGAACGCCAACCATGTGAGCGGCGGGCGCGATCCACTGGGCGAGCGCCGCATCGATGACTGGACCACCTTCGACGGACAGATCCGCTACGACTTCGCCGACGGTTGGGGTGAAGGAGTGTCCATCACGCTGGACATCATCAACCTGGCCGACAGCGAGCCGCCCTTCTACGATTCCCCGTCGGGCTACGGCTACGACGCCGCCAACACCGACATCTTCGGCCGCCGGATCTCCCTCCAGCTCGTCAAGCGCTGGTAGGCCGTCATGCGATCGATGCTGTCCGGCGCCGTCGGCGCCCTCGCCTTCCTGGGCGGGACCTTTCCCGCATGGGCCGATCCCCTCACGCTCGACACCCTTCTGAACCTCGAGACCTTCGGGCGGATCGCCATCGATCCGACCGGCCGGGTCGGCGTAGTCGAAGAACGACGGGCGCGGAACGACCTTCCGCGCTACGATCTCCAGGCCGAAGGCACGCTCTGGCAGGCGACGCTCCACCGGATCGACCTGGCATCACCCGACGGAGTCCGCCCGCTTCTGCCCGCAGCCCCCGATGCGGGCTATCGGATGGGCCCGTTCTCACCTGACGGAACCCGGTTGGTGGTCTACCGCCTGGAGGGTCTGTCACTGCGGGTCGGGGTCGTCGAGCTTAATACCGGCGCGGTGATCTGGACCGACGTCTCGCCGGACAGCGGCGCCTGGGGTCGCGCCATCGAATGGCTGTCGGAGGAAACGCTGCTCGTCCTCGGCATGCCGGACGGCGGACTTCCGCCGCGCCTGGCGCAGATGAACGCGCTCCAGCTGGGCATGCCGGGCCTCTGGGCGCGGGCCTCAGCCGGAGACGCGGCCTACGTCACCTCGGGATGGGAGGTCGATCCACCGGCGCTGCCCCTGCGTTGTCTCTGGAGGATCGATGCGCGGACCGGCGGAGCGGAAGCGCTGACGGAAGGGCCGTTCCTCGACTTCGAGGCCTCGCCGGACGGGCGGCATGCGGCCCTCATCCTGGACGGTCCGATCCTGCCGCCGCCGGACCCCGACACGGCGACCGAACTGCGGCGGGCACGTACGCTCAGACTGGTGAATCTGGAGAGCGGCGCGACGGTCGATCCGGAGGAGACGGTCGATATCTCCACGAGCCTGCTGTCGTGGGCGCCCTCCTCCGAGGCGCTCCTGGTCGCCGTTCTGGACGACCGCCCCACCCTCTTCTCGGTCGCCCCCGACGGCGCCGTGCGGGACGTCACGCCTGACGGCGTGTCGGTCGATACGGCCGTCGACGTCTACGGCAGCCCCACCGTCCAGGCCGGCTGGGCGGACGGCGCCCCGGTCGGTCTGGGGCGCCGCGACGGCGCCCGGGGCTGGTTCCTTCAATCCGCTGATGGCCCTCTGAGGCTCCAGGGCGTCGCCGGAGAGGCGCGCCTCGTCGCCCAGGGCCGCGTCTCGCTCCTGTTCGCCGATGGCGGCCGCCTCCTTCGGGTCGGACCGGATCGGATCGCACACGAGGTCGGGGCCTCGGCTGCCGCCGTCCGTCCGGAAGGACCCTTCGGCCAGCGCAACCGGTTCGATCCGATGAAGTCCGCTGACGCCGTAGCCGTACGCGAAGACCGTCTCTGTCGGATTCCCGCGGATGACCCGGAGGCGGAGACCTGCGTCACCGCCGCCCCAGGCTCAGCCGTCGCCTGGTCTTCCGGCGTCGCTCTGGAACGAGGCTCGGAGGGACGAGGCCTCGACACCCTCACGCTTCGGAGCGCCGAACAATCCCACATCGTCATGCGCCTCAATCCGGAACTCGACGTGATCGATCGCCCCCAGCCCCGGGAGGTTCTCGGACAGTCCGGAGCGCGGGGCTGGCTCTATCTGCCGCGCAACAGCGGCTCCAATCCACCGCCCGTGGTGGTCATCCCCTATCCGGGGAAGAGCTTCCCGTCGCCGCCGGCCACCATGGTTCCGGAATCCGCCAATCTCGTCCAGAACGGCGCGCTTCTCGTCTCGGCGGGCTACGCCGTCCTCTACCCCGATCTGCCGACGACGCCTGAACCCGCCGCAGGGCTGGCGGACCGGATCCTCGCGGTCGTCGATGCGGCCGCGTCGGAGGGCCTGGTCGATCCGGACCGCATCGGCCTTTGGGGACACAGCTTCGGCGCCTGGGCCGTGATGATGAGCGCGGCCCAGTCTTCGCGCTTCGACGCCGTCGTCGCCCATAACGGCTCCTACCAGTTGTCGTCCGTCATCGGTGAAAGCCCGCTCGCCGAGCGGATGGCGGGCGCCAACGACTACATCAACGCAAGCAACGCCCGCTGGCTGGAAACCGGCCAGGCCGGCATGCTGCGCGCTTACTGGAGCGATCCCGAGCGCTACCGACGCAACAGCCCGTTCGAGGCCGCCGAGCGGATCACCGCGCCTGTCCTGCTGGTCCAGGGAGAGTTGGATCTCTCGCCCAACCAATCCGGCCTCATGTATGCAGCGCTGCGCCGACTCGGCCGGCCCGCCCGCCTCACTCTTCTGTTCGGTGAGGATCACGGCATCCACGGGCCCGGAAACGCGAGGCTCTATTACGAGCAGGTGCTGGGCTGGTTCGACCGCCACCTCAGGCCCGCCGACGACGCAGACGCTCGGTCCAGCGCCGCAGCCAGGCTTCGGTGAGGGCCAGGCCGAGCACCTTCTGAAAGCCGCCGCGCCAGAGGAGGGCCTCCCGAACGAGAAGCCCGTCGAGGTCGGGACTGATCAGTCCGGCCTCTGCGAGCGCGCCGCCCAACAGGTAGTCGCGCAGGAAATCGAGCCGGGCCGAGACGGCCTCGCCGTAGAAGACCCCCAGCTCGCCCTTCGAGCGCCTGGCGATCAGGGACGGCGGCAGAACATCGGCGAAGGCCGCCCGGACGGTGGCCCGGTCGCGGCCCCCGCGGGTGAGATCGACGGCCGACCAGGCCAGGCCCGCCTCCATCACCGGCTGGCTGAGCAGGGGATTGAGACAGGGGCCGCGTCGACTCCGTCCGGCCGGGCCCTGGAAGGTCTGGCAGAAGGCCAGAGCCGAGATCTGCAGCGCCTTGGCGGGTGGAACGCCGCGCAGATCGGACAGCCATGGATGATCCCAGGTCGCGCGGCTTCTCCGGTGATCGCGCCAGGCGCCCCACCAGGCCTGCGGCCAGAGCGGACGCCGGGTCCAGCGCGCAATGCGGTGTACGACGGACGGCCGGGCGCGGAGGCCGCGTTCACAGATCTCGTCCAGGGCGATCAACGGCGTCGGCATCTGGAAGAAGACCGCATCGCCGCCCTGACCGGTCAGGGATCCCCAGGCGCCTGCGGCGTCGATCCGGTCGGCGATGTCGTCGTTGTAGGCGAGGTCCAGGTCGTTGACGCCGGGACGGAACCCGTCCGCCGAGCGGGCCAGCCGCGCCTCATCGATCCTGAGATCGTCTCGCCGCACTTCGGTCAGGCCGAAACCGAGGCGTTCGGCCACCGCCCGGGCGTAGGCCCGTTCGTCTCCTTCGGGCTGGTCCACATAGTGATTGACCCAGGCGGTCACCCGCCTGCGCTGATCCTCCGAAAGGGCGGCGGCCACCACGGCGGAATCCAGGCCGCCGGAGAGCTCGGCCACCCAGGAGCGGTCTCCGACCATCGCCCGCACCGTCCGCTCCACGGTTTCCCGCAAGGGCGGCGGCGTCCTCCGTCCCGCGCGATAGGCTCCGGCCGGGGTCCAGATCGGGTCCGAACGCATTCCGTCCGCATGCACGGCGGCCAACGCGCCCGCCGCGATCGGTGTGAGACCGCAGAGGGCCGGCCTGTGACGGAACTCCCCCGGACGATCGACCAGGTCGGCGACGCCGTCGAGGTCGATCTCCAGATCGTCGGGCAGGAGCGGATCAAGCACGGGGTCCGCCGAGCTGGCGATCACGGTCACACCCGACCGGCGCCAGGCCATCGCTTCCAATGCCCCGGACGGATCGCGCAGCACGGCGACCGCGCCCGCCGTTCTGCGGACCAGCAGGTAGCGCCCCCAGACCGAACCGACGAGCGTCTGCGCCCGCGCGATGTCCAGAGGCCGGCAGCCCAAGGCGCGCCGGGCGTCCGACGCCAGCGGCCGCGCTTCCGCGTCGAAGACCTCGCCGAGCAGCACTCCGTGGCCGTCGAAGGCCGCCGTGACCTCCAGCCGGCCGGCGGTGGGAGCGTAGACCCGGATGAAGGGATGACTGATCCGGCATGACCAGCCGGCCCGGGCGAAGCGCCCGCGCAGCGGCGTCGTGAGGTCCGCGAGCGCCGCAGGGTGGTCTCCCACGAGAATGACCGCAGAGTCCGCCCCCATGATCAGATCACCATGATGGGGCGGTAGATCGTCAGGGTGTCGGCCGCCTGGCTGACGCAGACATCGCCGATCTGAAGCCAGCAATGCGCCAGGAAGGGCCAGGTGCGGACGCCGAAGACCCAGTCCGCGTCGAGATCCGCAGCGTTCAGAAACCGCAGCAGGAGTTCCGCCTGCAGAAGGCAGGCGCCGGTCCGGGGCGCCAGCGGCAGGAGCCGATTGAAAAGCTCCACCCGCGCCGCGATCGCCGCCGGATCGTCCCGACGGCCGCGCCGGCCCCGCATGCGCGCCGCGAGCGTCTCGAGAGTCGGGCGACGCCCTGCGGCGTCCAGCCAGATTCCGGCGAAGGTCGCCAGATCCCGCGGGGTGAGGCGGACTTGGTCCGGAAGGCTGAGCGATGTGCGGGGAAGCGCCGGCGGCGCAGGTCGATCCGAGGCAGGGGCATGATCGGGGGCGAGGAGCTCCTCCGCCGCCAACCGCAGAAGCGTGTCCAGGGGCCCGCGGACCACCCCGCCCGAGACCTCCAGCGGACCGCATTCCGGCAGGCAGAGGTAGTCGTCCGCGGCGAGATCCAACAGAATGAGGTCGCGTCCGGATCGGACTGCGTGAATGTCGGGCGCCAGTCGCACCGATCGGTCGGCTGCGGCCTCGGGAAGGTCTGTGTGCATCGTCCGATCTCCAGCTTCGGCAGGCCTTCGGTCTCAAGACGCGGCGGATCGGGCCGCCGTTTCCGACGGCCCTTCCGTCCTCACTCGGGCGGCATGTCCCACTTGCGGTGGGAGTTCAGCTCGAAGAACTCCCCGTCGGTGGCCGCGCGCGTCAGGCGACGCGCCCGGCCCAGCCGCAGCAGGCGGGTTCCGGTCGGGATCTTCATGATCCGTCTCCACTTCTGTCTGCATCGACCTCTGATCGCGGACATCCGGGGCGAGGCCGTTGACCCGGCGTCGGGCGGCCTGACGGCCGCCGCCGTCACTCGCCCGGAGGGATGTCGTATTCCCGGGGCGAGTTCAGCTCGAGGTAGGTCGCGTCGTTCACCGCGCGGGTGAGCCGGCGGGCCGCTCCGAAGCGGACGAGGCGGGGGGTGGGTCGGGTCGTCATGGTCGTCTCCATTTCCGAAAGTCGACAGGAACATCGACGACGGACCATCAGCACCCGGAGGAAAATCGATTCAAACTCTATTCGTTGTATATTCCGGCAGCGCGGACTCCATCCGCCTCAACCGCGCCGACAGAACGGCGGCGCAGGACCGCCAGCGGTCGTAGTAGGCTTTCAGGCCGTCCTCCGACGGCGGGGCGGACGCCGGATCGACCGGGCCGTGCAGCCGCCGCATCGGATCGAGCCGTCGGCGGACCCGATCGTAACTCTCCACGAGAGGCTGGTTTGTGCAGGTCTCCATGAGCGCATGAACCCACGCCTCGACGTCTTCGTCGGTGGGAGCGTTGGGGATGGGATTCCGTCCGTCCGTCGCCGCGAGCCGGACATGCATCTCCTCGAGATCCAGCAGACCGACGATGTCCTCCTGCGGCGCGCTGCGTGTGAAGTAGCCGAGCCCGCGACGGTCCTCTATCAGCCCCTCCCCGCACAGGCGGGAAAGCGCTTCGCGGACCGGGGAGGCGCTCAGCCTCAGCGCCGCAGCGATATCGACGATGGGAAGCCGACGCCCCGGTTCGATCCCCTGGTCGAGCGCCGCCCGGAGACTGCCGAGCGCGGTTCCGAAAGGGTCGCGCGTTCTCATGGCCCGGGACTTCCGTCGGCGACCGCCCGCAGGCCCTGCGACAGGACTGCACGTCGGCGCCGCAGGTTTTCGACCGTAGACCTACGGTACATCCGGTCGGGCCGGGAGAATCCATACTGTCTTCCGCAAGTTATTTGCGCCATGACCGCAGCTTTTAGGGTGTTGATAGTTATGGACTTTCATTTGAAGTCAGGCTGGGGCATTTTTCAACCTGCAGAGGTATCAGTGCGGGACGACGATTGAGCCCGGCGTCCAGGGGGTGACCGGAACGATGCAGACCGAGCAGCAGCCGTCGCCGAATGCGGTGCTTTCCGCGAGTCTGCGGCTGATACGCTCGCACCGGCGTCTGCGCGCGGCCGACGTGGCTCAGGGCATGAACATGGCGCTGCGGTCCTACGAGCATTTCGAGGCCGGCGCGGGCCGCATCAATCTCGAACGCATCCACCGCTTCGCCGAGGTCACCGACAGCGATCCGCACGCCATCATCGCGGCGTTGTCTCTTGGCTCACCCGCCTTCGCCCTGCGGGCCATCGACAACAAGCTGGCGACCATCCTCATGGTGGTGCTGCAGGAGTTCGATGAGGAGGTCGGCGACGCCATGGCCGAACTCGACGCCCGGACCATCATCAACACCTTCACCCGCGCGCTGAGGGATCTGGCCGGCCTCGCGGTGACCCGCGACGCTCATGCGGACGCCTGGCTCGAGGAGCGCCGCGGTCGCTTGGTGGTCCCGAAGTCCGAAGATCCATCGACCGACGACGGCCGCTGAAGACCGAACGCCCCGCCCGTAGTCCTGCGGTGGCCGATATCCGGTGGTTCCCATACGGCGTTGCGGATTCCGGGGCATGGCGGTCCGATTCCGCCCATGACGCCGATCCCCGCCACCGGCGCCTCAAGGGCGCATGACCGCCTCGAGCGTCTTTCGCCGCGCCAAGCCGAGTGCCTCGACCTGGCGGCGACCGGCCTGACCTCGGCGGCGATCGCTGCGCGTCTGCGCCTGTCCCCGCGGACGGTCGACGAGCACCTCATGGGCGCCTGCCGGACGCTGGGCGTGCGCACCCGCATCCAAGCGGTCGCCCTGCGCGCGCTTCAAGAGCGGCGGATGCAGGAGAGCCACAGCTTCCTACCGTAGATCTCCCCCGGTGAGCGCGCGGGTCGCGGCGATCCGCCGGATGCGGTGAGCTCGGGAGGTCTTCAGCGGAGCGAACCCCATGCTCGATCTTGCGATGGTCCTCAGCCTGGCCCAGGCCTGCGCTCCGCAGGCGGCGCCGGAAACGCTGGCGGCGGTGGCCTATGCCGAGAGCCGTTTCGATCCTCTGGCCATCGGCGTGAACCGCGGACCCCGTCCGGCGCGGCGGTCGCGTGACCGCGCCGAGGCCGTTCGCATCGCGCAGAGCCTTCTGGCGCGCGGCGCCGACCTCGACCTCGGGCTGGCCCAGATCAACAGCGGCAACCTCGCCTGGCTCGGTCTCAGCGTCGCGGACGCCTTCGATCCGTGCCGAAACCTCGCCGCCTCGGCGACTGTGCTCCGCGCAGGCTACCGCCCCGACGGCGGACATCCGCATCAACGGCAGGCCGCGCTGCGCGTCGCCCTGTCCCGCTACAACACCGGCCATCCGGAGCGCGGCTTCCGCAACGGCTACGTCGCCCGGGTCGAAGCGGCCGCCGTGCGCCTGTTCCCGGCGCTGCGCGCGCCGGCCGCAGCCCCCTCCCCCGCTCGACCCATCCGGCTCGAGGCCGAGGCGCCGCCGGCGGCCTGGGACGTCTTCGCCCGCGGGCGCACCGCCTCCGTCGTCAACTTCCCGACCGAAACCCCAGGGAGTTCCCTGCCATGACCCCTCCTGTCTCACGCGGGCGCCGTTGGGCTGCCGTCTTAACGATCCCCGGCGCCGCCAGTCTGGCTGCCGCCGGACCCGCCTTCGCCTCCGCCAATGTTGAAGGTCTGCTTCAGAACGTCGTGGACCTGCTGACCGGCAACACCGCTCGGCTTCTCGCCGTCCTCGCTGTGGTGATCGTCGGCGTGTTGTGGATGTTCGGCCTGTTCGACCTTCGCCGGGCTGCCATCGTGGTGCTGGGCATCGTGGTGGTGTTCGGCGCGGCCGAGATCGTCAATCTGATCACCGGAGGCGGCTGATGACCGCCGCCTGCGTCACCGCCGGCGGCCTCGCCTTGGCCCTCCTCGTCCTGCTGCTGCGGCGGATCATCTCGCCGATGCGGTTCGGCCAGGCGCTGGGCGGCGTCTGCATCGGCTTTCTGATCGCCGTAAGCGTCACATCCGCTGGAGGCGGCCATGGATGACGAACGCCTGACCGAGGACCCGCTGTTCCTGGCCTGCACCCGCCCGGCCATGGTCATGGGCGTGCCGATGGAGGCCATGGGCGTCAATGTGATCCTGTCGGGGATCGTCTTCCTCGTCGGCGGCAGCCTGCTCTATCTGCTGGTCGCCCCGGCGCTGCATCTGGTGTTCCGCGCCGTCTGCAGGGCGGACCACAACGCCTTCCGACTGCTGTTCGTCTATGTCGACACCAAGGGCCGGGCGCGCAACGGCGCGACCTGGGGCGGCTCGTCGCCGACGCCCCTGCCGCTGGTGCGCCGCCTCACGCCCAGGGGCCTGCGTCATGGCTGACGGCGCGACATCTCCCCGGCGGTTGAAGCGTGAGCCCGACGTGCGCACCGCTTTGCCCTACGCGCGCCATGTCACCGACGAGATCGTGGCGCTGGACAGCGGCGCCCTGATGCTCTGCCTGAAGCTCGACGGAATCAGCTTCGAGACCGCCGACGCGCGCGACCTCAATGACTGGCACGTCAAGCTGAACCAGGCCTGGCGCAACCTCGCCGACGACCGGCTGGCGATCTGGCATCATGTCGTGCGCCGCCCGATCGCGCTGACGCCCGCCCTGGGCCACGCCTCGACCTTCGCCCGCGAGCTGTCGGCCGACTACGACGCCCGGCTCGCCGCCGGACGCCTGTTCGTCAATGAGCTCCATGTCTCCCTGGTGCTGCATCCGGGCCGCGAGGCCGGCGAGCGCGCCGGGGCCCTGATGCGCCGACTTCGCGCCGCCCGGCGCGGCGGCGCCGAGATCGACGCGGCCCTGTTGCGCCGTCTGGAGGACGCCGCCCGCGACCTCGTGCAGTTCCTCGGGCGATACGGCCCGCGCCGCCTCGGCCTCTATGAATACGGCGGGCTGTGGTTCTCCGAACCCCTGGAACTGATCCGGCTGATCCTGACCGGCCGGGCCGAGCGCGTGCCGCTGACCTGCGGCCATCTCGGCGACGCCGCCTATGCCGCACGGGTCATCTTCGGCCGCGAGGCGCTGGAGCTGCGCGACGTCGTGGAGACCCGGTTCGCCGGCGTCCTGGCGATCAAGGAGTATCCCTCCGTCACCCGGCCCGGACTGTGGGACGGCCTGCTCGACGCCCGCTTCCCCTTCGTCGTCGCCCAGTCCTTCGCCTTCCTGTCCAAGCCCGCGGCCCGCGCGGTGATGGAGCGCAAGCAGAACCAGATGGTCTCCTCGCGGGACCGCGCGGCGTCGCAGATCGACGGCCTGTCCGACGCGCTCGACGAGCTCGTGAGCAATCGCTTCGTCATGGGCGAGCATCACGCCTCCATTCTGGTCTATGGCGACGATCCGGCCGCCCTGGCTGACCACCTCGCCAAGGCGCGCGGCGTCCTGGCCGATTCCGGCTTGGTGGTGGCACGCGAAGACCTGGGGCTGGAGGCCGCCTTCTGGGCCCAGTTCCCGGGAAACTTCTCCAAACGCACCCGGCCCGCCGCCGTCACTTCGCGCAATTTCGCCGCCCTGGCCCCCTTCCACGCCCATCCGGTCGGGCGGCGATCGGGCAATCACTGGGGGGAGGCCTTGGCGGTGCTGCGGACCACGGCCGCCTCGCCCTTCTATCTGAACCTGCATATCGGCGACCTCGGCCACACCTTCATCTGCGGCCCGTCCGGCTCGGGCAAGACCGTGGTGCAGAACTTCATCCTGGCCCAGCTGGAGCGGTTCGGGGTCCAGCAGTTGTTCATCGACAAGGACCGCGGCGCCGAAATCTTCGTGCGCGCCTCGGGCGGCGACTATCTGGCGCTGAAGGCCGGCGAGCCCACCGGCTTCGCCCCGTTCAAGGCGCTCAAGCCGTCCCCGGCCAACCGGGCCTTCCTCGCGCGGCTGGTGCGCGCCCTGGTGGATCGCCCCGGCGAGACCCTGACCGTCTCCCAGGCGCGCGCCATCGACGACGGCGTCCGGGCGCTGGAGGCCTTGCCGACGGGTCAACGCTCACTGAGCGCGCTGAGAAGTTTGCTCGGCCAAGGCGACGCGGGCGGGATCGGCGCCCGGCTGGAACGCTGGGTCCAGGGCGGGCCGCTCGGCTGGGTGCTGGACAATCCGGAGGACGCCGTGGCGCTGGACGCCCGGCTGGTCGGGTTCGACATCACCACCATCCTGGACGACGCCGAGGTGCGCGCCCCGGTGATGCTCTATCTGCTGCACCGGGTCGGCGAGCGGGTGGACGGCCGCCGCCTGGTGCTGGACATCGACGAGTTCTGGAAGGCCCTGGGCGACCCGGCCTTCATCGACCTGGCCCGCGACGGGCTGAAGACCTGGCGCAAGCAGAACGCGGTGATGGTGTTCGGCACCCAGTCGCCGTCCGACGCCCTGGCCTCGCCGATCGCCCCGGCCATCCTCGAACAGTGCGCCACCAAGATCTTCCTGCCGAACGCCCACGGCCAGGCCCGCGACTATGTCGACGGCTTCGGCCTGACCCAGACCGAGTTCCGCCTGATCCGCGACGAGCTGACGCCGGAGTCGCATCGCTTCCTGGTCAAGCAGGGTCACGCCAGCGTGGTCGTGGAACTGGACCTGACCGGCATGGACGACGCCCTGGCGATCCTGTCCGGCCGGGCCGAGACCGTCGCCCTGCTCGATCGCCTCCGGGCCGAGCATGGCGACGCCTATGCGCAGTGGCGCGACGCCTTCCACCAGCAAAGGAGATTCCCATGATCCGCCGTTCCCTCGGCGCGGCCGCAGCGGCCGCCGCCCTCTGGCTCGTCGCCGGCGCCGTCCAGGCCCAGCAGATCGTCCACGACCCGACGTCCTACGCCCAGTTGGTGCGCGAGGCGCGCACGGCGCTGGACCAGTTGGAACAGTTGCGCGAGCAGGTGAGCCAGAGCCGGCAGCTGTTCGACAGCCTGAACGACATCTCCGACGTCAACGCCTTGGCCCGCGAACTCGGCCTGCCGGAGGTTCGCAATCCGCTGCCCGATCTTCGCGCGCTGCGGGCCGCCGCCGACGGCGACCTGTCGGCGCTCGGCGCCCTGGCCGAACGGGCCGACGCCATCCGCGCCGAGACCCGCCTCTATACGCCCCTTGCCGGCGACGCCCCCGAGGTCGATCGCTACTACCGCGAGGCCCTGGAGCGCTCCGGCGCCCGCACCGCCCGCGATCTGGCCGTGGGCGAGGCCGTCGGCGCCGCCGCCGACCAGCGGCTGGCCGGGCTCGAAGCCCTGCGCCAGGCTCTCGACACGGCGCCCAACGCCCGGGCGGTGATGGACCTGGACGCGCGCCTGGCCGCCGAACAGGCGCTGATCCAGAACGAACAGGTGCGGCTGCAAGGCCTGGCCCTGACCCAGGCGGCCGAGGCGCGTCTGGAGGATCAACGCGCCCGCGAGCGAACCGCCGCGGCCCGGGACGCCCGCCTGTCCATCTATCGGGAGGCGATCCAGTGAGGGCGGTCCTCCCCCTCCTGGCCGCCCTGGCTCTCGGCGGCTGTTCGGACGACGGCGGCTCGATCGAGACCTTCGCCGCCGACCGTCCGGCGGCGGAGGCGGCCGTGGCCGCATGCGACGCCGGGCAGCGCACACGAGGCTGCGACGCCGCGCGCGAGGGCCTGGCCGAGGCCAAGCGCCGCGACCGCGAAGCTCTCTACCGGCGCGCGCACTGAGGATCAGCCATGAGCTTCCTCGTCTTCGAGCCCAGCTATCTGTTCATCGACGAGCGCCTGAACGTCTTCCTCAGCGACCGCCTGTCGTCGGTGATCGCCGTGGTCGAAGGCCCGCTGCGCGTCGCGCTGGTGCTCTATGTGCTGCTCTACGGCTACGCCATCCTCAGAGGCGCCATCTCCGAGCCGGTGATGGATTTCGCCATTCGCTCCATCAAGCTCGCCCTACTCTACGCGCTGGCGACCACGGCGGCCTATTCCAGCTTCATCACCCAGCCCCTGTTCGTCGATCTGCCCAACGCCCTGACCCAGGCGATCAGCGGCTCGGGCGCCCCCAATGTCGGAGCGGCCTTCGACCAGTTCCTCGCCTATGCCGGCTATCTCAGCGAGACCATCGCCCGCGAAGGCTCGGCCTTCGACCCGGCGCCCTATATCGTCGCGGCGGCCGTCCTCGTCATCGGCGCCCTGGCCTGCGCCCTCGGCTTCGGCATCGTCATGGTGGCGAAGCTGGCCCTGGCGCTCCTGGTTACACTGGGCCCGATCTTCATTGCCGCCGCCCTGTTCGACGCCACGCGCCGCTACTTCTTCGGCTGGCTCAGCCAGGCGGTGAACTACCTCGTCCTCTTCGCCCTGATGATCACAATCTTCCAGCTGGTGCTGTCGCTCGTGCGGGACCAGTGGGGCACGATCGAGGGGCAGGACCCGATGGTGGGCGGGCTGATCTTCATCGCCCTGTGCCTGCTCGGCGCGATCTTCTTTCTCCAGACCCCGGCTATCGCCGCGGGCGTGGCGGGCGGCGCCAGCGCCGGCCTCGCCGACTTCGCCAACGCCGCCGCCCTCGGCTCCAGCCGTTCGGGCCGCGCCGCCGGTCCCGTCGAGGCGGGCCGGGCGCCGCCGCGCGGCGGCGGCTCCATCCGACCTCAAGGACGCTGATCCATGCGCACGCCCCTTCTCCTCGCCGCCCTCCTGCCGATCCTCGGCGGCTGCGCCGCCCTGACGGCGGAGCGCCTGCCGGTCTGCGACGGCCAGGCCCGCCGTCCGGCCAATCCCCACGGCTCGGTGCTCCTGCCGCCCGCGCCTCCGGCGCCGAAACAGCCGGTCGGCCCTACGGTCGACCCTGCGGAGCGCGATGGGCCCCGAGCGGACAGCGCGACAGGAGGCTGTGTGTGAGCGGCGTCCCGTCCAACGACCTGAAGCGCTATTTCACCGAGGCGAAGCGTTGGGATCAGGACCGGCTGGCCTCGGCCGTGCGCTCCAAGCGGCTGGCCTGGACCGTGGCCGCCACGGCCGGGGGCCTCGCCATCGCGGCCGTCCTGGCCGTCGCCGGCCTGACCCCGTTGAAGACCGTCGAGCCCTTTGTGATCCGTGTCGATCAGGCGACCGGCGCCGTCGATCTGGCGCGCGGGCTTTCCGACGAGACCGGCCCGGTCCGCTACGAGGAGGCGGTCAGCAAATACTTCCTCGCCCAATATGTCCGCGCCCGCGAAGGCTATCTGGACACGGCGGCCGAGGAGAATTTCCGCCTGGTCTCCATCCTCTCCGGCCCAACCGAACAGAGGCGCTGGGCCGACCGGTTCCGGGGGACCAATCCGGACAGTCCGCAGAACCTCTACGGCCGGGCGGCCGAGGCTTCGGTCTCTATCCGGGCCGTTGGCTTCATCAATCCCGAGGTCGCTAACGTCCGCTACCGGCGCACCGTGCGCCGCGCCCAGCAGGTCGAGGAGAGCGACTGGATCGCCACCATCGCCTTTTCCTACACACGCGCGCCGATGACCGAGGCCGACCGGCTGCGCAATCCCCTGGGTTTCCAGGCGCTCTCCTACCGTTCCGATCCGGAGGTGATCCGATGAGACCGCTCGCCGCGCTGCTCGGCGCATCCGTCCTCGCCCTAGCCGCGGCCGCCGCGGCCCAGGACGACCGCATCCGCGACCTGACCTATGCGCCGAGCGCCGTCTATCGCATCGACGGCGCCTTCCGCACCGCGACCCAGATCGTCTTTTCGCCGGACGAGACCATTCAGCACGCCGCCGTCGGCGACAGCGTCGCCTGGGAGGTGGCCGCCGAAGGCTCGGTCCTGTTCCTCAAGCCCCGCGAACGCCACGCCCCGACCAATCTGCTGGTGGTGACGGACCGAGGCGGCGAGATTCGCCATTATGCCTTCGAGCTCACCGCCGGAGGCGGCGCGGGCGCCGTCTATCAGGCCCGCTTCCGGTATCCCGACGACGAACGCGTCGCCGCCGAGGCGGCCCTGTCGCGGGCTGCCGCCTCTGCCGAAGAGCGCCTCGTCGGGCTGGAACTGGCCCACGGCGCCGTCGAGGGGCCGCGCAACCTCGCCTATTCGGTCCAGGGCGACGCCGCCCTCCAGCCCAGCGAGGTCAGCGACAACGGCCGCTTCACCGTGCTGCGCTTCCCCGGCGGTCAGGCCATCCCGGCCGTGTTCGAGATGGACGGCCAGACCGAGCGGCTCGTGCCCTATGACGTGCGCGGCGAGTTCGTGGTCATCCACGGCGTCGTGCGCGGGCTCCGGCTGAGGCGCGGCCAGGCGGTCCTGTGCATCTTCAACGAAGCCTTCGACGACCGCCCCGGGGCGACGGGCACCGGCACGGCCTCGCCCCAGGTGGATCGCCTTCCGGCGGGAGGCGCGGCATGACCGACCCTCACAATCCGATCGAGCCCCGCCGCGACGGGGATGCGCCCGAAACCCGGACGCCGGAGCCGAAGGCGGCTTTCGCCGACCGGTCCATTTCCCCGATCGCCGGCCGCTTGGGCGGGCCGCGCAGCCGCTGGATCACCCTGGCCGCCCTCACGGCGGGCTGCGGCGCCTTCCTGTTCGCCACCTGGGACCGGGGCGACCGTCGGGACCGCGCGGCGCCGGACGAGCCCGCCCGCCAGTTCGTGCCGTTCGAGCCCGCCCGGCGCCCGGCCGACCCGCTGCTGTCCGATCAATATGATGCCAACGCCCCGTCGCTGACCGGCGAGCCCGTGGTGCCCGCTATCGAAGGGGCCGCCTCGACCTACCCGGAGTCGCGCGGCCCGTCGCCCGAGGACCAGCGCCGCGCCCTGGCGGAAAGCGCCCAGCGGGCGCCGGTGCTGGCCTATAGCCGATCGGGTGGCGGCGGCGCGCGCCCGACCTTCGGCGACGGGCCGAGGGTCGAGCCTCCCGGTCCCGGCGAGCCGAACCCGCTGGACCGGTTACGTCAGGCCGGCCCGATCGGACAGGCGCGGGCGGGACGCCTGCCGGACCGGCGCTTCCTCATCACCGCCGGAACCACGGTCCCGTGCGTGCTTCAAACGGCGATGGACAGCGCGACGCCGGGCTATGTCAGCTGCATCATCCCGCGCGACGTCTATTCGGACGACGGCGCCGTGGTGCTGATGGAGCGCGGAACCCGCGTCCTCGGCGAATACCGCTCCGGCCTCCAGCGCGGCCGGGCTCGGCTGTTCGTCCTCTGGACCCGCGCCGTCACCCCCGAGGGCGTGGCCGTCGCCCTGGCCTCGCCCGCCGCCGACGCGCTCGGCCGGGCCGGGTTCGATGGCCGGATCGACAGCCACTTCTGGGAGCGGTTCGGCGGCGCGCTCGTGCTCAGCATCGTCGATGGGGCGACCTACGCCGCCGTCGATGCGGAGACGGACCGGTCCGTGGTGCGCGCGCCGTCCGACGCCGCCTCGACAGCCTTGCAGGACTCGGTCGGCATCCCGCCGACGCTGAGGAAGGACCAGGGATCGGAGGTCTCCATCTTCATGGCCCAGGATCTGGACTTCGCCTTGGTCTATCGGCTGAGACCACGCTGATGGGCGACACCGCCGTCCTCGACCATTATCTGACGCCGCTGCGGCCGCTGCTGGAGCCCGACGACGTCACCGAGCTGGTGGTCAACCGGCCCGGCGAGGTCGGCGTCGAACGGTCGGGCCGCTGGGTCTGGCGCGACGTGCCGGAACTGTCCGAACCCTGGCTGCGGACCTTGGCGGTAGCGGCGGCGGCCTACACGCGCCAGGACGTGGGCGCGGATCGGCCGATCTGCTCCACCGTCCTGCCCGGCGAGGAACGCTGCCAGATCGTGCTGCCGCCGGTCGCCCCGGAAGGCACGGTGTCGCTGACCATCCGCAAGCCCTCGCGGCGTCGGCTGACCCTGGAGGATTTCCGGGCCGGCGGCCTGTTCGAGACCACGGCCGTCGCCCACCAGGGCGAGACGGACGCGATCGATGCGGAGCTGATCCGGCTGCGCGACCTGGGCGACTGGCCGGCCTTCTTCCGCCTGGCGGTCAAGACGCGCCGCAACATCCTGGTCTCCGGCGCCACCGGCTCGGGCAAGACCACTTTCGCCAAGGGCCTGGTCGAACTGATCCCGGCCGACGAACGCCTCCTGACCATTGAGGACACCCGCGAACTGGTCGCGCCCCATCGCAACATCGTCCACATGATCTATTCCAAGGACGGCCAGGGCCTGGCCCCGGTCGGACCCAAGGCGCTGCTGGAAAGCGCGCTCCGGATGCGGCCGGACCGCATCCTGCTTCAGGAACTCCGCGACGGGACGGCCTTCTTCTATCTGCGCAACGTCAACTCGGGTCATCCAGGATCGATCACCACGGTCCACGCCGATTCCGCCGCGCTGGCCTTCGAGCAGCTGACCCTACTGGTGCGCGAATCCGAAGGCGGCCGCGATCTGCCCCGCGACGACATCCGCGCCCTGCTGCATCTGCTGATCGACGTGGTGGTGCAGATGAAGAAGGTCGATGGGCGCTTCCGCATGACCGAGGTTTGGCATGAGCCGCTTCGCAAGCGCCGCGCCGGGGCCTGACGCCTTAAAGCTGGCCTTCGGCCTGTTCGCCGCCCTGCTGTTCGTGACGGTCGGCGGCGGGACCATCGCCCTGGTGGGCCTCGGCCAATTTTCCGGCGACGTCGATCCGCTGCGGGCGCCCGCCTGGTTCTGGTATTATCGCGGCGATCCGGAGGTTCGGCGTTGGCTGACCATCGGCGCCGCCTCGACCGGCCTGCTCCTCCTCCTGACAGCGGCGGCTGTTGCGCTCTCCCGGCGCCGGCCGCTGCACGGCGCGGCCCGCTGGGCCACCGGGGCCGAACAGAGCGCCGCCGGCCTGCGCGCCCCGACCGGCATCCTGCTGGGCCATGCGGCGGGCGGCGGCTTCCTGGTCTCGGACGGGCCCGAGCATGTGATGCTCTACGCCCCGACCCGCACCGGCAAGGGCGTCGGGGTGGTGATCCCCAACCTGCTGGCCTGGCCGCATTCGGTCGTGGCGCTGGACATCAAGCGCGAGAACTTCGCCGCCACCGCTGGCTATCGGGCCGAGGGCGGCCAGCGCGTCCTGCTGTTCGATCCCCTGGCACTGGACGGCCGCACGGCCCGCTTCAATCCGCTCGGCCATATCGACCGCGCCGACGCCATAGCGGTGTTGGATGAGTTGCAACGCATGGCCGCCATGCTGTTCCCCAGCCATGACCACGCCGACCCCTTCTGGTCGGAGGCCGCCCGGACCGGCTTCATAGGCGTGGGCGCCTATGTGGCGGCCAGCCCGCCCTTGCCCTTCACCCTGGGCGAGATCTTCCGCCAGCTGACCGAGGACGATCCGCGCCGACGCTTCCCCAAGGCGATAGAAGCGCGCCGCCAAGCCGGCGATCCACTGCCGGCGCCTTGCGTCTCCGCCCTCAACGACTTCTGCGCCTCCAGTGAAAACACCTTCGCCTCCATTCGCCAGTCGATCACCACGCGCATGGGGCTGTGGCTGAACCCGGCGGTGGATGCGGCCACCAGCGCCAGCGACTTCGATCTGCGGGATCTGCGCCAGGGCCGGATGTCGCTCTATCTCGGGGCCACGCCCGACAACCTGCTGCGCGTGGCCCCGCTCTACAGCCTGCTGTTCCAGCAGCTGGTCGATCTGAACAGCCGCAGCCTGCCCGGCCCAGCGGACAAGCCTGTCCTCGTCCTCCTGGACGAGTTCGCCCGGCTCGGCCCGGCGCCGGTGCTGGCCCACGCCTTCTCCTGGGTGGCCGGCTATGGGCTGCGGCTGTTGCCGGTGATCCAGAGCCCGTCGCAGCTGCGCGGCCTCTATGGGCCGGACCTGGCCGAGGACATCCTCGCCAACTGCGGGGTGGAAGTGGTGTTCGCCCCCAAGGAGCTGAAGGTGGCCCAGGAACTGAGCGAACGACTGGGCGCCTACACCTACGGCGCCCAGAGCCGCAGCCGACCGCGCGCGCTCGGGCATGGGCGACGCACCCTGACCACCTCGGAGCAGCGCCGGCCGCTGATGCTGCCGCAGGAGCTCCTCCAGCTGCCGCCGTCCACGCTGATGGTGTTCAAGTCGGGGACGCCGCCCGTGCGCGGCCGCAAGATCGTCTATTACCGCGAGGCGGTGTTCCGCCGCCGCCTGCGCCCGCCGCCGGAGATCGCCCCGGCCCCGGCGGCCCCGCCGCGGCCGACCGCCGCGCCGGCTTTCCCCGTCTCATCGCCGCCCCAGGAGGACGCCGACATGGAGTTCGACGCGATCGTTCGCGCCTTCGCCGAAGAAGGCCTGCCGCCGCCCGCCCACGGCGCCTCGGAGGGCGAGGTCCGCGACTGGCTCGACCGCGTCATGGTCGAGCGGCCGTCGCCAGCCCAGGAGCGTGAGCCATGACCGATCCGACCCCGCCGCGCGGTCGCGCCAAGGACGCTCCGGCCCCTAATCAGATCGGGCCGGACCGCGCCCGGCCCGGCGAAGCCCAGACCCGCTCTGTCGCCAAGGGCGACGTGCCGCAGACCCTGCTGGACCGCTATCTGATCGAACGCGACCTGAGGGGACGGCCGGAGCGGTTCTACCGCGACCATCGCACGACCGATCCCGCCTTCCGCGACGCGGGCCGGCGGCTGAGCGCCGACCGGACCTATCCGGACACGGTGGCCGACATGCTCAAGGTCGCCCAGCATCGCGGCTGGTCCCGGTTGAAGGTCGAGGGCGAAGAAGGGTTCCGGCGCGAGGTCTGGGTCCAGGCCCGCGCGATGGGTCTGGAGGTGCAGGGCTATCGCCCGCGCGACCGCGACCGGGAGGCGGCGGGCATGCCGCACGGCCGAGCCCAACTGGAACAGCGGCTGCGCAACGCCTCGACGGTGGTGCGGACCCTGATCGCTGATCCGGAGACGCAACAACGGCTGATCGCCCACGCCGCCGCGCGGGCGGGGCTGGCGCGGGATGGAGCGCGGGAGGGTTTGGCCGGGCGCTCCGATCGCCCCCGTGAACGTCAGCGTTGACTTGGCTTCCCAACAACAACCCTTTTATGGGTGCTTAAGGCGATTTTAGGCGCTAAGCACCCATATAGGGGTTGTTACACGGAACGCCTTGCTCAATCCCACAAGCACCCTTATATGGGTGATAGAACCGCCACAGCGCTTTAATAACCCATATAAGGGGTCTTCCATGCCAGACGCTCTGACCTCCATTGTCACCCGAGCCCAAGAGCTCGGCGGACGGCTGGCGGCGCAAAGGTTGAACCGCAACCTGACCCAGCGCCAGTTGGCCGACGCCGCTGCGGTCTCGATCAATACGCTGCGCCGTCTCGAGGCCGGCGAGAACGTCTCCCTGGACACGCTGATCCGGGTGATGGAGGCGCTGGACCTGGACGACCGCCTCGAAGCCCTGGCTCCGCCCGCGGATGTGCGCCCCGTTGATCGTGTCCGCACGGCCGCCGCGAGCGAACGGCGCCGGGCGACCGGAACCGGCGCTGGCCCGGCCGCCCCCTGGACCTGGGGCGACGACGCATGACCGACGCCACCATCCGCCTGTGGGGCCGCGACATCGGTGCCGTCACCTGGCTGGAGGATCAGGGTCACGCCGTCTTCCAATATACGCCCGAATTCGCGGCCAGCGGCATCGCGCTGTCTCCCCTGGTGATGCCGCCCAGCGTCGCGCCCTACGCCTTCCCCGAACTGCCCAAGCCCGCCTTCAAGGGCCTGCCGGGGCTCTTGGCCGACTCCCTGCCCGACAAATACGGCAACGCCCTGATCGACGCCTGGCTTGCGCGCCAGAACCGTGACGCCGCCTCGTTCAATCCGGTCGAGCGCCTCTGCTACATCGGCACCCGCGGCATGGGCGCCCTGGAGTTCTACCCGACGCTTCTGAGGGCGGCCCGGCGCTCGCGCCACGTGGACATCGCCGCCCTGGTGGACCTGGCCAATCAGGTGCTGTCCATGCGCGAGGGGATGCACGGCGTCCTCGGCGGCGAGGACGATCACGACACGCTGGAGGAAATCCTCCGGGTCGGCACCTCGGCGGGCGGCGCGCGCGCCAAGGCCGTCCTGGCCTGGAACGAGGCGACCGGCGAATTCCGCTCCGGCCAGGTTCCGGCCGAGGAAGGCTTCACCTACTGGCTGATGAAGTTCGACGGCGTCACCAACAACCGGGACAAGGAACTGGCGGACCCGCAAGGGTTTGGCCTGATCGAATACGCCTTCTTCCGGATGGCCCGCGACGCCGGCGTCGACATGTCGGACTGCCGCCTGCACCACGAAGGGGGCCGCAGCCACTTCATGACCCGCCGCTTCGATAGGACATCCGACGGCAGGAAGCTCCACATGCAGTCGCTCGCCGCACTCCGGCACTACGACTTCAACGCCGCCGGAGCCTATAGCTATGAACAGGCGATCGAGACAATCCGACTGCTAGACCTCCCGCCGGTCGATCTCGAACAGCAATTCCGCCGCGCGGCGCTCAACCTGTTCATCCGCAACCAGGACGACCATGTGAAAAACATCGCCTTCCTGATGGACAAATCCGGAGCCTGGCGTCTCTCACCCGCCTTCGACGTGGCCTACGCCTATAACCCGTCCGGCGCTTGGACCAGCACCCATCAGATGAGTCTGAACGGCAAGCGCCACGACTTCGACCTGGAGGATCTGGTCGCCTTCGGCGCCGTCTGCGGCTTCAAGCGCCGCCGGACGCTCGGACTGGTCAGCGAGATCGTCGAGCGGGTGCGCGACTGGCCGACCTATGCCGGCGAGGCTGGCGTCTATGAACCGGACGCGGAGCGGATCAACGCGGCCCTGCGCCTCAATCTCACACGGCCTGCTCCGCGCACCTGAGCAATATTGCAGGATCTGTCAGTCTCGCGTCTATCTGTTCAAACACTCGCTGAACGCGATTCGGAGAACACGTTGGACGCATGCTGACACCTGAAGAGATTGTCGGACTGCTATCTCCCACCACGCCGGATCTATCGCCGCGCATCGGCGTCATGGACAAGGTGTGGGAAGCCGACGGGAGCAAGATTACGGGCCGGTTCTTCTACGTGATGTTCCGGGATAGCAAACCCACGGTCGATGACCTGGTCACGATTGCTCATGCCCGACTGGTGAACTTCGTCATGCCTAGAGAGCGGATCGAAGAGGTTCAGGCCGAACTCACCAACAACCCCGGCGTGATGGATCCATGGATGGCGTTAGCGACTGAGGCGCGCGACCTGTTCATGAAGACGAACAAAGAGACCGGACGTAGCGGCGAACTCGGAGAGCTCCTGCTCTACATGCTCATCGAGTGGGTACTGAAAGCGCCGATCGTCGCTTGCAAAATGTATCTCAAGACCGCGCAACAGATGCCGGTTCACGGCGTCGATGGCATCCACCTGGGGTATGAATCCGACAAACTCATCCTGCACTGGGGCGAGTCTAAGCTTCACCAGACCCTTCATTCAGCGCTGGACGATATTGCGGAATCCGTTTCGGAATTTGTCGGTGACCCAAGCAAGTACGACAACGAGATCAGGATCGTTCGCGCGAACCTGAATCTCGGCGCGATGGACGCTGATGCTCGTCAGGCGATCAAGAACTATTTCAATACCTACAAGCTGGAGAGCAATAACTTTGCAGCAAGTTATGCCTGCTTGGCCGGATTTGATTCAAAGCTCTACGATGATGTAGCCCATCTCGATCACAGCGAATGTGAAGCCGCATTCCGGACCGCCTATGAGGCGAAGCGGATCGACAGCGCCTGCAAGTTGATCGAGCAAAAGGTGACGGCGGCCGGTCTCGATCAGTACCGCTTTTCCTATTTCCTTCTTCCATTCCCGTCCGTGGACGAGGCGAGAGCCAAGTTCCAGAAGCGTCTGTGGGGGTCGCAATGAGCTTGGCTGGCGAACTGGCGAATGAGATCTGGTCCGAAGGTGCGTTTCACCTGGATCTGGCTTCGATTGAAGCGGCGAATATCCGCGCCGAACTTCTAGACGGCGGCCTTCTCGACGAAGCAGAGCCAATCGACACCGCGACCGTGCGCCGTCTTGTTCAGACGGCCCTGATCTTCGCCCAGACCGACGAGCATCGTTACCAGGATGCCGCACAGCGCATCTCCACCGCCACGCTTCGGCTGGCCGGTCCAAGCGCAAAGGATCTGTTCACACTAGTCCAGGCGCGGCTGCGGAACTATCCGGCCTTGCGCGCGACCGCCGACCAGGCGCGTGCGCCGATCCACGCGCCCCTTTCTCTTCAATATGAGTTTGTAGAGCAACGGCAGCGTCAGACGGTCGTCGCAGGCGACGCGTCGGAACATGTCCTTACGCCGTTCCAGCTGGAAAGCTGGGAGCTGTTGTCGGGCGCGCGATCCGGCGCGTTGAGCGGTCCGACGTCAGCAGGCAAATCCTATGTGCTACTGCTGCATCTGGTGGAGCAGTTCAGAGTCGGCGCTCTTCGCAACGCCGCTTACGTCGTACCGACCCGGGCATTGATCAATCAGGTATCCGATGACGCCGCCGCCGCGTTGGCCGAGCGGGGCCTGCGCGACGTGACCATCACCAGCGTACCGGTCGACCTGACGTCCGACGGAGGTAGCCAGGTCCTTTACGTCGTCACTCAGGAACGGCTGGATGCGCTTTTGATCGCCCACCCGGATCTCCGGCTTGACCTGGTCCTCATCGACGAAGCTCAGATGATCGCGGACGGAAATCGCGGCGTGCTGCTGGAATCCGTTCTGGATCGCGTGAATGGTCAGGCTGGCAAGACACAAGTCGTCTTCAGCGGGCCGTTGATCGAGAACCCCCGGTATTTCGGCGACCTGTTCCGCCTCGACGACTTCGCCACAAGCGTCTCGCGCCGTTCGCCCGTGACGCAGAACATCATTTTCCTGAACTACGCCGAGGAACCCGAGCCTCAGGTCGCGGTCAAAGTGCTCGTCGAGCCGGACTCCGTGGACGTCGCCTCGGTCGATGTCCCGATGCGACTGCTCACGCCCCTGGATCGCCTCAGCTACATGAGCGTGATGTTCGGTCGTGGCGGATCAAGCATCGTCTACGCCGGAGGGAAGGCAGAAGCCGAGAAGATCGCCACCAAGGTCGCAATGGACCTGCCCGCGGACCACGTGCAGGGCGGCGAATTGAACGAACTCATCGGCTTCGTGAAGAAGCACGTCCACCGGGAGTTTGCGCTGGCGAGCACCCTGGAGAAAGGCGTTGGCTTCCACTACGGCCACATGCCTAGCCTGCTGCGCAAACAGCTCGAGGACCAGTTCCGCGAACGCAAGATCCGTTATCTGGTCTGTACCAGCACCCTGCTCTACGGGCTGAACCTGCCCGCCAAGAACATCTTCCTGGAGAAGCCGACGACGGGGCGAGGCCATCCCATATCCGGACCAGACTTCTGGAACCTGTCGGGCCGCGCGGGACGAATGGGCAAGGAACTCGAGGGCAATGTCTTTCTGATCGACTATGAGCAGTGGGGCACCCAGCCGCTTGACGCCGGTCGCGGCGTCCAGGTCAGTTCGGCATTGAAATCGACCGTCGTCGATCAGGGCGGCGCGCTGCTGGAGTTTCTCCGCGACGCCTCCATCTCCTCCGGCAAGAACCTGGATTTCGAAATCACCCTCGGCAAGCTCGTGCTCGATCACCGTCTGGGCAGGCTCGAGCAAACCCTCAGCCGATATGCTTCACATTCGGAGGCTGGCACGTTCGCCGCCATCCGGGAGCGCGTGGAGCAGATCTCGAGCTCGGTCGACATCCCCACCGAGGTCCTGAACAGCAACATCGGCGTCTCGATCTTCCGGCAGAAGGACCTGCTGGATTACATGGTCAAGCGGCTGAAGACTAAGCGGCCCGAGGAGATGATACCCGCCCACCCCTTGGGCGATTTCAACGCCGTCCTGCACAATCACCGGATCGTATTTCGCCGTATTCACACCTACGTGCTGAACTACGCATCGACCGACAAGCGGCACAATTTCTTTGCGCCTCTGGCGCTGAAATGGATGCGCGGTGACCCGCTACCCCGCCTGATTGACGGAGCCATCAAATATCATAAGAGCAAGAGCAGCTCCAAGAGCGTAGCAGCGATCATCCGCGAGACCATGGAGCAGGTCGAGCAGAATCTGCGATTTGAGTACGTGAAATACTTCACGACCTACAACTCGATACTGCGCATCGCCCTGGAACGGTCAGACAAGAAGGACTTCATCAAGAACATTCCTGAGATCCCACTCTTCCTTGAGTTGGGCGGTTCCTCAGGCGCGATGATCAACTTGATGGCGCTCGGTCTGTCACGGACGTCGGCCGAGTCGCTGGTCGAGTACATCACCGACAAGGAAATGAGCCTGTCGGATCTGCGTGACTGGCTCCGAAGGCTCGACGTCGCCACACTCGACATATCGCCCATCTGCATCCGGGAGATCCAGGCGTTGATTGCGGCCGGTTCTCGCGAGCCGGCCGATGAGGATGAAGCCTAGCGATCAGGCTCCTCGGGCGTTCGGCATGGCGGCGGCCGACCGCTGATGATCGGGCCGGTGGTGATTGTTCTGCGCCAGCAAGGTGCCTAAGGTCATGCTCAGAAACTGGGCCGCCTCGGAACGCTCGACCGTCGGATCCGGGATTAGCCATGTCGCGGCGATGTGCCTGAACCGGAGCGGCGTCACTTCCAGCTACGGGGATCTGTATCCGACGCGGTTCACCGAAGACGCACAAGACCCCCCTGGCGTTCCGGTGTAGGCTCCGATCAGGACCAGCCGACGCGGGGGGGGGCGGTTGGCGCGAGCCGACGAGCAGGACAGCGATCGCCCGCGATGATCCTGGAATTTTCGTCCGCGCGACGCCTTGGGCACGCCCGCGAATCTGTGTGCCTCTTGCCGAACGCGGAGCGACTGAGCGTCCGCTAAGAGGCAAAGAGCGACATTCACCGCTCCTTCGGACGGTCTGCAAGCCGCCCCTCACCGTCCGGCCGGACCAAAGCTTTCCCCTGATCCTGTAGCTTCGGCATCCAATACACGTGTTCTATCAAAGCGGTGCCCAGCGCACGGTCCTCCGACCGAGCCGAGCGTGAGAGAGCGATTGCTTCAGCCGCCAACGACCGGCGTATACGCGCCTGCCTCTCGCGTTGCCTGATTTCCCACAGCGCTGGAGCCTGGGGTCTCAAGCTGTCGGCCTGATCACTGATCGACGTGCGACCATACCGCGCCGAATAGCGCTCCCGCATCTTCCGCACCGGCGTCGGCTCCGACCTGTGCAATACACCCCGCGCCCGACGCGGACTGGCCTCAGCCTCCACGCCGCGATGGCGCAGCGCTTGCGCGAACCGCTGGCGCCAAGTCGCCAGGTCCGCCTTTCTCGGATTGAGCCGCGTTCCGTCCGACCCCAACGCTCTCACCGTCAGATGCACGTGAGGATGCCCGCCCTCGTCATGCAGGGCGAACACATAAGGAAACCGATCCCCGAACGCCTCCACCGCAAAGGCACGCGCCGCGTCGTGCAGCCGCATCGGATCCGTGCCCCTTGGCATGCTCAGCACGATCGAGCGGGAAAGAGGCCGATCCCGTCGGCCACCCGGCTCCAGCATTGACTCCACCGCCCAGTCCGATGCGAACGTCTTCATTGCCGCTCGCCCCTCAAGCCGCTCGCCGTCCGGCCCCTCCAAGGCCAGCCTGCCGTTGCGGCTGATGTAATCCAGATGCCGCATCAGGTGACCGCCATCGCGCGTGCTGCCGGTGACCTTGACCATCACCTCGGGGGCGCGCCGGATGATCCGCGCGAGCTGGGCATAGGCGGCCGCATCCCCGGCCCGTCCGGGCGGCCTCAGCACCGGCTGGGTGATGCGGGCCCGGCGCACATCGATGGGCGGACGCAACGCGTCCTCGAACCCGAGCGGGCGGCGGAAGTCGTTCATGGCTCGGCGGACCAATAGGCCAAGTTACCGGCGAAGGCTTCATCCAGCCCGTCCAGATGCCCTCGAATCTCGGCGGCAAAAGCGGCGAGTTGGGCCACCTCCAGGTCGAGGACTGCACCCTCCATGACGGCGGTGTTCAGGGCCCGCGCGATCTGGTTGATGTTGACGCCGATGCGATGAAGCTCGCGCCGGACGCTGATCAGGGCCATCGCTTCCGGCGGCGTCAGTTGCAGGCGCCCATGCAGTCGACGGCGGATGAGCATGACCGCCCACTGGGTTCGCAACAGGCCCGCGCGGGCCGCCTCGGCCTCCAGCATCGCCATGTCGTCGCCGGACAGTCGGAGCGTCAGCTTCGTGGACGTGGCGCCGGGCGGGGTCGGATCAGCCGCAGGAAGGGGTGCCTGCGCGGCGGCCTCCATGACTGTCCGCAGGTAGCGGGACCGTCCGCCGCGCGCGACCGCCGCCGCGTCGAAGCGGCGGGCCAGGTCGGGCGGGAGGCGAAGGGTGAAGCGGTCCATTGGAGAGCGGGTCTGTCAGACATTGCCGGCGCAAAGCCTATCCTGCCCTAGACCGCGAGCCGCCTCGTCCCGCAGGCCTACGGAGGTTCCCCGCCCTCCCCTCGGCGGCCGCAATCGGCCGCTCGCCCGCCGCCCTTAAGGGCACCCCAACCGAGGGCGGCGACATCCGTCATCGCACCTAGCTCCGCCCCCTTCCGGCAAAGAAGAAGCCGCGCCCGGTCGGGACGCGGCTCAGGCTTAAAGCGACGATTTCAGCCCATCAGGGATGCGCTTCTTGCAGCCAGGTGACCGCCCTCTGCGCATGCGCCGCCGCCGAGAAGAGGAACCGCTTGTCGGCCTTCAGCACCTCGAGCCAGTGGCCGAGATAGGCGGCGTGATCCTCTCGCGGCTCCAGCTCCAGCCCGAGGTCGGCGCAGAGGAAGGCGGCCCCCAGTTCTGCCACAAGCTCTTCGCGAGCGTAGGCCTGGGTCGAGCGGCTGAAGTCGCGGGCCAGCCGTGACTCGTGGCCGGTCCAATGCACGCACTCATGACCGAGCGTGGCGTAGTAGGCGCCCGCGTCTCGGAAGGTCTCGAACGGCGGCATCTGCACATGGTCGGACGCCGGGACATAGTAGGCGGCAGATCCGCCGTGGCGGATGTCGACGCCCAGCTCGGCGAAGAAGCGTTCGATCGCTTCCCGCCGCGCGTCGGGATTGACGGGTTCCGCTGGCGTCGGACGGTAGGCGTCCGGCAGGTCGTCGACCTGTTCGATGTTGAAGACTGTGTAGGCCTTCAGGAATGGGATGCGCTGTTCGACCTCCTCGCCTGCGTCGTCGGTTTCGGTGCGGACGATTTGGTTGGCGTAGACCACGGTGGAGCCCCTCTCGCCCCTGCGGACATGGGCGCCCAGCGCCAGCGCCTGGCGGAAGGTCATCCAGGTCGGCGAGGCGAACCCTCGACTGAAGGCCTCCGACCACAGCAGCAGGATGTTGATGCCGGTGTAGGGCGTACCGTCGTGGCGGAGCGGACGGGTGACCGGGTTGTCTCCGGTCCAGGGTTGGGTCCACGGCCGGACGCCGGCCTCCAGCTGGTCGATGATCCGGTTGGTGATCCGGGCGTAGATGTCCGGACGGGCGGGATCGGCGGGGCGCGTCATGGCGGCCTCCTCAAGGATGGATTTGTTCGTATGAAGGGGCGGCGGCGCGTCCGACGCGCCGCCGCTCCGGTTCAGCGGGACCAGATCAGGCTGTGTCCGCCCTCGATCTCGACTAGCGAGGCGTAGATCGGCGCCGGGAAGCTGGGATCGTCCAGTTTGACCGAGAGGTATTCCCGGTTCTCGCGGGAGGTCTTCTTCCAGGCGGCGCCGAACTCGGTCTGACCCGCGAAGATGCGGTAGTCCGGCGCCTTGTCATCCGACTTCTCGTTGGGGCGCAGGGTCGCGCTCTTGACGTTGAGGGTCAGGGTCTTGATCGACCCGGTGTAGCCGTCGCCTTGGGCGGTGAAGGTTCCGATGGCGGCCATGTCAGTCTCTCCTTTGCTGTCGGGCCACGCCTGTCGCGGCCTCGATGGCGATCGGGAGACCGGGGGCCGGTCGGCGCGCAGGGCGAGCGCAGTCGAGCCCCCGCAGCGAAGCGGAGGACCGAAAGCGAGAGTTTCCTGTTCCGCGAGGAGGCCGTCAGGCCGGGGAAGAAAGTCGAGCGCGCGGTTGCGCCCAGCCGACCGGCTTCCGGTCAGATCCGTCCTTTCGAGAGGCCGCGCCGTGGCGCGCGCAAACAGGACAGAGACCCACAGACCGCCGGAGCATCACAGACGCAGGCGACATGACCCCAGCGATCACACCCCGCTCTGACGCTTATAGCCGCAGACCACAGCCCACATCGAAAGAGAAAAGGTGCGGGCGTTGGAACCTCTGTGTGGAGGCCCGGGACTTTCAGGCGGCGCCGCGACGATTTTCCGGCGGACCGGCCCTACGGCGAACAGACGACGCCCTATGGAACCGGCGCCCGCAGATGCTAGCGTAGCGATTATGAGCGCGGCAGCCTAGCCGCACGCAAATCGGGGCGTTTCGACTCTTGCGTGTCGGCTCCGCATTTCGGAGACTCCGGGCATGAAACGTCCGCTGAGGAAATTGCCGCTCGCGAAACAGCGTGAACTCGACGCCGCCGTCGGGATCATTCAGGACGGCTTCGCCAAGGCCATCTCCACGCGCCGGGCCGACCGGCTGAAGAACGGCCGTATCCTCAAGATCATCCTGTTCGGCAGCTATGCGCGCGGCGACTGGGTGCATGATCCTGTCGGGCGGTACTTCTCCGACTTCGACCTGCTGGTCGTGGTGGACCACGAGGACCTAACCGACTTCGAATTCTGGGAGGACGTGGAGAAGCGTCTCCTGGCCGAACTGTCGGCGGGCGCCATGCGCACGCCCGTCAGCCTGATCGTCCATAGCCTGGACGACGTGAACTGGAAGCTGGAGCACGGGCGCGGCTTCTTCATCGATATCGCCCGCGACGGCGTGGTCCTGCACGACACGCCCGGCGTGGCCTTCTCGGAGCCGCAGCCCCTGCCGCCGTCCACGGCGTTGGAGGAGGCAACAGAGCATTTTGAAGAGTGGCAGGGAGCGGCGACGCGCCTTCTGAAGCTCGCTAAAATCTCTACCGAGGAGGGAATGCAGGATGAGGAGTGGCGGAAGAACGCAGCCTTCAACCTGCATCAAGCTGCTGAAACCATCTACCAAGGCCTGCTGCTTGTTCTGACGCTATACTCCCCCAAGAGCCACAACCTGATCCGTCTCCGCAACATGACGGAGCCTCTGGAGCCCCGCCTCCGCGAGGTCTGGCCTCACGAAACCAAGTTCCAGAAGCGTTGCTTCGAACTCCTCCGCGCCGCCTACGTCAAAGCCCGCTACTCGCGCCATTACCGCATCGCCGACGAGGAACTGGCCTACCTGACAGAACGCATCGAGGTGCTTCGGCAAGTCGTGGCCGACGCGAGCGAGAAGCGGATCGGCGAGCTGAAACATGCTGCTGGAGACAGATCTTAAGTCACCGATGTCACGTCCGTTTCTGACGGACTGCTACGTTAAATGGCGCCTGTTGACGAGCGAGTGGCGTAATGAATGGGCTCACGGGAATCAGCAGGCGTGCTAGTTCGACCACTATGGGTTCGAATCTTCACATGCCGAAAGATCGGTCGCCGATCGTAAAGGTCGTCGATCTGTTCTGTGGTGCGGGCGGCTTGGCCTATGGATTGAAAACGGCTGGGCTCACAATCGCTGCTGGCGTTGATCTTGATCCTGCCTGTCGCCATGCGTTCGAGAAAAACTGCGAGGGCCATTTCGAAAAGACGAGCGTCGCCGATCTGTCCTCGGGCCAACTGGCTGCTTGGTTCGAAGGCGCTGACGTTCGCGTGCTCGCGGGGTGCGCACCATGCCAGCCCTTCTCAACTTACTCCCAGGCAAGGAAAACGCCTGATGCCCGGTGGGAATTGCTTCGATCGTTTCTCAGGCTCGCCACAGAAGCGCGCCCCGAGATTGTTACGATGGAAAACGTTCGTGGTCTCGCGGCGAAGCCCATCTGGCTGGAGTTCGTGGGAGGCCTACGTGATGCTGGCTATCAGGTCGCGTGGGATGAAGTCGTGTGCACAGATTACGGCGTCCCACAGTCTCGTAAACGTCTAGTGCTGGTGGCCTCACTGCTCGGACCTATTGAAGTCCCGAAGGCGGCAACTGGCGAAGTGCCGGTAACTGTCCGCGCAGCGATCAAAGACCTTCCGGTGCTGAAGGCGGGCGAAGCGTCCAAAACGGACCCCCTTCACGTCGCATGCAGGCTCAGTCCGACAAATCTGAAGCGGATTCAGGCCTCGAAGCCGGGCGGGACATGGCGTGACTGGCCAGAAGATCTTCGTGCACCCTGCCACATAAAGGAGACAGGCGAGACGTATCCGTCCGTCTATGGGCGGATGACTTGGGAAGACCCGGCACCAACGATGACTACGCAGTGTTTCGGCTATGGCAACGGTCGCTTCGGGCACCCTGAACAGGACCGAGCGATCACGCTCCGAGAAGCGGCCATCCTGCAGTCCTTCCCCAAGGATTACGAATTTCTGCCTGAAGGAGAGAGAGCGACGTTCTCCAAAGTAGGCATGTTAATCGGCAATGCCGTCCCCCCCAAATTGGGCGAGGCGATCGGCCACGCAATCATAGCGCACATAGCTGATGTTCAACGGACCAACTGACCGCCTTTGAATCGTGTACAACTCCAGCTGGCCGCTAGGAGCGCTTGGCGTCTAGGACGGGGAGATTTGGGTGGCGAAGCCAAAAAAGAAGAGCGAAGCTGAGGTTGCGGCAGCGGAAGCGGCGATTTCAGCGGTATCACGGCAGGTCAAGTTTACTGTCGCGGAATACCCGATCTCAGTCTACGTGGCCCGGTTTGAGGATGACGTAACCGGCCGTTTCTTCGTCCCAGAATATCAGCGCAAGTTGGCTTGGCATCCCCGGCAGCAATCCGACTTCATTGAGTCGTTGCTGGTCGGCCTCCCGATCCCTTTCTTGTTTTTCTATCAAGCTCCCGACGGAAGAATGGAGATCGTCGATGGATCGCAGCGAATGCGAGCGATGCGAGCATTCCTGAAAGAAGGACTGCGTCTCTCGGATCTGGTGCTGCTGCCCGAGTTGAACGGCTTCACCTTCGACGACCTTCCGAAAGACCGCCGTAATAAGCTGGAAGATGTTTCGATACGAACGATCGTTCTCGACACCAGCACTGACCCGTCCACTCGGGCGGAAATGTTCGCCCGCATAAATAAGTCTGGCACTGTCGCAAATGAAGCTGAAATCCGTCGGGGGTCGTTGCCTGGCCCGGCGACGGAACTGATCCGAGAACTGGCCGAGAGCGCACGATTTGTGGCGCTCACCCCTATGTCTCAGAAGGTCGTGGATCAAAGAGAGCGGGAAGAACTGGTCACGCGATTCTTCGCCTATCTGGAGGGGTGGGAAACGCCAAACGGACGGTTTCCCAACTACCGAGATCGCCCGAAGAAATACCTCTACGACTACTTAAAGTCCGCCAATGAAGCAGCCGTTGCTGATCCAGATACGGTGGACAGGATGCGTTCGGAGTTCGATCGCATGCTGACCTTCGTGGATCAGAAGTTCATCAACGGATTCCGGAAAAACTCGACAGCGAATACGGTACCGCGTGTTCGCTTCGAAGCGATTTCCGCAGGAACCGCTCTCGCGCTGCGCCAAAATCCTGAGCTTGACCTGAGTCCCGAACAAATCGCGGAAAGAATGGCTGCGGAGGACTTTGATAGAAAAGTGGTGTCTGACGGAGCGAACGTTCGAAGCAAGCTTGAAGGCCGCATTGATATCGTACGATCGATCCTGCTCGCCTGATGACTACGCTAGCAGAAGCCCTCGAAACTCGCCGTGAAGAGTTTGAAAGCCATTTCGCTCTGGCAAAGGCGCTTGAGGATCGCATGATGCTTGAAGCTGAGTCCGCCCTCGGATCGGTGAGTCTTTCGACAAGGCATATCAACACGCTCAAGTCAGGCCTCGTCGTCCACCTCTACAACATCGAAGAAGCCATAATGACGCAAAGCCTGCATTTTCTAGGAAATGCTCTGGGGGCTGCCGAACCGCGCAATTGGACTTCACATTCTCTTCGAGAATGGCTGCGCGAATCCGTCGTGAGCCGAATTGCGGAAGGCGGTGAAGATGGGCGCCTAGAGACGGTTTTCCAATCTTCCACTCAGTTGCTCACAATCACATCCCTCGGGCCACTGAAGCTGAAGAAGCCTTCGGGGTCGTGGGACGATAAGGCTGTCGCCACCTTCATGCGCCGCGTCAGCATGAAGTTCGAGATGCCGCCAGACATGTGGCGTCGGATTGCGGCTTCACCGAGCTATCGAGATGAAACTCCGCTTCAGTTCCTGGCTGACCGTCGGAATGCCATCGCTCACGGACGACGTTCGTTTGAGGAAGGCGCCAACGACCTTCAGCTGAGCGACATCAGAGCGCTCGCAGACATCGTCCTCGATTATATGGCCTATGTCGTTCAGGCGTTTCAGTACCACGTCGACACCAAAGCACACCTCGTACCAGCCGCTTGATCTTTGCGGACGATGCCGCGCATCCCGAAGATGCACGGCATCTGCAGCCTCCATCACTCCGCCGCGAACGGATAGGCGTCACCCTCCGGCGACGAACTAGCTTCGGTGTCAGCGTCCTCATCTGCCGCCGTCCGCAGCACCGGCGGCAGCCATCCCCTGCCCTCCACCAATCGCTCCGCCGCCTCCGCCATGTCCGTCTTCTTCATCCCGGCGATCCGCCCGGCCTCCTCGGCGCCGACCACCTCGGTCACCGCCTCCAGCACCCGCGCCTTGGACACCCGCGAGAAATACCCCTTGGCCGTCGCCGACCACGTCCCGGTCATATCCAGACCGACCGCCGTCGCCAGCGTCTCGGCCTGGGTTAGGGCGCCCGGTCTGCGGTCATGCGGATCGCGCACGGCGTAGAGGCCGATGCCCGCGCAGACGGCCATCAGGTCCAGCAGGTCGGCCCGACCCATCGGTGCCAAGACGGCCCACAGGTGCTCGGCCTTTTCCGGCAGCCGCGCGCCCCACGCCTCCAGCCGATCAGCGACCCGCCGTCCGGCGGGGGCATCGCTGACGCCGGCCGCCAATCGCTCAAGACCGGTCACGGTCAGGCGCAGCTGCAACGGCGTCCAAAGGCCGTAGCCCGGATAGAAGACCTGCAAGGCCAGCGCATGGACCACGGTCAACAGGGCGACCGCGATATCGGCCTGCACCGCGTCGCGCAGGCCCATGGTCTTGTGCGCGGTCAGGTCCATGACCAGCCGGTCGGACAACGGCGCGAGCCCGCCGTCTTCGTCCGGGTCGGGCGCGACAGTGGCGGAAGGCGTATCCACGCCGTCATCGTCCCCGGCCGCTTCCCGCTCCTCCCAAGGCGGCGGCTCATTCGCCGCGTCCTCGGCGCGGACCAGTCCGCGCTCGAAGCGGGCCAGCCCGTCATAGCCCAGCAGGACCATGACCCCGGCCCGCGCCTTGGCCTCGGGCGCATAGTCGAAGTCGGGACCGAAGGCCTGCAAGGCCCGGTCGATCTCCTCCAGCCGGGCGTCCACCTCGGGCGGCAGGGCTTCCGCCCCATCCGTCTCCGAAACGAGGCGGTCGTATTCCTCGGACAGGCCTGCGATCTCGGCGCCTTCCGCCTCGGAGCGCGGGACCTCCACGGGATAGACCCGACCGAAGCCCGAGGCCTCGGCATAGTCCAAGCCGACCTCGGCCCATTTCCAGCCCTCGCGAGCGCGGACTTCGTCGGCCAGTCCGGCTAGCTTTTCGGCGACCAGCCGATCCAACAGGCCCACCTCCTCCAGCCAGCCGCCGCCGTCCTCGGTGAACAGGTCGCGCAGGACCGACCCGCCCGCCTCGGCATAGGCCTCGATCCCGACGAAGACCGCGCGACGGTCGTCGGCCCGCACCTTGGCCTCGGTCATGGCCCGGCGGATGGCGTAGGCGGGCGTGTGCGGCCCGACCTGTTCCAGCACCTGACGCTGCCGGTCCCGATCCTCGCTGACACAGAAGGCGGTCAGCTGGTCCAGCGCCAGATCGCCTGCCCGATACGCCGCCATCAGTTCGGGCGCCGCCGCGCCAAGGCGAAGCCGCTGACGCACCACAGGAGCGGACACCCCGAACCGGGCGCCGATCTCCTCGGGGCCGTAGCCCTTCTCGTCGGCGAGCCGCTTGAAGGCCTCGAACTGGTCGGCGGGATGCATGGATTCGCGGGTGATGTTCTCGTCCAGGCTGATCTCATGGGCGTCGTTGTCGGCGTCCACGATGACCCGCACCGGATGGGTCCGCTTGATGGTCTTGCGCTTCACCAGCAGACGCAGGGCTTGCCGCCGCCCCTCGCCGATGGTCACGAGCCAGCCGCCGGTCGGCGCGCCCTCCCCGTCCCGCTCGATCTCGACCACGGGCGGCTGCAACACCCCCTTGGCCTTGATGGAGGCGGCCAGCGCCTCGATCATGGCGGCGGAATGTTTCACCTTCCGGGCGTTGCGGGGCGAGGCCTTGAGCCGGTTCAGCGGCACGATGATCGTCGCGCTGAGTTCCGGCGCCGCGACCGGGGTCGCGGCGGTTTCGATGGATTGAGCAGTCATGTCTGCCTCCTTTGGGCAAGGGTTGCAGGCACGCGAGGCGCGCGCCTGAAACCCTGCCCGTCGGCGAGACCGGGGTAGCAAGGGCCAGGGCGGACCGGCCGGAGGGGGATCGCCCGGCCTGCACAAGCCTCGGACCCGTGCGCGCCGTCGCCCTCTTCGCTGGCGCGGAAGGCCGGGGAGACCGGCCGGTCCGGCGGCGGAGCCGCGGACCCTGACGCGCGCGAGGGCGGAGCCCTTAGCCCTGAACGTGATCGGGTGACCACGGCGCGAAGCAAAGTCGAAGGGGGCGGCCGATCAGGCCTGACCCAAGACCGCGCGTGCTACTGTCGACTCCGGCGGCGCCATTCCCAGGGCGCCTCCACCGTTCCGACCCAGACGCCCCGCCGCGCCCGGCGCGCGGCCGTCTCCTCGACCAGATAGGCTGTCCCGGCATAGTCGGCGTAACGGAGCGCCCAGCCATCCCGGACCAGCCACCCGCCGATATCCTCATCCCCCATGCGGCAGTCGGCGACCATGCGGCCGTAACGATCCCGATCCCGCTCGAAGCAGCGTACCACCTGATCCCGCAACCGCGCGTCGAGCGCATTCGCCGCCGCCGTCCCGCACCGCCATGTCCCGCCGTCCGGCGCCCCGCATGTCTGTCGGCCCTCAGGCGCATCCACGCCCCAAAGCCGGACGCGCTGCCCCTGGATCTCGAGGGTGTCCCCGTCGATCACCGAGGCGCGGCCCGCGAGGGCGGGCTCGACCGGGACGCAGGCGGTCAGCATCAGCAGGAGAGGAAGCGTGCGCAGCATGCCGCCTTGTACCGCAGAGTCGTCGGCATCGCTCCCGCCCCCGGGGCGCTGCAATGAACCTTGGCGCGCGCAAGACCGGAGCCCTCAGCGCTGAACCTGATCGGAAGGCCCCGCCTCCGGACGGTGCCTCGGCCAAGGGGAGGTCTCGTCGGCGCCTTCGCCCTCGGCAGATGATCCGGCATCGTCGTCATCATTTTCGGCCGCCGCCGCGTCCAGGGAGGCCACGCTGATGATCGAGCGGAAGCCTGAAAGGATTTCCGGATGACGCGCGGCGAGCCACTGCTCGATCGCCGGATTGGCGACGAGCCGTGTCAGGTATCCGGAGGCGATGACGAGATGCAGGACGTCGTCGCCGTAGGAGGCCTCCAGCGTCCTGAAGTCCGCGGTAAGAGACGCCATCTCGCGCTCCATGCGCGCCATCTGTTCCGGCGTCATGCCGCCGATCTTCTTGGGCTTATGGGACTGGACAAGGTCCGACTGCCGTGTCGCGGCGAGCAGGGCCCTGGCGTAGGAGCCGGTGAAATTCCCCGCCGAGATCATCAGCTCCGCCGCTTCGATCTGGCGGACCGCCCGCATCTTGCGCAGCATGGTGAAGGTGGACGGGTTGACCGAGCGGTCCTTCAGCAGTTCGACCACTTCCGGGCAGATGCCGCAGAGCATGTCGCGCTTGCGCTGGATCGCCTTCACGTCCACGTCCAGCGCCCGGGCCAGCTTCTCGGCCGGCACGCCGCGCTCCAGGGCCCGCACGATCATGTAGTGCTCCTGGATGGTCGCCAGCCGGTTGACCCGGCGGTTGTAGGTGAAGGCCTCGTCGTCATCCGAGACCAGGCAGCGGATGTCCCGCTCCCCCAGGTCCTTAAGGATCGACAGGCGGACGTGGCCGTCCAGCAGCATCCAGGCCCCCTGCCCGCGCGGCCGCGCGACCACCAGGGGCTCGATCACCCCGACCTCGGCGACCGAGCGGGCGATGCGCCGGTACTTGACCGAACGCAGCACGCGGTCTTCGACCTGCCGCATCGGCAGGATGTCCTCGACCGGGATGACGCGCAGATCGCGTTCGAAGGCGGCTTTGACGGGCTTGTCCATCTCAACCCTCCGCCCGGCCCAGCCGCTCGGCCAGCGGCCTCGGCAGGGTGTGCATGGCCTCGGCGCGCAGCAGGGTCACGAAGTGGTCGTCGTCCAGCAGCTGCCGCAGGCCGTTGACGACGAACAGCAGCCGGCTCTGGGCCAGGGACGCCTTCTTCACCAGGAGCTTCTGGCGATCGGTCTCGCGGCGGTAGGCCCGCACCAGGGCGTCGGCCGTCACCGGCCGGCCGGTGCGCGGTCCGCGCGAGCCGCTGAGGCCCGCCTTGCCGCTGGTGCGGCGCTGCTCGATGATACGGCGGATCGCCAGCACCTGGTTGCCCGGCAGGGCCTTCTGCTCATAGGCGTCGGCCAGGGCGGCCTGCACTTCTCCGTCCCCGGCCTTGGCGATCTCCACCGCGACCGAGGGCGGGATGAGTCCTCGTTCGACGGCGGTGATCAGCCGCTCCTCGCCGTTGTCGAGCAGGAAGCAGATGGCCCAGACCCATTCGGGGCTGGAGTCCGTCTTGGTTGCGATCTCCTGGGTGGAATAGCCGCGCGTCTTCAGGGCGCCGATCTCCCGGACCAGATCGAGGGGGCGATGCTGGCGCCGGGCGAGGTTCTCCACCAGGCTCATGACGAAGCAGTCCTCGGGCGTCGCCTCGGCGATCACGGCCGGAATTTCGGTCTGGCCGAGCGCGATGAACGCCTCCAGCCGTCCCTGACCGCAGATCAGGTCGTAGCCGCCGTCCTCGCGGGGGCTCACCGTGATCGGCTTCTTGAGCCCCAGGTTGGCGATGCTGGCGACCAGTTCGTCGAAGATGCGCCGGTTGCGGACGCGCGGGTTGAGGATGGTGACGGCCGATACCGGGACGGCGCGGATTTCAGGGACAGTCTGCGTCATGCGGCGCTCCTCAGGGTGGCGCGGCCGGTGAGCTCGAAGAAGCGCTCGAGGTCGTCGAACCGGTAGGCGTCGAGCGACACTCCATTGGTGTCGGCCAACCGGATCCGGTCCTGCGGCCCCAGATCGATCCAGGGCAGCAGATAGTAGTCGCGGACAGCGGCGTTGCCCCCGTCCATCCGCGCGGCGATGGTGATGTCCGGCTTCAAGCCTGAATCGAGCCGGATCTTCCAGCGCAGGTCGCCCGACGCGGTCCGGGTCGAGCGCACAATCGCCAGGGAGGCGGTGAACTCCTCGTTGATGGTGAGCAGATCGGTGACCGGATCGACGCGGACCGCGCCGCCCAGGCGTTCGATCTGCGCGACCGTCCCGGACACCACCTCCGGATGGAGGGTGCGAAGGAAGCGGTTGGTCTCCAGGTAGCGGTAGTCGCGCGAGGGCGACCAGCCGACCAGTTCATAGGCCCGCATCAGGCTGCCGAACCTCTGGCGGTAAGTGGAGCTGGACGGCATGTCCTCCAGTTCGTCGATGATCAGGCCCGACAGGCAGCCGCGGCGCTCGAGCAGTTCGGTCAACCGCTCCAACATCTCGGCGTCGGTGTAACGGCGGCAGCGTTCAACGATGATGCGCTGGGCCGCCGCGAAGAAGTCCGGGTCGACGATGCCCTCGAAGGCGCCGTCCGCCCGCACCCACATGTCCGGCGTATTGGCCACGCGCTTCTTCTTCAGCTTGAAGGAGACACGGTTGTAGACGTTGTTGCCGATGTACTTCTCGTTGGTGAGGATCTGGTGGACGACCCCGCGCGTCCACGGCCTCCCTAGGTCCGTCACCTGCCCTTCGCCGTTCAGGAGGGCGGCGATCTCGCGTTCGGAGCGGCGGTTCAGGACGAACATCCGATAGATGCGCCGCACCAGGTCGATCTCCTCGGCCGGCCCGGGCGTCAGGACCACCCGGTCGGTCTGCAGGCTCTTGTGCTCCCCTCGCAGCAGCGTCGCCTTGGGCCGGCGCTGCTCGTCGACGAGTTGCCGCCGCAGGCCGTAGCCGGCCGGTCCGCCCTGGCGGTAGCCCAGGCCGATCAGGCGGCACTGGCCGGTGAAGACCTTGACCGAAAGCTCGCGGCTGTACTCGCCGGCCATCGCGCGTTTCATGCTCTTGATGATGGTGGCGCTGAGGCTGCCGTCGTTCTCGAACTGCTCGGCGCAGTAGTGGATGCTGATGCCTGCTTCGCGGCACAGGAACTCGTAATAGGCGCTCTCGTCGGCGTCCTGGAACCGACCCCAGCGGCTGACATCGTAGACCAGCACCACCTCGAAGTCGGCCCGGCCCGCCTGGACGTCGGCGATCAGCCGCTTCAGGGCGTCCCGTCCATCCAGCCGCAGCCCGCTCTTGCCGTTGTCCGCGTAGGTCTCGACGATCTCGAAGCCGCGCTGGGCGGCGTAGCGGGCGATGATCTCGGCCTGGTTTTCGGTCGAGTACTTCTGGTGCTCGGTCGACATCCGCACATACTGGGCGGCGCGGATCATGCGCGCGGGTCGGGGGCCCGCACTGCTGTCTTCGGTCTGGGTCATTCAGGGTCGGACGCCTTCTCGGGCGTCTCAGGTCCTCGTCAGTTGGCTTTCCAGTCAAGCTAGCGGCCGGGAGCCCTGAATGTCGTCTACGCAGAACGACCGAAAACTTCGGTCGGAATCCGGAAGAAGTTTTCTTCAGTCCGACACGTCCGGCGGCATCGACCGCTTCGCCGAAGCCATCGCCGGAGCGCTGCGGCGGGAGTTCGGTGCCCTGCCTGGGGCCGTCAAACAGGTCGTCCGCATCACGGGTGCGAACGAACGCGCCGTGCGGAACTGGTTCGAAGCCCGCAATGCGCCGAACGGCGAGAACCTGGTCATCCTCATGGGACGATCCGATGAAGTTCTCGAGGTCGTCCTGCAGCTTGCCGGACGTCAGGAACTGGTCACGGCCCGTCGGCTGTCCGGCGCGCGCGACAAACTGCGCGAGATGCTGGCTCTCATGGACGATCTGCAGTCATGAGGCCTCGCCATGCGGGATGGATATGGAAGCCTGTCAAACCGGGGCCTCCCTGATCAGGTCAGCTCGGTTCGCGGCACCTCGTAGGCTTCGCCGTCCAGCCGCACCTTCCAGAACCTCGGCGCCTCCTCAAGGACTTCAAAATCCCCGTAATGCACCTGCCGATGGTGGTTGGGACACAGAACCATGATGTTGAGGGGGCTCAGAAGGCCGGCAAGAAGCAGAGAAACCGGTCGGACGTGGTGCGCTTCGGCGTAGGGCGTTCCTCCCGCTTTGAAGAATGCGATCGGCGATTGCCCCTGGCACTCGCAGAGCTGACAACGATGCCCGCGCGCCACCTTGACCTTTTCGCCGATACTGCCGCGTTCGATCACCTGACTTACCCGCTCCCGTCGCTTCGGATCGAGATTCGCCGAGGCCAGCTCCAACTGCCGGACGTCTTCCGGGGTATCGACAGATCTCGCGGCCTCCACCTCCAGCTTCTCGACCTGGGAACGCCGGAAGAGGTCATCGAAAGCCAGCCGGCCGAGAGGAATAGTGGAGGTCATCAAGGGACGCTTCAGATACAGAAACGCCTCCTCATCCGGTAACGTGTCCGTCCGGATCGGGTTGTCGATCAGATTGGCGATCAGCCGCAGCCCCGACCGCCAACGCAATGTGTGGGCGTCGCTCGGATCCGCGTAGAAGCGCTCGTCGTCGTCCGTCCTGAGCGTCGGAGCTGTCTCGACCTCGACCAGCGCGTAAACGCAGGCGGGGCGGCCGCTGCCCGCATTGATGCGGAGGACTCCGAGATCGCCCGGCTTCACCTCTGTCCGGTGGTGATCACTCACCATGTACAGAAGGCGATTGTCCCCCGTGCGGAGAAAGTCCTCACCGGCCCAGCGGCGGCGATTGCAGACAAAAAGCCAGTATCCGGTAGCGGGGAGTTTGCGGTCAGGCTTGGGGGCGGGCGGCGGCAGGCGGGGAAAGGGAGTGCCGTCCTCCACACGGCGTATAGCCGCCTCCAGACGTATTTTCGAACTCCGCCCGATGTTGCCGAGAGGCTTGTACCCTGGGATCCAGGGTCGCTTCATCTGCTCCAGAACGGCGGAGATGTTCTGCATCCGCTGTTCGCTTGTGGTTCGGCCTTTGAGGGGCCCGGCCAACAGAGCGCGGCGGACTTCGGACTTGTTGTAGGGTTGGTGGTTTATCTCCGCTCTGAGCATCTGAAGATAGGCGATCACCGCCGCCTCCAGCTCCTCATCGCTCCAGGGTGCGCTGCCGACATCAGACACGATTGCGCCCCCGCCCCGGCCCCGGCGGACGCGGGTCCCGATCCGGATCCGCTTCAAAATGCCTTATGTCGTGCAGCCGCAGCAGCCTGCGCAGCTCGCCGGAAATCGGGGCTTCGGTCACGAGAAAAGCCTCGACCGGGACGTCTTCACGAAGATCCATGGCGGCTTTCACCGCCCGGTACTTTATACACTGGAATACGCCCCTACGCAGATCGACGGTGTTGGAAATTCGCGATTTCACTTCAACCACGACCACTCGATCCTTCAGATGGTAGACGGCGTCGACCCGATCACCGGAGTCGAGCGGAAATTCGGTTTCCGTGCGCGCGTCTTTGAAACGTCTATCGATCAATCCGGGATTATTGAACGCCCAAAGCCTAAGGGCTTTGTGGCACGCCCCCTCTCCGCCTGAACCGTACTTGGCCGAGCCGCTTCCGTAGTCATACTCAGCGCCCTCCTGGCGTAGAGCGCGCTCTCTCTCAAGCTCGCCGCCGGCGAAAGATATCCCGAAAAGCCGGTGGTACAGGCTGCGCCACTGGTCGGGATTCGCCAGGTAAACTTCATCGGCCGCTTCATCGAAAGCTGCTTTCCACGCCTTCGGATTCCGCTTCTTGAACCCCGGTCTGGCGAGATGAGGCTTCCCGAATCTGTCCGCCATGAAGGCGCCCGCCCCACGACCGGGCGTCTGATCGGTCGCGCTGACGACCAAGACATTGATCAGCGGCGCATCAGGATCGACCGCCTGAATGCGTTCCATCAGAGCTCCCACGACGAACCCGATGCGGGTCGGGAATATTGTGGCGAAGCCTGCGTGCTCCTCAAGATAGCGCTTCAGTTCACCGTAGGTGACGCTGGCCCCGTCCAGAGCGGTGACGATCAGGCGACGGAACACCGGCGCGAGACCATGTCCGAGCAGATCCTCGTCCGTGCCCCTATACGATTTGCCCCTCATCCCATCAGCCCTCCCGCCGGCGATACCCGGCCTTCAGGCCCTGCCGCGCACCTGATCCTTAGGAGCGAGGATGTGCAGCCGGCCGCTGTCGGACGGCAGCCAGGCCAGGAAGGTCGCATCGGGAAATCCCGGCGCCCGGCAGGTCAGCTCGACCGGATCGTCGTGGATGATCTCCATCCCATTCTCCTCAGCGGCCTTGCGCAGCAGCCGCTCGAGGTCGGCCGGAGCCTCCATCATCGCCATTTCCGAAAGCGGAAAACGTGCATCGGCGAAGGGATAGTCGCCTTCCGGCAAGCGGGGCGTTGTCATGACGTCGTCTCCTCGGGCGGAACAGTACCGGAAGCGGCGGCCTGCGCGAAGACGGCTTCACGCAGAGCCGTTTCGATGACGGCGTCGTCCTTCAACCCGCACTCCCACAGCACCAGAACGCGCCAGCCGTCGGCCTTGAGGGCGGCGATCTGGCGGGCGTCCCGCTCCACATTGGCCGCGAACTTGGCCTGCCAGAACTCAACGCGAGTCGAAGGGGTGCTGGCGCGGGAGCATCCGGGATGCCGGTGCCAGAAGCAGCCGTGGACAAAGACTACGAGCCGGTGTTTCGGAAAAACGAGATCGGGCCGCCCCGGGAGATCTTTCCGGTGAAGGCGGAAGCGCAGTCCCATGCGGTGGGCGATGCGTCGGACGCGGACTTCCGGAGCGGTGTCCCGACCTCGGATCTTCGACATGTTGGCGCTTCGGCGCACGGGGTCGAGCCTGTCGGCCACCGTCAGTCGGTCCGTGAAGGGTACGGCGCGATCAGTTTTCCGGCATGCACCTGATCGTGGTGGACGTTGCAGAGCGTCACCAGATTCTCGACCGTATTGGCTCCGCCGTCCTTGTGATGCGTCACATGGTGCAGCTCGAGGAACTTGCGGGGGTCTTCGGTGCGGAGTTGATCCCGCGTCCATCCGCAGTGACGACACGCGAAACCGTCGCGCTCAAGGACGGCGACACGCACATCGTCGGGGATGCGTCGGTCGTGCTCGGGAGCCTGCTTGTCCTCGTCCAGGACATAACTTCCGACGGGCAGGTCCGGCCGTCCCTGCATACGGGTGAAGATGGGCCAGCCCTCTTCGGTGCGGAGCTCGCGGACGCGGCGAGCCCATTCGCTTTTGTCGCCCGCGAGGTAGCGCAGCTCCTCCAGCGTCACCGGCGTGCCGACATTGGCCCTCAGATACGCCAGGATCTTGGCCTTCACTCCGAGCTTCTGCTTGCGGATGGTGTTGAGCAGATTCCAGCGGTGCGCGGCGTCCCGGTCCTGATCGGCGCGGGCGAGGAAATAGTGGTCGGGACGGACCGCGTCCAACGCCACGCCCAGTGCGGCCGCGAGATCCTCGGCGGCCTCGGTGTTCTCTTCAGCCAGCTCCCTCAGCGTCATGCCCGTGTAGATCCACCAGCCGAACTGCACGCGCAGTTCGCGTACACGCCGGGCCCATTCTCCGATCCCGGAGACGACCAGCAGTTCGTCCCCTTCGATCAGGGTCATGGGATAGCGCCGCAGATAGGCGATGATCCGCTCCCGAGCGGAGTTGGTCGCTTCGGGCAGAAGACTTACGCCCAGAGCGCGCAGTTCATGAAAGACCGGAACCAGGCTGCGCACTTGATCACGGAGATCAGCGCCTTCCAGCCGCGCGGCGAAGGCGTCCAGCATGTCCTTGAGCCGTGCAACTTCGTTGGAACGGTCGATCGGCAGGAGAGGAAGCGGGTCGCTCAAGGCGTCAGGCGCTCATCGCCAGCGGATTGAGCATGCGCATCACCATGCGCCCCAATGCGGCCGCCAGGGCGGGCGGCACGGCATTGCCGATCTGCCGGGCGATCTGGGTCTTGTTGCCGACGAAGGTGAAGTCGTCGGGGAAGCCCATCAGACGCGCCGCTTCCCGGTGCGTGATCGGCCGGTCCTGATCCGGATGCAGATAGCGGCCCTTCTCGGGCTTGAAGAATTCCGTGCGGATGGTGACGGAGGGACGGTCCCACCAGAGCCGGCCGAACAGGTCGGTCCCGCCCGAAGTCTTGCGGACCCAGCAGTCGGGCGTGAGCTCCGGCGCATTGCGCTGGAGATCGAAGCGGTTGCCGCCCGGCGGCACGGCCTTGTAGCGCGCGACGCTGCGGGCTGTCGGGGTGCGTCCGAAGTGCAGGTCCATGGGCGCGCCGACGCCGATCTCGGTGCCGATCGGCTTGGGAAGGTCGCCGATGACCTGGCGCACTGTCCGCCAGTGCGGAAGGTTAAGTCCCTTGTTCGGTTCGGCATGGGTCGGACGCGGCGGGAAATCCGGCTCGGCGATGCGCCGCCATCCGACCACGATGGTCCTGCGCCGGGTCTGCGGCGCGCCGTAGTCGGCCGCATTGACGATCGCCGCCTTGGTCTCGAAACCGAACTCTGCCGCCTTGGCGCGGATGGCGTCCAACTCCGGGGACCGGAAGAGCTCCGCCACATTCTCCATGATGAAGACACGGGCGTTCGATCGGTTGGCGATCTCGAGATAGGGCTCCCACAGAGCCCTGCGGCTGTCGCCGTCGCGCTTCTTGTTGAGCAGGCTGAAGCCTTGGCAGGGCGGGCCTCCGATCACGACGTCCGCTTCGGGGATATCGGCCGTGAGCAGCCACTCCTCGATGTTCGCGCAGTAGGCTTCGCCTGGGAAGTTCGCCTTGTGGGTCTCCACAGCGGCGACGTCGTTGTCCAGAGCAAGGATCGGCTCGATACCTTCCTGACGGAAGCCGAGCGACATGCCGCCCGCACCTGAGAAGAGATCGATCAACCGATAGGACATGACGTCATTCTGCCTCTGGGAATGATTCGACGCACCATTACGACGTCCCCCTCCCTCCATACCCCAAAGGGGCCTCTCCCCGAAGGGCGGAAGCCATTCATCGACGACGACCACGCCGGAAACGGTCGCATCAATGCGAGCTCGGCGCGTGGGTCCACCGGAGTCTGCTCTTCGGACGCTCAAGTGGGCTCTCCTCAAACCTCGCACCGGAGACCTGCGGGATGGTGCGCGGACCCGCGCGGGGCTCTGATTCGTCAGGGTGCGGCGGCCTCCCGAGCGTCTCGGACGCCGAACCCCGATCATTCCGATGGAGGAGTCCATGGAGCCCCGCCTCCTCACAGAGCAGGAAGCCGCCGACTATCTCCGGCTGCCGGCGGCGACCGTCCGCAAGCTGAGCTTCGGTCATGTGCGCCTGGGCGCGCGGCGGCGCTACGACCGCAAGGCCTTGGACGCCCACCTTGACCGGCTCGCCGGTCTGGATTCTTCTGGAGAACCTAAGGTGAACGAGGCCGATGCCGAACTCGATCGATTCATTGCCGATCACCCGGATGTTGCCGGGCGTGCATAGGGTCCGGCGCGCCAAGGCGAACCGGGTCTTCGAATACTGGTATGCGTGGCGCGGCGGTCCGCAGATCCTGGCGGCTTCGGCCTCCAATCCGAGGTCGCTGGCGCGCGAGGTCGCGCGCAAGGCGCCGGCGGCGGCGGCGGCCTACCGGACCCAGGCGGGGCCCGAGAAGCGGCCGGTCGATCATCTGACGCTTTACGGCCTCATCACCCGCTATCTCGAGCTGATGACCGTGGACCGCAGTCTGGCCCCCCGCACCAAGGTCGATCGCCGAAAGCACCTCGACGTCGTGCGCGCGGAGCTCGGCGAGCTGACACTGAACGCCCTCACCGCTCCGAAGGCCCGGTCCTTCCTGCTCGGTTGGCGCGACCGGCGGGCAGCCACGCCGAAGACGGCCGACGAGCTGCTGGGTGCTCTGTCTCTGGTGTTCAACTGGTCTGTGAACCGCGGCGAACTACCCCTTAATCCGGTAGCGAATTTTCCCCGCATCTATGAGGTCAATCGAGCCGAGATCATCTGGGAGCCTCATCATCTTCAGATGATCCTGACACATGCCGATCCACCGGTGGCCGCGGCCATCCGGCTGGCGGCCGTCACCGGCCTGCGCAAGAACGATCTCATCGCCCTGCCCTGGAGCGCCGTGAAGGACAGCGCCATCATCTGGCAGACCGGCAAAAGTCGGGGGCGCAAGACGGTGGTGATCCCGATCACCGACGACGTGCGCGTTGTGCTGAACGAACTCGACCGCGGCGCCTGTCCGACCGTCCTGGCCACATCGGAGGGCGAACCGTGGACGCCGCCGGGCAACGGGCTCGACAGCGGGGTCAGGCGGGCCCGCGTGGAAGCGGACGAAGCCGCCAGGACCCGCGACGGACCGGGCGCGACGGCCGGTCTGGAAGGGCTGCGGTTTCATGACCTGCGGGGCACGGCGGCCACCAACTTCATCCGGGCGGGCCTGCCTCTCGACGATGTCGCCACCATCCTGGGCTGGGAGCTGGATCGGGTTAAGGAGATTGCGCGCCGCTACGTCACCGGCGAAGCCATCGGACTTGGCATGATCGCGCGCCTTGAAGAGGGCCGGAACAGACGGGCAACTGTAAAACCCACTGTAAAACCCACCCCTCGTGGAGGGGGTCGAAGGCGCTCAAATGCAAGGAGGGCGGTGGCTGGGGAACTAGGACTCGAACCTAGAATGACGGTACCAAAAACCGGAGTGTTACCATTACACCATTCCCCAGCAGGTCCGGCGCATCCGGGCCGAAGCGCCGGAAGGCGTGCGAGATACGACAAGGCGCGGCGGGATGCAAGGACCGGGTTTCAGACAATTTTCAAAGCCGTTATTTCAGTGCTTGCGGGGCTGCAGGGGCGTCGTTATAAGCCGCGCCTCAAGTCGGAGTGTGGCTCAGCCTGGTAGAGCACTGCCTTCGGGAGGCAGGGGTCGGAGGTTCGAATCCTCTCACTCCGACCATTTACTTCAGGGAGGTCGGACGCCGTCGGCGCCTTGATCTCCTGACCGCCTCAGCGGCCTGCCTGTAAACGCTTCCCGGGCGTAGGCGACGGTCCAAGGCGAGGCGACGTCCCCCTCTGATCTCGTCCCTGGTGGCGAGATCACAATCACCAGATCACTTTCAGATGCGCCGCCTCGGCACGGCCCGCTTGACGCGATGAACCGCCGCGCCTACTCAACACGCCGTCAAAAAGATTTCAGGTCGGTACGGTTATTCCGCCCCTCGCATCAGCGAGATCTAGTCGCGCTTCGGCGCGAACCCACGGCGCCAACCTGACCAGGAGGGCGCCCGGGAATGTTCGATTTCCGTCAGCGCCGTCCTTTTTCGTGAGAACGACGTGACTGACAAGAAAACCATGCTGCTCGCCCAAGGCTTCATCACCATGATGATGGCCTTCTCCATGTCCGGCGTCATGAGCCTGATCGCGCTCGGCCCGACCCAGGAATGGCTGCGCGAATGGCCCAGGGCCTTCATCATGGCTTGGCCCATCGCCTTCTGCTTCACCCTCTTTGTCGGGCCGCTCGGCTTTGCAATGGCGCACAAGGTCATGACCCGCCTGAAAGCCCCGGCCAAGGCTGACGCTCAGGCTTGAACCGCTGCGCCTTTCGCCCGAGCCGCCACCTCATTCAGGTGTGTTCCCACCGCCTCTATGGTGCGTTCGCCTAGGGCCTTGCGGCGGGCCAGAAGCTCGGGCGAACCGGCGTCGTAGTCGCTCATCAGCCGTTTGACGAAGGCGCCGGAGCGGACCTCTGACAGCACCTCGTCCATCGCTGCACGGGACTGTTCGCCGATCACGCGCGGGCCGGTCAGATAGGCCCCGTATTCGGCGGTGTTGGAGATGCGGGCGAAGGCCCCGGCGATGCCCCGGTCGAACATCAGGTCGGTGACCAGCTTCAGCTCATAGAAGGTCTCGAACCAGGCGACCTCGGGCGGATAGCCGGCGTCGACCAGCTTCATGAAGGCCCCGTCCACCAGCTCCGCCGTCCCGCCGCACAGCACCACCTGCTCGCCGAACAGGTCGCTCTCGCATTCGGCGGCGAAAGTCGTCTCGAGAATGCCTTTGCGGCCGCAGCCCAGGGCCGCCGCATAGGACAGGCCCAGCGCATGCGCCCCGCCCGACACGTCCTGATGCACGCCGAACAGGCAGAAGACGCCCTGCCCTTCTTCATACAGGTCGCGGATGCGCGGCCCGATGCCCTTGGGCGAGACCAGAATCACGTCCAGATCGGCGCGCGGCGCGACCAGGCCGAAGCGCACCGACAGGCCGTGCGCAAAGATCAACGCCGCGCCGGGGCGGATGTTCGGTTCCAGTTCGTCGCGCCACAGGTCGCGGTGCGCTTCGTCCGAGACCATGACAGCCACCACCTCGGCGCCCGCCGTCGCCTCGCCCGCCGTCATGACGGTGAAGCCGTCGGCCTCAGCCTTCGCCCGCGTCGCCGAAGACGCCTTCAAGCCGATGACGATGTCGCTCACGCCCGAATCGCGCAGGTTCAGCGCATGGGTCCGCCCCTGGCTGCCATAGCCGATGACGGCCACGCGCTTGTTGCGGATGATGGACAGGTCGCAGTCACGGTCATGGAAAGCGGGCAAGGGAGAGGCTAGGGTCTGGGTCATGAGCACACAGATAGCCATTCAAGACGTCGTCCGCTTCTGGAAAGAGGCTGGCGAGACGAAATGGTACGCCAAGGACGACGCCTTCGATGCTGATTTCCGTCACCGCTTCCACGACGCCCACGTGGCGGCCGCGCGCGGCGAACTGAACAGCTGGATGGACACGGCCGAGGGCGCACTGGCCCTGATGATCCTGCTCGATCAGTATCCGAGGAACAGCTATCGCGGCACAGGTCACCAGTTCGCCACCGACGGCCTGGCCCTGTCGCTGGCCAAACAGGCCATCGCCAAAGGCTATCCGCAGACGTTTGAGCCGGAACTGCGCCAGTTCCTGCTGATGCCGCTTATGCATTCAGAAGCTTTGGCCGATCAGGACGCCCTGCTGACGCTGTGCGCTGACATGCCCGAGACGCTGAAGTTCGCCCACATTCACCGCGACATCATCGTGCAATTCGGCCGTTTCCCGCACCGTAACGCCTGCCTTGGCCGCGAGACGACAACGGCGGAACAAGCCTTTCTGGCGGGCGACGGCTTCAAGGGCTGACGCATCGCTTTAAAGCTTGGCCATAAAGCCCCCTCCCGCTAAACAACGCGAAGCTCAGTAAAAAAAACAGAGTTCGCTTCGACATGCATCTTGCCCGACTGATCGCCGCCACCGCCGTTTTCGCCTTCACCGCCCAATCCGCCCCGGCTCAGATCTTCGGACACCCCCGCAGCGGCGCCCAGCGCGCCCAGGACCGCCCGTCGCGATCCTTGGCCGCCAGCGAGGCGCCCGCCTCGCACCGGCGCGGTGAAGCCCACGCTGTTCAAAGGCCCTCGTCTCCGACGGGGGCCTTTATCAATTAGAGGCTATCTTCAGCTCAGGCCGTTGCGACGGACATAGGCTTCCACTGCATCCTTGGCCTGCTTCAGTCCCATGCCCGGATAGGCTTCACGCAACGCCTTGATCGCATGGATCAGTTTGCCCGCTTCCAGATGACGGAGGACCTCTGGCGGCATGTCGGTCGGCAAATCCTGAAACACGGCGGCGGGTTCAGACGGCGCAGGCCGCACAGGTCTGGGCGGGCGATTGCGGCTGAAATCGCTGGGATCACCCTTGTCCCGCCCCATCCGCCCCAGCAGAAAGCCCGCCAGCAGGGCCGCCAGAACGGCGATGATCACGGACAAGCTGGGCGGCGTGAATGACGACATTGGGGACTCCTCCGCCTCATCTGTGAGCACTGGCGACGCAACAGCAAGCCGTCGCACGGCGAATCAGACGCTCTTTCGCCATGAAAGCCGCCTTGGGCGTCGAATTTCGCCACGCCATGTAAATCTGAACGTCTGACTTTCTGATGGACAAGCGACAGACGGGCGGAGGCGTCCCCCGCCCGTCCTCGTCAGCGGGTCGCCTCAACGAAGGTCGGGTCGGCGAACAGCTGGCCGGTCAACTTCTGCATGGCTCCGGCATACCCCTGCATGGCGGCGGGGATGGCGAGCGCCCCCATGAACGAGGATTCCCATTCGTGCTCGACGTTGTGCGCCTTGTCATAAATGACCACGCCGTCGCGGGTCAGCACGAAGCGGGCGCCGACCGACGCCCGGCCGATGCTGAACCCGGAAGCGTCCAGCCGGTTTTCGATCAAGACGCCGGACAGGCGCAGGCCCGCGTCAGCGTCGAACCGGCCGGCGTTGCGCAACTCCGTCTCCAGCGCCTGCTGCAGGTAGGTGCTGAAAGCGCCATCACCGCCTGCGCCCGTCATTGAGTCAGCGCGCACGCCGAGCCTGGTGTCGTTGACGCCGGCTGCAGCCGAGAAATCGTCCACCCCCATCGGCGTCATGCCGACGCGCAACGCCTGCAGATTGGCGATGCTGGGCTGGTACCCGGGCGCCGGCGTGCTTCCACACGCCGCCAGCGCCAACAGCGTCGCCGCTGCGGCGACGCTGCGGATCGTGCGGCGCATTAGTCGAACGCTCTGCGGTCAGCCAGCTTGTCCAGGCCGTTCCAGATGATCTGGTCGATCGCCTGATGCACGGCTTCCTGAGGTGTGACCGCCGTCAGGCCGGACGGGCCGGAGTGGTTGCCGATCGTCGTGTGGATGGCGTGACGAACATCCACCGAGACCGTCTCTCCGCCGCGCGTGTAGGTTATTGTGGAGACATAGGCGTCGGTGACCATGTTGCCGACCGCACCGAACGTCAGGCCGGTGCCGAAGCCTTCGGCTGCGGCGTTCTCGCCCTCGACCGCCACATTGTCGATCACAACCGTCAGAAGACCAGCATCAGCGCCGGCGGACTCGCGCGTCACCGAAGAGAACAGGCCGGACTCGGCGGCGACCGCAATGACGCGCGGCTGCAATTCGGCCGTTCCGGCGGCGTTGGCGTTGCCCTTGGTGCGGAACTCCAGCGCGATCTGAACCGGGCGGGTCGTCGCCGGCGCGGCGATGTCGGCCTTGGTCACCAGCGGCAGAGCCGGATCGACATATGAATTCATCGACAAACAGCCGGTCAGCACCACGGCGCACGACAATACGGCCAGGCCACGAACAGCATGGCGGAAGATGTTGTTGGACTTCATTGGCGATTCCCCCTCGGTTTCGCATAAAAAAAGGCCCGACGGGCCCGCGCCCCATTTAGGTCACGATTCGCAAAGGTCCAAGCCGCCTTGTGCGCGGCCTCGAAACTGACGCAGGCAGCGGCCTGGCCGCGTCTTCATGGATCATGATCATCATCCGGTCGTCTTCAGCCATGCCGCCGTCAGCCACGGAAGAGGCAAGGCCGTCCACAGCTGCGCGATTCGAGCGGACGTTGTCATTGGACGCGGCGGCGATTCGCAGGCCATCCTCCCCCCATGAACGCCGCCGTCGCCCTCGCAAATCTTCAGGCCCGCACCGGAGCAGCGCCTGCTGACCACCCGGAATGGCAGTATCTGAATCTGTTGCGCGACATCCTCGACAACGGGGCGCGACGCGACGACCGGACCGGCACCGGCACCCTGGGCGTGTTCGGCCGCCAGATGCGGTTCGACCTGGCCAAGGGCTTCCCCCTTCTGACCACCAAGAAGCTGCACCTGCGCTCCATCATCGTCGAGCTTTTGTGGTTCCTGCGCGGCGAGACCAACATCGCCTGGCTCAAGGACAACGGCGTCAGCATCTGGGACGAATGGGCCGACGCCGAGGGCGAGCTGGGCCCCGTCTATGGCAAGCAGTGGCGGTCGTGGGCCGCGCCCGACGGCCGGATGATCGACCAGATTGAAAAGCTGATCCACGGGCTGAGGACCAATCCCAACAGCCGCCGCCACATCGTCAGCGCCTGGAACCCCGCCGACGTGGACGACATGGCCCTGCCGCCCTGCCACTGCCTGTTCCAGTTCTTCGTCGCCGATGGAAAGCTCAGCTGCCAGCTGTATCAACGCAGCGCCGACGTCTTCCTGGGCGTGCCGTTCAACATCGCCTCCTACGCGCTTCTGACCATGATGGTGGCGCAAGCCGTGGGCTTGCAGCCGGGCGAGTTCGTGCACAGCTTCGGCGACGCCCACCTGTATCTGAACCATGTCGAGCAGGCCGAACTTCAGCTGACGCGCGAGCCCCTGCCCCTGCCGACCATGACCATCACGCCGCGCGACGATTTGTTCGGCTATGAACTGTCGGACTTCGTGCTCAGCGACTATGCGCCCTGGCCGCACATCAAGGCCCCGATCGCCGTCTGATGCCTCTCGACCTGAAACAACTGCAGGACGCCGTCCTGCGCATCTCCGACATCTACGCCGCCGAGCACGCCATCGATCGGGCCAAGGCGGGCGCCGGCGACTGGGCCCTGCTGAAGGTGCAGGAGGAGCTGGGCGAGCTGACCGCCGAACACCTGCGCATGAGCGGACGCGCGCGCGGCGCCGCGGACCACGACAAGCTGGGCGACGAAGCCGCCGACGTTCTGGGCATGCTGCTCATCTATTGCCAGGCCGCCGACATCGACATTGAAACGGCCATGCAGCGCAAATGGCTGAAGTGGCTGGATCAACCCCCAGCCTGATCCGCCGCCACCATCTTCATGTCCTTCAGCCGCTCGCGCAGTTCGGACGGATAGGCTTCGACCCATTCGACCGTGATGGTGTTCTTCAACGCGCCCATGGCCATGGCGGCCTTCAGGGCGATGACCTGGCCGGCGACGGCGGGCACCCGCACCTCTGCGGCGTTGTTCTGGGCGCCGGCCAGGCCGCCGAAGCCGAACGACACGGTGTGGTCGCCTTCCGCCAGGTTCAGGGCGGTGAAACGCGGGCTTTTCAGCTGGGCCGCCATCTGGCCGTCCAGCATGACGTTCATGCCCGCCGCCATGCCGACGAAGCCTTCGCGGTAGACAATCAGCAAGGCGTGGCCCGGCAAGGCGTCAAAGGCCAGGGCCTTGTCGCGCGCTTCGGTCGATGCCGTCGCCACCTTGCGGTTCCCGGCCAGATTGCCGCCTATGTAGGCGACGAAGGCGCCCAGCAGCCCGCCCAATATCCATGGCGCCACGCCGAGATCTGCCCCGTTCGCCCCGGCGAATCCGCCCAGCGCCAGGCCGACGACCAGCGCGATTCCGAATCCGATCAGGCACCAAAGGACGATCTTGTTCACGCTGCACTCCTTACTGTCTGGCTTGGGCCTGAACACTAAAGCATGACGGCCATGAGGGTTGCGGCGGCAGACGGCTTTCAGTCCGCAAAGCGTGAAGACATGTAACGGCGCTCGCCGGACTATGGCCGACAGGCCGACTCAGGCGCATGCTTCCTCGCCCGTCGATGAGCGGGTCCTTGTGGGGAGGCTTCATATGTTGAAGAAATTTTCGGCTGAGTTCGTCGGCACCATGGTGCTGGTTCTGTTCGGGTGCGGCGCTGCGGTGCTGGGCGGGTTCGACCATGTCGGCCAGTTGGGCATCGCCCTGGCCTTCGGTCTGGCCATTGTGGCCATGGCCTATGGCATCGGGCCGATCTCGGGCTGTCATATCAATCCGGCGGTCAGCTTGGGCGCCTTCGTGGCCGGGCGGATGTCCGCCAAGGACATGATCCTGTACTGGATCGCCCAGTTCCTGGGGGCCGTCGTCGGCGCATTGATCATCGGCCTGATCGCCAAGACCGGCTTCACCAGCCTGGGGGCCAACGGCTTCGACGCCGGATCGCCGGGCGGCTACGGCCTGCACGCCGCCCTGATCTTCGAGATCGTGTTCACGGCCATCTTCGTCATCGTCATCCTCGGCGTGACCGGGGCCAAGGGCGAGGTTCCCTTCGCCGGCCTGGCCATCGGCCTGACCCTGACGGCCATCCACATCGTCGGCATCCAGGTGACGGGCGTATCGGTCAACCCTGCCCGCAGTTTCGGCCCCGCCCTGCTGCAAGGCGGCGAGGCCCTGAGCCAGGTCTGGGTCTTCTTCGTCGCCCCGGCCATCGGCGCGGTGATCGGCGCAGCCTTGTTCCGCTTGAAACTTCTGGAGCCTCAGGCTTAAGCAGGAACCATCGGGGGCGGGGTTTCGACCTCGCCCCCTCTTTCTGCGCCGGAGACGCCCTTGCCCCTCGCCCGCATCGCCCTGATTGTCGCACGGGCCAGGAACGGGGTGATCGGCCGCGACGGCGACCTGCCCTGGCGGCTGCGCTCGGACCTGCAACGGTTCAAGGCCGTCACCATCGGCAAGCCCTGCATCATGGGCCGCAAGACCTGGGAGAGCCTGCCGCTCAAGCCCCTGCCGGGTCGTCTGAACATCATCCTGACCCGCGACGAGGGCTGGGGCGAAGACGGCCAGGCCAAGGGCGCGCTGGTGTGCCGGACCTTTGACGAAGCCATAGAGATCGCCCGCGAACAGGCCGAAGACGACGGCGTCGACGAGATCTGCATCATCGGGGGCACGGCTCTGTTCGCCGCCGCCCTGCCGCGCGCCAAACGCCTCTACATCACCGAGGTGGACGCGGCGCCCGAGGGCGACGCCGTCTTTCCCGATTTCGACGCTTCCGCCTTTGTCGAAACCGCGTCAGAGTCGCATCAGCCGGGCGAGAAGGACGACCACGCCTTCGTCTTCCGCGTGCTGGACCGACTCTAGAAGCAGGACATTCTAATGCTGATCGTGACCACCAACGACATTCCCGGCCACCGCGTGGTCAAGACCATCGGCATGGTGCGCGGCATCACCGTGCGCTCGCGCAACGTCGTCTCCGACGCCCTGGGCGGAGTCCAGTCCATGCTGGGCGGCCGCGTCGGCGCCTATGTCAAACTGGCCGAAGCCGCACGGCAGGAAGCCTTTGAGGAACTGGTCGCCCACGCCCGCGACGCCGGCGCCAACGGCATTCTGGCCATGCGTTACGACGCCAATGAGATCATGCCCGGCGTCACCGAGGTTCTGGCCTACGGCACCGCCGTGGTGATCGAACCCGCATAACGGCCATGACTCCGCTCGACCTGTCCCGTTGCGGCAACCGCATGATTGAGGCGATGGACGCCGACGACCTGGTGCGGCTTGCACCCGACATCCGGATCATGGAGGTCGCCAAGGATCAGGTGCTTATCGAGCAGGACCAGCCGGTCACCGAGGTGCATTTTCCCATCGCCACGGAACTGGCCAATGTGATGACCTTCCGTGACGGCTCGGCGGTGGAGGTCTCGCGCGTGGGGTCAGAGGGCGTGTCGGGCCTGGTCGCTTTCATGGCCAATGCGCCCTGCGCCTGGAGCGTGCGGGTCCAGTCAGGCGACAGGGTTCTGGCCCTGCCCTCATCCAGCCTGCGCCGGGCGGTGATCGAAAGCCCGCGCCTGATGCGCCGTCTGATGCTGCTGACGCACGACAACCAGTCCCAGACTTCCCAGAATGCGGCCTGCAACGCCCTGCACGACACCACGCCGCGACTGGCCAAGTGGCTGCTGCTGATGCACGACCGCACTGGCCGCATGGAATTCCAGCTGACCCAGGACGACATGGCCGCCATGCTGGGCGTGCAGAGAACCACCCTCTCGGGCGGCGCCGCCGAGCTGAAGGCCCAGGGCGGCATCGCCTACGCCCGCGGCAAACTGCAACTGCTGAATCTCGACGTGCTGCGGCGCATGGCCTGCGAATGCTACGCTGCGCAGAGGGACCGCACCGATCATCTGGGTCTCGCCCCCGGTGCGGCACTGCTGCTGGAGATTTAGGCCAGACCCAGCGCCCCGGCCACGACCTTTGCGACGACGGCGAAACGCGCGCCCGCCGCACTGGACGGATCAGAGACCGCAACCGGACGGCCTGCATCCCCGCCTTCACGCACCGCAGCGTCTAGAGGAATGTCGCCCAGATAGGCGACGTCCAGACGCCCGGCCTCGGCCTCGCCGCCGCCTCGCCCGAACACATCCCCGCTCATGTTCTCGATCAGGCCCAGAGTCGGCGTGCCGACTTTCTGGAACAGGGTGTGGGCGCGGCGCGCGTCGGCCAGAGCCACCTCCTGGGGCGTAGTGACGATCACCGCCCCGTCCAGCGGCGTCTTCTGGATCAGCGTCAGCTGCACATCGCCGGTGCCGGGCGGCAGATCGACCACCAGAACATCCAGCGGCGCATCCTCGGTTCCCCAGCGCGTCTGGGTCAGCATCTGGGTGATGGCCTGCGACGCCATCGGCCCCCGCCAGATCATGGCGTCCTCGGCCTTGGTCAGCAGGCCCACGGACATGGCCTTCAGGCCCAGCACCTCATGCGGCTGGATCATGCCGTCGATGTATTCCGGCTTGCCCGACAGGCCCAGCATGGTCGGCAGGGACGGGCCGTAGACGTCGGCGTCCAGCACCCCGACGCTCAAACCCCGCGCAGCCAGCGCCGCCGCCAGATTGACCGCCACAGTGGACTTGCCCACCCCGCCCTTGCCGCTGGCCACAGCCAGCACGCGGCGCACATGGGCGGGGCGGTCGGTCGGCACAGGGGCCTTGGCGCGGGTCTGGTCCACGGCCTGCGGCGACAGGGAGGCGGTGCGGATCGGCTTGGTCGCCGGCGCCGTCTCGGCGGTCAGGACGACAGAGACGCGGCTCATGCCGGGCAGGGCCTTCAACGCAGCCTCTGCGGCGTCGCGCACAGGCGCATAACGCGCGGTCTCGCCCGCCGGAACTTCCATGACGAAGCCGGCCCGGTCCTCGGCGACGGTCAGTCCCTGGGCCAGACCGGCGGCGACCAGCCCGCGTCCAGTGCGTGGATCGGGGATGGCGTCGAGGGCGGCGATGACGGCGGCGCGGTCGGGCAAGGCGGGACTCTGGCTTTCGTGAGAGGGTTGCGAGGGCGGTGCTGGCCTTCTATCGCCGAACGCCCCCTGTCTGCGAGCACCCATTTGTCCCAGCCTCCCCTGATTGAACTGATCGCCGGACCGACCGCCTCTGGCAAGTCGGCGCTGGCGCTGGCGCGGGCGCGCGAAACCGGGGCCGTCATCATCAACGCCGACAGCCAGCAACTCTACGCCGACCTGAGCATCCTCAGCGCCCGCCCTTCGGTCGAGGATGAGGCCCGGGCCGAGCACCGCCTGTACGGCGTGGCCGACGCCGCCAAAGCCTGGTCGGTCGGCCGCTGGAGCCGCGCGGTCCTTCCCCTGCTGGTCGAACTGGCCGACGCCGGTCGGCCCGTCCTGCTGGTCGGCGGCACGGGCCTGTATTTCACCGCCCTGACCAAGGGACTGGCCGACATTCCCGACATACCGACTGAAACTCGCGATGCAGTCGAAGCCGCCTTCGACGCCGAGAGCGAGGCCTCATTCCGCCGCCGCCTGTCGGACCTTGATCCGCACGCCGCCCGTCGCATCGAGAGCGGCGACCGCCAGCGCCTGATCCGCGCCATGGCTGTGGCCGAACACACCGGCCGCGCCCTCAGCGACTGGACCGCCGACACCACGCCGCTTCTGGCTCCCGGTTCATGGACCGGCACGGTGATCGATCCTGAGCGCCAAACCCTTTACGCCAACTGCGACCGCCGGGTGTCCGTCATGATTGAACAGGGCGTGCTGGACGAGGTGCGGGCCCTGACCGCGCGCGGTCTCGACCCCAGCCTGCCGGCCATGAAGGCCGTGGGTGTGCGTGAACTTTCCGCCCATCTGAACGGCGAAACGTCCCTGGACCAGGCCGTCGACGCCACCCGCCAGGCCACCCGCAACTACGCCAAGCGCCAGCTGACCTGGTTCAGAAACCAGACGCCGGGATGGGCTCGCATTTCCGGCATCGCCTGAATGCCCTTGGAAGCCGGCGGCGAAGCGCCTATATTCCTCCTGTCCGGGTTCGCTCGGACTATGGCGATAAACGCGCTTGTAATAAGCGGACCGGACCCGGGTGCGATTCCCGGCGGCTCCACCATTCCTTCCCCGCGTTATCGGCGGAGCGAGCATGGGGCCGACTAGCATCGACGGACGTGTAAAGAAGACTGCTTTCGCTCGTCCTGGCCCACCGTATCGGGCCATTTTCTAACTGCGAACGATAACTTCGCTGGGGAATACGCCGTCGCCGCGTAATGCGGTTCCGGTAATTCCGAACTAAGTCCTGGGGGTTCAGATCCTCAGGCGGGGCCCGGAGGGCGCCTGCCAACAGAAGCCCTCCACTTTGCCCTTTTGCGAAGCGCCCTCCTTCTTGCTTGAGAGATCGGGGGGCCTGCCAACAGAATCCCCGGCGTTTTCCCCTCGATCAGCCCTTCCGCCCGACGCGACGCCCCGCTAAACCCGAGCGTCCAACAGCCGAGGCGCCCCATGACCGACGAGACCCCACCGGTCGACGAGATGCACTATGACCAGCTCGCCCAGGACGCCCTGCGCGGGGTGATCCGGCTGGCGCTGGAACGGGCCGCCACGCCCGAGGGCATCCCCGGCGAACACCATTTCTACATCACCTTCAAGACCCACGCCGTCGGCGTCAGCGTCCCTGCGGACGTGATGGCCAAATATCCCGACGAGATGACGGTGGTGCTGCAACACCAGTACTGGGACCTGACGGTCGAGCCGACGCGCTTCTCGGTCATGCTCAAGTTCGGCGGCATGCCCAAGGTGCTGTCCATGCCCTACACCGCCGTGACCCGCTTCTACGACCCGTCGGTGCAGTTCCTGCTGCAGTTTGAAGAGCCTGAAATGGCCGAAGACGTGGTCGAAGAGCCTGAAGCCCCTCCCCCGCCGCCGCCCTCCGGCGATGGCGACGGCCCCAAGGTCGTGTCGCTGGATCAGTTCCGGAAAAAATAGGCCGAGCTCAAGCGCCTTTCCTCCAGCAGGGATTTCGATATCGTCGGTCTCTCGTCTGGAGGGAGATCACATTGAAACCTGCAACTGTCACGGCCATCGCCTTGGGCTTGCTCGCGGCGGGCTGCGCCACGCCAAGCGATACAAGCGACCCGCTGCTGGAGATGTTCAACGGCGTGCCTGCCGCTCGTGCAGATCAGATCGCCGCCGGGCTGAACCGTCACCCTCTGGGCAGCGCCGCCAATCCTGTCCGTGTCAACATGCCCGAAGGCCAGCGGGCCTATCTGTCCCGCCTGCGCTGCGCCGATGCGCGGGCGCCGCAGTTCCAACGGATCGGCAGCATGGGTGTGGGTCCCTACGGCCAGATCGTCGATGCCTATGACGTTCGGTGCACGGGTCCGACCCCCGCCTCCAGCACCCTTCATCTGGACATGTATCATCCGACCCATGTCGAGACCCATGCGCCACCAGGCTTCACGATCGTTCCCTAGGACCGCCTGGGAAACACCCGGATGGTGATGCGTTCGCGCTCGCCCTCACGGCGCTCGACCAGCAGGCGCGCGACCTGGCTGTCGTCGTGGAACAGATAGCCCTTGATGGAATCAAGCAGGGCCTTGGCCAGGTTGTCGAGGTCCATCCACGGCGCGTCGCCGACATGCTCCATCTGGATCTCGACGACGTAATCGCCCCACGCAGGACGTGACGCCCATTCCTTGCGCATGAATTCATAGACCAGGGGCTTGTAGTATTTGGCCTGGGTGGTCAGGCCGTCGATGGTGATCTCGACGACCTCGCCGATCTCTCGCGCGCGAACCTTGCCGGTTCCGATCCAGCCGGCGCTCATGCGCCGCAGGACGCAGGCGTGGGCGTCAGCATGACGGCGGCGTTGATCCGCACCGGCGGCGTCAGCAGCTCCCGCCCGTCCGTGGCCCCCGCCTGAACGGCCCGCGCCACATCCAGTCCGACCACCACCTGACCAAAGACCGCAAAGCCCTGGCCGTCAGGATTGCGCCCGCCGCCGTAATCCAGCGAAGGCGTGTCCTGCGTCACGACAAAGAAGCTGGTCGTGGCGGTGTCCGGCCCGTCGCGCGCCATCGAGACCGCCCCCGCGACATGGCTCAGGCCGGTGTCGGAGGTCCGCTCCAGCGGGATCGCGGGACGCAGGGCGTCGTCGGCGCCCCGAGGCGTCGCCGCCTGGATCACGTCGATCGGATGAGGATTGTCATTCGTCGCGGCGACCACCGAGCGGAAGAAACTGCCGTGATGATAGTCGCCCAGCATCACATATCTGGCGAAATGACAGGCGGTTACGGGCGCATGCTCATAATCCAGGTCCAGAATCATGACCCCCGCCTCGGTGTCCAGAAGAACGTCATGAGGCGTCGAGACCGACTGAGCCGCCGCCCCTGATGCACCGGTGAAAACCGCTGCCGCCATCGCCATCGCCGTCACGGTCTGATGTCGCATGATCCGCCCTCCGCCTTGTCCCTTGGCCCTGTCGTGCTACACCGCCGCGCATCCTCCCGCCACGTCTGATGAGAAGCGCAGAGCCATGAGCAACGCCAAAGCCGGCATCCGTATCGAAACCGACACGTTCGGCCCCATCGAGGTCGCCTCGGACCGTTATTGGGGCGCGCAAGCCCAGCGTTCGCTCGGCAACTTCAAGATCGGCTGGGAAAAGATGCCTCTGCCGGTCGTCCGCGCCCTGGGCATCGTCAAGCGCGCCGCCGCCGAGACCAACCGCGACCTGGGCAAGCTGGACGCCAAGCTGGCCGAGGCCATCATCGCCGCCGCCAATGAAGTGATCGAAGGCAAGCTGAACGACCACTTCCCGCTGGTCGTCTGGCAGACGGGTTCGGGCACCCAGTCGAACATGAACGCCAACGAAGTCATCTCGAACCGCGCCATCGAGATGCTGGGCGGAGAGATGGGCTCCAAAAAGCCGGTCCACCCCAACGACCACGTCAACATGAGCCAGTCGTCGAACGACACCTATCCCACGGCCATGCACGTCGCCTGCGCCGAGCAGGTGGTCAACGACCTGCTGCCGGCCCTGAAGCATCTGCACGCCGCGCTGAAGGCCAAGTCGGACGCCTGGGCCCACATCATCAAGATCGGCCGAACCCACACCCAGGACGCAACGCCCCTGACGCTCGGTCAGGAGTTCGGCGGCTATGCCCAACAGGTCGCCAACGGCATCGAGCGTATCGAGCAGACCCTGCCCAAGCTGATGGAACTGGCCCAGGGCGGCACCGCCGTCGGCACCGGCCTGAACGCCCCTATCGGCTTTGCTGAAAAGGTCGCCGCACAGATCGCCGGCATCACCGGCCTGGCCTTCACCACCGCCCCGAACAAGTTCGAGGCCCTGGCCGCCCACGACGCCATGGTCTTCAGCCACGGCGCGATCAACACGGTCGCCGCCTCGCTGTTCAAGATCGCCAACGACATCCGCTTCCTCGGTTCCGGCCCGCGTTCGGGTCTGGGCGAACTGGCCCTGCCGGAAAACGAGCCGGGTTCGTCGATCATGCCGGGCAAGGTCAACCCGACCCAATGTGAAGCCCTGACCCAGGTCTGCGCCCAGGTGTTCGGCAACAACGCCGCCCTGTCGTTCGCCGGCTCGCAAGGCCACTTCGAGCTGAACGTCTACAACCCGGTCATGGCCTACAACTTCCTGCAGTCGGTCCGTCTGGTCGCCGACGCGGCCATCAGCTTCACCGACAACTGTGTCGTCGGCATCGAAGCGCGTGAGGACAACATCGAGCGCGGCCTGAACAACTCGCTGATGCTGGTCACGGCCCTGAACGGCCGCCTCGGCTACGACACCTGCGCCAAGATCGCCAAGACCGCCCACAAGAACGGCACCACCCTGCGCCAGGAAACCGTCGGCGGCGGCTATCTGACCGACGCCGAGTTCGACGAAGCCGTCCGCCCCGAGAAGATGATCTCGCCGGGCTGAGGATATGCAGGCCGATGAACTCGATATCCCGACCCACGGCGCCGCGCTCTTTCGAGCGGTGTTGTCGGATGAGGATATCGGAGGTCTTCTGAACCGGCTGGGCGACGACCTTCAACGTCGTCCCGGCCGGCGGCTGCTGTTTGATAGGTCCACGACAGACTTGCTGACGGCGTCCGGCAAGATCGGAACCATCGCCGCCGGATTGCTTGGACCGGGCGCCCGTCCGGTTCGCGCGGTCCTCTTCGACAAGACCCAGGCGATGAACTGGATCGTCGCCTGGCATCAGGACCGCACCATCGCCGTCCGCGAACGTCGGGACACCCCGGATTTCGGCCCTTGGTCGGTCAAGGACGGCATCATACACGTCGCTCCGCCGATGGCTGTCCTCGACCAGATGGTGACGCTTCGGGTTCATCTGGACGCCTGCGACGCCGACAACGCCCCTCTTATCATCGCTCTCGGCTCACATCGGCTTGGCAAGGTGGCTGCCGATAGCGCCGAGGCCGTCGCGAACCGACACCCCATCTATGCCTGCCACGCCGCTACGGGCGACATCTGGGCCTATGCGACCCCGATCCTGCATACCTCCGCCAAATCCATCAGCGACCGGCGACGCCGCGTTCTGCAACTCGACTATTCGGCAACGGAGCTTCCAGGCGATCTTGAATGGTTCGGCGTGGCATGACCGCCCTGACCCGCCCCTACTGGATCGAGGCGCGTTTCGAGCGGCGCGAAGGCTGGGATGCCGACATCTATCCGTTCAACCTTCCTGCCGTACGTTCGCTGCACACTCTGAAATTCCATCCGAATGTGACCTTTCTGGTCGGAGAGAACGGCTCGGGCAAATCGACACTGATCGAAGCCTTGGCCGTGGCCTGGGGCTTCAATGCCGAAGGCGGAACAAAGAACTTCAACTTTTCGACCCATCAGGCCCATTCGCCCCTGCACCGTTTCGTGCGGCCCGTAAGAGCACCGATCAGGGTGCGTGACGGCTTCTTCCTGAGAGCCGAAAGCTATTTCAATCTCGCATCAGAGATTGAACGGCTGGATTCTGAACCAGGTTTCGGCCCACCGATCAAAGCCTCTTACGGCGGGAAATCCCTTCACGAACAATCTCATGGCGAGAGCTTCTTCGCCCTGTTCGACAATCGCTTTGGCGGTGAGGGTCTCTACATCCTCGACGAACCGGAGGCGGCGCTGTCGCCGACGCGCCAGCTGTCATTTCTGGCCAAGATGCACGAGCTAGTTCTGGCGCGGTCGCAGTTCATCATCGCCACCCATTCGCCGATCCTGCTCGGCTATCCGAACGCCTGGATCTATCAGGCTTCCGAACATGGGCTGGACCGGGTCGAATACGAAGACACAGACCACTATCAGGTCACGCGCAACTTCCTGACGCGGCGAGAAATGATGCTCGACGTCCTGTTGGCCGACGACTGATCAGGGCCTGTCCCGGATCGTCCGCCCGACCGGGGCCAGCGCCAGCTTGGCCAGCTCCAGATCCTTCAGGGCGAAGGGGATGCCGATGATGCTGATGAACTCCGCCACGGCCAGCATCAGATGGCCCAAGGCGATCCACCAACCGGCGAAGACGAACCAGACGATGTTCAAGACCACGCCCAGACAGCCGCTCACGGGATCGACGCCTTCGCGCCAGACCACTTCGCGTCCGAACGGCCAGAAGGAATAGCTGGCGATCCGCCACGCCGAAAACGTCCACGGCAGGCCGACGATGGTCAGCGCCAGGATCGCCCCGCCCAGCAGCCACGCCAGACCGGCGGCCCATCCACCGCAGATGAACCAAAGGATGTTCAGGATCAGGCGGATCAATTCAGGTCGTCTCCACGCGCCGGCATGGCGCACCCCCTAGATATGCAGAAGGCCCCGCCTGCGACAGCGGGGCCTTGAGCGAAATCGGTTGAGTTGGACATAGTCCAACTCGGCTCAGATTTCGCTTCAGTTTGAATCTGGACTATTTTTTGGATTCAGGTCGGTCCGACCTGAAGCAAAAATAGTCTCGTGAATTCGCGGCAATGGTCCGTCAGTGGGGCTTTTCGGTCCAGCGGGCCTTGGCCTCGTCCTTGGTCAGGTTGAGGTGGACATGGTCATCCACGCGTTCGACCCAGCTGACCGGGATCATATGGTGTTTGAAGCCGCCGGCCAGGTCCATCTTGGCCAGTTCGATCTGGTCGCCCAGAACGTGGTCGACCCGTCCGACATGGCCGCCGTCCGAGCCGACAACTTCCTGGTGTTCCTTGATGATTTGGGCGTCTACCATGTGAGACTCTCCTGTGGGTGGGGCCTCTTGAAACGGTCCGCCGCAGGGGCGGTTTCATACGGTGGAGGTCAGGATGGGCGACGTCGTCAACCTCAACAAGGTCCGCAAGGACCGGCAGAAGGCCGAGGCGAAATCAGCCGCCGCCGCCAATCGCACCGCCCATGGCCGCAGCAAGGCCATGCGTGAAACGGCCGACGCCGCAAAGCGCCGCCTCAAGGCCCTTCTGGATGGCGCGAAACGCGAAAAAGACCCTGGGCTGTCCGATTAGGCGGCTGACACTTTCGGCGCGCGGATCATCAGCACCTGCCCGCCGATGACCAGCAGCAGGCCGACCACGGCGGGCCAGCCGAAGCGGGCGTGCTCGAACACCACCGACACCAGTATGGCGATGGGCGGCGTCAGGGCCGAGATATAGCTGGCCAGCGCATAGCCCCTCGCCCGCGCCACCCAGAAATAGATGGCGAAGGCGATCACCGAGCCGAACACCGACAGATAGAGCAGCGACAGCAGATAGCCTGGGCTCAGGTCCAGGCTCCAGTGAACGCCGGTGGCCACACCGAAAACGACCAGCATCAGCGTGCCATAGGCCATGGCCCACGCGGTTTGCGACAGGACCGGCGCCCCCTCCACCTGACCGCGCCAGGCGAACAGATTGCCGACCGCCGAACTCATGACGGCGATCAGGGCGAAGCCGAAGCCGATCAGGGCGCCCCGCCCCAGTTCAGCCCCCATGATCTCGGCTCCCGACAGCACCAGAACGCCGATCAGGCCCAGACCCGCGCCCATCCACGACGCCCGTGACGCCGCCTGCCGCGCCACGAACCGGAACAGCACCAGATTGAGGAAGGCCAGGGCGGCGAAGACCACCGCCACCACCGCCGAATTGATCCGCCCCTCGGCCGCATAGACGAAGGCGTAGCTGAGGGCGAAAACGAAAGCCCCCTGCCCCACGGCGGCCAAATGCTGGCGCCGGTTCAGCCGGATCGGACGGCGCGTCGCCAAGCAGACGGCGAACAGGATGACCGCCGCCAGTCCGAACCGCCAGACGACCGAGACGATCGGCTCGACCGTGCCCAGCTGCCAGGTGATGGCGTACCAGGTGGTGCCCCAGATCAGGGCGCAAATCATCACCCCGGCTATGGCCAGGGCGGCAGGCGACAGGACGGGTCTGGAAGGGCTGGAATCGCTCACCCGTCCCGCTTGAACCCTCGCCCCGGCGCGCGCAAGCGCGAACAGTTCGGGATCGCACAAGCTGGACTTATGACAGCCGAAAACCGCCTTCAGGCCCGCAGTTTCAGCCCCGCGCGAACCTCTGCCGGGACCGCATGATAGACATCAGCCGGGCGGATGCGCAGCCGTGTCCGCGCCGTCTCCAGCGGCTGCTGGAACAGGCTTTCATAGTCCAGACCGGGCAGCCAGCGGGCCCTCTTGCCGTTGCGATACGCCTGCCACACCGCGCGTCGCACAGGCACGGATGAGGCTTCGCGCCGGATCGCCCGCGCCGCGCCCCAGCCGATGAAGGCGAATCCCAGGTTGCGGGTCTGGGCGTAGGAGAAGCTGACCACGCAGGCTTCGCCCAGAGCGTCGGTCTCATAGCCGGTCAGGACGTGCCAGATGTCGTGAACGTCGCGCAGGCGGCGCGAATACCAGACGACGGGGTGCTGGGCGTCGACCATGTCGCCCAGGCTCCGCGCCTCATCGGCCAGCCCCTCGGCGGTGAAGCCGCGCACCTCGCGGAACTGTCGATAGGCGGCGCCGACCGTGCCGGGCTGGAACCGGGCCAGCCAGACCGGATCATCCAGCTTGTGCGCCAGCTCCTCGCGCAGAAACGCCTGCCGCCCGCCCTCGAAGGTCGCCAGCATCCGGTCATAGCCGCGCCCCAGAGAGCGCCCCGACAAGGCGCGCATGATGGTGAACACCTGGGCGGTGTCCTCCTTGTCGGCCAGCAACCTGCGGAAGGCCCTCAACGCCGTCAGCGGCTCCAGCCGTTGCGGTCTCAGGAAGGTGTAGCGGTCGAAATCGGCGGTCGCGGTCATGCTGCGGTTCCAGACGAGGCTGTCGCCACTATAGCTCTGAACCTCTATCAGGTGAACAACGATAAGGTGATGCGCCGATTGGGGCCATTGGCGCGTTCTGCTAAGGTGACGCTGAACCATAGGAACCCTCCATGCGCCGATTTCTGACCGCCCTGCCTCTGGCCCCCGTCCTCGCCGTCGCTTTGGCGTCCTGCGCCACGCCCGAAGCCGGCGCTGACGCCGGCGTGGACACGACCCAGGTCGCCGTCTCCGTCCTCTACCGCGAGCGCATCATGCTGCCGCCCGGCCACCGTCTGACGGTGCGGCTGGAGGATGTCAGCTTGGCCGACGCCCCGGCTCGCGTCATGGCCGAAGCCGGTGAGACGCTGGACGGCGGCCCGCCCTACAACGTCACCCTGACGGTGCGGAATGGCGACATCGACCCGCGCCACACCTATGCTGTCAGGGCCGAGATCCGCGACCCGGCGGGCGCCTTGCGCTTCACCACCGACACCCGCCACTCGGTCCTGACGCAAGGCGCGCCGAACCGCGCCGACATCGTTCTGGTCGGCGTCCGCTGACTCCATCCTGATGAGCGGTCTGGTCAAGAAGTCGGTCTCCCTGTCGGGCCACGCCACCTCTGTCGCCCTGGAGCCGGCCTTCTGGGCCGTGCTGGCCCAGGTGGCGGAGGCGCGCGGCCTGTCTCACGCTGGACTGATGAAGCGCATCGACGAAACCCGCGGCCGCACTCCCCTCGCCTCCGCCTGCCGCCTTCTGGCCCTGTCCTGGGCGGGCGGCGACCGCAGCTTCTGAGTCGCGCGATTGTGAACCACAGTTGACACACGCCGCCCTGTGAACTACAGCTCACACATGATCGAAGTCGTTCAGACGGAGGTGTTTCAGGCATGGCTTGAACGGCTGCGTGACCGTCGCGCCGCCACCCGGATCATCGCCCGCATCGTTCGTCTGACTCACGGCAATCCCGGCGACGTGAAACCTGTCGGTGAAGGATTGTCAAAGATGCGGATCGATTACGGGCCGGGATACCGCGTCTATTTCGTTCAGCGGGGCGCCGTCCTCGTCATCATCCTGTGCGGCGGCGACAAGGACTCGCAGGCGAGGGACATCGAGCAGGCCAAAGCCTTGGCCAGGGACTTGAAAGATTGACCATGACCGAAGTGAAGCTCAGCCATTTCGACGCCGCCGACTATCTCAAGACCGAGGAAGACATCGCCTTCTATATGGAAGCCGTGATGGAAGAAGCTGGCGATGATCCTGCCTTCATCATCAAGGCGCTGGGCGCCGTCGCCCGCGCCCGCAACATGACCAAGCTGGCGCAAGACGCCGGAATGAGCCGCGAGGGCCTCTACAAGGCGCTGTCCGGCGATGGCAACCCCAGTCTGGCCACGGTGTTGAAGGTGGCCAAGGCGCTGAATCTGAAGCTGACCCTTCAGGCGGCCTGATCACAGCCCTGCCTCGACGATTGATCTTTCCCGGCGTCGGCGCATTGTCCTGACAGGAGGACCGCCATGGCCAATGACAAGCTGATCCCCGCCGCCGTGTTCGGAGGACTGCTGGCTGTCGGCTTCATCGGCGCAGGCGCCCTGATCGGTCAGGGGGTGGTCAACGCCCGCGTCGGCGACCGGGCTGTCACCGTGCGCGGTCTGGCCGAGCGCGACGTGACGGCGGATCTGGCCATGCTCCCGCTGCGCTTCACCGCCTCGGGCGACGTCCTGTCAGAGGTTCAGAGCCGCATCGACGCCGATCTGGCCACCGTCCGCGCCTTTCTGACGGCCCAAGGCTATCCCGCCGAGGCCGTGACTCTGGGGCGGCTGGAGGTGGCCGACACCCGCTCGCGCGAATACGCCAGCCAGACCGGCGGCCCGCGCTTCATCCTGGCCCAGACAGTGATCGTGCGCACGACGGACGTGGCCCGCGTCCAGAACACGACGCGGGCGCTGAACGATCTGGTGCGTCAGGGGGTGGTGCTGCAGGACTTCTCCGGCCCGACCTACATCTTCACCAGGCTGAATGATGTGCGCCCCGCCATGATCGCGGAGGCCACGGCTTCGGCCCGCACCGGCGCAGCCCAGTTCGCCAAGGACTCCGGCGCGCCCCTGGGCCCGATCCGTCAGGCGACGCAAGGCTCGTTTGAAATCCTGTCGCGCGACGGCATCGGCGACGAAAGCCAGTCACCCGACAAGAAGGTGCGGGTGGTGACGACGATCAGCTATCGCCTGCGCTGACGCATCAACCGGCCAGATAGTCCCGCAAGACCACCGCCTGATTGTGCGCCTCGTCGCGCGCGCCATACAGCAGGGTCGCCGGGCCGTCGCCGATCAGGGCCTTCAGGCCCTTCACCGCCTCGGGCGCTGCATCCAGTTCGGCGATGTAGCGGCGCTCGAACTCGGGCCACAGGCGGGTTTCGTGGTGGAACCAGTTCCTCAAATCATCGCTGGGCGCCGTGTCCTTGAACCAGACATCGACGGCCTCCTTGCGGATGCCTCGCGGCCACAGACGATCGACCAGAATCCGTTTTCCGTCCGACGCCTCAGCCTCGTCATAAATGCGTTTCACCGCCAGTCGAGGATGAGGCTCTGACACGGCGGTCAGCGCGGGGCCGGCGTCGATTCCGTCACCACCGGGCCCGGCCCAGGCGGAGCCTCAGGCAGCACGCGCGGCAGTTCAGGCGTCTCGATGCGTTCGGCCAGGGTCTCGGTCCGGGTTTCCAGCGCGCCGGTGACCAGCATCAGGGCGACGATCACCACCGCGAGCACCGCCAGAACCAGCATGACCGTCATGGCGCGAACACCCCGGCTGGTCCTGTGCGGGGGGGCGATATCGACGTCTCGCGCCAGATGGGGCTTGTGCATCTCGACCTTCATGTCAGTCGAACGACCAATCTCGTCGCAAGTTCCCGACGGTGAACACCCGACAGCCGCTGACATTGTCGCCTGTGCCCCTTATGTTCCGCCCATGAGTCTGCCTGATGTTCCCGCCCCCCGCATTTCCGACCTGGCCCGTTCGCGCGGTCCCGGCGGCGGCGCCTCCCCCGCCGTCGACTATCTGGCCGGTCTGAATCCCGAACAGCGCGAGGCGGTCGAGACGGTGGACGGCCCCGTCCTGGTGCTGGCCGGCGCCGGCACGGGCAAGACCCGCGTCCTGACCACCCGTCTGGCGCACATTCTCGCGACCGGTCGGGCGCGGCCGTGGGAGTTGCTGGTCGTCACCTTCACCAACAAGGCGGCGCGCGAGATGCGCGAGCGGATCACCCATCTGATCGGCTCCTCGTCAGAGGGCCTGCGCTGGCTGGGCACCTTCCACTCGGTGGCGGCCCAGATCCTGCGTCGCCACGCCGAACTGGTCGGGCTGAAGTCGACCTTCACCATCCTGGACACCGACGATCAGGAGCGGGTCTGCAAACAGGTGCTGGAGGCGCACAATCTCGACACCAAACGCTGGACGCCCAAGTCCCTGTCGGGCCTGATCGACCACTGGAAGAACCGCGGCTGGACCCCCGCCAAACTGCCGCCCGCCGAGGATTTCGCCAACGGCAAGGGCCACGCTCTCTACGCCGCCTATCAGGCCCGGCTGGCCAGTCTGAACGCCTGCGACTTCGGCGACTTGCTGCTGCACAACCTGACCATATTGTCGCAACACGCGGACATCGCTGAGGAATACCGCCGTCGCTTCCGCTATATCCTGGTCGACGAGTATCAGGACACCAACGTGGCCCAATACCTGTGGCTGCGGCTGCTGACCTCTTCAACCGGCAACGTCTGCTGCGTCGGCGACGACGACCAGTCCATCTACGGCTGGCGCGGGGCCGAGGTGGACAACATCCTGCGTTTCGAGCGCGACTTCCCCGGCGCCAAGGTGGTCCGGCTGGAGCGCAACTACCGCTCGACCAAGCACATTCTCGGCGCCGCCTCGGGCCTGATCGCGGGCAACCGCGACCGTCTGGGCAAGACCCTGTGGACCGAGGACTCCAGCGGCGACAAGGTGCGCGTGCGCGGCGTCTGGGACGGCGAGGCCGAGGCCCGGCTCATCGCCGACGAGATCGAGACCGCACGCCGGTCTGGAATGGCCTATCGCGACATGGCGGTGCTGGTCCGCGCCTCCTTCCAGATGCGGGCGTTCGAGGAGCGGTTCGTCATGCTGGCCGTGCCCTATAAGGTCATCGGCGGGCCGCGCTTCTTTGAACGGGCCGAAATCCGCGACGCCCACGCCTATCTGCGGCTGATCATCTCCGAAGACGACGACCTGGCTTTCGAGCGCATCGTCAACACGCCCAAGCGCGGCATCGGCGACACCAGCGTGCAGAAGATCCTTCAGATCGCCCGTCTGTCCGGCGTCTCGGCCATGGCGGCGGTGCGCGACCTGATCGGCTCGGACGAGCTTCAGGCCCGGACCCGCACCGCCCTGTCCAATTTCGTGCGCGACATCGACCGCTGGCGCAACCTGACCGCCGACACGCCGCACTGGGAACTGACCGAAACGGTGCTGGAGGAGAGCGGCTACACCGACATGCAGAAGGCCGACCGGGCGACCGGCCAGACCCGTCTGGACAACCTGAAAGAGCTGACCCAGTCGATGCAGGCGTTCGAGACCCTGGGCGCCTATCTGGAGCACGTCTCCCTGGTCATGGACCTGGATCGCGGCGACGCTGACGACGCCGACAGCGGGGCGGTGCAGATCATGACCCTGCACGGCGCCAAGGGGCTGGAGTTCCCGCTGGTCTTCCTGCCCGGCTGGGAGGAAGGCGTCTTCCCCAGCCAGCGCAGCATCGACGAGAAGGGCGAAAAGGGTCTGGAGGAGGAACGCCGCCTGGCCTACGTCGGCGTCACCCGCGCCAAGCAGGACGCCCGCATTTCGTTCGCCGCCAACCGTCTGGTCTACGGCCGCTGGACCTCGCAACTGCCCAGCCGCTTCGTCGACGAACTGCCCATCGACCACGTCGAGGCCGAGAGCGACACCGGCTATTACGGCGCCACGCCGGGCCTGAAGGACGCCAAGTCCCGCTGGGACGACGCCCCCAGTTTCGGAAGCGGCTATTCCTCCCCCGGCTGGAAGCGCGCCCAGACCTTCACCGCCGCCAAAGCTCCCGCCAGCCGCCCCGCCCGCCACACCGTCATCGAAGGCGAAGGCCGCCTGATCGCCACCGCCGACCCCAAAGCCGGCTCAGGCTGGACCCGCGGCGACCGCGTCTTCCACCAGAAATTCGGCTACGGCGCGGTTCGCGCGGTGGAAGGCAACAAGCTCGTCGTGGCCTTCGAGAAGGCGGGCGAGAAGAAGGTGATCGACAGCTTCGTGGAGAAGGCAGGGTGAAATGGTTCGTTCTCGCGCTCGCAAGCGTCAGCCTGCTCGCTGGTGCCGCACAGGCGCAGTCACTGCGTTCGGATTCGCCGCTTTGGACCTATCAAGCGAACGAGACGCAGGGCTCTATCCTGAGTTCTTCTATGATGATGACATGTTCGGCTGCATTGTGCCTTTTCGCACCGGCGATTACCGCCGTATTGCAGCAGCAGAAGGACCGGACGACCTTTTCATTCATGTAGGTCTTGTCGGCCTCACGCATTGCGCCCTTGCATACGGTCAAACCCACATTCGTGATAACGTCACTAAGGCGTTTGACGACGTCGCGTGGCTCATTGATCTGGGCAAGGTGCGGGGGAGCGAGGATCGACTGTTCGCGCTTCAGATAGGCATCCATGAGGGCAGTCGATACACCTTGTTGCGGCGGCGCGGCTCCGACCTGTCATCGTCGCTCTAGGAACTCGACTGGGCGTGTCCCTCCAACGCCGAACGCCGTGTCGCCCAGATCGATATATGGAGGCAAGATGTCTGCGTTGTGTCATCTAAAGCTGAGCTTCTTCGCATTGCGCGCAATGCAATGCGGCGCCCCGCTGTCGCCGCATGGGAGCCATTGCACACTGATGAAGATGACTTCTCGGACGATCAGGCCCGCTGAGGCCGCAGGGTCTCCCGCGCGGCCACCACAACCAGCACGCCTGTCGTCGTCGCCGCCAGCGTCAGCGGCGTCAGCATCGGCAGGGCCAGCCACAGCGCCGCCAGCACCAGCGCGCCAACCAGCCTCGCCACCGACGGCCTCCCCCAGATGCAGAACTCCGCCACCGAAGTGCCGATCAGGAACAGCAGCGGACCGCCGATCAGCACAAGCGCCATCGAGGCGGCGACATGACCCAGCGGATGGGCCAGAACCAGTTCATCGCCCACGGCGGTGACGATGATCCCGGCGATCAGGATGATGGGCGCATAGGTGTAGGCCCGCCGCGCCAGGGCGCCCGGATCGGATGAATCGCTGATCGCCTCGGACGCCGCATCGTGCTTGCGGCTGAAATACAGCCACCACATCGCCAGCGTGCCGAGGAAGGCCGAAACGAAGGCGGCGATGGCCGGCGGGTTCCAGTCCATCTCGGCGAAGGTGGCGCCGGTGATCAGCAGGGTCTCGCCCAGGCAGATGATGACGAACAGACCGACCCGTTCGGCCAGATGCCCGCCCTCGACGTTCCACTCCGTCGTGTCAGACCGCCCAAGTCCGGGCGTGAAGAAGCCGAAGGCCGGTCCCGAGAACTCCAGCGCCACGGCGATCAGCCAGACCCCCAGCCGCTGCTGCCCCTTCAGCAGGCCGCCGGTAATCCAGAATATCCCGCCGAACAGGGCCCAGCAGACGATGCGCTGGAAGTTCCTGAAATTGACCGGATCGCTCCGCACCGCCCACAGGGTGAACAGGCTGCGCCCGACCTGAAGCGAGACGAAGGCGATGGCGAACACCAGCCCCTTCTCCCCGAACGCTTCCGGCAGGGAGGTCGACATGACCAGCCCCGCGCCCATCAAACCGAACAGCATGACCCGGACCAGAGGCCGGTCGGGGTCCAGCCAGTTGGTGATCCAGCTGGTGTCGATCCACGCCCACCACAGGGCGCCCAGCAGCAGCGCCCCCTGCAAGGCGCCCAGCCAGGTCAGATGATGCAGCAGGGTGTGCGAAACCTGTGTCACGGCGAAGACGAAGACCAGGTCGAAGAACAGTTCGACAAAGCCCACATTGGCGTGATGGCCGTCTCGGGTTCTGAGCAGGCTGCCGATCATTGCGAATCCAACGCTTCCTTAAGTCAGATCGTGGACATTGCATTCGTGCACACGGCTCGTCCAGATCAACCCTTGGTGGATTCCACTCCCGCACCCGCGTGGTGGGAACAGGTGGCGTGCGGCCTGATCATCGCCATGCTGACCGGCGCCCTGATCGGTCCCGTGTTCGCGCCCTTGCAGGAAGAGACGCCGGTGCTGCGTCTGGTCTGGCTGCCGGCCTATGCGGCCATCTTCGGCATGATCCTGCTGCGGCTGGACCGCGTGTGGCGGGCCTGGCCGGCGGCGCTGGTCCTGCTGTCCATCGTCGGCCTGTGCTTCGCCTCCAAATACTGGTCGATCGACTACAACGTCACCAGCAGACGGGTGATCGCCCTGGCCATCAGCGGCGCCTTCGCCCTTTATCTGGGCTCCGCCTTCCGGGGCCCGCACCTGCCGCGCCTGTTGATGCACACGGCGCTGATCATGGCGGTGGGCAGTCTGGTGATGGTCTTCGCCTTCCCCAGCATCGGCGTGCACCAGTATGAGAACGCCGGCCTGTGGCGGGGCATGTGGTACGAAAAGAACCAGATGGGCGCCGTCATGGTCATCGGCGCCACGGCCTCGGCGGCCTGCCTGGCCTCGTCGCATCCGAAGAAGCTTCTGCCTCTGATCGCCCTGGTCCTGTCGTCCGCTCTGGTTCTCGCCACCCAGTCCAAGACCTCCCTGCTGTGCCTGATGCTGGGGCTGGGCATGATCGGCGGCTTCTGGACGTTGAGAAAGGGCGGCCCCGCCTTCGCCGTCGCCGCCGTCTGGGCCGCCGTGGTGGTCGCAGGTCTGGGCGTCTGGGCCTGGGAGACGCAGTCCGCCGCCATTCTGGAGGCCCTGGGCAAGGACCCCTCCCTGACCGGCCGCACCGAGATCTGGGCCAGCCTGATGCGCAAGGTCGCCGACCGGCCGTGGACCGGCTACGGCTACGGCGCCTTCTGGGGCCGCATCGGCCACTCCCCGCCCGCCGACTGGGTGCGTCAGGAGACCGGCTGGACCGTGCCCTCGGCCCACAACGGCTGGATCGACCTGCTGGTCCAGCTGGGCTGGCCCGGCGCCGTTCTGGTCGGCTTCGTCATGGCCATGACCGCCCTGATCACCGTGCTGCGCTCCGGCGGCTCGGGCGTGCGCGAAGGCTGGTGGGCGCTGGGCTTCATGGCCGCCTTCTTCATGCTCAGCCTGTCAGAGAGCATTCTGCTGACGCATCAGAGCCTGCCGTGGGTGCTGTTCTTGGCCTGCATGACCCGATCCATGCTGCCATCGTCCACAGCCCAGGCGGCGCCGCTTGCCGTAAAGCGTCGAGGGGCCTACCAGACCCGTCCCCGAATCGCCGCACAGTATGTTGATGGGCCAGTCCAACGACCTCCTTTCCCTGTTTGACGACGTTCCCGAGCCTGAAGGCCCGGCGCCGACGCCTGCGCCGTCTCCAACGCCCGCTTCGGAACCAGCCCTGACGCCGCAGGCCGCTGCGCCGCAGCCTGCACCGGCAGCGCCCCCCGTCGCCGCATCCGCGCCCTCGGCCCCGCCCGTGCCCGGCAGCTACTCCGCCTCCTCGATCGAGGTGCTGGAGGGGCTGGAGCCCGTCCGCAAACGCCCCGGCATGTATATCGGCGGCACCGACGAACGCGCCCTGCACCATCTGTTCGCCGAAGTCCTCGACAACGCCATGGACGAGGCCGTGGCCCGCCACGCCAAACTGATCACTGTCGACCTCGACGCCGACGGCTGGCTGTCGGTCAAGGACGACGGGCGCGGCATCCCGGTCGACCCCCACCCCAAGCATCCGGGCAAGTCGGCGCTGGAAGTCGTCATGACGGTGCTGCACTCGGGCGGCAAATTCTCCGGCAAGGCATATGAGACCTCGGGCGGCCTGCACGGCGTCGGCGTCTCGGTGGTCAACGCCCTGTCGGAACGGCTGGACGTCACCGTCTGGCGCGACGGCTTTGAATGGCGCCAGTCTTTCAGCCGGGGCATCCCCCTGGGCCCCATCGCCCAGATCCAGCCCTCCAAGAAGAAGGGCACCCTGATCCGGTTCAAGCCGGACGACGAGATTTTCGGCGTCGGCGCCGCCTTCAAGCCCGCCCGCCTGTTCCGCATGACGCGGTCCAAAGCCTATCTGTTCCGCGGCGTCGAGATCAAATGGACCTGTGCGCCCGAACGCATCACAGACGCCACCCCGACCGAGGCCGTCCTGCACTTCCCCGGCGGTCTGGCTGACGCCCTGTCCGAGCGGATCGGCGAGTTGGACACCGTCACCCCCGCCTTCGCCGGTCGGGTGGAGCGCAAGGGCGAGGCCGGGGCCGTCGAATGGGCCGTCACCTGGTCGCCCATCGGCTTCGGCGAGGCCGACGGCTTCGTCCAGTCCTACTGCAACACGGTCTCGACCCCGGATGGCGGCACGCACGAGGCCGGCTTCCGCGCCGCCCTGGTCAAGGGGCTGAAGGCTTATGGCGAACTGACCAATGAGAAGCGCGCCGGTCTGATCACCGCCGAAGACGTCATCGCCAACGCCGGCGCCCTGATCTCCGTCTTCATCCGCAACCCCGAGTTCCAGGGCCAGACCAAGGACCGTCTGTCCTCGCCTGAGGGCGCGCGTCTGGTGGAACAGCTTCTGCGCGACCCGCTTGACCACTGGCTGACCGAAAGCCCGAAACAGGCGAACGTCCTGCTCGGCTTCGTCATCGACCGCGCCGAGGACCGCCTGCGCCGCCGCAAGGACAAGGAGGTCCAGCGCGCCCAGGCCACCCGGAAACTGCGCCTGCCCGGCAAGCTGTCCGACTGTTCGCGCCAATCAGCCAACGGCACCGAACTGTTCATCGTCGAGGGCGACTCGGCCGGCGGCTCGGCCAAACAGGCGCGCGACCGCACCACCCAGGCCATCCTGCCCCTGCGCGGCAAGATCCTGAACGTCGCCTCGGCCACGGCGGACAAGCTGCGCGCCAACATCGAACTGTCCGATCTGGCCCTGGCCCTGGGCGTTCAGCCGGGCAGCCGCTTCAACATCGATGATCTGCGTTACGAGCGCATCGTCATCATGACCGACGCCGACGTGGACGGGGCGCACATCGCCGCCCTGCTGATCACCTTCTTCTACCGCTCCATGCCCGAGGCGATCCGCCAGGGCCGCCTCTTCATGGCCCTGCCGCCGCTTTACCGCATCCAGGCCGGGGCGCTGTCGGAATACGCCCGCGACGACGCCCACCGCGACGAGCTTCTGGCCACCGTCTTCAAGGGCAAGAAGACCGAGATCGGCCGCTTCAAGGGCCTGGGCGAGATGATGGCCTCCCAGCTCAAGGAGACCACCATGGACCCGAAGAAGCGCACCCTGGCGCGCGTCACCCTGCCCGCCTCCGAGGAGGACATCGAAGACCTGGTCGAACGCCTGATGGGCAAGAAGGCCGAGGCCCGCTACCAGTTCATCCAGGACAACGCCCGTTTCGCCGTGGCCGATCTGGACGTTTGAGCAGGGTCGCAAAGCGTCTACGAGGGAAGCGCCGCCGCACCGCGTAGTGGAGAGCAAGTCTCTCTCGCAACGGAGCCGCACATGTCTCTTCTTCGCCCCTTCGCCCCCGTGGCCGTGATCGCCGCCGCCTTCGCCATGACGCCCATCGCGGCCCAGGCGCACGCCCGTCTGGTCAGCGCCTCTCCCGCCATCAACGCCACAGTGGCGCCGCCGCGCGTCCTGACCCTGACCTTCAGCGAACGCATGGCCCCCGCCTTCTCCACCTTCGATGTGGTCAACGCCGCCGGAACCCCGGTGGCGATCCGCACTCAGGTCGGCGAGGACGGCAAGACTCTGACCGGAACGCTGGCGCGGCCGCTGCCCGCCGGCGCCTATGTCGTCAACTGGCGCATCGCCTCCAGCGACGGGCACCGCATGACCGGCAGCTACGGCTTCACCGTCCGCTGAGATGGTCGAGGTCTGGATCGTCATTCTGCGCGGCGGGCAATACGCCGCCGGGGCGCTGTTGCTCGGCCTGCCCGCCTTCATGCTCTACAGCGCACGGGCGGTCGAGCCATTGGCCCTGCGCTGGCCGCGCCCCGTTCTGATCTGGACGGCGGCGGTCCTGGCCCTGGCGGCGCCCGCCCTTCTGCTGGCCCAGACCGCCCTGATGGCGGGGTCTCTGTCCGAGGCCGTCAAACCGGCGTCTCTGGGCTTCATGATCACCGGCATGGGCCTGGGCCAGGCCCTGGGCGTGCGAACGCTCGCCGCCCTTCTGGCGCTGGGGCTTGCGGTGCTGCTGCGTCCGGGTCGCCTGATGTGGAGCCTTCTGCTGCTGCCGGGCCTCGTCGTCTCGGCCAGTTTCGCGTGGACCGGGCACGGCGCAGCGACCGAAGGCGCAGGCCATGGCCTGCATCTGGCCGCCGACATCCTGCATGCCGTCGCCGCCTCCCTCTGGATCGGCGCCCTCGCCGCCTTCACAGCGCTGATCCTGCGACGGTCCGGCGACAACACCGTCTGGGATAAAGGGCTGGAACGCAGCCTGGCCGGGTTCGCGGGCGTGGGCGCAGTTGCGGTCGCCGCCCTGGTCGTCACAGGACTGGTCAACAGCGCCTTCCTGATCGGGCTGCCGCAAATCGCCAGCCTGTGGAACAGCCCCTACGGCCTTCTGCTGACGCTCAAGCTGGCCTTGTTCGGCCTGATGGTGGTTCTGGCCGCCGCCAACCGTTTCCGCCTGGCCCCGTTGATGACCGCCGACGCCTCCCGCGCGGCCCTGCATCTTCGCAAAAGCCTGTCGGCCGAGTTCGTCCTCGGCCTGACGATCCTCGCCGTCGTGGCCCTCATGGGAACCCTGCCGCCGCCAGCTTCGGCCTGAAAGGCGCACACGGAATCAAAATGCTCGCCGTCCCGGCTCTACGCTTCGCTTCGGCCGAGATGACAAGGGGCGGGTTGATCAGCAGGCCGACGCCGCCCCATAGCGCATGACCACGGCCATGACGCTGGCGTCCTGAATTTGCAGCCGGGTCAGGCGGTCGAACTCGCACTCCGGCATGTCGGCGGCCTCGGCGTAACCCAAAGCACGGGCGATCAGAGGCGCCACATTGCTGTGATCGACGACCAGCACCACAGCGTCGTCAGGCAAGGCGCGCACGGCGGCGGCGATCTCTTCGACATGGGCCGGAACGCCGTTGTCGAAGCCTATGGCCCGGGACGTCACGCCCGCCGCCTCTGCGGTCGGGGCGGCGGTCAGGATGGTGCGCTGCATCGGGCTGGTGAAAATGTGGTCGGGCAGCCCGCCCGCCAGGGTCCGGGCCAGGGCCTCGGCCCTCGCCTGCCCTTCGACGGACAACAGAGCGTCGCGGCTGTCATCCGCCTTTTCGGCGTGGCGGACCAGGATCACCGTCTGCGCCCACACCGGCGAGGCGGTCAACAGACAAGCGGCGGCGGCGAGAAGCAGGCGTTTCATTCAGGCGCGTCCTCGTACGGGTTCAGGGTCGGCGGAAGGCGTCCTGGCCGCTGACGTCGGCATAGACGTCTGACAGGTCCTCGAACACCCGGCTCCAGGCGAAGCGTTCGACCGTGCGCTGGCGCGCCGCCGCGCCGATGGCCTCGATGTCGCGCTCGAACAGGGCCCGGACGGCTTCGGCGTAGCGCGTCGGATCGGCGCTCTGGGACAGCTGGCCGACCGTGTCGTCCACCGTCTCGGCCACGCCGCCGGAATTGACCCCGACCACAGGCCGGCCGCAGGCCATGGCCTCCAGCACGATCAGGCCGAACGGCTCCTTGTCATTGGCGTGCACGAAGGCGTCGCAGCTGGCGATGATCCGCGCCACAGCCTTCGGATTGGCTTCGTAAGGCAGGGAGATGACGCGGTCTTCCTCGGGCATGCCGGCGCCCGCGCCGACCAGCACCAGATGATAGGGATCGCCCAGCTTCTGGACCGCCTGGATCAGCACATCGATGTTCTTCTCGCGCGCGGGCCGTCCGGCGAAGCACAGCAGCCGCGCCGAAGCGGGCAGGCCCAGCTTGTCCAGCAGCCAGTCGCGGTCGCGCCGGTCGGGATGGAAGGTGTCGATCTCCACGCCCAGCGGCCGGATGACGATGTCGCCTACGCCCGCCTCTTCCAGACGGCGCGCGATATAGCGGCTGGGCGACACCACGGTGTCGAACTGGCCGAACAGCTGGGCCCAGCGCTTCTCGACCGGCTTCTTGGCCCATTCGCCGAAATGCAGCGCGGCCAGCCCCGCGGGATCAGAGTGACAGAAACCGACGACCGGACAGCCGGCCCTCTGTCCCGCCTCCAGCGCGCCCTGCCCCGGCGTATAGGGATCGCCCGCCTCGATCACCGAGGGGTTCAACGCCGCGACCCAGGCCCCCCAGCGCCGTACGGATGTGGGCCAGCGGTAGCCGTCGCCGAAGGGCAGCTTCGTCGCGTGAAGCTGGACGATGCCGTCGATCCCGGCCTTGTGACGCGCGCCCGGCACCACCAGCGTATGCGCCACGCCGGGACGGTTCGCCTCCAGCCACGCCTTCTTGGACATCAGATAGCGTTTCACCCCGCCCGAGCGCGGCGCGAACAGCATGGTGGTGTCCACCAGACGCGGGCGCTGCTCGGCGGCGGCGGCCTTCAGCGCAGCCAGGGTGGCGGGGATTTCCTCGTCCCAGCCGGGGATCAGGCGGAGCTCGTCCTCCTTCACCTCAAGCCCGGTCAGGCTCATCAGTTCGGCTTCCGCCGGCGTGATGGCGGCCGCCCCGTTGCGGCGGACCCGTTTTTGAATACGCCTCGCCTTGCGAACGCGCGACATGTGAGACTTCACCATGATCCGCGCGTAGACGATTTTCACGCGCGTTCAAATGGCCGTGAGCGGAAAATCCCGCCGAACGCCGTCAATGGGACGTCAGTCCGCCTTATCGGTCGCCTCAGGAGCATGAATGTCCAGCCCGCGCCGGGCCAGGGCCTCCCTCAAAAGCACCTCGACCTGAGCGTTGACGGAGCGCAGCTCGGCGGCGGCCAATCGCTCGACCGCCGCCAACACGCCGGGCGAGGCCCGAAGCAGGAAAGGTTTGCGCAGGCCCGCCATATCAGCCGTACAGCGTGCCTGTATTGACCACGGGCTGGGCCTCCCGATCCGCGCACAGCACGACCAGCAGGTTGGAGACCATGGCCGCCTTGCGGTCCTCGTCCAGATTGACCACGCCGCGCTCGCCCAGATCGTTCAGCGCATTCTCGACCATGCCGACCGCGCCCCTGACGATCAGGCGACGGGCCGACAGCACCGCCTCGGCCTGTTGGCGACGCAGCATGGCGCCGGCGATTTCGGGCGCATAGGCCAGGTGGGCCAGACGGGCTTCGTCGATAGCGACGCCCGCGACCTTGACCCGGCCGACCAGCTCGTCGCGCAGGCGCTGGGCCACATCCTCGGCGTCGGCCCGCAGGGTCAGCTCGGTCTGGTCGGCGTCATCGCCGCCGTGGTCGTAGGCGTAGTGGGAGGTGATGTCGCGCAGGGCGGTGTCGACCTGGATGTTCACAAAGGCCAGATAATCGTCGACGTCGAACAGGGCCTGGGCCGAATCCTCGACGCGCCAGACGACGTTGGCGGCGATTTCGATCGGGCTGCCGCGCTTGTCGTTCACCTTCAGCTTGTCGCTGGTCAGGTTGCGGACCCGCAGGGAAATCTTCTTGCGGCTGAACCAGGGCAGGATCCAGCGCAGGCCGGTCTTGCGGTCCGTGCCGCGGTACTGTCCGAACAGCAGAATGGCGACCCCCTCATTGGGCTGAAGCGCATACAGGCCGCACAGCAGGAACAGGCCGACCACGCCGATCACGACCCCGCCCGCGATCAACAGGCCGCTGTCGGGGTTCAGGGCGATGGCCGCCGGTCCTCCGACCGTCAGAACAAGCCCCAGAAGAAGCATCAGCAGCCCGTTCGCGGTGTGGGCCACGGTCTCAACGGACCTGGAATGGGTGGTGGTCATGATTCCCTCTCAAAACGCTATGAAAATGATATCACTTTGATTCCGAAAAACGCAATAGCACCGCTGCAGTTTGCACACGCATGACGGTCTTCGGCCTTGCATTCGCCTCAAATTCGAGAAACTTGAGGCAGGCTGGCGCGGTCCCTGTTAGAGGATCGGCGGCGTCCTGCGCGTATGATCCACAGGGGTTTTTTCCGAATGCGTATTCTGCTTGCGACCGCCGTAGCGATCGCCCCCCTGATGGCCGCGACCGGCGCCATGGCTGAAGTGGTGATCTCCACCGGCCGGACGACGCCGATCACGACCAGCAACGCAACAGGCTCCGGCCCTGACGCCGTAAGAATCACAACCGGCGGCAACATCTCTGTGACGTCCGGCGCGGCTGTGACGGTTGATTCAAGCCATAACTTCACGATCGACGGCACCGGTTCTCTGACCATGCTGCACTCCGACAGCGGTGCGACCGCAGTGCTCGTAAATCCCGGCGTCACGTCAAACATCACGATCGCCGGCGGCATCGCCATCACCGACTCGATCGACGAATATCCCGACACCGACAATGACGGCGATCTGGACGGTCCCTGGGCGTCGGGCTCTGGACGATATGGTCTGCGTCTCGCCGGCGGAGCCCCGGTGACGGGCAACATCGACATCCAGGGCGGCCCGAATGCAACGGGCGGCGCCATCACTGTGGACGGCAACAACTCCTACGCCGTCTCCATCGAATCCGGTCTGATCGGCAATTTCCAGAGCACCGGCATCCTTCGTGTTCTGGGCGACAATTCAGTCGCCGTCCGCACGACGGGCGACATCACCGGCAACGTCACCTTGCTGGGGCAGGTTTTCGCAAGGGGCGAGAATACATCGGCGGTTTCGATCGGCGGCGACGTCGGCGGACGCGTGACGCTTCAAGGCGACATCAGCGCCAGCGGCTATCGCTACACCTCGCGCGGCAACGAAGATTTTGAATCCAAACTCGACGCTGACGACAAGCTGCAGGGCGGCCCCGCCGTCATCATCGCCGGCAACGTCACCGGCGGGGTTGTCGTCGACAGACCTCCCACCGAGACCAGCACCACCAACAGCGATGTGGACGGCGACGGCATCACTGACAACCAGGAGACCAGCGGCCAGATCAACAGCTATGGTGAAGCTCCCGCCATTCTGGTCGGCTCCGACACCCAGTCCATCACCCTGGGGGTCGTCGGGACTGCCGACGACGCCTATGGCTTCATCAACCGCGGCGTCGTCAACGGCCAGGGCGTTTATGACGGGATCAACGCCAACGCCATCGTCTTCGGCGGCGGCGCGGGCCAGACCGTCACGCTCGACGGCGGTTTCCGCAACCAGGGCACGATCGCCGCACTCGCGATCAAGGCCGACGCCACTGGCGTCCGATTCGGCGATGGAACGGACGCCCAGACCATCCTCAACTCGGGCGCCATCACGGCGGGCGTGTCCAGCGACGTGGCTGTCCAAGGCACGGCGATCCAGATCGACTCAGGCGCCAATGTGCAGTCCATCGTCAACAACGGCAGCATCCTGGCTTCCGCTGGCGGGGGCGTGTCGAATGTGACGGCGATCCGCGACGACAGCGGCTCCCTGACCTCGATCACCAACACCAGCTCGATCCAGGCGACGCTCAGCCGGAACACGGCGGGCGACGCCGTCACCGGAACAACGACGGCCATCGACGTCAGCGCCAACACCACCGGCGTCACCTTCACTCAAAAGGGCGTCGTCAGCACGCCGACGGCAACAAACCCTGACAGCGACGGCGACGGCGTACCGGACGGCAATGAACCGATCACCTACGGCGACATCAAACTGGGTTCCGGCGCGGACCATGTCGATATTCAGAACGGCTATGTCGAAGGCGCCATCTCCTTCGGCGCCGGCGCCGACCGCCTGGACATCTCCGGCGGCGGCGCCGTGCGCGGGATCCTGACCGACAGTGACGGCGATCTGGCTATCGACATCTCCAACGGCGTTCTGGATTCGCGGGGCGCCGCCCAGCTTGACCTCAGCAGCCTGAATATCGGCGCGGACGGCAAGCTGATCGTCACGATCGACCCTCTGGCCAATACGACAGGGACGTTCAACGTATCGGGCGGCGCTACTCTGGCCGATGGCGCAAGCGTAGGCGTCCGCTTCAACACCCTGCTGGACGCGCCCTCCCGGTTCGACCTCATCACAGCCGGCACGCTCAACGTCGGCAATCTGGACCTCGCGTCCGTAGAGGCCAACTCGCCTTATCTTTATGTGGTCGAAGCGGGCGTGGATCAGCCAGCGGGCGTCATCTTCGCCGATGTGCGCCAGAGAACCACCGCCGAAGCCGGAATGATCAATTCCGAAGCCGGCATATATGACGCCTTCTACAGCGCTCTCGGCCGCGATGAATCCATCAGGAACGCCTTCCTGGCCCAGTTGAGCCGCGAGGACTTCTTCAACCTCTACGAACAGCTGCTCCCCGAACATTCGGGCGGCCCCCTGCTCTCGCTCGCCTCCGGCGTTGACGCCGTCACGCGCGCCCTGACCGGCCGCAACGCCTCCGCAGCGCCCGGCGAAACCAGCGCCTGGATGCAGGAGATCAACTTCTACGCTGACAAGGACAAGACCGACACCTACGGTTTCCGTTCTGAAGGCTTCGGCGTTGCGGGCGGTGTCGAGCGCGGCACGGGTCTGGGCGCTATCGGCGTCTCGGGGGCCTTCACTTCTTCCGACCTCCAGGATCCTGAATCGGAAGCCGAGGAAGTCCTGTCGGCCAGCCTTCTGGAGCTTGGCGTCTATTGGCGCGCCCAGGGGCAGTACTGGACCACCTGGGCCCGCGCCGCCGCGGGCTATGCCTCATTTGAATCCGAGCGCCGGTTGGTCGGCCCGGGTCTGAACCTGCGCAATGAAGCCAGCTGGAACGGCGTCACCCTGACAGCGGCCGCCGGCGCCAGCTATGAGCGCAACTTCGGTCGCTTCAGCGTCCGCCCCGAAGTCTACGCCGAGTATTTCGCCCTGAACGAGGACGGCTACACCGAAACCGGTGGCGGTGACGGCTTCGATCTGCAGCTTGAAGACCGCAAGGGCCACATGTTCTCGGCCACCGCCGCCATCAACATCGGCATGGCCATGGGCGAAAACAGCTGGCTGCGGCCCGAGTTGCGCCTCGGCTGGCGTCAGAACATCTCGGTCGATCCGGGCCAGACCATCGGTCGCTTCGTCTCGGGCGGGCCCGACTTCATCCTCGACCCCGCCAGCGTCGAAGGGGGCGGCCCCCTGGTCGGCTTCCGCATCAACGTCGGCAACGAACTGGGCATGCTGACGGTCAGCGGCGATGCGGAGTTGATCGACAACTACGTCCGCTACATGCTGTTCCTGCGCGCCAGCTTCCGCTTCTAGGGAGCAGGCCGCGCTCTAGCGCCCAGCCCGTCATCCCCGCGCAGGCGGGGACGCGCGGTGGGCGATAGGGCGAAAAAGTGACCGCCCTCAAACAGCGAGCCACCGCGTGGCGAGCGTTAGGGCGAAAAAAGGATCCGCCCTCAAGCAGCGAGCCCCCCCGCGGGGCGAGCGTTAGGGCGAAAAAAAGGGCGGCTAGCTCAGCTGGTCAGAGCACCTCGTTTACACCGAGGGGGTCGGGGGTTCGAACCCCTCGCCGCCCACCATCCACCGCCTGAAGGGGCCGTCGTCATGAGCCTGGCCTTGAAGCGCACAACCGCCCTGCTCGCCATCGTTGGCGGCGCGGTCCTGCTGCAAGGCTGCCTGGTCGGCGCGGCCGTGGGCGCAGGCGCCGCCGTCGTCGGCGGAGCGGCCAAGGTGACCGGCGCTGTCGCCGGCGCAGGCATCGACGCCGTCACCACCTCTGACGAAGAAACCCGCGCCCGCGAGGCGCGCGAACAGCGGGCGCATGAGCGTGAAATGCGCCGCTGCGAACAACGTCAGCGTCGCGGCAAGGACTGCTGATCCAGGTTCAACCGACCGGCTGAACGTCGTCATGGCCGAGCGTATTTTCGCCCGAAAGGAAGGAATTTATTCCTTTCGTCGCCTTGACCGCCGCCTCCCCTTCCCCATTTGCCTGCAACGCTCCGCTCGCGGCGCGTCGGGTCTTTGACAAAGGAATGCGAACACGACGTCGGCAGACGCAAGCGGACTCAGCGGACTCAGTGGACTGTGTTTTTCGCCGCCAGGACGTCAGCGCGAATTATGCACGATGTGCACCCGTTTTTTCGCCGCCGCTACAGGCTCAGCACACACCGTTCATGGATCGTCGGGCGCGACACGGCGATGCGGCACAGGCCGGGCCACTCCGGCTTCAGCCGCGCCGCGAACCACAGGCACAGATTCTCCAGCGTCGGCAGCTCCAGCCCCGGCTTGTCGTTCAGCAGGCCGTGATCCAGCTCCTCGGCGGCGGCCTTCAGCGCCCGATCCAGCGCGCCCAGGTCGGCGACCCAGCCGTGGTCGTCCAGAGCCGTGCCCTGGACCGTCGCCTCGACCGAGAAGGAATGGCCGTGCATCCGGCGATAAGGGCTGCCGTCCGGCTCGTTGGGGAAGTGGTGGGCGGCGTCGAAGGTGGCCGCCTTGGTGATTTCAAAAATGCTCATGGGATCAACGCACGCCGATGAATTTGTGGGTCTGGACGCTAAGCCGCCACTTCGGGTGGGTCAGGCAGTATTCCATGGCCGCCGCCGTATTGGCCGCCTGATCCGGCCCGTCCATGGGCTGGAGCCAGAAGCGCTCGAAATCCAGATGCTCGAACCGGTCGGGCATGGCCAGGGCCTGCGGATAGACCAGTTTCAGTTCCTGTCCCGTCGTCTGCACCACGGGCGCGTCGGCCTTGGGGCTGATGCAGATCCAGTCGATGCCCTCGGGCGCCGCCAGCGTGCCGTTCGACTCGATGGCGATCTCGAACCCGCGCGCATGCAGGGCCTCCACCAAAGGCGCGTCCAACTGCATCAGGGGCTCGCCGCCAGTGCAGACCACCAGGCGCGGATCGCCTTCGCGGCCCCGCCACATCGCCGCGACATGGTCCGCCATCAGGTCCGCCGTCTTGAACTTGCCGCCGCCGCCGCCGTCCACGCCGACGAAGTCGGTGTCGCAGAAGGTGCAGACCGCTGTTTCACGGTCCCGCTCAAGACCGCTCCACAGATTGCAGCCGGCGAAGCGCAGGAAGACGGCAGGCCGTCCGGCCTGACCGCCCTCGCCCTGCACCGTCAGAAAGACTTCCTTGGCGGAATAGGTCATGCCGCGGCCCATTCGGCATATCCCGCCGCCCGCAGCTCGCAGGCCGGGCAGCTTCCACAGCCATAGCCCCAGGAATGGCGATGCTCGCGGTCGCCCAGATAGCAGGTGTGCGACGTCTCGATGATCAGATCGACCAGGGCCTCCCCGCCGATGCGGTCCGCCAGCGCCCAGGTCTGCGCCTTGGTGAGCGCCATCAAGGGGGTCTCGATCACCACCGGCTTGGCCAGACCCAGCGACAGGGCGTGCGCCATCGCCTGAATGGTGTCGTTGCGGCAGTCGGGATAGCCGGAGAAGTCGGTCTCGCACATGCCGCCGACCAGGATGTCCAATCCGCGACGGTCCGCCAGCGCCGCCGCCGCCGTCAGGAAGATCAGATTGCGCCCCGGCACGAAGGTGTTGGGCAGGCCGCGCGCATCGGCTTCAATGGCCCGGTCGGTCGTCATCGCCGTCTCGCCGATGGCCCCGAACCCGGTCAGATCGACCACGTGGTCCGGCCCCAGCCGATCGGCCCATTGCGGAAGAACAGTCTTAACGGCCTCGCGCACATTCAGGCGGGCCTGCATCTCCACCGCATGACGCTGGCCATAGTCGAAACCGACCGTCTCCACACGCCCGTACCGCTCCAGCGCCCAAGCCAGACAGGTGGCGCTGTCCTGCCCGCCAGAGAACAGGATAAGGGCTGACTTTTCAGGGCTTTGTTGGAAATCGCTCATGACAAACCTGCGGTCGGCCGAGTGACCGCGCGCATGCAAAGGGGTGGACCGCTCCAGGGCGGATCGGCCTTCTACATCAGCCAGGGGTCGGGCGCAAAGGCGATACGGCGTTCTACGGAGCGGCCCCTTAACCCTTACGCAAGTGGTTTACCGGTATTTTCCACAGGCGTTCAGTGGAGTACCGGCCAGAAATGCCGACGATCGAAGCCCTGACCGAGCGTATCGCTCCGGTCTCGCAGAACACGCTCGGACGTGACCTGTTCGCGCGCTTCGAGAGCGACCGCGACATCCTGGTCATTCCCGTCGTCGAAGATGACCGCCCTGTGGGCCTGATCGAGCGCGACAGTTTCCTGTTGAAATTCGGCGCCCCCTTCGGCCACGCCAGCTACGCCAACCGCACCGCTGCGCACGTCATGGACCCCGAGCCTGCGATGATCGAAGCCGGCGTCGACATCGACGTCTTCAGCGACGTCTTCCTGGCCAGCCGCCCGGGCGACCTGATGCGCGGCTTCATAGTCACGCGGAACGGCCTTTATCATGGCGTCGGCACCGCCCTGTCCCTGGTCCAGGCCGTCAACGACCAGCAGCGCCGCCTGAACGCCGACCTGGCCGCGCAGGTGTTGACGCAGGGCGACGACCACGCCCAGAGCCTGATGATCGTCCGCTCGCGCAACCGTTTCCTCGATCTTCTAAGCCAGAAACTGCGCACCCCGCTGAACGGCGTCCTGGCCGTGGCCGAACTGTTGCGCCGCCAGCCGCTGAACACCCAGACCCAGGCCCATATCGTCACTATCGTCGAGTCATCCGAAGCCGTGCTGCGCACATTGCAGAACGCTCAGGACCTGTCGCACGCTCAGGCTGGTGAGCTTCAACTTCTGCCGGCGCCAACGCCTCTGCGGGTGCTGATGGACGATGTCCAATCTTACTGGACCGCGCACAACGCCGGCAACCAGACCAGCCTTATGATCAGCTATGAGGGCGACACGGATCTCAGCGCCGTTCTGGACGGTTCGCGCCTGAACCAGGTCTTCCACGCCCTGATCGGCAACGCCCTGGAACAGGCCCGCAACGGCATGATCGAGGCCAGCCTGAAGGCCGTCGCCGACCGGGGAACCATCCGCATCGACGCCTTCGTGCGCGACGACGGACCGGGCCTGGATGCAGCCCGCCTGCCCCAGTTGTTTGAACCCTTCGCCAGCGACGACGCCGCGCCCGCCGGCTTCAGCCTGGCCCTGTGCCAGCAGTTGGTTCAAGCCATGGGCGGCCGGATGACGGCGACGAACAACCCCGGGCGGGGCGCCACCTTCGCCTTCAGCCTGGAGGCGCACCAAGCCGAGACCGAAGTCATTCAGCAAGATGCAACCGCCGTCCTGAGCGGCGGCGGACGCCAGGCCACGCCGCATATCCTGATCGTAGACGACAACGCCACCAACCGCGTGGTGGCCCAGGCCCTGTGCGAAATGTTCGGCTGCACCTCCATGACCGTTGAGGACGGGCTGGAGGCGGTAGAGGCGGTCCAGCAGCGCGCCTTCGACCTGATCCTGATGGACATCAAGATGCCGCGCATGGACGGGGTTCAAGCCACCCAGGCCATCCGCGCCCTGGACGGCCCCGCCAGCGCCACGCCGATCATCGCCCTGACCGCCAACGCCGATCCCGAAGACGCCCTGCGCTACGTCGCCTGCGGCATGGTCTGCGTGGTCGAAAAGCCCATCAAGCCGGAACGGCTGCGCCTCGCCATCAACCTGGCGCTGGAAAGCCGGGGCGCCGCCGTCACACCGATCACCGCTGCCCGCTCTGCGGCCTGATCAGGCCGGCTCCGCCGCCTCGACGGTGTCCGCTTCGTCCTCCTCGTCATAGCCGACCAGACGCAGCGCCCGCGCGGTCTGCCCGTTCAGCTCGCACCAGCGCAGCAGCCCCTCCTCGCGTCCGTGAGTGATCCACACCTCGGTCGGCTTCAGTTCCTGAAAGGTCGAGATCAGCTCAGGCCAATCGGCGTGATCGGACAACACCAATGGCAGCTCCACGCCCCTCTGCCGCGTCCGCGCCCGCACGCCCATCCAGCCCGAGGCGAAGGCCAGCACCGGGTCGGCGAACCGCCGCGACCAGCGGTCCTGCGTCGCCGACGGCGGGGCGATGACGATCTCTCCGCCCAGCGCGTTGGCCTTCAACCCCGTCGCGGGCGCCAGCGGCCCCAGATCAATCCCTTCGGCCTCATAGAGGCGATTCAGCCGCTCCAGCACTCCGTGGACGTAGATAGGCCGCTCCCAGCCCGCCTCGCGCAACAGGCGGATCACCCGTTGCGCCTTGCCCAGGGCGTAGGCGCCGACCAGATGCGCCCGCTCCGGGAACTGGCTCAGGCTGTGCAGCAATCGGCCGATCTCCTCCCCGTCCGGCGGATGGACGAAGACCGGCAGACCAAACGTCGCCTCCGAGATGAAGACGTCGCACGGCGTCGGCTCAAAGCCCGCACAGGTCGGATCACGCCTGCGCTTGTAGTCGCCCGACACCACCATCCGCAGGCCACGCCACTGGATCAGCGCCTGGGCCGACCCCAGCACATGGCCGGCCGGGACCAGGGTGATCTCCACACCGTTGTGAGACGCCGTCTCGCCATAGGCGACGGGCTGCTGGCGACCGGTGAAGTCAGCCCCATAGCGTTCGGCCATGATGGCCAGGGTCTGCGGCGTGGCCAGGACGGCGCCGTGGCCTGCGCGGGCATGGTCCGAATGGCCGTGGGTGATGACCGCCCGATCCACGGGCCGCACAGGATCGACGTAGAAATCTCCCGGCGGGCAATACAGCCCTGTCGGCGTCGGCTTCAGCAAGTCCTCGAAACGCATCATGGATGGATCATCTTCGCCCGGTTCAGAATGACAACGCCTGAAAGCCCCTTGCGTCGCGTCGCCGCCCGCGCGACAGCCGATGAATGAGCTTCGACCTGAACGACATCCTGCCCCAGTTGGCCAACGGCTCGGCGCACACCCACGCTCTGGGCTTCGTGCTGGAGGGCCGTGACGAAGACCGCATCCGCCTGCGCGTGCCGTGGCGCGAGGATCTGGTCGGCGATCCCGACACCGGCGTCCTGTCCAGCGGCCTGGTCACCGCCCTTCTGGACCACGTCGGCGGCATGGCCGTCTGGATCGCAGCCAAACAGTTCGTGCCCATCGCCACCCTGGACCTGCGGGTCGACTACATGCGCGCCGCACATCCTCGCCGTGACCTGATCGCCGAGGCGCGCTGCTACCGCCTGACCCATTCCATCGCCTTCGTCCGCGCCTGGGCGTTTGAAGACAGTCCCGACGACCCCGCCGCCGCCGCCCAGAGCGCCTATATAGTCGATTCCCGCGCAGGACGGCCGGCGGGCGCCAATCTGAGACCTTCCGCATGAGCGACCTGCTGGACCGCCTGCCCTACGCCCGCTTCCTGGGACTTCAGGCCACGACCGAGGACGGCGTTCTGACGGTGACCATGCCGTTCGCGGACCATCTGATCGGTGATCCCATGCTGCCGGCCCTGCACGGAGGATCGACCGCCGCCTTGCTGGAATTCACCGCCATGGCCCAGTTGGCCCTGACCTATCCGGCGCTGAAGCTGCCGCGGCCGATCAATGTCACCATCGCCTATCTGCGCTCGGGACGCCCTGTCGCCGTCCAGGCCCGCGCCCGCATCAGCAAGGCGGGCCGCCGCGTCGCCAACGTCCTGGCCGAAGCCTGGCAGGACGACCCCAGTCAGCCGATCGCCTCCCTGACGGCGCATTTTCTGATGGCCGACAACAACTAGAAGTTGTCGCGCGCCTTCCAGGGACAGCCTCACCTCATCTGATCAATGTCCACGGCGTCTCTACAAGGGGGCGACCGTCGAATGCTGCGTGGCTACTTCTGCGGGGCGAAACAGGGTTAACCGTAACTGACTAAACATGGTCAACAAAACCCTACCTCGTCTTAACGATGTATGTTATGAGTTTGTCAACCATAGTGGTTTGGAGGGTATGATGGACAACACTGAAGTCGTCGCCGGCATCGTCGGCGAGCTGAGCGAAACAGAACGCGCCGTTGATCAAGCAATCGCCCATGCATCCGGCATGATCCAGGCGATGATTGCGGGACGCACCACGCTCAGCCTGTCCCCTGTTGCGGCCGCCGAATCCCAGGCGCGCGCCATGGAAGCCCTCGCGGCTCTGGGCGTCGCCCGCAACGCCGTCGTGGCCTGCCATGAAGAGCTGGCCAAGGACCACCGCCGTCTTGGTTGGGGCGCTTACGCCATCGGCTTCCTGGACAAGCCCAAGGAAACCGAGCCCGAGCGTCCGCCCCGCGCCGCTCTGCGCGCAGTATAAATCTTTGTAATTAATCTTCTGACCGTTCCGGTCGAAGAGAAATTGATGCATTGTCGCCCTCACGCTCTGAAGCGTGGGGGCGCTTTCATGTTCCAGACCCTGTTTTCACAGATTGGCCTGATCTGCGCTGTTGCGGTGACCGCCTTTGCTTTTCTCAAAGGTGATGAACCGGAAAAGCTGGGCGCAAGCGTCTTCATGCTGGGCTTCTTCGCGTCCCAGATGCTTCAGGACCTCACGCTTCTGCAAGGCGGGCGGTGGGGCATGATGATCATCGACGTCGTCATGCTGCTCGCTTTCTCGGCCCTGGCCTGGAAAAGCGGGCGAGCTTGGCCAGTCTGGGTTTGCGCGCTGCAGTCTCTGATCGTCATGAGCCATGTCACGACCATTCTGGACCTGCGCCCGCCGGTCAGCGCCTTCATCGCCGTGGTCAATCTATCCAGCTACGGCATCCTGATCGCCATCGTCATCGGCACATTCTGGGCCTGGCAGGACCGCCGCGCGGCGGGAATGGAATAGCGCCCGTTTCAAACAGGATACGCCCAGAACGCCATTCTCATTCGACTTGCCGGCTTAGGCACAGGATGACTTGCGCGCCGCGTTTCTGGCCAGCATAAGGACCGCGCTTCGGCGCAAAGACGCCGGCTTAGCTCAGTTGGTAGAGCGCCAGTTTTGTAAACTGGATGTCGCGGGTTCGATTCCTGCAGCCGGCACCATCGCCCTCGCCGCCAGCCCTATCCTCCGCCCAGCGCCACAGCGATGCGGTAGACGATGAAGGCCGCCAGATAGGCCAGGCCGAACATGTAGCCGACCATGATCAGGGTCCACTTCATCGAGCCGGTCTCGCGGCGCACGACGCCGATCGTGGGAAGGCACTGGGGCGCAAAGACGTACCAGGCCAGGAAGGCCAGACCCGTAGCCAGCGACCAGTCCGCCGACAGCACAGAGGCCAGGGCCCCGACATTGTCTTCCGCGCCAGCCACGGAATAGACCGTGCCCAGGACGGCGACGGCGACTTCGCGCGCCGCCATGCCGGGGACCAGGGCCACCACCATCTGCCAGCTGAAGCCGATGGGAGCGAAGATGGGCTCCAGCGTCTTGCCGATCATGCCGGCGAAGGAATAGTCGATGGCCGGCCCGGTCGCGCCCTCCGGCGGATAGGGGAAGGTCGACAGCGCCCAGACGATGACCATCAGCGGGAGGATGATCTTGCCCGCGCGACGCAGGAAGATCTTGGCCCGCAGCCACAGATTGAACAGCACGCTCTTGATGTCGGGCATCTTGTAGGCGGGCAGCTCCATCATGAAAGGCTCGACCGCGCCGCGCCAGAAGACTTTGCGGATGACCACCGAGACCAGAAGCGCGCTGATGATGCCGCTGGCGTAGAGGCCGAACATGACCAGCCCCTGCAGGTTGGCCCAGCCCCAGACCGTCTCATTGGGAATAAAGGCGCCGATGATCAGGACATAGACCGGGATGCGCGCCGAACAGGTCATCAGCGGCGCGATCAGGATGGTGGTCAGTCGGTCGCGTTTCGCCTCGATCACCCGCGTCGCCATGATGCCGGGAATGGCGCAGGCGAAGCTGGACAACAGAGGAATGAAGGCCCGGCCATGCAGCCCGGCCCCGCCCATGATCTTGTCCATCAGGAAGGCCGCACGGGCCATGTAGCCGAAGTCTTCCAGCACGATGATGAAGAAGAAGATGATCAGGATCTGCGGCAGGAAGACCAGAACATTGCCGACGCCGCCGATCAGGCCATCGACGATCAGGCTCTGGATCAGCCCCAGTACGCCCTCATTGGGAATGACGGCGGAAATCCACCCTCCTAGCAGGCCGAAGCCAGCCTCGATGCTGTCCATCGCCGGCGTGGCCCAGGTGAAGACCGCCTGGAACATGACGAACAATATGCCCAGCAGGATGGCCAGACCGGCGACCGGGTGCAGCAGGACGCTGTCGATCTTGCCGGTCAGGGTGTCGGGCCGCTCGGGCGCACGGACGCAGACCTTCATGATGCGCTCGGCCTCGCGGTGGGCGGCGCGGATTTCGGCGGGCGACGGGGCGTGCCATTCGCTGTGGCTCTCGCCCACCGCCAGATCGGCCTGAGCCTGAACGGCGGCGACCAGTTCAGCGATGCCGCGCTTGCGCGTCGCCACCGTCGTGACCACCGGCGCGCCGATCTCGGCCGACAGTTTCTCAAGGTCGATGCGCAGGCCCTGACGCTGGGCGATGTCGTACATGTTGAGGGCCAGCACCATCGGCCGCCCGACCTGCTTCAGCTCCAGCGCCAGACGCAGCACCAGACGCAGATTGGTGGCGTCGGCGACGCAGACCACCACGTCCGGCGGGCTCTCGCCGGGCAGGGTTCCCAGGACGGCGTCGCGGGTGACTTCCTCGTCCAGACTGCGGGCGCGCAGCGAGTATGTGCCCGGCAGGTCCAGCACCGACAGGCTGCGGCCGTCGGCGGCGGTGATCCGGCCTTCCTTACGCTCGACGGTGACGCCGGCGTAGTTGGCGACCTTCTGATGGGCGCCGGTCAGGGCGTTGAATAGGGCCGTCTTGCCGCTGTTCGGATTGCCGACCAGTGCGACCCGCACCGTAGTCACAGCCATGTCCATCAGGCGGCCGCCTGAGCATTGTCGGCATCCAGCCGGATCGTGATGCTGGCGGCTTCATGGCGACGCAGCGCCACGCGCATGTCATCGACCTTCATGGCGATCGGATCGCGCCCGAACAGGCCCTCGTGCAGCAGTTCGATGTGAGCGCCTTCGACAAAACCCAGCTCCAACAGGCGACGTTCCAGTTCGACCGCATGGTCCTGATGGTGGCAATGCTCGCCCACCTGGACGATCAGGCCGCGATCACCGCGGCGGGCCTGGCTCAATTTCAAGGTGTCGGACATGAAGACTCGGTCGCTATGGAGCGTCGTCGCTCCTTGTTGACAGTGATTATCAGGTGCGAACCATCCGCGTCCACCCTGACGGAGCGTCGCAGGGTGCTTGTCTGTCTTGGTGATCGGCTTATCACGAAGGCGACAGGGAGTTCCAAACCATGATCCGATCCTCTTTCGTCATCGCCGTCGCCGGACTGACGCTTTCAGGACTGGCGCTTGCGGCGTGCGGTCAGCAAGGCGCGGCCGAGCCATCCGCGCCCGCCGCTCCGCCTCGTCCCGCGCTCACTGCTGCGGAAAAAGCGGCTTTGCTGGCCTCCCTGCCCGCCCCCTACAACACCGCCGATGTCCAGAACGGCCAGCGCGTCTTCGCCCGCTGCCGCTCATGCCACACGGTGACCGAGGGCGGGCCGAACATGACAGGGCCGAACCTCTACGGCGTCTTCGGGCGCACAGCGGGGACGGCGGCGAAATACAACTATTCGTCGGTGGTCAAGAACGCGGGCTTCGTCTGGGATGCGGACCACCTCGACCACTGGCTTGAGAACCCGCGCACCTTCCTGCGCGGCACCAAGATGACCTTCCCCGGCATAGAGAACGCCACGGATCGCCGCGACGTCATCGCCTATCTGAAGGTCGAGTCCGGCTATCAGCCGCCCGCATCAGACACTCCAGGCGCACCGGGCGCCTGACCACAACCGGCGGTCAGTGCCCCGCCGGTTGTGAATCGGCGTCCGTCTTCACCTCGGTCGCCTCCCAAGCCTCGATCTTGCGGGCGGTGTATTCCGGCGACTTGGTGAAGCGAGCCAGCAAACCATAAATCACCGGCACGACGAACAGCGTCAGCAGGGTGGCGAACATGGCGCCCGAGAAAATCACCACGCCAATGGTCTGGCGGCTGCCCGCTCCCGCGCCGTGCCACAGAACCAGAGGCAGGGCGCCGAAGGCGGTGGCGATCGAGGTCATGATGATGGGGCGCAGACGCAGGGTCGAGGACTCGATGATGGCCTCGGTGATCGACCGGCCCTGGTCGCGCAGCTGATTGGCGAACTCGACGATCAGAATGCCGTTCTTGGCCGCCACGCCGATCAGGATGATCAGTCCGATCTGGCTGTAGATGTTCAGGCTGGAGCCCGCCATCACCAGACCGAACAGGCCGCCCGCAGCCGCCAGCGGCACGGTCAGCATGATGACCGCCGGGGTGATCCAGCTCTCGAACTGCGCCGCCAGAACCAGGAAGACCAGCAACAGGGCCAGGCCGAAGGCCGCAGCGACCGCGCCGCCCGCCTCCTTCTGATCCCGCGCAGCGCCGCCCCATTGGGTCACGACCACGCCTTGGGGCTGTTCGCTGGCGACCTTGTCCAGGAAGGTGGTGGCGTCGGCGATGGTGGTGCCGGGATTGAGGTCGGCCGACAGGGTGATGGCCCTCTGGCGGTCCAGCCTGCGCCGATCCGGCGTGTCGCCCGAGGTCTGGGTCGTGACCACCGCCGACAGGGGCACCAGTTGGCCGTTGCCGGTCGGCACATACAGGGACTCCAGATCGGCGACGCTGCGCCGGTCCTCGCGACCGGTTTGCAGGATCACATCGTATTCTTGACCGCCGCGCAAATAGGTGGTGGCCCGGCGTGAGCCGAACATGGTCTCCAGCGTGCGCCCGACCGACTGGGCCGAAACACCAAGCGCCGCGGCCTTCTCGGAATCGACATTGACCAGAAGACGCGGCGAGTTCGGCTCATAATTCAGGCGCGGGCGCGAGAAGCCAGGATTCTGCATCGCCGCCGCCATGACGGGTTGCAGCCATTGATAGATGTCTTTGTAGTCAGTCCCCGTCACCACCATCTCGACCGAGTTGGAGTTGCCGCCGCCGCGCTGGAAGGCGCCGGGCACGCTGGCGTTGACCTGGGCGTCGGTCTGGCCGCGCAGCTTGCCGTTCAGCTCCTGGGCGATCTCGTCCGCCGAACGGTCCCGCAGAGACCAATCGGCCAGGGTCAGGCTGGCGTTGCCCGAATTGTAGCTGCCGCCGCCAAAGCCCGGCGCCGAGATCAGATAGCTCTCGACCTCTCCGCTGGCCTTGTATTCCTCAAGGATCGGCTCCAGCCCCAGCATGATGCGGCGGGTGTAGTCGAAGCCTGCGCCTTCCGGCCCCTGCACCCGAACGTTGACGCGGCCGCGGTCTTCGGGCGGCACCAGTTCATCCGGCAAGGACAGGAACATGCCCGCCGCACCTGCGCCGACCAGCAGGATCATGCCCGCCACGCCGAAAACAGCAGCCCGCCGCCCCAGCAGTGCGCGCAAGGAGTTGCCATAGGACGACTTCAGCTTGTCCATGCCCCAGTCGACCCGGCGCGCCACCCAGCCGCCCGTCTTGGCGGGCTTCAGGATCTTGGAGGCCAGCATGGGCGACAGGCTCAGCGCCAGGAAGGCCGAGAAGGCCACCGCCGCCGCAATCGCCGCCGCCAGTTCGACAAAAAGCCGCCCGACATATCCAGGCAGGAACAGCAGAGGCGCGAACACCGACAGCAGCACCACGGTCGTGGCCACGACGGCGAAGAAGACCTGACGCGCGCCACGTTCGGCGGCCACCAGCGGCGGCTCACCGTGGTCCAGCCTGCGCTGGATGTTCTCGACAACCACGATGGCGTCATCGACCACCAGGCCGATGGCCAGCACCAGAGCCAGCAAGGTCAGCAGGTTCAGCGAAAAGCCCAACGGGGCCAGGACGATGAAGGTCGCCAGCAAACAGATGGGCGCCACCACCGACGGGATCAGCGCCGCACGGAACGAGCCCAGGAAGATGAAGTTGACCAAGGCCACCAGCGCCATGGAGATTCCGATGGTGATCCACACCTCGTCGATGGCGTGCGAGGTGAAGACGGAGTTGTCGGACCCGACAGCCAGTTCCGTGCCAGGCGGCAAGCTGGTCTGGATCGAGGTCATCATCTCCTTGACGCCGTCGGATATGGCCAGGTCGTTCGACTGGGCCTGACGGGTGATGGCCAGGCCGATCTGGTCCAGACCATTGCCCCGGAACAGACGGCGGTCCTCTTCAGGCGCCTCCTCGACGCGGGCGATGTCGCCCAGACGGGTGACATAGGTTCCCGGTCCCTGAATGGCGCCGGTGGCGCCGCTGGGCAGGGGCGCCATGGCGGCGTTGCTCCCGCCTGTCGCCACGGCGGCGCCCGATCCGCGCGTGCCGATGGGCAGTTGGCGGAAGTCGGCGGCGTTGGCGTAGGTGCGGGCCACGCGGACGGTGTAGTTCTTCTCGCCGGATTCCAGCGCGCCGGCGGGCAGTTCGACGTTCTGGGCGCTCAACGCTTGTTCGACGTCCGTAACCGTCAGACCGCGCGCGGCCAGAGCGGGCGCGTCCAGCCAGATGCGCATGGAGTAGCGCTGCTCGCCGTAGATCTGCACCTGGGCGACGCCCGGCACTGTGGCCAGACGATCGATCAGATAGCGGTCGGCGTAGTCGGTCAGCTCCAGCCGGTTCAGGCTGGTGGAACGCAGGAACAGCACCATGATCGGCTGGCTGTCGGAATCCGCCTTGGCCACCGTCGGCGGGTCGGCCTGGTCCGGCAGTCGGCCCGTGACGCGCGAGACCCGGTCGCGCACATCGTTGGCGGCGTCGTCGATGTTGCGGTCCAGCGAAAACTCGATGGACACGCTGGAGCGGCCGTCGCGGCTGGTGGAGTTGATCCGTTCAACGCCCTGAATACCCGCGATCTGCTGCTCGATGGGCTCGGTGATCCGGCTCTCGATCACCTCGGCCGAGGCCCCGGCGTAGCTGGTGTTGACCGAAACGATCGGCGGATCAACGTCGGGCAGTTCGCGCACGGGCAGGAAGAAGAAGGAGGCCGCGCCGATGACGCACAGCACGATCGCCGCCACGGCCGCAAAGACCGGGCGGCGGACGGAAAGATCAGACAGCATCATCGCGCGGCGCCTGCGCGGGCCTGTGCGGCCTGACCTTGTCTTTGGTCTTGCCCCCTGCCCTGTCCTTGTCCCGCGCCCGCGACGCTGATCGGCGCGCCCGGCTGGATGCGGTTCAGGCCCGAGGCGACGATGTGGTCGCCCGCTGAAAGGCCCGAGGTGATTTCAACGAAGCCGCCTTCCACCGCGCCGGTCTCGACGACCACCCTCTGAGCTACGGAGCCGTTCTCGCGCTTGGCGATGCGATAGACGAAGGCGCCGGCGCCCTCATACTGGACCGCCGCTTCCGGCGCCGCGATGGAGGTGCGCTGGCCTTCCTGAATGGCGACGCGGACAGCCATGCCGGGCCGGATGCGACCGCCGGGATTGGGGATTTCAGCCCGCGCCGTCACCGACCGGGTCTGTTCGTTCACACGCGTGTCGATGAGGGCGATCTGGCCCGAGAAAGGTTCATCGCCATAGGCGTCGATGGTGGCGGTCAGCGGCGTGCCGGTGCGCAGCACGCCCAGGTAGCGCTCAGGCACAGGGAAATCGACGCGAACCACATCGGTGTCGTCCAGGGTGGCGATGACCGCGCCGGGGCTGACATAGGTGCCCGGCGTCACCGAGGTCAGGCCGATCACGCCAGCAAAAGGCGCGCGGATGACCCGGTCGCCCAGACGCGCCTGCGCCGCCGCCAGCGAGGCGCGGGCTGTCGCAAGATCCGTCTCGGCGTCTTCGGCCATGACACGGGGGGCGACACCGCGCTCGGCCAACTGGCGATAACGTTCATAGGCCCGCTCGGCCTGGGCGACATTGGCGCGCGCCTCGATGACGCCCGCGTCCTGTTCATTGGCCTGAAGTTCGACCAGAGGCGTTCCCGCTGCGACCCGCTGGCCATCGGTGAACAGCACCCGGGTGATCAGTTGGCTGGTGGCCGAGGTGACATTGACCGAGCGGCGGCCTCGCGCCACGCCCAGCACGCGGATTTCATCGCTGAAAGGCCGCACAGCCACCACAGCCTCGGACACAGCCTGACCGCGCCCACCCGCGCCGCCGCCAGGACCACGCCCCGCCCCCTTGTCGCCCGCGCCCAGCGTCACCCGCAGAATCACCGCCACGACCATGAGCAACAACACCACTCCGGCGGCGATGAGGAAGAAGTGGCGTTTGATCACGCGTCAGACTCTCGGGCGGATGGGATGGGGCCGACTTAGCCGGTGGCGCGGTCGATGCAACTAAAGAAGCTGTAACGAAGCCGACGACGGTTTCCGTCGCAGATTATAGCGGATTCACAAATCAAAAACTGAAGACTGTATCCAATTGGATCAGAAGCGCCGCCATAGCGCAACGACCGGCCCGCCTGATTCTGGAATCTCCCGCCCCGCCACAGCCTGTCGCCAGCCCGCCTGCACGCTCCAGTCGCCTATGTTGCGCACAACCGAAGCCTCAAGCGACAGCCAGCGGGCGCCGCCATGGTCCGTCTGACCGGCGTACGCCTGGCTCAGCACCATCCAGTCGTCACCGTAGTGGACGCCGACTGTCGCATCGACGCGCACCTCATCCGTCAGGCCCGACCGGAACCGACGCGCGGTCTGAAGCTCCACAAAGGTCCCGCTGGGCGCCCAACGTCCTTTTCCAGGGCCGAACGACCGCCCAACCGAGGCCCGCACTTCCCAATCACCCTGACCGACTCCCGGCGCCGCATAGCCTGCATTGCGTCCCTCGCCGCCGTCGGCGTAACCCACATAGAGACTGACTGAGGTGCGATCGGTGCGCCATGCCGCCCAAGTCAGACCGACTTCCAGCGGACCACGCCCCTCATAATCGACATAGGCGTCCTCGCCTGACTGCCAGTCGCCCTTGAACTGGAAGGTCAGCCGGTCCGTCAGGCCGTATTCGACGAATGCGCCCAGCGACAGATCGCTCCGTTCCGCAGGCAGGTCGGACAGAGCGCCTGAAGGATCAAATCCGCGCTGTGCCGACATCGCTTCATATTTGAAGATGGCCTGGCCCTTGCCCTTCTTCTGCGGCCAAGCCCCCGCCTCACAGCCGTCCGCAGCCGCCACCGCCCCCGTCAGGGCCGCCAGTCCGATGATGAGCCCCCCGGTCGATTTCATTTCACTGGTCGTAGCCGGGTGATCTGCGGTCCAGCAGACGCAGAGCGCCCGGCCAGGCCAGGGCGGAGACGAAACCGATCCCCCTGCCCTGTTCCTTCGTTTCCGCCTGGGCGGCTTCCGGCGCGATCAGCACATGCTCGCGCCCGCCCGACAGGGCCGCGACCTGCTGGGCGCAGGCCCGTTCCAAAAAGAAGATGCCGATCCAGGCTTGGGCCGCCGTCTGGCCCACAGCCAGCGTGCCGTGATTGCGCAGCAGCATCAGCGGCTTGTCCCCCAGGTCCGCCACCAGCCGCTCGCGCTCATCGTGGTTCAGCGCCAGCCCTTCATAGCCGTGATAGGCGACCTGATGCTGCAACAGGCAGGCGTTCTGGCCGATCGGCAGCAGCCCCTCCTTCTGCGCCGCCACCCCGACCCCGGAGACGGTGTGCAGGTGGATGACGAAATGGGCGTCCTCGCGCGCGGCGTGGATGGCCGAATGGATGGTGAAGCCGGCGGGATTGATGAAGTCCTGCGTCTCCTGAACCACGTTGCCGTCCAGATCGACCTTGATCAGGCACGAGGCCGTCATCTCCTCGAAATACCAACCGTAGGGGTTGATCAGAAAGTGATGCTCGGGCCCCGGAACCCGCGCCGAGACATGGGTGAAGATCATATCGTCCCAGCCGTGCAGGGCGACCAGCCGGTAAAGGGCGGCCAGTTCCACACGGGCCTTCCATTCCTCTTCCGAAACGCGAGACTTGAGCGAGGCGGCTGCGCCGTCGGCCATGGTCATTCTCCTCAGCCTGTCTGTAGACGCCACGCTCGCCCCCGACAGCGTGCACGTCAAGATCACCCTGCGTCAGGATTCAGCTTCCGTTAACCCTGTCTTAGCGCCTGTCGGCCTAGGCAGAATTCCAGCCGTAATGAACGGCGCGTCGGAGACGCCATTGTCCGTCCTCGCTCAACTGCGTCCGCAGCCTGCGCCGGCCCTGGCCGATCTGGTCCACCTTGCCCATAATCCCAGCGCAGATGCGCGCCAGCGCCTGCTGCTTGGCGTCCTGGCCCTGTGCGAGGCCCAGCCCGAGGCGAAGGCGAGTTCAGACGCCCTGGCCGAAATCTTCCTGACCGTCGCGGGCCAGATCGAGCGCGACGTGCGCCTGATCCTGGCCAAGCGTCTGGCCGAGGCCGAATGGGCCCCGCGCGCCCTGGTCAACATCCTGGTGCTGGACGAAATCGAGATCGCCCGTCCCCTGCTGGCTTCCAGTCCCGTCCTTCAGGACGACGACATGATGAGGGTGCTGCTGGAGGCCACGCTGGAGCACCAGATCGAGGTCGCGCGCCGTCCGCATCTGTCAGGCCGTCTGGCCGACGCCATCATCGACAAGGGCCAGCCCGCCACCCTGATGGCCCTGGCCTCCAACCCGACCGCAGAGGTCGGCGCCGAGGGCCTGCGCCGTCTGGTCGAGCATTCCCGCCGCATCGCCGCCCTGCGTCTGCCTCTGACCCGCCATCCGGGCCTGACGGAGAATCTGGCCGAACAGATGTTCCAATGGGTCGGCACCGCGCTGCGCCAGGCCATCGCCGCGCGGTTCAGCATCGATGAAGTCCGTCTGGCCGCCATGATCGAACAGGCCACCCTCCAGGCCATGCGCTCCGATGACGACAGCACACCGGCCTTCGAACCGGGCCGCGACGAGATGGACCGCCGCCTGATCGCCAAGCTGCAGGCCGCCGGCCAGTTGAAACCGGGCTATCTGATCCGCGCCGTCCGCGAAAAGCGGCTGGGCCTGTTCGTTCACGGCCTGGCGGCGCTCAGCGGTCTGGCCGTCGTCCAGATCCGCAAGGCGATGGACGCCGACAGCTCTGAAGCCCTGTGCCACGCCTGCACTGTGGTGGAGATCGACCGCGCCGTCTTCCCGCTGATTCTGGCCGAAATCCGCATCCTCAACGGCGGCCTGCCTGGTCAGGCGGCCAAGCCGGTGTTCCAGGCCGACCCGCTGTCGCCCGGCGCAGCAGCCCGCGCCTTCCGCGCCCTCATCCCCGGCTGACGATCCATCGTTTGACATGCGGGCCCGGCTCCGCTTGCCTGCGCCCTGTGAGCCCGCCCGACATCAACATCGCCTTCGTCGCCTCCGACCGTCCTGAAGCCCAGGAGGCCCGCGAGCGGCTGCTCGCCCTGCACGGCGGCGTCGATCCGGGTCAGGCCGACGTCATCGTGGCCCTGGGCGGCGACGGCTTCATGCTGGAGACGCTGCACGCCAACCTGCATCGCCGCGCGCCCGTGTTCGGCATGAACCGCGGCTCGGTCGGATTCCTGATGAACGACTACGCCGAAGAGGGCCTGCGCGAACGCCTGGTCTCGGCGGGCCGCGCCGTCATCCATCCCCTGCAGATGGACGCCCACACCGAGGCCGGACAGGTCCACAGCGGCTTGGCCATCAATGAGGTCTCCCTGCTGCGCCAGACCCGCCAGAGCGCCAAGCTGCGCATCAGCGTCGATGACCGTGTGCGGCTGGAGGAGCTGTCCTGCGACGGCTGCCTGCTGGCCACAGCGGCGGGCTCAACCGCCTATAATCTGTCGGCGCATGGGCCGATCATCCCGCTGGATGCGTCCATACTGGCGCTGACGCCGATCAGCGCCTTTAGGCCCCGTCGCTGGCGCGGCGCGCTTCTGCCGCACACCGCCAAGGTCCGCTTTGAGGTTCTGGAGCCGGACAAACGCCCGGTCAGCGCCACCGCCGACAGTTTCGAGGTCCGTCGCGTCGCCGTGGTCGAGGTTAAGGAAAGGCGCGACATCGCCCTGACCATGCTGTTCGACGCCGGACGCTCTTTTGAAGAGCGTGTTCTGGCGGAACAGTTCGCTTCCTGAGCCCTGTGCACCGGTTCTTAAGGCTGGCTGGAGACAATCCGTCGTCGTTCCTGGAGTTTTAGACGTGACTGATCCGGCCGAAACACTCAACGGACCGCGCATGAAGGTCGGCGCATTCGGCGGCATCGACGCCGCCGCCATCGCCCGCGCCGAAGCCGCCCTGAAGGCCATGTCGGCGCAATTCGGCCAGTGGATGCAGGACGAACTGGACAAGCTGGACGCCGCCCGCGCCGCCGTCACCGCTCAGGGTTATGACGTCCAGACCGCAGAGGGCCTGTATTTCCGCGCTCACGACCTCAAGGGCCTAGGATCGACCTATCAGTTTCCGCTGGTGACGCGCATCGCCGGCTCGATGTGCAAGCTTCTGGATGATCCGGCGGGACGCATGGCCGCCCCCCTGCCCCTGATCGACGCCCATATCGACGCCATCAAGGCCGTGGTCCGCGACAACATCCAGACCGAAAACGATGCAAACGGCGTGGCCTTGGCTGCAACGCTGGAAGCCGGCGTCGCCAGCCACAAGGGCTGATCAGGCGGCGACGTCCGTCACATGATCCGGCGCCACGGGCGCGCGGTCCAACCGTTCGACCAGATAGGCCATGTCGTCGCGCGAAGCCGTGACACGCTGACTCAGGAAGCGCTCCAGCATTAAGGGCCCGAAGGTTTCGGCGGCGGTGTCCGCCCCCTCCTGTTGCAGGGTGCGCCAGGTGTCGACGCCGGCGCGGAAAGCCTGGAACAGGCGCGGCGGCAGGCCGGCCCGGTCATAGATGGCCTTCAAGCCCAACTGGCCCGCATCGTGGATCATCAAGCTTGCGCGTGCATGCGGGGTTCCGGCCAGTTCGGCCAGCCCGTGCTCGAACAAGCTCATCTGCCCACGCGCTAGGGCTCGCAGCAGCAGCGACGCCGTCAGGGCGTGGCGAGCGTTCAGATTGGCGGTGAACTCGCCCAGGTCGGCGTGGACCGAGGCTTGATCCACCAGATCAATCGTGGCCCGCTCGCGCGCAAAGGCCGCCAGGCGGATGGCCGTTTCAGGCGCCACGGCGTGACGGGTGACCAGATGCTCGCGCACCACGTCAGAGGCCATCTCGACCAGACGCTCCGTCACAGACAGCGGCAGGACCTGGCGATAGGCGATGGCTGCGACCACCTCGCGCGAGGCGCCGTAGCGGTCGACGCAGGCCCACAGGGATTCTTCGGAAATGTCGGCGTTGTCGTTCGAGGCCAGGGTTCGCACAGCCATTTCGCTGCCGGTCTCGGCCAGAGCCGTCGCCACGTCGCGCCCGACACGCGGCCGGCCCGCCACGGCGGTCTGGCGCACGGACGAGCCCGCCTTGACGATCTCGATCAGGTCGTCGTCGGTGAAGGCGGGCGAAAAGGCGATGACCGGCAGGGCGATGCTGTCCACGTCCGCCGCCAGCTTGCGGGCCACGTCGTGCGGGATCAGATCGGACGCCTTGAGCGTCACCGCCATCGCGCGGCGCACCAGTTCAGCGGCGTCGTCGGCCAGCATCCGCAGGATCTTCTGCGCCGCCGCCCGCCCCTCTTCGTCCAGTTCGACCTTCTCCATGCTGCGGCACAGCTTGTGCGCCGCCGCCGCGCGCTCGTCCTCGTCGGTCGCCTTGATCAGGCGGCGGATGTCGGATTCGGTCAGGCGGGCGCGGTAGGCGGTCATCGGCGGGTGCTTTGCAGTCGAAGGTTCAGCTTCACCATCAGCCGACCATGCTTAACGAGCGGTTTACCTTCACGTCCCTTGGCACACGCCGGGCGTCAGGTTCGCGCACTATCGCCCGGCCCGAAGGCGCCGCCGAAGCCTGTACTGGACCCGCCTTGACCATCCTGGCCCAGCAGAAGCGCCAGCAGGCTTTGATCCTGCTTCAGCCGGTCCAGACGCGCCGCCAGCGCACGGTCGCGTTCCGACAGGTCCGGCGCCGACTGAGCCGAGGCTGAGACGGGCCCCGACGCAGGCGATCCCTCGCCCGCCGAGCGCTGCAGATTGGCGTGAACCTCGGCCACCGTGGCCGGGCGGCCGCTGCGGAAGAAGATCGAACGGTTGGCCGAGGCCGCCTGCGGGAACAGGGCCACAGCGCTGGCGCCGGGCCTCTGACTCATGGCTTCCATCAGTTGCGCCGCCCCTGCGGGCCCAAGGAAGTGCGCGGCGTAAAGGTCGCCCGCCCCCGGCTCCTGCCCGGTGCGCCCTCTCAGATAGGCGGCGTTGGACGCCGTCAGCTCGCCCGCCATGGTCGAAGCCGCCTGAGGGTCGAAGCGCAGGTCCAGCACGACGTTGCGCGCCGAACCCTCGACCCGCCAGCGACCGTCGCCGCCGCGATAGATCAGGTCGGCGTACTGGCCATAGCCGTGCTTGGCGCCGTGCTGTTTGACCGTCGCCAGCCAGGTCTGCTCGATGAACTGGAACAGGCCCGCCGCCGAGGAGGTCGAGGCGCGCGCAGACGGGTTCATCGCGCTTTCCCGCCGCGCCGTGCGCACCAGGAAATCCGCGTCCACGCCGGTCAGGCTTGAGGCGCGCCTGATGGCCGCCTCCACGCCTCCGGGTGATGGAATCGCTCCTACCGTCATGGGTATGAGGCTGCGGGGGCGTGGTTAACGAAACCCTAACGCCGTTCCGTGCATCCACAGCCGGGCCTGAAACAACCTTTGCCGTAAACTTGCCGCAAGCGTGGCGCTCCATCGGGTCATGGGCGGCCGTGGGGACGGAGAGACTGAGGGAGTAAGGCCATGATGATGACCACTGCGGGCGGTCCGACAACGATCACCCCATTCGCCTTCAATGAACGTCGAGGTCCGCGCCTGTCGCGCACCAGCTGGATCGCCATCGGCATCGTCGCCATGGCCCACGTCGGTGTGGGTGTCGCGCTGTACAATCAGCGTTTCGAGAATCCGCCCATGGCGGGGCCGGTCGAACCGCCGACGATCTTCACCACTCTGGAACGCCCGCCGATTCCCAAACCCCTGCCGGACCCCAAGCCCGTCCCGCAGCAACCTGCAGCGCCGAACGTCAGCCGCAACACCCCCCTGCCGACACAACCGACTGAGGTGCTGAACACGCCGGTGTCCGACGCCAAGCCCGGCGACAGCCTGACCCTGACGTTCGACCAGCCGGTCGAAAAGCCCGTCGTCAACACGCCGCCCGCGACCCAGCCTGACCCGCCGGCCGTCATCACCCGGCCTAGCTGGAGCCGCCAGCCCAGCGGCGACCAGCTGATGCGCGCCTATCCCCGTCGGGCGCTGGAGGCCGGGGTGGCGGGGTCCGCCTCGCTGAACTGCCTGGTCCAGGCCAATGGCTCGGTGGCCGACTGCCAGGTCACCGCCGAGACGCCAGGCGGTTACGGCTTCGGTCGGGCGGCGCAGAGCGTGTCGCGCTACTTCCGCATCAACCCGCGCACGGTGAACGGCAGCGCCGAGGGCTCTCGTGTCGCCATCGCCATGCGTTTCAACCTGCCGGAGGACTGAATCGCAGCGGATCGAAGGCGGCGGCGTCGGCCAAAGGCGTCGCGCCTTCGATCCCATCGGCCACGACATGGGCGATCAGCGGCCCCAGCAGCCAGCCGTTGCGGCGCGGGCCCAGCGCCAGATGCAGGCCCGGTTCTCCGGTCGGTCCCGCCAGCGGCAGGCCGTCCGGCGAGGCGCCGCGCACGCCGACACGGGTTGCGCCCGGCGGTGCGGTCACGCCCAGCAGGGCCTGTCCCGACGCCAGATGCGCCTCGCCCGCCTGCAGGTCCGGCGTCAGATCACGCTCGCCCGCCTGCATCGTCGCCCCGACCACGACCCCGCCGTCGCACGGCGCCGCATAGACTTTGGGGCTGCGCACGACGTGGGGCGCTGAAACGCCAGGCAGAACCGTCAGTTGTCCCTTGATCGGCGTGATCGCCTCGATCAGGGCCGCCACTGATCCGGGCAAACCCTCGATCGCCGCCGCCACGCCGGTGGCCAGCACCACCGTCGGCGTGAACCAGACACGGCCGTCCTCGGCCTCGACCCGCCAACGACGCGCCTCTCCAGTCAAGCGAGCGACCTTGCCGCGCACCGTGGCGACGCCTGGCGTCCGCGCCAGAGCGGTCAGTGTTGAGGCGGCGTCGATGCGCCAGTCATCGGGCGTGAAAACGCCTTCCTGCGTCGCCTCGACCTTGAAACCCATGGCCTTCAAGTGGGCCATGGCCTCGTCTGCATCCGGCCCGCGCCATTCCGCGCCCTCGCGCTTCAGGCTCAGCGTGTGGGCCTCGGCGAAGGCGGGCCACTGATCACGGGCGCGCGTCAGCAGCGCAGCCCTCTCGGCCGGCAAGGCTTCGATCAGGCTTTCCATGGCCGGGGCGATCATGCCCGCCGCCACGGCGCTGGCGTTGACCCCGCCCGGGTCGATGACGGTCACGGCGTGACCGCGCCACGCCAGTTCGGCGGCGACGCAAAGACCCAGCACGCCCGCGCCGATCACGATCACATCAGGAGAGGAAGCCACCCCCTCCCTTCGTCCCGGCTGCGGACGATGGCAAGCCTATTCGGCGGCGATGGACTCGGCGCGGCGCGCGGCGATGCGGTCGGTCAGGGCCGCGTGCTGGCTCCACAGGGCCTGCGGCAAACGGTCGCCGAACTTCTCATAGAAGGCGGGAATCAGGGCGGCTTCCTCGGCCCAGACGTCGGCGTCGACGTCCAGCAGCAGGTCCAAGTCGGTGTCTGACAGGCTCAGGCCCGACAGGTCCAGCGATTCACGCGAGGGCACGCGGCCGACCGGTGTCTCCACGGCCTCGGCCTGGCCGTCCAGACGCTCCGAAATCCACTTCAGAACGCGGACATTGTCGCCGAAGCCCGGCCAGACGAACTTGCCGTCGTCGTTCTTGCGGAACCAGTTGACGAAGTAGAGGCGCGGCAGCTTGGCTACGTCCGAAGTCCGCTGGGCCATCGACAGCCAGTGGGCGAAATAGTCGCCCATGTTGTAGCCGCAGAAGGGCAACATGGCGAAGGGATCGCGGCGCAGCTCGCCGACCTTGTTCTCGGCGGCGGCGGTGCCTTCCGAGGCCACGGTCGAGCCCATGAAGACGCCGTGCTCCCAGTCGAAGGCTTCCGTCACCAGCGGCACGGCCGAGGCGCGGCGGCCGCCGAACAGGATGGCGTCGATCGGCACGCCCTTGGGGTCTTCCCATTCCGGGGCGATGGTCGGGCATTGCGACGCCGGGGCGGCGAAGCGCGAATTGGGATGGGCCGCCGGTTCGCCCGAGGCCGGGTCATGAGCCGCGCCCTTCCATGTGGTCAGCCCTGCCGGGGCCTCCTTGGTCAGACCCTCCCACCAGACGTCGTTGTCGGCGGTCAGGGCGGTGTTGGTGAAGACGGTGTTGGACGCCATCGTCGCCAGGGCGTTCTGGTTGGTGTTGCGGCTGGTGCCCGGCGCCACGCCGAAGAAGCCGGCTTCCGGGTTGACCGCATACAGGCGGCCGTCGTCGCCAAAGCGCATCCAGGCGATGTCGTCGCCGATGGTCTCGGCCTTCCAGCCGTCCAGCGTCGGCTGCAGCATGGCCAGATTGGTCTTGCCGCAGGCGCTGGGGAAAGCCGCAGCGACGTATTTCGATGCGCCCTCGGGGCTGGTCAGCTTGAGGATCAGCATGTGCTCGGCCAGCCAGCCCTCGTCGCGGGCCATGACCGAGGCGATGCGCAAGGCGTAGCATTTCTTGCCCAGCAGGGCGTTGCCGCCGTAGCCCGAGCCGTAGGACCAGATTTCGCGCGTTTCGGGATAGTGGACGATCCACTTGTCTTCGTTGCAGGGCCAGGCGACGTCGACCTGCCCCTCAGCCAAGGGCGCGCCCAGGGTGTGGACGGCGGGCACGAAGACGCCGTCGGCGCCCAGCATGTCCAGCGCCGGCTTGCCCATCCGGGTCATGACGCCCATCGACACGGCGACATAGCCGCTGTCGGTGATCTCGACGCCCAGGGCGCTGATCTTGGAGCCCAGCGGCCCCATGCAGAAGGGGACGACATACATGGTCCGGCCCTTCATGCAGCCGTCGAACAGGCCGTCCAGACGGGCGCGCATCTCGGCCGGATCGGCCCAGTTGTTGGTTGGGCCGGCGTCGATCTCTTTTTCAGAGCAGATGAAGGTGCGGCTCTCGACCCGGGCCACGTCCTTGGGGTCCGACACCGCGTAGTAGCAGCCGGGGCGTTTGACGGGGTCCAGCGCCTTCAATGTGCCCTTGGCGATCAGGTCTGCGGCGATGGCCTCCTTCTCGGCCTGCGAGCCATCGCACCAGTGAACCCTGTCCGGCTTGGTCAGGGCGGCGATCTGCTCGACCCAGGCGATGAGGCCGGCGTGCGCGGTCGGGGCCGGGCGAAGACCCGGAATTGTGGACTCAGTCAAAATCGCTCTCCTGGATCGTCACCCGGCGATCTGCGTCGCCTGGGGGCCTTGGGCGCGTGGATATCATCACGCATTGTTTCGGGCGAATGACACCGAAGCGGACGCCGCGTCAACCGACGCAAAATTCAACCTTTGATGAACAGACGCTGTTCCGCCCCCTGCACAATTCGGTCGCCGGGCGAGGGGCTACGGGGTATCGGGAGCCATGGACACCCTCGACCCGATCAGCCTGGCGCAGCACGACGCCCCAGCCGGAGCCCTGGCCTCGCCCGCAGCGGCGCGCAACGCCGGGCCGATCCTGGACGTGCTGCGCGCCCACCTGCCCGCCAGGGGTCGGGTGCTGGAGATCGCCGCCGGTTCGGGCCAGCACGCCGCCCTTTTCGCCGCCGCCCTGCCCGGTCTGGAGTGGACGCCCAGCGACCCGTCGCCGGAGGCCCGCGCCAGCATCGCCGCCTGGGCCGAGGCTGCGGCCTTGACCAATCTGCGTCCGCCGCTGGCGCTGGACGTTCTGGACGAAACCACCTGGCCGACCGAGCCGGTTCAGGCGGTCGTCTGCGCCAACATGATCCACATCAGCCCTTGGACTGCGACTGAAGGACTAATGCGTCTGGCGGGCGGCCTGCTGCCCCGCCCCGGCGGCCTTCTGGTCCTCTACGGTCCTTACCGCGAGACGGAGACGCCGCTGGCCCCGTCCAACGCCGCCTTCGACGCCGACCTGAAGGCCCGCAACCCCGCCTGGGGCCTGCGCGATCGGGCCGAGGTCGAGACCCTCGCCCGCAACGAGGGGCTGAGCCTCACCGCCCGCATCGAGATGCCGGCGAATAATCTGATGCTGTTGTTCCGGCGGACCTGATGAGCTTTTCACGCACCTATGACGGCCCCGAGCCCGTCCGCATCAATAAATGGCTGGGCCAATCGGGCGTCTGCTCGCGGCGCGAGGCCGACGGCCTGATCGCCGAAGGGCTGGTCTCGGTCGACGGCGAGGTCGTCACCGACGCGGGCCGCAAGCTGGAGCCGGGCCAGACCCTGACCCTGAACGACCGCGCCGCCGCCGTACTGGCCGAGGGCGTGACCATCATGCTGCACAAGCCCGTCGGCTTCGTCTCCGGCCAGCCCGAACCGGACAAGATCCCCGCCGTGCGCCTGCTGACCGAGGCCAACCGCATCGGCGACGGCGCCGTGCCCGCCGCCGACGCCTCCCTGCCCCCCGTCGGCCGTCTGGACGAGGATTCGCGCGGCCTGCTGCTGATGTCGTCGGACGGGGTGGTGGCCAAGGCGGTGATCGGGCCGCAGTCCGATCTGGACAAGGAATACCTGGTCCGCGTCGCCGGCGACGTAACCGAAAACAAGCTGAAACTGCTGCGCTTCGGCCTGATGCTGGACGGCCGCCAGTTGAAGGCTGCTCGGGTCAGCCGCATGGAGTCCTTCCGCCTGAAGTTCATCCTGCGCGAGGGCCGAAACCGCCAGATCCGCCGCATGTGCGAGATGGTGGATCTGGAGGTCGTCGACCTGATCCGCGTCCGCGTCGGCCCCATCCGCCTCGACAACCTGCCCGAAGGCCGTTGGCGCATGCTGACGGCGGAAGAACGGGCGGCGCTGATCTCCGGCGGCTAGTGCGCCATGCCGATCGCGGGCGCCGCCAGCATCCACAGGGCCATGGCGATCATCATCAGGTTCTCGGTCAACGACACAAAGCCAAGCGGCACATTGGAATCGCCGCCGACGCAGGCGCATTTCAGCTCGCGCTTGTCGACATAGACGGCCTTGAACACCGACACCGCGCCGACGCCGCCGATGAACAGAGCGACCGGGATCGACAGCCAGTTCAGCACCCCCGCCACCATCAGCGCGCCCGCGCCCAGCTCGGCGAACGGATAGATCTTGCCATAGGGCAGCCAGCGCTTGGCCAGCAGGTCGTAGTTCAGGAACATGGTCGAGAAGCTGTCGATGTTCTGCAGTTTCAGCAGGGCCAGGGCCATCATGGTCAGGCCGATGAACCACTCGCCCGCCCGCACAGTGAAGGGCGTGCCCAGCGTCGCCTGGCTGACCGCCAGCGCCATCAGGGCGGTGACGGCGAACACCACCAGAACCGGCGTATAGGTCGTCGCCTTGGGATCACGGACTTTCAGCCCGAAATGGCGGCGCAGGTCGTCGTAACCGCCGATGCGGACCCCGTCGATGAAGGTCTGGGGCGTGGTCTTGACGTCGTGCTCGGCCTTGAAGGCGTCGGTCGCCTCGCGCGTCTCCAGCCAGCGGTCATCGACCTGATAGCCCTTGGACCGCAGCAGGGCGCGGGCCTTCAGACCATAGGGACAGGTGTGGTTCGGCATGACCATCCGGTGCAGGACGGCGACGGGTCTGGACGATGGGGATGCAGTCATCAGGATAACTCCGGCTTGCGGATTGAACGTCTGACACCCCATGTAGGGTCCGTACCATGGTACGGAGTCAAGCGATGTCGCCCACAAATGAAAACATGACCATCGGCGCCCTGGCCCAGACGGGCGGCGTCGGGGTCGAAACCGTGCGCTATTACCAACGGCGCGGCCTGCTGGAGACGCCCCGGCGCGCCGGTTCCGGCGTGGACGGCGGCGTGCGGCGCTATGGGTCCGACGCCTTGCGCCGCCTGCGCTTCATCCGCTCGGCCCAGGCCGCGGGCTTCACCCTGGAGCAGATCGGCGAGCTTCTGGCGCTGGACGCCGGGGCCGACCGGGCGCGGGCTCGGGCTCTGGCCCAGGAACGGCTGACGGCGCTGGACGAAAAGATCGCCGAGCTTGAAGCCGCCCGCGCCGCCCTGCGCCGCCTGGCCCACGCCTGCGCCGAAACCGACAAGGGCCCCTGCCCCATCCTGGCGTCGTTCGAAGGGTGAAAAGCCGCATTCGCCCCATCTGAACGTCGTTCATTGCCAAGGCCGCGCATCGGCGTAACCTTCGCCGTTCAAATCCTTGGGAGGGGACAATGACGGATCGCGTGAAGACGCCCTGGCATCTGTGGGTGGTGGGGGTTGTGGCTGTGGCGTGGAACGCCTTCGGCTGCTGGGACTATACGATGACGCATCTGAAGGGCGAGGCGCACCTGCGCGCCTTCGGCATGACCGACGCCCAGATCGCCTATTTCGACGCCATGCCGGCCTGGACGCATGCCACCTGGGCCATCGGCGTCTGGGGCGGGCTGCTGGGCGCGGTCCTGCTGCTGTTGCGGCGGCGCTGGGCGCTGCACGCCTTCGTCCTGTCCTTCCTCGGTTTCGTGGGCGGGCTGATCTACAGCTACGGCCTGTCCGACGCCTCTGCGGTGATGGGGCCGAACGCCTGGATGATGAACGCCCTCATCGGCGGCGCCTGCATCCTGTTCATCTGGTACGCCTGGGCCATGGCGAAGAGGGGCGTGCTCCGCTAAACGCTCGGCGGGATGACCTCCCGCCAGCCTGTTTCCCTGTCCGAAGACGACATCGCCTCCGTTCGCTCGTGGGTGCTGCACGAGGACGCCCATGTTCTGGTGCTGAACAAGCCGTCGGGCCTGTCCAGCCAGGGCGGGCGCATCAGGGCGCATACGCTGGACGATCTGCTGTGGGCCTTCATGCGTTCGAACGGCAAGCGGCCCGAGCTGGTGCACCGGCTGGACCGCGACACCTCAGGCGTCATTCTGGCGGCCAAGACCAAGCCTGCGGCGGGTTTCCTGGGCAAGGCGCTGCAGATGCGGCGCTTCAGAAAGACCTATCTGGCCCTGGTCGCCTCAGCGCCTGAGCCCGCCTCAGGAACCATCGATGCTCCCCTGGTCCGTCAGGAGATCGGGCGTGAATCCTACATGCGGGTCTGCGCCTTCGACGCCAAGGGCGCGCAAGGGGCCCAGAGCCGATACCGCACCCTGGCCTCGTCCGAGGACGCCGCCCTGGTTGAGCTGGAGCCCCTGACCGGGCGGATGCACCAACTGCGCGTGCACATGGCCCATATCGGCAGACCCTTGGCGGGGGACGTGCGCTACGGCGGGGCCTTGACCCTGGCGGGTCGGGCGGCCCCGCGCCTGATGCTGCATGCGGCGAAGCTGACGTTCCCGCATCCCGAGGGCGGCAGTCTGACGATCGAGGCCCCGCTTCCTACGGACTTCGAGACGTTGAAGGCGGCGGCGGGGCTGGCTTAGGAAATACTCCGCTCATTCTCGCGTTCGCGAGGATGAGCGGAGAGGTTGGGGCATGCCTCGCCCAATGTAACGCCTTGTCCTTCCCGTCTCGCCCATCCGGCCCGACACGGCTAAGCTGATCCCGACCTCGGGAACACTCCCCCACCTGCGACGCTATCTCGACATCAGGATCGGAGCCTTGCCATGAACCGCTTGTCCCTCGCCGCCGTCGCCGCCGCCGCCCTGGCCCTGACGGCCTGCGCCAGCCTGGCGCCCTATGGCCCGCAGCAATCGGCCAACGGTCAGGGCTTCTCCGAGCAGAGAGTCGAGTCCAACCGCTACCGCATCACCTATCGAGGCGTCGGCGATCCGGGGCCGGTCGAAGGCATGGCGCTGCGTCGCGCCGCAGAGCTGACGACCGAGCAGGGTTATGACTGGTTCGAGGTGACGCAGCGCTGGATCGACGGCCGCCCCGACAGCGCCGGCGGCGTGCGCCCCAGCGTTTCGATCGGCGCCGGATCGGGCCGCTACGGCGGCTATCGCGCCTCGGGCGTCGGCGTCGGCCTGGGCCTGAACTTCAGCGGGCCGCAGCCGACCTCGACCTCTCTGGAGATCCTTCTCGGACGCGGCGCCGCGCAGCGCGGCCCCAATGTCTATGACGCCCGCAGCGTCCTCGAGTCCGCCCGCCGCTACGACTGACGTCAGCCGCCCTTCGCTTCGCCGCAATCCGGCGTATAAGCGCCGCGACATGACACGTTTCCTGATCGTCGCCGCCGGTGGAGCGCTGGGCGCCATGGCCCGCTATGGGGTCGGCCGCCTGCTGCCGTTCGGATTCCCGTGGGCGACGCTGGCGGTCAATGTCGTCGGCGGCCTGATCATGGGCGGTCTGGCCGGTTGGCTGGCGTTTCGCGGCGGCCTGCACGCCGAGAGCATCCGCCTGTTCGCCGCTGTCGGCCTGCTGGGCGGCTTCACCACCTTTTCGGCCTTCTCTCTGGAGACGGCCCTGATGATTGAAAAGCGCCAGTATGCGCTGGCGTCCGGCTATGTCGCCGTCTCGGTGGTCCTGTCGATCCTCGCCCTCTTCCTCGGCCTGATGGTCGCCCGCCGCGCCTTCGGAGCCGCCCTGTGACCAAGCCTGAAACTGACGAACCCATCCGCGACGCCGAACCGGCGCCCAAGCGCGAAGTCCTGACAATCTATGTGGCCGAGGCCGAGGACGGCATCCGTCTGGACCGCTGGTTCCGGCGGCGCTGGCCGCACCTGTCCAACATCCAGGTGCAGAAGATGGCCCGCTCGGGCCAGATCCGCGTCGACGGCGCCCGCATCAAGCCCGAAGGCCGCCTGACCGCCGGCGCCGCCGTGCGCGTGCCGCCCATCCCCGACGACACCTCGCGTCAGGCGGGCGACGTCCACACCCTGTCGGAAAAGGACATCGCCTTCGCCAAGTCGCTGGTCCTTTACGAGGACGATATGGTCATCGCCATCAACAAGCCGCACGGTCTGGCCGTTCAGGGCGGCACCAAGACCAGCCGCCACGTCGACCGCCTGCTGTCGGCCTGGGGCGAGGGGATGGACCGTCCGCGTCTGGTCCACCGTCTGGACCGCGACACCTCGGGCGTGCTTCTGCTCGGCAAGGGGCCGGAGGCGGCCAAGCGTCTGGCCGGGGCCTTCGCCCGCCGTCAGGCCAAGAAGACCTATTGGGCCATCGTCATCGGCAACCCCAAGCCTTCCGCAGGCCAGATCGACATGCCGCTGAAGAAGACCGGCATCAACGACTATGAGATGATGCGACCCGCCGACCGCAAGGACCCCAAGGCTGAGCCCGCCGAAACCGCCTTCGCCACCATCAGCCGCGCGGCCCACCGCGCCTCATGGATGGCGCTGCGCCCCTTCACCGGCCGCACGCACCAGCTTCGCGCTCACATGGCGGGCATCGGCCACCCCATCCTGGGCGACCCCAAATACGGCGATGACAAATCAAAGGAGCTGTCCAGCGGTCTGAAGCTGCAGCTCCACGCTCGCAGCATCGAACTGGACCACCCGCGCGGCGGCGTCCTCAAGGTCACGGCGCCCCTCTCGCCCGAAATAAAGGCCGGCTTCGCCCACTTCGGCTTCGATCCGCATGAAGGCGACGAAAGCGATCCGTTCGAAGGTGTGAGACGGCAGCGATGATTTTCCTCCCCATGCAATGGGGAGGAGAATGATGCGCCCCCTCGCAGTCTTCGACATCGACGGCACCCTGGTCGACAGCCGCGCCTCCATCCACCGGGCGGCCGGCGAAGCCGCGCGCGACATGGGTCTGCCCGAGCCGTCCTACGACCGGGTCCGCATGATCGTCGGCCTGTCGCTGGACCACGCCATGGCGGTGCTGGAGCCGCAGCTGACCGCCGTCGAACTGGCCGACTACGTCGCTGGCTTCCGCGCCAGCTTCAACCGCATGTATGCGTCCGGCCACGAAGAGCCCCTCTATCCCGGCGTCATGGATCATCTGCGGCGACTGAAACGCGACGGCTGGCGGTTGGCGCTGGCCACAGGCCAGAACCGGCGCGGCGTCGCCCGCAATCTGGCGCGCGAGGGCTGGGCCGATCTGTTCCTGTCTTCGCATTGCGCCGAAGACGGGCCGGGCAAGCCTGACCCGGCCATGCTCTACGCCGCCATGGCCGCCTGCGGCGCCGACGCCGTCTCCACCGTCATGATCGGCGACACGGCCCACGACATGACCATGGCGGTCGCGGCGGGCGCTCATCCGCTGGGCGTCGGCTGGGGCTTCCACACGCCGGACGAACAGATCGCGGGCGGGGCCGCCCACGTCGCCGCCGACTTCACCGACCTTGAGGCCGCGCTGGAGCGTTTCTCCAGCCGCCGCCTCGCCGCCTGAGACCGACCATGAGCCACATCCCGCCTCTCGATCCCAACGTCGCCGCCCGCAAGGGTTTCCGCGAGTCCGAGGAACGCCTGAAACGTTTCTGGAAGACGGTCGATGTGGCTGAGGGAGAAGCAGGCTGGGCTGTCACTCTCGACGGCCGCACGCCCAAGACCCCCGCCCACGTCAGACTGGTCCTGCCGACGCAGGCCGCCGCCCGCATGGTCGCCGAGGAATGGGCCGCCCAAGGCGAGTTCATTGAGCCCGGGACCATGCCCGCCACCCGTCTGGCCTCCACCGCCATCGACCGCGTCAGCCAGACCCGCGAGCCTGTAGCCGATGAAATCGCCGCCTACGCCGGGTCCGACGCCCTCTGCTATCTGGCCGAATATCCGACCCCTCTGGTGACACGCCAGACGCAAGCCTGGACCCCATGGCGCGACTGGGCCGCGTCCGAGCTGGGCGTGGTTCTGGAGCCGGCGCAAGGCATCGTCCACAAGGCCCAGGCCCCCGCCGCCATCGAACGGGTCAAGGCGCTGGCCCTGACGCTGGACGACTTCGCCCTGACCGGCCTGGCCACAGCGGTTCCCCTGTTCGGCAGCGCGGTCCTGGGTCTGGCGGTGCATCGCGGCGTCCTGACCGGCGAGGCCGCCTTCGATCTGTCGCGGCTGGAGGAAGCCTTCCAGGAAGAACAGTGGGGCGTCGACGCCGACAACGCCGAACGCACCGCCGCCCGCCGGGCCGAGGCGGTGTTGCTGGATCAATGGTTCAGGGCGCTCAACGCCTGACTTTCCAATCTGGAAAGTTTTAACTTGCCATCATGGAAAGTGATGCCTACTCTTGCCGCATTGGAAAGTGAGGTTCCCATGACGCAAGATCCCAACCCGCACGAGGCCCTGGCCTCCATTCAGGCGGCCCGCAGCAGCGTCGGCCGCAGCATGGACTACCCCGTCTGGTATGACGCCCTCTATGGCGCTGTATGCGGCCTGCTGGTCGCCAGTCAGGGCCTGCCCACCCTGTGGGGGCTGATCGTCCTTCCTATCGCCCTGGGCGGACTGGCCTTCATGGTCACGGCGTGGCGCAAGCGGTTCGGCTGGTGGGTCAGCGGCTATTCGCCCAGGCGCGCCCGCTGGGTGGCCTTCGGTCTGCTGGCGGTCTTCCTGGGACTGATCGGCCTGTCGCTGTACGGTCGCTATGTCGGGCCGTGGTGGCTGTTCATCGTCTCGGGCGTGATCGGCTTCGTCGTCGCCATCGCCGCCAGCCGTCTGTGGATGCGGGTGTGGCGCAAGGAGTTGGCGGAGGCGCCGCAATGAATGCCGTCCCCGTCTTCGACCCCGTCATCCATGCGCCCGGCCGGTTGCAGATCTGCGCCATACTTTCGGGCGTGGACGACGCGGAGTTCGCCCTGATCCGTGAGCGGATCGGCGTGTCGGACTCGGTGTTGTCCAAACATCTCAAACAGTTGGAGGAGGCGGGCTACGTCGCCCTGACCAAGACCCCCTTCGACGGGCGCCAGCGCACCTGGGTCGGCCTGACCGCCAGGGGCAAGGCCGCCTTCGCCGCCCATGTCGCGGAACTGACCCGGCTGGCGGCGACCGTCGCCCAGACCGCCTAGACGTCACGAGGCCGCGCCGGGAGGCAGGCGCTGCCGCGCCCCGCAGCATCTTGCCACCCGGCGCAGGTCTCCTTAAGCCAGAGCGCTCAAGGAGACCTCCCATGACCGACATCCTCGACCAGCTTGAAGCCCGCCGCGCCGGGGCCCGCATTGGCGGCGGAGAGGCCCGCATCGCCTCCCAGCACAAGAAGGGCAAGCTGACCGCGCGTGAGCGGATCGAGGTGCTTCTGGACGAGGGTTCGTTCGAAGAAACCGACATGTTCGTCGAACATCGCAGCCACGATTTCGGCATGGAGAAGCAGCGCATCCCTGGCGACGGCGTCGTCACGGGACGCGGCACGATCGGCGGACGGCTGGTCTATGTCTTCTCGAAGGACTTCACCGTCTTCGGCGGTTCCTTGTCGGGCGCCCATGCGGCCAAGATCGTCAAGATCCAGAAGATGGCCCTGACCAACGGCGCGCCGATCCTCGGCCTGTTCGACGCCGGGGGCGCCCGCATTCAGGAAGGCGTGGAATCCCTCGCGGGTTACGCCGACATCTTCCTGCAGAACACCCTGGCCTCGGGCGTCATCCCCCAGATCAGCGTGATCATGGGCCCGTGCGCGGGGGGCGACGTCTATTCGCCCGCCATCACCGACTTCATCTTCATGGTGAAGGACACCTCCTACATGTACGTGACCGGCCCGGACGTGGTGAAGACCGTCACCAACGAAGTGGTCAGCCACGAAGACCTGGGCGGCGCCCGCGTGCATGCGGGCAAGTCCGGCGTCGCCGACGGCGCTTTCGAGAATGATCTGGAGGCCCTCAGCGAGGTCCGCCGCCTGATCGGCTTCCTCCCCCTGTCGAACCGCGAAAAGCCGCCGGTGCGCGACAGCTACGACGACCCCGACCGCGACGAGGCCAGCCTCGACACCCTGGTCCCCGCCAATCCGAACCAGCCCTATGACATCAAGGAACTGATCCTCAAGACCATCGACGAGGCGGACTTCTTCGAGATCGGCGCTGACTTTGCGAAAAACATCGTCTGCGGTTTCGGTCGTCTGGACGGCCAGCCGGTCGGCGTCGTCGCCAACCAGCCCCAGGTTCTGGCGGGCGTTCTCGACATCGATTCCAGCCGCAAGGCCGCCCGCTTCGTGCGCTTCTGCGACGCCTTCGGCATCCCGCTGGTGACCTTCGTCGACGTGCCCGGCTTCATGCCCGGCACCAAGCAGGAGTACGGCGCCCTGATCAAACACGGCGCCAAGCTGCTGTTCGCTTATGCCGAGGCGACGGTGCCCAAACTGACCCTGATCACGCGCAAGGCTTATGGCGGCGCCTATGATGTGATGAGCTCCAAACACCTGCGCGGCGACGTCAACTACGCCTGGCCCACCGCCGAAATCGCCGTCATGGGCGCCAAGGGCGCGGTCGAGATCATCTTCCGCAAGGAGGCCGGCGACCCCGAAGCCCTGGCCGCCCGCGAAGCCGAATACAAGGACCGTTTCGCCAACCCCTTCGTGGCGGCGTCGCTGGGCTATATTGACGACGTCATCATGCCGCACGGGACACGGCGGCGGCTGATCAAGGCGCTACGCACGCTGAAGAACAAGCAGCAGGAAAACCCGTGGAAGAAGCACGATAATATTCCGCTATAGGGGGAGGTGCGTTCATGAGCCAAGACATTCACCCGACCTTGCGGCGCAATGTCTCAGATCACGCACATGATCTCCTGATTGCTCTGTCCAGCGGGGTGGACATTCACGCACCCGGCTGGGGTTCAGCTTTCGGCTATCTAGTTGGAGAAGTGATTCCCAATCGCCGCGAAGAGCGTTTCGCTGAGTACCTAACCAAGCTCGGACGCAAGCTGGAACAGCTCAGCCAGGACGTTTCGCTCATAAGAGATCTCGGACCGGAACGCACCGCGCTATTCGAGGACGGAGCTCGCGAAGCCGCCCGCTCCACTACCGCCGAGCGCATCGAGCGAGTTGCCGGGATTGTCGCAGGCGGAATTTCGCTAGACGAAGATCGAGCCTTGCTCACCCGGGAGCTTTTGGCCGTTTTTGCCAGCCTAAGCGATGCGGAGGTCGCTACCTTGGCATACTACGCAGGCATCCAGCCCGAGCCATCTCCGCAGAGCGGTCCGCTACCGGAGAGAGCGGTGGTCATGGAGGCAATGCGAGAACATCAAGTCCACCATAAGCTTCGTACAGGTCGCCTACTTTCTTTAGGGCTTCTTGAGGAACGTCAAGTTTTAGTCGCAGAGAACTACCGCTTGAACGATAGGCACGGGCAAAAGTTGGTGAAGGATCGCCCGACCGTGACGCCGTTGGGACGCGCAATCCTGATCGAGGTCGGGCTGATTGAGCGTAGATGAACGCCGGAGTGACCAACCTCCTCTTCCTCTGCGCCCGCAACCGCCTCCGCTCCCCCACGGCCGAGCAGGTGTTCGCCTCGTGGCCCGGCGTCGAGACCGCTTCCGCCGGCCTCGCCCCCGATGCGGAGGAGGAATGCTCCGCCGAGCTGGTCGAATGGGCCGACATCATCTTCGTCATGGAGCGCGCGCACCGCGTCAGACTCCAGCGCCGTTTCAAGCCCCATCTGAAGCGCGCCCGCGTCATCTGCCTCGACATCCCCGACGACTACGCCTTCATGCAGCCCGAACTCGTGGCCCTGCTGCAGAAGAAGGTGACGCCGCACCTCTGATCATTCTCCCCTTGCGGAAGAAGGATCACGTCTTGCTCGCCCGCATCGCGGCCCAGCGCTCCAGCCGCGCCTTGACCTTCTCCTCATGGCCCTCGCCCTTGGGCTTGTAGAAGGTGCGGCGCTCCATTTCGTCGGGGAAGAAGTCGGCGCCCGAGAAGCCTTCGGGCGTATCGGGGTCGTATTGGTAACCCTTGCCATAGCCGAGGGACTTCATCAGCTTGGTCGGGGCGTTGCGGATGTGGGCGGGCGGCATGAGTGAGCCGGTTTCATAGGCCGCCTTCTTGGCCGCCTTGAAGGCTTCGTAGACGCCGACGGACTTGGGCGCGGTAGCCAGATGGACGACGGCCTGGGCGAGGGCCAGTTCGCCTTCGGGACTGCCCAGGAAGTCGTAGGTGTCCTTGGCGGCGTTGGCGACCATGATGGACAGGGGGTCGGCCTGACCGATGTCCTCGACCGCCATACGCACGATGCGCCGCGCCAGATACAGCGGGTCCTCGCCCCCGTTCAGCATCCGCGCCAGCCAGTAGAGAGCGGCGTCAGGGTCGGAGCCGCGCACCGATTTATGCAGGGCGGATATGAGGTTGTAGTGTTCTTCTCTCGATTTGTCGTAGGCGGGCGCGCGCTTCTGCAAGACGCCAGCCAGGGCCTGAACATCCAGCGCCGCCGTCTCGGTCAGGTCGAACAGAACCTCGGACATGGTCAACAGATAGCGGCCGTCGCCGTCGGCCAGGGCCAGCATGGCCTGACGCGCCTCGGGCGTCAGAGGCAGGGGCTTGTCCATCAGGGCCTCGGCCCGGCTCAGCAGCTGATCCAGCGCCGCGTCATCCAGACGCTTCAGCACATAGACCTGGCTCCGTGACAGAAGCGCGCCGTTCAGCTCGAACGAGGGGTTTTCGGTCGTGGCGCCGACCAGGGTGACGATCCCCTCCTCCACGAAGGGCAGGAAGCCGTCCTGCTGGGCGCGGTTGAAGCGGTGGATCTCGTCGACGAACAGAAGCGTCTGCTGACCGGCGGCCCGGCGCATGCGCGCGGCTTCGAACGCCTTCTTCAGGTCGGCGACACCGGAGAAGACGGCCGAAATCTGCTGGAACTCATAGCCGGCGGCCTTGGCCAGCAGGCGGGCGATGGTGGTCTTGCCGGTGCCGGGCGGCCCCCACAGGATCATGGACCCGAGCCTGCCCGCCTCGACCATGCGGCGGATCGGCCCGCCCTCGCCCAGCAGATGGTCCTGGCCCACCACGGCGTCGAGCGTCTGGGGCCGCAGGCGGTCGGCCAGCGGGGCGTCGGCGGGTTGTATGCCGGAGGCTTCAAACAAATCAGTCATGGACGCTCACAGTTAGGCGTTCGCGCCGCGCTTTTCACGCGTTAGTATGGCCCGCCAGCAAGGAGGCCGCCATGTCCGACCAGAATCAGGGCCCGACATCGGGCGTCACCCCGCACCTGACCATTCCGTCGCGCGGCGGTCAGGCGGCGATCGAATTCTACACCCGCGCCTTCGGGGCCGAGGTGCTGGACCAGAAGCTGGCCGAGGACGGCGAGCGGCTGATGCACGCCCATCTGAAGATCAACGGCGCCAGCGTCATGCTGCACGACGAATTCCCTGAATACGGGCACGAGGCCGACATCACCCCCAAGGGCGTCACCCTGCATCTGCAAGTCGACGACGCCGACGAATGGTGGACACGGGCGATGCTGAACGCCGCCGTTCCCGTGCTGCCTATGGCCGACCAGTTCTGGGGCGACCGCTATGGCCAACTGCGCGATCCCTTCGGCCACAGCTGGTCGATCGGGGCGCCGATCAGAACCTGAGTTCCGCCGCCCGCCCTCTCGTCCCATGCCCTATCGTCTGGGCGCGCGTGTGTAGCGGCTGGCGATATAGGCGACGCCCTCGCCATGAGTGATTTCGGACCAGCCGTCAGAGGTCACGCCAATCTCCCGCACCTGATCACCCATGTTGGCGACATCGATCGGCTCGCCGTCAGGATCGGCGCGCACACGGACATTGTCGGTGGTGACGACACGTTTGCGGTCGGTCGTCTCAATCGCCGGGCGCCGCACCGAGGACAGGGCTTCTTCGCGCACATAGCGGCCGTTGAAGCGGCCGCCCTTGACCTCCAGCCATGCCTGGGGCTGGCCGGTGCGCGGCCACAGGACGGTGACGCTGTCGCCCCGCTCCAGGCTGGCGTCCACAGGACCGTCGGGGCGGGAAGCGACGCCGGTGGCGATCTCGGCGTAACGCACCTGGGGTCGGCGCGAGGCGTCGCCGGTGCACTGGGCGATCAGGAAGATCAGCCCGCCGAGGACAATGAGCAGCAGCAAGCAGCCGAGACCTGACGCCTTCTTGCGCGGCGCTTCGGGCTGGGGCCGCAGACCGGCGCGATAGGCCGCAGCCTGGGCGGCGGTGGCTGTGCGCGGCACGGGTTGGGGCTGGGCTTGCAGCGTGGGCGGTGGTGTCGGCGCGGGCGGGGGCGCAGGCGTCTCCACAGGGATGGCGGCCTCGACGACGGCTTCCGGCGTGATCGGAACAGACGGCTCTACAGCCTGAACGACGGAGGGTGTCGGTTCCTCTTGCGGCATGTCCTCGAACAGTTCCGCCAGCGGAGCGAAACCCGAAGCGGCGCCGCTGTAGATCCTGTGGCCGTCTTCCTCAGCGACCACCCGGATGGTCGGAACCAGATCGTCGTTCTGGATCGCCGCGCGCCATTGATTGGGGTCGCCCAGCTTGACCGTCTGCCCCTCGATGACAAAGGCGATGGAGATAGACGTAGACGACAAGGAATCCCCCGTGAAGCGCCATGGACAGTCGCGCAAACTGCGTAGTAGACCAAACACATATATCGCAACCGGGCGTATGGGGGCTGCGTTGCCAGTCGGCAAACTCTTTCGTTTATCAGCCCTGGCCTCCCTGACGCTTCTGGCCGCCTGCGGCGACCGCGCCATGGGCCAGCTGTGCGCCCCCGACGGCGCCGCGCCTGCGCTTCTGGCCCCCGTCCCCTCCGCCTCAGGACCGATGCGCGTCTATTGGGACGGGTCGGAGAGCATCGCCGGCTATGTCGACGGCGCCACGGACTCCGTGCGGCCCTTGGGCGATCTGCAACCGCTGCTGGCCGCCCACGCCCGAGACAGCGGCGTCGCCGCCCAGTGGTTCCGCTTCGGCGAACGGGTCGCGCCTCTGGCGTCGGGCTCCGGCCTGGCCTCCACCGCCTTCTACCGCTGCGGGCGTCAGGCGGCGTGCGACAATCAGGAAAGCCGCATCGACACGGTGCTGAACCGCATGGCCGAGCGCACCGGGCCGGGTCTGGACGTCATGGTCACCGACCTGTGGCTGTCCAACACCGCCTTCCAAGGCAGCGCCGAGATCGCCCTTGGCCAGCCGATCCGCAGCCTGCTGGCCAAGGGAAAGTCGATCGGGGTGATCGGCGTGCGCGCCCCCTACGCCGGGCCGGTCTATGACGTGCCGGGCGTAGGCACGCATCAGGGCGCACGCGAGCGGCCCCTGTTCGTCGTGCTGGTCGGCAGCCGCACCGAAGTGTTGTCGGCCTATCGCACCCTGTCGCGCTCGGGCAGCCCGGCGCTGTCCGGGGAGCGGATGAAGTTCTCGCTGTTCACGCCCGAGCCCGCCAACGCCTGGCTGGGCGCGGACCTGCCGATCCAGACCACGGGCGACATCGCCGCCCAGCGCCTGATCGACGGCGACCAGTCCGACGCCCTGCCCCAGCTCCGCCTCAGCCTCGACCAGCTTCGCACCGGTCAGGCCGTTTTGCGCGCGCCCGTCCGCGCCGACGCCCGCATCCTGCCCGGCGCGGTGTGGAAAGGGCGACTGGGCGGCCAGACCCAGGTGTGGCGCCGTGCGGGCGGCTGCGGCGCCGGCGCATGGCAGGCTCAACCGGCGTTGAGCGGCGCGTGGAAACCGGACGGCGACACCGGCGCAGTCTTCACCCTGGATGGCGGCTCGACACAAAATCTGGTCGCCGGAAGCGACTATCTGATCCAGGCCCAGTTGACCTCGCGCGACCTGGCCCCCTCGCCCGCCGAGACCAAATGGCTGCGCGACTGGAGCGTCTCGCCGGAGCGCGCCCGCACCGTGTCCGCAGCCGCCCCCGCCTTCTTCCCCACGCTCAATCTCGCCGCTTTCACCGAGCAGCTTGAGACGGGCCTGCGCGAAACCACCCCCGCCGCCGGTCTGCCGCTGGCCAGTCTGGCGGTTCTGGTGAGGGTCGAGCCCTGATTCTCACCGTCGATTTCATCTCTGGAGAGACCCATGTCTCGTAACTGGCTTCAGGCCGTGGCTGTCGTTCTGGTCGTCGGCGTGGCGGTGTTCATCGCCGGATGGGGCCTGTTGACGTGGCAGACCGCCAACACCCGCTTCCTGCAGCCCGCGCCGATGACGACGCAGGCCCCCGTCGCGCCCAGCGGCGACGCTTTGGACGCAGCCCTTGATGGGGGCGGCGTCACCACCACGACCAACGCGCTCGGCAACCGCATGGAGACGCAACGCAAGCGGGCCGCCGACGGCCTGATCGACGGCTTCCTCAAGCTGATGGCTCTGACCACCATAGTCGGTCTGGGCTGGTCGATGACGGCCTGGAGCCAGGTCGGCAAGGTCGGCCGTCCCGAAACCCAGCGCAACGCCCAGGGCCTGTGGCTGATCGGCTATCTCGTCGTCACCGTGGCCGCCGCCGTCTTCCTGTGGCTGGCCTTCAACCGGCAGGGGCCAGCGGCTGAGGCCACCTCGGGCACCATGGGCGGCTTCGTCGGCCTGTTCATCGTCCTGAGCTGGCTGGCCTACTACGTCGGCACGGCGCTGGCGGCGCCGTCGGTGCTGCGCGCCTCGGTGCCTCTGGCCACCGTCCTCATTCCCCTCGGCAGGAGCCGCTGATGGCCGTCAACATCGTCATCGGCGTCGGCGGCACCGGGGCCAAGGTCGTCGAGTCCATCCTGCACTGCGCCGTCGCCGGTCTGTCGGGCGACAATCTGACGGTCGGCCTGGTCGATCAGGACGGGTCAAACGGCAACGTCGGGCGCACGGCCCAGTTGCTGGCCGCCATCTCCGGCGCACGGTCGCTGTGGCGCAGCAGCGGCGGGGATCATGTGCTGGGCGCCAGCCCCCTGTTCGCCACCGACATCCAGCCCCTGTCGGGGAGCGAGCAGGTGTGGATTCCGCACCCCGACAAGTCCGCGTCTCTGGCCCGCATCTTCGACCGCGAATCCATGCCGGTGGGCGAGCGCCAGTTGTTCGACGGCCTGTTCGCCAAGGGCGCGGGCGCGTCCGACACCGAACAGGACCTGCCGCTGGACGAAGGCTATCGCGGGCGTCCTCACATCGGCGCCGCCGCCATGGCCTCGCGCATCGAGGACGACATCGAGTTCTGGGACAAGCTGACCACGGCGCTGGACGCCGCGCGCGGCGCGACCGAGGTGCGGGTGCTTCTGGTGGGGTCGGTGTTCGGCGGCACGGGCGCTGCGGGCTTCCCGACGCTGGCGCGGCTGATCCGCAGGCGGCTGCCGCGCGGAGCCTCCAACGTCCATATCGGCGGCGTGCTGATGCTGCCCTATTTCGACTTCGACCCGCCGGGCCGCGACGGCGACGCCACGCGCGACAACGTCGCCCTGTCCGAAGAACTGGTGCTGCAGTCCAAGAGCGCGCTGAAACACTATTCCGACCTGCTGCGCGACGAGCCGATCTTCGATCAGCTGTATCTGGTCGGCTGGGACCGCCCTTTCGCGCTGGGCTATCACAGCCGCGGGGCCAATGGTCAGGCCAACCCGCCGCTGGCGCCGGAGCTGTTCGGCGCGCTGGCCGCCTGCCGCTTCTTCCAGGCCGATCTGAAGGGGGTGTCCGGTCAGGTTCTGACCAGCGCCCGCACCTCCGCCGACGCCCTGACCTGGTCCGACCTGCCCTCGCCCGACAGCGACCCGGATGCGCCCTATCACAAACTGGGCCAGTTGCTGCGTTTCGCCGTGGCGTGGAAGCATTGGGGACCTCTGGTCAGCCGCCCGCGCTCGGGCCTGTTCAAAGCCTTCCGCACCGATCCCTGGTATCGCCGCCAGCGCGTCGACACGATCAAGTTCGACGCCACCCCCGCCGAGGCCGAGGTCGCCGCGCTGGATTCCTATTGCCGCTGGGTGCTGGGCTGGGCGGGGGCGATAGAGCTGAACGCCCGTCGCGCGCGCCTGCAGTTCGGTCTGTGGAACACCGACGCCTTCATCAAGGCCGGCGACCGGCCCAACCAGCCGGTGCAGGTGCCCAAGGTGTTCGAGGGCGCGGCCTATGACGACGCCTACGGCTCCATCGTCATGCCGGGCGAGGCGGGCGAGGCGCCGCCGACCGCCGCCGATCTGATGGGCCGTCTGACAAACGAGAGCGCGCCCGAGGTCAACCAGCGCGGCCTGGGCTGGTTCGTGTCGGCGCTCCACGCCTTCGCCGATGTTCAACCGCCCGCAGCGCCGAGGTCCTGATATGCGTCACAGCGGTCTGTTCACCTACAATCTCCCGCCCATCGTCACCGACGGCCCTCTGGCCGAGGCCAAACAGGCCGGGACGTGGACCACGGTCGACCACCTCGACAAGCTGGCCGACGCCCTGTTCATCGGCGAGAAGCAGGCCGAGCGCAGCGATGTGAAGAGCATCCCGGACCCCTGGGCCCAGATGCTGGTCTTCGACCGCGCCCTGTTCGACAGCTCCCACCCGCTGCATGCGACGGTCCTGCCCCAGTGGCGGGCGCTGATCGCCACCATCGCCCTGATGCCCGAGTTCAGCGCCGCCTATACGCTGAGCGCCCAGCCTGTCGATCTGGAGCAGGGCCGCAAAGGCAGCCTGTTCGCCCGCACCCTGCTGGACCTCGAACCGCAACGGGTGCTGACGCCGGAGTTGAACTGGAAACGCCCCGTCGCCCTGATCATTCAGGAACGCGGCGGCGCCGGCGCCTTCTCCTTCGGGGCAGGGCAACCGCTCGGCTTCCTGACGCCGACGTCTCTCGTCGCGGCGGGGCGGGCGTCTGAGTCCGTGCGCTGCCCGGACGTGCCCTGGCTGAAGAACGGCCTGTCCGATCCCATCGACGCCGCCCTGTCCGACCGCCAGTTCCGCATCCTGGCCGACTATGTCAGCGCCCTGTGGAAGAAGCTGAGCGAACGCGCCGATCTGGAGCCCCGCCTGCGCGGCGGCCTGGCCCAGGCGCTGGAGGCCTTCCACCGCGAGGCGTCTGCAAAAGCCGCGCCCGAGGGCCGGGGCCTGAACCCCGCATCCATCGACCTGGCCTGGCCCAGCCCGCTGCACGCCCATGTTCTGGGCACAAGCTGGCAGTTCGACGGCTCGACCGTGGCGCCGACCGAAGCCGACGCCGCCGTCGATCTGGCCGGGCCCGCCCGCAGCCTGTTCACCGGCGCCATACTGATCGACCCCGATCTGGCCGAGACCCTGGGCAAGCGCCCGGAGTCCATCTCCGTCTGGGGCCGCCACAGCCTGGCCGACGCCATGCGCCCGGCCACCTTCGACATGATCCGTCAGGAGGCCGAGGCCGAGGGCTGGCTGGTCATCCGGCCCGAAGACCTGTTCACCGACAGCCTGATCACTCTGGACAGCCAGACCCTGAACGAGGCCCACCCCGCCGCCTTCCAGTCCGCCCTGCTGCCGCTGTCGCCGCTGGCGCTGATGCTGGTTCCGGGCCAGGGCCTGGCCGAGGCGCTGGAGATGTCGCCGTCGTCGGGCAATGCAGTGGTGCGTCTGCGCCTGCGTCTGCGCTCTGGCCGCGCCCACGCCGTGCGCCGCGATCTGCCCCGCGCCGACCAGAGCAAACAGGTGCTTCAGGTCCCTGACGATCTGGCCTTCTGGCCCAACTTCCAGGCCCCCGGCTGGCGCTGGACGTTCCTGCACTTCACCGCCAGCATCAACTACTTCATGCGCCCGCGCTTCGCCGTCACCGCCGAGGTGATCGCCAGCCAGGTGCGCGGCGCCTCTCTGGACATGTCCGACCGGGCGCGACGCATCCGCCTGTGGGCCGACAGCGCCACTCTGGCCATCGACGACCAGTTCGGCTTCGTCCCGCCCGGATCGGCGGCCCAGCCGGAACGCATCTCGACCGTGAGCGGCGCGACCGCCAGCGGTCAGCGCGAAGTGCTGGTCGAACGCATCGGCTTCACCGCCACCGATCAGGGCGTCGCCGAACTGCACCATCTGCCGGGCGGCGCCGACGCGGTCTTCTTTGCGCGGAAGACAGCGACCGGCGACTTCGTGCCTGCGGGCATGGCGCTGGTGCGGTTCGCCCAGGCCAGGTCCTCGGCGCTGGAGGCCAAGGTGGCGGTCGATTTCGGCACCACCAACACCGTCGTCTATACAGAGCGCAACGGCCTGCGCGAGCGGCTGGCCTTCCAGGACCGCATCGTCTTCCCCTTCGGCGTGCGCGCCAAACAGGCCAAGCGGCGCGAGGAGCTGGTCGGGCAATACCTGGGCTTCTTCCCCTTGCAGAAACACGAGACGCCCTTCCCCACCGTGGCCAAGCTGCGCGAGTTCCGCCCCGCCCTGCCGCCCGAGCTTCAGGCCCGGGTGCGCGAAGGCCGGATGCACCAGCATGGGTTCGCCGACAACGTCTTCTTCGTGCCCAACTTCGACGGTTTCGTCGCGCGCCAGGCCGACCTGGGCATGTCGGACAACATCTTCCGCGACTGGACCGGCGCGGGCCTGCTGAAGTTCCGGTTGAAGTGGGGCCACACCCAGTCCGAACGGGCGCTGGCTGCCCACTTCCTGCGTCAGATCATGATGATGTCGGCGGCGGAGCTGGTGGCGGAGGGTATTGATCCGCTGGCCATCGACTGGCGCTTCTCTTATCCGCAGGCGTTCAAGGCGTCCGAGCACCGTCAGCTGGAGAATGAGCTGCGCCGCAACTGGTCGTCGCTGTTCGGCCCGCCGGGAGACACGACCGCCGCCGGCCGCCCGACCTTCCTGCGCAAGACCGAAGGCGCCGCCGCCGCCCACGTCTTCGTCACCCAGGGCGCGGAAAAGCTGATGCTGGTGCTCGACATCGGCGGGGGCACCACCGACATCGCCCTGTGGCGCGACGGCAAGCCCTTCTGGCGCAATTCGTTCAAGGTGGCGGGCGGGGACTTTTTCACCGCCTATCTGGCCAACAACCCCGACGTCCTACGCAAGATCGACATGAGCGAGGTCTCCGCAGGGCTGAACGAGGGCGAGCCTCTGAGCGCCGACGGACGGCGCGATTTCGTCGAGCTGTACGTCAACAAGCCCGCCTTCGCCCAGCGGTTCGCCGACAACTTCGGCCTGCTGGCGTCGGAGCCTGCGGGTCAGGGCCTGCAACAGGCGGCCTCGGTCGCGCTGGGGGGCTTGATGTATTACGTCGGCCTGGTGCTGGGCCAGCTGGTCGCGGACCCGAAATCGGGGCTGAGGCGCGGCGATCTGGACCGGCTGACGGTGGCCTTCGCCGGGCGGGGCTCCACCCTGTTCCGCCAGTTCCACACCGGCGGGGCGGACGACGAGCTGACCCAGCTGGTGCGGCTGGCCATTGCGGCGGCGGAATACAATCCCGCCGATGTCGCCATCCAGTTCCGCTTCTCCGGCCCGCATGAGGCCAAGCATGAGGTGGCGCAAGGGCTTCTGGTCGACCGGCGCGAAGACCCCGTCGGGGCCGAAAGCCGTCTGGCCGTTCTGGGCGAGGACGTGGACGTCATGGTCGGCGGGGTCGAGACCCAGGCATTGGCCACCTCGCCTCTGGCCGTGCTGAGCGAGGCGGGCGAAGTGGACCGGATCGAACTGGCCCATCTGAGCCGCTTCCTGGTCGCGCTGCGCAAGCTGACCGACCTCAATATCGACATCGAGCAGCGAGGCGCGATCAACGAGATCCGCGCCCGGGTCCGCCAGAACCTGTCGGACGCCCTCAATGATCTGGAGCCCGACGCCTTCGCCGACGAGGACGCCCAGCCGTTCGAGCCGCCCTTCATCACCGCCCTGCGCGAACTGGTGTCGATCATGGCCCTGCCCCTGATCGAGCGCGACCGCCTGATCGCCATCAGGGACGTCTGACCATGTCGTCGGATCGTCCCTGGGGCCTGGGCCGCAAGAAGAAGCCGGACGCCGAGCCCGAGTTCGAGGCGGGCGATGGAGCCGCGCCGCAGGGCGAGGTGACGCTGGAGCAGATCTATCGCGTGCTGATGCGCCAACAGGATCAGATCGACGCCCTTCAGGCCGAGGTCACGCGTATAGGCGGCGAGTCTCCTGCACCCGCACCCGCCCCTGTCAGTGTCCCGCGCGAGCCGGGGTTCGAGGCCGACGACGAGCTTCAACCCTTCCCCGCCCATGACGACGCCGCGCCACAGACAGGCCCCGGCGCCCTGCCCGACGGCTTCTTCGAGGCGTCGAAAGCGCGCCCCGCCCGCGTGCGCTTCACACCGCCCCAGGCGCCGTCCGCCGCTGCGCCGGTCGCGTCCCCCCGCGCCGCGTCACGCCCGATGGCGACCGAAAACCTGTCCGACCTGATCGCCCGCTACACCCGCACCCCTGAGTTCAAGGCGCTGGTGTCCGCCTATCAGGGCCTTCTGGACGGCGCGGTCGGCATGGCGGCCTTCACCCGCGATTACGGCCCCGACTTCGTCGCCACGGGGCCGGGCGACAGCCTGCGCGGAACGGTCGGCGCGGAGGAAGGTCCCTTCTGGTTCATTCCTCTGGACGACCATCCGTCGATCGGCCTGCTTCTTCCCTCCAGCGGCCCGATCCAGCAGTGGGCCGAGCAGTTCCAGTTCGGCGGCGGCTCGCGCGCCCACAACGTCTTCGGCCGCGCCTTCGAGGTCGAACCGGGCAATGTGCTGCAACTGATGGAGCCGGCGTGGGTCCGGTTCGAGGAGGATGACATCCTGCTGGAGAAACGCGGCCGCCTGCGCGGGGCGTGAGGGTCAGCCGGGATCGCCGTCGCGGAAGCGCCACTTCATGCCCAGCACCGCCGCCGCCATCACCAGGGCGCAGGCGTTGGCGACGATGATGGGCCAAGCGCCGGTCAGCACGCCATAGAGGGTCCACAGCACAAAGCAGGTCACGGTCAGTGAATAGGTCTTCAACGACACGTTCGAGGCGTCGCGTTCCTTCCAGATCTTGATCATCTGCGGGGCGAAACTGGTGATGGAGCATAGCGCCGCCGCCGTGCCCACCAGATTGACCACAAGGGCGCTCACCCCTTGTCCCCGTCCTTGGTCTTGCCGCGCTTCGGCGACGCCTTGGCCGGCTGTTCGGCGGAGATGGCCTCGGCGCGGCTGCCCGGCTTGCCGCCTATGGCGCGCGCGGGCTTGCCCTGATGCACGGCGACGCCCCTCTCCTCCACCTCGCGCAGGATGGCGTCCAACTCATGCTCAGTCAGATGTTCGATGCCGATGAAGCGGGCGTCGGCCTGTTTCACCGCAAAGACCAGCTCGTCCAGCTTGGCCTGCATGGCCGCGCCGTCGCGGTTCTGGGTGTTCTGGATCAGGAAGACCATCAGGAAGGTGACGATGGTGGTGCCGGTGTTGATCACCAGCTGCCAGGTCTCGTTGAACTTGAAGATCGGCCCACTGACCGCCCAGGCCAGCACCACCGCCAGACACAGAATGAAGGTCCACGGCTTGCCCGCCACCTTGGCGGTCAGGGTGGCGAAACGGACGAACAGCTTTTCCATGAGGGCCAAACTGTTGAGCTTGGCGGGGGTTCCGCGCTGCCTCGCTCCCGGAAATGCACCAACTACATCACCTCAAGAATGACGCCGACGCCCACCAACTGGCGACCTTCCTGTATGCGCCACTCCCGACCGGGATGAATTCGTCCTTCCAGCCCGGACCAACGCCAGAAAGCGACGACGCACTCCACTTCCTCGCCCGGTCGCAGTTCAACACCGTCGGGCAGGTCGATGCCCCCGATGGTCATCTCGACGCTGTCCGGCTCAAAGAAGTTGTGATTGGGCCGCCAGCCGCCTGTCACCCAGCGCGTCTTGCCGCTCTCGCTCGCGGGCAGAAGGCGGATCAAGGCCCGCACACTGATGACATCATCCGACATCCCCAACGTGTCCCGTTCGCCTGTCACCGCTCCGGCGCCCGCCGCGCATGGGTCTTTTGCTCAAAGCCATAGCCCAGCGACAGCACCTGGGCGTCTTGCCACCGGCCGCCGATGAAGCTGAGGCCGACCGGCATGCCCCGGTCGAAACCCATGGGCACGGTCAGGTGGGGATAGCCCGCCACCGCCGCCAGACGGCTGGCCGAACCCTGCATGTCATCGTCGTCCCTTGGGTCGTTGGTCCAGGCGCGAGAGGTGGTCGGGGCGATCAGAACGACGACGCGGTGATCGGCCATCATCTTGTCGATGCCGTCCGGCCCCGCCGCCTGCAAGGACTGCGCCCGCGCCTCGACATAGGCTGGGTCTTCCAGACCGCCGGTCGCCTCGGCCAGTTCGAACAGGTCCTGGCCGAAAAGCGCCGTCTCGCGCGGCTCGGCGGCGTTGAAGGCGATGACGTCCGCCAGGGTCCGCGTGCGCACCTGTCGCGGGTCGGTGGAGGCCAGATACAGGTTCAGGTCATGCTTCAGTTCGGTCAGCAGAACCGTCATCTCCCACCCTCCGATCTGGCGGAACCGGGCTGGCGCCTCAGTGATCTCTACGATCTCGGCGCCCGCGTCGCGCATGACCTGCAATGACTGTTCAAACACGGCCTTGGTCTCTGCCGAGTACGACGGCAGCAAGAACCGCATCACCCCGATCCGCGCGCCCCTCAGGCTGTCGGCGTCCAGGGCGGCGCGATAATCGACCTTGCGCGCATCTGCCTCGACCGTCGCGGGGTCCAGCGGGTCTGAGCCGGCGATGACCCCCAACAGGAGGGCTGCGTCCTCAACCGTGGTCGTGATCGGTCCCGCCGTATCCTGCGAATGGGCTATGGGCACGATGTGTGTCCGTGACACCAGGCCCACGGTCGGTTTGAACCCGACCACACCATTGACCGAAGCCGGACAGGTGATGGAGCCGTCCGTCTCCGTGCCTATAGCCAGTTCAGACAGCCCCATCGCCACCGCTGCGGCGCTGCCCGACGACGAGCCGCATGGCGTCCGTTCAGGATCGTGGGGATTGCGTGTCTGCCCCCCAACTGCGCTCCAGCCGCTGATCGAGTCTGACGAGCGAATGTTGGCCCACTCCGACAGATTGGCCTTGCCCAACAGAATGGCCTGCGTCGCCCTCAGGCGCGTAACAATGGGTGCATCACGGCCTGGAGCATTGTTCACCAGAGCCAAAGACCCCGCCGTCGTCGGCATGTCGGCGGTCTCGATATTGTCCTTGAGCACGATCGTGCGGCCACTGATCTCCGACAATGGAGCGCCGGGGCGGGACACCAGCATGCTGCCCGGCATCATGGTTTCAAGAACCTCCGGATGATTCCAGTGGATCATGCTCCGCCTCGGTTCGTCATAGGCTCTGAACTGACGCATCACGTTGTCTGCGGTGATCGGCGGCCGCAACGGAATACTCATGATCTGACGTCGCGTGACCTCCACCTGAGCCCCGGAGCCGTCAGCCCCATTCGACGCTTCTCGCTGGATGCAAGGGAAAGGCGCATCCGCTCGCCCTTCATGCGCAAGGTCACGTTCGATGGAACGGACGATTTCGGGCGGCAGCTCGTCCCTTGAGAGGCAGCGTTGATCGACCGCGTCCTGTCGTGGCGCCGAGGTGGCCTGCGGACTTTGCTGGGCAAAGGCCCCGCCTGCGATGAACACAAGAGCCGAAGCGCCCCACATCCAACTGTCGCATCGCATCATTGCCCGCCCCGTTTCTTGCCCTCGGCCTTGACCAAGGTGTGGCTGCCGAACGTATCCGTCTACTCCGCCGCCCGCGTCCCGATGGTCCGGTCGAGGAAGTCGAGATAGGTCCGCCATTGCTGCAGTTGGCGGTCGTTGCCGCGCACGCCGTGCCTCTGGCCCGGATACAGCATCAGCTCGAACGGCATCGAGCGCGACTGCAGAGCGTCGATGACCCGCGTCGAATTCTCCAGAATGACGTTGTCGTCGGCCATGCCGTGCATCAGCAGCAGCCGTCCCGTCATGTTCGGCAGGCGCGGGATGACGTCGGAGGCGGCGTAGCCTTCGACGTTCCCCTCAGGCGTCGACATGTATCGTTCGGTGTAGTGGGTGTCGTAGAGGCTCCATTCCGTCGGCGGAGCGCCCGCTGCGGCGGCGGCCAGACCCATGCGCGGCTCGGTGATGGCCATCAGGCTCATGAAGCCGCCGTAGGACCAGCCCATCATGGCGATGCGGGCGTCGTCCACATAGGGCAGCGACCGCAGATAGTCGGCGCCCAGCACCTGATCGTCGATCTCTGGTTGGCCCATCTTCAGATAGAGCGCCTGTTTGAACGCCGCCGAACGGTCGCCCTCGCCCCGGTTGTCGAGGCGGAAGATGATGTAGCCGGCCTCGGTCAACAGCTGGGTCGTGGCCCCCTGCCAGGCGCGTTTGACGCCGCCGCCCGACGGGCCGCCATAGACCTGCATGACCACCGGATAGGTCTTGGTCGGATCAAAGCCCGGAGGCGTCGTCATCTGCCAGACCAGGGTCTCGCCATGGCTGTCCAGCGTGCCGAAGGTGACTTCCCCCCGCCGCGACGCGAACGGATAGAAGGGGTGGCCGGGTTGGAGACGGTTCTCCTCGATCCAGCGCACGAAGGTTCCGTCGGCCTGATACAGACCGGTCTGGGGCGGGGTGTTCAGATCGGAGTAGGAGCCGACATAGGCCGTGCCCGTCCGGTTCATCGACGCGCCCCACCAGCCGCCGGCGGGCGTCACCGCCACCGGATCGACCGTGCGGCGCAGGGAGGCGCGGAACAGCTGCTGCTCGATCGGTTGTTCGCGGCCGTCGCGCATGGAGGCGGTGAAGAAAACGTCGCCGGTCGCCGCATTGATCCCCGCCAGACCCTTGATCGGATAGGCCCCGCGGGTGATGGCGCGCAGGCGGCGGCCCTCGCGGTTGTAGAGATACAGATGCTTCCAGCCCGTCTCTTCCGACGACCAGATGAAGTCGCCGTTGTCCAGAACGCGGAAGTCGTGCGTCAGAGGCACCCAGGCGTTCGACGTCTGGGTCACGATCACGCGCGAGGCGCCGGTGGCCGGATCGACGCTGAGCAGGTCCAGCGTTTTCTGGTCGCGCGACTGGCGCTGGACATAGAGGGTGCGGCCGTCCGCCGACCAGTTGACCCGCGCCAGATAGATGTCGGGATTGGTCCCCAGATCGACCTTGATCCGCTGGCCGCTCTGGCGGTCGTGGACATAGAGGTCGACCACGGCGTTGGGCCGTCCGGCGCGGGGATAGCGCTGCTCGACCACAGTGGCGCCGCCGCCGGTGATGTCGAGGCGGGGCACGATGTCGACGGTGGATTCATCGGTGCGTTGCAGGGCGATGTAGCGTTCGTCGGGGCTCCACCAATAGCCGGTGTCGCGGTCCATCTCCTCCTGGGCGATGAATTCGGCGGTGGCCCAGGTGGTCAGGCCCTCGCCGTCGCTGGTGATGGCGGTCTCCGTCCCGGCGGACAGGTCGTAGACGACCAGGTCCTGGTCGCGGACGAACGACACGAAGTTGCCCTTGGGCGAGACCTTGGCGTCGATCTCGTCGGCGGCGGTCTCGGTCAGGCGGCGGATGTCGCCCCCTTCCCGGCTGGCCAGGAAGATGTCGCCTTCCAGCGGCGCCAGGATGTAGCGGCCCTGCTCGTCCCAGGAATATTCGACCACCCCGCGCTGGGAGATGCGCATCCGCTCGCGCCGCGCCTTCTCGGCCTCGGACAGTTCGCCGGCGTCGGGGACCAGAGCCCGCGCGTCGATCAGCTTGAACGGCTCGCCCGCGCCGGTCGGTGCGGCCCACAGGTCCAGCACGTCCACATCGTCTTCCCGCGCCCGCAAGAAGGCCACCAGTTCGCCGTCAGGCGACAGGCTGACCCCGCGCGCCACCGGCCCGGCCAGCGACGGATTGGCGAACACCCGCTCGGGCGTCAGCACGGCCGAGGCCGGCGCTTCAGCCGGTGCAGGCGGCGTCGCCTCCTGGGCGACCGCTGCGGTGAAGGGGGCCTGTGCGGCGAGCAACAGGGTGGAGGCCAGGAGAAGGTTGCGCATCCGGCCAAGCTAGTAGGGGAATCTTCCGCCGTCACCCCCAGGCGCCTGATCGGCTGAGAGGAAATCGCGGCATGATTTCATCGATGCCGTGAATCAGGCGCCCAACAAGAATGGCGGCATTCCTTCACCGGACATAAACAGGCATCCTGCGGCCATGACCGAATCCGAAGGCCGCTGCGGCTGGTGCGGGACCGATCCCCTCTACGTCGCCTATCACGACACCGAATGGGGCGTGCCCGAATACGATCCCCGCGCCCTGTGGGAGAAGCTGGTGCTGGATGGGTTTCAGGCCGGTCTGGCCTGGATCACCATCCTGCGTAAACGCGAGGGCATGCGCGACGCCTTCGACAACTTCGATCCCGAAATCGTGGCCCGCTATGGCGAGGCGGACATTGAGCGGCTGCTGGGCGACGCCCGCATCATCCGCTCGCGCGCCAAGATCAACGCCGCCATCCGGGGCGCGCATATCTGGCTGGAGATGCGCGACAACAACGAGGACTTCTCCGCCTGGCTGTGGTCCTTCGTGGACGGCGCGCCGATCCAGAACCAGTGGAGCGACTATCATCAGGCCGCGACGCAGACGCCGCAGTCCGAGGCCATGGCCAAGGCGCTGAAGGCACGGGGCTTCAACTTCTGCGGCCCGGTCATCGTCCACGCCTTCATGCAGGCCGTGGGCATGGTCAACGACCACCAGACCTCCTGCGTGCGCCACGCCGAGGTGAAGGCGATGATGCGGCCATGAGCGAACGCCTCGGCCCCACATTGTCGCTGGAACTGGAACTGGCCCGCCTGTGCGGCGGCCTGGTCTGCGGCGTGGACGAGGCGGGGCGAGGCCCCTGGGCCGGGCCGGTGTCGGCCGGCGCCGTCATTCTGAACCCCGACGACCTGCCGCCGGGCATCGACGACTCCAAGGCCCTGACCGAAAAGCGCCGCTTCGCCATGGAGCCGCAGATCAAGGCCCGCGCCCTGGCCTGGGGCGTCGGCTTCGCCTCGGTTCAGGAGATCGCCGAGCTGAACATCCTGCAGGCCACAGGCCTGGCCATGTGCCGCGCCATCGAGGCCCTGCACCTGACGCCCGCCGCCGCACTCGTGGATGGCAACTACCGCTTCAAACTTCCCTGCGACGTGCAGACGGTGGTCAAGGGCGACAGCCTGTCCCTGTCCATCGCGGCGGCTTCGATCCTGGCCAAGACGGCGCGTGACCGTCTGATGATCGAACTGGACACGCAATACCCCGGCTACGGCTTCGCCGGGCACAAGGGCTACAACGCCCCGATCCATTCCGCCGCGCTGAAAGCGCTGGGCCCCTGCCCCGAGCACCGCCCCAGCTGGGCGCCGATCAGGGCGCTGCTGGAAGCGGTTTGAGCGGCGTTCTCCTCCCCACTTCGTGGGGAGGTGGCGCGGGCGCGCAGCGACCGTGACGGAGGGGCTGGCGGCGGGACGCTCGAACGCAGCCCCTCCACCGCTTCGCGGTCCCCCTCCCCACTTCGTGGGGAGGAAAAAGGATAAGGCTACGCCGCCAGGTCCAGCTTTCTGTCGCCCACCACGAACAGATATTCGACGTTCTTCAACCGGCCCACCGTCCCGACCTTCTCGCCCTTGGGATTATGAATGCCGATGCGGGCGCCGACGTAGCGGGGGTGCTGGATCTCGATCACCTGCACCTCGCCGCGCGCCGACAGCATGTCCACCAGCTGTTCGCGCTTCAGATAGCCTTCATCGTTGAAGGAAACGACCAGATTGGGGGTCTTCACTCCGTCGATCACGGCCTGAAGAGCAGGCGCGATGCCGGGGCGGCTGTTGAAGGGGCTTTTGCGGGTGCGGACGTCGATGCGTTTGTTGGCGACGCCATAGGTCTCGGGCTTGTCCCACAGCACCAAGCTTTCCCAGCAGTGGTAGTTCCCCAGATAGGAATGCTGATTGTAGGGCGGGTCCAGATAGACCAGATCGGCCTCGACCTGGGCCGCGATCTCGACTGCATCGCCGCGGGTGGCCTTGCACGGACCGGCCGCCACGCCGGGCAAGACGTCGGGCATGCGCAGCTCCAGCGGCTTCAGCGCCCGCGCCGCCCACGATTTCATATAGGCCATCTGCAGACCCGCCGTGGAATCCACCCGGTCGGCGGCCTCCATCAGACTGACCAGGGCGATGGCCTCAAGCTCGTGTTCAAGCGCCATGGCCGCGATCCGCTCGCGCATAGCGTCGATGCGGGCGCCGTTCTCGGGCGTGAAATAGCGGGCGTCCTCGCAGAAGGCGCGGGTGAACCAACCGGCTTCAGGCGTCACGGCGCGCAGTTCCGCCAGCACCGCCTCGGCCTTCGCTTCCCACCGCTCGCGGTCGGCCTGGACATAGGTGGTCGCCAAGGCGTGGGCGTAGGCGTTGACGTCGTTGGACCAGACGCGGAAGCCCTGCTTCTTCAGCGCATGGCCGACCCGCGCCGTGCCGGAAAACAGGTCGCAAACCAGACCGCCATCCGGCAGACGGCCCGAGATCGCCGCCGCAATCTGCGTCAGCAGCACCCGTTTCGAGCCGATGTATTTGATCATGAAACCCTCTCCTCCCCACCCTGTGGGGAGGGGGACCGCGCAGCGGTGGAGGGGCGACTCATCCCCCAGCGCGTCTTCAGCGCTTCATCATCGCCGGGGCGCGCGCCAGCCGCAACAGATTGGCGGCGCCCGGCGCGCCGAAGGGGGTTCCGGCCAAGATCAGGATGCGCTGGCCCGGCTCGGCCAGGCCATAGGTCATGGCGCCCTGCACCGCCTCCTCTGTGACCTCCTCCAGCGAATGCGGCTCCTTGCCCAGCCGCGTCTCCAGCCCCCAGACCAAGGCCAGACGCCGCGCCGTGTCGGGATTGGGCGTCAGGGCCAGAACCGGCAGCAAGGGCCGCTCGCGCGCCATCCGCCGCGCCGTGCCGCCCAAGGTGGTGAAGACGACGATGCAGGCGGTGGATTGCGCCTCCGCCGCCTTGCCCGCCGCCGCGACAAGCGCGTCGGCGTCGACGTCGTCCATGCCGGCGTGTTCGGCGTCCATCAGGCTGGGCCACAGGGGATCGGCCTCGACCCGTTCGATGATGCGGCTCATCACCGCCACCGATTCCAGAGGGTGCAGACCGGACGCGGTCTCGGCCGACAACATCAGGGCGTCGGCGCCCTCATAGGCGGCGTTGGCGACATCGGAAGCCTCGGCCCGGGTCGGGGCGGGCGAGCCGGTCATGCTCTCCAGCATCTGGGTGGCGACGATGACGGGCACGCCGCGCTGGCGGGCCGCGCGGATGATGCGCTTCTGCGCCACCGGCACCTCTTCCGGCTCCAGCTCCACGCCCAGATCGCCGCGCGCCACCATGACGCCATCGCAGTAGTCGAGAATGCGCTCCAGATGGTCCAGCGCCTGGGGCTTTTCGATCTTGGCCAGACAGGCCGCCTTGCCGCCGACCAGTCGTTTCAGCTCGGCCATGTCCTCGGCCTGCTGGACGAAGCTGAGGGCCACCCAGTCGACGCCTATGCGCAGGGCGAAGGCCAGATCCTCGCGGTCCTTGGGCGTCAGGGCCGAAACCGGGATGACGCAGTCCGGCGCCGCCACCCCCTTGCGGTCCGACAGAGACGAGCCGCTCTCCACCGTGACCTCGGCCCAGTCGTCGGCCCGCGCCCCGACCCGCAACCGCACCCGCCCGTCGTCGAGCAGCAGCAGCATGCCGGTCCGCAGCGCCTTGAAGATTTCGGGATGCGGCATCTGCACCCGCGTCTCATCGCCGGGCGTCGGGTCCAGATCAAAGCGCATCCTGTGGCCGGGCTTGACCGCGATCAGGCCGTCGGCGAACCGGCCCAGCCGCAGCTTGGGCCCTTGCAGGTCGGCCAGAACGCCCAAAGGCCGCTTCAGCGCCATCTCGGCCCCGCGCACGGCCTTCAGCGCCGCCGCATGATCCTTGTGCGTGCCGTGGCTGAAGTTGAGGCGGAACACATCGACGCCCGCCCTGGCCAGCGCCTTGACCATGCCCGGCGTCCGGCTGGCGGGGCCAAGGGTGGCGACGATCCGGGCGCGGCGGGCTCTCTTCATCGAATATCCATGCAGCCAGAGGGGATGATCCGCCCTGTTGTGCCCATGAACCACGACAAGGTTAAGGCTCCGCGACCCCGGCGAAACACGAAGTTACGGCTGAACTGGACAGGCCCCCGCGCCCGGCGCGCCCAGGTCGATGCAGCGTCCGTCCACCGTCGGCGCCGTCACGCCGATGACATTGGCCAAGGTCGGGGCGATGTCGATGGTGCGGATCGGCAGGAACCGCTCCTGCGTGTCGGCGCCCGACCACCAGAACAGGATCGGCACGCGCCGATCATAGTCCCAGGGCGTGCCGTGCGAGGCGAGCGACGCGCCGATCCGTCCACCGGTGTTTGCGTTGGGGCTGCGGGCGATGACGATGTCCGGCGACCGCCCCTCGACCATCGACAACCGCATCCGCTCGCGCAGGGTCAACATTTCGGGATTGTCGGTCGAGACCGGCATGGGCTCGGCCAGCAGCACCTCGCGCAGTTCAACAAAGGCCACGTCGGCCATGTCGCGCAGCAGAGGGATCGCCGCCGTCGCCACCTGGGTGCGCAGCGGTTCGGCCAGCGCCACATGGCCTTCGCCCGCGACCAGCAGGCCGCTGGAGCCCGACTGCAGCGGAGCCGTGTCCAGGCCGAACTGCGTCTGAAGCGTGCGGTTCACCTCGACCAGAGGGGCCGGGTCGATGCGGTGGGCGTGCGGATAGCCGCGTTCATGCAGCCGCTCGACCATGTCCGAGCCGCCGTGGTCGGCGGTCAGCACCAGGATGACCCCGCCGGGGATGGCGTCCAGCTTGTCGAGGAAATGGCCCAGGGCGGCGTCGAGGCGGATCATCTGCTCGCACATCTCGGGCCCTTGCGTGCCATAGGCGTGGCCGATGCGGTCGGTGGCCGACAGGCTGACGCCCAGCATGTCGGTGACGCCGCGCCGCCCCAGCTGCTGACTGTCCAGCAGGTATTCGGCGGCGGCGATGGTCAACTCGTCCAGCAGGGGCGAGGTGTCGAACTTGGAACCTCTCGGCGGCACAGTCGAATGGAAGGTCTGGCCGCGGACGGTCCAGTCACCTGACAGCGCCTGGCACTGAGTGTAGGCGCCGGTCCACGGGGCGGCGGTCTCCGCGCCCTGCTGGAATGCGGTGTTGAAGGCGGCCACCGGCGTCAGTTTCGCTTCAGCCGTCTGACCCGGCTCGACATAGGTGGTCAGACCGAATGATCCGGTGAACCAATAGGCCCCGTCCGGCGTGTGGCCCGCCAGATTGATCGCGCCCCGATCCTTGCCCGACACGGCGAAAACTCGGCTCTGCGGGCTCTGGGCCTTCAGCCAGTCAGACAGGGTGCTGGCCTGCAGCTGGTCCGGCCCGACCGGCCCGTTGTCGGTGTTGCGGCCATGCGCCAGAGTGTTTTCAGGCGCGGCCAGGCAATAGATTTCATCGCCCGTCGCCGGGTCGATCCAGTCGTTGGCGGGAATCCCCGTATGCGCCGGATGCATGCCGGTCAGGACGGTGGAATGGCCGGGGCAGGTCTCGGTCATGCCGTGGGTCTGGAAGCCGTTGGCGTGGATGCGGCCTTCATCCGACAGTCGCCGGAGACCGCCGATGAAGCGGCTGCGGTGCTGGTTGAACAGATTGGCGCTGAACTGATCGACCACCACGGTGACGACCAGAGCGGGGCGTTGCTCAGAAGCCTGAACCGGCGTCTGGTTCGGAGCCTGGGCCGCTGCGCCGCTCGCTACGGCCATTCCACCCGCCACGACCATGGCGATCCATCCAGCACGCAACATCAGCACCTCTCCGCATAAAACGCCCCCTGCCTATCCGGCGGTTGCGACAGGTCCGCGACATCAACGAACACAGGCGGGCGAGACAAGCCCGTTAGGTCATGTTATCCGCAAGTCAATGTTGAAAGCCGTGCAACACAGGCTCAGACGTCTAGGCTTCGTCAGCGCACTGCTGCTGGCGTTGGCCATGGTCATGCCGATCCCGCAGGCTGAAGCCCAGGTTCCGCCCCAGGCCGCCGTCCCTGAAACTGTCTGCAGCATCTCGACCGTCACAGCGCCCGACGACTGCGGCGACGCAGAATGCCGGGATTGCCTGCTGGGCTGCGCCCACAGCTGCTGCCATGGGCCTCACCCCGCTCTGGCGGCGAGCCACACGGCCAGGATGGCGCCCGCGGAGCGGCATGGGCCTGTCGCGGTGCAACACGCCATCGGCGCGCCTCTCAGCCGGCCCGACGGACCGGACCACCCGCCTCGAGCCTGAATGTCGAAGCCGCTGTCTGCGGCCTGACTGAGCGGGCGCGATCTCTCGCGTCTTCATCCGACATCCGAACCGGACCACGGCGCCGCCGTGACGGCTCGCGCGAGAACCACAATGAACATCGACAGACATTGGCTGATGACCGGCGTTGCGGTCGTCGCCGCCCTGGGCATCGGCTTCGGCGCCGCTCGCCTGACGATCGGCCCCTCCCCCTCGCCCGCCGCCGCAGAGCAGGGCCACGCCGAAGAGGCCGAAGAAGAGGGTCTGGTCGCCCTGACGCCCGAGGCCGCTGAACAGGCCGGCGTCACCCTGACCACCGTTTCGCGCGGCGGGGGGACCGAGCTGATGCTGCCCGGGAGGGTCGAGTTCGCGCCGGGGGCCGAGGCCGTGGTCGACGCCCCCCTGCCCGGCGCCGTGGTGCGTGTGCATGTGGCGGCGGGCAGCCGAGTCGCGGCGGGCGCGCCGCTGGTCACTCTGCGCAGCCCTGACGGCGCTGCGGCGCGCGCGACCGTCGATGCGGCGGCTGCGGCGGCGGACGCCGCCCGCGCCGCCGAACAGCGCGACCGCCAGTTGTTCGAGCGCGGCTATGTCGCCCAGGCCCGGCTGGACATCACCGCCGCAGAGACCCGGCGCGTGGAGGCCGAACTGCGCGCCGCCCGCGCCCGCCTGGCCGCCTATGGCTCGCCCGGTTCAGACGGCCTGGTGGTGGTGCGAAGCCCTGTCGCGGGCGTCGTCACCCGTCTGACCACCGCGACCGGCCAGATGCTGCATCAGGAAGATCAGGAGGTCGCCGCCGTCGCCGACGCGGGTCGCGCCGAACTGGTCTTCGAGGCCCCGCCCGCCACCGCCGCCGTTCTGCGTGTCGGCGACGCCCTGAACGCCCGCACCTCGGACGGACGCAGCCTGAACGCCGTCGTCACCGCCATCGCCCCGCCGGGCGCCGGAAGCGGAGCCGGAGGCGTCGTCATCGTGCGCGCCCGCCCCGAAGGCGCCGCGCCGCCGGTGGGAACTGTCCTGTCTGCCCGCGTCGCCTCCGGCGCCGGAACAGGCGCCCTGGTCGTGCCCAGCGAGGCGGTTCAGACCGTCGAGGGCCGTCCTTCGGTCTTCGTTGTCGAAGACGGCGGTCTGCGCGCCCGCCCCGTGGTCGTCGGCCGTTCCTCCGAGGGCCGCACAGAGATCCTCGACGGCCTGACCGGAAGCGAACGCATCGCCGGCGCCGGCGCCTTCCTGCTCAAGGCCGAACTGGCCAAGGGCGAAGCCGAGCACGGACACTGATCATGCTGGACCGGATCATCGACGCCTCCGTGCGTCACCGCTGGCTGATCATCGGCCTGGCGCTCGTGCTGGCGGTTCTGGGCGGGCGCGAGCTGATGCGTCTGCCGATCGACGCCGTGCCCGACATCACCAACCGACAGGTGCAGATCACCACCGTCGCCCCCGCCCTGGGGCCGGAGGAGGTCGAAAGCCAGGTCACCTTCCCGCTGGAGACCGCGCTGGCGGGCCTGCCCGGCCTGACCGAGACCCGGTCGCTGTCGCGTCACGGCTTCTCGCAGATCACCGCCGTCTTCACCGACCGCACCGACATCTATTTCGCCCGCAACCTGGTCAATGAACGCATCCAGTCGGCGCGCGAAGACCTGCCGCCGGGGCTGGCCCCCTCGATGGGGCCGGTCGTCACCGGTCTGGGCGAAGTCTACATCTGGACGCTGGAGTTCACCGGCGACGCCGCCAAGCCGGGCGTGCCCTACATCACCCCCGAAGGCGAACGTCTGGTCACCGATCAGGAGAAGGCCACCTATCTGCGCACGGTTCAGGACTGGATCGTCGCGCCGCAGCTGAAGACCGTGCCCGGCGTGGCGGGCGTCGATGTGCTGGGCGGCTACGTCAAGGAATACGCCGTCCATCCCGACCCGGCGCGTCTGGCCGCCTATGGCGTCGGTCTGGTCCAGTTGGTCGAGGCGCTGGAGCACGCCAACCGCATCGCCGGCGCCGGCTACGTCAACCGCGCGGGCGAAGCCTATATCGTGCGCGCCGACGCCCGCATCAAAAGCCTGCAGGAACTGGCCGAGACACCGATCCTGGAACGCGGCGGACAGGTGATCCGCGTCTCTGACGTGGCCGTGGTCGAAATGGGTCGCGCCCCGCGTCTGGGGTCAGCCAGCGCCAACGGCCGCGAGACGGTGGTCGGCACCGCCCTGATGCTGCAGGGCGAAAACTCTCGCGCCGTGGCCCACCGCGTCGGCCAGCGGCTGGAAGCCATCGCGCCCAGCCTGCCGCCGCAAGTGGCCGTCCACCCCGTTCTGGACCGCACCGCCCTGGTCGACGCCACCATCAAGACGGTGGAGCACAATCTGGCCCTGGGCGCCGCCCTGGTCATCGTCGTGCTGTTCCTGGCATTGGGCAACGTCCGCGCCGCCGTCATCACCGCCCTGGTGATCCCGCTCGCCTTCCTGTTCGCGGCCTCGGCCATGAACCGCTTCGGCATCAGCGCCAATCTGCTCAGCCTGGGGGCGCTCGACTTCGGCCTGATCGTGGACGGGGCCGTGGTGGTGATCGAGAACACCCTGCGCCGTCTCGGCCTGAAACGGCAGGAGGCGGGCCGCGCCCTGACCATGCCCGAGCGGCTGTCCGTCGCCGCCGCCGCCGCGCGCGAAATGGCCCGTCCCGCCGCCTTCGGCCAGGCCATCATCATGCTGGTCTATGCGCCCCTGCTGATGTTTGAAGGGGTCGAGGGCAAGATGTTCGGCCCGATGGCCGCCACCGTCATGCTGGCGCTGGCCGCCGCTTTCGTGCTCAGCTTCACCTTCGTCCCGGCCATGGCCGCCCTCTGGGTCAAGGAGCCCAAGGCGGATCACGAGGAGACGCGGCTGACCCAGGCCGCGCGGAACCGCTACGCCCCCCTGCTGAAGGCGGCGCTGCAGCGTCCGCGCGCGGTGCTGGCGGGCGCGGGCGTCGCCCTGCTGTGCGGCCTCATCGCCTTCCTGATGCTGGGCCGCGAGTTCGTGCCGACGCTGGATGAGGGCGACATCCTGGTGCAGGCGCTGCGTGTGCCCTCCACCTCTCTGGAGCAGAGCCAGGCCATGCAGTTCCGCGTCGAGATGACGCTGAAGGCCATGCCCGAGGTCGACATGGTCTTCACCCGCACCGGCACCGCCGAGGTGGCCTCCGACCCTATGCCGCCATCGATCTCGGACACCTTCGTCATGCTGAAGCCACGCTCGCAATGGCCCGACCCAGGTCTGCGCAAGGCCGAACTGGTCGAACGGATGGAGGGCGAACTCGGCAAGCTGCTGGGCAATTCCTATGAGTTCACCCAGCCCATCCAGATGCGGTTCAACGAACTGATCGCCGGGGTCCGGTCCGATGTGGCGGTCAAGGTCTATGGCGACGACTTCGCGTCCATGACGGCGACGGCGGAACAGGTCGCCGCCCGCCTGCGGGCCATCGACGGCGCCTCGGACGTGCGGGTCGAACAGATCAGCGGCCAGCCGACCATCACCGCCAGCGTGGACCGCACCATCGCCGCCGCCCAGGGCATCCATGCCAGCGACGCCGCCGACGCCTTGGCCATCGGCCTGGCCGGACGCACCGCCGGACAGGTGCTGGAGGGCGACCGGCGCTTCGATGTCGTGGTCCGCCTGGCCGACGATCTGCGCAATGATCCCAATGTCATGGCACAGCTTCCTGTCATGCCGGAAGAGGCCGAGCCGGGCGCCGCCACCGTGCCCCTGTCCGCCGTCGCCCGCTTCGAGACCTCCGAAGGGCCGAGCCAGATCAGCCGCGAGAACGGCAAGCGCCGCGTGGTCGTCCAGGCCAACGTCAGGGGCCGCGATCTGGGCGGCTTTGTTCAGGAAGCCCGTGCGGCCATCGACGGCAAGGTTCAGCCTCCGCCCGGCGGCTGGCTGGACTGGGGCGGGCAGTTCGAGAATCTGGAGCGCGCCTCGGCCCGTCTGGCGCTGATCGTGCCGATCGTCTTCCTGACCATCGGCCTGTTGCTGGTGCTGGCCTTGCGGTCATGGAAGGACGCGCTGCTGGTCTTCGCCGGCGTGCCCCTGGCCCTGGTCGGCGGGGCGCTGGCGCTGGCGGCGCGGGGCATGCCCCTGTCGATCAGCGCCGCCGTCGGCTTCATCGCCGTCTCGGGCGTCGCCACCCTGAACGGGCTGGTGCTGATGCAGGCGATACGCCAGCGATTGAACGAAGGTCAGTCCCCGCACGAAGCGGCTCTGGACGGCGCCGTCAGCCGGTTGCGCGCCGTGCTGACCACCGCCCTGGTCGCCGTTCTGGGCTTCGTCCCCATGGCCTTCGCCTTCGGACCCGGCGCCGAGGTGCAGAAGCCCCTGGCCACGGTGGTGATCGGCGGCTTGACCACAGCGACGGTTCTGACGCTGATCGTCCTGCCGGTGCTGATCAGTCTGAGGAAGAGAAGGTAGGCAGTAGGCAGTGGGGAGTAGGCAGTAGAGGCGCAATCCCTACCGCCTACGACCTACTGCCTCATATCCATGGTGCGAGCGGCGGGACTCGAACCCGCAAGACCGAAGCCGACAGATTTTAAGTCTGCTGCGTCTACCAATTTCGCCACGCTCGCGGCGTCGGTCGATCTAGCAGCCTCGGCCCCCGCCCGCCATGCCGTTGGATCAGTAGCTGGACGCGCCTGCCGCGGCGAACATGGCGCCCATGCCGACGACCCACAGGATGCAGACCAGAAGGGCCAGCACCGAGGTGACGATGCCGCCGATGGCCAGACCCTTGCCGACCGGCTTGTTCACCGCCAGCACGCCCATGATCAGACCTGCGGGGGCGAGGATCCAGGACAGCATGCCGATGATCGGAATGATCGCCAGCAGCAGGGCGATGATGCCGACGACCAGAGAGCCGATAGCCAGACCGGTGCTGGGCGGCGGTGCGGAATAGCCCTGGTTAGGGTTGTAGTCGCTCATGGTTCCCCCATTGATTGAGCGTGATCAGGAAACAGACCGTCAGCGAAGGCCGACTCGTCCTGCGCTCAATGTGACGCTTGCGCGGCGGGCCGCATAGCCCTGAAATCCACGTCGGAATCGGCGATCAGCCAGACCAGTGCGGCCCAGGCGGCGACGTTCTGGCTCATCTGGGCCGGATCGATCTTGTCCAGGGTGTCGTCGGCGGTGTGGTGCAGGTCGAAATAGCGCGTGCCGTCCTGGTTCAGGCCGAACACCGGCACCCCCGCCCCGGCCAGAGGCCCGATGTCGGCGCCGCCGTGCAGCTCAGGATCCGCCGACGGCAGGACGCCGATCGGGTACAGCACCCTGCCCGCCGCCTTGGCGAAGTCTGAGCCCTGAGCGCCCGGCGGCAGGCCCAGCGCATAGACGCGGTCGGCGCCGAAGTCGCTTTCACCGGCGATGACGTGGTTCTCCACCTCTGCGCCGATGCCCCTGAGATAGGCGCCGCCGCCGTTGCCGGTGTCGGCGGGCTGATCGACTTCTTCGGAGCCGTACAGGACCACGCGCACCGTCCGCACCGGGCGGCGTCCGCTCTCGGCGATGGCCTTGGCCGCCGCCAGGGTGATGGCGCCGCCCGCTGCGTCGTCGATGGCCCCGGTGCCCAGGTCCCAGCTGTCCATGTGCGAACCCAGGACGATGACTTCGCGGGGCCGGCTGGCGCCGGTGATTTCGCCGACCACATTCTGGCTTGTGGTCTGATAGGTGTGCGCCGTCGACGACAGGCTGAGCCGCACAGGCTGGCCCATGGCCATCAGGCGCGACAGCTGGTCCGCATCGGGCGCCGACAGGGTGAAGCCGGGAATGGGCACCACGCCGTCGACATAGCGGGTCGTGCCCGTATGCGGCATGCGGTGCTCGTCAGAACCCACCGAGCGCAAGATGAAGGCCGCGGCCCCCTTGGCCGCCGCCGCCGAGGGCCCGGCGCCGCGGATGCGCGTCAGAGGCCCATAGCCCGAGCCGTCCTGCATGGGGATCAGCTGACCGGGATCGACATAGGCGATCTTGCCCGCCAGAGAGCCTGCGGGAACGGCGTTCAGCGCCTCCAGCGTCTCGAAGCGCACCACCTCGGCCTCGATCACGCCATTGGTGCCCGGCGAATGGCCCAACGCCGCCACGACCAGACGCTGGGGATGATCGCCCAGAACCGCAGCGCTCTCCTCGCCCCGTTCCCAGCCGACCAAGGGGAATTCCTCGATGCGGACGTTCTGGAAGCCGTGCTCGCGCATATAGCCGGCGGCCCAGGCGGCGGCCTGCTGCTCCGAATGCGACCCCGCGGGACGGGCGCCGAAGCGGGTGGTGATCTGGGTCACATAGTCGAGGGCGATGTTCCGGCTCAGCGCCGCATCACGGATGGCGACGGCGCGCTCGACCGTGGCGGCGTCCTGAGCGAAGGCGGGCGACGCCAGCCCCAGCATGAGGGCGCTGGCGGCGAGAAGACGGGTGGTCAGACGCATGGCGGCTCCGGGAGACTCAACAGATGAGGGCCGGACCCTAGACCCGTCGGGTCGGTGGGAAAAGCGGGGGGCTTAGCGCCCCCTACTCGCCCTTGACCCAGGCTTCGACCGGGCCTTGCAGCTTGACGGTCAGGGCCTTGCCGCGACGGTCGACGCGGTTGCCGACGGCCAGACGGACCCAGCTTTCCGAGATGCAGTATTCCTCGACGTTGGTCTTCTCTTCACCCTTGAAGCGCACGCCGATGCCCTTGGCCAGCAGATCGGCGTCGTGGAAGGGGCTGTCGGGATCGACGGACAGGCGGTCGGGAATGACGTCGGACATGGAGATCGCTCGGACGGAAAGGGAAGCCGCCGCCTTTAGCCGAGGTCGGGCGCGGTGTCCAAGCGCCTGTGACGCGACGGGCGGTTGAACGTTGAACATGAAGGCATAGGTAAACGGCTCGCCTTTGCGCCGGAGCCTCCCTCATGACCGAACAAGCCACAATCACCATCGACGGAATCACCATCCCCCTGCTCGGCTTCGGCACCTGGCAACTGGAGCCCGCCGACGCGCGCCGCATGGTCGCCGAGGCCCTGCGCATCGGCTATCGCCACATCGACACCGCCTGGATCTACAAGAATGAAGCCGCTGTCGGCGAGGGCATCCGCGACGCCGTCGCCGCGGGTGTGGTCACGCGCGACGAGGTTTTCGTCACCACCAAGATCTGGACCGAACATTTCCACCACGACGCCCTGCTGCGCCAGGCCGAGGAGTCGGCGATCAGCCTGGGCCTGACGCCGGACCTGCTTCTGCTGCATTGGCCCAAGCCCTCGCCGTCTCTGGAGGAGACCATCGGCGCCCTGAACGAGGCGAAGGAGCGGGGTCTGACCCGCAGTATCGGCGTGTCCAACTTCCCCTCGGCCCGGTTCCGCGAAGCGCAGGCCCTGTCGAAGGCGCGGCTGCTGACCAATCAGGTCGAGTATCACCCCTATCTGAAGCTGACCAAACTGCTGGAGACGGCCCGGGAGCTGGGTTCGTCCATCACCGCCTGGTCGCCGCTGGCCCAGGGCAAGATCGTCGATGACCCGACCATCCGTCAGATCGCCGAGGCCCACGGCAAGTCGGCGGGCCAGGTCGCCCTGCGCTGGCTGATCCAGCAGGGCGTCATCGCCATTCCCCGCACCACCAAGGTCAGCCGCGCCGCCGAAAGCTTCGCCATCTTCGACTTCGCCCTGACGTCCGAGGAGATGGACCGCATCTCCTCCCTGGCCCGGCCCGACGGCCGCCTGGGTGATTGGCTGGACGACGCCTATCAATGGGACGAAGAATGGGCGTGAGGCTCGATCCGACGAGAGGCTGACATGGGTTCGGTGCTCGACTTTCCGCAAGGCGATCCGCAGGATCTGAAGGTTGGGGCGCGGTTGCAGCGCTGGCGCCGCGCCCGCCTGATCAGCATCGAGGACCTGGCGGTCAAGCTGAAGATGACCCCGGAAGCCCTTCGCCGGATCGAGGCTGGCCACGAACATCTGAACAGCGCCGCCATGGGCGCCGCGACAACTGCGCTGAGCCTGCCGCTGTGGGCGCTGGCGTCGGATACGCCGATGGATTGAAGCGGCGCAGTGCGATCTCCTCATTGAGAGCAGGCTGACGTCACCCACAATCCGCGCTAGCGTGGCCGTTGAACCGGAGGCGTTGTCGCATGGCCGTTCTGTATCGTTGTCTCTTCGCCGCTGTCGGCCTGTTCGCCCTGGGGCTGCAGTATGGACTGATGCTCGGCGGCAATCCGGACATGGGCGCAGGCGTTCTGACGCTGAATTTCTTCAGCTATTTCACCATTCTGACCAATGTGATCGCCACCCTGGCCTTCATCGCCGCCCTTATGCCGCCGACCACCTGGGCCGGGCGGATAGGGCGCGATCCGCGCCTGCGCGCCGCCGTCGCCATGTATATCGCCGTGGTGGGAGTGACCTATCATTTCCTGCTGGCGGCGAGCTGGGCGCCGCAGGGGTGGGCCCTGGTGGTCAATAATCTGCTGCACTACGTCATGCCCATCGGCTTTGTTCTGGACTGGCTGCTGTTCACGCCCAAGGGCGCGCTGGGCTGGCGCGATCCGGTGAAGTGGCTGGCGTTTCCGCTGGCCTATATGGTCTGGACGGTGATCCACGGCGCGCTGGCGGGCTGGAATCCGGGTTGGTGGCCCTATTGGTTCGTCAACATCCCGGCCCTGGGCGCGGGCAAGACCGCCTTCTGGTTCGTCGTCATGCTGGCCGTCTTCCTGATCATCGGCTTCGGGGTCGTGGCGATCGACCGCATGCTGGGACGGCGTGACAGGACGCCCGCGTCCGCCTAAGCGATACGCTCCCGGACTGGAGCTCTTCCTTGGCCTACAAATCCCTGCGCGACTTCATGGCCATGCTGGAGGCCGAGGGCGAACTGGTCCGCGTGTCGGAACCCGTCTCGACCACGCTGGAGATGACCGAGATCCAGACCCGGCTGCTGAGGAACGGCGGCCCTGCGGTGCTGTTCGAAAAGCCGGTCATGCCGGACGGCACGATCAGCCCCATCCCCTGCCTGGCCAATCTGTTCGGCACGGTGAAGCGCGTGGCCATGGGCGTGACCATGGACAAGAAGACCCGCACCACCGCCGCCGAACTGCGCGAGGTCGGCGAGTTGCTGGCCTTCCTGCGCAACCCGACCCCGCCGCGAGGCCTGTCGGACGCCATGGAGATGCTGCCCTTGGCGCAGACGGTCATGTCGATGCGACCCAAGGTGGTGAAGAAGGCTGCGGTTCAGGACGTCGTGTTGAAGGGTGATCAGATCGACCTGACGTCCCTGCCCGTCCAGGGCTGCTGGCCCGGCGAGCCCGCGCCCCTGATCACCTGGGGCCTGGTCGTGACCAAGGGGCCGTCGGACGACCGCGAAGACGACTTCAACCTGGGCATCTACCGCATGCAGGTGCTGGGCAAGGACAGGGCCATCATGCGCTGGCTGGCCCATCGCGGCGGGGCCCAGCACTACGCCCGGCACAAGAAGGCCGGGAAGCGCGAGCCCCTGCCCTGCGCCGTGGTTCTGGGCGCCGATCCGGGCACCATTCTGGCGGCGGTGACGCCGGTGCCGGAGACCCTGTCGGAGTATCAGTTCGCCGGTCTGCTGCGTGGCCAGAAAGCCGAGCTGGTTCCTTGCAAGACCGTGCCGCTGATGGTCCCGGCCAACGCCGAAATTGTGCTGGAAGGCCACGTCCTGCTGGACGAGTTCGAGGACGAAGGCCCCTACGGCGACCACACCGGCTACTACAATTCGGTCGAGAAATTCCCGGTCTTCCAGGTGACGGCCATTACGATGCGCCGCGACCCCTTCTATCTGACCACCTTCACCGGCCGCCCGCCGGATGAGCCGTCCGTGCTGGGCGAGGCCCTGAACGAGGTCTTCATCCCCCTGATCCGCCAGCAGTTTCCCGAGATCACCGACTTCTGGCTGCCGCCCGAGGGGTGCAGCTACCGCATCGCCGTGGTGTCGATGAAGAAGGCATATCCTGGCCACGCCAAGCGCGTGATGATGGGGTGCTGGAGCTATCTGCGCCAGTTCATGTACACCAAATGGATCATCGTCGTGGACGACGACATCAACGCCCGCGACTGGAAGGACGTCATGTGGGCCGTCTCGACCAAGATGGACCCGGCGCGCGACATCACCGTCATCGAGAACACCCCCATCGATTATCTGGACTTCGCCTCGCCCGAGAGCGGCCTGGGCTCCAAGATCGGTCTGGACGCCACCGACAAATGGCCGCCTGAGACCAAGCGCGAATGGGGCGAGGAAATCCGCATGAACGAGGATGTCGTCGAACGCGTGTCAGAGATGTGGGACCGGCTGGGCCTGCCCGGCGACAGCGCGCCGATCTGGAAGTGAGATCACAACCACGACTCATGTCGGATTTTCGCTTCACAGATGACGGAAATGTAATCTAGTCTCGCTCATCATTTCTTGGTTGAGGCTTTTGATGAAACTCCCTCTCATCGCCATTCTGGCTCTGGCCACGGCGGTCCCCGTCATTTCCGTTCCGACTGCATCGGACGCTCAGGTTTTGACTGGACGCGCTCGCGCGGCGCCCCGCCCGCCCCGCCCCGCACTGAGCCCGGCTGAGCAAGAACGTCTGTATGACGCTCAGGATCTGGTCATGGATCTGGACGCCCAGATTGCTGACATCCGCTCCGCAGGCGAGGCTGCCGGCGGCCTGAGCACAGAACAGACCGCACAGCTGCAGACGCACACCGCCCGTCGCGATGAAGCGCAACGCACCGTCGAACGGCTGGAAGCCAAGCGCGACCGCCGTTCCTGATCATCGGGTTCAGTTGAAGGGGATGAAAGCGGAACACGCTTTCATCCCCTTTTCGTTTCGGCACCGTGATGACAGCTTGCCGCACGCCGCCTAAGGATGACGTCCAGGGCGTGGGGTGGGCATGAGCGCGTTTGAATTCTTCTTCAGTTTCTACGGGCTGCTGCTCGGCCTGTCTGTGGCCGAGCTGGTCGGCGGTTTCGCCCGCGTGCTTCATGAAAAGGAGCGGGTGCGTTTCGGCTGGCTGACACCGCTCCTCGCAGCCTTTGTCGCGCTGGACGTCGCAACCTTCTGGAACCAGGCATGGGTGATATTTCGGGGCGCGCCCTTCAACCATGCCTTGCTGATCGCGGGCCTGATCATCGCCGCCACCTTCTATGTCGCAGCCAGCGTGACCTTTCCGCGCGTCTCAGCCGAAGGCCATCACGAGCGGATCGATCTGGACCAGCATTTCTGGAAACACCGCAGAGTGGTGTTCGGCTGCATCATGACGGCCAACCTGATCGTGGGCCTGTTGTTCCTCGGCCTGATGTCCGTGAACGAGGGTTTCGCCGCACTGTCCACTGTTCGACTGTGGGTGGGCTTCGGCATCTTCTTCATCACGACAGCCGCCGCAGCCTTCGCACCCTGGCGACCGGTCGTGATCGGGTCGCTGCTGATCGTGCTGGGCTACAGCCTGTGGACCTTGTCGATGTCCGCCCTCAACATTTTTTCCGTCGGCGGCTGGTCGCCAGTTCTGGGGCACTGACATGAGCGCGTTCGAATTCTACTTCAGCTTCTACGGCCTGGCGCTGGGTCTGTCGGTGGCGGTCATCGCCACCGGGCTGGCGACGGCGATCCAGCATCGCAAGACCATCCGCATCGGCTGGCTGACCCTGCTGCTGGCGTTGTTCGTCGGCCTGGACATCGCCACCTTCTGGGACGCGGCCTGGCACGCCTTCCGCGACTCGCCGTTCAGCTACGGCATGCTGGTGGTCGGTCTGGCCATAGCCCTGGTCTATTTCATCGCGGCGTCCCTGGTGTTTCCGCACCAGATCACCGACGGTCAGGATCTGGACGACCATTTCTGGGCCAACAAGAAGATCGTTCTGCTTCTGACCGTTGCGGCCAACACCCTGATGGTCGCCGTCTCGATCATCCAGATCATCGGCCAGCCCAAGGCGCTGATGCTGATCGCCAACTATGCGGTGGCCTATCCCCTCTATCTGATCCTGATCATCCCGGCGGCGCTGACCCGCAGCAAGAAAGTCTTCGCGGCGCTGGTGGGGCTTCATGTGCTGATTTATCTGATCATCGCCTGCCTGCCCGCCCCCCCGGAAACCTATCCAGCCGAACCAACGGCGGCGGCGTCAGCGCCCGCGTCCTGAACACCCCGGCAGGCTTGCCATCGCCGGCAGATCGGCAGAGGAATCCCCGCCATGCGCCACACCCTCATTCTCGCCGCGCTCGCGGCCCTCGCGTCGAGTCCCGCCATGTCCCAGTCGCCTTCCGTCCCCAACGCCGCCCCCTGGGATCAGGCATTCCTGCCGCCCGCCCTGGCCTGGAACGGCGCCAGCCGGTCGCTGCTGCGCGACGCCTCCGATCCGTGGGTCACGGCGTTTGAAGCTGACCCGGCGCATGACTTCAGCCCCAACTACGCCGACACCCGCGCCTGGTTCGACCGTCTGGACGCGGCGTCGGACCTGATCCGCATCGAACAGTTCGGAACCTCGCCCGAGGGCCGCCCCATCTATGCGGTCATCGCCTCGAAAGACGGCCCGACATTTGATCCGTCCAAGCCCGTGCTGCTGGCTCAGGCGGGCATCCACCCCGGCGAGATCGACGGCAAGGACGCGGGAATGATGCTGCTGCGCGACATCGCCTTCTACGGCCGCGACGACCTGCTGGACCGGGTCAATCTGATCCTCATCCCCATCCTCAGCGTGGACGGGCATGAACGGGCCTCGCCCTATTCGCGGCCCAACCAGCGCGGGCCGCGCGTGCAGGGCTGGCGCAATACGGCGACCAACCAGAACCTCAACCGCGACTATCTGAAGCTGGACCAGCCCGAGATGCGGGCCGTGCGCGGCCTGATCCGGAAATACCGGCCGGACCTGTATCTGGACATCCACGTCACCGACGGCATCGACTACCAGTATGACGTCACCTACGGCTTCAACGGCGAGAACGGGACCTTCAGCCGCTCGCCCGCCATCTCGGCCTGGCTGGAGGATGTGTTCAAGCCCGGCATGAACGGTGCGCTGGAGGCCCGGGGCCATATCCCGGGCGAGCTGATCTTCGCCCAGGACGACAACAATCCCCGCGCCGGCCTGAATGACGGCGGTCTGGGCGAGCGCTACTCCAACGGCTGGGGCTCGGCGGCGCGCGTGCCGACCGTCCTGATCGAGAACCACAGCCTGAAGCCGCATGAACAGCGGGTGCTGGGCACCTATGTCTTCCTGGAGCAGGCCATCAACGCCCTGGCCGAGAACGGCGCCGACCTGCGCAGCGCCATCGCAACCGACAGCGCCCTGCGCCCCGCCGAACTGCCCGCCAACTTCGTCAGCGACGACCAGCCGTCGCGCACCCGCGCCTTCAAGGGCGTGGCCTTTGAGATGTACGACAGCCCCGCCTCGGGCCGGACCGAAGTGCGCTGGCTGGGCCGCCCGGACGCCGACCTGTGGCAGATGCCTTTCTACAGCTCGCACCCGACCCTGACCCTGCACCGGCCCGCCGCCTATTGGGTGCCGTCCTACCGCACCGACATCATCGAGCGTCTGGCCGCGCATGGCGTGCAGATGGAGACCCTGACCGCGCCGCGTCAGGTCGATGTCGAAATGCTGCGTCTGGACGATCCCCGCCTGGCCACGCGCGCCAATGAGGGCCACGTCGCCGTCGCCATCTCCGGCGTCACGCCCGAGCGCCGCAACTGGACCTTCCCGACCGGCTCGGTGCGGGTCTCGACCGACCAGCCTCTGGGCGATGTGGCGATCCTGTTGCTGGAGCCGCAGTCCAGCGAGAGCTTCTTCGCCTGGGGCCTGTTCCCCGAGGTGTTGAGCCGCGTGGAATACATCGAAGGCTACGCCATTGCGCCGCTGGCCGAGGCCATGCTGGCCGCCGATCCGGCGCTGAAGAGCGAGTTCGACGCGAAGCTGGCCGCCGAGCCCGATTTCGCCGCCAACGGCGATGCGCGGCTGCAGTGGTTCTATGAGCGGACCCCCTTTTATGACGACCACTTCCGGCTCTATCCGGTCGGGCGCGAACTCTAGAGCCTGAAACATGACCGACATCGACGCCGCCGCCTTCCACCACGCCGCGCTGCAGGGTGTCGCCCTGTGGACCGGACTGTCGTTGCTGCTGGTGCTGGTCCTGTCGGCGCGGATCAGCGGCTTTCGACGGCGGCACAAGGTCTCGACCGGCGACGGCGGCCATGATGACCTGAACGCCGCCGTCCGCGCCTTCGGCAATGCGGTGGAGTATCTGCCGCTGGGTCTGGTGGCGATCGCAGTCGTCGCCCTGCTGGGTTACGGCGCTTGGGTTGTCCATCTGCTGGGCGCGGCGCTGGTGCTGGGCCGGGTGCTCCATGCCTGGGGCATGGCGCAGGCGAAGCAGCCGGCGCCGGGGCGGATGATCGGCATGATCCTAACCTATCTGACCTTCATCGGCGCCGCAGCCGCCCTGATTGTCGGGGTGTTTTTGTAAGGCGCGTTGCGGGAACGGCGGGCGTCCGCCATATCGGGGCATGTCTGAAACACTCGCCGCCGCCGCTTCCACCGACATTCTGTCCGATCTGATCGCCTCAGCCCTGCGGGCCGGGGCCGACGCCGTTGAAGCCGTCACCGCCGAACACGCCGCCCTGTCCGTCGGCGTCCGCAACGGGACGCTGGAGGATGTCGAGCGCGAAGAGAGCCGCGACCTGGGTCTGCGCGTCTTCATCGGGCGGCGTCAGGCCACCGTCTCAGCCTCCGACCTGTCCGAGGCCACCCGAATCCGCCTGGTCGAACGCGCCGTGGCCATGGCCCGTCTGGCGCCCGAAGACCCCTACGCCGGTCTGGCCCCCAAGGACCGGCTGGCCAAGGGCTCCTTCCCCGATCTGGACCTGTTCGACGCAACAGCACGCAGCGCCGCCGAACTGGAAGCTGTCTCCGCCGAGGCCGAAGCCGCCGCCATGGCCGTGTCCGGCGTCGCCCGTTCCGAAGGCGGGCATGCCTCGCATTCGACCAGCCGCTGGCGTCTGGTCACCTCCGACGGGTTCGACGGCGCCTATCACGGCTCGGCCTTTTCTCTGGGCGTCGGCGTCATCGCCGAAAAGGACGGGGCGATGGAGCGCGGCGGCGAAAGCCGTGGCGCCCGCCACCTGTCAGACCTGCCCGCCGCCGACTGGATCGGCCAGCGTGCGGGCGAACGCGCTGTGGCCCGCACCGGGGCGCGCAAGATCGCCTCGACCACCGCGCCCGTCATCTTCGACAACCGCATGGCGACGCAGGTCATCTCGCCGCTTCTGGGCGCCATCTCCGGACCGTCGATCGCGCGCGGCACCTCCTTCCTGAAGGACAGGCTGGGCCAGAGGCTGTTCCCGGCGGGCGTCGAGCTGATCGACGACCCCTTCCGCCCGCGCGGCATGGGCTCCACCCCTTTCGACGACGAAGGCGTGGCGGTCGAACAGCGCGCCATCATTCAGGACGGCGTCCTGACCACCTGGCTGTTGAACAGTTCTTCCGCCGCCCAGCTGGGTCTGGCCTCGACGGGACACGCCTCGCGCGGTCTGGCCGGACCGCCGGGGGTTTCGACCCACAACCTGCATCTGGCGCCGGGCGAACGCGATCTGGACGGCCTGATGGCCGATGCAGGCGCAGGGCTGCTGATCACCTCCATGTTCGGCCCGTCGTTGAACGGCAACACCGGCGACTGGTCCGCCGGGGTGTCAGGCTTCTGGTTCGAGGGCGGCGCCATCGCCTATCCGGTCAGCGAGATCACCGTCGCGGGCAACCTGACCGACCTGTGGGCGCGGATGCAGCAAGGCTCTGACCTGGAGTTCCGCTCCAGTTTCAACAGCCCCTCCATCATGTTCGACGCCGTGGCCATCGCGGGCAAATGAGCCAGCCCCTGCCCGACTACGCCGCCGATCTGGCCCTGATCCGCGAAGCGGCGCTGGCGGCGGGCGAACTGGCGCTGGCTGAGCGCGAAGCCGGGCTGAAAATCGAGGCCAAGCCCGGCGGCTCACCCGTCACCCAGGCCGACCTGGCCGTGGACGCCCTGCTGAAACAGAGGCTGCTAGGCGCCCGCCCCGAGTATGGCTGGCTGTCGGAAGAGACCGAGGACAACGCCGAGCGCCTGTCGAAACGGCGGATCTTCGTGGTCGATCCCATCGACGGCACGGTCGCCTATATGAAGAACAAGCCGTGGTGGTGCGTGCCCATCGCCGTGGTCGAGGACGGACGCCCCGTCGCCGCCGTCATCCACGCCCCCATGCTGAACGAGACCTTCTGCGCCACCCTGGGCGGCGGGGCCACGCTGAACAACCGCCCGATCAGCGCCGCCGACACCGATGATCTGGATGACGCCTCGGTTCTGGCCGACGCCCGCATGATCGACAGCCCCCTGTGGAGCGAGCCCTGGCCGCCGATGCGGTTCGAGAAGCGCAACGCCATCGCCTACCGCATGGCCCTGGTCGCTGCGGGGGCCTTCGACGCCGCCATCGCCATCGGCCCCAAATGGGACTGGGACATCTGCGCCGGGGCCCTGATCGCCGAAGAAGCCGGCGCCGTGGTCAGCGACCACCACGGCCGGCCCTGGCGCTTCAACCAGGCCGATCCGCGACAGAACAGCCTGATTTGCGCCGCTCCGGCCCTGCACCCGTTGATCGTTCGGCGCACAACGCCTATTGCGCTCCCGCCCCGCTAGAATTTTTAATCGGATACCCGCCATGACCGCCCCCGTCGGCATCGACAACCCGCAATTGCTCCACCTCGTCATCGGCGGCGAGATGCGCCATTTGGGCGAGCCGGTGTTCCGCGACCTGTCCCAGGTCGAGTTCGTCGGCGCCTTCGGCAGCTATGACGAAGCCAAGGCCGCCTGGAAGGCCCGCGCCCAGGCCACCGTCGACAACGCCCATATGCGCTTCTTCATCCTTCACGCGCACAAGCTGATCGATCCCCGCGGCGACGCCGCCTGAGACAAGGTCGCGCGGGACGCCAAACGGGTGTAATCTGGCCTCAGGAGGCCCGTCATGTCCGTTGGATGGATCGTTCTCATCGTCCTGTTGATCGCCGCTGGCGTCGGCGTCTGGCTGACCCGACGCCCCGCGCCACCCTCCGTCCCTGACGCCTACAGCGACGACGACACCGCCTGGGAAGACCCGATCCAGCCAGCGCCCTTGCATCATCCTCACTCCGACCAGCAAGAGCCCCGTTCATGACCTTGTTCGGCCAAACCTTGGCCCCTGAGCAGATCGCCAGCCTGGCCTTCCTGCTGATGGCCCTGGTGCTGTGGATCATGGTCTATCGCGGCGAGCGGAACTGGACCCGATGGTTCCGCGGCTGGGAAGCCGAGCGCAAGGCCCGGCGTGAGGCGGAAATCCGCAGCGAGAACGGTGAAACCCGCCCTCCGACCGGCCCGTGGGGCTGAAGTTTTGGGGGTTAGGCCCCTACTCCCGGCGCAGCAGTTTGTCGGTCAGGATCGTGCCCCACCAACCGGCCTTGAACTCGGCCCGGATCGCCTTGGGGTCATAGGCGTCGCTGTCGACCCAGTCGATGAAGCTGACACCCGTCGGCTCGACCTCCTTCAGGTATTTCTCCAGCGTGTAATCCAGCACGCCGGTCAGGCCCTCGCGGTGGTGCAGGTATTTCTTGGACAGTTGGCTGATCGCCACGCTGATCGGCTCGCCCAGATGGAAGTGGCGATAGAAGACCGCCATCATACCCGCCCGGTCCGCCCCTGACTTACAGTGGATCAACACCGGATACTCAATGGTGCGGAACAGCTCTCGCGCTCGATGGATGCGGTCTGTCTGAGGCGGATCGCGGCTGTCCAGCGGCGCATCAATCAGGGTCAACCCAAGCCGCGCGCAAGCATCCTTCTCCAGGGCGTAATAGGCTTCGTCCCGCGCCCCGCGCAGATTGATGACCGTCTTAATCCCCTGCGCCTTCCAGTAGGCCAGCTGACGCGGCGACGGCTGGTTGGTCCGCACCAGGTCCGGCCCCAGCCAGTGGGCGTTCATGAACCACCGCCGCAGGAAGGCGTGATCCGTCCAGACATAGTCCCACTTCGCCTTAAAGCGTCCAGCGGCGGTGGAGAGGTCGTAACGGGTCATGGTGGTGGAGATAGAGGCAACAGCGGCCGCCGTCACTGGACTCTGTTTCGGCTGCAACCATGTCGAGCATCAACGTGCATCGCCCCTCCTCCCGCTCATCCCCGCGAAGGCGGGGATCCAGTCCTGTCCAGCTTGACGCCAGTGTTTCAGGACTTGGGCTGGCGGACATCTCTTTGAAACAGATCACCCAAAGCACTGGATCCCCGCCTTCGCGGGGATGAGCGATGCATTGGGTTGGACCCACAACGAACCCGCCGCTTGACTTGCGGCCCCAGTCGTCCGACCTCCGTGCGATGACGACGCCCGCCGCCCATGACGAGAAAGAGCCCCTGCGCCCGCTGCTGGCGCGCATCTGGCGCGACTACCTCTCGCATCACCAGGCGGCGCTCTATGTGTCCATGGCCTGCGCAGCGGTTTCGGCCCTGCTGGCGGCGGCGATTCTCAAGCTGCTGGAGCCGGCCATCAACGGCCTGTTCGTGCAGCAGGACGCGCCTGTCTATCTGTGGGGCTTCCAGATACCGCCGGGCCACGCCCTGACCGTCATTCCCGCCGCCATCATCCTGGTGGCCCTGATCCAGACGGCGGCCTCGCTGGGCCAGGCGGCCCTGGTCAACCGGCTGGGCCACGGCATCGTCGGCGATATCCAGATCAGACTGTTCGGGGCCATGATCCGCGCGGACCTGGCCCGGCTGCGCAGCCAGCACTCCGGCGGTTTCGTCTCCAGCGTCCTGTTCGACGCCAATCTGGTGCGTGAAGCCTTCACCAACGGCGTGGTCAACTACACTCAGCACAGCCTGACGCTGGTGGCCGTTCTGGCCGCCATGGCCTTCATCGACTGGCGGCTGACGCTGGTTGTGCTCCTCGGCGTGCCGATGATCACCCTGGTGCTGCGCCGCTTCTCAAAGCGCACGCGCAAGGCCACGACCGGCGCCATGCGCGAGACCGAAAACCTGTCCACCGCCCTGATGGAGAATCTGGACGGGGTCCGCCTGATCAAGATCGAAAACTGCGAGGCCGCCGAACAGGCCCGCGTCGGCGAAGTGGTCAACCGCCGCCAGCGCCACGTCATCAAGTCCGCCGACAGCCGCGCCTTCGCCGGGCCCTTCAGCAATCTGATCGCCATGATCGTGGTCGCCGCCGTCATGGCCTACGCCGGCTGGCGGGCCCAGCAGGGCGACATGACCGTGGGCGCCTTCGCCGCCTTCATCGGCCTGCTGATGGCGGCGGGCCAGTCTCTGCGCCAGGTGACCAATCTGCAGACCGTCATGGCCGAGGGCCTGACCGCCGCACGGCGCCTGTTCACCGCCCTCGATATTCAGCCCGAGATCCGCGAGGCGCCCGACGCCGTCGCCTTGCCGCTGGAACCCGCCACGCTGGAGCTGGAGCATGTCTCCTTCGCCTATGCGCCGGCTGCCGAGGGCGGAGCCCCGACACTGGCCGACATCTCCCTGAGCGTGGCGCCGGGCGAGACGGTGGCCCTGGTCGGCCCCTCAGGCGGCGGCAAGTCGACCATCCTCAGCCTGCTGCCGCGCTTCTACGACGTCACCGGCGGGCGCATCATGATCAACGGCCGTGACATCCGCGAGCTGAAGCTGCACGACCTGCGCGCCTCCATCGCCCTGGTGACGCAAGAGCCCTTCCTGTTCGACGACACCATCGCCGCCAACATCGCCTATGGCCGCGCCGACGCCACCCAGGAAGACATAGAGGCCGCCGCCGCCGCCGCCGCCGCGCGCGAATTCATCAAGGCCCTGCCCGAAGGCTACGACACCCGCGTCGGCGAGGGCGGCATGCGTCTGTCGGGCGGTCAGCGCCAGCGCGTCGCCATCGCCCGCGCCTTCCTGAAGGACGCCCCCATCGTCCTGCTGGACGAGGCCACCAGCGCGCTGGACACCGAGAGCGAGGCTCTGGTGCAGGAGGCGCTGGACCGGCTCATGCGCGGCCGCGCCACCCTGATGATCGCCCACCGCCTGTCCACCGTGAAGAACGCCGACCGCATCCACGTCATCGAAGCGGGCCGCGTGATCGAGACCGGAACCCACGACGAACTGGTCCGCCAGGGCGGCCTCTACGCCCGCCTCGCCCGCCAGCAGTCGCTGGACGGCGAACCGGCGGTGCAGGAATGAAGCGGCGACCCTTTCCTTCTCTTCTCGGGGGAGAAAATGGGCGGCGGAGCCGCTCGGATGAGGGGGGTCTGTCCCTGGCCCGACTTTCAGGCGTTGAGGGGGAGGTCGCCAGCCCCCTCATCCGGCCCTCCGGGCCACCTTCTCCCCCGAGGGGAGAAGGGAGTGCTTGCCCATGAGGCCGCTGCGCAATCCGGTCATTCAGGCCAGCCTCGCCTGGACGCTGTCGCAGTGGATGCGGTTCTGCATCGCCACCATCCGCTGGACGCATGAGAATGAAGACGTCGCCGAAGCCGTCTGGGCCCAGGGCGGCGGCGTGGTCTGCGCCTTCTGGCATTCGCGCATCGCCTTGGCGCCCGCCTGCTGGCCGCAGGAGCGGGCGCAACCGGCCCGCGTTCTGATCTCGCTCAGCCCGGACGGCCAATTCATCGCCAGGGCCGTGGCGCGGCTGGGGTTCCCCGCCATCCGCGGCTCCTCCAGCAACAAGGACAAGGCCGACAAGGCCAAGGGGGGTTCGCAGGCCCTGCGCGACGGCCTGAAACAGCTGAAAACCGGCGCCCTGGCGCTGACCCCTGACGGGCCGCGGGGCCCCGCCCGTCAGATGGCCGAGGGCCTGCCCCTTCTGGCCAAGCTGTCCGGCGCCCCGACCCTGTTGATCGGCCTGTCCTGCAACCCGGCCATACGGTTGAACAGCTGGGATCGGGGGCTTCTGCCCCTGCCCTTCGGCAAGGGCGCCATCGTCTGGGACAGGGTCGACTATCCGCAAGGCGAAGATGTCGCCGAGGTCGCCGCCGCCTGGACCGAACGCCTGACCGCCGTCGAGGCGCGAGCCGACGCCCTGACCGGTCTGGAGCGGGTCTGACCATGAGCCTGGCCCTGATCGCCTACCATATCGCCACCCGCATGCTGGAGCCGCTGGCCCCGCGCCTGCTCGACGTCCGCGCCAGAAAGGGCAAGGAGGATCCGGTTCGCGTCGATGAGAGGCTGGGCCTCGCCTCCGCCGCCCGTCCCGACGGCGCCCTGGTCTGGCTGCACGGCGTCAGCGTGGGCGAAACCCTGTCGCTGCTGCCTCTGGTCGAGCGGGTCCGCAGCGCCCGACCCGACCTGACGGTGCTGGTCACATCCGGCACCATGACCTCGGCGCAACTTCTGGCGCGGCGGCTGCCGCCCGGCGTGATCCATCAGTATGCGCCCGTCGATGCGCCCGGCGTGGTCGCGGCCTTCCTCGACCACTGGCGGCCCGATCTGGCGGTCTTCGTCGAGAGCGAACTCTGGCCCAACCTGATCCAGGGCGCGCAGAAACGCGGCGTGAAGCTGATCCTGGCCAGCGCCCGCATCACCGAAAAGACTGTCACCGGGTGGCGTCGCTTCCCCGGCGCGGCCAAGCGCATCCTGTCCGCCTTCGACCGCATCCTGCCTCAGGACTTCGCCTCGGCTGCGCGGCTGGAGAGCCTGGGCGGGCGCACCCACGGTCTGGTCAATCTGAAGCTGTCAGGCGAGGCCCCGCCGCATGACCCCGCCGCCTTCACCCGCCTGAGCGCCGCCATCGGCGACCGGCCCATCGTCGTCGCCGCCAGCACCCATGAGGGCGAAGAGATCGCCCTGGTCCGTGCGCTGGATCACCTGACCGACCGCCTGTGCCTGATCCTGGTGCCGCGCCACCCGGAGCGCAGCCCGCACATCGCCGCAGCCCTCAGCGGCGACGGCTACCGCTTCGCCCTGCGCTCACAAGGGGCCCAGCCGGACGCCGACACCGACCTCTATGTCGCCGACACCCTGGGCGAGATGGGGCTGTTCCTGCGCCTCGCCGATGTGGTGGTCATGGGCGGCAGCTTCTCGGCGGCGCTGGAGAAGCCCCCGGTCGGCGGCCACAATCCGCTGGAGCCCGCGCGTCTGGGCAAGCCCGCCGTCACCGGCCCCGACATGACCAACTGGGCCGCCGTCACTGAAAGTCTGGTCGAGGCGGGCGGCCTCGCCGTCGTCGCCTCTCCCGCCGACCTGCCCGCCGTCCTCGCCCCCTTGCTGGCCGATCCCGAAGCCGCCCGCGCCATGGGCGACCGCGCCCGCCGCGCCGCCGCTCAGGCGGGGTCGGGCCTCGACCTGCTGTGGGAGGCGATGCAGGGGCTGCTTCCCCCCGCTCCATCTCAGAAGCGGGGCCGCACATGAAGCTCAACACCCCCCGTTGGTGGTACGACCGCGACCGTCGCCACGCGCCGGTGCAGCGGCTGCTGCTCAAACCCGTGTCCTGGCTGTGGGCCGCCGTCACCGCCCGCCGCATCGCCAAGGCCGATCCCGTCGATCCCGGCGCGCCGGTCATCTCCATCGGCAATCTGACCGTCGGCGGATCGGGCAAGACGCCGGTGGCGCGTGAGGTGCTGCGTCTGCTGCGGGCGTCGGACGTGGAAGCCCAGGCCCTGTCGCGCGGCTATGGCGGAACCCTGTCCGAACCGACGCGCGTCGATCCCGCCTTCCACACCGCCGCCGAGGTCGGGGACGAACCCCTGATGCTGGCGCTGGACAGCCCCGCCTGGATCGCGCGTGATCGCGTCGCCGGCGCCCGCGCCGCCGTGGCGGGCGGCGCCGAGGCCCTGGTTCTGGACGACGGCCATCAGAACCCGGCCTTGAAAAAGACGCTCAGCCTGATCGTGGTGGACGGCGAGACCCGCAACGACGAATGGCCCTTCGGCGACGGCTCCGTCTTCCCTTCAGGCCCGATGCGCGAGCCGCTGAAGGCCGGTCTGGCGCGGACGGACGCCGTGATCATCCTGCTGCCCGCCGATGCGCCCGAGGTCGATCCCGAACTGGTCGAAGTCTTCGGCGCCCTGCCCGTCTTCATCGCCCGGCTGGAGCCCGCCGCGCCGCCGCCGCCCGGCCCTCTGGTCGGTTTCGCCGGCATCGCCAAGCCGTGGAAGTTCGAACGCTCGCTGAAGGCCGCCGGCGGCGACCTGGCCGACTTCGTTCCCTATCCCGACCACTCCGCCTTCACCGCCCGCGACATCGCCTTTCTGGAGGAACGCGTGGCCCTGTTCGGCGCGACGCTGATCACCACGGAAAAGGACTGGACCCGCCTGCCGCCCGACTGGCGCGGCCGCGTGGTTTCATGGCCCGTCAAAGCGACGTTCGAGGATGAGGCGGGGTTTGAACGCTTCCTTCTCCCGCAAGGGAAGAAAGGAAACATGCAGCTTAGGCCGCCTGCGCCGTCCCGCCAGCCAGGCCCTGCATGACCGTCTTGTTGATGTCGACCAGAGGCTCGAAATCCTCTTCGCCGCGCATCACCGCTGAGGAGTGACGGTTCACGAACAGGCTGATGGAGATGATCTGGGCGCGCAGGCTCTTGTCCATCGCATTGCCCGGGTCGGCGCAGTCCGTGGCCAGGGTCGACCACAGACGGCGGTTCCAGTCCAGGGCGTCGATGCGCGTGGCGATGTCGGACTTCTCGACCGTGGAGGCGTGCACCAGCGCCCGGGTCACCTGCCCGAACAACCGATACTCCATCTCACGCGGGTTCTCAGCCCGCGTCGCCGCGGTCTTGTACGCTTGAAGCGACATTCCCCAGACCTTCCTCGTAATCCACCAGTTTTCGGGCCGCCATCAGGGCCTTGTAGTATTCGCGCGCCATCACATGCCGCGATGCCGCCACGCAGTCGGCCTGCGCCGCCGGGTTGCGCGTCGCCCCCATGAACTCGGTCAGGCGCAGCGCGAACTCATCATAGAATTTGGGGGCGGCCGCCTCGTCCAGATACATCATCATGACGGGGAAATAGATGCGCCGCGCCGGGGTGTTGACCTCATCCGCCTGGATGATGTCCTTCTCGCGCAGCACGCTGGCCTTGTTCTGAAGGATCAGGACGCCGCGCCGGTCGCCATTCTGCACGACGGCGCCGTTCAGAACGAATTTCTCGCCCGGCTTGAGCGACAGCTTCAACGGCATGAGGGGACGAACTCCAACTGGCCCGAACGTCCACATTGGCGGCGGGAGAGCAAACACAGGCTAAACGGTCGTGGTTAACCATGTGTTCTAGGATTGCCGCCACGCTGGCTGGAACTCGTTCGAAAAGCGCCCGCCATGTCCGACCTTTCCCAACAGTCCGCGCCGGAAGAGGCGGCTCACGCCCCGCGCGCAGTGATTCAGGCGACCGCAGGCGACGCCGCTTCCCCCTCCGCCGTCAAACGCCTGTCGCACAGCCTCAGCAGTCCTGGCGCCGCCCAGGCCAAGACCTCGCGCAAGGTGATCGAGCGGCTGCGTGCGGCGCTGGCGGGCATGCGCACCGGCGACTTCGGCCTGGGCGCGCGTCAGGCGCTGGAGGCGCTGAAGATCGAGCCGGAGAACGGCGTGGTCTGGCACGTTCTGGCCATCTGTCTTGAGAAGACCGGCGAAGTCTCACAGGCCCTGAACGCTTATCAGGCCGCCCTGCAACGCCTGCCCAACGAAACCGACATCGCCCATGATCTGGGAAGGTTGGCCCAGCGGCTGGGTTATCTGGAGATCGCCGAAAAGCTGCTGCTCAAATATCTGGCGGCTAACCCCGGTCATGTCGAGGCGACCAACAACTTGGCCTGCGTCCTGCGCGACCAGAACCGCTATGAAGACGCCATCGCCCTGCTCACGCCGCTTCTGGAGATAGAGCCGGAGACCGCCGTGCTGTGGAACACCCTCGGCTCGGTGATGAACGACCGGGGCCAGCCGGATCAGGCGCTGATCTTCTTCGAGGAGGCGCTGCGTCTGGACCCCGACTTCGCCAAGGCCCGCTACAACCGCGCCGCTGCACGCGCGCCCATGGGCCAGATCGCCGAAGCCATTGACGACATCGACGCCGCCCTGCCCGGCGCCGAGCCCGGTTATGAGAACGCCATGATGCGCATGGCGCGCTCCATACTGATGATGCAGCAGGCGCGGATTCCCGAAGCCTTCGACGCCTATGAGGCCCGTCTGGACCCGCATCTGCCCGACGCCATGCGGGTGGCCGTCGACGCCCCGCGCTGGGACCCGAAGACCCAGCCGATCAAGGGGCGCCGCTTGCTGGTGGTCGGCGAACAGGGCATCGCCGACGAACTGATTTTCGCCAACGCTCTGAATGACGTCATCGAGGCTGTCGGGCCGGAGGGCCAGGTCTATCTGGCGGTCGAGGCGCGCATGGTCGGCCTGTATCAGCGCAGCTTCCCTCGCGCCGTCGTCGGCGGCCACCGCGCCATCCGGCTGGAAGGACGGCTGACCCGCTTCATCCCCTTCATCGACGACATGATCGAGGCGGGCGAAAAGATCGACGCCTGGACCCCGATCGCCAGCCTGATGGCGGTTTATCGTCCCTCGGTCGCGTCGTTCCCGATCCATGAAGGCTACATCACGCCAGACCCGGCGCGCGTGACGCACTGGAAAGCTGAGCTGGAGAAGCTGGGCCCGGGCCTGAAGGTCGGCCTGCACTGGAAGAGCCTGGTCATGACCGGCGCCCGCGCCGCCTTCTTCGCCTCCGGCTTCCAGCTGTGGCGGCCGCTGCTGACCACGCCCGGCTGCGTCATGGTCAATCTTCAATGCGGCGACGTGAGCGCCGATCTGGCCGAGGCCGAGGCGGCGGGCATCCGCATCTGGACGCCGCCGATCAATCTGAAAGACGATCTGGAAGACGTGGTCGCCCTGTCGGTCGCCTGCGACCTGGTGGTCGGGCCAGGCATCGCCGGCACCAATATGGCGGCGGCGGCGGGCGCCCGCACCTGGATGGTGGCCGCGCCGGACGACTGGCACATGATGAAGACCGACCGCTATGTCTTCTATCCCGCCGCCCGCATCTTCGTGCGTGACGCGGTCGACGGCTGGCCCGGCGTGATCCAGACGATGCGCGAAGCCCTGGAGGATGTCGGCGTCGCAGGCTGGAACGCCCCCTGAGCCCCGGCGTTGTTCTTCCGTAACAGGGAGACGCGCCATGCCGGATCCGAACAACCAGCCGGACCAGGACCAATCCGAAGTCTTTGATGAAACCCATCTGGACGACGAGGGCGACGGCGACTTCCTGCTGGACGAGGCCGACCCGGTTCTGGACGTCACCCGCGCCCGCGACGAGCCTCTGCCCGAGCCGTCCGACCGCGACGACCCTGACCTGCTGCTGGACGCCACCGGTCGCCATCTGAGAGAGATCGACACCGAAAGCACCGGCCAACGCGGCGCCGATGAGATCGAGCTGGTCTATTCCGGCCTGATGCGCAACGCCCGGGGCGCCCAGGCCAGCGCCGCCCATTGGGAAGCCAAACGTCTGTCCGACGACGACATCATCGCGCTGGGCTACGGCCCCAACGATGCAGACGCAGACGCCGATCCCGCCTCTCCCACAGACGAAGGAACCGCATGATGACCGCCGCCTCCTCCCCCAAGACCGAGACCCAGAAGGAACACGACGTCGATACGCCGCACGCCAAACGCGCCGACCGCCTGCACGGCAAGCCCGACCAGTTGAAGAAAACCAACCCCGCCGAAAAGGACCATCAGGAAGATCTGCTGGACGAAGGCGTCGAGGAGACCTTCCCCGCCAGCGACCCCGTCTCGGTGAAACGCATCACCTGACGGCGGGCGTCAGTCCTGCAGCGGCGCGACGCGCAGGGCGCTGAGGTTGGCCGAACCCGTGACGAAGCAGACGGTGCGCAGCTGGCGCATCACGGTCTGGAAATGCTCGACCACCGCCTCGGTCGAGACCGTCGCCGCCGCCAGAACGCCCGCCGCCTGCCCGACCATGTCGGCGCCCAGACGGATCGCCTTGGCCGCATCCACGCCGTTCTGAATCCCGCCCGATCCGATCAGCACCGTCTTCGGACAGGCGGCGCGGACCTCGACGATGGCGCGGGCGGTGAGCATGCCCCAGTCGGAGAAGGCCGCAGCGTGGGCCTTGTCCGCCGGGTCAGTGGCGCGCTCACCCTCGACCGTGGCCCAGTTGGAGCCGCCGGCCCCCGCCACATCGATCGCCGCCACCCCCATGTCGGCCAGCCGCCGCGCCGTCGCGCCTGACAGGCCCGCGCCCGTCTCCTTGACGATCACCGGCGCGCCCAGCGTCCTGACCAGGGCCTCCAACGCCGCGCCGACGCCCCACCAGTCGCGGTCGCCCTCGGGCTGGCAGGCTTCCTGAAGCGGGTTCAGATGCACGATCAGGGCGTCGGCGGCGATCATGTCCAGCACCCGCCGCGCCTCATCCACGCCGAAACCGCGTGTCAGCTGGGCCGCGCCGATGTTGGCCAGAATGGGGGTGTCGGGCGCCTTGAGCCGCAGCGCCATGTCCAGACCCGCCGCCTGCCCCTCCAGCGCCGCCCGCTGCGAGCCGACGGCCAGGGCGATGCCCAGATGCTGGGCCGCCTCGGCCAGACGGGCGTTGATCGCCTCGGCCCGCGACGGCCCGCCGGTCATGGAGCTGATCAGCAAAGGCGCCTTCAGACGCCGCCCCAGGAAGTCCGCGCCCAGATCGATCTTGCCATGGTCCAGGTCCGGCAGGGCCTCATGCACAAAGCGCACGCCCTCAAACCCGGTCGTCAGTCCATGCCGCGCCTTGCCCGCCAGGATCACGTTCAGATGCTGGTCCTTGCGGGCGTTGATGTCGGTCACGTCAGCTTACTCGTCGGTCTTTTTCTCGACCCGCAAGGCGTAGACGCCCAACTGACCCGCCGAAAGGGCGTTGGCGCGGATTTCATAGACGCCGTCGTCAGGCGCCGTCCATTCCACCTTGGCGTGGGTGTCCGACAAACCGTCGTCGTCCGAGGCCAGCATTTCGAAATCCTCACCCTCTTCATGGCGTCCGACCATCAGGAAGCTGTCGAAGTCATTGGAGACCATGGTGATGACCAGCTTTTCATCCGCCTGCAACGTCAGGCGATAGGCGTCGTAATGGCTGTTGTCCGGGGCCGTGGCGTCGGTCTCCGTCAGAACGCCGCGCACCGTGGTCCCGACCAGAAGGCTGCCCGACTTGGGCTCCGGTCCGCGGTCCAGAAGCTCCAGCGAATACAGGCCCTTGGTGTCGGAGGCGTAGGGCATGGCTCGGATGATGTAGTCGCCATCTTCCTTGATCGTGAAGTCCAGACGGGAATCCAGTCCCTCGCCCAGGCCGTCGTCGTCAGAGGCGATGGCCTCGAAATCACCCTCCGCACTGCTCAGTTGCAGCAAGGAGTCGAAATCGCCCGAGCGCATGATGGCCCGCACGCGCTGCCCGGCCGTGGCGGAGAAGCGGTAGGCGTCAAAGGAGCGCCCGCCGGTGTCGGTCGAATCATTCTCGCCGATCTCGCCCTCGAGCGTGGCCCCAAAGGCGATGGTCCGGGGCGGGGAGTCCGGCTGCACTTCCTTGATTTCAAGGGTGTAGCCGCCGGTGGCGTCCGCATAGCCGCGCGCCTCGATCACATAGTCGCCGGTCTGCGGCAAGGTGAAGAGCAGGCGGGAATCCAGCCCCGTGGGGCCGCCATCATCATCGGTGGCCAGGCTCTGCTGGTTGTTGTCGAACAGCTCCAGATAGGAATCGAAATTGCGCGAGCTCATGTCGATGCGGACCCGCTGGCCTTCGCGGCCCGAGAAGCGGTAGGCGTCGGCGGGCCGGTCGTTGGCGTTGCGCGCGGTGTCGGCGGTCAGTTCGCCCCTGACGCGGTCGCCGATGGTGATCGGCGTGGCCCTGATCGGCGCCGGTCCTTCCGACATCGACAGGCTGTAGGCGCCGCGCCCGCGACCCGCATAGGAGGTGGCGTGGATCACATAGGTCCCGGCCTCGTCCGCCGTGAAGATCAGGCGGGAATTCAGCCCATCGGCGCCGTCGTCGTTCATCGCCTGTTCGACGAAGACGCCGTTGCGCACCACACCGACCCTCAACAGCGAGTCCAGGTCGTCGGCGTTCATGGCCAGTTCGACCCGCTCGCCCGCTGCGGCCTCGAAACTGTAGGCGTCGAACACGCCGTCGTCGCCTTCCGCATCCTTGTCGTCCAGTGCGCCTTCCAGCGTCTGGCCCAGGCGGATCGGCGTGGCGGCGGGCTCAGGCGTCGGCTGGCGCTCCGCCAGGGACAGGGTGTAGGCGCCGGTCTCGTCGCTGGACAAGCTGCGCGCCCTGATCGTGTAGACGCCGCCTTCATCCGCCGTGAAGCGCAGGCGGGAATTGAGGTCCTCGCCCAGACCGTCATCATCGCTGGCCAGAGGTTCACCCTCGACCGCGCCCCGATACACCTCCAGCACGGTGTCGAAGGCGTCCGAGCGCATGATCACCTCATAGCTGCGGCCTGACTCGGCATTGATCGCATAGGTGTCGAATCGATAGCCGTCGTCAGGCGCCGCCTGATCATCTTCGCTCAACGCCGCATCGACCGTCGCACCGACAATCAGAGGTTCGGCGCTCTGCGCCAGGGCCGGTACGGCGCTCAACAGGGCCACGGTGCTGACGGCGGCGAAAATGGTCTTGCGGAGCATGCTGGTCCTCTTGGCTGACGCAACCGATCATAGACGCCGAACCGCCCTCTCTGTAAATCGCGCCAACCGCACGATTCCTGACGATCGGACATTCACATGACCACGCCCACCGCCCAAGCTGCCGCCAAGCTGATCGACGGCAAGGCGTTCGCCGCCGGACTGGTCGACCGGGTCGCCGCCGCCTCCGCCCGTCTGGAGCAGACGCACGGGGTCAAGCCGGGTCTGGCCGTGGTCATCGTCGGCGAGGATCCCGCCAGCCAGATCTACGTCCGCAACAAGGGCGAGACGACGCTGCGGGCGGGCATGCGCTCCGACACCCACCGTCTGGACGACACGACGACGCAGGAAGAGCTTCTGGCCCTGATCGCGGCGCTGAACGCCGATGTCGGCATCCATGGCATACTGGTTCAGCTGCCCCTGCCCGGCCACATCGACGCCTCCGCCGTGCTGGACGCCATCGACCCGGACAAGGACGTGGACGGCTTCCATGTCGTCAACGCCGGGCGTCTGGCGGTCGGCCTGCCGGGTCTGGTTCCCTGCACCCCGCTGGGCTGTCTGATGATGCTGAAGACGGAGTTGGGCGACCTGTCCGGTCTGAACGCCGTCATCGTCGGTCGCTCCAACATCGTCGGCAAGCCGATGGCGCAGCTGCTGCTGGGCGAAAGCTGCACCGTCACCATCGCCCATTCGCGCACCCGCGACCTGCCCGCCCTGTGCCGCACCGCCGACATTCTGGTCGCCGCCGTGGGCCGCCCGGAGATGATCAAGGGCGACTGGGTCAAGCCGGGCGCCACCGTCATGGATGTCGGCATCAACCGCGTGCCGTCGCGTGATCCGGTCAAGGCGGCCGAGGGCAAGACCCGCGTGGTCGGCGACGTCGACTTCGCCGAAGCCGTCCAGGTCGCGGGCCGCATCACCCCCGTGCCCGGCGGAGTCGGCCCCATGACCATCGCCTGCCTGCTGGCCAACACCTACACCTCCGCCTGCCGCGCCGCTGGTGTCACACCGGACGTTCTGGACGCTTGAACCTGAGGCTGCATCGGTCATAGTCGGCTTCGACCTCTTCAGGAGACGACCATGATCCGTTTCTCGCACCGCGCCGCCGCTCTCGCCGCCGTGGTCGTGATCGCCCCCGCCGTCACCGGCTGCGGCGTCAACGCCATCCCCACCAAGGAAGAGGCGGCCAAGGCGCGCTGGGCCGACGTCCAGTCCGCCTATCAGCGCCGCGCCGACCTGATCCCCAACCTCGTCTCGACCGTTCAGGGCGCCGCCATTCAGGAGCGCACGACCCTGACCCAGGTGGTCGAGGCCCGCGCCCGCGCCACCGGCGTGACGGTGACGCCCGAAACGCTGAACGACCCCGCCGCCTTCCAGCAGTATCAGGCCGCCCAGGGCGAGCTGTCCCAGGCCCTGTCGCGCCTGTTGATGGTGGTCGAAAACTATCCGCAGCTTCAGTCCAACCAGAACTTCCTGATGTTGCAGGGGCAACTGGAAGGCACGGAGAACCGCATCAATGTGGCGCGCGGCGACTACAACGCCGCCGTTCAGGACTACAACACCTCCCTGCGCACTTTCCCGACCATCATCTGGGCCAAGACCATCCACGGCGGTTCCCAGCCCATGCAGCTGTTCTCGGCCACCGAGGCGGCGCAGACGGCCCCCGGCGTGAACTTCGACGCCCTCAACCCGGCCAATGCAGGCGCGACGCCCGGCGCCGCACCGCCCGCCCAGTGATCGGACGAGCGTGATCCAAACCCGCGCGGTTCAGCCCTTGTCTCCCGCCGCCCGCATCGCCGGTCTGGCGACGCTGGTGCTGGCCCTGTTCTGGCTGGCGCTGGCGACGCCTGCTGGGGCGCAGGACATCGCCTTCCCGCCCCTGACCGGGCGGGTGGTTGACAACGCCGAGCTGATTCCGGCTCCGGCCGAAGCCGCCCTGACCGCCAAACTGGAGGCGCTGGAGCAGGCCACCACCGATCAGGTCGTGGTCGTCACCCTGCCCGACCTGCAAGGCCGCGAGATCGAGGACTACGGCTATCGTCTGGGCCGGGCCTGGGGCATAGGCCGCGCGGACAAGGACAACGGCCTGCTGCTGATCGTGGCCCCGAACGACCGCAAGGTGCGCATCGAGGTCGGGCGCGGGCTGGAGCCGGTGATGACCGACGCCCTGTCCACCCTGATCATACAGAACGACATCCTGCCCGCCTTCCGCGACGGCGACTTTGCTGGCGGGATCGAACGCGGCGTCGAGGCCATCGACCGCCAGCTGCGGCTGGATCCGACCGAGGCCCAGGCTGTGGCGCAAGCGGCGACTGAACAGGAAGGCGGCGCCCCCGTCTCGGCCATCTTCTTCATCCTGATCATCTTCGCCTTCCTGTTCTTCTCCTTTCTCGGCGCCGTGACGCGCGGCGGTCGGCGGCGGCGCGGTTCGGGCCTGGCCAACGCCACCCTGTGGGCCATCAGCGAAGCCATGCGCGACAGCGGGCGTGGCGGCGGCGGCGGTTCCTGGGGCGGCGGCGGGGGCTTCAGCGGCGGCGGCGGCGGTTTTGGCGGCGGAGGCGCGTCCGGCGGATGGTGATCACTCTTACCCCCCAGGCGCACGACCGCATCGCTGCGGCCATCGCGGACGCCGAGACGCGGACGTCCGGCGAAATCTTCTGCGTTCTGTCGCGCAGCGTCTCCTCCTACCGCGACGTGTCGCTGGCCTGGGCGGCGGCGGCGGCGCTGATCCTGCCGCTGGCCCTGATCCCGTTCGGTTTCGGCCAGGGCTGGCTTCAGGGCGGCTGGCAGGCGGCGCATCCGACGCAGGCTGAGGCGGCTGTGGGTCAGGCGCTGGCGGTCTATGCCCTGATGCAGGGGATCGTTTTCCTGGCGGTGCTGCTGCTGACCTCCATCCCGACGGTGCGCCGCTGGGTGACGCCGCGCCGGGTGCGCGCCGCCCGTGTCCATCGCGCCGCCATGGAACAGTTCCTGGCCCACGGCCTGCATGTCACCGAGGCCCGCACCGGAGTGCTGATCTTCGCCTGCGCCTCTGACCATCAGGTCGAGGTCGTCGCCGACAAGGCCATCCATGAGCGCGTTCCCGAAGACGTCTGGATCGAGGTCATTCAGGGTCTGGCCGCCGGGCTGAAGCGCGGCGATCCCGCCGAAGGCTTCGTCGCCGCCATCGACCGCTGCGGCGCGGTTCTGGCCGAGCATTTCCCTCCGGCGGCGCTGAACCGCAACGAGATCGCGGACCGCCTGGTCATCCTCTGACCGGCCTTCGCGGCCCTGTCGCTTTCAGGGCGTATTGAACGGGGATAAGAGCGGATCGCTCTCGCCTCCCGGACGTTCCATCAATCCATGCCCCGCCTGCTGACCTATAATGTGCATCGTTGCGTCGGTACGGATCGTCGGCTGGACGTCGGCCGCATCGCCGCCGTCATCGCCGAGCAGGAGCCGGACATCGTCTGCCTGCAGGAGTTGGATGTCGGGCGCGCCCGCACCAACAATGTCGACCAGACCCAGGCCATCGCCGAGGCCCTGTCCATGGCCTTCCACTTCCACCCCGCCATGCGCGTCGAGGCGGAGATGTACGGCGACGCCATCCTGACCCACAGGCCCGAGCGGCTGATCAAGTCCGCGGCCCTGCCCAGCGTGCGCGGCGTGCCGGGGCTGGAGCCGCGCGGCGCCCTGTGGGCCGCCATCGACTTCGACGGCGTCACCCTGAACGTCATCAACACCCACCTGGGTCTGGTCCCGCGCGAACAGCGGCTGCAGGCGGCGGCCCTGATCGGCGCCGGCTGGCTGGGACATCCCGACTGCACCGGCCCCACCATTCTGACCGGAGATTTCAACGCCACCTCTGTGACCCGGCCCTATCGCGCCCTGACCTCGCGCCTGTCAGACGGGCAGCGGCTTCTGGGGCTGAAGCCTTCAGTGAAGACCTTCCCGTCCGCCTTCCCGGCCATCCGCATCGACCACATGTTCACCAGCCCGGAGATCGTGCCGACCCGCGTCTGGGCGCCGTCTTCACCGCTGGCGCGGGCGGCGTCGGACCATCTGCCGCTGGTGATGGATTTCGAGATCAGGCCGGTTTCGACAACTTCCGCTGAGAGGGCGTCCGCCGTCGCCATGGCCTGAAGGCGTCCCGCGTCGAGACTGGGTCGCCTAGTTGGAACTCGGCGATCAACCGTTCAAGGCGCGACGGCGGCTCATTCCCCAGCAGAACCATCCGCCCGGTGTCGAAACGACGCACCGCCTCGCCGACCGAGCCGGTCAGGGCCTCCGCCGCCTCAAAGGCGTCCGCATCCACGCCGATCCAGTGGCCCAGGCTGCGATGCCGGAAGCGGGCGATGGCGGCGCGGCCCTCTGGCGTGCCCGGCTCCGTCGCTATGTCGCATTCGGTGTCGAAGCCCAGCGAGCGGTTGTTCAGATTGGTTGAACCGATCCGCAGAACCTCATCGTCATAGATGGTGACCTTGGCGTGCACGATGATGCGCTCGCCCTCGACCGTGCGCGGCGTGAAGGCGAAGAAGCGGTTGCGGTGATCGGCCTGCTCCAGCCGGTACAGAACCTCGGACCGCGCCGTGTCCATGGTCAGGCGGTCGAACCAGCTGGGGCTGGTTCCGGTCGAGACCAGAACCACTTCCGGCCCATCCGGCTCGGCCAGCCGCTCGGCCAGGGCCGCAGCGATGACCGGCGAGGTGAAATACTGGTTCTCCATATAGATCAAATGTTTGGCGCGCTTGATGGCGTCCAGGTGCAGGCTCTCGTTCTCGCGCACCTCCTTGCGGCTGTACCAGCGCGGTTCGGTGCGGGCGATAGCGACAGGCGTGTCGGTCAAGTCGGGCTGGACACCGTCGGGCCAGGGATCACTGTCGACATGATCCTGCAAAGGCCGCTCGCCGCAGGAGCGGAACCAGCGCTCTCGGGCCAGATCGCCCAGGGCGCGGGCGGCGGGGCCGTCCATCACGGCCATGACCTCGTGGCGCGGAGAGGGAATCAGCCCGGACGGCAGGCTGCGTCGCGGATCGCCATCCAGATGCTCGCAGGTGTCCCAGCGGTCCGTCGATATGTCTCCGCCGCCGCAGAAGGCGACCGCATCGTCGATGATGACCACCTTCTGGTGATGACAGGCGCCGGGCAGGCCCTGATCCAGCCTGAATTCGACCACCCGCTTGCGGAACCACCGCTGAGCCTTGTGCGGATAGAAGCCCTGCGAGGCGGCGATCAGCAGCGGCGACTTCCAGATCAGCAGCCGCACATCCAGCTCGGGCCGCTGGCGCACCAGCATGCGCAGCATGAGGCCGATCTCGGCTTCGTGGTCGCGGTGGATGTTGGCGGGGTCCAGCCGGGTGCGCGGATCGAACTGCCAGCCGAGGATCACGATCGACCGCTGCGCCTTGCCGATAGCCGAGCGCAGGGCTTCGAAATAGGCGTCGTTCTCCATCAGGATCGCAAAGCGGGACGCCGTCTCCACGCGCCAGCAGTTGTCGCCGGGCCTCGCCAACATGCCGCTGTTCTGGTCCATGCGGCATGCCTAGCCCATTATTGTGACGCCTGCTCATGAAACGGCGACGCTGGGGCGATGTCGAGAAGGATTGTGAGAACAGCCGTTTTCGAGCATAGTTCAGACTGTATTCGGCCAGGGGAGATCGGCGATGCAAGCGCTGATCGAATTGTTAGTGAACTTCATCGCCGCTCTGGTCGCGGTGGCGTTGTCGCAATTCGGCCTGAACATGGACCAGCCGAACAAGCCTGAACGGGAAATCCACCGGGTGCGCGACTGTAACGGGAATTCCGGCATCTCGGTCGTGAGCATCAGCCAGGATCGTCAACAGGACTGCTGATCCGCGACCCGCGTTGTCCTGTGAATCGTCCTTCACGCCTTTGCGTGTGTCGATTTGAGCCGCTAGGGTTTCTTGTCCCGCGTCCGCTGCGGACGTCTCCGTGACGAGATCGCTGCATCATGAAATCACGCCAACGGCCGCCGCTGAAGCTCACCGATCCTGAAACTCAGGACGGCGAGCCGATCATAGCGCCGACGTCCGAGTCGATGCAGGAATCGGGGCCGCAGGCGGAAGACGCACCCGAGCGCCCAATGTCTGAACGCCGTCGCCGCCGTCTGGCCGAAGAGCAGGCGCGCGCCGCCGCCGAGGCCGAAGCCGCCTTGAACCCGCCCACTCCCGACTCCGACCTGTCGTTCACCATGCCGGCGATGGAGGCGTCGCCGCAGAGCGCACCCGCCGCCTATGATCCCGCCCCCGTCCCCGCAGCGCCCGCCGCCCGTCGCGGCCGCAAGGCGGCGCCGCCCGCCCGCCACGCCTATCTGATCGCGGGCCTTGGCGCTGTGGTCTGGGTCGCCAGCGTCGCCGCCTGGCTGGCCTTCGAGATCGGTTCGGGCGCCGTGGCGATGGAGCCGCTGCGTCTGGCTGTCTACGCCCTGATCGCTCTCGCCCCTGCGGGCCTCGCCATCATGCTGGCCCACGCCGTGCGTCAGGGCGCCGGTCTGGCCGCCGAGACCCGCCGCGCCCGCGAGATGGCCGAAGCCCTGGTCGCCCCCACGGCGCTGGCCGCACAACAGACCGGCGTGGTGCTGCATTCCCTGCGCAACGACATCGACCTGGCCTCTGTCGCCGCCGAGCGGGCTCTGAATGACATGACCTTGCTGCGCGAGGCCCTGAGCCAGGAGACCACTCGCCTGAACGACGCCGCCGAAACCGCGGGGCGCACCGCCCGCCGTCTGGCCGAACAACTGGGCGCCGAGCGCGACCAGATGCAGACCCTCGGCGGCGTTCTGGACGGTCAGGCCAGCGGCGTGGTTGAGGCCGTCGAGCGCCAGTCGCGCATGGTCATGGACGCCTCCGATCTGGCTCAGACCCAGCTGCGTGAAGCCGAAGCCGCGCTGGCCGCCCGCGCCGCCGATCTGGCCGCCGCCGCAGGCGAAGCCCAGGACGCCGCCCGCCTGGCCTCCGACGACCTGGCCCGCCAGACCCTGCGCCTCGAGAACGCCGGATCCGGCGTCGCCGAACAGATCCACTCCGTCGAAGAGGGTCTCAGCCAGCAACGCGCCGCCCTGGTCACCGCCGCCTACGCCCTGCGGACGGATCAGGAGGATTTCTCGGCCCAGGTCGAGAGCCAGCGCGCCCAACTGACTGAACAGCTGTCCGCCACGCGCTCCGTCACCCAGGACCTGGGCGACACGACCCAGCGCACCACGGAGACGATCAAGGATCTGGTCGAGGCCGCGTCCGACCAGTTCCGCGCCCTGGTCGACATGTCCCAGCGCGAGGCCGACGGCTTCGACGCCGCCACCAAATTGTCGCTCGACAAGTTTGAAAGTCTGGCCGCCGAGGCCCGCGACGCCCTGGTCGAGGAGACCCGCCGCGCCATGGCGGCCTTGCAGGCCACCGCCGAAGAATCCCGCACCGCCGCCGCCGCCGCCGCCGATCAGGCCCAGGTGCGCGTCGACCGCCTCGCCGAAACCCTGTTCGACGCCGCCCAGAAGGCCGATCAGGCCGCCGACGCCCGCATCGACAGCGCCCGCCGCATCGTCAATGAGACCACCGACATGGTCGATGAGACCGGCCATCAGGCCATTCTGCGGTTCGAGGCGACGGTGGAGCGAATGAGCGCCATGCTGGGCCGTATCGACGACAGCCTGCACGAACTCGACGAACGCGCCGCCCGCCTGCCTGACGAGGCCCAGAAACGGGTCGACGCCGTGCGCGCTTCGGTCGAACAGGGCCTCGCCGCCCTGACCGCCGCCTCGCAGAAGGCGGCCTCGGACACGGAGGCGCTGGACACCGGCTTCCAGGAACGGGTGCGCCGCAACTATGAGATGCTGACCGAGGCCGTGCGGCTGATGGGCGTGGTCTCGGGCGATTCCGCCGGCGTGCGCCGTCGTGATGCGGCTGCGGCCGAGCCTGTCCGCGTCGCACCGTCTGCTCCGACGCCCGCTCCCCCGCCTGCCCCCCCGCCTGCACCCAAGCCGCCGGTCGATGAGACGCGCGGGTTCGGCCTGCGTGGTCGGCTGAAGCGGGCCCCGACGCCGCCGACGCAACAGCCGCCTGCCGAAGACGACGAAACCCTGGGCTGGTCCGATCTGGTTGATCAGCCGGAGGACGACGCCCGTCCGCCGCTGGAGCTGGACGCCGCCGTCATGTCCGCCGCCGAGGCGGAAGCGCTGGGCGAGCGCATCACCGCCGCCATCCGGCGCATGGGGGTCGATCCCAATGCGCTGCTGCCGCGCGCCCGCGTGGAGGAAGCCGCCCAAGCCTTCGCTGACAACGATCCCGACCGCGCCCGCCAGATCGTGCGCCGCGTCGCCCCGGCGGCGGTGCGCAGCGTTTCGCGCCGTGTGCTGACTGATCCCGACATGCGGGCAGATGCGGAAACCTATGTCAAAGCCTTCGCCGCCGGTCTGCGCGATCGGGCTGCGGCGGACGACGGCGGGGCCATATTGAACCGGCTGACCTCCGACGGCGGCCGCGCCTTCATGCTTCTGGACGCCGCCATCGGCGACATGGCCTGAGGTGAAAAGCCGATTGCCGCTTGACGGAATGGACCATATGCCGACACCGTGCCTGCGGCTGTCATGAAATTGTCATTCGAGGCGGGGGCTATGTCAGACACGAGGAGCGACGACGCCTCGGACCACCGTCCGTCGATCGTGATCTGCGCCTATGACGCCGCCGAAAAAGGCTGGGACCCGGTCGAGGATCTGTCCGGCCAGCCCTGGAACCCGCCAGGCGCGCGCACCGTGGCCGTTGAAGGCGGTGATGCAGAGGCTCTGGCCGCCCGTCTGTCCGAAGAACTCGCCGCCGCCGACTGCCGGGGCCTGCTGCTTGTCGGTCGGACCCATGCGCACGACGGCTTCCGTCTGCAGGTCCGCACCGAGAACCGGTCGCTGGACGGCGCCCATCGCTGGGACGAGAACGGCCCCGGCCTGGCCCGCGCCACGGCCCCCAGCGCGGAGATGGTGCGCGCCCTGAACGACGCCGGCCTGACAGCAGCGGTCAGTTCCGACGCCGAGGACGACGCAGGCAGCTATCTGTTGTACCGCGTCCTGTCGGCGCTCAGTGAAACGCTGGACACCCCGTCCATCGGCCTGTTGCGCGCGCCGGCGGATGCGCCCGACGGCTCGGTCCAGCGCGCGGTCAAAGCGGCGGCTCAGGCGATGGCGCGGCACCTGTCGCCTCTACCACGAAACCGCGCCGTCGCCTGAGCGGCGTTCTGACCGCCAGCGCCGCGATCAGCCCCAGCGCCGACAACCCCGCCATGGCCCAATAGCCGCCCGCGCCGAACCGGTCGTACAATGGGCCGGATATGGCCGTCGCCAGACCGATCAGCACCCCTGCCGACAACACCGAGCCCAGAGTCTGCGCCGCCGTATGGCTGTCCGGCGGGGCCAGCCGCTCGACAAGCTGCACTCCAGCGAGGAAGGTGGCGGCGAAGGTCAGGGCGTGCAGCCCCTGCAAGGGCCACAACAGCCACAGCGGCGGCGCAAGCGTCATCGCCGACCATCGCAGCACCGACACCACGGCCCCGACCACCAGCAGGCTCCACGGCCCGATCCCGACCTTGCGCCGCCACGGCTCGAACAGCCACATCAGGGCGATCTCGACCACGACCCCGAAGGCCCACAGCTGGCCCGTCACCGCCGCGCTATGCCCCTGCGCCTGCCACAACAGGGCGGAGAAGCCGTATTGGAAGGCGTGGGCCGCCTGAACCGCGCCGACGGCGAAGATGGTGGTCATGAAGACCGGATCGACCAGCAACCGCCCCATGCCGCGAAACCGATCCCGTCCGCGCAGGGCCGTCCCCTCGCCCACCGGTTCGGACGGCAGGAACAGGGCGGCCAGAACGGCGATGCCCAGGCTGGCGGCGGTGATCCAGACGATGATGCTGTCGACCGGCGCCCGCAGCAGGATCGCGCCCATGCCCAGATTGGCCACGACGAAGGCCGCCGATCCAGCCCCTCGCGGCAGGGAGAAGGTGAAGCCGTGCCGCGCCGCCAGCTTCAGCGTCAGCACGTCGCTGAGGGGGATCAGGGCGGCGGCGGCGGTCGCGCCGACGAACCAGCAGACGGCCCAGGCGACGTAGCCTTCGACCAGACCCGCCCCGCCGTAGCCCAGCGCCATGACCAGGCCCAGTATGGCGATCGGCGCCCGCCGCGTGCGGAAGCCGTCAGCCCAGACGGCCAAAACCGGCCCCGTGACCAACCGTCCCAGCATGGGCGCCGCCAGCAGGGTTCCGATCTCCGCCCCCGACAGCCCCTGCGCCCGGAACCACAGGCCGGCGAAGGGCAGGCTGACCCCGCTGGCCGCGAACAACAGGACATATTGCAGGGCCATGCGGCGTGCGGCGTTCATGCGCCTGCATCTAGCAGACGCCGCCGATTCCCTGGTGTAGGAACGGCGCCATGACAGTGACACGCCCCCTCGCCGCCTTCGCCTGTCTGAACGGCGCCATGGCCGTCGCGCTCGGCGCCTTCGCCGCCCACGGCGCAGGTCCGGCGGTGAAGACCCTGCTGACCACCGGCGCCCAGTATCAGATGGTCCACGCCCTGCTGGCGGTGGCTTGCGCCCTCTGGCCGAATCGGGACCGTCTGACGGTCGTGGCGGGGTGGATGGCGGCCGGGGGCGGCTTGATCTTCTCCCTCGCCCTTTCGGCTATCGCACTGTTGAGTCTGAAGGCGATGGGGGTCGTGGCTCCGATCGGCGGCGGACTGATGATCCTGGCCTGGCTGCTGCTGGCCTTCTGCGCGGTTCGCGCGCCTTCACATTCGGCCTGAACGGCCCGCAAACAGATCGGCTTTTCGAATGTCCTTTCCAGTGCCTGACACACCGCGTCGTGAGCTCTATCCCGAGATCGAAGCCTACGCCTCGGGCTACATGCCGACGGGAAGCATTCACGAAATCTACTATGAAGAGAGCGGCAATCCGCAGGGTGTGCCCGTCGTCGTCCTGCACGGCGGCCCCGGCGGCGCGGTCAATCCGGGCATGCGGCGCTATTTTGACCCGGCCCGCTACCGCATCATCATGTTCGACCAGCGCGGTTGCGGCCTGAGCCGGCCCAACGCCTCGCTGGAAAACAACACCACCTGGGATCTGATCGACGACATCGAGCGCCTGCGTGAAAAGCTGGGCGTCGACACATGGGTGGTGTTCGGCGGCAGCTGGGGCTCCACCCTGTCTCTGGCCTATGCCATCAAACACCCCAAGCGCGTCCGAGCCCTGGTGCTGCGCGGCATCTTCCTACTGACCAAGGCAGAACTGCGCTGGTTCTATCAGGACGGGGCGTCGCACATCCTGCCCGACGCCTGGGAGCGGTTCCTTGAGCCCATCCCGGTCGAGGAGCGCGGCGACCTGATGGCGGCTTACAACAAGCGCCTGCTGGGCGACGACAAGGCCGAGCGCGAGCGTTGCGCCATCGCCTGGTCCAGCTGGGAGGGCGAAACCGTCAGCGTCCAGGGCCCCTCGTCCCGCCCCGACCGCTTCGCCGAGGCCGACTTCGCCGTCGCCTTCGCCCGCATCGAGAACTGGTATTTCAGCAACGGCGGCTTCTTCCCCGAGGAGCATTGGCTGCTCAACAACGTCGACGCCATCCGCCACATCCCCGGCTGGATCGCGCAAGGCCGCTTTGACGTGGTGACGCCGATGACCAGCGCCTGGTCCCTGCACCGCGCCTGGCCCGAGGCCAAGCTGGAAGTCATCGGCGACGCGGGCCACGCCTCCAGCGAACCCGGCATCATCGACAGCCTGGTCCGCGCGACGGATTGGGCGGCGGGAGTTTAGGAATTAGGCAGTAGGCAGTAGGCGGTAGAAGTTCCGGCTGCAGTCGCCGCACCGCCCCTACTGCCTATCTGCCTAATGCCTACTGCCTGCTCTTCGGGTTGGTCTTCTCGACCAGTTCAGACAGCTGGAAGCCGATGCGGTGCGCCTCGCGTTCCTCGGGCTTCTTGCGGGAGTCGAGCAGGACGTTGATCTGGGCGTAGTGCTGGATCAGACGCACCGGCTTGCCGTCGGCGTTGACGCCCAGGAACATGATGAAGTCCGGCCCCCAGAAGCCGACGTCCTGAATCTGCATGATGCCGTCGCCGGGCAGGCCGACGATGCGGGCGCCGATCTCCTCATCCTTGTCCAGGCCCTTCTCGAAGTCCTCGATCAGCTTGGACAGACGCACAAAGGCCCATTCGGCCGGGTTCTGGCGCATGCGGACATTGTTGGTCAGGGCGGCGGTCTGTTCCGGCGTGGCGGTCGGCAGCATAGGCTCCGGGCACGGCTTGTCGCCGCAGTCGGAGAACATGTCGGCGGGCGCGACGACGGGGGCGTCGGGCGCAGGGGACGGGGCAGTGGTGAACGGGGCGGGGTCGGCTTGAGCTTTGGCTTTGGTCATGTCCCGACCCTAACGCCTGAACGTCCCAATCAGAACAGCCCCGATCAGAACAAACCCTGCGTCTTGGGCAGTTCGACATAGCGGTGCACCCGCGTCGACAGGACCAGGCCGAAGCCGATCATCACCGTCAGCATCACCGTGCCGCCATAGGACAGCAGCGGCATGGGCACCCCCACCACCGGCGCCAGACCCATGACCATGGCCCCGTTGATCAGCACATAGAGGGCGAAGGTCGCTGTCACCCCCGCCGCGCCCAGCCGCCCGAAGTGACTATGCGACAGCGAGGCGATGCGCAGGGCGATCAGGATGATGGCCATATAGACGGCCACCACCGTGAAGGAGCCGACGAAGCCGAATTCCTCGGACACCGCCGCGAAGATGAAGTCGGTATGCTTTTCAGGCAGGAATTCCAGCTGGCTCTGACTGCCCAGACCGAAGCCCTTGCCCAGCAGGCCGCCTGACCCCAGCGCAATCTTGGACTGCATGATGTGATAGCCCTCGCCCGAGGGATCGCTTTCGGGGCTGAGGAAGGTCAGCACCCGGTGGCGCTGATACTCATGCATGCCGAACATCACATAGGGCGGCACGAAGGCGGCCACGGCGGCGAAACCGGCGGCGATGATCTTCCAGCTCAGACCCGCCATGAACATGATGGCCGCGCCTGTCAGACCCAGCAGCATGGCCGAGCCCAGGTCCGGCTGGTGCGCCACCAGCAGGAACGGCAGGCCGATCATGGCGGCGGGCACGATCAGCTTCCAGTGGAAGCTGGCCTCCTTGGCCGATGCGCCGTGATACCAGCGGGCCAGGGCCAGGACGAGGCCGACCTTCATGATCTCGGACGGCTGGATGCGGGTGACGCCGATGTCCAGCCAGCGCGTGGCGCCCATGGCCGTATAGCCCAGCCCCGGCACCTCGATCGCCGCCAGCATCAGCAGCGCCAGACCGTAGACGGGATAGGCTGCCCGATACCACCATTTCAGATGCACCATGGACAGCATCAGCATGACGACCAGCAGGCCGCCGAAGCGCATGAGGTGTTTGCCCGCCCATGGCTCCCAACTGCCCTTGGCCACCGAATACAGCATCAGGCCGCCGATGCCGGTGACGACGCACAGCAGGAAGACGAAGCGCCAGTCGATCTCCGCCAGCTTGGACGACAGGCGGTCGCGTTCGCCCGGACGGGTCAGGGCCGAGGCGGTCATCGGTTCGTATCCGAATAATAGGGGCGCGGGCCGCTGGTCGCGGTGCGGGCTGGCGCGCGCGTCGGTGCGGGGGCCGGCGTGACGACAGGGTCTTCCGGCGCAGCGCCGAACCCGGAATCATCGACCGCCGGGCCGACCGGCTCTGGCGGCGGCGGACGCTGGATGCGCTCCAGCATGTCGGGATCCTTCAACAGGGCGGTGCGCATGATCTCGCGCGCGCGCGGGGCGCCCGCCGTGGCCCCGCCCCGCCCGCCGTGCTCGATGATGACGGCGACGGCGTAGCGCGGCGCATCCACAGGGGCGAAGGCGATGAACAGATTGTGGTCCTTCAGCGCCCAGATGTCGCTTCGGCGCGAGCCGGAGCCATAGTCGCGCGACTGGGCCGTGCCGGTCTTGCCGGCCATCTGAATGTCGCCCAGACCCAGCTGGCTCTGACGATAGGCGGTGCCCGAGCGGTCGTTGGCCACGGCGATCATGCCCTGACGCACGATCTCGACATGAGCGGGGTCGAACGCCAGATCGGGAACGGCCGCGCCGGAGGGGCGATCCACGCCGCCGACCGACTTGATCAGGCGCGGCAGCAGGGCCTTGCGGCCATTGGCCAGCCGGGACGTCATGACCGCCAGTTGCAGGCAGTTCACCAGCACCGCCCCCTGGCCGATGGCGACCGAGGTGGTCTCGCCGGGGTGCCAGACCGGATCACGCGGGAAGGTCTTGCGCTTCCACTCCGTGCTGGGCAGCAGGCCCTTCCTCTGGTTGCCGACGCCGATGTCGTAGAGGTGCTCGAAACCCAGATTGAGCGCCGCCGCGCGGATGCCGTCCACGCCCGCCCGGTTGCACATGGCGTAGAAATAGACGTCGCAGGAATTCTTGATGGCGTTGTGCATGTTCTGCACGCCGTGCCGACCCCAGCATCTCTGCGTCCGGTTGCCGGTGCGATAGGAGCCGGTGCAAACCACCGTCTGGCTCGGATCAACCCCCGCCTCCAGCAGGGCCAGCGCCGTCGTCGGCTTGAAGGTCGAGCCCGGCGGGAAGGTGCCGTTGATGGCCTTGTCCAGCAGGGGCTTGCGCTCATAGTCGGCCCAGGCGCGATAGACGCTGGACGGCACCCCGCCGACGAACAAATTGGGATCGAACGACGGCGCCGAGGTCATGCACAGGATGTCGCCGTTGCGCACGTCCATCAGCACGGCCGAACCGGACTCGTCGTCGAACACCTCAAGTGCGCGGTTCTGCACATCGTTGTCCAGCGTCAGGACCACGTCCTGGCCAGGCACCGCAGGACGCGAGCCGCCGATATCCTCGGCCACCACACGGCCGCGCGCATCGACCTCGACCCGGTTGCCGCCCGCTTCGCCGCGCAGGGCGATGTCCATCGACTTCTCCAGCCCCGAACGGCCAATGCGGAAGCCGGGGTTGTAGAGCAGTTGCGGCACCTGTTCGCCGCGCTCCTGTATGTCCTTGACGTCGCGGTCGTTGGGCTTGGCCACATAGCCGATGACGTGGGCGTAGGCGCCGCCGAACGGGTAGTAGCGGGCCTCGTTCATGTCGGCCATCACGCCGGGCAGTTCGTTGGCGTAGAGGTTGACCCGCGCGAACTCGTCCCAGGTCAGATCGCTCTTGACCGGCACGGGGCTGAAGCGCGGGGCGGCGTTGACCTCGCGGATGATGGTGCGGCGACGGTCCAGCGTGTCGGGCAGAAGTTGACCCAGCAGGTCCAGCGTCTGGTCCAGATCCTTGGTCTCGTCGCGCACGACCAGAACGCGGAAGCTGGGGCGGTTGCCGGCGATGACCACGCCGTTGCGGTCCAGAATACGCCCGCGCGGCGGCGGCACCAGGCGGAAGTTGAACTGGTTGTTGGTCGCCAGGGTGGCGTACTCCGCCGCCTGCACGACCTGCAGCTGGGCCAGTCGTCCGACCAGGGCGATGCCGCCCAGGCTGGTCAGGCCGCCGAACACCAGGGTGCGCCGCAGGAAGGAGCCCTGGCGCTCATTGACGTCCGAATAGATGTTGGTCGGATCGGACTTCATCGGAACCTCACGTCCCCGTCCTCGAACCGTTCGATCAGCGCGTTGGCGAACGGGAACAGCAGCAGCGTCGGCACGACCTGTCCGGCCAGGGCGTAAAGGCTGGGAGGCGTGTCGCCCAGCAACACTGTCACCCCATAGCCGATGGCGAAGGCCAGGCCGCAGCAGACCACATACCAGCCGAACCGAAAGGCCGTGTCCTGGCCCATCAGCAGGCTGCGCACCGACAGGACCAGGCCGTAGACCGCCAGCAGCGCCAGCGTCCACAGCCCCAGCGGCATGTTCCAGAAGATGTCGATCAGCAGGCCGATCAGCGTCAGCAGGATGGGGGCGATGATCGACGGTCGGATCATCGGCCAGGCGAAGGCCAGAACCAGCGGAATCACCGGCTCAGGCAGCCTCAGCCCGAACAGCGACACCGGCGTCGCCAGCAACAGGGTGGCCAGAAGGGTGATCGCCGCCGGAATGAGAACCCATTGAACCGGCCCGACGCTGCGGACCGCGGCAGGCCGTCTCATTCGCCGGTCTCCGGCGTCGGAACGGGTTGGGACGCCGTCGGCGCAGGCGCGGTTGCGGCCGGAGGACGCGCCGTGGCCGGTGCAGGGCGCGCGCGGGCGGGCGTCGCCCCTTGCGCAGGCCCCGGCGCAGGCGTCCGCGCTGCTGCGGGCGCATTGGCGGCGGGCGTCGGCGTGTTGCGGGCGGCGGCCTGAGCGGCAGCCGCCTGGGCTGCGGCGGCGTTGCGGGCGGCCAGGGCCTGCGCCTCACGCTGGGCGTCGCGTCGGGTGGCGGCGTCAGTGATGGCGGCGGCCTGGGCGGGCGTCGCGGGCGACACCGTCGCCAGCCCGGCCAGAGGCGGCGCGTCCAGATTGCTGGAGCCGACCAGCTGGCCGAAATCCTCAAACAACATGACGCGGACGTCATCGACCGCGCCCCGGTCGCTGAACAGTTTGACACGCCAGCTGCCGTCCACGCCCTTGGCCACCAGGCCGATGGGCAGGCCGCGCGGGAAGGCCCCGCCGTCGCCAGACGACAGCACCCGGTCGCCGACCTGCACCGAGCCCACGCCGCGAATGAAGGCCAGGCGCGGATTGCCCGAACCGTCGCCGGTCAGCAGGGCGCGCGCATCGGTGCGGTCGATCAGCACCGGGGTGCGGCTGGCCACATCGGTCAGCAACAGCAGGCGGCTGACATTGTCGGACGTGCCGACGATGCGCCCGACCAGACCCTGTTCGTTGATGACGGGGTTGCCGACCTTGACGCCCTTGGCCGAACCGACGTCCAGCAGGCGGGCGCGCGAGAACGGCCCGCGCACGTCCGAAATCGACCGCCCCGTGGCCATGGGCGTGATCGGGTCAGGCCGGATGGCCAGCAGGGTCTCATAGCGGCGGTTGATGTCCTCCAGCGCGATCACCTGGTCACGCAGAGGACGCAGCTCGGCCAGTTCGGCCTTCAGCTTGCGGTTCTCCGACACGGCGAAGAAATAGCCGCCCACATAGTCGCCGACCGCGCCGAACCAGCGCACCGGCGCGGCCAGAACGCCGCTGACCGGGGCGGCGGCGGCTTCAACCGTATTGCGCGCGGGACGATAGGCGGCGTCGCTGCGCGCGTCCGTGACCAGCAGCAAGGTCACGCCCAGGGCGCAGGCGATCACAGAGACCCCGGCGGTCCAGACCGCGGGAACCTTGATATTCTCGAACGGTCCGTCGCGAAACGCCACGGCGCGCCTTCCTGGAACTGAGTGACTCGGTCGGGCGATCCCGCCGATTGCATTAAGGCTATCGCAAAATCCGCTTCATTTGAAAACGGTGCGTCGCCGCGGAAAACTCCTGCCCCTGCCCGACGCCTTACAGCGTCGAGTCGAGGATGCCCTTCATCCAGCGCGGATGCTCCAGCACCCGGCCGCAGCCGATGGCCACGCAGGACAGCGGGTCCTCGGCGACCGAGACCGGCAGGCCGGTGTGATCGCGAATCTCCACGTCCAGACCGCGCAGCAGGGCGCCGCCGCCGGTCAGCATGATGCCCTTGTCGGCGATGTCGGCGGCCAGTTCAGGCGGCGTCGCCTCCAGGGCCACCTTCACGGCTTCGATGATCTGGGTCACGGGATCGGCCAGGGCCTCGGCGGCCTGGCGCTCGGACACGCGCACTTCGCGCGGCACGCCCTGCATCAGGTCGCGGCCCTTGACGTCGATCGACAGGCCCTCGCCGTCAACGGGCATGCGGGCGGTGCCGATGTCCTTCTTGATGCGCTCGGCGGTCGTCTCGCCGATCAGCAGGTTGTGGTTGCGGCGCATGTAGCTGATCAGGGCGTCGTCCATCATGTCGCCGCCGACGCGGACCGAGCGCGAATAGACGATGCCGGACAGCGACAGAACGGCCACCTCCGTGGTGCCGCCGCCGATGTCGACGACCATGGAGCCGGTCGGCTCATGAATGGGCAGGCCGGCGCCGATCGCAGCGGCCATCGGCTCGTCGACCAGGCCGACGCGGCGCGCGCCGGCGTTCAGGCAGGAATCATTGATGGCGCGGCGCTCGACGGCGGTGGCGCCGGACGGCACGCAGACGATGATCTTGGGGTTCACGAAACCGCGGCGGTTATGCACCTTGCGGATGAAGTGTTTGATCATTTCTTCGGCGACTTCGAAGTCGGCGATGACGCCGTCGCGCATGGGGCGGATGGCCTCCATGTGACCGGGGGTGCGGCCCAGCATCTGCTTGGCCTCCAGGCCGACGGCGTGGACCAGCTTGCGGCCGCCGACGTTGCGCAGGGCGACCACGGACGGCTCGTTCAGAACGATCCCCTTGCCCTTCATGTAGATCAGGGTGTTGGCGGTGCCGAGATCAATGGCGATGTCGTTGGAGATCGAACCGAAGATGCTGTTGAACATGGGTCTGGGATACCGTCTGAAATCGGGCCTGAAGAAGTGGTCGTTCGTCTCGATCCGCTTTGGCGACGCCCGACGCTGCGCATCCCCATCCGCACCGTCTCCGTGATCGTTATCGCCTGACCGACCGATGGCCCGTTTGCCCTTGTGCGGCAACGATTACAACCCCTTTGACCGGTGCAAGCGGTCGGTAACGACACGATCACTCAACAGTGACCAAAGGGGGGCGATGTCGAACAGCGGATCGAGCACTGACACGATCCGATCCGCCTCTTCGATCCACTTCTCCGACCCTGGCCTCAGACGGGCTGAAGACCTTCCTGCATCAACACCCGCTGCACAGCGGGACGGGCCTGAACCGCATCCAGGTGGGCGTTCAGTTTCGGATAGCGCGCCGGATCCAGCAGATACGCGGCTCTGGCCCAACGGGTGAAGACCGACAGATAACCGTCCGCCGCCGAATAGATTTCGCCCAGCACCCACGGCCCGGTGAACAGATGCTGTTCGACCAGATCGTATTTGCTCAAGGCCAGCTCGAGCGCCGCGGTCTTCGCCTCCCCTTCCAGAGGCGGGCGCGAGAACAGCACCTTGCCGATGGCCGGATGCAGAGACGAGCCGAGGAAGGCGTTGAAGGCCAGCATCCGGTGATAGTCATAGGGCGCGTCCCGATCGGTCAGCCCAGGCTGCGGATGCAGGTGGGCGACATAGGCCATGATGGCCAGGTTCTCGGTCAGAACTCCGCTTTCGGTGACCAGGGCCGGGGTCGAACCCGCCGGGTTGACGGCTAGATAGGCGGGCGTCTTCTGCTCCCCGGCCTTCAGATCGACCTTGACCAGAACATAGTCGGCTCCCGCCTCCTCCAGCGCGATATGCGAGGCCATGGCGCAGGCGCCGGGTGAATAGTAGAGCTTCAGCATGGGAGGTGTCCTTTCAACGTGTGAAGGCTATGCCACGCAACGCGCGACACGGCCCGGGGTCGCCAAGAAATTTCAATCGACGCCGCCGCCCTCGCGCCGTTTGACCAGTTCGCGCACGCCCAGCATCAGCCCCAGCCAGACCACCGCCACACCCGCCAGAATCAGCGAGGTCCAGACGCCGTCGCCCGACACCGCCGACACCACCGCCCCGCCGAAGAAGGCGACCAGCACCGTCTTGGGCAGAACCCCGAGCGCGCACCCGGCCAGAAAGCCCCAGAAGTCCGCCCGCGTCGCGCCGAACGCCATGTTGACGACGATGAAGGGCGCCGAGGGCACATTGCGGATCATGAAGCTGGCGGAAAACGCGTTCTTGCCCACGAACCGTTTCAGCCGCTCGGTCGTGCGCCCGCCGAACCGCTCCAGCGCCCGCGCCGTGGGCCCTCGCCCCATCCAGTATGTCGCCCCCGCCGAAACCACCGTCGCGATCCAGCTGTAGAGGAAGCCGAACCACGGCCCGAAGGCGACCACGCAGGCGGCGATCAGCAGGAACTGCGGCACCCCCAGAAACGCCGACACGGTGAACACCGCAATGGCCACGAACACGCCCCACGGCCCGGTGCGGAAGCCGCTCATCCAAGCTTCCAGCTGCCCTTCGGCCCCCAGCTCCAGCTGATGCTTGCCCAGCATGAACAGGCCGACCACAGCGCCCAGCAGCACCGCTGTCGCCAGCAAGGCCCGCCACCGGGCGGCCTCCATGTTCAGGATGAAGTCGAGGAAGCGGCGCATCAGTTCTGGCTCAGAGGGGCGAACGGCTCCACCACCCAGCTCTCAAGCGCCCAGCTCAGACCGTTGACGTCCCAGACCCAAACCTGCCGGAACGGCGCCGACAGCGGCGGACCATTTTCGTCCTGCGGATTCTCCATCGCCGCCTCGCCCGCCACCTCGACCCGTGTGGAGGACACGCCCTCAAACGTCGACGGGTAGACGCGCAGACTGGGGTTCTCAGCCTGAATCCGGGCCATGAAAACCGCAATGGGGGACCGAGCGCCGTCGCCGCCCGTCACGACCTGTCCGCCCCAATCGACACGGGAAGCGTCACGGGGCTGCAGAAGACGGGCCCAGGCCAGAGGCGTACCTTCGTCACTGTCCGGCATGAACCACCGCTCCACCTGATTGACCAATTGCGCCACAGCGAGACGATCGCCCTTGAAGCGTGCGCATTGCTCCAACCGCGTCATGTCATTGCGGTAGTCGTCAGGGTCCAGCACGTCGCAATCCGGGAACCGCTTGATGGCCAGCGTCGCAAGGTTGAAGGCGAAGCGATTTGTCAGTCCTCCATCGCAGGCGCTTTCGGTGCGGCGCCGTGCCGGACCATCGGGCCGGCCGCGATCAGCCGCATTGGCGATCTCGACCGTGCTTAGCCAAGCGTGCAGGCAGAGGATGATGTCCTCCGAATCCGCACGTTCGGGCGGCGGGACCAACTCACGATCAGCGACCCGGGCCATGCCTTGCACAGCCTCCCATTCCGCAAGCGGGACAGCCGCCGCCATGCGGACGCCGTCCTTGGCGTAGATCGCAACCTGCGGACCCGCTCCAACACGCCGCTCATAAGCGATGCCCGGCATCAGACGGCCATAGCCGTCGATCTGAAGAATTCTGTAAACCTCGGCTCCCGCCGCCTTCTCCTCTTCCAGAGAGGCCATGCCGAGATTGCGGACATCCTCCGCCAGACGCGCGCACCGATCCACGCCGTTGTCGTCACGACAGTTTCGCACGGCATCCTCGTCCTGAGGCGACCCTGCAGCCGCAAGGACTGCCGCCAACGCGAACACGATCAGACTCATGGCGACCCTCCTTATCCAGCACGACCATTTGCACCCGTCCGCCCCGCCCCGTAAACAAGCGTCGCTTCTCCCAGCGCCCTCCTCCCAGAGAAACCGACATGTCCAGCCTGCAGTCCGCCGCCCTGTCCCGCGTCAAGCCTTCGGCCACCCTGGCCGTGACCGCACAGGCGCGCGCGCTCAAAGCCGCGGGCCGCGACGTGATCGGGCTTGGCGCGGGCGAACCGGACTTCGACACCCCGGACAACATCAAGGCGGCGGCCATCGAGGCCATCAAGCGCGGCGAGACCAAATACACCGACGCCGACGGCATGCCTGCGTTGAAGGCCGCCATTGTGGCCAAGTTCGCGCGCGAGAACGGCCTGACCTACGAGACCAACCAGATCCACGTCTCCTCGGGCGGCAAGCCGGTGATCTACAACGCCTTCCTGGCGACGCTGAACCCCGGCGACGAAGTCATCGTGCCCGCGCCCTACTGGGTCTCCTACCCCGACATGGTGCTGCTGGCCGGGGGCGAGCCCGTCACCGTGATCGGGCATGAGGCCGACGGCTTCAAGCTGCGTCCCGAGGTTCTGGACGCCGCCATCACGCTGCGCACCCGCTGGATCATCCTCAACTCGCCGTCCAACCCGACCGGCGCCGCCTACACCCGCGCCGAGCTGGAAGCCCTGGCCGTGGTGCTGCGCAAGCATCCGCAGGTCTGGGTCCTGACCGACGACATGTATGAGCACCTCGTCTATGGCGACTTTGAATATCTGACCATCGCCCAGGTCGCGCCCGACCTCTACGACCGCACCCTGACCTGCAACGGCGTGTCCAAGGCCTATGCCATGACCGGCTGGCGCATCGGCTATGCGGGCGGCCCCAAGCCGCTGATCGACCTGATGCGCAAGGTCGCCACCCAGACCACCTCCAACCCCTCGTCCATCAGCCAGTGGGCCGCCGTCGAGGCGCTGAACGGGCCGCAGGACTTCCTGGCCGAACGCGCCTCAGCCTTCGAGCGTCGCCGCGATCTGGTGGTCTCCATGCTGAACCAGGCCACGGGCGTCCGCTGCCCCAACCCGGAAGGCGCCTTCTACGTCTATCCCTCGATCGAGGGCCTGATCGGCAAGACGACGGAATCCGGCGTGGTCATCACCGATGACGAGGTCTTCACCGCCGAACTGCTGAACGGCGAAGGCGTGGCCGTGGTCCAGGGCTCGGCCTTCGGCCTCAGCCCCTATTTCCGCATCAGCTACGCGACCTCGGACGCCGTGCTGGAGGAAGGCTGCAGCCGCATCCAGCGGTTCTGCGCTTCGCTGAAGTAAGACTGGAGACGGCGGCGGGCGCGGATCAGCGCGCCCGTTTCCGCACCCACATGGCGGCGTCGGCTTCGGCCAACCAGACTTCGGCGTCGTCATGGTCGGCCCAGGCGCGCACGCCGAACGACCCGCCCAGCGGCGCTTTTCCGCCCTGCCAGTCAAAGCCCTCGGCCAGCACTTCATTGAGTTTGCGGGCCTTGTCGCGGCCTTCGTCCAGACTGGCGTTCAGCAGCATGACGGCGAACTCATCGCCGCCCATCCGGCCCACGGCGTCGGCGGCGCGGCTGTTGGCCAGCAGAACATTGGCGACATGCACCAGCGCCGCGTCGCCCGCCGCATGGCCCAGGCTGTCGTTGACGCCCTTGAACCCGTCCAGATCCAGATACAGCAGCACCGCCGTGGCGTCATAGCGTTTGCAGAAGGCCATGGTGCGGTTCAGCACCGCCACCATGCCGCGCCGGTTCAGGGCCGAGGTCAGCACGTCGTGGTCGGCGGCGGCCTCGGCGGCGGCGGCGCGTTTCTCCAACGCCTGGGTCTGGGCGCGCAGAGCCTCGACCTCGGCGCGCAGGCGCTCGATCTCGTCGTGCAAAGTGATGGCGGCCGTGGCGTTCAAGTGCGGATTCAAGGCTCCCCGGCCCGCGACTCACCCCCGCTGGCCAAGGCTCAGGGTAACGCGGTTGGTTGCGGGCGCAACGCGCGTGCTGTATCGCGCCGCTTTCCCAGCGAGTGAGCCGAGCCAAGGGGTTAAGCCATGCCGACTCAGACACCACCTGTGGCGCCGCCTGTAGCCATCATCATGGGCAGCCGTTCCGACTGGCCGACCATGAAGCACGCCGCCGAGATGCTGGACCGTCTGGGCGTCGCCTGGGACGCGCGTGTCGTCAGCGCCCACCGCACCCCCGAACGCCTGTTCGAGGTCGCCCGCAACGCCCGCGCCGAGGGCCGCAAGATCATCATCGCCGGGGCTGGCGGCGCCGCCCACCTGCCCGGCATGGCCGCCTCCATGACCGATCTGCCCGTGCTGGGCGTGCCCGTGGAATCAAAGGCGCTGAAGGGCATGGACAGCCTGTTGTCCATCGTTCAGATGCCCGGCGGCGTGCCCGTCGCCACCCTGGCCATCGGCGAGCCGGGAGCGAAGAACGCCGGCATCCTCGCCGCCCAGATCCTGGCCCTGTCCGATCCGGCCCTGGCCGACCGCCTGTCCGCCTTCCGCGCCGAACAGACCGACGGCGTCCCCGATACGGTCGAAGACTGAGTGACGGCGTCTTCCTCCTTGTCCTGGCCCCTCCCCCCCGGCTCGACCCTGGGCGTTCTCGGCGGCGGCCAGCTTGGCCGGATGCTCAGCCAGGCCGCCTCGCGCCTGGGCTTCAACATCATCGTGCTGGACCCGCAGCCGAAAAGTCCGGCGGGCCGTGTCTCCCAGGACCAGATCGTCGCCGCCTATGACGACCCCGACGCCCTCACCGCGCTGGGCCGCGCCTGTCAGGTCGTGACCTTCGAGTTCGAGAACGTGCCCGCCGGATCGGTCGAGCGGCTGCAACAGGGCGGCGCCCGCGTCGCCCCCGGCCCCCGCGCCCTGGCCGTGGCCCAGGACAGGGTCGAGGAGAAGACCTTCCTCAACAGCGTCGGCGCGACCACCGTCGACTTCGCCGCCGTCGACAGCCTGGACGACCTGACCGCCGCCCTGACCCGCCTCGGCGCCCCCGCCCTGCTGAAGACCCGCCGCGAAGGCTATGACGGCAAGGGCCAGGTCTGGGTCCGCGACGCCGCCGAAGCCGAGGCCGCCTGGCGCGCCATCGGCGAACGCCCCGCCATTCTGGAGGCGAAGGCCGCCTTCACCCGCGAACTGTCGGTCATCGCCGCGCGCGGCCACGACGGCGCCGTCGCCGTCTATCCTCTGGGCGAAAACATCCACGAGGGCGGCGTCCTGCGCACAACCCTGGCCCCCGCCGCCGTCGATGCAGCCACGCAAGGCCGCGCCGAAGCCATCGCCCGCGCGGTGCTTGAAGGGCTGGATTACGTCGGCGTCCTCGGCGTCGAACTGTTCGACATTCCTGGCAAGGATGGGGGCGACGGTCAGTTGCTGGTCAATGAGATCGCGCCGCGCGTCCACAACACCGGCCACTGGACCCAGGACGGCTGCGTCTGCGACCAGTTCGAACAGCACATACGCGCCATCGCCGGCTGGCCGCTGGGCCCGACCACCGCCCACGCCCGCATCGAAATGACCAACCTGCTCGGCGACGAGGTCGATCAGTGGCCGACCCTCGCCGCCCAACCCGACGCCCGCCTGCACCTCTACGGCAAGGGCGAAGCCCGCCCGGGGCGGAAGATGGCGCATGTGAACCGGATCAAGGGTTCGCTCTAACTGATCCCTCTCCCATTGGGAGAGGGAAGCTTAAACCGTCTTCGCGCCGTATCGGATCCGGCTCAGCAGGTCCGTGACCTTCCTCAGCGGCGCGTCGAAGTCCTTGCCGGCCTTCCACTTTTCAAACGTCATGACGTTGTCGATGCGGCGCGAGACGAAGGCGTCGGCGGCCTCTTTTCCATCAAAGAACCGCATGGTCAGCGCCGGGATCAGGATGCCCGACAATATGGTGCGCTTGGAATAGTGGTTCCAGTCGGTGGCGGTGTCGCCGGCCCAGTTCCACAGCAGGTCCGCGCTTTCCCACGCCAGCTTCAGTCCCAGGTCGGCGTTGGTCGGCAGGGCCAGGAAGGCGGCGCAGCGTTTGGCGGCGTCCAGGTCTGCGGCGCCCGCCTCCAGCCGGGCTGAGACTGCGCGGGCGATTCGTTCGCGGATCTTCAGGCTGGCGACGTCCAGTTCGCCCAGAACAGCCATGGCCCGGTCGTCGTGACGGCGCGACAGCAGGGCGGCCAGATCGCGCGGCCCGTTGGGCAGAAGCAGTTCCTCATCGCCCAGCGACAGGCCGTTGTCCTCGCAGGCGCGGCGCACCATGCTTCGGCTCCAGCCCAGGGCGGGCGCGTGGCGCAGGGCGGCGTCCAGCACCGACTGCTCCATCTGGTCAGCCCAGTCTGGTGCGGCGGCGTTAGGCTCTGGCGCTTCGGTCATGCCGCCATCATAGACGCCTGCACGCAGGCTTTCGAGGGTGCAGATTAGGCCGCGACGATCTGGACAGCGGGGGCCCGCTCGTGTATCAGCGCGCCTTCCTCCGTGGGCCGTGCCCGACGGATGACGATTTTATTTGTTCGCCCGTCTCCCTCACAGGACGCGGCGGGCGGCCAAAGGAGAGTTCAACCTGGTACAGATTTTCGTTCGCGATAATAACGTCGATCAAGCGCTCAAAGCCCTGAAGAAGAAGATGCAACGCGAAGGCAGCTTCCGCGAGATGAAGCGCCACGTGCATTACGAGAAGCCCTCGGAGAAGCGCGCCCGCCAAAAAGCTGAGGCCGTTCGTCGCGCCCGCAAACTGGCCCGCAAGCGCATGCAGCGCGAAGGCCTGCTGCCGCCTCCGAAGCCGCGCGTTCCGGCCGCCGGCGGCGCTCCTCGCTCCTAAGCGACCAAACCAGACAGATCAAAGGCCGCTTCGGGAAACCGGAGCGGCCTTTTTCTTTGGCGCCTCATGTCGCCGGTCGCCTAAAACGGTTTGATCGGCGAACCCTCCACCCGACTGGGCGTTAAGCCTTTCGACTTTCGAAACCGTACTGATCAGGCATAGTGCGCGGCATGGTCCGGGGATGAAGACCAGGAGCGCGCCGCGTGCCGTCCGCAGGGGAGAAGACCGCATGAGCCAGACCCTGTCCGGTCGTTCCGTTCTGATCGTCGAGGATGAATCCCTGGTGGCCATGCTGCTTGAGACCATCCTCGAAGACATGGGCTGCACGCCTGTCGGTCCCGCCGGCACGGTCGAAGAGGGACTAAGCCTGGTCCAGGCTGATGAGCCGCTGGACGCCGCCCTGCTCGACGTCAATGTGGCGGGCGAAAAGGTCTTCCCCATCGCCGAGGCCCTGCGCGACCGCGGCGTGCCTTTCGTCTTCTCCACCGGCTATGGCGAAGCCGGCCTTCCCGACCACTGGCGCGGCCACCCGACCCTGCAAAAACCCTTCAGCGAATACGCCGTCGAACAGGCGCTGATGGCGGCGATGGGGGTCGTTAGGGGTTAGGGGTTAGGCAGTAGGCAGTAGGCGGTAGAACGCCACGCTCATCGCCCGCCTCCCTTAATCCCTACTGCCTACTGCCTACTGCCTACTGCCTACCGCCTACCTGCCCAAATCCCTCATCACCGCCCGCGCCGCATTATGCCCCGGCGCGCCCGTGACGCCGCCGCCGGGATGGGCGCCTGATCCGCACAGATATAGACCCGGCACCGGCATGCGGTGATCGGCGTGGCCCAGCACCGGGCGGGCGCTGAACAGTTGGTCCAGCGTCAGCCGACCGTGGAAGATGTCGCCGCCGACCAGGCCGAAGCGCCGTTCCAGATCGCGCGGCCCCAACGCCAGCCGCCCGACCACCGACGCCTTGAAGCCGGGCGCATGGCGATCCACCGTCTCGATCATCAGGTCCGCCACCGTGTCGCGGTGCTCATCGGCCAGGTCCGGCGACACATGCTGGCAGAACAGGCTGGCCACATGCTGTCCCGGCGGGGCCAGGCTGTCATCCAGGGTCGAGGGGATCAGCATCTCCACGATCGGCTCGCTCGACCAGCCGTTCAGCCGCGCACTCGCGTGCGCCCGGTCCATATAGGCCAGCGACGGCGCCACGATGATGCCCGCCGTCAGGTGATCTCCCGTCCCCGGCAAGGCTGTGAAGTCGGGCAATTCCGACAACGCCAGATTCATCCTGAACGTGCCCGATCCCGACTGATAGGCGCCGATGCGCTCGCGGAAATCGGCGGGGACCACGGCGTCATCCACCAGCCGCTCGAACAGCAGGCGCGGATGCAGGTTGGACACCACCGCCCGCGCCCGCACCACGTCGCCCGCTTCCGTCACCGCCCCGACCGCCCGGCCCTTTTCGGTCAGCACCTGCGCCACCGCCGTGTCCAGCCGCACCTCCACGCCCTGTTCAGCGCAAGCCGCCGCCATGGCCTGGGTGATGGCCCCCATGCCGCCCAGCGCATGGCCCCAGACGCCCTTCTTTCCGTTCACCTCGCCGAACACATGGTGCAGCAGCACATAGGCCGAGCCGGGCGTGTAGGGACTGGCGTAGTTGCCGACTACGCTGTCGAACCCGAACAGGGCCTTGATCGGATAGCTTTCGAACCAGCCGTCCAGCCAGTCGCCCGCCGACTTGGTGAACAGGTCCAACAGGTCGCGCCGCCCCTGCACGTCCAACCCAGCCGCCCGACGCCCCAGCGACGCCCCCTTCAGCAGTTCCGGCAGCATGGCCGTCCAGCCGCCCTCCACGACATTGGGCGGCGCCTTCAATATCCAGTCGCGCAGCACCGCCGCCACCACCTCCAGCCGCCGCTCATACTCCGGCAGCCGATCCGCATCCCGCGTCGAGAACTTGGCCACCTGCCCTAGCGTCCGCCCCTCGCCGGTCAGCAGATAGCGCCCGTCGTCGAAGGGCAGGAAGTTGGCCGCCTTGCGCTCCACCACCCTCAGCCTGTGCCGGGCCAGGTCCATGTCGGCGATGACTTTCGGATTCAGCAGGCTGACGGTGTAGCTGGCGGTCGAGTTGCGGAACCCCGGATGGAATTCCTCCGTCACCGCCGCCCCGCCGACGACATGACGCCGCTCCAGCACCGTCACCTTCAGCCCGGCCCGCGCCAGATAGAAGGCGCACACCAGCCCGTTGTGCCCCCCGCCCAGAATGACGACGTCGGTCTCGCTCTTCGCCATGCGGCCCTCTCCCTGCCGGTCCCCACCGGCGTCGTCTGCACCCTATCTGCATCGAGCCTGCGCCGATAATCCCCCGTCGTCTCAATCGCGGTGGACGGCGGCGACGCACAGTGGCGCTTGAAAGAGAGCCTCTCATGCATCGTCCTCCTCTGCTGTCCCGCGCCTCCTTCTGGCTGAAGGCGACGCTCGCCATCGCCCTGGTCGCCCTGGCGGACTTTCTGTTCGTCTGGCGCCTGCCGGGGGTCAGCCTGGGCCTGTTCGCCCTGGCCGGGATCGCCGCCGTCGCCCTGACCCGCCCCGCCCTGCTGAAGGAAAGGCGCGGCGGCCTGGCGCTGGCCGCAGCCGCCGCCTTCGCCCTCATTCTGGTGGACTGCCCCGGCCCTCTGGCCTGGCTGCTGTTCGGCCTCAGCCTGACCGTCGCCGTCCTGTCGGCCCGCACGCCGTCCGGCGAGACCGCCTGGGGCTGGATGCAGCGGCTGATCGTTCAGGGCGCCATCAGCCTGGCCGGTCCCCTGCTGGACCTGATCCGCCTGTCGCGCCTGCGCCGACGCCGCAAGGGCCTGCCCGTCTGGGCGCTTGTCGCCCGGCTGCTGATGCCGGTCATCGGCGGGGCGGTCTTCCTGACCCTGTTCGCGAGCGCCAACCCCCTGATTTCGGACTTCCTCGCCCGGCTGGCCCTGCCGCCCCTGCCCGAAGACATCATCGTCCGCATCGTTTTCTGGGGCTTTGCTCTGGTCGCCGTCTGGAGCGTCATGCGCCCGCGCAGCCTGCGCAAGACCATCGCCCTGCCGACCCGCAAGCTGGCCCAGCCGTCGGCGGCCATGACCACCTCCGTCACCTGGTCGCTGATCGTCTTCAACGTCGTCTTCGCCCTGCAGAACGGCCTCGACCTAGCCTTCCTGTGGAGCGGCGCGCCCCTGCCCGGCGACACCACCCTGGCCGACTACGCCCATCGCGGGGCCTATCCGCTGATCGCCACAGCCCTGCTGGCGGGCCTGTTCGTCCTGATCGCGCTTCAACCCGGCAGCGACACCGCCCGACGCCCGCTGGTGCGTCGTCTGGTCGTGCTGTGGATCGCCCAGAACATGCTGCTGGTCGCCTCCAGCCTGCTGAGGACGGCGGACTACATCGAAGCCTACGCCCTGACCCGCTTCCGCATCGCCGCCATGATCTGGATGGTGCTGGTCGGCCTGGGCCTGCTGCTGATCTGCTGGCGGATGCTGCGCGACAAGTCGGCCCACTGGCTGATCAACGCCAATGTTCTGGCCGCCCTCGGCGTCCTCAGCGTGATCAGCGCCGTCGATCTGGGCGCCGTCGCCGCCGCCTGGAATGTACGCCACGCCCGCGAGGTCGGCGGGCGCGGTGTCGAGCTGGACCTCGGCTATCTGCGCGAACTGGGCGACCCGGCCCTGGTCTCACTGGTCCGGCTGGAGCAGAGCACCAATGACCCGCGCCTGATCGACCGCGTCGCCGCCGTCCGCACCAATCTCATGGCCGAGATGACCGCCCGGCAAAGCGAATGGCGCAGCTGGACCTGGCGCAACCAGCGTCGCCTGAAAGCGGTGCAAGCCATGACCCGCAGCCGCCCCCTGGCGGTTCCACGCGCCGGCGAACGCGACTGGGACGGTCGTTTGACCCCGCCGCCTGCACCTCGCCCCTCTGCGCCGCCAGCGCCTGGCATCGTCTCGACCCCCGAGCAGGTCACGTCCCCGTTGACCTCGACGGCGGGAGGTTGAACATGGCGATCATGCAACGCTCCGTCCTGGTCGTCGACGACGACCCGCACATCCGCCAGCTGCTGACTTTCGCCTTGCAGAAGGCGGGCCTGGCCGTGCGCGAGGCCGAAGACGGCGAAGAGGCCCTGGCCTCCATCGCCGCCACCGTTCCCGATCTGGTGGTTCTGGACATCAACATGCCGCGCATGGACGGGATCGAGGTCTGCCGCCGCATCCGCGCCCAGGGCGACCTGCCGGTGCTGTTCCTGTCCTCGCGCGACGACGAGATCGACCGCATTCTGGGCATGGAGCTGGGAGCCGACGACTATGTCACCAAGCCGTTCAGCCCGCGCGAGGTTGTGGCCCGCGTCGCCGCCATCCTGCGTCGTCTGGTCCGCACCCCCGCTCCGCCGACGCCCGGCCACTTCGCCTATGGCGGCCTCAGCCTTGACGCCGAGGGCTGGCGCGCGCGCTGGCGCGATATCGAGGTGCCGCTGACGGTGACGGAGTTCAACATCGTGCGCGTTCTGGCCGACGCCCCGCGCCGGGTCTTCACCCGCGACGCCATCATCGACCGCGTCCACGGCCCCGGCTTCGCCATGACCGACCGCACCATCGACAGCCACGTCCGCAACCTGCGCGCCAAGTTCACGGCGGTCGGCGGCGGCGATGTGATCGAGACCCGCCCCGGCGTCGGCTATCAGCTCGGCCCCTGCCTGGGCGAGACCGTGTGATCGAAGGGTTCCGCGCCTTTGTCCGTCGGCATTGGCCGGCGCTCCGCCTGCGCACCATCCTGCTGTCGGTCCTGCTGTTCGCCGCCATCCTGCCGGGGCTCAGCGCCATCTTCCTGCGCGTCTATGAGAACACCCTGGTGCGCCAGACGGAGGCGGAGCTGATCGCCCAGGCCGCCGCCCTGTCCGCCGTCGCCGAGACCGACTGGCCCGGCGTCATCCTGATCCCCCTCGATCCGGCCCAGCGGGAAACCCCCGGCTACTATCAGCCCGAGGCCGCGACCATCGACCTGGGCTCGACCCCCGTCCTGCCCGCCCGTCCCGCCCCTCACAGGCCAGCCCCGCCGCCCGACCCACAAGCCCTCGCGGTCGGCGAACGCCTGGCCCCGATCATGGAGCGCACCAGCCGCGCCACCCTGGCCTCCATCCTCTTCCTCGACCGCCACGGGGTGGTGGTGCGCGGCTATGGCGAGGGCGGCGCCCTGGACACCCTGCCAGAGGTCAAGAGCGCCCTGTCCGGCGACGCCCGCACGGTGCTCAGGCGCAACGACGCCTATCATCCGCGCTATTCGATGGAGTGGCTCAGCCGCGCCTCGGGCCTGCGCATCCACCACGCCCGCCCCGTCGTCGTGAACGGCCAGGTCGAGGGCGTCATCCTGACCTCCCGCTCGCCCCGCGCCCTGTTCCGCGGCATCTATCAGGACCGCGTCAAGATCGGCCTGGGCATCGTCGGCACCCTGGGGCTGATCGCCTTTCTGGCGGTGCTGGTCTCGCGCGGCATCGCCCGCCCGATCGAGGCCCTCAGCCGCGCCGCCCGCGAGGTCGCCACCGGCGGCGGCGCCCTGCCTCCGCCGCCCGCGACAGCCGCCGTCGAGATCCGCACCCTGTACGAAGACTTCGGCCGCATGGCCGAAGCCGTGGACCGCCGCTCACGCTATCTGCGCGACTTCGCCGCCGCCGTCAGTCATGAGTTCAAGACCCCTCTGGCGGGCATTCAGGGCGCGGTCGAACTGCTTCAGGACCACGACGACATGGAGGCGGATCAGCGCCGCCGCTTCCTCGACAACATCGCCGCCGACGGCGCCCGCCTGTCGGCGCTTGTCACCCGCCTGCTCGATCTGGCCCGCGCCGACATGGCCCGGCCCGAGGCGGGGCTGGCCGTCGATGTCCGCCTCCCCCTGGCCCGCGCCGTCGACGCCCGCTCCGGCCCGTTGCAGATCACGGTCGCCCTGCCCGACGACATGCCCCTGATCGCCGTCCCCGCCTCCACCGTCGAAATGGTCCTGTCGACCCTGCTGGAGAACAGCCGTCAGGCTGGCGCGGCCCATGCGGTTCTGCGCGCGACGGTGCAGGGCGACGCCCTGATCCTGACCCTCAGCGACGACGGCCCCGGCGTGGCCCCCGCCGACAACCGCCGCATCTTCGAGCCCTTCTTCACCACCCGCCGGGGCGAAGGCGGCGCCGGCCTGGGCCTGTCCATCGCCCGCGCCCTTCTGGCCGCCAACCGCGCCACGCTGGAGCTGATCCCGTCATCCGAAGGCGCCGTGTTCGACCTGAAACTGCCTCTGGCCGAGACCTGATCGGCGCCGCCTGCGTCTCACCCTCATGAGACGCCCAGACATTCCCCTCCGCCCCCGAACCCCTAGAGTCCGCGGTTCGACCGGGGGGCGAAAATGATCAACCAGCATCCATCGCCATTGAGCGACCTCTTGCAGGACCGCGCCGCAACCGCCTGGCCCGAAGTCCGCGCCTTCGCCGAACCGCCCGAGCGCGGCGGCTGGTCTGAAGGGTCTCCGGCGCGACGCCTTCCCGACGCCGCCCTCCCCGACCGCACCCCGACGGACGCGCGCTAGAGCCCGTCCAGCGGGCGTTCCTCCGCCTCGGGTCGATGCACGATCGACACCAGCACCACCGAGATGATCATCAGCAGGAACCACGCCCCCAGCTTGGTCAGGCTGACCATCTCCCAGCCATCCGCCTGCGCCGGATAGACCCAGGCCCGCGCGAACGTCCCCAGGTTCTCGGCCAGCCAGATGAACAGCGCCACCAGCCCATAACCCAGCAGCAGCGGCATCGCCCTTCGCCGCCGGTCGGTGGTGAACCAGAACCAGCCCCGCCCGAACAGCAGCACCGTCGCCGCAAACAGCACGATCCGCACGTCCTGCAGCCAGTGATGGGCGAAGAAGTTGACATAGACGGCCGCCGCCAGCACCCAGGTCGTCCACAGCGGCGGATAGCGCCGCACCCGGATATGGAAGATGCGCTGCACCCGCGCGATATAGCTGCCGACCGCCGCATACATGAAGCCCGTGAACAGCGGCACCGTCCCGATCCGCAGCAACGACTCTTCCGGGTAAATCCACGACCCGTGCCAGGTCTTGAACAGCTCCATGACCGTCCCGGCGACATGGAACAGGAAGATGACCCGCGCCTCCTCCCAGCTCTCCAGCTTAAAGGCCAGCATCAGCGCCTGTATCCCCAGCGCCCCGACCACCAGAACGTCATAGCGCGACACCGGCGTCGCCCCGTCCGGCCACAGCACCGGCCAGATCAGATAGGTCGCCAGGATCAGCCCCAGCATCGCCCCGCCGAACAGACAGGCCCACCCCTGCTTCAGCCCGAACCACAGAAACTCATAGGCATGCCGCCGCCACCGCGCCCCATCCGCCCACGCCTCCGCGCGGGTCATCAGACGACGGCCCCAGACTTCGAGCGGGAGGCGGGAGGATGGGGTCATGAGCGGGAGGCAGTTAGTTGCGAGGGAATAGTCGACGCTCCCCTGACTTCCAGATTTTCAACTGAAGACAAAAGTGCTCGCCAAATTCGGTCAGGCGCGGCCCACCTGGGATCACACTCGCTTCGTCGTTGTGATCAGCTGTCATCTTGACCGACATAGTCGCTCTCAACAGGCCAGCAGCGATCAATTTGTGTTTGCTCAACTGGTCGTTTTGTCGGCGCAACTTGAACGCCAGCTGATCAACCTCCGACATGGCGTTGAACTCGCCTTGTGTCGTGTGCGACCTATCATCGTCAATCCCGCGCCAGTTCGCATATCTCGAAAGATAAGCGACATCGTAGTCGGAGAGAGACCCGAGTAGATCTAAAACACCGCGCTGACGCGCCGCTTCGTCCGGCTGGGCAACTCCGCATGTTACCAAGTCGGCAATCTGCTCGATCCGACTTTCCTGCGTTGCTCGGGCGCTGGCTCTAAGACCATCCTCCAACAATGCAAGTTGCTCAGCATCCAGATCGCGAAACACGTTAGTCAATAGGACACTGGCGTCCTTCAATCGCACATCGAGTTCGGTGACGAATTTAGCCATTCGCTCTTCACGATTCGCGGGCAGGATAACCTGCACTAGTTCGCCAAAGATGCTGCCAAGGCCAGGTTGCCCAATATCCACCAAGCTGGTGATCGCACGAAGTGTCGTTTGAGCGCGATCTACAACAGTCTCTCGCAATACCGGATGGATCTCATCGGTCATCGCCTGCCCCCGTTGCGGTTTCAAACACCGCTATCGCACAGCCTAGCCTCTTCCAATCGCACCTACCCCCGCCCGCGATACCCCGCCACGCCCTGATCCGGCAGCCACACGCCTTCGATCGGCGCGCCCGTCTGCCAGAACACATCGATCGGAATCCCCCCGCGCGGATACCAGTACCCGCCGATCCTCAGCCATTTCGGGTCCAGCAGGTCGGCCAGGCGTTTGCCGATGGCGACGGTGCAGTCTTCGTGGAAGGCGCCGTGGTTGCGGAAGCTGGTCAGGTACATCTTCAACGACTTCGACTCGACCAGCCAGTCGCCGGGCACATAGTCGATGACGATGTGGGCGAAGTCGGGCTGGCCCGTCACCGGGCACAGGCTGGTGAACTCGGGCGCGGTGAAGCGCGCGACATACAGGGTGTCGGCGTGCGGATTGGGCACGCGCTCCAGCACGGCGGTTTCGGGGCTGGTCGGGGCGGCGGTCTGGGCGCCCAGCTGGGACAGGCCGGAGGTGTCTGTGGTCATGCCCCGACATAGCGCCATCGCGCCCGCCCGTCACGACCGGAACCGACGCAGGTCCGTCGTATGACAGCGTTCCCACCGCCCAGGCGAAAGGACCAGGCGGACTCAGTGGACTCAACGGACTGTGTTTTCTCATCTGCCGGGGCTGGGGACGGCGCACGCCAGGGCGCCTTTTGCGACGTTCGACAGGCTGGACAGAACCGTGACCGCATGGCCTTTTGGCGACCAAGGGGATCCATCAGACATGCCTAGCCTTTCACACGCCCTCGCCGGGCGCCGCGCCATCACCACCGCCGCCGTCCTGACGCTTGCGGCGCTCGCCGCCTGCGACAGGCCAGCCCAGACCGGAGGCGGCGCCCTGCCCGACCTGCTGGGCCAGCTTGAACGCGGCGACGCCCGCATCTGCGGCGACGACGGCATGCTGGACATGGCCCGCGCCGCCCTGGTCGGGGATGAAGGGCTTGCGCCGTCAGGGTTGAACGCTGTCTCCGGCGCCGATCTGCGCGCCTGGGAGAACGGCCTGAACTATGTCTGGGCCAACCCCGCCCTTCAGGGGCACGACCGCGACCTGACCCAGGTCCGCTGCGCCGCTGATCTGACGGTGCGCGACGCCTCCGGCAATGTATCGACCCGGGTCTTCTACGCCATCCGCCCGAACGCCGACCGCAGCAATGTCATCGTCGAGATCGCCGCCCGCGACGATATCCGCGCCTCTCTGGGACAGCTGGCGACACAACACTACGGCGCGTCGAACCCGACGGTGGAAACTGCGCAGACCGAAGCCGCCGCTCTGCCGCCGCCCCGTCCTCTGCCTCCGCGTGTGCGCCCGGCGCCCGCTGCGCCGCCTGTCGCCCGCCCGGAGGAACCCGCCCCCGAAAAGCCCAAGCCAGCCCGGCGGTCCGGCCTCATCACCGCCCCGACCTGGGAGCGCTCGCCCCCGGTTGAGTATCCCGAAAGGGCGATGTCGCGCGGCATCGAAAGCGGGCTGGTCGTGCTGCGCTGCCGGCCCGACGCCAGCGGCGCGCTCAGCAACTGCATGATCGTGTCGGAAACACCCGCCGGCGCCGGTTTCGGCCCGGCCGCAATCGCCGGCGCCCGACGCGCACGTCTCTCGCCCGATACGGTCAACGACATCGATGAAGACGCCAGCGTCCAGTTCACCGTCCGTTTCTCGACCCGATGATCCGGGCGCGGACATAGCCGCCATTGCCTTACCCTGCGACAGCCCGCTAACCGTAGTCAAAGACAACTCAGGGAGACATCCATGGCCATTCCGGCGTCGCTGCAAAAAGGTCTGAAGCTGCCGCTGATCGCGGCGCCCATGTTCCTGGTCTCCGGCCCGGATCTGGTGGTCGAGACCTGCAACGCCGGGGCCATCGGCACCTTCCCCTCGCTGAACCAGCGCACCACCGAGGGCTATCGGGAGTGGCTGCACGAGATCAAGGCGCGGCTGACGCCTGACGCCGCCGCCTATGGCGTCAACCACATCGTCCACCCTACCAACCCGCGCCTGATGGCCGACATGATGGTCTCGGTCGAGGAGAAGGTGCCGCTGATCATCACCTCGCTCGGCGCCGTGCGCGACGTGGTGGATGCGGTGCATGGCTATGGCGGCGTGGTCTTCCACGACATCGCCAACGTCCGTCATGCGCGAAAGGCCGCCGAGGCGGGCGTGGACGGCCTGATCCTGGTCGCCAACGGCGCGGGCGGCCATGCGGGCGTGGTCAACCCCTTCGCCCTGATCAATGAGGTCCGCAGCTTCTATGAGGGGACCATCATCCTGTCGGGCTGCCTGTCGACCGGCCAGGACGTGGCCGGGGCGCTGATGATGGGCGCCGACTTCGCCTATATGGGCACCCGCTTCATCTCGACGATCGAGAGCCAGGCCCAGCCTGAATACAAGCAGATGGTCATCGACAGCGGCGCCACCGACATCACCTACACCCCCGCCGTCTCGGGCATTCCGGCCAACTTCATGACCAGGTCGCTGCTGGCCAACAACATCGACCCCAAACACCTGCCCGAGCACAAGCTGGACATGGGCGACGAGGCCAAGGCATGGAAGACCGTCTGGTCGGCGGGCCAAGGCGCAGGCTCGGTCCACGACGTCATCGGCGCGGGCGCCCTGGTCCGTCGGTTGTCGGACGAATTTTCGCAGGCTTGTGACAAATTCGACAAGAAGCGGCTTTAGGAGGCGGCCTCACCTCCCCGCTGAACAAGGCTGTCCCATGCGCCTGCTGACCACCGCCTTCGTCGCCGCCGCCCTTCTGGCTCCGGCTGCGGCTCATGCTCAGGAGTCCCCCCCTGCCCCTGCCTCCAGCGGCGACTGGTCGTTCAGCTTCGGCGCCGCGACCGACAACCGCTCCAAGGACGCCTCCAAGTCCGACGGTGAAGCCTTCGTCTGGGGCCAGGGCGCCTGGGAAAGCGCCGACGGCATGTTCTACGGAACCGTGGGCGCCGAGACCATCGACGGGGGCGGATCGAAGCTGGAGTCCGAGTTGGCCCTCGGCGTGCGCCCCCAGGCGGCGGGCTTCGATTTCGACCTCAACGTCGCCTGGAAGAACCGCTTCGACGCCGACGCGGGCTATGACGCCGACGCCTGGGAGTTCACCGCCGACGCCAGCCGCTCCATCGGCCCGGCGGGCGCGCGCATCCGTCTTCAGCATTCGCCCGACGGCACGGGCTCGACCAAGGCGTGGACCTGGTATGAGGCGCGCCTCAGCTGGGACTTCACGCCCAGGTTGTCAGGCTCGACCGCCATCGGACGACGTGAGCAGGACAACAGCATCGACTACACCGGCTGGAACGTCGGCCTCAGCTACGCCCTGACCCGCAATCTCGAAGCGGACCTGCGCTGGCACGCCACCGACGCGGATGTTCCGGGCGAACAATACAGGGACGCCCTGGTGTTCGGACTGTCGGCCGCCTTCTGAGCCTCGCATTCAGGTTGAAAATGCTTATGTTCGTTGAATGAGCAATCTTCGTCCCACCACCCTCGAACGCGCCTATGAACTGGCGCGCAGCGGCCGTTGCCGCACCGTCAGCGAGATCAAACAGGCCCTGTCGTCCGAGGGGTTCGAGCGCGTCCAGGACTCCCTCTACGGCCAGACCCTGACCTCGGCCCTGCGCAAGCTGTGCCAGGAACACTACGTCTCCGAACCCGAAGGCGAAGCGACCGGCGACGCTCCGGCTTGATTTCGCCCCACTGACCGTTCATTATCTCGCCGTCGATCTTACTGCGAAACGCCACCCTCTGCTTTCGCAACGAGGTCCAGCCGCTCCGTTCAGACCCGACAGGCCTCCAGGGGTGTTCCCTGCGGCCAACGCCAAAAGGAGGTCTAAAATGGCTACCGGCACCGTGAAATGGTTCAACTCCACCAAGGGCTACGGCTTCATCCAGCCCGACGACGGCGGCAAGGACGTGTTCGTGCACATCTCCGCCGTTGAACAAGCCGGCCTGCGCGGCCTCGACGAAAACCAGAAGGTTTCCTACGAAATCGAGCGCGACAAGCGTTCGGGCAAGGAATCGGCTGGTCAACTGAAGACCGAGGGCTGAACCCCTTCGCGTTGATTTTCTGATCGACGCAGGTTTCAGGCGGCGGCGAGGGTTTCGACCTTCGCCGCCGTTTCTGTTTTCGGCCCCGGCAAGATGCGTCCTTGCTATTGCCCCGTAAAGCGCCCACCCTTGATCAGTCGATCTCTTGCGAAACGCTGCTGCCCTTTGCATCGCGCACCGAGGTCCAAAGCCGATCCCATCCAGACCCGACAGGCCGACCCGGAAATCTTCCGGCGGTCAACGCCTAACGGAGGTCTCAAAATGGCTACCGGCACTGTGAAATGGTACAACTCCACCAAGGGCTACGGCTTCATCCAGCCTGACGACGGCGGCAAGGACGTCTTCGTCCACGCTTCGGCTGTTGAAGTTTCGGACCTGGGTTCGCTCAACGAAAACCAGAAGATCTCCTACGAGATCGAGCGCGACGCGCGCTCGGGCAAGGAATCCGCCGGCCGCCTGAAGGCAGCCGAATAGGTTTCGACCCCTCTGCGTCAGGCTTGTCCTGACGCACGAAAGGGCCGGTCTCCTTGCGGGGGCCGGCCCGTTTGGTTTCAGATATCCAGGAGAAGCCCATGTCCGCCCTTGCCGAAAAACTGCCGACCCTCAGCGTCGCTGACCTCAAATCCCTTCGCGCCAACGCTGAGCGCGTGGCTGAACGTGACGCCGGCGTTCAATCCGCGACCGCCGCCGAGATCATCCCTCTGATCGACCTGGAGTTTGAACGACGCGCCGCCTTGCCGTCCGCCGCGCCCAAGAAGCGCACACCGGTGCGCAAGAAGGTCATTCCCGCATCCGGCCACCAGACAGCCCTCAAATCGACCTGATACTTTCGTCTCCCCTTAAGTCGAAAGCGCCTGATCCAGATCGGCGATCAGGTCCGCCACATCCTCGACCCCGACCGACAGGCGGATCAGGTTGTCGGTGACGCCGCCCGCCTCGCGCACCTCTTTCGGCACGCTGGCGTGGGTCATGATCGCCGGGTGGTTCACCAGGCTTTCGACCCCGCCCAGCGACTCCGCCAGGGTGAAGACCTGCACCCGTTCCAGCACCCGCTTGGTCCGCTCCAGATCACCGTCGATCAACACGGTGACCATGCCGCCGAAGCGGCCGTTCATCTGACGCGCGGCCAGCTCATGCTGCGGGTGGCTGATCAGGCCCGGATAGATGACCTTGGCGACGCCCCCCCGGTCCTCCAGCCAGCGCGCCACGGCCAGCGCGTTTTCATTGTGCGCCTTCATGCGCAGGCCCAGGGTCTTCAGGCCCCGGTTGGCCAGGAAGGCGTCGAACGGCCCCATGACGCCGCCGATGGAGTTCTGCAGGAACTTCAGCTGGGCCGCCATCTCTGCGTCCCTGGCCACCAGAACACCCGCGACGATGTCGGAATGGCCGTTCAGGTATTTTGTCGCCGAATGCATGACCACGTCCGCGCCCAGGGCCAGCGGCTGCTGGCTCCACGGCGTGGCGAAGGTGTTGTCGACCACCAGGATCAGCTTGTGCGCCTTGGCGATCTTCGACAGGGCCTCGATGTCGGCCAGCTTCATCAGCGGGTTGGTGGGCGTCTCGACCCACAGCATCCGCGTCTTGTCGGTGATCGCCGCCTCGACAGCCGCCAGATCGGTCAGGTCGATATAGCTGAAGTCCAGTCCCATGGAGCGACGACGCACCCGCTCGAACAGCCGCCACGAGCCGCCGTACAGGTCGTCGCCGGTGACGATATGCGAACCCGCATCCAGCAGTTCCAGCGCGGTCGAGGTCGCCGCCATGCCCGAGCCGAAGCCGAAAGCCTGAACCCCGCCTTCCAGGTCAGCGATGCAGGCTTCAAACGCCTCGCGCGTCGGGTTCTTGCCCCGCGCATACTCATAGCCCTTGTTCACGCCCGGACTTTCCTGGGCGTAGGTCGAGGTGGCGTAGATCGGCGTCATCACCGCGCCCGTGGTCGGGTCGGGCTTCTGGCCGGCGTGGATGGCGCGGGTCGAGAAACCCTGGCTGTTTTTCAGGTCTGCCATAGTCTTACCGGTTCAGGCTGAGGTGGTTGATCAGGTCGACGCGGGTGATCAGGCCGACGAACTTCTCGCCGTCCAGAACCAGGGCCACGCGGTCACGGTCGAAAACGGGGATCAGGGCGTCCAGCGGCTCGCCCACCTGGACGGTGTCCAGATCGCGGGTCATCACCTCGCCCACCGGTTTGGCGAAGCGGGCCTGGCGGGTGATGTCGTCGGTGTTCATGACATGGACGATGTCGCTCTCGTCCAGAATGCCGACCAGACGACCGTCCTGGATGATCGGCAGTTGCGAGACGTCCGCGCCGCGCATCCGCTTGAAGGCCGTGTCCAGGGTGTCGTCCGGCCCGGCGACGATCACATCGCCGTTATCGTATTTGCGGCTGATCAGGTCGGACAGGTCGCCGTGCAGTTCGCGCTCGCCCAGGCCCTGATCAGCCAGCCAGGCGTCGTTATAGACCTTGGACAGATATTTGGCGCCGGTGTCGCAGACGAAGGTCACGACCCGCTTCGGCTCGGTCTGTTCGCGGCACCAACGCAAGGCGGCGGCGATCAGCGTGCCCGACGACGACCCAGCCAGAACGCCTTCCTTCAGCAGCAGATCGCGGACCGTCGAGATCGCCTCCGAGTCCGGGATGGAATAGGCCCTGTCGATCAGGCTCATGTCGGCGGTGTCCGGCACGAAATTCTGGCCGATGCCCTCGACGGTGTAACCGCCCTCCGGTCCGGGCACGCCCTCGTTGACGATGCCCGCCAGGGTCGATCCGACCGGGTCGGCCAGGATGATTTCAGCCTTGGAGCCCACGCTTTTCAGGAACTGGGCCACGCCCGTGATGGTGCCGCCCGAGCCGATGCCGGCGACATAGGCGTCGATGTCGCCGTCCAGCTGCTCCCAGATCTCCAGCCCGGTGGTCTTGAAATGCGCCAGAGAGTTGGCGTCATTGGCGAACTGGTTGACGTAGAAGCCGCCCGGAATCTGCTGCGCCAGCCGCTCGGCCATGTCGGTGTAGTATTCGGGATGCCCATGCGGCACGTCGGACCGCGTCAGCCGCACATCGGCGCCCATGGCGCGCAGATGCTGGATTTTTTCTTTGGACATCTTGTCCGGGATAACCAGAAGCACCTTATATCCCTTGGCCTGCCCCACCAGGGTCAGCGCCAGACCTGTGTTGCCGGCCGTCGCTTCGACGATGGCGCCGCCGGGTTTCAGAAACCCCTCCGCCTCGGCCGCCGCGATCATCGACAGGGCGATGCGGTCCTTGATCGACCCGCCCGGGTTCTGCGATTCCAGTTTCAGGAACAGGCGGCACGGGCCGGTGTCGATCTTAGTCACCTCCACCATCGGCGTCTTGCCGATCAGGTCCAGCAAGGAGCCGGTCGGACCGGACAGGACAGGCGCAGGGGCCAAGGACATTTCAATCTCCGAGGATGTTCGCGCCGGAAGCTAGGCGCACCCCCTCATCACCACAACAAGCCGCGCGAGATTTCGCCTCTCGAAAGAGCGCCAAAGCGCGGTATCAAGGACTCAAATGACAAAATCACCTCACCGGCCTCCCGCCGGTCTCCCCGATGCCGAAACCCTCCTCGCCTTTCTGCGCGAAGCCGGATCGGCTGAGAAAACCGACATCGCCCGCCATTTCGGCCTAAAGGGCAATGAGCGGCGCATGTTGCGCGAAATGATCCGCGAGCTTGAGGCCGCCGGAAAACTGGGCAAGCGCGGCCGCAAGGGCTTCGCCGAAGCCGGCGCCCTGCCCGCCGTCGGCGTCGCCGACATCGTCGAGCGCGATATCGACGGCGATTTCTTCGTGCAGTTGGTCGAGACATCCGACGACGCCCCCCGCGCCGTTCTGGTGCCCGACAACACTGGCCGCACCGGCCCCGCCGTCGGTCTGGGCGCCCGCATCCTGGCCAAGTTCGAGCGCGGCGCCGATGGCTGGGAAGCCCGCATCATCAAGGTGCTGGACACCGACACCAACCGCGTCCTCGGCGTCATCCGCAAGGCCAACCGCGAGGTCCGCGTCGAACCCGTCGACCGCCGCTCCAAGGACGTGCTGTTCGTCCCCCCGCTTCAGGCCGAGGGGCTGAAGGACGGCGACCTGGTCTTCGCCGCCATCGAAAAGGGCGTGCAGCGCTATGGCCCCAAGCGCGGCAAGATCCTGGAGGTCATCGGCCGCGAAGATGACCCCCGCGCCGCCTCCCTGATCGCCATCGCCACGCACAACGTCCCCATGGGCTTCTCCGAAGCCGTGGAGAAGGAGGCCGAGGATCAGGCCGTGCCGACGCTGAAGGGCCGCGAGGATCTGCGCGATTTGCCGCTGATCACCATCGACCCCGCCGATGCGCGCGACCATGACGACGCCGTCTACGCCGCCCGCGACGATGATCCGAAAAACGCCGACGGCTGGGTGGTCTGGGTCGCCATCGCCGACGTCGCCGCCTATGTCCGCCCCGGCACGGCGCTGGACCGCGAGGCGCGCGACAAGGGCAACTCCACCTACTTCCCCGACCGCGTCGAGCCGATGCTGCCGGAAGTGCTGTCCAACGGCCTGTGCAGCCTGAAACAGGGCGAGAACCGCGCCTGCCTGGCCGTGCGCATGGTCTTCGACAAGGACGGCCGCAAGCTGGGCCACAAGTTCGTGCGGGGCTTGATGCGCTCGCACGCCGCCCTGTCCTATGAGCAGGCGCAGTCCGCCATCGACGGCGTCGAAAAGGGCGGCGGGACCGACGACACGACCGGCCCGATCATGGAGGCCATCCTCTATCCGCTGTGGAACGCCTACCACGCCATGCTGAAGGGTCGGCTGCGGCGCAGCCCTCTGGCCATCGAAAGCCCCGAGCGCCGCATCCGCATGTCGCCGGACGGCCAGATCGCCTCCATCGAACCCCGCGTCTCGCTGGAAGCCCACCGGCTGATCGAGGAGATGATGGTCCAGGCCAACGTCTGCGCCGCCGAAACGCTGGAGCAGAAGCGCACGCCCCTGATCTACCGCATCCACGAAACGCCCAGCCAGGAGAAGACCTTCAACCTGGCCGACTTCCTGCAGACCATCGGCAAGCCGTGGAACAAGGGCGAGGCCCCGACCACCAAACGGCTGAACAAGCTGCTGGACGAAACGCGCGACGGTCCTCACGCCGAGGTGGTCAATGAGGTCGTCCTGCGCTCGCAGATGCAGGCCATCTACAGCCCCGAGAACATCGGCCACTTCGGGCTGAACCTGGACCGCTACGCCCACTTCACCTCACCGATCCGGCGCTATTCCGACCTGATCGTGCACAGGGGCCTGATCCGCGCGCTCAATCTGGGCAAGGACGGGCTGACCGACCGCGAGATCACCGAACTGCCCGCCATCGCCGAACAGGTGACCCAGACCGAGCGCCGCTCCATGGCCGCCGAACGCGCCGCCATGGACCGCTACATGGCCGCCTTCCTGTCCGAGCGGGTCGGCGCGACCTTCCCAGGCCGGATCACCGGCGTGACCCGTTTCGGACTGTTCATCCGGCTGGACGAGACCGGCGCCGACGGTCTGGCGCCCGTCTCCTCGCTGGGCGACGAGTATTTCCACCACGACGACAAGGGCCACGCCCTGGTCGGCGAACGCAGCGGACGGCGCTGGACCTTGGGCCGCACGGTCGAGGTCAAGCTGAGGGAGGCCACCCCCATCACCGGCGGCCTGGTCTTTGAAATGCTGTCCGAACCGGCCCCGCGCGATCCCAATGCGCCCGCGCCGCGACTGGGCCAGCGCAGCCGCGGCCCCGGCGGCGACGCCTTCCCCAAACGCGGCGCCAACCGCCCCGGCGGCCCCAAGCCCCCGCGCGGCAAGAAGCCCTCCGGCGGTCTGAAAGGCGTCCGCAAGGGAAAGCGGAAGTGAGCAGGACGCATAATACATTCCTCCCCCTTTGGGGGAGGGGGACCGCGCGTAGCGTGGTGGAGGGGGCCGGCGGCAAGCGCCGTCCTCTCTCAACCATCCCGCCTGAGACCAGCCCCCTCCACCATCCTTCGGATGGTCCCCCTCCCCCGGTGGGGGAGGAATAAGATGACCCCTCCCTTCGATGCGCGTCAGGATCTCGCCGACGCCCCCAATGTCGGCGCCCGCCTGCGTCCTCGCGACGCCGCCACTTTGATCCTGACCCGCAGCGCGCACGGCAAGGCCGAGGTGCTGATGGGCCGCCGGGCGCCGGGCCATGTCTTCATGGCCTCCAAATGGGTCTTCCCCGGCGGGCGCATCGAGCGGTCCGACTACACCGCCGCCTCGGCCACCGACCTGCCGCGCGAGGACGCCGCCCGCCTGGCGCGCGAAGGCAACGCTCGCCGCGCCCGCGCCCTGGCCCTGACCGCCGTGCGCGAGACCTTCGAAGAGACCGGTCTGATGCTGGCCGAGCCTGCGCCCATCGCCTCGGTCGCCGGGCCGTGGCGCGAGTTCCGCGCCGTCGGCGCCCTGCCCGATCTGGCCGCCCTGTCCTATGTCGCCCGCGCCATCACCCCGCCGGGGCGGACGCGCCGCTTCGACGCCCGCTTCTTCATGGCCGACGCCTCGGCCCTGCTGCACCCCGAACCGACCGAAGGGTCCGGCGAACTGGACGAGATCGCCTGGCTGCCCCTGGACGCGGCCCTGGAGCAGGATCTGCCCGCCATTACCCGCTTCGTCATGGGCGAGGTGGCAGAGCGGCTGATCCACCCCAACCGCCCCCTGCCCTTCGTCCGCATGGTGCGCGGCCAGCATCGGGTCGATCACCAGGACTGACGCTTCATGGCCGACACCCCGATCATCCTGCGCCTGACCATCGCCGATCCGGTCGCGGGCCTGCATTACAGCCTGCAGGACAAGGCCAATGCGCCGGTCGGTCCGGTCATCGCTACGACGGCGCCGCTGTCTTTCGACGTGCCTGTCCGTCTCGCTGACGACGGGCGGATGCTGGGCCCCTTCGTCCGCACCGAGGGCAAGGTCCGCCGCTTCATCTACATCGCCATTGGAGGCCAGGCGGGGGGCGACCAAGCTGGCGAAACGGCCACCCCCACCTCGCGCCGCGCCAAGATCGACGTCCACGACATTCCCGCCGACCTTCTGGCCTTCGCCCGGCAAGGCCATGTGCTGGAGGCGGTCCTGCCCGGACGCGGTCGGGACGGCACGCCCGCCTGCGCCACCGTGCGTCCCTTGCAGGGCTGGCGTCGGGTTTGATCAGGTCATGGCGCATGGACGCCCTGAGGCGCACCGCGTAAACCGACCTCATGACGCCGATGAATATTGCCGGATTCGGGGCCTATGCGCCGCGCGAGCAACGCCCTTCGGAGGCGCTGGACGGCGTCTTCGGACAGCCGCCCGGCTGGACCCGAGGCCAGTTCGGCATCGCCTCTCGCGGCGTCTCGGCCCCTGACGAAACCACCTCCATGATGGGCGCAGAGGCGGCTCGCCGCGCCCTCGACGACGCCGGCTGGAAGGCCGAAGACCTGGACGTGATCATCGGCGCCTGCGCGGTGATGGAGCAGCCCATCCCCGGGACTTCCATCCTGATCCAGGCGGCGCTGGGCCTGGGCAAGTCCGGCATCTGGGCCTTTGACGTCAACCAGACCTGCCTGTCCTTCGTCACCGCCCTGGACGTCGCCGCCATGGGCTTCGCCACCGGCCGTTTCCGCCGCGCCCTGATCGTCAGCAGCGACATCGCCTCCGCCGGTCTGGACTGGTGCAATCCGCCCTCCGCCGCCATCTTCGGCGACGGCGCCGCCGCCGTCTGCATCGAGGCCGCCGACGACCTGAACGGCCCCGGCCTGCTGGCGCGCAGGTTCGAGACCTATGGCGAGGGCAAGGATCTGGCCACGCTGCGGTCCGGCGGCACCCGCATCCGCATCGACCACGGACTGGACGCCCTGACCGAAGGGGCGAAATTCCACATGGACGCCTTCGGCATCTTCAAGGCCGCCGCCCGCGCCCTGCCGCGCCTGATCGACCGGGTGCTGGACGAGGCCGGACTGACGCGCGAGACCGTCGATCTGGTCATCTGCCATCAGGCCAGCGCCCCCGGCGTCGAGCATGTCCGGCGCCTGATGGGCGGCGATCCCGACCGCGTCATCGACATCTTCGCCACCCGCGGCAACCAGATCGCCGCCTCCCTGCCCACCGCCCTGGCCGAGGCCAAGGCGCGCGGCCTGATCCGGCCCGGCGGCACGGTGCTTTTGCTCGGCACGGCGGCGGGGATCAGCGCGGCGGCCATGGTGTTGCGGACATGAGGCGCGCTCTTGTCACCGGCGCGACCGGCGGTCTGGGCATCGCCCTGACCCGCGCCCTGCTGGACGCCGGCTACGCCGTCCGCGCCGTCGGCCGCCAGCCCGCCGCCCTGCGCCGCCTCACCGACATGGGCGCAGAGGCCGTCGCCGCCGACCTGCTGGAGACCGACCTCATCGCCTTGTGCCAGGGCATGGACGCCGTCTTCCACGCCGCCGCCCTGTCCAGTCCCTGGGGACCGGAGGAAGCCTTTGACCGCGCCAATGTCGAGGCCACCCGCCGCCTGCTCGACGCCGCCCAGGCCGCCGAGGTGGACAGCTTCATCTTCGTCTCCTCCCCCTCTGTCTACGCCAGCTGGCGCGACCAGACCGGGATCACCGAGGCCACGCCCTGGCCCGACAAACCGCTCAACGCCTACGCCCGCACCAAGGGTGAGGCCGAGGTTCTGGTGCTGGCCGCCGACAGGCCCGGCTTCCGCACCGTCGCCATCCGTCCGCGCGCCCTGATCGGGCCGGACGACACCGTCCTGCTGCCGCGCATCCTGCGGCTGGTGCGCAAGGGCCGCTTCCCCCTGTTCCGACGCGGTGAAGCCCTGGTCGAACTGACCGACGTGCGCGACGGCGCCCGGTCCCTGGTCCTCGCCGACCAGCACCGCGAGGATGCGGGCGGTCAAGCCGTCAACATCTCGGGCGGGCGTCCCCTGCCCATCGCCGTGCTGGTCGAACAGCTGGGCCAGCGGCTGAACACGCCGGTGAAGATCATCCCCCTGCCGCTGTGGCTCGGCCAAGGGCTGTCGGTCGTCTCCGACGCCGTCTGCCGCATCCTGCCGGGGCGGCCCGAGCCGGTGCTGACGCCCTACACCCTGTCCACCCTGGCCTGGTCGCAGGCGTTCGATCTGTCCAAGGCCAAAGCCCTGCTCGGCTATGAACCGCACTATGATGCGGTCGAGACCGCGCTGGCCATCGCGCCGGACATGCCGTCCCGATGAAAGCCTGCCGCGTCCACATCCTGCGCGCCGGATCGTGCCGTCATCCGCAGGCCATGACACGGGCGGGCGCACCCTGGTCAAGCGTCGACTTCCCCGCCCTTGTCGCCCTGATCATCCACCCACAGGCCGGGCCGATCCTGTTCGACACCGGCTATGATCCCGCCTTCTTCACCGCCACCCAGCCCTTCCCGGAACGCCTCTACCGCTGGACCACGCCGGTCGATTTCCAGCCCGGCGACGCCATAGCCGACCAACTGCCCCGCTTCGGCGTCCAGCCCGAAGAGGTGAGCGCCGTCATCATCTCCCACTTCCACGGCGACCATGTCTCGGGCCTGCACCGCTTCTCCAAGGCCGCCATCCACTGCGCCCGCGCCGGGGCCCAACAGTTGACGCAGGGCACCCGCCTGTCGCGGGTCCGCAAGGGTCTGCTCAGCACGCTCGCTCCCGCCGATCTGGCCGAGCGCGCCCACTGGTTCGAGGACCGTCCGCGCCTCGCCCTGCCCGCCGATCTCAAGCCGTTCGAGAGCGGGGCGGACCTGCTGGGCGACGGCTCCCTGATCGCCGTGCCCCTGCCCGGCCATTGTCCCGGCCATTGGGGCCTGCTGGTGCGTCAGGCCGACGACCAGCTTCGGTTCCTGATCGGCGACGCCGCCTGGTCCAGCGGGGCCGTGCGCGACGACGCCCCGCCGCCGCGCCTGACCACCGGCCTTCTGGGCGACACCGCCGCCTGCCGCCAAACGCTGCACGACTTGCACACCTTGTGGCGCCGCAACCCCGAGATCGCCGTCACCCCCTCGCATTGCAGCGAGATCGCCGTCGAGACCGGGGATGCCTGAGTCTTCGGGGCCTGACCGAAAGGCCGTCGCCGCCGCCTGGCTCGACGCCCGCTGGTCGGCCTTGCGCCTGAAGTCGCCCGCCGATGTCGCCGCCCGTCAGGACCGGCTGTGGCGACGCATGGCCCCCGTCGTCGCCCGCACGCCCGCCGTCGCCCACTTCTCGGGCCGACCGCTGGCGCAGTTCCCGATCATGGAGCCGCCCGCCTTGCGCGCCGCCTTTGCCGACTGGAACACCCTAGGGCTAGACCGCGAGACCGCCGAGGCCGCCGCGCGCGACGCCGAATCCGGCGGCTCGGGCCTCGCCGCACCCGGCGTGGCGGCGGGATTTTCGACCGGTTCGTCCGGCCCGCCCGGCCTGTTCCTCAACAGCGAGGCCGAACGCGCCGCCTGGCTGGGGCATATGCTGGCGCGGCTTGTGCCCGTCTCCGCCCTGCTCAAGCCCTTGCGCATCGCGCTCTGCCTGCGCGCCGACAACCGCCTGTATCAGGACGCAGGCCGCACCGGCCGCATCTGCTTCCTCTTCGTCGGCCTGGGCGAAGACCCCGCCGCCCGCTGCGACCGCCTGCGCGACTTCCGACCCGACATCCTCATCGCACCGCCCCATGTGCTCGCCGACCTTTCCCATCGCACTGCGAACCCCGCCGACTGGGCCCTGACCCGCCTCTTCTACGGCGCCGAACCGATGGGCGAGGCTGAACGCGGCTGGATCACCGCCCGCCTCGGGGCCCGGCCCGATCCCCTCTATCAGGCCACCGAGGGCTTCCTCGGCGCCCCGTGCCGGTTCGGAACCCTGCATCTGAACGAAGACGTTCTGATCATCGAGCGCGAGCCTGTGCCGGGGACGGACCGCTTTCTGCCCATCGTCACCGACCTGCGCCGCACCAGCCAGCCGATGATCCGCGTCCGCCTGAACGACCTGCTGCAACCGCTGGAGGGCGGCTGTCCCTGCGGCTCTCCGCTCAGCGCCGTCCACCCGGTCGAGGGGCGGCTGGAGGACCTGTGGCGCTGGCCCGGCGCCGTCATCCCGCCTCGCACGGTCGAAGCCGCCGTCAGCGCCGCCCTCGGCCCCGCCGCCGACTGGCGCGCTACAGCCTCTCCCCACGGCGTCGCCGTCGAAGCCGAAGCCCCCGCGCCCGCCGCCGACGCCCTGCGCCGTCTTCTGGCCGATCACGGCCTGTCCCTGCCGATCACCGCCCGGGCCGAGCCGCCCCGCCACGGCGTCAAACGCCGCCGCGTCCGTTGGTCCCATGTCTGAGCGCGTTCTGATCACCGGAGTCCGCGCGCCCGCCGCCCTGGACCTGGCCCGCAGCCTGAACGCCGCCGGTTTCGAGGCGCATATGGCCGACTGCGTCCCGGCCCGCATCGTCCGCTGGTCGAAGACGCCGCATGCGGTCCACCGCCATGCCTCGCCCGTGCATCAGCCCGCCGGTTTCGCCCGCGACCTGCGCGGCCTGATCGACACGCTGGCCCCCGTCGCCGTCATCCCCGCCTGCGAGGAGGTCTTCCACCTCTCCGCCCTGGCCGCGACGCAAGGCTGGGCCGACCGGCTGATCGCGCCCCCGCCCGACACCCTGGCCGAACTGCATCACAAGGGCCGGTTCGCCGCCCTGTGCCGCCGCCTCGGCCTGCCCGTCCCCGACACCGCCGTCGTCACCGATCCCGCCGAACTGATGTGTCGGGCTGAAGGCGAAGACGTCGTGGTCAAGCCCGCCTGGTCCCGCTTCGGCGCCCGCACCCTGATCGCGCCCGACCGCGCCGCCCTGTCGCGCATCACGCCTTCGACCGCCTCGCCCTGGGTGGTGCAGACGCGGGTGCGGGGCGACGAGGTCAGCCTCTACGCCGTCGCCCAGCGCGGGTGGCTGACCGCCTTCTCCGCCTATCGCTCCGACTGGCGGGTGCGCGGCGGCGCGGCCTATGTCTTCCAGCCCCTGACCGGCCCGCTCGCTGAACGGCTGCGCGTCATGGCCCAGACCCTCGCCGCCCACGCCGTCACGGGCCAGATCGCCTGCGACGCCATCATCGACGCCGACGGCGCGCCCTGGCTGATCGAGTGCAATCCGCGCGCGACCAGCGGCGTCCATCTGTTCGACCGCAGCGCCGCCTTCGGCCTCGCCCTTCTGGGCCGCGCGACTGCGGAAGCCGCGCCCGATCCTGTCCGAAACAGCCTGGCCATGGACAGTTTCGGCCTGGCCCGCGCTCTGGGTGAAAACCGCCTGACCGCCTGGCGAGACCAGCGCCGCGCCAGCCGCGACGTCCTCACCGCCCCCCGCGATCCCGGCCCGCGCTGGGGGGCGCTGGCGGACTCAGCCGCTTTCGGCCTGCGCGCTCTGGCGTCAGGTCGCTCCCTCGCCGAAGCCATGACCGCCGACATCGAGTGGAACGGCCAGCCCCTGACGCCCGACCGGTGGGAAACCTCATGACCCCTCTGCCGCCCGCCCTGAAATCCAGCTGGCAGATGGCCGCCCTGTCGCGCGAGGTGGGGGCCAAGCCTCTGGCCCGCACCGTCGCCGGGGTTCCTCTGGTTCTGTTCCGCACGCCCGCCGGGATCAGCGTGCTGATCGACCGCTGCCCGCACCGCAACTATCCCCTGTCCGAGGGCCGTCTGGTCGAAGGCGCCTTGCAATGCCTCTACCACGGCTGGCGCTTCGGCCCCGACGGCGCCTGCGTCGAGGTTCCCGGCTGCGCCCTGTCCGACGGTCAGGATCAGCGGCTCGCCGCCACGCCTGTGGTGGTCAAGGAGATCAACGGCGCCGTCCTGATCCGGCTGGACGGCGACGCCGCCGCGCCCCTGCCCGACCTGACCGTCTGGGGCGCACCGGACCACGATCACTTCTGGTGGTCGCAAGGCGTGTGGCGCGGGCGGGCGCTGGATGCGCTGGAGAATGTGCTCGACCCCTTCCACACCAACTTCATCCACGACGGCTTCATCCGCCGCAGCAGCCGCCGCGTCCCGGTCCGCCTCAGCGTCGAGACCGGCGAGGACTGGATCGAGTCCATCGTCGAACAGCCCCAGCCCGATCTGGGCTGGATGTCGCGCCTGCTGGAACCGCCGCGCGAGCGCAGCCGCACCCGCCTGCACGGGCCCACGACGGTTCAGGCGCATTGGGAGGGGCCGCGCGGCCTGACCCTGTGCGTCACCGTCTTCTTCACCCCGGTGACGGAGACGACGCTCGCCCCTTTCGCCTGCTTCACCACGCCGAAAGGACGCGGTCCCGGCTGGTTGAAACAGGCCGCCATCCGCGCCTTCCTGATCGCCGTCGTGGCCCAGGACCGCCGCGCGCTCAGCCGCCAATTGGACAACATCGAACGCTTCGGATCACCGCGTTTCCTGCAAGGCCCCGGCGATCTTCTGGGCGCCCGCGTCGCCCGTCTGTTCAACGGCGAACAACTGGAGCCGGGACGCGAAGGCCCGTTTGAGCACCAGCTTTAGTGCGTTGCGGACTCTTTCTCGAACAGTGTCCGTTCAAAGGCTCGACTTCCCCGCCGCCAGTGGGCAACGTGGCCGCCTATGCAGCGCATCGAAGTGATCCAGCCGACCGGGGGGGCAGACCCGGCCATCGCCGCCGCAGGCGACACCTTCGACGCCGCCCATGGCGCGATCGTCAATGATTCCTCGTTGCAATTCGTCATGCAGGGCCGACCGGTCGAGCCGCCGCCTCCCCCGCCGGCTGACCTCAGCTGGCTGAGGTTTCTCGAATCCCTCGGCCCCGTATTCCAGATCATCTTCTGGATTCTGCTTGGCCTCATCGTCCTGGCCGTCCTGTGGTTCATCGCTCGCGAGTTGATGCGCATCCGCATCCCCGAGAAGAAGGACAAGATCATTCTCGGCGCTGAAGAATGGCGCCCCACCCCCGCCGCCGCTGTCGCCCTTCTGTCCGACGCCGACGCCCTGGCCGCAGAGGGCCGCTTCGCCGAGGCGGTCCATCTGCTGCTGTTGCGCAGCATCAACGACATCGACGGGCGCCTGCCCGATGCCGTGCGCCCGGCCCTGACCGCGCGCGACATCGCCGGACTGGAGCGCCTGCCCGTCGCCGCACGCCCCACCTTCAGACAGATCGCCCAGGCGGTTGAAACCAGCCTGTTCGGCGGCGGCTCCGTCGACCAGCGCACCTATGGCGAATGCCGCGACGCCTATGAAGCCTTCGCCTTCGCCGGGACCTGGACGCGATGAGCGACAGCCCCCTCTCCGCCGCGCCCGTTCGTCCTGCGGGCGAAAACCACAGCCCGTTCCGCCCCCTCACCGTCATCGCCCTGGTGCTGGCGGCGGTTTTCGCCCTGTCGGCCATGGCCGCGCTCAACGCCTTCGCGCCCGAACTGGAACAGGGCGGCAACGGCGGCGAACACGCCCTGTCCAGATCCGCCGTCGGCTACGCCGCCTATGTCAGTCTGCTGCAGCAGTCGGGCCGCCCCGTCACCCTCAGCCGCGCGCCGACGCCTTCCTATGACGACGAACGACTGTTGATTCTGACCCCGGCTCTGGGCCGGGACGAGAATGCGATCGACCACCTGCGCTGGGCGGCACAGTCGAGCCTGATCGTCCTGCCCAAATGGCGCACCAGCCGCGCTCCGCTTCACAAGGGCTGGGTGCAGGACGAAGGCTTGATCCCGGCGTCGGCCGTGCTGCGCGTCCTGCCGTCAGACCTGCAGGCCGGATTGGTCATGGCCGAAGCCTCCGCCTCCGCCTCCCCGCCGGGACTGACCGGCCCCAACGGCGATCTGATCGCTGTCGGCGGCCCGATCCGCTCGTTGCGGACCCTGTCCGGCCCGGGCTGGATTCCGCTGATCCAGACCGCGGACGGCCGCGCTGTCGTTGTCTATCACGAAGACACCGGCGTCATGGTTCTGGCCGATCCCGACCTGATCAACACCATGGGCATGAATGATCCAGCCAAGGCTCGCGCCGCCCTGGCCCTGACCCGCGAACTGACAGTTCCGGGTCAGGCCGTCACCTTCGATCTGACGCTGAACGGCTTCGGCAAGCCTCGCAGCATCCTGCGCATGCTGCTGCAGCCCCCGCTTCTGGGCTTCACCCTGTGCCTGCTGATGGCCGCCGCCCTGGTCGGCTGGCAGGCCATGAACCGCTTTGCGCCCCATGTTCAGGCGGCCCGCGCCGTGGCCCTGGGCAAGCACGCCCTGGCCGACAACACCTCGGCCCTGGTCCGTCTGGCGCGACGCGAACGCAGCATGGCCGCGCCCTACGCCGAACTGGTGCGCCAGCAAGCGGCGCGCGCCGTCGCCGCCCCGTCCAGCCTGTCGCGCGAAGCCCTGACCGCCCTGCTGGACCGTCTGGCCCAACGCGAGGGCGCCGAAGCCTCGTTCGAGGCCCTGGCCGCTGAGGCCAAACAAACCCGCAACGCCAATGACCTGATGGTCGTCGTGCGCAAACTGTTGAAGTGGAAATCGGAGTTGACCCGTGGACGTGGCTGAAGTCGGGGCGATCGCCGCCCGCATACGCACCGAGGTCGGCAAGGCCGTCATCGGCCAGACCGATACGGTCGACCTGATGCTGACCGCCCTGTTCTGCGGCGGCCACATCCTGCTGGAGGGCCCGCCAGGCACCGCCAAGACCCTTCTGGCCCAGAGTTTCGCCCGCACCCTGTCGCTGGCGTTCGGCCGCATCCAGTTCACGCCGGACCTGATGCCCGGCGACATCCTGGGCTCCAACATCTTCAACTTCCAGACCTCGACCTTCAGCCTGACGCGCGGCCCGGTCTTCTGCGATCTGCTGCTGGCCGACGAGATCAACCGCACCCCGCCCAAGACCCAGGCGGCGCTTCTGGAGGCGATGCAGGAACGCTCCGTCACCATCGACGGCGAGACCCATCCCCTCAGCCCGCGCTTCACCGTCATCGCCACCCAGAACCCGATCGAGCAGCAGGGCGTCTATCCCCTGCCCGAGGCCCAGCTGGACCGCTTCCTGTTCAAACAGACGCTGGACTATCTGTCGCGCGAAGACGAGCTGAAGGTGGTCATGGCCCACGGCGCCCACGCCGGCATGCCTGATCCTACGGCTCTCGGCGTCGAGGCCGTGGCCGACGCCGCCACCGTCAGCGCCGCCATCGACACCGTTTCGCGCGTGCGCCTCGGGGCCGAGATCGCCGCCTATGTCGTGGACCTGATCCGGGCCACGCGTGAGAACGCCGACCTGCAGACCGGGGCCTCGCCGCGCGCCGGGGCCATGCTGGCCGTCGCCGCCCGCGCCCGCGCCGTTCTGGACGGGCGCGAATACGTCATCCCCGACGACGTCAAGGCGCTGGTCCTGCCCGCCCTGCGCCACAAGGTGGTGCTGTCGCCCGCCGCCGAGATCGAGGGCCGTCGCGTCGATCAGGTCGTCGCCGGACTGATCGACCAGGTGCCTGCGCCGCGATGATCTACCCCAGCCGGCTGTGCATTCTCGTGGCGCTTGCAGGAGCGCCTGTCGCCCTGCTGCTCGGCCTGGTGCAGCCGGGACTGTGGCTGGCCGCGCCCGCATGGCTGCTGGCGCTGGGCGCCCTGATGGTGGTGGACGCCTTGCTGGCCGCACGGCCTGCGGCGGTTCAAACCGACTTCGCACCGCCGGGCTATCTGGCCGTCGCCGCGCCCGCCACGGCCCGTCTGAACCTGACCTTCCTGCGTCGCGGCGTGCATCGTCATCTGCAGGCGGCGCTGGACGCCGAGGCGCGCGTCGGCCTGCAATCCGCCGTGGGCCGTCATGACGCCGACGGCGCCATCCTGTTCGACCTCCTGCCAGAACGTCGGGGCCAGGCCGTCTTTCATCAGGCGGTGCTGCGCTGGCAGGGGCCGTTCGGCCTGATCTGGCGTCAGACCAGGCGCAAGCTGGACGCCGCCGCCCCCATCGGCGCCGACATCCGCCGCATCGAGGACGAGGCCGTGCGTTTCGTCTCGCGCGACGCTCTGCACGGGGCCAAGGCCCAGCTGGACATCGGTGAAGGCGCCGAGTTCCACGCCCTGCGCGACTTCCACTCCGGCATGGACCGCCGCACCGTCGACTGGAAGGCGTCAGCCCGACACCACAACCTGCTGGCCAAGGAATTCCGCGTCGAGCGCAACCACCAGATCATCATGGCCCTGGACTGCGGCCGGGTGATGAGCGAGCCGATCAACGGAGCACCGCGCATCGACCACGCCATCCACGGCGCCCTGATCCTGGCCTACGCCTGCCTGCGTGGCGGGGACCGGGCCGGGCTGTTCGCCTTCGCCGACAAACCCCGTCTGGCGACGGGCGCCGCCACCGGCGTCGGCTCCTTCGCCCTGCTGGCCAGGCAGGCCGCCATGATCGACTATGGAACGGAAGAGACAAACTATGCGCTGGGCCTGACCACCCTTTCGGCCGGCCTGAAACGGCGGTCTCTAGTCGTGGTCTTCACCGAATTCGCCGACATCACCGCCGCCGAACTGATGATCGAGACCACCGCCCGCCTGATCAAACGCCACCTGGTCCTGTTCGTGGTCATGCGCGACGATGAGCTGGAGACGCTGGTCTCCACCGTCCCCGAAACGCCCGAGGACGTGGCCCGCGCCGTGGTCGCGGCCAGCCTGCTGCGCGAACGTGACCTGGTTCTGGCCCGCCTGCGCCGCCTGGGCGCCCACATCATCGAGGCCCCCGCCGACCGCATCGGGCCCGAAATTCTCAACGTCTATCTGGACCTTAAGCGGCGGGACCTGCTGTGAGCGAGCTGCAACTCAAAAGCCAGCGTTTCCGCCGCGAGCGCGAGGCCGACTGGCGCCGTCTGGAGGCCCTGGTCACCAAGGCGGAGAAACGCTCCGCCGCCGCTCTGACTGACACCGAAATCCTGGCCATTCCCGTGCTCTACCGCTCGACCTTGTCGGCCCTGTCGGTGGCGCGCGAGACGTCTCTGGACCGCTCCCTGATCGACTATCTGGAGAGCCTGTCGGCCCGCGCCTACTTCTTCGTCTACGGCGCCCGCTCCACGCCTCTGGAGCAGATCACCAGCTTCTTCGCCCACGACTGGCCCGCCGGGGTACGTTCGATCTGGCGCGAGACCTTGGCCGCCTTCGCCATCACGGCGCTTGGCGCCATCGTCGCCTATGTTCTGGTCGGCATGGACAGCGAGTGGTTCTTCAGCTTCGTCGACGCCGGTCTGGTCCAGGGCCGCGATCCCGGCGCCACTGAGGCCGCCCTGCGTGAGACCCTGTATCACACCGAGGGGGCGGACGGCCTGTCGGGCTTCGCCACCATGTTGTTCACCCACAACGCCCAGATCTCCATCATCGCCTTTGCGCTGGGCTTCGCCTTCGGCATCCCGACCATCTACGTCCTGCTGATGAACGGGGCGATGCTGGGAGCCATGGTCCACGTCTTTGTCTCCAAGGGGCTGGGCTTCGAGTTCGGCGGCTGGCTGCTGATCCACGGGGTGACGGAGCTGTTCGCCATCATCCTGGCGGGCGCAGCGGGTCTTCGCATCGGCTGGGCCGTCGCCTTCCCCGGCCGCAAGACCCGGCTTGAAGCCATGTCCAGCGCAGGCAAGTCCGCAGGCGCCGCCACCATGGGGGTCGTCGTCATGCTGATGCTGGCGGGCCTTCTGGAAGGCTTCGGCCGTCAGCTGATCACCAGCGACCATGTCCGCTACGCCATCGCCGCAGGCAGCGCCCTGCTGTGGGGCCTGTATTTCTACGCGCCCCGTCCTGCGAGAATGGGCCCTGCGAGGGTCGGCTCATGACCGACCTCGCCCTCGATCCTGCCGCGCGCAAGCGGATGCGCACCCTGGTCACGCCCGAAGGGGTCGCCCTGAACCTGGAGCTGGGCACCGTCGGCCAGAGGTTCGGCGCCCTGGCCCTGGACATGATGATCGTCATCGGGAGCATCGTCGCCGTCACCATCGTCCTGGCGTTCGCCTCCTCGCGCGTCGGTGGGCCGACCGCTGAATTAATGCAGATCGTCTGGCTGCTGGGCCTGTTCCTGCTGCGCAACGCCTATTTCCTGACCTTCGAGATGTCGGCGCGGGCCGCCACGCCCGGCAAGCGCGTCATGGGCCTGCGGGTCGCGTCGCGGAATGGCGGGCGGCTGACGTTCGAGGCCATCTTCGCCCGCAACGCCCTGCGCGAACTGGAGCTGTTCCTGCCGCTGACCCTGCTGGCCATCGGCCCCTTCATGGCGCTGGACGGCGGCATGGGCGGATGGATCTGGCTGCTGGCCGTCATCTGGTGCGGAGTCTTCGTCCTTCTGCCCTTCTTCAACGCCGACAAGCTGAGAGCGGGAGACATGGTGGCGGGCACCTGGGTGCTGCGTTCACCCCGGCAGAAGCTGATGCGTGACATGGCCGACCATGCCGCCGTGCACCGGTCAGCCTTCAACTTCACCGTCCAGCAGCTGGACGCCTACGGCGTGCGCGAGCTTCAGGTGCTGGAGCAGGTGCTGCGCGCCAACGAACGTGTCACAGTGCGCGCTGTCGCCGACCGCATCGCCCGCAAGATCGGCTACGACCGCGGCCAGGCGTCCGATCTCGACTTCCTCAGCGCCTACTACCACGCCATCCGCGAGCGGATGGAGGCCGGCCTGCTGATGGGCAAGCGCCGACGCGACAAGTTCGACCGCAGCGCCTGAGGCCGCTTTGTTCAGCGGTGTGATTTTGCGCATCGCGGAGCTGATGCTCGCAGTTTCAGCAAGATTTTTCCTTTTTGCCATTGTGCATCGCAGCGCAGCATGACTACTATGCAGGACATCAAGGATTTCGACGTGCCTCACCCCTACCGCAGTTTTGACCGCAAAAGCGCCGCCAAGGCGATCGCCTTGCCATCTGTGCGGACGGTCGAAATAGCCCTGGCCACCCTTATTACCCTTGTAACGCTTGTGCTGCTCTCCGGAGCGGTGTGGACGCACGCAACCTGAACCAAGCCCCCTCAGGATCGCACGCAGCCACCCGCTCCCGACAGGAAGCGGGTTTTTTGTTGCGCGCGGTCCGAAACCTCTTCGGAACCGACTTCTGTGATGACGCAAGATTTCACCCCCAAGGCCGAGCTGGAGACGCCTGCCGCCAACGCGCGCAGCCGCGCCGTGACGGCTGGCCCCAACCGCGCCGCCGCCCGCTCCTATCTGCGCGCGGCGGGGATGCAAGACGCCGACTTCGACAAGCCGATGATCGCCATCGTCAACACCTGGTCGACGGTCACGCCGTGCAACATGCACCTGGACCGTCTGGGCAAGGACGTGCACGCCGGCATCATCGCGGCGGGCGGCTATCCGGTCGACTTCAACACCGTGGTTGTCACCGACGGCATCTCCATGGGCACGGCGGGGATGAAGGCGTCGCTGATCAGCCGTGAAGTCGTCGCCGACTCCATCGAACTGGCGGTCGAGGGTCATCAACTGGACGGCGTCGTCTGCATCGTCGGCTGCGACAAGACCATCCCGGCGGCGGCCATGGCCCTGGCTCGCATGGATATCCCCGGCCTGGTCTATTACGGCGGCACCATCATGCCTGGCCGGATCGGCGAGAAGGAGGTCTCGGTCCAGGAGGTGTTCGAGGCCATCGGCGCCCACAGCGCGGGCACCCTGTCCGACGAGGGCCTGAAGGCGGTCGAGAGCGCGGTCTGCCCCGGCGCCGGCGCCTGCGGCGGCCAGTTCACCGCCAACACCATGGCCATGGCCCTGTCTGTCATGGGCATCAGCCCCATGGGCGCGAACGACGTCCCCGCCGTCGATCCGAACAAGGGCGCCGAGGGCGAACGCTGCGGCCGCCTGATCGTCGAGCGCGTCTTCGCCGGCGACACCAGCCGCAAATACATCACCAAGGCCAGCCTGAAGAACGCCGCCGTCGCCGTCTCCGCCTCGGGCGGCTCGACCAACGCCGTCATGCATCTGACCGCCATCGCCGCCGAAGCAGGCGTCGATTTCGGCATCGAGGACTGCCATCAGGCGTGCGTCGAGGCTCCGGTCATCTGCGACCTGAAACCCGGCGGCCGTTTCCTGGCCTCGCATCTGTTCGCGGCGGGCGGCACGCGCCTGGTCGCCCAGCGCCTGGCCAAGGCGGGCAAGATCGTCAACACCCCGACCGTCACCGGTCGCAGCCTGTTCGCCGAAGCCGCCGAGGCCGAAGAGACCCCGGGCCAGCAGGTCGTCGCCGACTTCGACGCCCCCGTCATGGCGCGCGGCTCCTACGCCGTCATCTACGGCGACGTGGCCCCCGAAGGCGCAGTCATCAAACTGACCGGCCACAAGGTCGACCGCTTCGAAGGCCCGGCCTGCGTCTTCGACAGCGAGGAAGACGCTTTCCACGCCGTCCAGGACGGCTCGGTCGGCGAAGGCGACGTCATCATCATCCGCTACGAAGGGCCCAAAGGCGGTCCCGGCATGCGCGAGATGCTGCAGGTCACCGCCGCCCTGAAGGGCCGCAAGATCGACAACGTCGCCCTGCTGACCGACGGCCGTTTCTCGGGCGCCAGCTACGGCTTCGTCGCCGGCCACGTCTCGCCCGAAGCGGCGGCGGGCGGCCCGATTGCACTCATTCGCGATGGCGATCGTATCGCCATCGACGTCACCAACCGCCGGATCGACGTTGACGCCGATCTGGTGAAGCGCCGGGCGGAATACAGCGCCCCACCTGCCCGCCCGGCGCACGGAGTTTTCGCCAAATACCGCGCTTCGGTGGCCTCCGCCGCCCAGGGCGCCGTGACCATTCCCAACCCGCCGCCCGCCCAAACCCCGCAAGGGCAAGTCCGGGCGGACATCAAGACGCATGAGGACGCCTGAACCATGGCCATCACCATCTACACCAACGACGACATCAAGCCCGGCGCCATCGCGGGCCAGCGCATCGCCATCATCGGCTATGGCTCGCAAGGCCGCGCCCACGCCCAGAACCTGAGGGACTCGGGCCACGACGTCGTCGCCGGCGTCCGTCACGGCGGCAAGGGCTGGAAACACGCCACCGCCGACGGCGTCCCGACCGCTGAGCCCGCCGATGCCGTCAAGGACGCCGACATCATCGCCATCCTGACGCCCGACATGGTCCAGGCCGACGTCTACCGCGACATCATCGAGCCGAACGCCAAGCCCGGCTCGGCCATCCTGTTCGCCCACGGCTTCTCGATCATCTACGGCCGCATCACCCCGCGCGACGACATGGACGTCATCCTGGTCGCGCCCAAGGGTCCGGGCGATCTGGTCCGCCGCGAGTATCAGCGCGGCCGCGGCGTCCCCTCCCTGTTCGCCATCGAGAAGGACGCGACCGGCAAGGCTCGCGACCGCGCCATGGGCTACGCCAAGGGCAACGGCGGCGCCACCGGCGGCCTGCTGGAGACCACCTTCCGCGAAGAGACCGAGACCGATCTGTTCGGCGAACAGGCCGTCCTGTGCGGCGGCGCGAAAGAGCTGGTCATGTCAGGCTTCAACACCCTGGTCGAGGCCGGCTACCAGCCCGAGATCGCCTATTTCGAATGCATGCACGAGCTGAAGCTGATCGTGGACCTGTTCTACGAAGGCGGCGTCACCAAGATGAATGAGTTCATCTCGGAAACGGCCAAATGGGGCTCGGTCAAGTCCGGCCCGCGCGTCATCACCGACGAAACCCGCGCCCGCATGAAGGACATCCTGTCCGAGATCCAGTCGGGCCAGTTCGCCAGTGAATGGATCGCCGAAAACGAAGCCGGCAAGCCCCGCTACGACGCCTGGGTCAAGGCCGACGGCGAACAGCCCATCGAGGCCACCGGCGCGAAACTGCGTGAACGGATGGCCTGGCTGCAGACGCCCAAATCCGAAGCCGCCTGATTTCTACGCCTGAGAAAGACTGATCCGATGAGCGCCGCTGCGCCCGCCCTGCAAACCGCCCCCGAACCCGCTGAACGCAGCGGGGCCGCCCTGCTGGTCTCCACCCTGGAGCGGCTGGGAGTGGAGGTGGTGTTCGGCTACCCCGGCGGCGCCATCATGCCCGTCTATGACGCCCTGACCGGAACCTCGCTGCGCCACATCCTGGTGCGGCATGAACAGGCCGCCGCCTTCGCCGCCGACGCCTACGCCCGGCGCAGCGGCAAGGTAGGGGTCTGCATGGCCACGTCCGGCCCCGGCGCCACCAATCTGATCACCGGCATCGCCAACGCCATGATGGATTCCATCCCCATGGTCTGCATCACCGGCAACGTCGCCCAGGGGCTGATGGGCACCGACTCCTTCCAGGAGATCGACATCCTGGGCGTCACCCTGCCGATCGTGAAACACTCCATCCTGGTCCGCGACCCGGCCGATGTTCCCGCCGCTGTCGAGGAAGCCTTCCACATCGCCGCCTCGGGCCGCCCCGGCCCCGTCCTGATCGACCTGCCAAAGGACGTTCAGGTCGGCAAGACCCGCCAGGACTTCGGCTTCCATTATCCCAACGTCGGCTCCACGCTGGACCACGACGCCATAGCCGCCGCCGCCGAGGCCGTGCGCGCCGCCGAACGCCCGCTGATCTACGTCGGCGGCGGGGTCAAAATCGGCCGCGCCGTCGAGGCCCTGCGCCGCTTCGCTGACGCCACCGGCATCCCCTCGGTCTCGACCCTGAACGCCCTGGGCTCCATCCCGACCGACGCCCCCGGAACCCTGGGCATGCTGGGCATGCACGGCACGCGCGCGGCCAATGAGGCGGTTCAGGAATCCGACCTGCTGATCGTCCTGGGCGCCCGATTCGACGACCGCGCGACAGGCAAGCTGGCCGAGTTCGCGCCCCACGCCCGCATCGTCCATTTCGACATCGACGCCGCCGAGATCAGCAAGCTGCGCCCCGCCACGGTCGCCGTCGCCGGTGAGCTGGCTCCGGGCATCGAGGCCCTGGCCGCCCATCTGGCCGCGACGCCCCTGGCCATCGACCCGTGGATGATCCGTTGCCAGTCGCGGGCCCGGGGCACCGCAGCCCGCTATGACGCGCCGGGCGAAGGCGTCTATGCACCCGCCCTGCTGAAAGCCCTGTCCGAGCGCGCGGGTGATGAGTTCGTCGCCGCCTGCGACGTCGGCCAGCACCAGATGTGGGCCGCCCAGCACTGCCGCTTCGCCAGGCCCGAGGCGCATCTGACCTCTGGCGGACTGGGAGCCATGGGCTTCGGCCTGCCCGCGGGCATCGGCGCCAAATTGGCCGACCCGGATGCGCCCGTCGTGGTCATCGCCGGCGACGGCGGCTTCATGATGAACATTCAGGAACTGGCCACGGCTCGTCGTTACGGCATCGCGGTCAAGGTCCTGCTGCTGGACAACTCCGGCCTGGGCCTCGTGCGCCAATGGCAGCAGCTGTTCTTCGACAAGAACTATTCAGAGGTCGACCTGTCCGACAATCCGGACTTCGTGAGGGTGGCCGAAGCCTTCGGCGTCGAGGCCTTCCGCATCGACCGCCGCGACCAGGTCGAGGCCGGGATCGAGCGCCTGCTGGCCGCCGACGGCCCCTGCCTGGCCCATGTGATCATCGACCCGCGTGAGAACGTCTGGCCGCTGGTTCCCCCCGGAAAAAACAACGCTGAAATGATGGAGGCTTCGTGATGAGCGAGACCCTGCACCTGAACATCGACCGCGCCGACGGCTCGCTGCAGCGTCTCATCGGCCTGGTGGAGCGCCGCGGCTTCCACATCGACGGCATCAGCATGGCCGACATGCCCAGCGACGGCGGCTCCGCCCGCCGCATCGCCCTGACCGTGCGCGGCCGCGACGACAGCCGCTGCGTCGACACCCTGGGCCGCCAGATCGACCGCCTGTACGGCGTCAGCCGCACCGCGCCCGTCGTCGCCTTTCAGTCCGAGGCCGCGTGATGACCGACGTATCCCCCGTATCCGATGTATGCCGTACGGCCCAGATCACAGCCGAAGACCCCAACCGCGTCATCCTGTTCGACACCACCCTGCGTGACGGCGAACAGGCGCCCGGCTTCTCCATGTCCGCCGAGGCCAAGGTCAAGATGGCCCATGTCCTGCGCGACCTGGGCGTGGACGTGATCGAGGCCGGTTTCGCCGCCGCCTCTCCGGGCGACGAGGACTGCATCCGCCGCGTGGCGGGCGAGGTCGAGGGGCCGGTCTTCTGCTCCTTGTCGCGCTCCAGCGAGAAGGACATCGACGCCTCCTTCCGCGCGCTGGAACTGGCGCCGAAGACCCATCGCCGCTGCCACATCTTCCTGGCCACCAGCCCGATCCACCGCTCGGCCAAGCTGAAGATGTCGACCAACGAAGTGCTGTCCACGGCGGTGCGTTCGGTCGAATACGCACGCACCCTGTTCTCCGACGTGGAGTTCTCGGCAGAGGACGCCTTCCGCACCGAGCCGGAGTTTCTGGGCGATGTTCTGGAGGCGGCCGCCGACGCCGGGGCCCGCACCCTGAACGTGCCCGACACTGTCGGCTACGCCACGCCGGAAGAGGTCCGCGAACGCTTCCGCTACCTGTCCGACCGCATCCACAAGCGCCATCCGCACGTGGTCTTCTCCTCGCACTGTCACGACGACCTGGGCATGGCCGTGGCCAACTCCCTGGCCGCCGTCGAAGGCGGCGCGCGCCAGATCGAAGGCGCAATCAACGGCATCGGCGAACGCGCTGGAAACGCCTCGATCGAAGAGATCATCATGGCCCTGCACACCCGTGCGGACCGCTACGGCGTGACCACCGGCGCCAGCCCCAGTCATCTGGTGCGGGCTTCGCGCATGCTGTGCGACATCACCGAGACCGCCATCGCCCGCAACAAGGCCGTGGTCGGCATCAACGCCTTTGCTCACGAGGCGGGCATTCACCAGCACGGCATGCTGGCCGACAGCCGCACCTATGAAATCATGCGGCCCCAAGACGTCGGCTTTGAAGGCAGCTGGTTCGTCCTGGGCAAACACTCGGGCCGCCACGCCATCGCCAAGCGCGCCGAGGTCATCGGCCGCCCGCTGGAAGGCGCCCGCCTGGCCGCCGTCGTGTCGGGCTTCAAGACCCGCGCCGACCAGATCGGCGAGATCGACGACCAGGAACTGATCGCCATCATCGACCACGTCGATGCCACCTCCCCCCAACAGGACCACGCCTATGCCGCCGCTGGCTGAACATATCTGGATCAATGGCCGACTGACGCCCTGGGGCGACGCGAAGATCCATGTGATGAGCCATGCGCTTCACTACGGCACCTCCGTGTTCGAAGGCATCCGAGTCTACGACACGCCGGACGGCCCGCGCGGCTTTCGTCTGACCGACCACATCCGCCGCCTGTTCGACAGCGCCCGCATCTACCATTTCCCCCTGCCCTTCACCGAGGCGGAGCTGGTTCAGGCGTGCAAGGACGTGGTCAACGCCGAGGGTCTGAACTCGGCCTATCTGCGCCCGCTGGCCTTCCTGGGCGAGTGCGGCATGGGCGTCACCCCGTCGCCCGAAGCCATCCGCACCGACGTCATGATCGCCGCCTTCCCCTGGGGCGCCTACCTGGGCGAAGAGGCGCTGGAGAAGGGCGTCGATGCCTGCATCTCCAGCTGGAACCGCGTGGCGCCGAACACCATCCCGGCGGGGGCCAAGGCGGGCGGCAACTATCTGTCCGGCTATCTGATCGGGCGTGAAGCCCGCGTCGGCGGCTATGGCGAAGGCATCGCCCTGGGCGTGGACGGCCGCCTGTCCGAAGGCGCCGGCGAGAACCTGTTCATCGTCAAGGACGGGGCCATCATCACCCCGCCCGCCGCCTCGTCGATCCTGATGGGCATCACCCGCGACAGCGTGCTGAAGCTGGCGCGCGGCCTGGGCTATGAAACCCGCGAGCAGAGCCTGCCGCGCGAGGCCCTGTACGTCGCCGACGAAGTCTTCATGACCGGCACCGCCGCCGAGATCACCCCGGTCCGCTCGGTGGACGGCATCACCACCCGCTGCGCCGGCCCCGGCCCGGTGACCAAGGCGGTCAACAAGGCTTTCCGCGGCCTGTTCGACGGCACCACCCCCGACCGCTTCGGCTGGCTGGAGCCTATCCGCGAACCGGCGGCGGCCAAGGTGGAGCGCCAGCATGAACCGGCCTGACCGCAAAATCCTCCCCCGCCGGGGGAGGGGGACCATGCGCAGCATGG